>PJTT01000070.1_pt1 | contig 190481 bp, 166 predicted proteins | sample 1512261 | NCBI WGS metagenome assembly PJTT01 (sample SAMN08177685, study PRJNA422409) | Soil metagenome, whole genome shotgun sequencing project. | isolation source: Soil (2) enriched on wood chips | place: USA: Madison | collected 2015-01-15 | reverse complement strand
AGGTCATTGGCATAGGTGATGTTGCCCTGCAGGTCGGTGGTGGAGATCACCATGACGTTCTGCATGGCATTCAGCAGCTGGGCGTTGTCGGGGGAGTAGCTCATCGCAGGTCCTTTGGATGCCGGTGACGCCGGCGTTGGGGTTCCTGCATAGAGATACGCGCACGGCACGTGGCGCGGATTGATATTGGTCAACTGCAGTTGCGTGAAGCCCTGCGACCAGGTGACGCAGGGGGCTCACAGCGGTGCGCATCCAACGATGCGTACTGAGCTGATGCCGCGCTGTCACAAAGAAATCGCCGTCGCTTCACGGATGTTTGATATGGAACAGTGCACATTCGGGTAGAGCCTACGCAAACGTCCCCCACGTTCCGCGACGACTTCCTTCCCAGACCTGGCGCCCATATGGGCGCGGCTGGCGTCTGCCTGACTGATTCAGAGAAGTTCACCATGGCCCTCGACCTCGTCGCCGATTCCCTGCACGATCCCGTTGCAGAGACTGTCCTGCCCGCCCTCGACCTGGTGCCCATCGGCACCCGCCGTGGCCCGTCACAGCCGATTGAACTGCCGGAGCTGGTGCAGCGGGTCCTGTTCGTGGCGACCGAAATGGCGGACTTCATCAAGGCCGGTGGCCTCGGTGATGTTGCGGCGGCCCTGCCGCGGGCGGTCCGCGCCGGTTGTGATGCACGCGTGCTGTTGCCGGGCTACCCTGAAGTGCTGCAGCGCCTGCCGCACCTGCGTGAAGTAGGTCGCGTCGCCGGGCGTGCCGGTCTGCCGGCCTGCACCGTGGCCATGGCGCTCCAGGCCGATGGTCTTCCGATCTATGTGCTGCTGTCGCCCGCGCTGTATGAACGCGAGGGCTCGCCCTATGTGGACGCGCAGGGCCGCGAATGGCAGGACAACGCAGTGCGTTTTGCCACCTTGTCGCATGCCGCTGCGGAACTGGCCGCCGGTCGTGCCGGGCTGGACTGGACGCCGCAACTGCTGCACCTGAACGACTGGCCAGTGGCGATGGCGGCTGCCTATGTGCGCTGGGATCGCACTGCGGTGCCGACCCTGCTGACCATCCACAACCTGGCCTACCAGGGCCTGTTCCCGTTTGCCCTGGCGCCGACCCTCGGCGTGCCTGCGGAGCATCTGGACGAACTGCATTTCCATGGCCACATGTCCTTCCTGCAGGGCGGCATTGCCAATGCTACCCGCCTGAACACGGTCAGCCTGCACTATGCGCAGCAGATCACTGCCGCCGAGGACGGCTGTGGGCTGCACGAACTGCTGGCGCGACGCGCTGCCGGTGGCCACCTGAGTGGGATCGTCAATGGCATCGACGCCAGCTGGGATCCGCGCCGAGACATTCACCTCAAGGCCCGCTTCAGCATCGGCCAGTGCGCAGGGCGCGAAGCCAATGCCGAGGCGGTGCGCCAGGCATTCGGCCTGAAGCCCTCCCAGGGGCCGCTGTTCGCAGTGGTCTCGCGGCTGGTCCATCAGAAGGGCCTGGACATCACCTGTGACGTTGCCCCGCAGATCGTGGCAGCCGGCGGCCAGCTGGTGGTGATCGGCGGTGGCGAGCCGCAGGTGGAAGCGCAGGTGCAGGCACTGGCACAGCGCTACCCCGGGCGGGTCGGCGCCTTCATCGGCTTCGAGGAGGGCCTGGCGCGGCAGATGTTCGCGGGCGCCGACTTCCTGTTGATGCCCTCGCGCTTCGAACCCTGCGGCCTCAGCCAGATGTACGCGCAACGCTTTGGCTGCCTGCCCGTGGCCCATGCCACCGGTGGCTTGGTCGACACGGTCGAGGACGGCGTGACCGGCTTCCTGTTCCATGGCGCCAATGCCGATGGGCTGCGCCGCTGCGTAGAACGGGCGATGCGCACTTTCCGCCTGCCTGCACTGATGCATGCGATGCGACGTGCGGCGATGCTGCGTCCGGGCGGTTGGGAAACGGCCGGCAAGGCCTACCTGGCGCTGTACCAGCAGACCTGCCAGGTGGCTGGATGAATGACGAAGGACGGGGTGTGGTGGCGTTCGGGTACGAAGACGTAGAGCAGCGCGATGCGGCCACGCCGGTCGCGCACGAACTGCAGGCGCTGGTGCAGGGTGGCCCGGCCGATGCCTTTGCCTGGCTGGGCCCGCATGCTGATGGCAGTGGTAGCCGCCGCCTGCGCGTGCTGGTGCCGGGCGCGCAGCGGGTCGAGGTGGTCGAGTCAGCGGGCAGCCGCTGGGACCTGTGTGCTACCGCGCTGCCGGGGCTCTATGAGGGGCCTGCAGGCGCGGATGGGATCCCGCTGCTCACGCTGCACTTCCCCGAGGGCATCGAGCAGGTGCACGACGCCTATGCATTCGGCCCGCTGCTGGATGAAGCGCTGCTGCAGCGTATCCATCAGGGGGACGCTGAGGCGGTCCGCGCCTTGGGCGCAACGCAGATGACCGTGCAGGATGTCGAGGGCGTTCGTTTCGCGGTATGGGCACCAAATGCCCGGCGTGTGGCGGTGGTGGGTGACTTCAATGGCTGGGATGGCCACCGGCACCCAATGCGACTGCGGCACGCCGCCGGCGTGTGGGAGCTGTTCATTCCCGGGGTGAAACCGGGCGACTGCTACAAGTTCCGTGTGATCGGCGTTGACGGCCAGAGCCTGCCCGACAAGCTGGACCCGATGGCGCGCTGGGCCGAGCGCTCGCCTGCCACAGCGTCGCGGGTGGTCGCCTCCGCGCCTCTGCAGTGGAACGACCAGGCGTGGTTGCAGCGCCGCAGCCAGCTGGGCATCACTGCGCCGCTATCCATCTACGAGGTGCATGCGGGATCCTGGCAACGTGCCGAGGACGGCAGCGTGCTCGACTGGGACGCGCTGGCGGATCGCCTGATTCCCCACGTCACCGGCCTGGGATTCACCCACATCGAACTTCTGCCCATCAGTGAGCATCCCTTTGGTGGCTCCTGGGGCTACCAGCCGCTGGGCATTTACGCGCCAACCGCGCGCTACGGCACCCCGGAGGCATTCGCCCGCTTCGTCGACCGCTGCCATCAGGCCAGCCTGGGCGTGATCGTCGATTGGGTCAGTGCGCATTTTCCTGACGATGCCCATGGCCTCGCTTGCTTCGATGGCACAGCGCTGTACGAGCATGCCGACCCGCGCGAAGGCAAGCACGCCGACTGGGACACGCTGATCTACAACTACGGTCGCAACGAGGTGTCTGCCTATCTCTTGGGCAGCGCGCTGGAGTGGATCGAGCGCTTCCACATCGATGGGCTGCGCGTGGATGCGGTGGCATCAATGCTGTACCGCGACTACAGCCGCCCGGAGGGGCAGTGGGTGCCCAATGCGCAGGGCGGCCGCGAGAACCTGGAAGCGGTGGCGTTCCTGCAGCGCATGAACCAGACTCTGCGCGAGCGCTTCCCGGATGTACTGGTGATCGCCGAGGAGAGCACGGCGTGGCCGGGCGTCACCAACGCGGTAGCCGACGGCGGGCTGGGATTCACCCACAAATGGAACATGGGATGGATGCACGACACGCTGCACTACCTGCAGCGCGATCCGGTGCATCGCCTGCACCACCATAGCGAAATCAGCTTTGGCCTGGTCTACGCCTTTTCCGAGCGCTTCGTGCTGCCGCTTTCGCATGACGAGGTGGTGCATGGCAAGGGTTCGCTGCTGAACAAGATGGCGGGCGACCGCAACCAGCAGTTTGCCCAGTTGCGTGCCTACTACGCCTTCATGTGGGCCCACCCGGGCAGCAAACTGCTGTTCATGGGCGCTGAATTCGGCCAGCGCGGCGAATGGGCGCACCAGCGGGCGCTGGAATGGGATCAGGCCGGGACGGCCGAGGGGGGAGGGCTGATGCGCCTTGTCGGTGACCTCAACGCACAGCTGCAGCAGCAGCCTGTCCTGCATGGGGACGAGCGTGACGAGCGCGGGTTTGCCTGGAGCGTCGCCGACGATAATCGCAACAGCGTGTACGCCTTCATCCGCCAGGACCCCGCAGGCTTTGCCCCCGCGATGCTGGTGGTCAGCAACTTCACGCCTGTGCTGCGCGAAGGCTACCGCGTTGGCGTGCCCGAAGCCGGCCAGTGGTCGGAGCGGTTGAACACGGACAGCCACCATTATGCCGGCGGCAATGCCGGCAACCTGGGTGCGGTGGCGACCGAACCCAGTCCGATGCACGGCCATGCGCAGTCGCTTCGCTTGACGCTGCCGCCGATGTCCACGCTCTACCTCCAGGTTGTCACATGACCGCGGTCGGTCGTCTGGGTGCGTCGCCAGTGTCGGAATGCGTGGTGGATTTCAGGTTGTGGGCACCGGACATCGCGCAGATGGAACTGGTGCTGGGTGACGCACCATTGCCCATGCGTCGGGAGGCGGACGGCCTGCATTGGATCCGTACGACGGCGGCGCATGGCGACCGTTATCGCTACCGCCTGCCGGATGGCAGTGAGGTACCGGACCCAGCATCGCGCTGGCAGCCGGAGGGCGTGGAGGGCCCTAGCGCCGTCGTGGCGCCCGGTGCCTACGCCTGGCAGACGCGGGATTGGTGCGGCGTGGCCTGGTCGGATATGGTCATCTACGAAGCGCACGTGGAGGCGGCCGGCGGCTTCGCTGCATTGACGGCACAGCTGCCGCTGCTCGCTGCGACGGGCATCACCGCGATCGAGCTGATGCCGGTGGCGCAGTTTCCTGGTACACGCAACTGGGGCTATGACGGTGTGTTTCCCTATGCGCCTGCGCAGGCCTATGGCGGGCCAGACGCGCTGAAGCGCTTCGTTGATGCGGCCCATGCCGCCGGTCTGGCGGTGCTGCTGGATGTGGTCTACAACCACTTTGGCCCGCAGGGCAACCACCTGGCGCAGTATGCAAAGGCCTTCTTCCACAGCGGCCGCAGTACCCCGTGGGGTGAAGCCATCGACTTCGAGCAGCCCTGGGTGCAGCGCTTCTTCATCGACAATGCGCTGATGTGGCTGCAGGAGTACCGGTTGGATGGGCTGCGCCTGGACGCGGTGCATGCCATCGATGACGACCGCTTCCTGCAGCAGCTGAGCGATGCGATCCGTGCCGAGGTGCCGCACGCGCATCTTGTGCTGGAAAACGAGCGCAACCAGGCCCGTTGGTTGCGGGGTGCCTATCAGGCGCAGTGGAATGATGATTTCCACAATGCCCTCCATGTGTTGCTGACCGGCGAGCATGAGGGCTACTACGCCGCTTACGCCGGGCGCGCCGAAGCGTTGCTGGCGCGCACCCTGGCCGAGGGCTTTGCCTGGCAGGGCGAGCCCGACCTGCATGGCGAAGCCCGAGGTGAGCCCAGTGGCGACCTGCCGCCGTCCCGTTTCGTGGTGTTCGCGCAGAACCATGACCAGGTGGGCAATCGCGCCTTTGGCGACCGGCTGAGCCAGTTGCTGGAACCGCAGGCGTTGCGCATGGCCACCGCGCTGACCGTACTCACACCCATGGTGCCCATGCTGTTCATGGGTGAGCCATGGCAGGCCACCGCGCCATTCCTGTTCTTCACCGATTACCAAGCGCCGTTGGACGAGGCGGTGCGTGAAGGGCGCCGACGTGAATTCGCGGGTTTCGGTGCATTTGCGGATGCCGCTTCACGAGCCCTGATTCCCGACCCGAATGATCCCGCGACACTGCAGGCTTCGTACGTTCCCCCTCCGGATGACGGCTTTGCTTCGCAGCAGGCGCTTGGATGGCTCCGCGAACTGCTCAGCCTGCGCCGGCGCTATCTGCAGCCCGGCCTGGAGCAGGCACGTTCGCTGGGAGCGAAGGTGCTGGGCCCGGGCGCGGTGCAGGCGGGTTGGCAGTTGCCGGCGGGGCAGTGGTGGATTGCCATCAACGCTGGCCCCGCCGAGCTGGCGCATTCCCTTCCTGATGGAGAACGGCTGCTGGACCTGCCGAACGGGCCGCTGCTTCCGCCGGGTGGTGGTCTGCAGCTGCGCTGGCTGCCGGCATGAGCCGCGATGCAGCATTGCAGGCCGCCGCGCGCGCAGCCGGGCTGATGCCGCGGTGGGAAGATGTTTCCGGGCGCCAGTGCGACGTGGCGCCGAAGGTGTTGCGCGCGGTACTGCAGGCGCTGCAGCCGGATGCGGCCGACGCAGGCAGGCCGCTGCACACCGCCATCTGCGGAGAGGCGGTGGCCCTGCCCGGCGCTGCGGGCGTGGCGTGCTGGTTGGACGAAGCCGGGGAGGAGTCCGTGGCGCGTCAGGAGGGCGATGGACGTTGGCGCGTACCCTCGCAGCCCGGGTACTGGCATTGGCAGCAGGCGCAACGTCGTATTGCGGTTGCGGTCGCGCCCGAGAAGGCATGGTGGCCCTCACAGGTTGACCGTGGCTGGGGCCTGGCGGCGCAGGTCTACAGCCTGCGCAGCGAAGGCGATGCCGGTATTGGCGACAGCGCGGGTTGCCTGCCTTGGCTGCAGCGGCTGCGTCAACACGGCGGGCAGGCGCTGGCACTCAGCCCGATGCATGCCGGCTTGCCACCCACTGCCGGCTACAGCCCCTATTCGCCCAGCGACCGTCGCTGGCTGGACCCGCTGCAGGCATCGCTTGTGCAGGCGGTACCGGAGGCAGCCCGCGCGGCACTCGCGGAAGATTCTGCCTTGGCCCGTTCCGTGCAAGCGGCCAGCGCCGCGCGTCGAATCGACTGGCCTGGCGCGGCCGACCTCAAGTGGCGCTGGCTGCGTTCGACCCGGCAGTATCTGCAGCAGGCGCAGCCCGACCTGTGGGCGGAGACCTGCCAGTGGCAGGCTGACGCGGGCGCTGCGCTGCGGGACTACTGCGTCCTGGCGGCCGACGCGCGCAGCGGTGACGCGCAGGACCATGCATTCGCACAGTGGGTGGCGCAGCGCTGCTGGACGCAGCTGCACGCGCAGGCCCGCAGCAACGGCGCGGCCATTGGCCTGATTGCCGATCTCGCGGTGGGCTGCGCACCCGACGGTGCGGAAGCACGTTCGCAGGCCAGCGCCATGCTGGCCGGCCTGGAACTGGGTGCACCACCAGACGCGTTCAATACCCAAGGCCAGGCATGGGGCATCACCAGCTTCTCGCCGCTGGCGCTGCGCAGGCAGGGCTATGCGCCTTTCATCACGCTGCTGCGGGCGGTCATGGCCAGCCGTGGCGGCGTGCGCATCGATCACATTCTTGGCCTGCACCGGCTGTGGGTGTTGCCGCGAGGCGCGCCCGCCAGTGAAGGCGTCTATCTGCAGTTCCCGCTGCAGGACCTTTTGAACCTGCTGGTGCTGGAATCGTGGCGGCACCGGTGCGTGGTCATCGGCGAGGACCTGGGCGTGGTGCCAGCAGGTATCCGCCAGCAGCTGGCCGCGCGCGGCGTCCTCGGCGTGGATGTGCTGCCGTTCACCCGCGATGCGGCGGGCTTCCTGCCTGCCGAACGCTGGCGCCGCGATGCGGTCGCCATGCCGTCCACCCACGATCTGCCACCGCTACGTGGCTGGCTGCGCGGGCGTGACCTGCGCTGGCGGGCGCGCCTGGGCGAAATCGAAGGCCTGCCTGCAGCGTTGGGACAGCGTCGGCAGGATGCAGCGGCACTTGCAAAGATCATTGATGGAGACGACGTGGAAGACGAAGCACTGGACCTGCTGGCCAGCACCCCATCGCGACTGGCCCTGCTTCCCTTGGAGGACGCGCTGGGCCTGCGCGCACAGGTCAATCTGCCGGGAACCGCCGGCGGCCATCCGAACTGGCGCCGCCGGCTGCCCCTGCAGTGGGATGAGCCTGCGTTGCAGGCGCGCCTGCAGCGCATCAGCGTCGGCCGTGATGGAGCCATGGCATGACCGCGTTGCGCGCGACCGCGCGGCTGCAGCTGCACAGGGGCTTTGATTTCGATGCAGCGGCGGCACAGGTGGGCTACTTCGGCGACCTCGGGGTCAGTCACCTCTACCTCTCGCCCATTGCTGCCTCGATGCCGGGCTCGACCCACGGTTACGACGGCATCGATCCTACCCTCATCAATCAAGAGCTGGGCGGGGAGGGCGGCTTCCTGCGGCTGGCACAGCGGGCACGCGCACGCGGCCTGGGCCTGCTTCTGGACATCGTGCCCAACCATCTGGCGGCCTCGCCGCAGAACCCTAGGTGGTCGGATGTGCTGATGCACGGTCGGCGCAGCCGGTACGCGCAGTGGTTTGACATTGACTGGGACGCCGCCGACGGTGATGAACGGCTGTGGCTGCCGGTGCTGGACCGGCCGCTGCAGGAGGCCGTCCAGGCGGGCGTTCTGCGGGTGGAGGACATCAAGGATCAGCCTTTCCTGGTCCATCATGATCTGCGCCTGCCGTTGTCTCCGCGCAGCTATCCGTTGCAGCCTGGCGCGCGCCAGGGCTGGATCGAGCGCTGCAACCGCTCCGCGGAGCGCATGCACATGCTCCTGCAGCGGCAGCACTATCAACTGGCCTGGTGGCGCACCGGGGGCGACCAGGTCAACTACCGGCGCTTCTTCGACATCACCTCGCTTGCCGCGTTGCGGGTCGAGCGCGAGGACGTCTTCGATGCCGTGCACGCGCTGCCGCTGCGGCTGGTACGCGAGGGCTGGGTGGATGGCCTGAGGATCGACCACATCGACGGTCTGGCCGATCCGGGCGGCTACCTGCAGCGGCTGCGCGCACATCTCGATGCCGCCGCTGAAGCAGGCGGTCGTCGTGGTGCGGACATCACCCTGCACGTGGAAAAAATCCTCGCCGAGGGTGAGGCTCTGCCCGCCGGCTGGGCGTGCGATGGCACTACGGGCTACGACTTCATGGATCAGGCCGGTGCATGGCTGCACGAACAGAATTCGGCGCAGGCCTTGGCTGAGCAGTGGCAGGCGCGCTCGGGCGATATGCGCAGTCTCGAGCAGGTGCAGCAGGCGGCCCGCGATGCACTGCTGGATGGATCGCTGCACGCAGACCTGCAGCGCCTGCTGGTCTGTGTTCGGAAGACAATGGGTGAGGCAGCAGGCCTCGGCGACATCAGCGAGGCGATGTTGCGCCGGGCAGTCTGTGCGCTGTTAAGACACTATCCTGTCTATCGCCCCTATACGCTGCAGACGGCGACTGAGCGGAATGTCCTGGCCAAGGCCGAAGCGGCTGCCGTGCAGGGTCTCGACGCTGCGGGGCGCGGGGCCGTGAGCCTGCTGGTCAGCGCCCTGCAGGCGCCCGAGGGCCACGAACTGCGCGTGCGGTTTGGCCAGCTCTCGGCACCGCTCAATGCCAAGGCGGTGGAAGACACGGCGTTCTATCGCTACTACCGTGCGCTGTCGCGCAACGAGGTTGGAAGCGATCCGCAGCGCGTCGGGCTTGGGAGCGATGCACTGATTGAACTCTCCCAGGCCCGTGCGCGCCAGCACCCCCTGGCGATGCTGGCCTTGGCCACGCACGACCATAAACGCGGCCCGGATTCGCGTGCGCGCCTGGCGCTGATCAGCGCCGACGTCGGGGCATGGCAGTCGGCGCTGGCCGAGTGGGAGCGGCAGTGCGCGGCTGCGTCCATGCCGATGCCATTGCCCGCTGCCGAAAGCTATGCACTGTGGCAGGCGCTGGTCGGCGCCTGGCCGATGCACGGTGCGCCCGCCGCGGACTTCCCGAAGCGCATGGACCAGTGGCTGCGCAAGGCGCTGCGCGAAGGCAAGCGGATCAGCAACTGGCTCGATCCCGATCTCGCCGTTGAAGATGCCGCGCAGCAGTGGCTGCAGGACCTGATGCACGCCAGCGAACTGCAGGGCGTGCGTGATGCACTGGCTGATTTCGTGAGGACGCGGGCGGCCGCCGGAGCCAGCAACGGGCTTGTACAGCTGTGCCTGCAGCTGTGCCTGCCGGGTGTTCCCGATATCTACCAGGGCACTGAGTTCTGGGATCTCAGTCTGGTCGATCCGGACAACCGACGCCCCGTGGATTTCGCACGGCGCGCACAGGCATTGGCTGATGATCGAGCGTGGACGGAGTTGCTGCAGCACTGGCATGAGGGAACGCCGAAGATGCGCCTGCTGTCGCGGCTGCTGCAGCTGCGGCGCGAGCATCCGGCGTTGTTCCGGTACGGTGCTCTGCAGGCCCTGTCCGATCCCGCTTCGGCAGATCTGGTCTTTGTGCGTGAGCATGCAGGGCAGGTGCTGCTGGTGGCGGTGCGCAGGGCGAGCGCAGCGCGGTGCCCTGGCCCTGCCCTTGCGTGGAGAGAGGATGCGGAGCAGCGCGTGACTGGGGTTCCGCAACGAACGATGCGCAACGTGCTGGACGGTCGCACGGAGATTTTCAACGGTTCTGCCTCGGATGCGCTGCTGTTTGCCGGCAGCCCCGTGGCGGTGTGGATCAGCCAGGAGAGTGGGGCAGATGGACAGCAGTGAACGACGCCGCCGCATCGAAATGCTGGCGCACCAGATCTGGGAGGCCGAGGGCCGCCCGGATGAGCAGGAACAACGTCATTGGCACATGGCCGAGCGTTTGGTGGAAGCAGAGATAGCAGCGCTTCATGCGGGTAAGGACGAGAACGATGGCAACCCGTAAGTGGACACAGAGCTCGCGCGTTCGCGAGGGCAGGCCGTTCCCGCTGGGCGCGACCTGGGATGGGCTGGGGGTGAATTTCGCACTGTACTCTCGGCATGCCACCAAGGTGGAGCTGTGCCTTTTCGATGCGCGCAACCGCGAGATCGAGCGCATCGTCTTGCCGGAGTACACCAACGAGGTCTGGCACGGCTACCTGCCGGACGTGCGCCCGGGCCAGCGCTATGGATACCGCGTGCATGGCCCCTATGCGCCGCAGGATGGACATCGCTTCAATCCGAACAAGCTGCTGCTGGACCCGTATGCCAAGCAGATCGTGGGCGAGATCAAGTGGGCGCCGCAGCTGTTCGGTTATACGCTGGGACACCGCGACGCCGACCTGAGCTTCGACCGCCGCGACAGCGCGCCGTACATGCCGCGCTGCGCGGTGATCGACCCTGCCTTCAGCTGGGGCAGCGAGCGCGCGCCCGCTACACCGTGGGATCGCTCGGTCATCTACGAGGCGCACGTGCGCGGCCTGACCATGCAGCATCCCGGCGTCCCCCACGCCGAGCGCGGCACGTTCTCGGCGCTGCGGCACGATGCGGTGGTGGACCACCTGGTGCATCTGGGCGTAACGGCTATCGAGCTGCTGCCGGTGCATGCCTATGTGGACGACCAGCAATTGCTGGAGCGCGGCCTGCGCAACTACTGGGGCTACAATACCATCGGCTTCTTCGCGCCGCAGCCGCGCTACCTGTCGCTGGAGACGGTGGCTGAGTTCAAGCAGATGATCGCCCGCCTGCACAGCGCGGGCATCGAAGTGATCCTGGACGTGGTCTATAACCACACCGCCGAAGGCAATGAACTGGGGCCGACGCTCTCGTTCAAGGGCATCGACAATGCCAGCTACTATCGCCTGGCCGATGACCGGCGCTTCTATATCAACGATACCGGCACGGGCAACACCTTCGACCTGACCAATGCCGGTGCGCTGCGCATGGTGATGGATTCGCTGCGGTACTGGGTGACCGAGATGCGCGTCGATGGCTTCCGCTTCGACCTGGCCACCATCCTCGGCCGCGAGCGGCATGGCTTTGACCCGTCGGGCAGCTTCCTGGATGCGGTGCGCCAGGATCCGGTGCTGAGCCAGGTCAAGCTGATCGCCGAACCGTGGGACATCGGGCCCGGCGGCTACCAGCTGGGTCAGTTCCCGCCGGGATGGGCCGAGTGGAATGACCGGTTCCGTGACACCACCCGAGCGCTGTGGCGCGGGGATGCTGGCCAGTTGCCGGAGTTCGCGGCGCGCTTTACCGGCTCTGCCGATCTGTTCGACCATCACGGCCGTCGGCCGTCGGCCAGCATCAATCTGGTCACCGCGCACGATGGCTACACCCTGCACGATCTGGTGAGCTACAGCGACCGCCACAATGAGGCCAATGGCGAGGACAACCGCGATGGCCATTCCCACAACCTGTCGTGCAACCACGGCGTGGAAGGCGATACGGACGATGAGGGCATCCTCGCCGTGCGTTCGCGGCAGATGCGCAATCTGCTCGGTACGCTGCTGCTCGCTCAGGGCACGCCGATGCTGCTGGCGGGCGATGAGTTTGGTCATTCGCAGCAGGGCAACAACAACGCCTATTGCCAGGACAATCCACTGAGCTGGATTGACTGGGAGCGTGCGGCGCAGCCGGGGCCGCAGGCACAGGCGGCCTTCGTGCGGCGTGCTCTGGCACTGCGGCGCCGCTACGGGCTGCTGCGGCGCAATCGTTTTCTCACCGGCGACTACGACGAATCGCTTGGAATGCGCGATATCGAGTGGCGCAGGCCCGATGGGCAGCCGATGGGCGAGGGGGATTGGCACAACCCGGAGCAGCGGGCGTTGCTGATCGTGCTGGATGGACGCAGTCCGGACAGCGGGCTGCGTGAGCCAGGGCGCCATGTCAGTCTGGCCCTGCTGTTGAACCCGGGTGACCAGCCACAGCGGTTCAGGCCGTCCGACGAGACCCTGTCATTCCGTCGCGTGGTGCTGCAGACCGACGATGCGCCGCTGGAGATGGACGAGGAAGGGCAGTGGACGCTGCCTGCGCGGAGCCTGTGCCTGCTGGCCTCCAGCAGCGCAGGGTGATGGCGTGGAATCAGTAGCGCCGGGCCATGCCCGGCGGGCCGTTCACCCCATCACGTAGCGCAATACTCCGGCCGAAACGACACCGATCAGCACCGTCGGCAGCATCGACCACCGCGTGGCAGCCAGCAGGGTGATCGCCAGCGCGGCAAGATCGGCCGGATGGCTGGAAACGAAGTCCGGTGCGATCACCGAGATCAGCACGCAGCCCGGCGCCGCTTCCATCACCGTGACCGCGCGCTTGCTGAGGGTGCGGTTGCGCAGGGCCAGGTAGCCAAGGATACGGGTGAGGTAGGTCACGGCCGCCATCAGCACGATGGTCAGCAACGAGGTCCAGTGGATCAGTCCGCCGAGGATCATGCGGCGTCCTCCGCCAGCAGCCACGCGGCGGCAAGCCCGGCCAGCGCACCGCTGGCCACGTACCACGCGCCGGGCACCAGCAGGTAGGTGCCTGCGGCCACCAGCAGGCTGACCAGCCAGGGGCGAGCGGCCTTCATGCCCTGCCACATGCCGCGCAGCAGAACCAGGAATACGGCCGGGAAGGCCATGTCGAACCCATAGGCGTGGATGTCGCCCAGCAGCGGCCCGACCAGCGCGCCCAGCGTGGTGAACACCACCCAGACCGTGTACAGCCCCGCCGAGACTCCCAGGTAATAGGCCAGGCTGAAGCCGCGCCCACGGTGCCGTGCATCGGCCACGCCCAACGCCCAGCTTTCATCGCACATGAAGAACAGCGCGGGCAGGACCCGGCGCCGCGGCAGCTGCTGCAGCAAGGGGGCCAGGCTGGCGCCCATCAGCAGGTGGCGGCTGTTGACCAGAGCGGTGATGGCCACGATCAAGGCAATGTGCGGCGGCGAGGTCCACAGTTCCACCGCGGCGAATTCGGAGCCGCCAGCGAAATTGAGGCCGGTCATCAGCGGCACTTCCAGCGCGGTCAGGCCCTTCTGCGCGGCCTGGGCACCCAGCACCAGGGCAAAGGGAAGGAACCCGATCATCACCGGAATGGCGGCGCGCAGGCCACGCAGGAATTCGGCACGGGGCGCGGTGTCGCAGGCGGGGTCGGGCAGGGGCAGGGTGGTGCGGGCGTCCATGGAGCGATCGCAGGTGGGGGACGACCATGCTAACGGCCAGCCCCTCGAATCGGGTTGCGTTGATGCCGTGATGATCCGAATATCTGCAATCCTGTGCGCGCCTTCGCCAATCCAGTGAAATCCCATGCAGAACGAGCTCGACAGCCTGGACCGCCGCATCCTTGACGCCCTGCAATGTGACGGGCGGTTGCAGAACCTGGAGCTTGCCCGGCAGGTCGGGCTGTCTCCATCGGCCTGCCTGCGCCGGGTGCGGCTGCTGGAGGAGGGTGGCTACATCGACCGCTACGTGGCGCTGCTGAACCCGGCCAAGGTCGGGCGCGGCTTCACGGTGTTCGTGCGGGTGTGGCTGCGCGGGCAGGACGAGGACACCACCAACCACTTCATCAACAGCATCAAGTCTTTCCCTGAGGTGCTCGAGTGCCACCTGATGGCGGGTGACTGTGACTTCCTGCTGCGGGTGGCCGTGGCGGACCTGGATGCGTACCGGCAGTTCCAGATCCGGCACCTGAACCGCATCGCGGGCGTGCAGAACACCAAGACCGAGATCCCGATGCAGCGGATCAAGCAGACCACCGAACTGCCGCTCTGAGCTGCGGCCCTCAGCCCACCTGCCCGCGCTCGCTGGTGATGCGGGCACCCTCGCGCATCACCAGGGTCACCGGGGTCTTTTCCACCACCTCCAGCAGCCGCGACCACTGCGCATCGCTCAGCTCGGCGCTGGCGTGCAGCACCCGGTGCACATGCAGGCGACCGTCCGCGTCGCGCTCCGAGCGCAGTTCAGCGTGGAACTCGCCCAGCTCCCAGCCCTTGCGCTGGGCATACATGCGCAGGGTGATGGCCGTACATGAGGCCAGTGAGGCCAGGTACAGGTCGAAGGGGGCGAAGCCGCGGCCCTGGCCGCCCAGCGACGCCGGTTCGTCGGCATCAACGGAATACGTGCCGTTGCTGACGTGGTGCAGGTAGTTGTCGGCGGTGGAGGTGATGCGTGCGTAGGCCATTGGGGGCACAGGAAAGTGGAGGCCCGGAAATGGTACCGCCGCCGGCCCGGCACCGGTACGTGGTCCTGTCGTCACGCGATCTTGTAGGCCGATTGGCCACCCTTTGCCTGCAACAGACGGAGGTGCCGCCTGGACAGGAGCGTTGTACGTGTTGGGAGCCGTTGATAACCCGGGCCTGCAAGGGGTGCGTGTGCTGGTGGCGGAAGATGAATTCGCCATTGCCATGTTCCTGGTCGACTATCTGGAACTGAAGGGCGTGCACATCGTGGGCCCCGCCGGCGACCTGGCCGCGCTGAACAGGCTGTTCGAGGAGCAGCCCATCGATGTCGCCCTCCTGGATATCAACCTGGGGGGCGAGCAGGTCTACCCCCTGGCGGATCGGCTGGCGGCCGCCGGCATCCCGTTCCTGCTGACGTCCGGCTACGACGACAACGTGCCCAGCCGCTTTGCCGATACGCCTCGCTGCGCCAAGCCCTACCACATCCAGGCGCTGGCCCAGCAGCTGGAGACACTGGTGCATGCCCGCCGCGCCACCGTAGGTGGCAGTTGAAGGTGCCACATGGCTAGCCGGATGGAGCTGAGCGCTCCTGTCGCGACGACGCCGGTGCTGCCCGCGTCGCCGCCGCTGCACGCGCTGCGCGGCGGCATGGCCGAACGGATCGCCGGGTACGACTGGTCGGCGACGCCGCTGGGTGCACGCGAGGAGTGGGCACCGCATCTGCGGGCAACGGTTGACCTGATGTTGGCCCACGGCTTCCCGATGATCGTGCTGTGGGGCGAAGAACTGATCCAGCTGTACAACGACGGCTACGCCGAGATCCTGGCCGACAAGCACCCGCACGGCTTGGGCCAGGCGACCCGCATCTGCTGGCCCGAGGTGTGGCACATCAACGGCCCCATCTATGCACGGGTATGGCAGGGCGAAACCATCACCTACGAGGACAAGCTGTATCCGCTTGCCCGGCAGGGGGTGCTGGAAGACATCTGGTTCACCATTACCTACAGCCCCATCCGTGATGCGTGCGGGCGTATCGATGGCGTGCTCGTCACGATGTTCGAGACGACCGCCGCGCATGCTGCGCACGCTGCACGTGAAGATGAACAGCGGCGCAGGCGGCAGAGTGACGAGCGCCTGTCACTGGCCTTCCAGATGCTTCCGGTGGGACTGTGCATCGTCGATACCGAAGGCCGGGTACTGCAGTCCAACGAGCAGATGCGCGCCTACCTGCCCAGCGGTGAACTGCCGTCACGCGACAGCCGCAACATGCCGCGCTGGCAGGGCTGGCATGAGGATGGCAGCCTGATCGGCCCGGAAGACTTCGCCGTAGCGCGCGCGCTTCGCGGCGACACGGTCGTGCCGGGGCTGGAATTCCAGTTCACCCACGAGGATGGACAGGTGCGGTGGACACGCATCGCGGCAGCGCCGCTGCGGGATGCGCAGGGCGAAGTCACCGGTGTGTTCGCCATCGCCATCGACATCGATACGCTGAAGCGTGCCACCGAGCGCCAGGCCGTGCTGCTGGCCGAGCTGCAGCACCGGGTGCGCAACATCATGGCAATGATCCACGCCATTGCATGGCGCACGCAGGAAACCGTGGGCAGCGTCGAGGAGTATGCCGAGCGCTTGTGCGGGCGGTTGATGTCACTGGCCCGCACGCAGGCGCTGCTGACCCGCGCGGACAACGCGGGGGTCTGCCTGCGCGGCATGCTGGACGAGGAAATATCGGTGCAGGTGCACCGTTCCGACCAGTATCAGCTGGATGGCCCTGACGTGCTGCTACCGCCGAAGGCCGCCGAAGTGCTCTCGCTGGCCGTGCATGAGCTGGCGACCAACGCGCTCAAGTACGGGGCCATCCGCAGCGATGGCCGCATCGACGTTTCGTGGTCCGTGCAGGCGCAGGAGGGGAGCAGCCCATGGCTGGCCCTGCACTGGTGCGAACGGCATTCGCCTGTGGACGGCTGGTCGCCACCGCAGCGTCGCGGGCTGGGCTGCTCGCTCATCGAGAAGCGGGTGCCCTACGAGCTGGCGGGCAGCGGGCAGCTGCTGTTCCGTGCCGACGGCGTGGATGCCCACATCCGCTTCCCACTGCGGGACCGCGACAGCCTGCTGCAGACCGACGCACCAGCAACGGGTTGACGCGTCGCGGCCGGCTACGCGCCGGGAAGCGGCTCATGCAGCGGGCAGCCATTGTGCTGCGAGCGATGCGCGCGCGAAGCAGCCATCACCACGCGGCGTGCCCGATTCAAAGCGCCCAATGGCCGGTGCGCCTGCAGTGCGTGCCATGGGCTGAAGGCCAGGCGGTCCTCGATGCCCGGTGACTCGGCGTCGTCCCAGCTCACCTGGGGTGGAACGTGCAGCGTAGCCACTGCAATGAACGGGCTCTGCTCCTGCGGCCATTCCACCGAGGCATCCTCGATGGGCATCGTCTGCTCGTCACGGCACAGCTGTGCACACAGTTCCCAGACAAGCTCAGTGCGGCCGCTGGCAAGCGCGTCCTGGATGGCATCGCGCTGGCTGTCCTCGCTGTTCTCCACGGGCGCACCGCTGAGCGACTGCAACGTCGCTGAGACGGGGCGAAGGCAGAACTTGGCCACATAGGGGCCGAAGCGGAACGGCACCTGGCTGAAGAAGGTTTCGCCCATCGGGTGGGTCTGCGGTTCGCCACCCATTCCCTTGATCTTGCCGCTGCCGCCGCCAGCGGCTTCCAGCAGCCGCTCGCCGCCACGCAGGGCGGCTGAAATCACTGCCTTGGTGCGCGGCATGCGCTCGGTGGTTGCCGCCAGCAGCTTGGTGGAGCGGAGGAAGCCCTTGGGGCCCGGGCTGGTGAAGGCCGGGCCGTTGACCATCAGGAAGTCCTGGCTGTGCTGTTCTTCGCTTTCCGCCACGCGCTCGCCCGGCACGCCAAGAATCTTCAGCGCAATCGCACGTGGCGTGGACACCGTGTCCGGCAGCTGCTCGGCAGGCGGGGAAGAGAAGCGCACGACCGCTTCATACGCGCCCGGCACGGCAAACAGTCCATGTGCGAGCTCCTCTGGCAGGTTGTCTGCTATCTGCAGCTTTCCCTTCAGCAGGGCCTGGCCCTTGGCGTGCACGGCGCGATGCGCGTGGCCTTCAGCGGCGGCGACCGTGCGGGCCATGTCCAGGAACACATCGCGCAACGCATCGATGGTCTCAGCTTCGTCAGCCTCGGGCTGCTCCATGCCGGCATGGAACGGAACGGGGGAAAGTAGCGGGCGCATGGCTGGCTCCATCAGGGATGAAGCCAGCATGCGTGATTGCGGTTATCCGCCAGTGCAGGGCCGGCATGGGCCGCTTTCACGACCCATGCGCGGGCGCCTGCGATGCCTCAGGCAGGCTTGGGTGCCTCGCCGTCACCGGCGTCCGGCAGCGGCGGCAGGGTCGGGTCCACGGTCACCGGTACATCGCTCTTGAGCAGCGCAGCGGCTTCCTTGTCGCTGGCCACGGCCGGCGGTGAGCCGCGCAGCGGCATGTTCGCCGTCTCCTTCACGAACATCATGGTGACCAGGCCGACCACCGCCGCAACCATCAGGTAGTAGGCCGGCACCAGCGGGTCGCCCGTGCGCTCCACCAGCCAGGCGGTGACCAGCGGCGTGGTGCCACCGAACAGCGAGACCGACACGTTGAAGGCGATCGACAGCGCGCTGTAGCGCACCGGCGTGTAGAACAGCGCCGGCAGCGTGGAGGGCATCGAGCTGGTGAAGCACACCAGGGCCAGGCCGAGCAGCATCAGGCCGAGGAAGATCAGCCCGTCATTGCCGCTGCCGATCAGCAGCAGGCAGGGCACGGCCAGCACCAGCAGCGCGATGCAGGCGCCGATGATCATCGGCCGGCGGCCCAGCTTGTCGCTGAAAAGCCCGCCAACGATGTTCAGCGGCATCATCACCAGCATCACGATGATGATCAGCAGCAGGCCCTTGCTCTCGGCATACCCCATGGTCACGCTCAGGTAGCTGGGCATGTAGGTCAGCAGCATGTAGTCGGTGACGTTGAACACCAGCACCAGGCCCATGCACACCAGCAGCTGGCGGCCATGCACGCGGAACAGGTCACCCAGGCCCGGGCGGTCGTGCTCGCGCTTCTCGGCTTCTTCGGCAAAGGCGCGGAAGGCCGGGGTCTCTTCCAGTTTCATGCGCATGTACAAGCCGAGCAGGCCCAGCGGGCCGGCCACCAGGAACGGAATGCGCCAGCCCCAGTCCAGCATGTCCTCGCTGCTCAACAGCATGTGCAGCGCGGTGACGGTGCCTGCACCGGCGATGTAGCCGCCCAGCGTGCCGAACTCCAGCCAGCTGCCCATCAGGCCGCGGTTGCGGTCGGTGGAATATTCGGCGATGAAGGTCGCGGCGCCGCCGTACTCGCCGCCGGTGGAGAAGCCCTGCACGACGCGCGCGAGCAGCAGCAGGACCGGCGCCCAGATGCCGATGCGCTCGTAGGAGGGGATCAGGCCGATGGCAAACGTGCCCAGCGCCATCAGGATCATGGTGAAGGCCAGCACTTTCTGCCGCCCGTAGCGGTCACCCAGCGGGCCGAATACCAGGCCGCCCAGCGGGCGCACCAGGAACGCCACGGTGAAGGTGGCGAAGGCGGCGATGACCTGCGCGGTGGGGTTGCTGGAGGGGAAGAAGACCTGGCCAATGGTCACGGCAAGGTAGCCGTAGACGCCGAAGTCGAACCATTCCATCGCGTTGCCCAGTGCAGCGGCACCGACGGCGCGCTTGAGCATGGGCTTGTCGACGACGGTGATCTCGTCAACCTTCAGGTGGCGGCGGCGCTTGAACCAGCCGAAATGGGCATGGGCATCGGGGTTGTCCTGCATGGGACGTCCTTTCTGTTCTTGGATTGGAGTGCGGAATAGGCGGTGTGGTGTGTCCCGAGAATCGGAAACGGCGATGCTGGCGCAACTGGCGCAGGGGCATCGGTGCGGGCGGTCCACGCTGGACCAGGACGTACGGGAAAAGACCACGCACGGAAAACTACGCCGTGGATCGGCGAGGGCTGGTGAAGATCAATGCCAGCGGTGATGGCACGTGCCGCCGATCAGAACGGGCTGACCGGAACAGGCTGGGTGCGCATCGGAAAAGCAGCGGAGATCAGCGCCTGAGCGGCGTCATCCACCCGGATCCTGCGCGCGGCGGAGGAATGGCGGGGTGGGAGCGGGTGTGGCAAGCGGTACGCCGGTCGGCCGTGCTTCCCACGTAACAGGCGTGCCTGTCACGTAGTACGTCGTGTCGATCATCCGGTCATGATAACGGTTACGGCGTGAACATGCAGCGAAGCGGCCGCGCGCGGACGCTGTGTTCCAGCGTGCCTGTTCATGTGCGTGCCGTGATGACATGCTGTGGACGCACTGTGGCCGCATCGCTCACAAGGCAGCCTTTACGGTGGTGGCGAACCAACGCAACCGGAGCATCGCATGACCCGTCGCATTCCCGAAGGTACCCTTGTCGTCGTCACCGATGGCGGCTCGGCGCGCGTGTTCACCAACGTCGGCACCGATCATCAGCTGACGCTGAAGCAGGAGGGCGAGCTGCGCCTGCAGGACATCAGCGAGCAGGGCGTGTCGGGCCAGGGCCCTTCCGGTGCCGTGCCGAAGGACATGTCCATTTCCCAGCTCAACGAAGCCACGTTCGCCAAGCAGGTGGCCGAACAGTTGAATGAGGATGCGTTGAAGAACCGCTATACGCACCTGATCCTGGTGGCCGACCCGATCACCTTGGGCCGCATCCGCCCACTGCTGCACAAGGAAGCGCAGGCGCGACTGCTGGATGATCTCGCCAAGAACTTCACCAACGCGCCGCTGGAAGACATCCAGCGCGCACTGGCGGCGTAACCGCATGCCGTTCATGCGCGACCACCAGGCCGTCGAGCCGGCTCGCAGCGATGTCGATGCGCAGGCGGGATGGCTGCTGATCGAGTTCGGTGCGCCCTGGTGCGGCCACTGCCAGGCCGCGCAGCCGGCGCTGCAGGCCTTCGTGGACGCGCATGACCTGCCGCACTGGAAAATTGAAGATGGCAAGGGCAAGCCGTTGGGCCGCTCATTCCAGGTGAAGCTGTGGCCCACTGTCGTGCTGTTGCGCGACGGCCAGGAAGTGGCCCGCGTAGTGCGGCCGGTGGACAGCGCGGATCTGTCCACGCTGGTGGCGGCGCTGCCGACGTAGCGTCGGGCGTGCTCGACTGCTCCTGCCTTCGCCTCTTGCTCTGGTAGGCGTCGAGCTTGCTCGACGGAACGGCAAAAGGCGGTCAAGCAAGCTTGACCACTACCAAAGCAAACCCGAAGCACGACCCCGCCGCAGCGCTATACTCCGCGCGTGCTGTCGCTCTGCTTGAATCCTGATGACCTCTCCGCTTTCTGTTGAATCACCGCGGCGTCGTGCCGCACCCGCGATCTGGGATGACCTGCTCGCCCATCGCTTCGAGGCCATCGAGTCCGCCTTGCCTGAACTCCTCGCGCCGCAGGACGCCGATGGCGGTGCGCGCGCGCTCGCCCTGCTGGCGCCTCCGCAGGCGCTGCCGATCAACACGTTGTGGCAGGCATTGGCTGCCTGGCAGCAGCCCTCGCCGCAGGCCAACGCGCCGCTGCTGCTGGCAGCGCTGGTCTGGGACCGCATCGCCGTCGATGCGCGCGGCTCCGGCTGGACTGCTTCAGTTGGCGAGGGCGCCTGGTCGAGCGTGCACGCCGCGCAGACCGCGCTGTTCGTGCATGCCATCGCCCTGGCCGATCGTGGACCGCTGTGCTGGCCGCTGCTGCACCAGCTGATGCGCAGCGTGGCGGCATTCGGCGTGCCCGTGTGGATGAGCGACTGGATGCATGATGGCTTCCATCCCGCCGATGGCGCCGGTCCCTGGCGCGACATGCAGGCGCTGCTGGGTGCGTGGATGGCCGAGGCACCCCGCCTGCCGGCGCTGCCAGCAGAGTTGCCCGCTTCCTGGGCGGCCGCGATTCCGCCGCCGCCGGAGCTGGACGAGGATGGCGACCCGATCGAGGGGCACGGCACTTCGCCGGAGCCGGCGCTGGCCTGGCTGCAGATGGGCCTGGAGGCCGCCGGCCATGGTCTGCCGTTGCTGGACACCTACGCGCGGCTGCGCACGCCACGTTGGGGCGGCAGCCATGACGAGATCCTGGCGCTGGCCGATGGCCCCCTGGCCGAAGGCCTCGACGCATCGCAGCGCAACCAGCTGCGGATGGTCGCCTGGCTGGACGCCATCGACGTGGACAGCATCGATACCGGCAACTACGGCGCGGTGCAGCAGGCGTTCGCGCGCGGGATGGAACTGCTGGCACAGCCGCAGTCGCCACTGGAGCGCACGGGCATCCATCTGCAGCTGGCCGAACTTGCATCGCGGGTGGACAACACCGATATGGCCGCGGCGCATTATGCGCAGGCGGCCGACCCCAGCGTGCCGCGCGGGTTTGATGATCACCAGTTGATGCGCATGCTGCACGCGGCCGCCGCCACCGGCATGGGCGAGTGGCTGGCGCCGGTCGTAGCGCGGCAGTGGCGCAATTCTGCCTGGGCAGCGGTGATGCAGGGCGTACTGCGCGACACCGGCTGGTGCGGCGTGACGCCGGATGCAGCACAGGCCGAGGCGGCCTATCGCCATGCGGCGGCGCTGATGGCGGTGCCCGCGCCGGGCGCGGACTGCCCATTCAACGACGTCTATTACGCCTTCGACGAAACGCTGCAGCACACCGCGCTGCTGCACATGGCGCAGGCCGGTGCCGAGCTGGGCTTCCCGGAAATGCAGGCCGCGCTGGGCTACCACTACTTCGAGCATGTGCCGGCCTACGATCCGGCGCTGGCCATCCAGTGGTACCGCCGCGCAGCGGAGCAGGACAGTGGCCGCGCGCTCTACAACCTCAGCCTGGTCTACGACCGCGGGCTGGAGGAAGGCGGCATTGCGGGCATGGGTGTAGACGAACTGGTGCACCTGTCCAATGCCTGCGAGCTGCGTTGCCTGGAACTGGCGGCGACCGAAGAAGAATGGGGCGAGCGCCTGCAGCGCCGGGTGCGAAGCTGCGTGGCCGGCGTCGGTTATTACCTGCGCACGCAGGTAATAGCCGAAGGTCGCCTGCCACGCCTGCTGGAGACCCTCGAATTCTGGGCTGGCCAGGCGTGGACGCAGGCCGCCTGGATGCTGGCGCAGTACTACGCTGCACGCAGCGAGCACGACTTCGACCGGGCGGTGTTCTGGGCCGAGCGCGCCTGCGCGCAGCAGCCGGACGATGAGGACGTGCAGGCGCTGCGCACGACCCTGCAGCGGGGCCTGTTCGGCAGCCGGCGCTACCGGCAGGCGCTGGAGCGCGTCAGCGACGGCCTGCGGTAGCGTCGAGCTTGCTCGACTGCTGTGTCTGTAGAGCCGAGCCCATGCTCGGCTGAGAGGGCAGCCGAGCATGGGCTCGGCTCTACCCACCCGGGCCTCAATGCAACGTCATGGGGCCGTGGTGTGCGCGCAGTTCACCCAGCAACCGGCGGCCGCGCTGGCTGACAGCAATGATGGCCGAGCTGACCTTGTGCACGTTGTAGCCCGGCCGGCCATGCGCCGCCGGGTCCGGCGGTTCGTTCTCGTTGATCATCGTCGCCATGCCTTCGGCGGTGTACAGGGCGTGTTCCAACCGGAAAAACAGCGATTCCACTTCGTTGGTGATGGTGGGTGCTTCAGGTGACATGCGATGGCTCCTGCAAGAGTGGGCCACCCGTAGGTGGCGGGCGATACGCGGTTGGAACTTCGGCTGAAACAAGAGGAAAGAGCCGGTGGGCCATGCGGCCGCCGCGCACCGCCCGCCGTAGTCACGGCAAGCAGTCCACTTGTTTCATTTCGGGGTTCCACGCCCGGCAGCGGTTACGCCACTGCGCCGCCATCCTGCACCCAGCGCTAGCAGTTAAGCCAGCTTCTCTTTCGATCATCGCGTGACCTCATCCGCAGCGCTGCTAAGAGCACTTTCACGCACAGGCTCGCTAACGGGTTGATTGCGTCACTTCAAGGCGCAATACACCCATCTATCATCACTGTGCTTGGTGTGTCGCGCCCAACGTCCAGATAAGAAAGCGGCCCCGGCACACACGCCGGGGCCGCAGAACAACGCCAAAAGCGTCTTACCAGCTGTAGCTCAGGCCCATCTGCGCACTGGTCAGGTGGTAGCCGCTGGCCTGCTGGCGCGACAACCCGCCCCACACGCCCATGCCGTTGGCAAACTTCACCGAGGCACCGGCGCTCACTTCGGCGCGGCTGCGCGGAATACGTGCGTCCACCAGTTCGCCATCCATGCGCACCTGCGATTCGGCACGGCTGTGCAGCCAGTTGGCGGCCAGGTACGGCTGCACCTGCGCTGTCCGGCCTTCCCACCGGGTCACGCCAGACAGGCGCAGGCCCACGCGGCCGAACAGGCCATCGGCATCATCGGTGGTGACCACCGTGCCGTTTGCCTCAGTGTGGCGGGTGTCATCCCAGCGGTTGTAGCCCACCTGCAGCTGCGGTTCCAGGAACACGCTGCTGTTGCTGTTGCCACCCACACGGAATGCGTAGCCGGTCTCGACCGCACCCTGCCAGCCGCGGCTGTCGTAGCGCTCGGTTTCCAGACCGACGCCTTCCACGCGGTTGCGGAACTGCGCCCGCTGCACCGAACCATCCAGATAGAAACCGGCATACGGGTCGGCGGTGTTGCCCGCGCGCAGGGTGGCGTAGATTCCCAGCGCTTCACCCTTCACCTTGCCGCGGGCGTAGTAGCCGCTGAGCGAGTTGGTGGACGTGCTGCTGGCATTGCCGCTGGACAGTATCACGCCCACGCCGCTGCCATTGTTGGCACGCCAGAGATCGGCACCGACGCTGATCGCTTGGCTGTTACCGTGGATGTCCAGCTGGCGGCTGGCCGCATCGAAGCCGTTGCGCGAGCCGTCCACGCGCGCCCAGGCCCGGCCACCGTTCTGGCCCGCGTTGCGCTCGTGGTAGCCAATGCGGAACATCTCCTGCGAGGCACGCAGGTTGGCCAGGTAGGCGCCACCTTCTGGGCGCAGCACGGGGTCCGGATCCGGGTCGGGCAGCTCCGGGCTGCAGCCGGGCAGGCTGGGGTCGGCATCGCACGGGTCCGGCGCGGTGGGCAGCACCGAGCGCAGGTACCAGTTGCCATCGGTTCCCGTGCCCTTGTGCAGGAAGTACTCGTACTGGCCACCGACCGCGCGACCGGCCAGGGCGAACTGACCGTTGGACGCGCCGCCCACCGAGATCAGCTCAATGCCCTGGTTGGTCTGCGCACCGGCGCCGCCGACATTGTTGACACGCACGTTGGTGCTGCCGCTGGTATCACCGCCGATCACCAGCTTGTCGGTGGCGGCGTCATCGCCGACCAGTACCGTGTTGAAGATGAGGGTGCCGTCGTTGCCGCTGTAGTTGCCGGACACACTGAGCGTGTTGAAGGTGGTGCCGTTGCCAAGCTCGATGGTCGATCCTGTGTTGGCGGTCAGTTGCTGGACCGAGCTGTCCCCCGTCAGTTGCCAAACGGAGTTGCTGACGCTCACCGTGTCGCCATTGGCGATGGCGCCCACCAGCATTGAGCGATCCGCCAGGTCGACGTTCAACTGCGTCGGCGCGGTGTCTGTTGGTCGGGCCACCATGTCGCCGCGGATGATTGAGCTGCTGACCTGGATGTTCGCACTGGCACCACGTTCAAGCTCAAGTGCAACACCGTTGCCGGCTTCAACGGCAGAGCCATTGCCAATGAGAGCGTCCAGTTTCGCGTTCGAGTTCACCACCAACGCAGCTTCTGATCCGGCCACCACCTTGGATTGGTCTATGGACAGAGTGTTCTGAGTGTTGCCACTGATCTCGACGCCAATGCGGGCACCTTCAATCAGGCTGCCGGCTGTCGCCTCGAGAGTTCCATTGATCAGGCCCGCTCCGGTGTCAGTGCCTTTGAGCGTGCTGCCAGTGAGCGTCACTTCCGAGCCGTTCTGGATACTGGCCGCAGTGCTGCCGGTGACGATGGAGCCGATCAGGGTTGCCTGCGTCCGCAGAGTTGGGTCGGAGGTCGGTCCGAACATGATTAAGCCGTTGTCGATACGTGACCGCTCCACGAACAGTTCGCCTGCGTCCTCCATCCGGATGCCGCCACTTGCGCCTGAAAGCGTGCTGTTGGATACCTGCGCAGTGCCTCCGTACATGCGCAGACCTACGCCGAAGGCGCCGCTGGCGCTTCCATCCGTGGTGGCGCTTACATTGTCCAGGACAAGCAGTCCCCCATCACCTACTTGAAGTGCCTCGCCGCCCGCACCGATGCTGCTGTTGCGCACAGTCAGCTCGCTGCCGACACCACTCACACTGAAACCTCGCCCTGCAGAGGTCACCGTCATGGAGTCGAGATTCATCTTGCTGCCGGACTGGGCACCGCCAGCGGAACCCAGGCTCGACGCGATTACGATCTGCCCGCCGTTGATGGTGGCCGTGCTTGCATTCAAGAGCCGGATGCCTGTGAGGCCACGCACATCGACGTTGCTACCAAGCAAATGAGCGGCGTCAACCTGCACGCCTCCGACGGCGCCACCTGCGGCGATGTTCAGTTCTGCGCCGTCTTGGACGAACCAGAACTCCCGGGTGTCGCCCGGGTTGACTGTGTGGGAGGCGCCTGGCCCGGTGACAGTGTCAGCCTGCGCGACGGGAATGCCAATCGTGAGGGCGGCCGCAACAGCCACCGCCAGCGAGTGTTGAACAACGGTCTTCATGAAAGTATTCCTTTGGAGAGAAGGTCGGAAGGTGGCGCGGCTTTATTTCGCCGATGAATGAAGCGGCCAGACGCGGTGGATTCAGCGTGAAATGGCCGCCCTCTTCCTTGAGTGGCGCAGTGGATGTCGTCTCTTGCAGGAATCCGGGAAAGCCTGCCGCGCGCCACTCCGCTGCGCCGCCGAGCCACCCGCGCAGCGTGAACGGAGCGGTTTGATCGATCTATACAAAATGTTGCAGATGAATCCGGACATCTTCCATCGCCTTTGCATCTGTTCAGCTGCGGCGCAGCATGCCCTGGGCACGTCCTGGTGCTACTCTCCAATCACCACCTGAATCGATCCAAATGCCGATGCCCCTGCTGGACCGTCGCCTCCTGATCGCCGTCGCCGCCACCGCCATGCTCGCCTCCGGCGTGGGCACGGCCGCCACGCCGAAGTCCGCCGCCGACAAGGCCTATGCCTCGGTCGACCCCTTCATCGGCACCGGCGGGGAAGGGCATACCTACCCGGGTGCCACCGTGCCCTTCGGCATGGTCCAGCTCAGCCCGGACACGCGCATCCAGCCGCGCGAGAAGGCCTATGGCTGGGCAGCGGGCTACCGCTACGACGACAGCAGCATCGTCGGCTTCTCGCACACGCATTTCTCCGGCACCGGCCATTCCGACCTGGGTGACATCCTGGTGATGCCGTTCACCGGCGAACCCGGCCTGGAGCGCGGTGACCCGGAAAAGCCGCGCAGTGGCTATGCCTCGCGCTTCCGCCATGACGACGAGAAGGCCGAGCCCGGCTACTACGCCGTGACCCTGGACGACTACAAGGTACGCGCCGAGCTGACCACCAGCGCCCGCGTGGGCGTGCATCGCTATACCTTCCCCAAGGGCACCGACGCGAAGATGCTGCTGGACATGCGCACCAGCATGTACGACTACCCGGGCAAGATCCTGTGGTCGCGGGTGCGCGTGCGCGACGATGGCACCGTGACCGGCTTCCGCGAAACGCGGGGCTGGGCGGCGGGCCGCCAGCTGTACTTCGCCATGCGCTTCTCGCGGCCGCTGGCCAGCCACGAACTGCACAGCACCGAGAAGGACATCGTCTACAAGGGCTTCGCGCCCCCGGGCGAGAAGGACCCGGCGCAGCGGGCGCAGATCGAGGGCCGCCAGCTGGTCGGCACGTTCGACTTCGGCAAGCTGGATGCGCCGCTGATCGTCAAGGTCGCCATCTCGCCGGTCAGCGAGGCTGGTGCGATCGCCAACCTTGATGCGGAGGTGGCCGACTTCAATTTTGACCGCGTGCGCGCACAGGCGAAGCAGGAGTGGACGCAGGCGTTGTCGGTGCTGGACATCGACGCGCCCGAGCATGCACGGCGCAGCGCCTACACCGCGCTGTACCACACCCTGCTGGGCCCGACGCTGTTCATGGATGCCGACGGCCAGTACCGTGGCGCCGACAATGCGGTGCACAAGGCCGAGGGCTACACCAACTACTCGACGTTCTCGCTGTGGGATACCTATCGCGCCCTGCATCCCCTGCTGACGCTGGTGCAGCCGGAAAAGCGCAACAGCGATTTCATCAACTCGATGCTGGCCCACCACGACCACAGCCCGTACGGCATGCTGCCGGTGTGGTCGTTCCACGGCCTGGAAGACTGGTGCATGATCGGCTACCACGCGGTGCCGGTGATCGCCGATGCCTACGTCAAGGGCATCCGTGGCTTCGATGCCGACAAGGCACTGAAGGCGATGGTCGAGACGGCGAACTACGGCCCTTACGATGGCATCGCGCAGTACCGCGAGCTGGGTTACGTGCCCATCGATGAGGAAGGCGAGGCGGCCAGCAAGACCCTGGAGTACGCCTTCGACGACTGGACCATCGCGCGCATGGCGCAGGCGATGGGCAAGGCCGACGTGGCCAGCACCTTCGACAAGCGCGCCGGCAACTGGCGCAATGCGTTCGACAAGGACACCGGCTTCATGCGCGCGCGCAAGCGTGACGGCAGCTTCCGCACGCCGTTCGACCCCAGCGCCAGCGGCTACGGCACCGACTACACCGAAGGCAACGCCTGGCAGTATTCCTGGTACGTGCCGCAGGACGTGGCCGGCCTGGCGGCAGCGCATGGTGGCAGCGACAAGCTGCTGGCGCGGCTGGATGAGGTGTTCAACGCCAAGGTGGATCCGTCCATCTTCGAGCACATGGAAGACATCACCGGCCTGATCGGCTGGTATGCGCATGGCAACGAACCCAGCCACCACGTGGCCTACCTGTACTCGTATGCCGGCCAGCCCTGGCGCAGCCAGGCACGCCTGAAGCAGATCATGGACACGCAGTACGCCGATCGCCCCGATGGCCTGGCCGGCAACGATGACGTTGGCCAGATGTCGGCGTGGTACGTGTTCACCGCGCTGGGCTTCTACCCGGTGGCACCGGGTTCGGGCGAGTACATCCTGGGCCGCCCGTTCCTGCCGAAGACCGCGATGCGCCTGCCGAACGGCAAGACCTTCACCATCGTGGCCAACGGCCTGGACGACAAGCACACCTACGTGGGCAGTGTCAGCCTTAACGGCAAGCCGCTGCAGCGCACCTTCCTGCGCCATGACGAGATCCTGGCTGGTGGCGAGCTGACCTTCACCATGCAGGCCGAGCCGAACAAGGCATGGCCGGGGCAGGGTGCGCAGGCACCGTATTCGATGTCGAAGCCGTAAGGGTAGCGCCGGGCCATGCCCGGTGACGGAACCTGTAGAGCCGAGCCCACGCTCGGCTCAGGCATTACGCCAGAAGCAGCCGAGCATGGGCTCGGCTCTACCAATGCGGTGCACGCTGCGCAGTCGACACTTCCCGTGTCGCAATCAGCACTTGCTGTTGGCGGCACGTCACGTCCCGGCCATACAACTCGCTGGTGAATCCGTGACGCAATGATGTTCTCTGGCTGCCTGAGGTCATTTTCGTAATCGTCTGATATTCCCTCGGCCAACCCCTTGCTAGGTTCCTGCGCACAGAAGTGCGCCAGGGTGGTGCACAGGGCGTAAGCCATATGCACACGTTGCAAGCGCATGAGGATGCAGCGCTGCTGCACCGGTTTGAACTGCCCGGCGCGGGCCTTTTGCTGGTCGAACGCTGGCGCGGACGCGAAGCGTTGTCCGAAGGGCTGGACTACCACGTCGACGTACTCGCTTCGCACGCGGACCCTGCCTGCGAAGCGTGGCTGGGCCGGCCTGCAACGCTGTCCACCCGCGATGCGCAGGGGCGCGACATCCGACGGGTCGGCCTGGTACGCGAGGTGTGTCGGCTGGACTGCGATCGCGGTTTCACCCGCTACCGCATTCGCCTGGCGGCATGGACGTGGTGGCTGGCGCAGCAACGAAACAGTCGTGTTTTCCGCGATGCAACCGTCCGCCAGATTGTGGATGCCGTGTTCGCCGGCCATCCGGCGCTTGCCTGCTGGCGCTGGAGCGACGATGCGCGGGCCTGCCTGGACGCGCTGCCGCCGCGTCACTACTGCGTGCAGTATCGCCAGTCCGATATGGATTTTGTCGCCGGCCTGCTGGCCGAAGAGGGCATTGGCTGGCGTGTCGAGGCAGATGCGGAGGCGCCCGCACTGCATCGAATCGAACTGTTCTTCGATAGCGTGGCCTTGCCACAGCACGCGGTTTCGGCATGTGGCGGTGGCCTTCGCTTCCACCGCGGCGACGCGGCCGAGCAGGAGGACAGCGTGCTGCACCTGGCCCGGCGCGTGAGGCTGGGCCCTCACCGGTTGAGCATGGTCAGCGATGACTATCGGCAGGATCGCACGCTGGCCGTGCAGTTGCCGGTGGATGGCGGTGGTAGTTCGTCTGTCGAGGAGTATCTGGCGTGCGGCTCGCTGGGCTTCGAATCGCGGGCGGAAGGCGAGCGGCGCGCCGTCCTTGCGGTTGAGCGCCACGAGGCGGATCGGCATGGGTGGCAGGGCATTGCGACAGTGCGAGGCCTGGCCGCAGGCAGGTGGTCGGCCATCAGCCAATGGTCGCCGCAACACACGCCCGAACTTCTGATCACCTCGCTGGAGCATGCCGGCGCCAATATCTTGCCAGATCGGCTGCTCCCGCAGCGTTGGGTGGAGGCGCTGCAGAGTGACGGGTTCCTGCCTGCCGAACTGCAGCGCCATGCCCAGCAGCTCGGCTATGCCGCCGCCTTCCATGCTGTTGACTGCCAGCGTCCCTGGCGTCCAACCACGCCAGACCCGGCGGGTGAAGCCCAGGTGGTGGGTCGGCAGACGGCCATCGTGATCGGTGCCGATGAGGGCGGCGCAGCAGCCGAAGGCGGTCGCGTGTACGCCGACGCACTCGGGCGGATCCGCGTGCGCTTTCCGCTGATGGATGCAGAGGGCAAGCCTGCGCACAGCGCATGGTTGCGCGTTGCACAGCGGTTTGCAGGCCCGGGCGTGGGCAGCCAGTTCCTGCCGCGCGTGGGCCAGGAGGTGCTGGTGGGCTTCCTGGAGGGGGATGTGCAGCGCCCGATCGTACTGGGCGCCCTGTACAACGGGCGCGGCGAGAACGATCCATCGCTGCATGCACAGGCGAGCGATGCGCGCGTCGGCGGCACCGGCAACCTTGCCGGTGGCAACGCACCGGCCTGGCACGCAGCGGGTGATGGCCCGCAGGCGCATCGCCATCCCGGTGCGCTCTGGGGTTTCAGCTCCCGCGAATGGGGCGGTGAGGGTGGCTCCACGCTGCAGTTCGACGACACGGATGACCAGCTCCGCCTGCAACTGGCGACGACACAGGCGGCCACCCAGTTGAACCTGGGCCACGTCATCCACCAGTGCGGGAATCATCGCGGCAGCCTGCGCGGGCAGGGCTTCGAGCTGCGCAGCGATGCAGCGGGCGTGGTGCGCAGCGAGCGCGGGCTGTGGCTCGGTGCCCATCCGTCAGGGCCTGGCCAACCGGCGGGTACGGCGGCGCAGGCAGGTGCGCTGCTGGCCCAGTGCGGGGCGATGGCCGCTGCGTTCGGGCAGAGCGCTGTGCTGCACGGCACCGGAGGGTTGCATGCCTCGCCTGCGTTGGCACCACTGCGGCAAGCGGCAGCGGGCGTGGTTGCGGCCGATGGCTTCGCCCGTGCGTGCGCCGCCGCCGGCGACACAGCCGGTGGCGTCCCCCACAGCACGGCACCGCTGCTGGGCATGGTTGCGCCGCTTCAGGCAGTGGTGGCGGGGCAGGGGCTGTTCTGGCAGGCAGGGCAGAGCTTCGTCTTGGCTGCCGGCGGTGCTGCACACGCGGTAGTCATGGGCCAAGCGCGCCTGCACGCGGCACAGTCGGTCGGCGTCCTGGCGTCAGCCGCCACTTCGGCATCGGGCCGTCCGTTCGGCCTGACCATCGCCGCCGGTGAGCAGCCTATTGAGATTCAGGCGCAGGGCGACGCGGTGAAGCTTCAGTCTCGGCAGTCACAGCGCCTGTCCAGCGCGCATGCGGCGGTAGAACTGGCCGCTGGAGGTGCACTGGTCGTACAGGTAGAGGGCGGCGCCAGCCTGTGCATGGAAGGGGGCAACCTGCAGTTCAGCTGCCCGGGAACCCTGACGGTCCATGCGGGCCAGCACAGCTTCATCGGCCCGGCGTCCCTTGCTTATCCGCTGCGCACGCTGGGTATTGCGCCTTGCCGCGCACGCTTCCTTGTGCGCGATCACGCAGGCGCCCCGCTGGCGGGGGCGGCCTACTCGATGCAGCTGCCGGATGGCCGCTGGCTGAGCGGAACGACCGATGGCAACGGACTCACCCAGGAGGTTGTTACCGACGGACCGGAGAAGGTGGGTCTGTTCGTGGATGACGAACGGCACGAAGGCTACCTGCGCGACGCAGGCGAAAGCTGATCACGTTGAAAGAAAGGAATCTGGAAAATGAGCTCAGGAAAGTTCACGCTGTTTCGCCATGACGGGCAGGGCAACGTCGTGCCCTGTAGGGACGTCAACTATCGCATCCGCGATGTGCTGCATGGATTCGCTGTCGTGGCGTCCGGCAGGACCGACACCCACGGCGATACGGCCCGGGTAACACTGCCGGAGCGCGCGCCCATCCCGGCGCCACCGGCCCTCCCTGACTGGCGCAAAGGCTGGCCGCACCCCGGCGCCGGGCCAGCCGGCCTGAAGCTGCCTTGGCCGCGGCGCAGCGGACAGGACGCCGCTACTGCCCCCGGGCAGGGCGTGCTCCTGCCGCAGAGTGAACACCGGTACCACCTGCAGGTGCGCGATGATGCCAGCGGCGAGTGGACCGACCCGCTGCTGCACCCGGACTGCCGTGAACCCGCGCAGCTGGGCCCGTGGAGCGAGGATCCACGGGCAGACGCGTCGATGCGGCCTGCGCTGCAGGTGCGGCGGCTGCGGCTGCGGCCCTTCCACCAGCTGCAGCTGCAGCGGCAGGGCCCGCCAACACCGGTGCCGGGGGCCGCGTTCGTGGGTTACCGCCGCGACAGCAAGGGTGCGGAGGTCATCGCCCGCGACGTGCAGGGACAGGTGCTCCGTGGCGTAACGGACCTGCAGGGGATGACCCCGCGCATCTTCTGCGAATCCGATCTGCGGCTGGTGTTCACGCTGCCGGGCAGCCGGAGCGAGCTGCGCAGCGGCCTGTCCGAGCCACGGGTCGTGGGGCAGCCCCGCCTGGTGCCGGTGGTGCCGGTGAAGATGCATGCCGTTGTGAGCGGGCCGGGCGAAGGTGCCACACTGGAGCTGGCTGGGAAGATCAGTGTGCCGGCGCTGCTGAACGCGGCCGACGAAGAATTTCTGCTGCTGACACCCGAGGTCTGGGAGGAGTTCCGTGAGGTCTCGCGTTCCATCGAAGGCAGCCTCTCCGCCGTACCGCGCGCCCGCTGGCAGCTGGAGGAGGCGCTTGCCGGCCGCAGCCTGGAGGCGATTGCCCAGGCGGAGAAGAACCTCGGCATGGCCGAGGACCGTGCAGCGGCGATGCTCAACGGCAACTTTGCCCGGAAGGCCGATCTTGTTGAAGTGATCACGTTTGAGAGCTACAGCCGCAAGGATGATGGCGAGCCACAGCAGGAGGTAGGCCTTCGCCGCAACTATCTGCCGCGGTTCAAGTACGATGAATTCAAAGGCCGCCGGCTGATGGGCGTGCCCACCCACGTGGATGTGGGCGCGACGACGCGGGCGGGTGACAGCACGATGTCCGTGGGCAGCGCCGCCCGCCAGAAAGGCTCGGCCTTCGAGAACTTCGATTCACGCAAGTTCAAAGAGTCGCTGATGACGATCAAGGGCCAGATCGGCCGGAACGTCAAGGCGCCGAACATCCAGTTCGATCTGATCGAGCTGGGTGGAAATCAGTTCTCCGACCTTGTGCGCGAGTCGGAGACCTACTCGCTGGAGACCTCCGCGCAGTGGTTGCGGTTTGTGGCAGGCGCCGGGGCCAGTGCCCAGGCCGAGTGGGATCCACTGCACCGCAAGGTCAGCGCCAAGGTCGAAGCAAGCGCGCATTACAAACTGGCGCTGTTTGAAGCAAAGGCCGTGCATACGTGGTCGATTCCTTCGCGCACGGGGTGGATGCAGCGCTACGGCGATATCGACCTGGGCGCGATCGTATTCCAGATGTCACTGGAGCTGCATGGCTTTGCCGGAATGAAGCGTGCCTTGATGGGCGCTGCTGGCGTGACCATTGATCGCGGCGTTGTGAAGGTTGAGGCGCAGCCGCGCGATCGTGACGACAGTTTCGTGCCCAGCTTCGACATCGTGCGGGGCATGCCCCGGGCGGACATGGGCGATCCCCCGGACAAGGACGGCAAGCCGTCCGGGCGCTTTGTGATGGCGGCGGTGGGCGAGAAGCCGCCAAAGAGCCTGAATGGTATGCAGGTGAACGCCGAGGCGTTTGTGGGTGTCGAAGCGGGTCTGACGCCTGCGGGCGAGCTGCAGTGGCTGCCGCCGCAGCAGGGAAAGCCGGTGACGCTTGCGAAGTTGAGCCAGGGTCTGGCCGGTTCTGCAGGGGCGGGTGTCAAGGCGCAGCTGTATGTGTATTACGCAGACGGGAGGTTCAGGATCAAGGTCAGTGCGCGGTTGTGCCTGGGCATTGGCTGCAGAGGGGCGCTGGATTTCGTGGTGGGGGTGGAGGGGATGCTGGAGTTCGCCAAGTGGGTGTATTACCAGTTGGCGCATGCTGGGTTCAAGGAGTTGTTGTTCTTTGCAGAGGGAGTTCTCGAGCATCTCTCCCAAGTTGTGTTCTTGCTAACGTCCACTGGAGGGTCTGCGGAAAGGTTTCTTATCAAGAACATAGACCGCGCAAAGATGGCTGTCATAGACCAAATCCGACAAGTTCAGATTGCGCAGAATCGCATTGAATTGGTTCGAAGAATCAACTCCTCCGGGGGAGTTGCGGGCCCCAAAGACGCATGGCTTGTTTACGCGACACCAATGACTCGAGGAATGCTTCTTTACGCCATCACTCGCCACAACTGGACGACTCACATGAAAAGCCCTGCGCAGGTAGAGGGCGTACTAGACCCGCAGATGCATTACGTTCCCGAACACAAGAAGGCTGTCATTCGAGTGATCAAGGGCATCACTCTCGTCAGTGAGTGGGAGGCCATGTTCCGGCACATGACCGAAGATGGAGAACCTAGTAGCGAACTGCCAGGTAACCTTGAAGGGGATGTGATGAGGTTCCTCAACTACGGACGTTCGTTGTCCGACGATCTTAAGGGAAAGATTTTTGATCCAATCAATACTGAGGGCGATGCACCTTCAGAAGGGCTGGGAAGTAACTACCTTGAGCAATTCCTCGCACATCGCAGGAGACTGCTGGGCACCTTTCCAAAGGGGTATGAGGTGGCGCAATTGCAGGGCATGGAGATCGATGCACTTCTGGCGCTTGACGGCAGGGACGCGCCTACCTTCGCAAGCATTGATGGCGGCTACCTTCGCTCCAGTGATCTGGAACAACGACCTGTTGCGATACATGGTCGCAGCAGCTCGCCTGCGAACGCGTCGTAGTTTGCAGGCGGAGCCGCTCAGAAGATGACCTGCTGCGACAGGCTGCTGCCTGGCCTCAGCGGTTCTTTGGATTGGAAGAATCGCCCGCCGCGCAGCGGAATCGGTTGAAGCCGTTGGGATTGAATATGCGCCTCCCTTCTTCCGAGAGAAGGGGGTCGGGACCAGGGTTAGGTTCGTTTCTAAAACGAGTGAACGTCATAGATACGATGAAAAGCGCGCTTCCGCCCTGATTGGTGTGGCTTCGCTGGACTTTTTCATCGCCATGTGCCGGCCCGCGAGGGTCTTGTGTGTCGGAAATGTCGTAAGGATCCCTATACCAGTCAAAGACCCACTCATATCCATGGTCGATCATGTCATACAGACCCAGTGGGGTGGGCGGGTACTGGCCAAGAGGAGTTGGGCCGACCGTGTAGCCATGTTTGGACGCATACGCTCGGAGCGTCTTGTAGTCACCAACATTGCGACCATTGTCGACGCTGCCATCATCGGTGGGCCATATTACGAACTGGCCCCGGTTTCGCGCTGCGTACTCCCACTGCGCCTCTGTCGGCAGCTCCATCTCCCTGCCGATCAGCTTTCCGACCCAGCCGCAGTACTGTTGTGCAGCCTCCCAGCTCACACCGACCGGCAGGTCGTCCGGTATGTTTCTGTACTCCAGATCCATCGGGTACTGCGCCGTTCGTGGCTGCCCCGTGGCGTCGGTGTAGACGTCGAAGTCGGCGTAGGTGATCTTCTTCGCACCAATTGCGTAGCTGCTTAGGGTTACCTCGCGCAGCACGTCATCGTTGCGGTCACTGCTGTACGGCATCTCTGCGCGCGGGTCGATGGGGCCGAAGTCGCCCATGATGAAGGTGCCGCCCTCGACCTCCACCAGATCGTTTTTGGTCTTTTGCGACAAAGCTTCGATGCGTGCTGTGAGCTCAGGAGAGAGCGTTTTGGGCTTTTTCGGCGCGGGGCCTTGGCAAGCGGTCAGTAGAAAGGCCGTTGGCACAAGGGATTTCAGAAGCGCGGATCGAAGTGGCGGCATTGAAAGCACCGATCAGTTCTGGAGGGACTTAATCAGCGTAGCAATGCGGGGGCATGACACGTGGCGGCTGAGGCTCTCCGCTGCCTGGATCTTGTAGGCCCGAGCCCTTGCTCGGCTCAGACACCGCGTAAGTAGCAGCCGAGCGTGGGCTCGGCTCTACCAAAGCGGTGAACGCTGCGTCAAAGCCGTAACGGTAGCGCCGGGCCATGCCCGGCGGGAAATCTGTAGAGCCGAGCCCGCTCTCGGCTTCGGCATCAGGCAAGAAGCAGCCGAGCATGGGCTCGGCTCTACAGAGATTGCCTGCAGTCGAGCAAGCTCGACTCTACGGTCAGGTAGAAAACCGCAATCCCACCCGCGCGCCGCCCATCGGGGCGCTGCCGATCTCCAGCGCGGCGCCATGCCGCTGCGCGATCTCGGCCACGATGGCCAAGCCCAATCCACACCCATCGCCTTGGCTGCTGGCGCGGTAGAAGCGTTCCGTGACGCGGCCGCGCTCAGTCGCGTCGATACCGGCACCATCATCATCCACCCACAGCTGCACGCCGTCGTTCCGTCGCTGCACCGCCAGCGTGATCACCCCTTGCTCGGCACCGTACCGCAGCGCGTTGTCCAGCAGGTTGCCCAACGCTTCACGCAGCAGCGGCGCATCGCCTGCAACCGGCACGCCGTCATCCGGCCCTTCGTAACCCAGGTCCACGCCCGCCGCCAACGCACGGTCGGCGTAGCGCTCGACCACGCCACGTGCCAGCACGGCGACGTCCAGCGTCTGCAACGGCAGGGCACTGCCCTGTACATCCTCCGAACGGCTGAGCAGCAACAGCTGGTTGACCAGATGCTGCAGCCGCGACAGGCCGGCCAGCGTGCCGGACAATGCCAGTTGCTGTGCCTGTGGATCCTGCTGCCGCAACGAACTTTCCAGCTCCACCTGCATCGCGGCCAAGGGCGTGCGCAACTGGTGTGCAGCGTTGCTGACAAAGCGCCGCTGTGCCGCCTGCATCGCATCCAGCCGCTGCAGCAGCGCGTTGTAGGCCTCTACCGCGGGCCATAGTTCACGCGGTGCTTCCTGCGCGGGGTCCAACGGCGCCAAGGGGTCCGGGCGCGGGCTGGCCAGGCGCCGTGCGACCTGGTTGGCATGCCGCGCTGCGGCGCCGGTACCGGACCAGGCCAGCCATGCGGCCAGCGCAAGGATCGCGGCCTGGAACGGCACGCTGGTCATCAGCAGCTTGCGCTCCAGCCGGTGCCGCTTGCGCAGGGTCTCGGCCACGCGCAGGCGCACGTCGTGGCCGCCTGCCACAGGCACCACCACGTCCACCATGCGCACGGGTTGCCCGCGCAGCCGCGCATCGTAATAGGTCGCATCGTCGTCCGCGGCCTGCGCGGGGCGCGGCAGCGCTTCGGGCAGATCGCCGTAGAGGCGTGCACCGGCGGCGTCGACCACTTCGCCATGCACCTCGTCCACGGTGTCCCAGGTGAACATGCGCGACATCGCCGGCGTCACGTCCATCACGGCGCGTCCGTCCTGGTCCTTCACCAGCTCGGACAGCGACATCGCTGAATCCAGCAGCCAGCGGTCGTAGACCTGGCCGGCAAAGTAGCGCGCCAGTGCGAAGGATCCCACCGCACTGCACAGCAGCAGGACCAGCAGCGGCAGCCACAGGCGCCGCAGCAGCAGCCCGCGCAGGCTGTGCATGCGCTCAACCATCGATGGCCTCCAGCCGGTAGCCGAGACCGCGCAGCATGCGGATGCCAACGCCCGCGCCGGCCTGCTCGAACTTGCGGCGCAGGCGGCTGACATGCACCTCGATCACCGACAGGTTGGCGTCGTGGTCCCAGCTGTACAGCGCGTCGAACAGCCGCTGTTTGGTGACCGTGCGCCCGGGGTGCTGCATCAGTGCATCCACCAGGGCGAGTTCGCGCGCGGTCAATTCGATGCGTTGCCCGTCCACCTGTACTTCCTGGCGGATGCTGTCCAGGCACAGCCGGCCCAGCCGCTTCTGTGCCGGGGCATCACTGCGGCGGCGCGACAGGGCGCGCAGGCGTGCTTCCAGCTCGCCCAGTGCGAAGGGTTTGGCCAGGTAATCATCACCACCGCGGTCGAGGCCGAGGATGCGATCCTCCACGCCGTCGCGCGCGGTGAGGATCAGTACGGGCAGCGTGATGCCCTGGTCGCGCAGGCGCGATAGCAGTTCCAGCCCATCCACATCGGGCAGCGACAGGTCCAGCACCATCACGTCATAGGGTGCAGCGGCCAGTGCCGCGGGTGCCAGCAGGCCCAGCGCAAGGTGGTCACACAAATGGCCGGCGCCCTGCAGGGCGCGTACCAGGCCGTCGGCCAGGGCCGCGTCGTCTTCGATCAACAGGATTCGCATTGCAAGCTTCGCGCAAGGTTCGGGAAAGTTTGGCGCAAGTGCGCCACCTTACCGTGGCGCGCATGAATTTCCTCCCTCGTTCGGCGGCCCTGCTGGCCGCACTGGCGTGCGCACCGGCGGCGTGGGCGATCAGCCTGCAGGACGCACAACGCGCCACGGATGCGCACAACCCCGACCTTCGCGCGGCGGCACTGGAACTGCGTGGGGCACAGGGTGATGCACTCACTGCCGCACTGCGGCCGGCGCCGGAGCTGTCGCTGGGCAGCAGCAAGATCAGCCCGAAGCATGGCGTCGGCAGCGGCCGCTGGCAGGACAAGCGCGTGGACAGCACCGTTGGCCTCGGCTGGACCTGGGAGCGCGGTGGCAAGCGCAGCCTGCGCATGCGCCAGGCCGATGCATTGGTGGAGGCGGCCGGACTGGACATGCTGGATGCCAAGCGCCGCCAGAAGCTGGCGCTGCACGAGGCGTACTTCGGCTTGAAGGCCGCGCAGGACAACTTCGACGTTGCCGAGGCGAACCGGCGCAGCTCCACCGAGCAGATGGCGGCGGCCGAACGCCAGGTCGCGTCCGGGGCGATGGCGCCGGTGGATCGTGCGCGCCTTGCGGTGGATGACCTGGCGGTGGCCGACGCGGCGCGTGACGCGGCGCTGGATCTGCGCGTTGCGCGGCATGCGCTGGCCCTGCTGCTGGGCATGGATGAAAGCGCGTCGCTCAGTGCTGACGATGACTGGCCGGATGCCACCCTCGAACCCGCAAGCAGCGCTGCCGATCCGCAGCAGCGTGTCGACCTTCGCGCCGCCCGTTCGCGGCTGGCCGCCGCCGATGCGGGCGTGTCGCTGGCGCGCAGCGAGCGCCGCCGCGACATCCAGTGGGGCGTGGAAGCCGAGCGCGAGCCAACCGATATCAACGGAGTTACCTGGGGCGTTTCGGTGACCATTCCACTGGGTGCGCCCTCACGTGCGCATGGCGGCATCCAGCGTGCCGAGGCCGACCGCGATACCGCCGCGCTGGAACTGCATGCGCTGCAGCGCCAGGCCTGGGCCGAGCTGGACCAGTTGCAGGCCAGCGCCGCAAGCGCCGCGCAGCGCCGGCAGGCGTACGAAGGCCTGCAGGCCGACAGCGCGCGCAAGGCCGTTGAAGGCATCGAGCTGGCCTACCGACGCGGTGCGGCCAGCCTGACCGACCTGCTGGATGCGCGCCGCAGCTGGCGCGACTTCGAAGCCGCGCTGATCCAGGCGCGTGCCGACCATGCCGTTGCGTTGGCGCGCTGGAACGCGGCCACGTCTGTAGCCCAAGGAGATGCCCCATGACCCCGCGTGACGTCACCCAACCGCGCGCGCGCCGCGCGTTGCTGCCTGCGCTGCTCGCGCTGGCCCTGCTGTCCGGCTGCGGGCGTGAGCCGGCGACCCATGCCGATCCTGCGCCGGCCGTCAGTGCGGGCCAGATCCAGTTCCCGGCCGACAGCCGCCAGCTGGAGGTACTGCGCAGCGAGGCCGTGGGCGAGGGGGCCAGCGCATCGCTGCCGCTGCCTGGCCGCATCGTGTGGGACGAAACCCGTTCCAGTGCACTGCGGTCCCCGATGCCGGGGCAGGTGTCGCGCATCGAGGCGCAGCCGGGGCAGAAGGTCAAGGCCGGCCAGGTCATCGCCTGGATCACCTCGCCGGAGTTCGGCCAGGCGCAGGCGGAGGGTGTGCGTGGGCAGGCCGAACTGCAGCAGGCCCGGCGTGAGCTGGAGCGCACCCGCGAGCTGCATGCCGCCGGCGTGGCCTCGGGCCGCGAACTGGACGAGGCGGAAGCGCATTTTGCCGGCAGCCAGGCCGACCATGCCCGCGCCGCCGCGTTTGCTACCGCCTATGGCAATGGCAACCGCGTTGACCAGCGATTGCCGCTGCGCGCGCCCATCGACGGCGTGCTGGTGGAACGGCGCATGAGCCCCGGCATGAACGTCGGCCCGGACAGCGAGCAGCCGCTGGCGGTCATCGGTGATCCCGATCGCCTGTGGTTGCTGCTGGACATCCCGGAAAGCCTGGCTGGTCGCCTGCAGCCCGGCATGCAGGTACGTGTGCCGGCCGCCGATGGCAGCACGCTGCAGGCCACGCTGCAGCACGTTGATGACTTCGTCGACAGCGAGCGCCGCGTGGTGCAGGCCCGCGCCGAGCTGGACAACCGCAACCGCAGTTTCAAGGCCGGGCAGTATGTGCGGGCCCAGGTCGCGTTGCCGGGGCAGGGCGGCGTATCGCTGCCGGATGCGGCGGTGCTGCTGATCGACGGCAAGCAGGTCGTGTTCGTGGAGGAAGGCAAGGGGCACTACGCCCGCCGTGCCGTGCAGGCCGAAGAACTGGGCGATGGCCGCCTGTGGGTACGCGAGGGCCTGCCCGCCGGCAGTCGCGTGGTGGTTGAAGGTGGCCTGCTGCTGCAGCAGCTGGTGGATACCGCGCCGGCCGCGTCCACCTCCGACACGGGGCGCGCCGCACCATGATCGACCGTTTGATTGCGTACTGCCTGCGCCAGCCGCTGATGGTGATGCTGGCGCTGCTGCTGTTCATCGGTGGCGGCGTTGCGGCGTTCCGCGTGCTGCCGGTCGAGGCCTTCCCCGATGTGTCCGACACCCAGGTAACGGTGGTGTCGCTGCACCCGGGCCGCGCGGCCGAGGAGGTCGAGCGCGAGGTGACGATGCCACTGGAAGTGGCGTTGTCGGGCATTCCGCACTCGGTGCGGGTGTTCTCGCACACGCAGTTCGGTCTGTCGATGATCATCCTGACCTTCGATGACAAGGCCGATGACTACTTCGCCCGGCAACAGGTGCTGGAGCGGCTGCAGGGCGTGGACCTGCCCGAAGGCGTGACCCCGGAGCTGGAAGCGATGAGCTCGGCGGTGGGTGAGATCTACCGCTACGTGCTGAAGGCACCGCACATGAGCCCCACCGAACTGCGCACGGTGCAGGAATGGGTGATGGAGCGTGGCCTGCGCACCGTGCCCGGCGTGGCCGATGTGATCAGCTTCGGCGGCTACGCGCGTACCTTCCAGGTCAAGCCGGACCTGGACAAGCTGCGCGACCGTGGCATCAGCCTGGGGGAGTTCTCTGAAGCGCTGGAGAAGGGCAGCTCCAATGCCGGCGGTGGCTATGTCGAGCGCGGCCAGCAGCAGTTCCTGATCCGCGGCGTCGGCCTGATGCGCTCGCCCGCCGACATCGGCAGCGTGGTGGTGGCGCAGAAGGGCGGCACGCCGGTGCTGGTGCGTGACCTGGCCAGCATTGCCGATACCGGCCTGCCACGGCAGGGTCTGGTCGGCCAGGACGACAATGACGACGCGGTGTTCGGCATGGTGCTGATGCGCAAGGGCGAAAATCCGTCCGATGTGCTTGATGCCCTGCATGCGCGCGTGGCCGAGATCGAGGCCGGCCAACTGCCGGCCGGGGTCAGCATCGAGCCGTTCTATGACCGCTCCTGGCTGGTGTCGACCACGTTGAAGACGGTGTTCCGCAACCTGCTGGAAGGTGCGGTGCTGGTGTTCCTGGTGCTCTGGCTGTTCCTGTACAACGCCCGCGCGGCGCTGATCGTGGCGGCGATGATGCCGCTGGCGCTGCTGTCCACCTTCCTCGGCCTGCACCTGTGGGGCGTGCCGGCCAACCTGCTGTCGCTGGGGGCGATGGACTTCGGCATCATCATCGACGGTGCGGTCATCGTCACCGAGCACATCGTTTCACGCTTGTCCTCGCTGCCACCCAGCGCGGACCGGAAGACACGGTTCTCCACCGTGCTGTCGGCGGCCTCGGAGGTCGGGCGGCCGACGTTCTTCTCGATGCTCATCATCATCGCCGCGCATATTCCGATCTTCACCCTGCAGCGGCAGGAAGGCCGGATGTTCGCACCGATGGCCTACTCGGTGACCTCGGCATTGATCGGCGCACTGATCCTGGCGCTGACCGTGGTGCCGCTGTTCTGCTACTGGTGGCTGCGCTGCGACCGCATGCGCGGCGAAAACCCGCTGATGGACCGGCTGACCGGCTGGTACCAGCCGGTGCTGGAACGCGCCCTGGCCCGACCGCGGGCAGTGGTGCTGACCGCCGTGGCCCTGCTGGTCGGCACCTTGGCGCTAGGCACGCGGCTGGGTTCGGAGTTCCTGCCCGAGCTGGATGAGGGTTCGATCTGGCTCACCGCCACCCTCGACCCCAGCACCAGCCTGGCCGAAGCGCAGCAGCAGTCGCGGCGCATCCGCGAACTGGTGAACACCTATCCGCAGGTGTCGACGGTGGTGGCCAAGCTTGGGCGGCCCGAAGACGGCTCCGATGCCAAGGGCGCGAACCAGATCGAGGCGCTTGTGGCGCTGAAGCCGGAGAAGGAATGGCCCAAGGGCGTGGACAAGCGGCAACTGATCGCCGACCTGCAGCGCACGCTCGAACAGCGCATTCCCGGGCCGGAGTTCTCGATCTCGCAGCCGGTGCGCGACAACATCCTGGAGAGCATCTCGCAGATCAAGGGCCAGGTCGTCATCAAGGTCAGCGGTGCCGACCTGGACGTGCTGAATCGACAGGCCCAGGCCATCCTCGTCCAGGTGCGTGGCGTGGACGGCGTGGAGAGCGCCTTCATCGACCGCGATGGTTCGCTGCCGCAGCTGCAGATCGAGATCGACCGCGACCGTGCCGCGCGCTACGGGCTGAACGTGCGTGACATCGACGAGGTGATCGAGACGGCGCTGGGGGGCCGTGAAGTGGGTGAACTGTGGGAGGGTGACCGCAGGTTCCCGATCACCCTGCGCCTGGACGACGCCGACCGCGACCTGCAGCGCCTGCGCATGGTGCCGGTGGGGATCGGCGATGGGCATACGGTGACGTTGTCCGATGTGGCCGATTTCCGCATGGCCAGCGGTGCGATCAACATTTCCCGCGAGAATGCGCAGCGGGTGAAGGCCGTGAGCATCTTCATTGCCGGCCGTGACATGGGCAGCGTGGTGGCCGACATGCGTTCGCGGGTGGATGCCAGCGTCGCACTGCCCGACGGCTATCGTCTGGAATGGTCGGGCGAGTTCGAGAACCAGCAGCGCGCGATGAAGCGGCTGGGCTGGGTGATCCCGCTGTCGGTGCTGATCATCTTCGTGCTGCTGTTCGATGCGTTCAAGGACATCAGCAGTGCGGCACTGATCCTGGCCAACGTGCCGCTGGCGATGATCGGCGGCATCCTGGCCCTGTGGGTGACCGGCATTCCGCTCTCGGTGTCGGCCGCGATCGGCTTCATTGCATTGTTCGGCCAGGCGGTGCTGAACGGCGTGGTGATGCTCAGCCGCTTCGCCCAGCTGCGCGAGCAGGGCATGGATCTGCTGCAGTCGGTGGTGCAGGGCTCGCTGCAGCGCCTGCGCACGGTGCTGATGACCGCGTTGCTGGCGATGTTCGGCCTGCTGCCGATGGCCACCTCGCATGCCATCGGTGCGGAGACGCAGAAGCCGCTGGCGGTGGTAGTGATCGGCGGCCTGCTGTCGGCGATGCTGCTGACCCTGCTGGTGCTGCCGACGTTGTATTACTGGGTGCACCGCCGGCGGGAGGCGGCCCGGTAGGTGCCAACCTTGGTTGGCACGTTGGGACCGTCCACTACGGTGGACGACTACCGGTACCGCCGCCGGGCACGGCCCGGCGCTACCGGCTACACCATCCCGCCATTGGCACGCAGCACTTGGCCGTTGATCCATCCGCCATCAGCGCCAGCCAGGAACGCCACCGCGCCTGCGATGTCTTCCGGCGTACCCAGTCGCTCGAGCGGATTCATCTTCGCAAGGCGATCAATCAGTTCCGGCGACTTGCCATCCAGGAACAGATCGGTGGCGGTCGGGCCCGGTGCCACCGCATTGACCGTGATGCCACGCCCGCGCAGCTCTTTGCTGAGGATCGCACCGAGCGTCTCCACCGCTGCCTTGCTGGCCGCATAGACGCTGTAGTTCTCCAGCTTGATGCCGACCACGCTGGTGGACAGGGTGACGATGCGGCCGCCGTCGCGGACCCGTCGCGCGCTTTCGCGCAGGACGTTGAACGCGCCCTTCAGGTTGATGCCCATCACCCGCTCAAACAGTGCGTCGTCACTGTCGGCCAGCGCGGCCAGCTGCAGGACGCCGGCACTGTTGACCACCACGTCGACGCCACCGAAGCGCGCCTCGATGGCATCGAACAGCTGGCGGACGGCCTGTGGGTCGGCGACATCGGCCTGCAGTGCAATGGCCTGGCCCCCGGCGGCGGTCAGTTCGGCCGCCAGCGCCTCAGCGTCATCGCGGCGCCCGGCGTAGTTGATGGCCACGGCATGGCCATCGGCAGCCAGGCGACGCGAGATGGCCGCGCCGATACCGCGCGAGCCACCGGTGACCAGGGCGACGGAAGGGGAGGAGGCAACGGTCATGTTCGGTTCCAGCAGGACACGCCCGATCGGCGCAGGGTCATCTTGGCGCAGTCGCGCGTCCGGATAATCTGGCATGATCCGCCAACATCATCCGGCAGACCGAACAATGGATCGCTTCACCGCCATGCGTGCCTTCGTCCGCATCGTCGAGCGCCGCAGCTTCACCCGCGCGTCCGAAGACCTGGGCCTGCCACGGGCCACGGTGACCGATGCGATCAAGGCGCTGGAACAACGCCTGGGCGTGCGCCTGCTGCACCGGACCACGCGGCTGGTGGTGCCGACCCTGGAAGGCGAGGCGTTCTACGGCCGCTGCCTGCGCCTGATCGCTGACATGGACGATGCCGAGGCCGCCTTCCGTGATGTGCCGCCACGCGGCCCGCTGCGCATCGAGGTACACGGCACGCTGGGTCGCCACCTGTTGTTTCCGCACCTGCCGGACTTCCTGCAGCGCTACCCGGAGATTGAACTGGATGTCAGCGAAGGCGACCGCTACGTGGACCTGCTGCGGGAAGGCGTGGACGCGGCGCTGCGGGTCGGCAGCCTGGCCGACAGCGATCTGGCCGCGCGAAGGCTGGCCTTGCTGCGCGAAGTCACGGTGGCCTCGCCTGGCTACCTGCAGGCCCGGGGCGTGCTGGGCAGCATCGATGCCCTGCAGGACGGCCACGAAATGGTCGGCTATCGATCCAGCGCCACCGGGCAGCTGATTCCGCTGGAATTCCAGCTCGGTGGGCAGGTCCGCTACCTGCCGCTGCCGGCACGGGTGCGCGTTTCCGGCGCGGATGCGTTTCTTGGCGCAGCGCTGGCGGGGCTGGGCATCATCCAGGCGCCTCGCTACCGCATGGACCCGTACATTGCGCGCGGGCAGCTGGTCGAGCTTCTGCCGGAGGCGCCGCCCACGCCCAGTCCGCTCAGCGTGGTCTACCCGCGCAACCGTACGCCGTCACCCCGCCTGCGGGTGTTCATCGACTGGGTGGCCGGGGTATTCGACCAGGTCGGGTAGTGCCGGCCGCTGGCCGGCGTCTGGCTCAGTCGGCCATCGCAGGAGCGTGCGCCGTGAAGTGCGGCAGCACATGCTCGGCGATCTCGTGGAAGGTTTCGGCCAAGGGCCGTTCGTTGCGCCGGAACTGCAGCCCGATGTGGTCCACGCCGGCGGCCTGCATGGCCTGCAGTTCGGCCAGCAGCGCGTTGCGGCCGCCGCGCAGGCCGAAGCGCCAGCGTTGCAACGGCGCGTCCGCCTGGGCCAGCAGGTCCAGGTGGATGAAGCTGGCATAGGGCTTGTCACCCGCGACCGCACGCCACGCCGCCACACGCTGCGCATGGTCCTGCGGCGTGCCGGGGTAGGCCAGGCAACCGTCCATGTGCTGGCCGATCCACGCCGGCTGCTGCTGGGCCAGGCCGGCCACAAACAGCGGCAGCGCCGGCCCGCCCGCGGGCAGCACGTCCAACCCCTGCGGCAGGTGCGCGGCGCCGCCCTCGCGCAGCAGCGCGACCTGGTCGCGGAAGCGGCTGCCCCGGGTGTCGAAGTCACGACCGAACAGCGGGTACTCCACGGGCCGGTCGCCGCTGGCCACGCCCAGCAGCAGGCGGTCGCCGCTGAGCTGCTGCACGCTGCGCGCCGCCTTCAGGGTCAGCAGCGGCTCGCGGATCGGCAGGACCACCGCGCCGGTACCCAGCAGGATGTTGTCGGTGATGCCGGCCAGGTAGCCCAGGTAGGTGAACACTTCGAACACCTGCGCGGCATCGCCGAAGGCGGGGTCGTACACCGGCACGTCGCGCACCCACAGCGCGCGGAAGCCGAGGCGGTCGGCCAGCCGCGCGAGTTCGGCATGCCGCTGCAGGTCGGGTTCGCCGGGCAGGCGGCGCGCGGCGCGGCGCGCCTGTTCGCCCAGCGGCGTCCAGTCATTGTCCAGGGGGGCTTCGATGCCGATGCTGAAGCCACCGGCACGCAGCCGCGTCAACGCACTGCCCATGTCGATGCGCCTCAGTCCCAGGCCGGGGCCAGCCCCGGCGGGTCGACCTCGCGGCCGTTGCGTTCCAGCGCGGCGATCGCGGCCATGTCCTCGGCATCCAGATGCAGGTCCTGGGCGAGCAGGTTGCTGGCCAGGTTCTCGCGCTTGGTCGACGAGGGGATGACGGCGTAGCCCAGCTGCAGCGCCCAGGCCAGCGCCACCTGGGCCACCGTGGCCTGGTGCTTGTCGGCGATGCGGGACAGCACCGGGTCCTTCAGCACCTTGCCGTAGGCCAGCGTCATGTACGAGGTCACGGTGATGCCCTGGTCCTTCAGGTACGCCGTCAGCGCCGGGCTCTGCAGGTACGGGCTCAGTTCGATCTGGTTGGTGGCGATCTGGCCGGCGCCGACGACCTCGATGGCCTGGCGGGTCAGCTCGATGTTGAAGTTGGACACGCCGATCTGCCGGGCCAGGCCCAGCGTCTTCGCTTCAGCCAGCGCGGTCATGTATTCGCGCAGCTCGACTGCGCTGCCGGGGGCGGGCCAGTGGATCAGCAGCAGGTCGACATGGTCGGTGCGCAGCTTGGCCAGGCTGTCGCGCAGGCTGGGGATCAGCGCGTCGGCGGCATGGTTGTCGACCCAGATCTTGGTGGTCAGGAACAGCTGCTCGCGCGGCACGCCGGATTCGGCGATGGCCTGGCCGACCTCGGCCTCGTTGCCGTAGATCTGCGCGGTGTCGATGGCGCGGTAGCCGACGTCGAGCGCGTTGCGCACCGAGTCGATGACGGTCTGGCCGGTCAGGCGGAAGGTGCCGACGCCAAAGGAAGGAATGCTCATGGATGGCTCCAGGCTGGAAGGGGAGCGGAGTGCTCCGACGGGGGCCAGTCTGGCGGCTTTACATTTGCCGATTAAGCCGTGTATACGGGAAACGCTTTTGCGCCGGAGTAAAGAATGAAGACCACCCTGGATGAGATGAAGGCCTTCGTGGCGGTGGTCGACAGCGGCTCGATCACCGCAGCGGCCGAGGCACTGGAGCTGACCATCTCGGCCACCAGCCGTACCCTGGCACGGCTGGAGGACAAGCTGCAGACCACGCTGCTGCGGCGGACCACCCGGCGCCTTGAACTGACCGAAGAAGGCGCGGCGTTCCTCGAGTACGCGCGCACCATCCTGGCCACGGTGGACGAGGCCGAGGAACAGATGGCCGCACGCCGCCTGCAGCCAGTGGGACGCCTGCGCGTGGATGCCGCCACGCCCTTCATGCTGCACGTGATCGTGCCCTTGCTGGCGGGCTTCCGCGAACGCTACCCGCAGGTGGAGCTGGAACTGAACTCCAACGAGGGCATCACCGACCTGATCGAGAAGCGCACCGATGTGGCGTTCCGCATCGGCGTGCTGCGTGATTCCACCCTGCACGCGCGGCCGATCGGCCACAGCCGCATCCGCGTGGTGGCCAGCCCGGACTACCTGCAGCGGCGCGGCTCGCCCAGCCGCATTGCCCAGTTGCGCGAGCATGATCTGCTGGGCTTCACCCAGCCCAGCTCGCTCAACGAATGGCCGCTGCGTGACGCCGACGGCGGCCCGTTCGTCATCCAGCCGGCCATCGCCTCGTCCAGTGGTGAAACGTTGCGGCAGATGGCCGTGGCCGGGCTGGGCATTGCCTGCCTGTCCGACTTCCTCACCCGTGAGGATCGCCGCGCAGGGCGGCTGGTGCAGCTGTTCGCGCGGCAGACCCAGGACGTGCTGCAGCCGATCAACGCGGTCTACTACCGCAACACCGCGCTGGCGGCACGCATCACCTGTTTCGTGGACCATGTGACGCAGACGCTGGGGCAACGGCCGTTCGACGAGTGATGGCGTGCGTGGGTCAGCCGACCACCAGCGTCTGTGCCTCCAGGAACGCTTCCAGTCCCCACGCGCCACTCTCGCGGCCGATGCCCGACTGCTTCATGCCGCCGAACGGGGCCATCGGCTCATGCCGCAGGGTATTCACCAGCACCCGGCCGGACTGGATCTGCCGCGCCACCGCCGTCGCCCGCGCTTCATCACTGCCGATCACCAGCGCACTCAATCCGTAGGCGGTGTCATTGGCGATGGCCACCGCCTCTTCCTCGTCGCGGTAGCCGATCACGCACAGCACCGGCCCGAAGATTTCCTCGCGGGCAATGGTCATGTCGTTGCGCACGTCGGTGAACAGGGTAGGGCGCACGAACCAGCCCTTCTGCAGCCCCTCGGGGCGCCCTTCGCCACCGGCCAGCAGCCGCGCGCCTTCTGCGATGCCGGTCGTGATGTAGCCCTGCACGCGCTGCCACTGCCGTTCACTGACCATCGGCCCGACCGTGGTTGCCGCATCGCGCGGGTCGCCACTGCGCACGGCCCGTACGGCAGCCGCGAGGGCATCCTCGAACACCGCCCGGCGCGATTCGGGCACCAGGATGCGTGTGCCGGCAATGCAGGCCTGGCCACTGTTGATGAAACCGGCCTGCACGGCCAGCGCTGCGGCCGCCTGCGGGTCGGCATCGTCGAGGATCACCGTGGGCGACTTGCCGCCCAGCTCGAGGGTGACACGCTTGAAAGTGTCCGCACTGGAGCGCAGGATCGCGCGGCCGGTGGCGGTGGACCCGGTGAAGGAGATCTTGGCCACGTCCGGCGATGCGCTGAGCACGGCGCCGACGTCCTGGCCCAGGCCGTTGACGATGTTGGCCACGCCGGCCGGCAGCTGCGCCGCGTGCAGCGCCTCCATCACCACCTGGGTCTGCAGCGCGGACATCTCGCTGGGCTTGACCACGGCGGTACAGCCGGCCGCCAGCGCGGTCGCAAGCTTGCCGCAGATGAAGGACGCATTGCTGTTCCAGGGCGTGATCAGGCCGGCCACGCCCACCGGCAGCAGATGCACCTGGGCCTGGCCGACGCTGCGCTGGAACGGGAAATCGGCCAGCACGCGCATCGCCTCGTCGATCACCTGCACGGGGTGCTCGACCATCCAGCGCGAACGGGCCGAGGGCGCACCGTACTCGGCCAGCACCGCCGCGTGCAGGGCATCCTGGCGCTCGGCCATCGCATCGCGGAAGCGGCCGAGCATGGCCAGGCGCTCGGCCACGCTGCGTGCGGCCTGTGCGGGAAGGGCGGCCTTGGCCGCGGCCACTGCACGTTCGGCATCGACCGCGTCGCCCAGCCGTACCGTGCCGATGACTGCTTCGGTGGCGGGGTTGTGCAGGTTGGCAAGGTGCTGGCCGTGGGACGCCACGAAAGCGCCGTTGATGAAATGCTGGTCGATGCGTTGCATGGCCGGTTCCTGGGGAGTGAGAGGGGGTGGGCAGAGTCTGGCGCTGCTCGACCGTACGGGGAATCCGGTCTATCGTGGATGGGGTGTCCCGGTTTTCGGGATGATTGAAGGCGTGCCATGCATCGTTCCGGGCTGGTTGAACTTGATGCCGTGCTGGCCGTGGCCCGCCGCGGCAGCTTCCGTGCGGCCGCGCGCGAACTGGGCATGTCCACCTCGGCGCTGAGCCATGCCGTGGCGAACCTGGAGGCGCGCCTGCAGGCGCGCCTGTTCCACCGCACCACGCGCAGCGTGGCCCTGACCGAAGCCGGCGCGCGCTACGTCGCGCGCATCGGCCCTGCGCTGGCCGAGATCCAGGCGGCGGCCGAAGAACTCCACGGCGACGCGCAGCACCCCAGTGGCGCGTTGCGCATCAGTGTGCCGCCGGAAAGCACGCGCATGCTGGCCGGGCTGGTGGCGGACTTCGTGCAGCGTTACCCGCAGGTGCGGCTGGAGCTGTCCGCCGAGGCCCGGCTGGTGGACATCGTCGCCGATGGCTTCGATGCCGGCGTGCGCCTGCATGAGCAGGTGCCACAGGACATGGTGGCCTTGCCGCTCTATCGGCAGCAGCGCATGCGCGTGGTCGCGTCGCCTGCGTACCTGGCCGCGCACGGTACGCCGGACACGCCCGATGCGCTGGCCGGCCACGGCGCGATCCGCATGCGCCTGTCGCACGGCGGCCTGTATCGCTGGGAGCTGGAACACCGCGGCCAGGTGCTGCAGGTTGATCCACCGGCGCGGCTGGTGGTGGGTGAACTGCAGGCGGCACGGGCGGCGGCGCTGGCCGGGGTTGGCCTGGCCTTCCTGTCCGAATGGCATATCCGCGATGACCTGGACAGCGGCGCGCTGGTGCCGGTGCTGGATGCCTGGTGCCCGCCGTTCCCCGGCCTGTACCTGTACTTCCCGGGCCACCGGCACCTGCCGCCGCCGTTGAAGGCCTTCGCCGACCTGCTGCGCGAACGCGACGCGCAGGGATTGGCGCCCGACGCCGGGTAGCGGCCAACCTTGGTTGGCACGTTTTGAACGTCCACCATGGTGGACGGCTACCGGGTGCGCTGCAGCGCCCACATTGGAGGCCTTCGCCGACCCGCTGCGCGCACGCGATGCGCAGGGATTGGCGCCCGACGTTGGGTAGAGGCCAACCTTGGTTGGCACGTTTTGAACGTCCACCAAGGTGGACGACTACCGGGGGCGGTGCAGCGCCCGCGTTGAAGGCTTTCGCCGACCTGCTGCGCGAACGCGACGCGCAGGGATTGGCGCCCGACGTCGGGTAGAGGCCAACCTTGGTTGGCCCGTTTTGAACGTCCACCAAGGTGGACGACTACCGGGGGCGGTGCAGCGCCCGGCGGTTGCGGATATGCGCAGCGGCCAGCAGCACACCGCCGCAGGCGGTCGCCACGCCATGCCACACCAGCGATTCCTTCAGTGGCAGGTACAGCGAGGACGACAGCAGCGCGAACGCACCGCACGCGGCCAGGCGCAGCGGACCGGTCCGGCCATGCCGGCGCCAGCCGGAGGCGGTGCTGGCGGCTGCCACGCTGGATGCCACCAGGGCGAACACCCATTCCCAGCGTGACATCACCAGCAGCGCGGTCATCGCGCCGTGGGCCGGGTGCTGGAACGAACGCAGCGCCATCATCGCCGCAGGCACGAAGGCCAACAGCAGGGGCAGGGTGACGCAGTGCGCGGCGCAGGCCAGGGATAGCCAGGCGCCGGCCAGGTCGAGATGGGGGTGCCAGCGTGCCGAAACAGGCGGCTGGGGCAATGCCCTTGCGGGCGGTGTGGGGATGTGGTCCATAATGTTACATAGTAACAACGCGAGACTCCCCCATGAAGCGTTCTGTTCTGCTGTTCCTGTTGTTTGCCGCCCCCGCCGTGCACGCCCATGACGTTCGCCAGCTCGGTGCCCACGTGCATGGCCAGGCCACCGTCGACCTCGTCCTGGACCAGGGCAGGCTTGAGCTCGCCCTGCAGGCACCGGGCATCGGCATCCTCGATTTCGAACGGCCGCCGGCCACCCCGGTCGAACAGGCCGCACTGGCCTCGGCACTGGCTGCGTTGAAGCGTGCCGACTGGCTGACCCTGCCCAGCGCAGCGCAGTGCACGCCGTTGCACCGTGACGCGCACGCCGACGGGTTCGCTGCCGCAGCGGCGACGCCGGCCACGGCAGCGGGCAAGCATGCGCATGCAGGCTTCACTGCCGAGCTGAGCTACCAGTGCGCCAACCCCGCCGCGCTGCGCGTGCTGGTGCTGTCGCTGCCCAAGGCCTTCCCGAACCTGCACGAGGTCATCGTCAACACGGCCACCCCGGCCGGCCAGGGCCGCACCGTGCTGAGCGCCGACAACCTGCGCGTGGTGCTGGCGCCATGACGTCCGCCGCGGTGATCGCACTGGACCAGGTGCGTTTCAGCTACGGCGGGCGCGCCGTGCTGGATATTCCGCAGCTGCAGATTGCCCCGGGCAGCAGCGTGCTGCTGCGGGGTGCCAGCGGTTCGGGCAAGAGCACCCTGCTGGGCCTGCTGGCGGGCGTGCTGACGCCGGAGCAGGGCGAGGTGAGGGTCGCCGGGACGCCGCTGCACGCACTCAGGCCGTCGGCCCGCGACCGTTTCCGTGCCGACCAGCTGGGCGTGATCTTCCAGCAGTTCAACCTGCTGCCGTTCCTCAGCGTGCGCGACAACATCGCGCTGGGGCTGCGCTTCTCCCCGCTGCGCAGCGGTCGGGTGGGCCGGCCGGTCGATGATGAGATCAAGCGCCTGCTGCAGGCCCTGCAGCTGCCGCCGGACCTGCTGCTGCGCCGGGCCGGCACGCTCAGCGTGGGCCAGCAGCAGCGGGTGGCCGCCGCGCGTGCGCTGATCGGCCGCCCTGCGGTGCTGCTGGCCGATGAGCCGACCTCGGCCCTCGACCGTGGCGCCGCCACCGCCTTCCTGCAATTGATGGCGGCGCAATGTGCAGCCGCCGGCACCACGGCGGTAGTGGTCAGCCATGACGAGAGCCTGCAGCCGCTGTTCGACCGCGTGGTGCAACTGCAGGACATCAACCACGCCGGAGCCGTCCATGCTTGAACTTGCCTGGGCCAGCCTGCGCAGCCGTGCGCTGAGCGTGGCCCTTACCGTCCTGGTCATCACCCTCAGCGTGACCCTGCTGCTGGGCGTGGAGCGCGTCCGCGTGCAGGCCCACGAGGGGTTTGCCAGCACCGTTTCCGGCACCGATCTGATTGTCGGCGCGCGCTCGGGGCCGGTGAACCTGCTGCTGTATTCGGTCTTCCACATCGGTGACCCGACCAACAACGTGTCCTGGCAGTCCTACCAGGAACTGTCCACGCTGCCGCAGGTGAAGTGGGCGGTGCCCCTGTCGCTGGGCGATTCCTGGCGCGGCTACCGGGTCATCGGCACCACCGCCGGCTACTTCCAGCATTACCGCTACGGGGCCGGGCACCCGCTCGCCTTCGCCGAGGGCACGCCGTTCGATGATCTCTATGATGCGGTCATCGGCGCCGACGTCGCCCGCGCGCAGGGCGTACGGGTGGGTGATGAAATGATCCTGGCCCATGGCACTGCCGCCGTGACCCTGGCCAGGCATGCCGACAAGCCGTTCCGCATCCGCGGCGTGCTGCAGCGTACCGGCACGCCGGTGGATTCTTCGGTGCTGGTGTCGTTGCCGGCGATCGAGGCCATCCACGTGGACTGGCGCTCCGGCGTGCAGCTGCGCGGGCACGCGGTGAGCGCCGAGCAAGCACGGCACCTGGACCTGACGCCGACCAGCATCACCGCCTTCATGCTCGGCCTGAACTCGCGCATTGCCACGTTCTCGGTGCAGCGCGCCATCAATGACTATCCCGATGAGGCCCTGCTGGCGATCCTGCCCGGTGTCACCCTGCAGCAGCTGTGGCAGTCGCTCGGTACCGCCGAGCGGGCGCTGCAGCTGATCAGCGCGATGGTGGTGCTGCTGGGCCTGGTCTCGCTGGTGGCGCTGCTGGTGTCGACCCTGCAGGAGCGCCGCCGCGAAATGGCCGTGCTGCGCGCCACCGGTGCACGGCCGCGCTACATCGCCAGCCTGCTGGTGCTGGAAGCGGTGGCGACCAGTGGCATGGCCTGCGTGCTGGCGCTGGCCGTGCTGGTCAGCGCCAGCCTGGCCGGGCGTGGCTGGGCGCTGGCGAATTTCGGGCTGTCGATCACCCATGTCTGGCCGGACCTGCGCGAGCTGGCCTGGGTGGGTGGGGTGCTGCTGCTGAGTGCATTGGCCGGCCTGGTGCCGGCGCTGCTGGCCTACCGCCGCACCGTGGCCGACGGCCTCTCGGCGGGGGGCTGAACCATGCGCACCTGGATCGCCCTTGCGTTGATGCTGGTACTGGCTGGCTGCGAGCGGCCGGTGGATACCGGTGTGCAGGCCCTGCCACCGACGCCGGTGCAGGAGGGCGCGGGAACCACTGCCGTCGCCGAGCAGGAACTGGACTGGCTGCAGATGATGCCTGCCGATGAGCTGGCCGCGCTGGAGCGTGGCGATGGCCCGGAGGTGAAGCACAGCGGTAACCGGCGCATGGCCCAGTTCGGCACCTTCCGCACGGTGGATGCGGTGCTGGACCGCGCCGTGCGCCTGCCCGGCTACGTGGTGCCGCTGGCCAATGCCGCCGACGGACGCCTGTCCGAGTTCCTGTTCGTGCCGTACTACGGCGCCTGCATCCACGTGCCGCCGCCGCCACCGAACCAGATCGTGCACGTGCGGCTGTCGCGCCCGATCGACATGCCGGACATGTATTCGCCGTTCTTCCTGGCCGGCACCCTGCGCGGCGAACGCGTGGACGATGATCTGGCCGGTTCGGCCTACACCATGGTCGACCCGCAGTTGAGGCCCTATGAACCGTAATGCCTGCGTGCTGGTGGTGATGTTGCTGGCTGCCTGCAGCCGGCCTGGTGGTGATGTGCCTGCCGCGGCGGCAGAAACTCCTGTGGCCACGACGCGGCCGGAGGCAGCAGCCACGACCGACACGGCCGCGCCCAGCGATGCCGCGATCACCGCGTGGAGCGACCTGATGCCCGAGGACGACGCCTTCCTGCGCCCGCCGCCGCAGATCGGCATCGACCGCAGCGGTGGCATGGGGGCGATGTCCGGCGTCGGTGGGCTGATCGATGACACGGGTTCGGGCACGCCGCCGGGCGCGGCCATCGACCATTCCAGCCCCGATCGCGCCCAGCAGTTCGGCTCGGCCGCCGTGGTCGATGGCGTGGACGGTCGCGCGGTCGACCTGGATGGCTACGTGGTGCCGCTGGCCATGGACGATGCCGGCGCCGTGAACGAACTGCTGTTCGTGCCGTTCTACGGTGCCTGCATCCACGTGCCGCCACCGCCGCCGAACCAGATCATCCACGTGACCCTGGAACGGCCCATTGCGCTGGGCAACCTGTGGGATGCCTATCGGCTGTCGGGCCACCTGCGCATCAAGCGCTTCGAGGCCGACATCGCCAGTGCGTCCTACGACGCGGACGCGGCCACGCTGACGGCGATCGACCGTTGATGCCGCGTGCGCGCTGGCTGTGCATCGGCGCAGCCCTGCTGCTTGGCGCTGCGCTGCTGGTCTGTCAGCGCTGGACGCCGCAGGTGCGGCCGCCGCCAGTGGCGTTCCCTGCGCCCATTCCCGCGCTGCAGGCCGACATCGAACGGCACCTGCGCGAGGATCGCGCCTTCCGTGACGACGTGGTGTTCCTGCTGGTGGCCACCGTGCGTGACCGGTGTGTACCGGCCGAGGCCGGCGTGCTGGCACGCATGGCCAACCGCGCGGCGCTGCCGGTGCTGGGTGCGATCAGTGCGGTGACCGCGCAGGACCGCAGGCTCGACCGGCCGATCTACCAGTACATCCAGCATCGCGCCGATAGCACGGCCTGCGGCGAGCCGCTGCAGATGCCGGACGCAGGCACAGAGCGCCTGCAGGTGGAGGTCGAGCAGTACGCGCGCAGCTTTCCCGACAGCTACTACGATCCCACGCACAGCAGCCCGCCGCGCGACTTCGCCGGCCACAGCCTGGTCGAGCGCGCCGGCGATGCCTGCAACAGCGTGGTGTATTCAGTGCTGCCCCTGGGGCCGGGCGACTGGCGCGGCAGCATGCTGCGCGCCACGGCGCGCCGTCATGTGCGCGAGCTCTGCGAAGGCGAACTGCAGCGCCAGCATGGCAGTACGGGCGGCGAACTCGACATGGCCGTGGGGCAGGGCATGCAGGGCGCGGTGGTGGCGACCATCGCTGCGCTGCCGGAAGGCTGCCGGTAACCGGGTTTGTAGAGTCGAGCTTGCTCGACTGCTGTCCCCATGAGCAGTCGAGCAAGCTCGACTCTACCTGAACGATGCCATGGCGCGGGCTCTTAACTATACCGGACGTCCTGTATAGTTACGCACCTCAATCCGTTCCTGCAGGTCTGTTCCATGGCGCTTTCCCAGCCCCTGGCCGGTGCTCCGGCCCTGTCCCGTGCCCGTCGCTGGGCGCTGCTGTTCACCGTGGCTGCCGGCCTGCTGCTGGTCACGCTGGACAACTCGGTGCTGTACACCGCGCTGCCCACCCTGACCGAGGAGCTGTCCGCCAGCGCCGGGCAGGCGCTGTGGATCATCAACGCCTACCCGCTGGTGATGGCCGGCCTGCTGCTGGGCGCAGGTACCCTGGGTGACCGGTTGGGCCACCGCCGGATGTTCCTGATCGGCCTGGTGGTGTTCGGTATCGCCTCGCTGGCGGCCGCGTTCTCGGCCACGCCCGCGCAGTTGATCGCGGCGCGTGCCTTCCTTGCCGTCGGTGCGGCGGCCATGATGCCGGCCACCCTGGCCCTGATCGGCCTCAGCTTCCACGAGGAGCGCGAACGCAACATCGCCATCGCCCTCTGGGGTTCGGTGGCCATCGTTGGCGCAGCGCTCGGCCCGATCATCGGCGGCCTGCTGCTGCAGCATTTCTGGTGGGGTTCGGTGTTCCTGATCAACGTGCCGGTGGTGGTGGTGGCGTTCATTGCGACCCTGCTGCTGGCGCCGGAAGGCCAGCGCGACACCTCGCGCCCCTGGGACATGCTGTCCTCGCTGCTGGCGCTGGCGGCCCTGTCGGGGCTGGTGCTGGCCATCAAGTCGCTGATCGCCACGCCGCCCTCGTACGCCCTCGGTGTGGGTGCGCTGCTGCTGGCAGGTGTCAGCGGCACTGCGTTCGCACGTCGCCAGCAGCGCCTTGCCTATCCATTGCTGGATTTCGCCATCTTCCGCAATCCGGCGTTCCTCGCCGGCACGCTGTCGGCGGTGTTCACCCTGTTCGCGCTGGCGGGCCTGCAGCTGGTCACCACGCAGCGCTTCCAGCTGGTGGCCGGCTTCAGCCCGTTGCAGGCCGGCCTGCTGGTTTCGGTAGCCGCGTTGGGCAGCCTGCCCAGTGCACTGCTGGGTGGCAGCATCCTGCACCGCGTCGGCCTGCGTCCGTTGATCTGTGGCGGCCTGGCAACCGGCGCGGTGGGCGTGGCCGTGGTGGCGTTCGGTTTCCCGCATGGCGTGGGCTGGGTGGTGGCGGGCATGGCGCTGACCGGCGTGGGCATGGGCGCGGCGATCTCGGTGGCGTCCACCGCCATCCTCAACAACGTGCCGGCACACCGCGCCGGCATGGCGTCGTCGGTGGAAGAAGTCTCCTATGAATTCGGCGGCCTGCTGGCGGTGGCGCTGCTGGGCAGCCTGGGGGCGGCGATGTATGGCGCGTTCCTGCCCGATGCGGCGGACATGCCAGCAGCTGCGCGCGAAGGCTTCACCCAGGCACTGCACCTGGCGCGCGAAGGCGGGCAGGGGGCGTGGTTCGCTCAGGCGGTGGCTGCCTATGACCGTGGCTACCAGATCGTGCTGCTGGTCATCATGGCGGTGCTCGCCGCAGGTGCCGCGGTGCTGGCACGCCTGCTGCGCGGGCGCGTGGGTGGCCGCGACGGCGCAGGCGATCGCGTAAAGTAACGGCAATGAGAACCAGCAAGCGCGACCGCATCCTCGACGCCGCCGTGAGCGTCATCAACCGTGACGGTCTCGGTGCCGTCACTTTTGAATCGGTGGCGGCCGAAGCGCAGCTGACGCGCGGTGGCCTGCTGTACCACTTCCCCTCGCGCGAAGCGCTGCTGCGCGGCATCGACGAGCACCTGGTAAAGGCCTGGGAGGCGTCGATGGAGGCGTTGCTCGGCAAGCGCGCCGACGAGGCGACGGCGCTGGAGCGGTACCAGACCTTCGTGCGGGTGTCGGCACAGAGCGCCACCCGTGCCGAGTTGATGTTCATGCTCGAATCCATGGACCCGGACGCCGGCGAACGCCCCTGGGGCCCGGTGGTGAAGCGCTGGGCGCCATCGCCGCCGGCCAGGGCGGTTGCGGACCCGGCGGCGCTGGATGATTTCGTGGCGCGGCTGGCCGCCGATGGTCTGTGGATCTACGAGGCGATGTACGAAGGCCAGCTGGATCCCGAGGTGCGTGCGCAGCTGACCGAGCGGATTGCCGGGTTGTTGTCGGCCGGCAAGGCGTAACGCCGTTGTAGAGTCGAGCTTGCTCGACTGTCGTTTCTGTAGAGCCGAGCCCATGCTCGGCTGAGAGCACGCTACGCGGCTGCGGCCTGCGCCAGCCACGCCCGCGGCGAGACGCCCATCCGCTTGCGGAAGGCCTTGGACAGCGAGGCGGTATCGGCAAAGCCGACGTCCACCGCGACCTGCTTCACCGGCGCGCCCGCCCGCAGCTGCGCGCAGGCCAGGCTCAACCGCCAGTCCTGCAGGTAGCTGGCCGGGGTGGCCTGCATCACGTCCTTGAACACCGCGGCGAACGCACTGCGCGACAGCCCGGCGATGGCCGCCATGCGTGGCAGCGTCCATTCCTCCTGCGGTGCCTGGTGCAGGGCCACCAGGGTGCGCGCCAGCCGCGCATCGGACAGGCCGCGCATCAGCCCATGGCTGACCCCGGCCGCATCCGGGTGGTCCACCACCCAGCGCAGCACCTGGATGAGTGCCACCTCGAACAGTCGGTTGGTCAGCAGCCGCGAGCCGCAGCGTTGGCGGTCCGCCTCGCCGAACAGCAGCTGCAGGGTGCCATCCAGCTCGCCGATGTCCGCCAATGGAACCACCATCACCGGCGGCAGCGACTGCACCACCGGGTTGCGCGCACCGCCGTCGAAATCCAGCGTGGCGCAGGTGAAATCCGGCCCATCCAGCGGCGCGTTGAGGAAGGTGTGGTGCAGTGGTTGCGGGTACAGCAGCAGGCTGGGCTGGTCGACCCGCAGGCGCGAGGGCAGGCCGGCTTCGGTGTGGCACACCTCCATCTCGCCCTTGCGCAGGATGTGCAGGAACGCGCGGCCGGGCTGCGGCGCGGACTCGTGGCGCCCGCACAGGGGGCCGGAATGGAAGAGGGCGGCCTGCACGCGGAAGCGTTCAAGCAGGGCAGACAGGCGGTCGGGCGGGGTGTCCATGGACGAATGGATAACCAATGCGGACAAATGTTGGGGATTCGTCCTGCGAGTCTACCTACGATGACCCCATCGTCCAATCCCGGACGCGTTACCGAAGGAAACCACCATGTCCCGTATCGCCCTGATCGACGCTGCCGCCACCACCCCCGACCGCCAGGCCCTGCTGGGCCAGGTACACGCCGCCTTCGGCGCTACCCCGGCCATGTTCCGTGCCGTGGCCAACTCGCCGGCGGCGCTGGCCAGCATGTGGGGCTCGTTCGGCGCCCTGGGCGGCGGTCGCCTGTCGCCGCTGCTGGGTGAGCAGATCGCCGTCGCCATCGCCAACCGCAACGCCTGCGAGTACTGCCTGGCCGCGCACACCGCGCTGGGCCGCAAGGCCGGTGCCAGCGGCGAGCAGATGGCCGCCGCCCAGGTCGGCCAGTCCAGCGACCCGGCCACGGCCGCCGCGCTCACGTTCGCCCTGAAGGTGGTCGAGAACCGCGCGCAGATCGGCGATGCCGACGTGCAGGCACTGCGTGGTGCCGGTTTCGATGATGAGCTGATCGTCGAGATCCTCGCCCACATCGCCCTCAACCTGTTCACCAACTACGTCAACGTGGCGTTCGACGTGCCGGTCGATTTCCCGAAGATCGCGCTGCGCTGAGGCCTGCGGGCAACCAGGCAAGACCGACGGGGTAGAGTCGACTGTCAGCCGACTATCGCGCGAAGCGCGGGGTTTTCGGGCGGTCCGTGGAACAGCAGTCGACTGACAGTCGACTCTACCCTGTCGGCTCTACCCTGCCTGCAACCGCTCGGGGTGGGTATACACATTGAACCCACCCTCGCGCGCGAATCCCACCAGGCAGAGGCCGGCGCTGCGGGCCAGGTCGATGGCCAGTGCCGTGGGCGCCGACACCGCCGCCAGCACGCTCGCACCGGCGCGCGCCGCCTTGCTGACCATCTCGTAACTTGCCCGGCTGGAAATCACCAGCAGGCCACCCTCGCTGCCGTGCTCGTTGTGGTGCAGTGCCCCGATCAGCTTGTCCAGGGCGTTGTGGCGGCCGACATCCTCACGCACCCAGCCGATGCGACCACGGGCATCGGCCCAGGCCGCGGCATGGGTGGAGCCACTGGCAGCATTCATCGGCTGGTGCTGCGCCAGCGCAGCCAGTGCGCGCTGCAGCGCCACGGGCGAATAGCTGCGGCGATCACGTATCGGTAGCAGGGGCCGCAGGACGTCCTCCAACTGCCGCGTGCCGCACAAACCGCAGCCGCCCCGGCCCGGCAGCAGGCGCCCGTTGGCCGGGTCCAGCGCTGCACCGGGCGCGTCTTCGGCCACGGTCATCTTCAGCTCGATACCTTCCAGTTGCGGCTGCACGTCGATCGACAGCACCTGCTGCGGCCGCGTGACCAGGCCCTCGCTGAGCGAGAAGCCCAGGGCGAAATCCTCCAGGTCGCAGGGCGTGGCCATCATCACCGCGAAGGCGGTGCCGTTGTAGCGCATCGCCACCGGTACTTCTTCGGCGATCAGGTCGACCCGTTCGTCCTGCTCCGTTTCCCGCCAGCGCTGCAAGGTGCGCAGCGCGGTACCGGCCGGCGGTGGGGAAAGCGGTGTCGGTGCGGGCATGCAGTACGTCCTGGGTGGAGCACGAAGGCCATCTACCGCCGCAGGATAGCGCAGCGATCACGGGAAGACGCCGTTGTAACCGTTGCCGTGGCAGGCTGGCACCCCTCCTCCGGGTAATGGCACGACGGCCGCGGTCGTGCTTGACTGGACCCGGTCCCTTGCGCGCCACCAGGTTGCCGAGCCATGTCCGAACAGAAGCCGCCGCGATACACGTCCTACAACCAGCCGGCCGGTGGCTGGGGTGCTGCCGGGGCAACGGCCAAGGCGCTGCTGCAGCAGAGCGTGGTCGGCAAGGGCTCGAAGGCACTGCTGGCGATGAACCAGCCGGGTGGCTTCAAGTGCCCCAGCTGCGCCTTCCCGGACGCGGACCACCGGCGCAAGTTCGAGTTCTGCGAGAACGGCGCCAAGGCACTGGCCTGGGAAGCGACCGAGCACCGCGTCACCCGCGAATTCTTCGCCGCCCACAGCGTCAGCGAGCTGATGGAACAGAGTGACTACTGGCTGGAGATGCAGGGCAGGTTGACCGAGCCGATGCGCTACGACGCGGCCAGCGACCACTACGTGCCCTGCGCCTGGGACGAGGCGTTTGCCTTGATCGGCGAGCATCTGCGCGCCCTGGACCACCCCGACCAGGCCGAGTTCTACACCTCCGGGCGCACGCCCAACGAAGCGGCGTTCCTGTATTCGATCTTCGTGCGTGAGTTCGGCACCAACAATTTCCCCGATTGTTCCAACATGTGCCACGAGCCTACCAGCCGCGGCCTGCCGCCGGTGATCGGGGTGGGCAAGGGCACCATCGTGCTGGACGATTTCGAACACGCCGAGGCCATCTTCGTGATGGGCCAGAACACCGGCACCAATTCGCCGCGGATGATGACCAACCTGGTGGAGGCGCGCAAACGCGGGATCCCCATCGTGGCGGTGAACCCGATGCCCGAGCGCGCGCTGATCCGTTTCACCGAGCCGCAGGACATCGTGCAGATGGCCACGCTGGGATCGACCGAGATCACCAGCGAGTTCGTGCACATCCGCATCGGCGGTGACCTGGCCTTCCTCAAGGGCATCATGAAGGTGATGTTCGAGCGCGAAGCGCAGGGCGAGGCCGTGCTCGACCACGCCTTCCTGGCCGAGCACACCCTGGGCGTGGACGCGCTGCGCGAGGACGTGCTGGCGCAGGACTGGGAGGAGATCGTGCGGGTGTCGGGCATCGCCGAGGTGCAGATCCGGCGCTGCGCGGATATCTACATCCGTTCGCAGGCCACGGTGATCTGCTACGGCATGGGCCTGACCCAGCACCAGTACGGTTCACGCCTGCTGCAGCAGGTGGCCAACCTGCTGTTGCTGCGTGGCAACTTCGGCAAGCGCGGCGCGGGCATCGGCCCCATCCGCGGGCACTCCAACGTGCAGGGCGACCGCACCGTGGGCATCGACGAGAAGCCCAAGCCGGCCTACCTGGACCGGGTGCGCGAGGTGTTCGGCTTCGAGCCGCCGCGCGCGCATGGCCATCATGTGGTCGAGTCGATCCAGGCGATGCTTGATGGACAGGCCCGGGTGTTCATCGGCCTGGGCGGCAACTTCATCCATGCCGTGCCCGATACGCCGCGCGCCTACGAGGCGATGCAGCGGCTGGAGCTGACCGTGGGCATCGCCACCAAGCTCAACCGCGGCCACCTGGTGCATGGCCGTGATGCATTGATCCTGCCGGTGGTGGCCCGCTCGGAATGGATCCGCACGCCGGCCGGCGAGCAGTTCGTGACCATCGAAGATGCGATGTCCAATGTCAGCGCCTCGCGCGGCGTGCTCGAGCCGGTCAGCGAGCACGTGCTGCCGGAGGTCGAGATCGTCTGCCGCATGGCGATGGCCACGCTGCCGGACAGCCGGGTGGACTGGGCCGCCTGCATGCACGACTACGCGCCGATCCGCGAGCTGATCGCGGCCGTCTACCCGGAGATCTATGCTGGCTTCAACGAGCGCATCCAGCAACCGCATGGCTTTCACCTGGACATCCCGCCGCGCCGCCGGGTGTGGCCGACCGACACCGGCAAGGCCAACATCCTGGTGATGCCCGGCCTGGAGGTGAACGACGTGGTGGATGACCCGGAAATGCTGCGCCTGGCCACGGTGCGTTCGCACGACCAGTACAACACCACTATCTACAGCTACAGCGATCGCTACCGGGGCGTGTACAACGACCGCAACGTGGTGTTCATGAACATCGAGGACCGGCTGGCACGCGGGCTGGGCAAGGAGGCGCGGGTAAGCCTGGAAACGATCGCCGACGATGGCGTCGTGCGGCGCATCGATGGCCTGACCGTGCTGGACTACCCGATGCCGCGCGGCGCGCTGGCCGGCTACTACCCGGAACTGAATCCGCTGCTGCCGCTGGACTACTACGATCGCATCAGCGGCACGCCCGCAGCGAAGTCGATCCCGGTGCGGGTGCGCGCGCTGGTCGAGGCGCCGTAGCGGCCCGTGCTGTCTGTAGAGCCGAGCCATGCTCGGCTGTTCCAGAGCAGTCGAGCGAGCTCGACTCTACCGGGTCAGGGCTGCGTCGAGCTTCTGCTCAGCGGCGTCTGCATACGCGCCGCAGCTCATCGCCTTGTCACCGGCCTTGCTGCCGGCCGCGTAGTCCCAGCCACTGGCACCCGGATGCGGGGTCAGCAGCACGTCGCAGGGCAGGGCGCGCACGGTGGCGAAACTGCGGCGGAAGTCCTCGACCAGGTGCGGATAGCGCGGGTTGTCCTTCAGCGTGTAACCCGGTGCACTCAGGCTGTCCGCATACGCGATGCGCACCGGCGTGCCGTTGCGGGTGTCGGTCCAGGTCCACGCGGTGCTGCCGGGCGTGTGGCCGGGGGTGAAGTGGGCGGTGAAACGCATGCCGCCGACGTCCACCGTCTCGCCGTCCATGATGATGCGGTCCACCTGTGCCGGTGCAAAGGTGAACCGGTCGCCGAAGTGCAGGTCGTCGGTGCCGCCGCGGGCCAGCAGTACCGCCGATTCGGCATTGGCCAGCACGCGCGCGCCCGTGCGGCGCTTGAGTTCGGCCACCGGGCCAGCGTGGTCAGCGTGGACGTGGCTGAGCAGGATCACCCGCAGGTCAGCCGGGTCCACGCCACGCAGCTTTAGGTTGTGCAGCAGGTGGTCGGCCATCTGCGGCATGCCGCCGTCCAGCAGCACCGCACCCTGCGGGGTCTGCACCAGCAGGGCGGTGAGGTCCGCGGTGCCGATCTGCCAGGTGTGGTCGGCGATCTGCAGCGGCGCGATGGGCTGCAGCCACGACGCATCGACGGTGTACGCGCGCAGTTGCGGCAGCGCCGGTCCGGCAGCGTGGGCCGCCAGCGGCAGGGCGGTGGCCAGGGCGAAGGCAAGGGGCAGGATGCGCATTCGGAGGGATCGGTCGGGAAGGTGCGAAGACGCTATCACGGCCGCTTCCTGGGCCGTTTCGCGTATTGCTCATGGCTGCAATAAGCGCGATGGTTGGCTCGGCCACCGATCAGGAGTTTCCATGGTTCCCGGCATCCGTGTTCCCGCCCTGCGCCGCCGCGACGGCCACCACGCGCGGGTGACCTACGAGGAGCTGTTCTTCGATCTGGTCTACGTCTTCGCCGTCACCCAGCTCAGCCACCACCTGCTGCACCACCTGGGCCTGCTCGGCGTGCTGCAGACGCTGGTGCTGTGGTTCGCGGTCTGGCTGGGCTGGCAGTACGCGTGCTGGGTCAGCAACTGGTTCGATCCGCAGGCGCCGCGTATCCGTGGCCTGTTGTTCACCACGATGCTGCTGGCGCTGCTTATGTCGTCCTCCATTCCCGGCGCGTTCGGCGAGCGCGCCTGGGTGTTTGCCGGGGCCTACGCCACGATGCAGGTGGGGCGCACGGCCTTCGTGTTGTGGGAAGTGGGGCGCGGCCATGCACTCGCACCCAACTTCCGCCGCATGCTGGCCTGGGTGCTGGTGTCGGCCTGCTTCTGGCTGGCGGGGGCGGCAGCCGAAGGCCACCTGCGGCTGGGGCTGTGGGCGCTGGCGGTGGCCTGCGAATACCTGTCGCCGATGTTCGGCTTCGCGTTCCCGGGGCTGGGGCGTTCGCACACGCGCGAATGGACGATCGAAGGCGGCCATCTGGCCGAGCGCTGCCAGCTGTTCGTCATCGTCGCACTTGGTGAGACGCTGCTGGCCACCGGCGGCGTGCTCAGCGAGGCGGGCAACTGGAACGTCGACGTGGTCTCGGCCGTGCTCGCCACCTTCGCCGGCACCCTGGCGATGTGGTGGCTGTACTTCGGCATCTCCAGCCAGGATGCCACCGACACCATCACCCGCTCCGACGATCCTGGGCGCATCGGCGCCTACTTCCACTACGTGCATGCACTGCTGATCGCCGGCATCATCGCCACCGCAGTCGGCAACGACCTGGTGATGGACGCGCCGGAGGAGGGCGTATCGCTGCCGCACGCAGCGATGCTGGTGGCCGGGCCGCTGATCTACCTGCTGGGCAGCGCGCTGTACAAGCGCGCGGTGTACGGGCGGGTGCCGCGCTCGCATCTGCTGGGCGCGCTGCTGCTGGTGGCCATGGCCCCCCTGCTGCCGCTCACCCACCTGCTGGCGGCTGGCTGGCTGACCAGCGTGGTGGTGTTGCTGGTGGGCCTGATCGACACGCGGACGCGACAGCGCCTGCCGTAGCCGCACGGGCGGAGACCGCGCTCAGGCCAGCGCAGCGGCCATCGCAGCCAGCCGTGCCACGGTGTTGAGATTGCGACCGGTGCCCTGCGCAGCGCAGGGAATCCGCAGCTTCGAATCGGCCATGCCCTCGCCGTAGTGCACATACAGTGCGCGCGGCCCCAGCGCCAGCTGCTCGGCAGTGCACCCGGTCACGCCCTGCAGCGGATCGCCCGGCAGCGGGCCGTCGACGAACAGGGCAACCACGCGGTTGCCGGCGGCCTGCGGGAAAGGATTGCCCCTGACCACATCGGCAATCTCCGCGGCGCTGCGCACCAGCACACCCACCGGCTTGCCGGCATGAGCCTGCAGCCGGTGGGCGAGCGCGTCGCGAACGGTCGCCTCGTCGCCTTGGCTGCGGAACACCACGTTGCCGCTGGCGATATAGGTCCGCACATCGCTGAAGCCGGCATCCACGCACATCGCCACCAGCGCTGCCATCGGCAGCTTGCCGGTACCGCCCACGTTCACCGCCCGCAGCAGGGCCACGTAAGCGTTCATGGCGCAGCGGCCTGCAGGCGGTCGTACATGCGCACGAGGTCAACCAGGGTGCGCGCTTCCATCTTGCGCATCACCTGCGCGCGCCGCACTTTCACCGTGATCTCGCTGACGCCGAGGTCGGCGGCGATCTGCTTGTTGAGGCGGCCGCGCACCACGCCGTCCACCACCTCGCGCTCCCCGGCGCTGAGGGTCTGCCAGCGTGCCTGCAGCTCGCCCAGCGCCTCGCCCTCGCGGCGCCGCTCGCGGTCCAGGGCGATGCCCTTGTGGATGGCGTCCAGCAGTTCCTGGTCGCGGAAGGGCTTGGTCAGGAATTCGATGGCGCCGGCCTTGATCGCATTGACGCCCATGGCGATGTCGCCGTGGCCGGTGATGAACACCACCGGCACCTGCAGGCCCAGGTCCGCCATGCTGCGGTGGAAGTCCAGGCCGCTCTGTCCGGGCATGCGCACGTCCAGCACCAGGCAGGCCGGCGCATCGTCGCGGGGATGATCGAGGAAGGCCTGGGTGGAGGCGAATGCCCGCACCTGCAGGCCCATCGACGCCAGCAGGTCTTCCAGCGCGGCGCGCACGGATGCATCGTCATCGATCACATAGACGATGGGGGCCGCTTCGGCCGGGGGTGTCAACGGCTTACGCATGGTCATCCTTGCCCGCGGTGGGCAGTTCGAACACGAAACAGGCGCCACCCCCGGCGGGTCGTTCGGCGCGGATGCGGCCACCATTGGCCTCGATCATCGAACGGCTCAGGCTGAGGCCCAGGCCGAGGCCCTGGGCCTTGGTGGTCCAGAAGGCATCAAAGACGCGGTCCGGCTGATCCGTGGGCAGGCCGATGCCGCGGTCACGCACGCTCAGGCTGGCCTGGCCGCGGCCATCGCGCGCGGTCACCAGGGCCACGCGGCGCTCGCCCGGGGGCAGCTGGGCCATCGCATCCACCGCGTTCAGCAGCAGGTTGCCGATCACCTGCTGCACCTGCACCGGGTCGGCGAAGACCGCGGGCAGCTCGGTATCCAGCAGCAGCGACACGTCTACGTGGTGCTGGTCGAGTTCGCTGCGCGACAGCGCGAGCATGTCCTGCACGGCCTGGTTCAGATCGAAGGCGCGGCGTTCCGGTGCCGCGCCCTGGGTCAGGCCACGGATACGGGCAATCACGTCGCTGGCGCGATGTGCATCGGACAGGATGCGGGCGATGGCCTGCAGCGCCTTGTCGACGTTGGGGGGCGATTGCGCCAACCAGCGCTGGCCGGCCTCGGCACTGCTGGCAATGGCCGCCAGCGGCTGGTTCACTTCGTGGGCGATCGAGGTCGTCAGCTCACCCACCGTGGAGGCGCGCGCGACGCGCAGCAGGCGCGCCTGTGCTTCCTGCACGGCGGCCTTGGCAGCTTCCATCTTCAGCACCAGCCAGGTGGTGATGCCGATGACCAGCATGCCGATGGTCGAGTTGACCAGGCCGATGCGATAGGTGCCGAAGCGGGTCAGGAAGAAGCTGAGGCCGGTCAGGGCGATGCAGGCCGCCGCCAGGCAGAGCAGGCCGCGCGCCGACATCAGCCGCGACGCGGCAAGGATGACGGCCGCGTAGAAGCAGGCCGCGGCCACCGCGTAGTCGGTGAGGGTGTCCAGCAGGAAGATCGCCCCCATCACCACGATCAGGGCGAACAGCGCCAGCGGGCGGCGGGGCGACAGCGACGGCATCGGGTGGGGCTCCCTGGCGGGTGGTGGGGGGATGATAAGCGGCGCTGGCAGGAGATGCCCACCGTGGTGGAACGGGTTTGGTGGCTGCCCACCTTGGTGGGCAATGCCGGCCAGCGGCCGGCACTACCGGGGTGGGTCATTCCTCCAGGCTGGCGTTCCAGAATCCCTGCAGCACACCGGGTGTACCGGCCAGGTTCTCCAGCACCGCATCCAGTTCGGCTGCATCGACCGAGGTGGCATACAGCACCGCCTCGATCTCCACGTCGCGTTCGCCGAACGGCCGCTGGTCCACCGCCCGTACCGGATACTGTGCCTGCTCCAGCAGCAACAGCAGGCGGTCCAGCACTTCGGCCTGCTGCTCGCGCTGGCAGACGACGTTGATCGCATAGGTCGCCTCGCTGAAGCCCTCCGCGAGCGGTTGCCGCTGGATGCGGTTCACCACTGGCCGCAGCAGGGTGTTGGTGGCCAGTACGAACACGGCTGCCATCACCGCTTCGGGCAGCAGCTTGACGCCGGCACAGGCCCCGACCGCGGCCGAACCCCACAGGGTCGCGGCGGTGTTCAGGCCCGAAACCTGTGCACCGTCCTTCATGATCGCGCCGGCGCCGAGGAAGCCGACGCCGGAGATGACGTAGGCCACCACGTGCAGTGGCGAGGGCGGGCCACCGTACAGATCATGGAAGCGCACCGCCAGATCGACGAAGACGGCGGCGCCTACCGCCACCAGCGTGTTGGTGCGCAGCCCGGCCGTGCGTTGCCGCAGTTGGCGTTCCAGGCCGATGGCCGTGCCCAGCACGAACGCAACGGTCAGGCTGAGCAGCGAGCCGAGCGTCGCCCCGGCGTCGAACGGCGGCAGGTTCACCTGCAACGCGATCATCACTGCCACCCGTAGCGGCGGATGTAGAGCCGCTTCATCGCCGTGGTCAGCACTGCATAGCCGAACAGGATCGCCACCAGGAACGGCCAGTAGCCCAGCGGCAGGGCCTGCAGCTTGAAGTAACCGGCCAGCGGGCTCATCGGCAGCAGCACGCCGATGGCCATGATCGCGCCGGTCATCAGCAGCAGCGCCGGTGCGGCGATGCTCTGCAGGAACGGCACCTTGGGAGTGCGGATCATGTGCACGATCAGGGTCTGGGTCAGCAGGCCGACCACGAACCAGCCGGACTGGAACAGGCTCTGGTCGGCGGCCGTGCGCGCATCGAACACATGCCACATCAGTGCGAAGCAGCACAGGTCGAAGATCGAACTGATCGGCCCGAAGAACACCATGAAGCGGCCGATGTCCGCCGGGTTCCACTTCAGCGGCTGCCGCACCAGTTCCTCGTCGACGTTGTCGAACGGAATGGCGATCTGCGAGATGTCATACAGCAGGTTCTGCACCAGCAGCTGCAGCGGCAGCATCGGCAGGAAGGGCAGGAAGGCCGAAGCGACCAGTACCGAGAACACGTTGCCGAAATTGGAGCTTGCGGTCATGCGGATGTACTTGAGCATGTTGCAGAACGTGCGGCGGCCCTGCACGACGCCGTCTTCCAGCACCATCAGGCTCTTTTCCAGCAGGATGATGTCGGCGGCCTCCTTGGCGATGTCCACCGCGCTGTCCACGCTGATGCCGATGTCGGCCGCGCGCAGGGCCGGTGCGTCGTTGATGCCGTCGCCCAGGAAGCCCACCACCTTGCCCTGTGCGCGCAGGCAGCGCACCAGCCGTTCCTTGTGCAGCGGCGTAAGACGGGCGAACACGCGGTGCTGCTGCAGTGCCTGTGATAGTGCGGCATCCTCCATGCGTTCGATCTGTGGGCCGGTGAGGATGGCGTCGGCCTCCAGCCCGACCTGGACGCAGACACGCGCGGTCACCAGTTCGTTGTCGCCGGTGAAGACCTTGACCTCCACGCCATGCGCGGCCAGTGCCTGCAGGGCCTGGGCGGCCGACTCCTTGGGCGGGTCGAGGAAGGCCACGTAGCCGAGCAGGGTCAGCCCGCATTCGTCGGCCTGCGAATACACCGACTGGCTGGCCGCCGTTTCCTTCATCGCCACGGCCACCACGCGCAGCCCCTGTTCGTTCAGTTCCTCGGTAGTCTGCCGCACCCGCGCCAGCCGCGCCGCGTCCAGCGGCTGGTCGTTGCCGCCCTCGCGCACGGTGCTGCACACCGCCAGCATTTCCTCCACCGCGCCCTTGCAGATCAGCTCGTGGTGGTCATCGCGCTCGGCCACCACCACCGACATGCGGCGGCGCTGGAAATCGAATGGAATCTCGTCGACCTTGCGGTAATCCTGCGACAGGCGCAGCGAGCTCTGCAGCTCCACGTGCTCCAGCACGGCGCGATCGAGCAGGTTGATCAGCCCGGTCTGGAAATGGCTGTTGAGGTAGGCGAACTTCAGCACGTCCTCCGAGTCCTGCCCGAACACATCGGTGTGGCGCTCCAAGGCGATGCGGTCCTGGGTGAGGGTGCCGGTCTTGTCGGTGCACAGCACCTCCATCGCGCCGAAGTTCTGGATCGCATCCAGGCGCTTGACGATCACCCGCTTGCGCGACAGCAGCACGGCGCCCTTGGCGAGGGTGGAGGTGACGATCATGGGCAGCATCTCAGGGGTAAGGCCCACCGCCACCGACAGTGCAAACAGGAAGGCTTCGGTCCAGTCGCCCTTGGTCCAGCCGTTGATGAGCAGCACGAACGGCACCATGACCAGGGCGAAGCGGATCAGCAGCCAGCTGACACTGTTGACCCCGGCCTGGAACGCGGTCGGCGTGCGCTCGGTAGCGGTGCTGCGCTGGGCCAGCGTGCCGAAGTAGGTGCGGTTGCCGGTGGCCAGCACCACCGCCGTCGCCGTGCCGGACACCACGTTCGTGCCCATGAACAGCAGGTTGGCCTGTTCCATCAGGCCGGCGTCAGCAGCACCCGGGCTGGCGAACTTCTCCACCGGCAGCGACTCGCCGGTCATCGCCGCCTGCGCGACGAACAGATCCTTCGCGGTCAGCACGCGGCAGTCGGCCGGAATCATGTCGCCGGCGGAGAGCACGATGTGGTCGCCCGGCACCAGCTCGCGGATCGGCAGGTCGAGCAGGCGCGCCGGACGGCGGCTGTGCAGGTGCGCGCCGAAGTACTGGCCGGCCAGCTCCGCGGCCTCGGTGCCCGCGCTGCGCCGCAATACCCGCGAGGTGTTGCCGACCAGCGCCTTCAGCCGCTCGGCGGCACGGTTGGAGCGTCCTTCCTGCACGAAGCGGATGAGGGTGGACAGCAGGACCATCGCACCGATCACCACCGTGGCCTTGGCATCCTCGGTCAGCCAGGAAACGGCGGCCAGCACGCTCAGCAGCAGGTTGAACGGATTGCGGTAGCACTGCCACAGGTGGCGCCACCACGGCAGCGGCTTTTCGTGATCGACTTCATTGGGGCCGAGCCGGGCAAAGCGCTCGCTGGCCTCCTGCGGGCTCAGGCCATCGGCGTGCGAATCCAGTGCGGCCAGCAGGCGGACATCGTCGAGCTGGGCCAGGCGGAGCAGGCCCTCGGTAAGCGTGGAAGGCGCGGCTTCCGCTGCGCCGCGGCCGAAGCCGGACTCGGGCAGGGCGCGGCGGCGGAACAGGCTGCCCGCGCGACGGCTGCGCAGGAAGGCATTGAACCAGGCGTTGAGCAGGCTCATGGGGTCATCCTCGGAGGTGCCGACCCGGGTGCGCCGGGTCGTGGAGTGGCGTGGGTCAGGCGCGGCGCAGGGTAGGCACCGGCGGCGACCACAGCTGCAGGTGCAGGCGCTGGCTTCCGCCGATGCACAGCGGCTTCATGGCATCGCGCAGGGGGTGGGGCAGGTGGCGCAGTGCCGTCATGCGCTCGCTGATCGGCAGCAGCGACAACGCATCGGCGACGACGCGCGGCGAACCGAGCGCCAGCGCATGGGCGAACAGGACGGGGCCGTGCTGCAGCAGGCGGCTGCGCAGGCCCGCGCGGTCGCGCTCAGCGATCAGGCGGCGCAGGGTGATGTAGAGGGTCTTGCAGGACATGGGGATACTCCGGGCAGGCGACGCCCGGGGCCCCCATCACGCGTGCGGACAGGGACCGGCGATGGGCGCCAGCAGGGAACGGGGGGTACTGATCCAGGGCGCGGCGCGCCCGGCAGGGTCGGGGTCCATCAGCGTCTCCGTGGGCAAGGCCGTCGTGGCCCAGTGCCGCTATTGTCCGCGCAGGGCTGCGCCGGGCCTAGATGCCCGTGGGTAAGCGCGGCTATACGTTGGTATAGGCAGCACGCGCGATGTGCGATGTGCGATGAATGGCATCCACGCGTGGCGTGGATCTACAGATGCGCGGAACGATCCGCGAATGCGTCCGTCGCGCGCACCAGTGCATCGGTCGTGGCCGGTTCGGTGGCGCTGTGCCCGGACAACACCATCTCCAGCCGGGCTTCCGGCCAGGTGCAGGCGAGGTCCCAGGCGCTGCGCGCCGGGCAGATGATGTCGTAGCGCCCCTGCACGATCACCCCGGGCAGGTGGCGGATGCGATCGACGCCACGCAGCAGTTGCCCATGTTCGAGAAACGCGTTGTGGCGGAAGTAATGGGCTTCGATGCGTGCCTTGGCCAGCGTGTCGAGCGGATCGGCGTCGGAGACCGCATCGACGTCATGCACCAGGGTGGCGGCGTTGTCCTCCCAGCCCAGCCAGGCCATGGCGGCGGCGATCTGCGTCTGTCGGTCAGGGCTGTCCAGCCGCTTCCAGTACGCAGCAATCAGGTCGCCACGCTCTTCTTCAGGAATATGTGCCTCGTAGCGCGCCCAGCGCTCGGGGAAGATCCAGCGCGCACCGCCGTCGGCCTGGTTGAACCAGGCGTTCTCCTCGGCGCGGCCCAGGTATACGCCGCGCACGATCACGCCGCTCGCACGCTCGGGATGGGCCTGCGCATAGGCCAGCGCCAGGGTGGACCCCCAGGAGCCACCGAACACCAGCCAGCGCTCGATGCCCAGGTGTGCGCGCACACGCTCGATGTCCTGCACCAGGTGCGCGGTGGTGTTGTCGCGCAGCTCGCCAAAGGGAGTGGAGCGTCCGCAGCCGCGCTGGTCGATCAACACGATGCGGTAGCGCGCCGGGTCGAAGAAGCGTCGATGCGTAGGCGAGACGCCTGCCCCCGGTCCGCCATGCAGGAACACGACCGGGATGCCATCGGGGTTGCCACACTCCTCCAGATGCAGCGTGTGCAGCGCATCCACGGCGAGGCGGTGCTCGCGGTAGGGCGTGATCGAGGGATAGAGCGTGCGCATGGCGTTGCCTCACTTGCGGGAATGGCAAGCATAGTTGGCTTTTTCAATGCCAGTCGAGCGCGCGCGACCCTACAATGCGCTATGCCTGCCATGCCCAGCCTTGATGACCTGCGCCGCCATGCAGTGGCGCGCACGCTGTTCACGCCGACCACCCTGCTGGCGGCGATCCGTCGCCTCGGCTTCGTACAGGCGGATCCCATACGCGCACCGGCCCGCGCCCAGGACCTGATCCTGCGCCACCGGGTGAAGGGCTACCGGGCCGGTGACCTGGAGCGGCGCTATGCGCGGCTGCCGGTGGAAGAAGACTGCCTGGTCAATTATGGGTTCCTGCCGCGCGAGCACCTGGCGTTGATGCACCCGCGGGTATCCAAGCGGGTATGGGACGCCGCCACGCGGCGCCGGGCGGCCGAAGTGCTGGAATTCGTGCAGGCGCGTGGCAGTGTCCACCCGCGCGAGGTGGACCAGGCCTTTGCCCATGGGCGGGTGACCAACTATTGGGGCGGCACCAGCAATGCCAGCACGCACCTGCTCGATGGCATGCACTACCGCGGCATGTTGCGCGTGCAGCGGCGTGACAGTGGTACCCGCATCTACGGCATCGCCGAGCACCCGCTGGCGGATGCCGGGGCCGCCGCACAAGCGCTGCGGGCAGCCGCGCTCATCGACCTGGTGGTCCGCACCTACGCGCCATTGCCAGCCGCCAGCCTGACCTATCTCGTGCGCCTGCTCGGTTATGGCGCGCCGCACCTGGCTGCGCCGCTGCAGCAGGCATTGCGTGATGCCCGGCAGGCACTGGCCAGTACCGTTGTCGATGGCACGACCTGGTATTGGCCGGCCGAAGAAAACCCGCGTTCGCGGCGCTTCCAGGTGGATGAGCAGGTGCGCCTGCTGGCGCCCTTCGACCCGATCACCTGGGATCGCCGGCGCTTCGAGCTGCTGTGGGGGTGGGTGTACAAGTTCGAGGCCTATACGCCTGCGCCCAAGCGCCGCTTCGGCTACTACGCATTGCCGTTGCTGTGGCGTGAGCAGGTGATCGGCTGGGCCAACATCAGCGTGCGCGACGGCGGCCTGCAGCCGGCGTTCGGCTACGCCAGCGGCAAGGCGCCGCGCGAGGTCGCATTCCGCAATGCGTTGGATGACGAACTGCAGCGCATGAGCGACTTCCTGCTCGGGCCCAGCGGCGCGTCCTGAGCCGCGCCGCCGGTGTCAGCCGCGCCCTCGGCCAGGCAGAGGCAGAGCACTGGCCGAGGCAGTGGCAGGTGATGCGACCGCCATTACGTGATCGCACTCTTCCAGCCGTGCATTGGCCACGGCCTGCGTCGCGCCGCAGTGGGCGCAGGCAAGCACGGTGCCCCCGCTCAGGCGTGCGATCTGCGTCCCCTCGGTGCGGGTGACTTCACCGCAGGCTTCGCAGCGCAGCGCCATCGAACGGATCTGCACGATGGTGCCTGCCGGATCCCTGTCTGCATCAAGGGCCAATACGAAAAATCGACCGGTATTGGGCATGGCACTGTCTCCGTAGAACCTGCCTTCAGGGTGCCCGCAGCGCCGGCTGCAAGGTGTGATGGGAGGCTCAATCGGATGTGGACGTGGATCCCGCAGGCATCACGGGATCATCCTCCCGCTTGCGCCGGCGCACCCGTTCGCGGGTGCTGTACAGGCTGTTGTCGGCGCGATGGATGGTGTCGGCCACCACCTCGCCGCGGGCATGCGTGGCCGCACCCATCGAGAACGCGATCGGGGCAAGCCCGGCATTGACCTCATACCAGTCCAGCAGGGCCTGCAGGCGCTCGCGGCCCGGCTGGATCAACACCACCATGAACTCGTCGCCGCCGAGCCGGACCTCGCTTTCGCCTGCACCCAGCGGCGAGCGCAGGAACGCAGCGAACTCCACCAGGATGGCGTCGCCGCGGCGATGGCCCTGGGTATCGTTGACCTGCTTGAAATGATCCAGGTCGAACACCACGCAGGCCCAGGATTCGGTTTCCAGCTGTTCCAGCCGGTGCAGGTAGCGGCGGTTGTGGCACAGGGTCAGCGGGTCGCGCTGGGACAGTTCGCGCAGGCGCTCTTCCTGCTGCCGCAGCGCGGTGACGTCCTGGGCGTGGCCGAGCACGAACGGTGGATGCGCCTCGCTGTCCAGCACGTTGTTGTAGGCCCAGTAGCGGCGGCTGCCATCGGCCGCGATCAGCTCGATGACACCGGCGTCGGTATGGTTGCTTTCGATCCGCGCCAGGTAGGCCTTGAAAGCATCGCGCTTCTCCGGCGGCATCAGGTCGCACAGGCTGCGGCCGACCATCTGGCTTTCGGGGAAGCCCAGCGACTGCACCGCCGCCGGATTCACCGAGGTGACCGTACCGTCCAGCGTGTGCGTGCAGATCAGGCCCAGGCTGTAGTGGAACAGGCGCCGGTAGCGCACTTCGCTGGCTTCCAGCGCATCCAGCACCGCGCGTTCCTCGGTGATGTCCTGGATGGCGCCGACCAGGCGTGGCCGTCCCTCTACCTGCTGGCGGCTGCCGACCACGCGGGTCCAGATCGCACGGCCATCGGCGGTGGTCATCGGCAACTGCACTTCCCAGGGCGTGCCGGCCTCGACGCAGCGCTTGACCGAGGCCTCGATGATGGCGCGGCTGTCGTCGCGGTAGAAGGACAGGGCGCTGTCCAGGGTTGGCTGGTAACTGGAGCGCACGCCGTGGATCTGCTTGGTCTCGCGGGTCCAGCGCACCTCGTTGCTGGTCAGGTCCAGTTCCCAGCCGCCCACCTTGGCGGCAGTGTTGGTACGTTCGAGGAAATCCTCGCTGCGCTTGAGGTCGCTGTGCAGGTGCTGGGCCTGGTCGACCTTCTGCAGCAGCGCGGCGCGCTGTTCCAGGACCTGGGTGGTCACCCGGCCCAGGTGCACCATCAGTTCGCGCTGCGAGGGCGAGAGCACGCCGGGCATCGTATCGAGCAGGCACAGGGTGCCGATGCGGGCGCCATGCGCGGTGCCAAGCGGGATGCCCGCGTAATGGCGTATGCGTGGCCCGCCGGTGACCAGCGGATTGGCCGCGAACAGCGGGTCCTGGCGCGCATCGGGAATCTCCATCAGCGCGTCGCGCTCGATGGCATGCGTGCAGAACGAAATGTCGCGCGGGGTTTCGCTGGTGCCGGGCAGGCCGATGTTGGCCTTGAACCATTGCCGGTGCCCGGCAACGATGGAAATCAGCCCCATCGGCATGCCGGTCGCCGCCTGGGCGGCCGCGACGATGGCATCGAAGACGGGTTCTGAGGGCGTGTCGAGCACGCCCAGGCGGTCGATCTCACAGAGTCTGGAAGCTTCATCCATAACTGGCGCGCTGGCTTCTGTCGGGAAGGGCGGGGCAGGCCCCACGCTAATGGGGCAGGGGTTAGCATCGTGCGTTCCCGGGTGATGCCCGTGTGATGCAGGCTGCCGCTGTCTCAGTTGTTCTGCTTCAGCGCCGCCTGGCGTGCAGCAAAGACTTCCGGGGTCTGCGGCTTGACGAACAGTGCCACCAGTTCGGGAAATTCGTCCTTGACCGCCGTCTCGATACGGGTGATGCAGGCTTCGATCTGTGGCGTACGCCGGTCGTCCTCGAACTCCGCGCTGAGCATCGCCACCACCTGCTCGGGACCCATCTGCATGGTCGTCACGCCGTTGGCACGCAGCAGGTCAGGATCGGTGACCGCCACGGCCATGATCCGCTGGGCCACCGCAGGGTGCGCCGGCTCCCCCACCAGCAGGCCCTTGGTTTCCCGCGCCAGCAGGAAGGCGGTCACGGCGAGCACGGCCGCGATGCACAGGGAGGCCACGCCATCGAGCACGGGCATGTCCAGCAGCTGCGCGGCCAGCAGGCCGGCCAGGGCGAAACCCAGGCCCAGCAGCGCGGCGCTGTCTTCCAGCAGTACGGTGAACGTGGAGGGATCCTTGCTGCGCCGGAAGGCTTCGAAGTAGCCCATGCGCCCCTTGCTGCGGCGGAACTCGCGCAGGGCGATGTACCACGACGTGCCCTCGAACAGCAGCGATACGCCCAGTACCGTGTAGCTGAGGCCATGGTTCGTGGCCGGCTGCGGGTGGCGGATGTGCTGGATGCCTTCGTACGCCGATACGCCCGCACCGGCGGCAAACACCAGCAGGGCGACGATGAAGCTCCAGAAATACAGCTCACGCCCGTAACCGAAGGGGTGCAGTGTGTCGGGCGACTTCTCCGCACGGTGCAGGCCGTACAGCAGCAGGATTTCGTTCAGGGTGTCGACCAGCGAATGGACGCCTTCGCTCAGCATGGCCGAGCTGCCGGAAATGCCGGCAGCGATGAACTTGGCGATGGCGATGGCGAGGTTGCCGAACAGCGCGGCGTAGACGACCAGGCGTGAGCCCGTGGGAGCGGCCATGTGAGGGGGAAGATGGAACGGACACCCCATGGTGCTGTGGGGGGTGTCCGTGCCGCGTATACGGCTCGCTCAGCGCTGCCTCGGGTTGAGGTAGATGCGGGTTCCGTCCGATTCGCGCCGGCCCGACCAGCGCCCGCCACCGCTGGGACGGAAGCGGGCGATGACCTGGTTGTTGGTGTCGGTCAGCAGCAGCTGGTTGCCGGACAGCAGCCAGCGGTTGACCGAAAAGAAGCCATCGGGGCAGCCGGCCGGCACCCACGCGCCATAGCCGCCGAACCATTGGCTGTCCTTCAGCGTGATGGTGCAGCTGGAGCCGTTTTCCTGGCCCAGGGTCCAGTCACCAAACAGATCGCTGTCGCGCACCGACCAGCCGCCATGGTGGCGGTCGCTGCCCCAGTCGTCGCGGTTGTCGTCGTGGTAACCAATGTCCACCTCGGCGCCGGAACTGCGGCTGCGCGACGCCGAGTGCGAGTTGCCGCTGGTCGTGGTCTCGGTGGTCATCGAGCCCATGTTGCCGAAGTCCGTATTGGACTGGGTCGGGTCGCCGCTGTCGTCCTGGCCGGTGCCGTTGTTCGACTGGGTGGTCGTCGTGGTCTGCGAGCTGCTGGTGGTCTGCGTGCTGGTTGTGTCCTGGCCAAAGCCGAACGATGCGTCCTGGGCCATGGCGGTGGCGGGGAGGGCAAGGCTGCACAGCGCCAGCAGCCCGTGGTGCGGGAAGAGCTTGGCCATCGTCGAATCCTCGTTGGAGAACGCTGGAACCGCTGATCTGCGTGTGGGGCGGCAGCCTGCCGCGCCGGCGGAGCATAGCGCCGGCCCGACGGGGGCGGCGTGAGGGCCGTGTGCAGGTGCAGGCCTGGCGGGGCGACGGCTACCGCATCGTGAACAGGGCTGCCCGTGGCGGGGGATGCACTGCATGCCCACCCCAGCGGGGCAGGCCCCGATGTCCGCAGCAGAACCAGGCCAGGCCGTGCGGCAACGGGCACTGCAGGAATGCCGGTCGATCAAGGCAGCGCTCTCGTCCACGGATGATCCGCACGCATCGATCCATGCGGCGCGCAAGGCGATCCGCCGCCTGCGGGCGCTGCTTGGCCTGGTGCAGCATCCGGCGCTGGACCTGGAGGACGCGGACCGGCGCCTGCAGCGCCTCGGCGACAGCCTGTCGGACCTGCGCGATGCCCAGGTGGTGGTGCAGGCTGCGGTCTACCTGCAGGACAGCCATGCCGCAGACGCGTGGCCGGCCATCATCGCCCGGCTCACCCAGCGCCGCGACCGGCTGCTGCAGCAGAGCCTGCAGCGCGATCCCGGGTTCGAGCGGCGGTTGCGCCGCGTGAGGATCGTGCAGGAGCAGCTTGCGGCGCAGCCCTGGGCGAAGCTGCGGCGGTCGGCGCTGCGCAGCAACCTGGAGCGCAGCCAACGGCGGGCGGAAAAGGCCGCGCAGCGTGCGAGCGACGATGGCGGGGCCGAGGCGATTCACCGTTGGCGACGCAAGGCCCGCCGCCTGCGCATGCAGCTGGACGTCGCCCACGCACTGCATCTGCACGCGGGGAAACGGCAAGCGTCCGCTGTCGATGCGAAGGCCCTGCACCGGCTCAGTGATGTACTGGGGCAGCAGCAGGATCTGCAGCTGCTGCACAACCTGGTCAGGGCGATGCCGGCCGCTCATGGCAAGGCGCGCCTGCTCGAGCAGCTGCGCAGCGCGCAGCAGGCAGGGTAGCCGTGGGTTGGACGCGGCCTTGGTAGCGCCAGGCCATGCCTGGCGGATGCCATCAGGGGCCGCTGCGCTCGCCGGGCATGGCCCGGCGCTACCAGTCGTCCTTGCGTCGGTAGCGAAGGGATCCACGCAGCCGTGGTAGCGCCAGGCCATGCCTGGCGGATGCCATCAGGGACCGCTGCGCTCGCCGGGCATGGCCCGGCGCTACCAGTCGTCCTTGCGTCGGTAGCGAAGGGATCCACGCAGCCGTGGTAGCGCCAGGCCATGCCTGGCGGATGCCATCAGGGGCCGCTGCGCTCGCCGGGCGTGGCCCGGCGCTACCGGTCGTCATTGCGTTGGTAGCGAAGGGGTCGACGCGGCCTTGGTAGCGCCAGGCCATGCCTGGCGGATGCCATCAGGGGCCGCTGCGCTCGCCGGGCGTGGCCCGGCGCTACCGGTCGTCATTGCGCCGGTAGTGAAGGGATCGACGCAGCCTTGGTAGCGCCAGGCCATGCCTGGCGGATGCCATCAGGGGCCGCTGCGCTCGCCGGGCATGGCCCGGCGCTACCGGTCCTCATTCCGGCGGTATGTCGATCCATCCTGCGGCGAGCGCGGCGCGCAGATCGTCCGCGTCGTCGATGTCACGGAGGGACGCGTCGCTGATGCAGAGGGCGACGCCCGGGGTCTGCCGCAACCGGCGACCGAAACCGCGGTCACCACCGCTCTCCGGCAGGCCGCGGAACCATGCGGCGGGGACAACAGCCGGCGAGCCCGGCACGCCGCCTTCCAGCGTGGCAGCGCAGTGGCACGGCGTGCTGGCCGCAGCATCGAGCAGGGCGCGAAGATGTTCTGCATGGAGGCGGGGCTGGTCACAGACCAGGACCAGCACGTGGCGGGCGGTGCCGAGGTGCGGCGCTGCCAGCCGGAGACTGCTGCCGATGCCCAGCGCGGGCGCGGAATTCTCTACCTGGACGGCGCGCAGTCCGCTCAGTTCCGAACCGAAAGCGGGGCCCTGCGGCGTCACGATGATCAGGACATCCGGATCTGTTTCAGAGGCCAGCCGCGCCGCACGCCGCAACAATGATTCGCCTTCGACCTGCAACCACTGCTTGGGTCGGCCCAGGCGACTGCTCAGCCCGGCGGCGAGCACTACGGCCGCGTGGCCGCTCACGTATTGCCCAGTGCGCTGCCATGCCGCCATGCCTGCAGCTGGGCGGTGATGCTCAGGGCGATGGCTTCAGGCCCCCGTCCGCCCAGTGCGAGGCCGATGGGTGAGCGCAGCCGGGAGTGCAGTGCGGCGCGCGTATCTGCGTCCAGCACCTTGAACAGATCCTCCCTGCGCTGGCGAGGGCCCAGCAATCCGATGAAAGGGATCCTTGATCGGGAAAGCAATCGCAACGCATCCAGGTCCAGCTCGAAGTTGTGGTGCATGACCAGCGCCGCATCCACCTGGTGGCCTGCTTGTGCCTCGTTCTTCTGCTGCAGCGACGGTAGGCGCGCCTGCCACGCACTGCGCGGCTCCACGATCTGTATCAGCCAGCCCTGGTCTTCCAGCATTGGCACCAGCGTCGCGGCCTCAGGTCCGGCGCCATGCAGCTGTACCAGCGGTGGCCGGTGCCACTGCAGGCGCCACGCGCGGGTGTCGATGGCCTCGTCGCTGTCGAGCACCGGCAGTTGGATGCTGAACGAAGATCCAGCACAGCGACCGTCGATACGACCCGCGGTCGCCAGGGACAGGTGCAGGCTGTCACGGCCCTGCAGCCAGACATCCAGGCAGCCTGCCAGGCCTGACAACCGGTGCAACGGCAGCAGTGCGATCCACTGGCAGCCGCGACAGCCCACGGCGTTGCCGGAAAACAGCGCCGCATCATCGCGGGTATCAATCTTTACCCAGGTGACGCGTCCTTCCGCTGCAACCCTGCAGGCCGCACGTGCGAGTTCCGGCTCGAGGCAGCCGCCACTGAGCCAGCCGATCTGTTCGTCGCCGGCAAACAACACGCAGGTCCCCGCACGGCTGTAGGTCGAGCCCTCGGTCTGCACCACGATGGCCAGCACCGCCGGAGAGCGCATGCGTGCGGCATCGGCGGCAGCACGCAGCACGGGCCGTGCATTGCCCGTTTCAAGGTCCAGGGGTGCGGGAAAGAGCGCCGTTGTCATGCGAGGTCCGGCAGGCCTGCCAGCAGCTTGTCCAGCGTCAGTGGGTAGTTCCTGACCCGCACACCGGTTGCGTTGTAGACGGCGTTGGCGATGGCGGCACTGACACCACACAGACCCAGCTCGCCGACGCCCTTGGCTTTCATCGGGGATGACACTGCATCTGCCTCGTCGAGGAACACGACCTCCTGATGCGGCACATCGGCATGCACGGGAACCTCGTAGCCTGCAAGGTCATGGTTGACGAAGAAGCCCAGGCGCGGGTCGACGATCAGTTCCTCCGACAGCGCAGCGCCGATGCCCATCGTCATCGCGCCGATGACCTGGCTGCGTGCCGTCGTGGGATTCAGGATGCGTCCCGCAGCGCAGACGGCCAGCATCCGCCGGATGCGCGTTTCGCCCGTCGCGACATCAACGCCGACCTCGACGAAATGCGCAGCGAAGGTGGATTGCTGGAATTTCTCCTGCAGGGTGTCAAACTCGATGCTGTCCTCGGCAACCAGTTCGCCGCTGCGGGTTGCCTCCGTCAAGGCAGCCCGTCGTTGCCCATCGATGACGTGGCCATCTTCGAACCGTGCCAAGGACGGATCCATTTCCAGCGCGCTGGCAACCTTGGTCCGCAATGCCATGCAGGCCGCGTAGACACCGGCAGTAGAACTGTTCGCACCCCATTGGCCGCCAGAGCCGGCGGCAACCGGAAAGCGCGAGTCGCCCAGCTTCACCGTGACCTGGTCCAGGGGGACGCCCAGCATCTCGGCGGCGGTCTGGCCGATGATGGTGTAACTGCCAGTGCCGATATCGGTCATGTCGGTCTCGACGGTCACGCGGCCATCAGTGGAGAGACGCACGCGCGCGCCGGACTTCATCACCAGATTGTTGCGGAAGCCGGCGGCCACACCCATGCCGACCAGCCAGCGTCCATCGCGGCTGGTTGCAGGGGTAGCGTTGCGACGCTGCCAGCCGAAGCGCGAGGCACCGGATTGCAGGCACTGCACCAGCTGGCGCTGCGAAAATGGCCGTGACGGATCGCTGGGGTCCACCTGGGTGTCGTTGCGGATGCGGAACTCGATCGGATCCAGCCCGACCTTCTCTGCCATCTCATCCATGGCGATTTCCAGGGCCATCAGCCCGGGCGTCTCGCCGGGCGCGCGCATCGCGTTGCCTTCGGGCAAATCCAGTGCGGCCAATCGCAGGGCGGCCAGCCGGTGCGCGCCGGCGTACAGGAAGCGGGTCTGCTGCACGGCTTCCTCAGGCGAGCCCCCCGCCAGGTTGCCTGACCAAGATTCGTGTCCGATGGCGGTCAACGTTCCGTTCGGGGATGCGCCCAGCCGGATGCGCTGGATGGTGGCCGGGCGGTGGGTCGTGTTGTTGGCGACCAGCGGGCGTTGCAGCGCCACCTTGACCGGGCGCTTCGCCGCGCGTGCCGCGAGCGCTGCGAGCAGGGCATCGGAGCGCAGGAACAGCTTTCCGCCAAAGCCTCCGCCAATGTACGGCGATACCAGGCGGACGTTGTCCTTGGGGATGCCCAGGGTCCTGGCCAGGTCCGTACGGCCCCAGTCGATCATCTGGTTGGACGTCCACACGGTCAGGTGGTCACCGTCCCACGCCGCCAGCGTTGCATGCGGCTCCATCATGGCGTGTGACTGGTCAGGGGTGTGATACGTCGCATCCAGGGTGATGTCGGCCTGCTGGAACGCCTTTTCGAAGTCGCCCACCCGGGCATCGGGCTCGGGAGTCTTCAATGACGACTCATCCTTGCGGGCCGCAGCCAGGTCGAATGAACCGTGCCGCGGTGCGTAGCGCACGCGGACCTTGGCGGCCGCCGCGCGTGCCTGCTCGAAAGTCTCGGCAACCACCACCGCCAGCGCCTGGTGGTAGTGGCTGATCGTCGGGCCACCGAGCAGCGGCGCGGCGTTGCGCTTCACGCGCTGCAGCGGCCCGGCATTGTCGGCAGTGACGATGGCCAGCACGCCTGGTGAGCGGCGGGCGGGCTCAAGGTCCAGTGAGGCGACGGCTCCGGCGGCGATTCCTGCACCCACCACCACGCCGTAGGCCGGCGTTTCGGGCACTGCGTCATGCCATTCGTAAGCGTAGGTCGCCTTTCCGGAGACCTTCAATGGACCGTCGATGCGCGGGTGCGGTTGCCCGACGATCTTCTCTGCATCGATGGGATTGGTACCAGCAGGCGTATTGAACTTCATGCGCGCGCCCTCAGGTCCTGCAGGATGGATGCCAGCGTGCGTTCGGCCAGTACCGCCTTGAAGTGGTTCTGGCCAGTCGGTGCCGCACCCAGCAACAGCGACGACATGACGGCCGAGGCTCCCTGCGGCAGTGCGGCGTCGGCGGCGTCGCTGCGCCATGGTTTGTAGGCCACGCCGCCCAGCGCGACGCGTCCGCTGCCATCGGCCTGCACGATGGCAGCAACCGAAACAAGCGCGAACGCGTAGGATGCGCGGTCACGCACTTTCCGATAGACATGGGTGCCACCTGCCGGGGGTGGCAGGATCACCGCCTGGATCAGCTCGCCTCGCAGCAGCGTTGTCTCCAGGTGTGGCGTTGCTCCTGGTGGGCGGTACAGGGCATCCAGCGCAATGAGCCGACGGGTGCCGTCGGCACGCAGTGTCTCCACCGACGCGCCCAATGCCATCATCGCCACGGCCATGTCGCTGGGATGCGTGGCGATGCAGTCTGCGCTGCCACCGATGATCGCCAGCTGCCGGCTTGCGCCTTCCACTGCGGCACAGCCGCTGCCCGGCAGGCGCTTGTTGCAGGCCTGGGCCGTATCGTAGAAGTAGGGGCAGCGCGTGCGCTGCAGCAGATTGCCTGCCGTGGTTGCCTTGTTGCGCAGCTGCCCCGAGGCACCTGACACCAGCGCCCGGGTCAGCAGAGCGTAATCGCGGCGGACGCGTGCGTCTGCGGCCAGGTCGGTATTGCGCACGAGTGCACCGACCCGGAGGCCGCCATCGGCCGTCGCTTCGATGCCGTCCATGCCCAGCCCGTTCACATCGATCAGATGCGTCGGCGTTTCCACTTCCAGCTTCATCAGGTCCAGCAGGTTGGTGCCCCCGGCGATGAAGCGTGCGCCCGGCGCGCGTGTGACGGCGGCAATGGCGTCGGCCGCGCTGCTTGGGCGTTCATAGGTGAAGGCCCTCATGAGCGCTTCCCCGCGGCATCCTGGATCGCGTCGATGATGTTGGAGTACGCGCCGCAGCGGCAGATATTGCCGCTCATCCGCTCGCGGATCTCTTCAGGTGTCAGTGCCGCAGGCGCGTCCAGGCGTGCAGTGACGTGGCTGGGGACACCGCGCTCGATTTCGTCCAGCACCGCAACGGCCGAGCAGATCTGGCCCGGCGTGCAGTACCCGCACTGGAACCCATCATGCTTGACGAAGGCAGCCTGCATGTCGCTGAGGTTGCCGGGTGATCCCATGCCCTCGATGGTGGTGATGCTGGCGCCCTCATGCATCACGGCCAGGGTCAGGCATGCATTGATGCGGCGGCCGTCCACCAGCACGGTGCAGGCACCGCACTGCCCGTGGTCGCAGCCTTTCTTGGTACCGGTCAGCTGCAGGTGCTCACGCAGCGCATCCAGCAGGGTGACGCGGGTATCAAGCAGCAGTGAGCGGTTCGCACCGTTCACCTTGAACGCTACCTGCGAGGTGACCGGGGCACGTGCCGCGGAACGATCGGGCTCGGCGGCGGCGGCGACAGCGGCGGGCATGGCCATGGTCGTGGCCGAGCCCGCACTGAGCTTGAGCATGTCGCGCCGCGTGAGCGGAAGCTTGGAAGGGGGATTCATCGTGACTCCGCTGGCTGCAGTCGGCTGACGGGATTGCGTGTCAGCATGGCCGCGCGGCGGTAGGCGGGTGGTGAAGCTCCGCCCTTCTACCCGTTCAGCTTGCTTGCTGTGAGGGTGGATGGCCCGATGATGACAGCACCGCGCGCACCCGCGTGGCCAGTTCGCCGATGGTGAAGGGCTTGCCGATCAACTGCACGTTCGCGTCGAGCACGCCATCGTCGACCAGCGCATTGCGGCTGTTGCCGGTGGCGAACAGCACCTTCAGGTGCGGGTGCCGCGCCAGTGCCTGGTCGGCCAGCTGCCGCCCGTTGACCCCGGGCATCACCACGTCGGTGAACAGCAGGGCGATGTTGGGATGCGCCTGCAGCAGGGGCAGGGCGCTGGCGGCACCATCGGCCGACAGCACCTGGTAGCCCAGTTCGGACAGCGCATCGACCGAGAACGCGCGCACCGCCGCGTCATCGTCCACGACCAGGATCTGCTCCGCGCCACCGCCCGACAGCGGGGTTGCAACGGTCGCGGCCGGTGGCAGTGCGTCCACCTCGGCCAGCAGGCGCGGCAGGTAGATCACCACGGTGGTGCCCGCGCCGGGCGTGGACTGCAGGCGGACGTGACCGTTGGACTGCTGCACGAAGCCGTACACCTGCGACAGCCCCAGACCGGTACCCTGGCCGACGGGCTTGGTGGTGAAGAACGGATCGAACGCGCGCGCCATCACATCCGCCGGCATGCCGCTGCCGGTGTCGGTCACCGCGATGCGCACATAATCGCCGGTGGGAATGCCACCGTGCTCGGCCACGGCTGCCAGGTCGATCTGGCAGTTGCTGGTCTGCAGCTGCAGGCGGCCACCGCCCGGCATGGCGTCACGCGCGTTCACGGCCAGGTTGAGGATGACGTTCTCCAGCTGGTTGGCATCGGCGTGCGTCCACCACTGGCCGCCGCCCAGCACGGTTTCCAGGATGACGCTGCTGCCGAGCGAGTGGACCAGCAGGTCGGTCATGCCCGCCACCAGGTGATTCACGTCCAGGGCAACCGGCTGCAGCGGCTGCTGCCGCGAGAACGCCAGCAGCCGCTGGGTCAGCTGGGCAGCGCGCTGGGCGCCATCCAGGGCCATTTCGATGTAGCGCACCGCGCGGGCATCGCTGTCGCCGATGCGCAGGGCCAGCAGGTCCAGCGGGCCGATCACCGTGGCCAGCATGTTGTTGAAATCATGCGCGATGCCGCCACTGAGCTGGCCGACGGCTTCCATCTTGCGGCTCTGCCGCAGCGCGTCCTCCACCCGCATGCGCTCGGCCACTTCGGCACGCACCCGCGCCTCGAGCTGCTCGTTGAGCTCGCGCAGGCGCGCGTCGGCGGCCTTGCGCGCGGTGATGTCGATGGCCACGCCCAGCATGCGCACGCAGCGCCCGGCCTCGAAGATGCCCCGGCCCTTGGCTGCGACCCAGCGCACGATGCCATCTTCCTTGCCGACCGTGCGGTACTCCACGTCGTAGCTGGCGCGCCGCTGTGGATCGGCGGAGGCCTCGAGCGCCGCCAGCGTTGCGGCACGGTCATCGGGGTGCAGGCCGGTGCGGAAGTCATCGAAGGTCACCTCCGCATCGGAGGAAATGCCGAACATCGCCTTCGTGCGCGCGGGCCAGAGCAGGATGTTCTGTACCAGGTCGAGATCCCACAGCCCAAGCTCACCTGCCTCGGTGGCCAGGCGCAGGCGTTCCTCGCCTTCGGCCAGTGCCGCTTCGGCGGCCTTGCGCCCGGACAGGTCGAGCATGGCACCGATCATCCGCAGCGGCCGCCCATCGGCATCGCGCAGCACCGCGCCACGGTCGAGCACGGCGGCATAGCTGCCGTCGGCGCGGCGGAAGCGGTACTCGCCGTTCCAGGTCGTGCCATCGCCGTCGATGACGGCATGGATGTTGCGGTCGATGCGGTCGCGGTCTTCGGGATGAATGTGGTCCAGCCACCACTGCGCGCTGGTCTCCATCATCGGGTGCCCGAACAGGCTGGACAGTGCTTCGTTCCAGACCACGTGGCCGTCGACCATGCGCCAGTCCCACACCGCATCGTTGGTGGCCTGTGCCGCCAGGCGGTAGCGTTCCTCGATATCGAGGCGGTCGGCCTCGGCGGACTTGCGGTCGGTGATGTCCAGCGAGGTGCCGACCAGGCCGATCACCTCGCCATTGCCGTTGCGCAGCGGCGCCTTGGTCGACAGCCACCACGCGCGGCGCCCATCGGAGAAATTGATCTCTTCCTCGAGCTGCTCGCTTTGCCCGCTGGCCATGATCCGCTCATCGGTCGCCATGACCGCCGCGGCCTGCGCGGGGTCGGCCAGCAGCTCGGCATCGGTGCGCCCGACATACTCCGCGGGCGTACGCCCGATCAGTTCAGTGGTGCCGCTGTTGCCGATCAGCAGGCGGCCCTGGCGGTCCTTGGCGTACATCACGCCTGGCGCGGCCTCCACGAAGGAACGCAGCAGGGCCTGGGCCTGGTCGCGCTCGGCCTGCACCCGCAGGCGCTCATCGATATCGATCAGGACGCCGGGAAAGCTTTTCGCGCGCCCGTGCTCATCCAGATCGACGCGGCCGATGCTTTCCAGCCAGTGGTATCGGCCATCGGGGCCCTGCGTGCGGTACTGGTGGGCGAAGCGGCCACCGTGGTGCACCGCGTGCTCGATGGCGGCCACCAGGCCGGGCAGGTCATCGGGATGGACCGCGCCCAGCACGTCGTGAAGCTGCAGCTTGCGCTGGGCCAGCGCCGGGTCGAGGCCGAACGCACGCGCCAGCGCCTCGTCCACGGTCAGCTGGTCGCGCGGAACATCCCAGAACCAGGTGCCGACGATGGCGCCTGCAGCCAGCGCCATGTTCACGCTCTCGGTGGCATGGGCGGCTTGGGGCAGGGAAGCGGGAGGCTGGTTCACGGACGATCTCGAGCGACGGGGCACTGCCTGCCGCAGTCAGCGGCAGGCAGATCAAGGGCCGCCAGTCTAGATCAGTCGCCTGTCACGGTAGCGTGGTGCCGGCTCAACTGCCGCCGGGTTTCACCCGCATCACGCGTTTGCGGTACTCGTAGACATTGTCACCGCGCACGCGCCGTTCCTGCGTGCCGGTGATCGAATCCACGCGGCGGTCCGAGCCGGTGACCGGCTTGGCGTCGATCGCGGTTTCGCGTTCGAACGAATGCGATTTGTCGGTGTTGCGGTAATAGCGGTACAGCGCCCAGTACAGCGCCGTAGCACCGGCCGGGCCGGCCGCCAGCAACCAGAGACCACTGTCGTCACTCATGTTGTCGCCACCAGGAAGGCAATTGCGAGGGCTTCGATGACCGTGCCGGTGGCCAGGGCGGCCAGCAGCATCTTCCACTGCTGCACCGGCACGCTGCCCATGGTTTCGCCGGTACGGCCGTTCACCGCGATGTAGTGCAGCATGCCGCCGTTGGCGCCGGGCTGGTGGTAGGAGTACAGCCATACCGGCAGGTACATCGACACCCAGCGGGTGCCATGCACCTCCAGCTGTTCCTGTTCCCAGCGCACGCCACGGTCGTAGCGGCGCACGCTGGCCTGGACCTGGGCACGGGCGATCGACAGCAGCTGGTCCTCCAGCCGCGGGCGCAGCTTCTCCACATCCAGGTTGCGCTTCTCCGAGGTGAAGCCCGCCAGATAGGACGCGTTCCATTTGACCGCGTTCTTGGTGTCGAACGGCAGGATGGTGTTGATGATGTTGTTGGTATTGGTCTGCGTGTCGAGGTTGCCGCGCTCCGCCGAGGATTCCAGCGGCAGGTCGTCGACGGTGAAGTCGACCTGGCGCTCGACCTGGTAGATGTCCGCGTCGTAGTAGGTCTGCTTGTTCTTCTCGGTACCGCGGGTGTATTCGCGGGTCTTGATCTCGCCCTTGCCGGCCACGGCCGCGCTGACGTTGCTGTCCACGATCATGTAGGGCAGGTACACGCCCACCACGTTTTCCGGGGTGAACTGGTCCTTGAACGCCTTCAGCGCGAACATCCGCCGCTTGTCGACGAACTGGCGGATCCGCGCGACGGCGTCGTCCTTCCTGATGTGGAAGGGCAACACGGCATCGGGGACGGCACCGTTGCTGATCTGCTCGTTCACGCCGAACACGTGGCGGCACCAGTGGCAGCGTGCGGTCATCGTGCTCTCGGTGTTGACGGTGACCTCGGCGCCGCAGCCGCTGCACTTGAAGGTCATCAACGCAGAGGTGTCGGCGTCGATGTTGCGCGCGCCGGAGGCGATGACGGTGCCCTGCAGCTGGTCCAGCGCTTCACCCAGCCCGAATTCCTCCTCCACCCGCGCACCGTGCCACTCGTGGCGGCAGTAGAGGCAGACCAGGATGTCGGTGCCAAGCTTGGGGCGGATGTCGGTGGCGCCGCACTTCGGGCAGCGGTTCAGGCCGTCCTTCAGCTCGCTGGCGGAGGTGTCGATGGCCAGCGGATCGGGGGCCTCGACGTCATCACGGATGGCCTGCGGCAGCGTGCTGGTATCCAGCGGGAAGCTGCCGGGCAGGGGCGGGACGTCCTGCGGCGAACCCGGGCCGTCCAGCTTCGCCGCCGGCAGGGGCGGGGGCGAAGCGGGATCGGCCTGGGGCAGCGGCGGAGGGCCGTTTCTGGGGTCGGACATGGTGTCTGCGCGCCCTGCGTCTTACAGGCCCAGCGCCTTGGCCTTCAGCGCGTCGTAGTCGTCCTGCGTGATCAGGCCCAGTTCCAGCATTTCCTTGGCCTTCTTCAGCTTGGCCACCGGATCATCGGCCGCCGGTGCAGCGGGCTGCTGCAGGTTGCCTGCGCCGAACATGCCCGACGCCATGCCGACACCGACCAGGCCTGCCGCGCCGCCGTTCTCGCCGGCCGACTGGATGCCCTGGGCGACGCTGGCCTGCAGGTTGGAATTGCCGCGCGAACCGGACAGCGCGTCGGCGCGCTGCACGGTCTTCAGCAGCTCGCGGGTGTTGGCGTCGTACTCGATCGAAACGATGGCGGTCTTGACGATGGCCAGGCCACGGTCGGACTGCCACTGGTAGGCCTGCTCGACCGCGGCCGACAGGCTGTGGGCGAAGCCGATCGAGTCCTGCTGCAGCTTGGTGATGCGGTTGACCTTGGCCGGGTCGTTCGTATACAGGCTGAATGCCGGCGCCAGCGAACCCACCACTTCATTGAACAACTGGGTCGCAGCGGCATTGTCCATGTCGGTGAAGTCGAACACCTGGCCCGGACGCAGGTAGCTGGCCGGCACGAAGTTCTTCACGAACAGGATGGGATCGACGATCTTCAGCGTGTACGAGCCACGGGTGACCGCGCCGACCTGGGTGTTGAGGAAGCCATCGTCCCAGTAGATTTCAGACTGGGTGCCGAAGCGGTTGTCCGGCAGTTCCTTCAGCGAGACGAAGAACGCGGCCTGCTGCGAGCCCGGCTGGCCACCGAACTTGAAGCGTTCCCAGCTCTGCTTGATGAAGGTGCTGACCAGGCCATCGCCGGCGAAGATCGACTGCGAATTGAGGTCGTCCGAACGCCATTCGTAACCACCGGCTTCGGCCACGAAGGCGGTGATGGCGCCGTCCTGGAACAGCAGCAGGCCGTAGCCTTCGGGCACGATGATCTTCGAGCCGTTGCTGATGATGTTGGACGAGCCGCTGGTGTTGGAGCCGCGCCCGGCGTTGGTGCCGTTCGGCACGGCCGCGAACAGCGCCGCCGTCGACGGCAGGCCCGTCGGCACGGTGTAGAAGTCCTTCCACTGGTCGGCCAGAACACCGCCCACTGCACCCTTGACCGCCTGTACCAGACCCATGACCTGCTCCCTGTGGTTACCGGACAGGCACCGCGCCTGTCGTGCTCGGCTGACTATAGAGGAGCGGGGCGGTGCCTCGCCACCGGTGCTGCACGCGCGCATTCATGCACGGCAGGCCAGGCAGAACCGGCAGGAAAGGGCGGGACAGGCGGTTGCCCGTGCCCGCCCGGAGCGCTTACGCCATGGCGCGAGTGATCAGCCCGTAGCCGATGAGCACGACCAGCAGGGCCGGCAGCGTCACGAACGACGCGATCATCCAGCGCAGTGCCTTGCGCGAGGCGATGGACGCCGGGCCGGTCTGGCCGGTGGCGTTCAGTGACGAGGTCTTGTTGGCGTAGACGGTGGCGACGATGCCGAACGGCCAGAAGCCACAGAAGATGCTCAGGACGGCCAGGAACAGGTAGTCCTTGGGCGGAACGGCGGGTGCTGCGATCTCCATGAAAACGATTTCTCCTTGATGGGGGCGGGATTATGCCGCAGCCCCATCCTCCCCGCACAGGACGCTGTGGCGATCAGCGCACCGATTGCGGCACCCGTCGCAGTCTGCTCGTGTCATAGCCCATCGCGGCGATACGGTCGACCGCCGCCTGGTAGTCCTGTGGCGACACCTGCGGGGTGCGGGCCATGTACCAGACGTAGTCGCGCTTGCTGCGGCCGACGATGGTCTGCTGATAGCCCTCGTCCAGCCAGGCGATGATGTACTCGGCCTGGATGGGCCAGACGAACTGCATGCCCCAGACCGCACCGGCACCTTCCTTCTCGACCCGGCCAACCGGATGCATGCTTTTGAAGGGCGCATCGAAGCTGCCCTTGCGGTAGGTGAACGTGGTGCGGATGCGCCCATCGGGCTGCAGGGCGTAGCTTTCCACCGCATCAAAGGCTTCGCGCTCGGGCCAGGACGGGATGTGGGCGATCACGTACCAGTCACCCATGAAGCGCGGCACGTCCACCGATGCCGCACGGGGCAGTGGCCGGGTGTCCTGGCTGCTGCAGCCGGCGCCGAACAGGGCCACGGCCAGCAACGAAAGCAGGGGCAGGGTGCGCATGGGCGTGGCTCCTTCAGCGTGGGCGGAACAGGTAGTGGGCGACCAGCCACTGCTGGCCATCGTCATAGCCGAACAGTTCGGCGCAGGCCATCCAGAACATGCGCCAGCGCTGCCACCAGATGCGCGCCGCGGCCTCGCCGTAGGTGGCCTGCAGGATCGGCATCAGCGATCCGCGCGCCGCGTCCTGGTTGTCCAGCCAGTGGTTGGCGGTACGCTCGTAATGGGTGCCATCCAGCAGCCAGCGCTGGTCCAGCTGCAGGTGCTGCTGGAAGTGCAGCAGGGTGTCGGCGGCCGGCATCAGGCCGCCGGTGAAGAAGTGCCGCCCCATCCAGTTGTCATCGCCTTCCGTCTCGAACGGATACATCAGCGTCCGATGGGCGAAGATGTGCACGAACAGTGCCCCGTCCGGGCGCAGCCAGCCGGCGATGCGCTGCAGCAGCTGCTGATAGTTGCGCACGTGCTCGAACATCTCCACCGACACGCAGCGGTCGAATCGCGCTGCCGGCAGTTCCAGCAGGTTGACGTCGCGGGTAAGTACCTCGACGTTGCGCAGGCCGCGCGCCTGGCACTGGCCGAGGATGTGCTCGCGCTGGCTGTGCGAATTGGAGACGGCGGTGATGCGCGCATTGGGATAGCGTTCGGCCATCCACAGGGTCAGCGAGCCCCAGCCACACCCCAGCTCGAGGATGTCCTGCCCGTCGCGCAGGCCGGCACGCTGCGCGTACAGCTCCAGCATCGCGTCTTCGGCCTGGTCCAGGGTTTCGTGACCGGTGCGGTAATAGCAGCTGCTGTACTTCAGGCGCTTGCCGAGACAGGCCTGGAAGAAAGCGGCCGGCACCTCGTAGTGCTGGCGGTTGGCCGCATCGACGTGCAGGGCCAGCGGGCTGCCGGCGAGTTCGGCAATGCGGCGCTGGAAGCGCACGGACTGCGCGGCAAGGCCGCCCTCGGTTTCCTCCTGCAGGCGCTGCGCGCACTGGCGGCGGATGCCGGCCCGCAGGGCGACATCCGGGATCCAGCCGCGCTCGGCCCAGCCGGTCAGGCCGCCTTCGATCTGGACGGGGGGGTGCAGCGTGCTGGCAGCGTTCATGGTGTGCGGTCCTGGGAAGGGGAGGTGCGGGGGAACCACGGGAAGAACATCGACGTGCTGCGCTGGTAGTCGCGGTAGTCCTCGCCGCGGCTGCGCAGGGCCTGCTTCTCGGTGAAGGGCACGCCGCTGAGGTAACGCAGGAACAGGTACATCACCACCGGGCCGGACCAGGCCAGCCACCACAGCGGCGAGCCAACGGCGAGCAGCACGTAGGTAAACCAGTGCAGCCATTCGAAGAAGTAGTTCGGGTGGCGCGAGTAACGCCACAGCCCCTGCCGGCAGGTCCGGCCCTTGTTGGCCGGATTGGCGCGGAAGCGCGCGAGCTGGCGATCGGCCAGTGCTTCGCCGCCGACGCTGAGCAGCCACACCGCCACGGCGGCCGCGATCCACGCGGCGTGGCCGGTGGACGGATTGCGCGCAACCGCCAGGAACGGCAGCGCGAACAGCACCACCAGCAGGGCCTGGGCCATGAAGAACCCGAAGATCTTTCCCTGGTGGCCGTTCCAGTGCCCGCGCAGGTAGCGGTAGCGGCCATCCTCGTCTTCACTGCGCACGCGGTGCCAGAGGTGCAGGGCGAGCCGGCTGCCCCACAGGCCACCCAGCACGGCCAGTGCGATGCGCGGCTCCAGTGCGCCATCGCCCAGCCAGGCCAGCAGCAGTGCGCCGGCCGCCACGCCCTTGGCCCACAGCACGTCGACCACGCCGATGTTGTGGTGGCGGCGCTGCCAGGCCCAGCCCCAGCACATCACCAGCACCGCGTAGAGCAGCACCCAGCCAAGCAGGTTCATGCGCGTGCTCCCTTGTGAGCGTTTCCGTGTGCATTCATGCCGGTGTTGCCGGTGCCGCGCCGTGCCAGTGCGCACAGCAGCGGCAGCGCGATGCTCCAGCCCACTCCCAGCAGCAGCACGCCGTGCCAGGTGGGCGCAGCAAAGTGCACCGCCTGGAAACCGCGTGCCGCCGAGAGGTAGGCCAGCGGAGCCAGCAGCAGGCCGAAGGCCACCGGCAGCAGGCGATGGCGCTGCAGGAAGGCCATTGAACACGTCAACGTCATGGCGAAGGCCGCCCACAGCGCCATGATCCAGGGCGGCGGCGCCCAGCCCAGGGGCGCGGCGGCATAACGCACCGCGCCGCTGGCGGCGGCAACCCCATCCACCAGCCAGGCGCAGGCGAGGGCAAGCAGCAGCAGGCGCAGTTCCAGCCGCGGCACAGGACTGGTGAGCACCTGGCTGGCGATGTACAGCGACGCCGCCACCAGGGCCGGCCATTGCCAGCCACGGCCCGCGCCCGCCACCGCGCACAGCCAGACCAGCTGGTTGCCGAGCAGGTTGGCCCACGTGCGGCCCATCTCAGGCCTCGCCGCCTGCGGGCACGTCCGTGCAGTAGCCCGGGCGCGCCAGCAGCAGGTGCGATACGCCGATGGATCGCTCCAGGAAGCCGCCCTCGCAGTAGGCCAGGTAGAACTCCCACAGCCGGCAGAAGCGCTCGTCGAAGCCCTGTGCCTGCACGGCGGCACGCTGCGCCAGGAAGCGCTGCCGCCAGGCGCGCAGGGTGAGGGCGTAGGAGTGGCCGAAATCCTGCTGCGCCACCAGCTGCAGGTCACTGGCCCGCGTCTTGGCGGCCATGATCGCGTTGATCGAGGGAATGAAGCTGCCGGGGAAGACGAAGCGCTTGATGTAGTCGACGCTGCGCCGGGCCTGCTCGTAGCGGTGGTCTTCGATGGTGATCGCCTGCAGCAGGGCCACGCCCTCGGGCTTCAGCAGGCGCTGCAGGGTGCCCATGTAGGTGTCAAGGAACTCGGCGCCGATGGCCTCGATCATCTCGATGGAGACGAGCTTGTCGAACTGCCCCTGCAGGTCGCGGTAGTCCTGCATCAGCACGCTGACGCGGTCCTGCAGGCCGGCGTCCTGTACGCGCTGCACGGCCAGCGCATGCTGCTCGGCGGAAATGGTGGTGGTGGTGACATGGCAGCCGTAGTGGCGTGCCGCATGCACGGCGAAGCCGCCCCAGCCGGTGCCGATCTCCACCACGCGGTCGCCCGGCTGCAGGCGCAGCTGCTGGCAGATGCGGTCCAGCTTGCGGGTCGAGGCCACCTCCAGCGTCTCGTCGGCCTGCGCGTACAACGCCGAGGAATACATCAGGTCCGGCGACAGGAACAGGGCGAAGAAATCATTGCCCAGGTCGTAGTGCGCGGCGATGTTGCGACGGCTGCCCTCGCGGCTGTTGCGGCGCAGGCGGTTCCAGCCACGCAGCAGCCAGCCGGCCGCGCGTGCGGGGCCGCGCTCCATGCCATCGAGCAGATCGCGGTTGCGCACCAGCAGGCGCACCAGTGCCACCAGGTCGTCGCAGCGCCAGTCACCATGGATGTAGCTCTCGCCGGCACCGACGCTGCCCTGCGCGGCCACCTTGCGGTAAAACGCCGGGTCGTCGATGGTGACCGTGGCCTGCAGCGGGCCGTGGCCATTGCCCAGCAGCACCTCGCCGAAGGCATCGCGCACGCGCAGCTGGCCGTCCCGCAACGGGGCGAGCTGCGCCAGCAGGCGGCGGCGCAGGAAGGCATCCAGTGCGCCGGCGCGGGGCAGGGCCACCGAAGGCGTCAGGTTGTTCATCGCGGTTTCTCGGCAAGGGAAGGGTGGTCGTGCACGGGGTTGCGCTTCATCCACAGGCGCAGCGCCTGCCAGTGGATGGCCGCCACCACCTGCATGGTCATCAGCGGGTAGGCCAGCAGCACCCGGGCCAGGCCGCGGCCATCCAGAGGGCGGCGCTGCATCGACTGGGTGGCATCGAACTGGCGGACCCCGTCGCGCCAGACCTGCATGTGCACGCGCAGCGCATCGCCCGGTGCGCTGAAGCGCCAGTCGTAGCGGCAGTCCATCGGCATGAAGGGCGAGACGTGGAAGCACTTGTCGAACTGCCAGCGCAGGCTGGCGCCTTCGTGCTGGGCCTGCTCAACCGGCAGTACGTAGGCATGCCGTTCCTTCCACGGGGTGTTGGTGATGTCGGCCACGATGCAGTCCAGCGTGCTGCCGTCTGCCTGGTAGCAGTAGTAGAAGCTGACCGGATTGAACACGTGGCCGCCAAAGCGCAGATGCGCCAGCAGGCGCACCGGGCCGGCGGGACGGCGGCCCAGCACGGTGGCGGCGTGATCGCGCACGGCATCGGCCAGCGGCACCCCGGCGGCACCCAGGTAATCACTGCGGCGGAACTCGGCCAGGTTGCGGCGGTTGACCGACCACAGCCAGCGCCCGGCGAAGACCTGGTCCAGCTCGTCCAGGTCAAGCAGCAGCTGCGCGACGGGATAGCGGAACGCGTGCGCATGCGGGTGGTGCCGCCGGTGCTGCACATGGCCGAAGTAGAGCGCACTGGCGGTCATGCGGTGATCTCGGTCGGGCGCAGCGGCGATGCGATGCCGCTGCGGGAGCGCAGCGCGTCGACCGTGCGCCGCGCACTGGCGATGCCGTCCTCATGGAAGCCCCAGCCCCAGTAGGCGCCGGCGAACCAGGTATGGCGATGGCCCTGGATCTCGCCCCAGCGCTGCTGCGCGCGTACCGCAGCATGGTCGTGCACCGGGTGCGCGTAATGCAGGCGGCGCAGCACCTTGGAGGGGTCGATGGCATCGCTGCGGTTGAGGGTCACCACCAGCGGCGTATCGCCGGGCAGGCCCTGCAGCAGGTTCATGCAGTAGCTGACCGTGCACGGCGCGCCCGGGTCGGCCGGCACGTGCGCGTTCCAGGCGGCCCAGGCCTTGCGGTTGCGTGGCAGCAGGGAGGCGTCGGTGTGCAGCACCGCCTCGTTGGCCTGGTAGCGGATGGCGCCCAGCACGGCGTGCTCGACCGGGTCGGCATCGGCCAGCAGGGCAAGCGCCTGGTCGCTGTGGCAGGCCAGGATCACCTCGTCGAAGCCTTCGATGCCGGCGGCGCTGTGCACTCGCGCGCCCCAGGGCATGCGCTCGATCGCCCGGACCGGGGTTTCCAGCCGCTCATGCACGCGCCAGCGGCTGCGCAGGGCATCCACATAGCGTGCCGAGCCACCCTTGACCACGCGCCACGGCGGGCGGCCGGTCATCTGCAGCATCTGGTGGTTGGCCATGAACTGGACCAGGTAGCGTGCCGGGAAGTCCAGCACGGTGGCCGTTGGCGAAGACCACAGCGCCGACGCCATCGGCAGCAGATGTTCCTCCACGAACGCATCGCCGTAACGCTGCTGCCGCAGGTACTCGCCCAGCGTCGGGCCCTCGGCGTCGGCCAGCAGCAGGGGCGCATCGCGGTAGAAGCGCCGCAGGTCAGCCAGCATGCCCCAGAAACGCGGCGACACCAGGTTGCGGCGCTGGCAGAACAGCCCATCCAGCGAGGTGGCGTTGTACTCCACGCCGCTGCGCTCGCTGTGCATCGAGAAACTCATCGTGGTCGGCTGTGACGCCACGCCCAGCTCGTCGAACAGGGCGGTGAGCAGCGGATAGTGCTGGGGGTTGAACACGATGAAGCCGGTATCCACCGACAGCGGGCGCCCGTCCACGTCCACCCGATGGGTGTGGGTATGGCCGCCCAGGTAGTCGTTGGCTTCGTACAGGGTGACTTCGTGCTCGCCGTCCAGCCAGTACGCGCTGGCCAGCCCTGCAATGCCCGAACCGATGACCGCGATGCGCATGCTCAGTCCTTCGCCTTGGCCAGCACCCACTCGGGAATCGGCTTGAGACCACTGACCAGGCCCACTGCGGCCAGCAGCCGCAGCCCGTACCAGGTCAGGTCCACTTCCCACCAGCGGAAGCCCTGGCGGGCCGTCCCCGGGAAGAAGTGGTGGTTGTTGTGCCAGCCTTCGCCAAAGGTCAGCAGGGCCAGCCAGAGGTTGTTGCGGCTGTCATCGCGGGTGTCGAAGCGGCGGCTGCCGAAGCGGTGGGCCAGCGAGTTGATGGTGACCGTGGCATGGAACAGCACCACGGTGGAGATGAAGAAGCCCCACACCAGCAGCTGTGGGCCGGTGGTGTGCAGGCCGGGGGCGACGCGTTCCAGCAAGGCACCGATGGCGTAGAGGGCCGCGGCCAGCAGCACCGGTACCGCGATATCGAAGCGGTCCAGCCAGCGCAGTTCGGGATAGCGGGCCAGATCGGGCACGCGGGACAGGTCGGTGGCGAAGGCCTCGCGGGTCAGGAACCAGCCCATGTGGCTGCGCCAGAAGCCACCTTCGCGCGGCGAATGCGGATCCTGCGGCTGGTCGGCGTGGCGATGGTGGTGGCGATGGTGGGCGGCCCACCACAGCGGGCCGCGCTGCACGCTGGCCGCGCCGATCACCGCGAACACGAACTGTACCGGGCGCGAGGCGTGGAACGTGCGATGCGAGAAGTAGCGATGGTAGAACCCGGTGATGGCGAACATGCGCACGGCATACAGCGCCAGCGCCACCGCGACTGCGGTCCACGACACCCCCACCCAGATCACGCCCAGGCACGCCACGTGCAGCAGCACGAAGGGCACCGCGCGCAACCAGTCGATGCGGCCGCGCTGCGCCGGTTCGGCCTGCGCTGCAGCGGCCTCGGTATCGAACCAGCGTCGCAGGGTGCGCAGCAGTCGCTCACGTCGGCGTGGAAGGGGCGCGGCTGCGGACATGGGCGAGGTCTCGAGGGCGTGTCTGTCTACCTCTACGTGGCAGGGCGTCAATTGGATGCAGTGAATGCGGATTGCGTGCGGCTTCACCTGCTGCTCACGGTGCAGCTCGCCACCAGCGGCTGCGACCAGGCCTGCTGCCATTGCGCCAGCGGCTGCGGCGACGCGGGCGCGGCGAAGCGGACAATGACGGCCGGATAGGCGCCGCGTGCATCGCGGAGGTTGCTGGTGCCGCGGAACTCGAGCAGGCGGCGGTCATCATCGGCATACACCAGCGACAGCCGGGGGGCGACCACGCCGTACCACGCCGCCAGGCGCACCTCGATGGCCTGCGCGGGGATGCCCTGCCAGTGCAGTGCGCCGGTCCGGCGCACGCTGACCGGGTAGAAGCGTTGCCGCCCCGGGACCAGGAAGTGCAGCTGGACCTGCTCGCCTTTCATCAACGCCGGCCAATGCGCGCGCACCGCCGCGTCGAAGCCGGTGTCGATCACCGCGTCGGCGGGCAGTGGCACGCGCGCCTTACGCTCGGCCTCCGCCGCGCTTTCCTTCCAGTCGATGCTGACCTGTGTGCCGGCCACCATCACGCGTGCGGCCTGGCCGCTGCGCCCGTCCTGCAGCACGTAGCCTCGTGCCAGCGGCTGCGCGGTGCCCGGCAATTCCTTGCGGGCGAACGGGCGGCCATCCGGGCACAGGTACTGCACCCAGCGCTGCGCGCCTTCGGGTGCCCCGCGCCGCCAGTGCACTTCGCGGTAGGCGGGGGTGCCGTCGGCCAGGCTGGCAATGCCCTCGGTACGCAGCAGGGGCGTGGCGCTGGCCACGGTGGACAGGTACAGCAGCAGCCCGGCGGTGTGCATGAGGGGTCCTGGCGGTTGGCCTGCAGGAGATACGCATGGCAGCCCGGGTTGGATGCACGGCAGCGGGCTGCATCCAAACCGGCCTCTGCTGCGTACAGCACACAGACTCCCTTCACCTGCCTGATCGCCGCCCGGATGTACCCTGACGCCGCCAGCCCTTCCTTTGACTTCGATACCGCGCGCATCGTGTCCAGTTCCCAGCAGCCGAGCAACGAGCCGACGAACTGGACCGGTGACATGGACGGTGTGGCGCGCCTGCGCGACCGCGCCTGTTTCATGCGCATCTATGACCACTTCATGCCGCGCCTGTGTGTGTACTTGCGTGGCCTGGGGGCGCCGGAGGCGGTGGCCGAGGAACTGGCCCAGGAGTGCCTGCTGCGCCTGTGGCTGCGCGCCGCCGATTACGATGCGGCGCAGGGGGCGCTGAGCACCTGGCTGTACCGCATCGCGCGCAACCTGCAGATCGACCGGGTGCGCCATGAACGCAGCTGGATGCAGGTCCAGGCTGCGGTGGAGGAGGCCTCCAGCAGTGATGCGCAGTCGCACAGCAGTGCCGAGCACTATGCTGACCAGGCCAGGCTGCGCCAGCGCATCAACGAACTGCCGGCAGTGCAGGCACGGCTGGTGCGCATGTCCTATTTCGAAGCCAAGAGCCACGGCGAAATTTCCGAGGCGCTGGGGATGCCGCTGGGCACGGTGAAATCGCACCTGCGCCGGGCATTCCTGCAGCTGCAGTCGAAGGTGGGGGGCATGCCATGAACCCGCACCACCACCTGCATGAATCGACCCTGCTGAGCTACGCCGCCGGCGCGTTGCCCGCGCCGCTGGGCGTGGTGGCCGGTACCCACCTGGAGCAGTGCCCGCACTGCCGCCAGCGCCTGCGCGAGGCGGAGGCCATCGGTGCGGCGCTGATTGAACAGACCCAGCCGATGGTGGTCAGCGGGCGCGGCCCGGCACTGCGTGCAGCCATGCTGGCCGAGCTGGAGCGTAGTGAGCCTGCGGTGGCTGCCGTCGCCGTCGCCCGGCCGGCCGCGCCGCCGGTGGAGCGGCCTGAAGTGAATGCGGACCACCTGCCGGCCTCGCTGCATCCGTACTTCGGGCGCTCGCTGGGGGAACTGCGCTGGCGCTGGATCGCCCCGGGCGTGCATTGCATCCGCTCCGCTGAAATGCCGTCGCTGATCATGCTGAAGATCGCGCCGGGCAAGTGCCTGCCGATGCACAGCCACGGCCGCAGCGAGCTTACCCAGATCCTGCGCGGTTCCTACAATGATGCGCTGGGCCTGTTCGCGCCGGGCGATGTGGCCGACCTGGATGAAGATGTGGAGCACCAGCCGGTGACCGCACCAGGCGTGCCCTGCATCTGTGTGTCGGCGCTGGATGCCCCGCTGGTGTTCAGTGGCTGGCTGGCACGCAAGATCCAGCGGTTCGTCAAGCTGTAGCACGCTGGGAGGAGGGCCCATGGACAACGGCAATGCGCTGCGGGTGCTGGTGGTAGGCGCCACCGGGCTGGTGGGCCAGGGCGTGCTGCAGGCGTGCCTGCAATCGGCCGATGTGGCCCGGGTAGCCGCGCTGGTGCGGCGGCCGGGCAGCGTGGCGGGCAACGTCGATGAGATCGTGCTGCCGGACTTCCAGAGAGCCGCCACCCTGGGCGATGCGCTTGCGGAATTCGATGCCTGTTTCTACTGTGCGGGCGCACCACCGGTGGGTACGCCCGAGGCCGAGTACCGCCAGGTGACGCTGCAGGTGACCCGCGCCGTCGCTGAGGCGTGGGGGGCGGCGAACCCTGAAGGATGCTTTCTGTACGTATCCGGTGCACATGCCAAGCCGGGCAGCCGGATCATGCCGCTGCGGGTGAAGGGCGAGACCGAGCAGGCGCTGGCGCAACTTCCGGTGCGCACGGTGATGCTGCGACCGGCCGGCGTGCGGCCGGTATCCGGCACGGGCACGCGGCACGCACTGCTCAAGCCGTTCTATCTGCTGGCCCGCCCGCTGATGGCGGTGGCCGAAGGGCTGTTGCCCGCGCTGACCACCAGCAACCGGGCCATCGGCCAGGCAATGATCGCGCTGGCCGGGATGCCGGCACCGCCGGCGGTCGTGGAATGCGCGCAGATCAACCGGCTGGCGCGTGGGCCTTCAGGACGCTGACCACTGACTCCGCCAGATCGCTGCGGGTGAATGGCTTTGACAGCAGGGGCGCCGAGCGGCCCTTGCTGCCGACTGCATCGTGGTCACGCGGGTAGCCGGACGTGAACAGAACAGCCACGCCGGGCCAGCGTTCGCGTACCTGCCGGCCCAGTTCCCAGCCTGACATGCCCGGCATCACGATGTCGGAGAACAGCAGGTCGATTTTCGCGTCCGGGCGTTCCAGCAGGCGCAGTGCGGACGGACCGTCGTGCGCTTCCAGCACCCGGTAGCCCAGCTGGCGCAGCGCCTCGACGGTGTAGGCGCGCACGTCGTCGTTGTCTTCGGCGACCAGGATGGTTTCTTCGCGCGGTTCGTAGCCGGCCAGCCCGGTGGCCGCCACGGCGGTTTCACAGGGCAGCGCCAGTGACGAGCGCGGGAACATCATGGTGATGCTGGTGCCGCCGCCCTCCACCGAATCGATGAGGACGTGGCCACCGGACTGCTTGACGAAGCCATGCACCATCGACAGGCCCAGGCCGGTGCCACGGCCCACCTGCTTGGTGGTGAAGAAGGGCTCGAAGACCTTGGCAAGCGTATCGGCCGACATGCCGTGGCCGTTGTCGCGTACGCGCAGCATCACATACTCGCCGGGCGTTGCATCGGGGAACAGCGAGGCATAGTCGTGGTCGAGGTGGCTGTTGTCCACTTCCACCACCAGGCGCCCACCGTGGGACATCGCGTCGCGCGCGTTCACCGCCAGGTTGAGCACCGAGGCTTCGAGCTGGCTGAGGTCCAGTTCGACACACCAGAGGCCCTCGGCGGTACGGATGTCGAGCTGGACCAGCTCGCCCAGTGCCCGCTGCAGCATGTCATGCATGCCCAGCAGGGCATCGTTGAGATTGACGGCCTGGCTGCGCAGCGGCTGCTTGCGGGCGAAGGCCAGCAGGCGCTGGGTGAGGCTGGCCGCACGACCCACACCCTTCAACGCGTTGTCCAGCGCACGCGCAGTCATGTTGCCGGGCTGGCCGTCGCGTTGGTTCAGCAGCATCGCGTGTTCAACGTTGCCGGCGATCACGGTCAGGATGTTGTTGAAGTCATGGGCGATGCCACCGGTGAGCTGGCCCACCGCCTCGATCTTCTGTGCTTGGCGCAGCGCATGCTCGGCATGGATGCGCGCCGTGGTCTCCACGGCCTCGGAAACCACTGCGTTCACCGCACCCTCGGCACCCTGCAGCGGGCGGAAGGAGAAATCAAAGCTGCGGTGGCCCGTCGGCAGTTCAAGGTCCATCGCCTGCAGGGCGCTGCGCCCCTGAGCGGCATCGCCCACCGCCTGCTCGACCATGCGCGCAAGCTCGGGGGTGCCGGCAAACCACGGCGACTCCCAGAAGGGCAGGCCGATGACATCGTCCTTCTCGGCCAGTACCGCAGCGAGCGAGGCAACATTGGCATCGACAATGCGGCCAGACGTGTCGAGCAGGACCTGGTGCTGGAAGCTGGATTCGAAGATGGCCTGCAGGCGCCGCTTGCTGCCCTGCAGTTCGGCGGTACGCGCCTGCACCTGGCGCTCCAGTGACTCGTTGTCCTCACGCAGCGCCAGCTCGGCACGCTTCAGCGAGGACACGTCGCTGCCCAGGCAGGTATAGCCGGTGACGCTGCCATCGGCCGCGCGCTCGGGCACGCAGTCCATCTGCACGAAACGTGACTCGCCGCTGCGATGGACCAGGGTGGTCTGGAAGCTGGCCCGCTCGCCGGCCAGTACCCGCTGCAGGCTGGGCAGGGCGTTGGCAAAGGCCTCTTCTCCGCCGATCTCGGCAGCGGTGCGGCCGAGGATGCCCTGCAGGTCGGCGCCGTGCCAGTCAAGGAATGCCTTGTTGGCAAAGCGGTAGCGATGGTCGGTGTCGAGGTGGGCGATCAGCGCCGGCACCGCATCGGTGATCTGTTGCAGCTGCGCCTGGCTCTCGTCCAGCGCGGCGCGGGCATGGGCCAGCTGGCTGCGCTCGCTGGCCTCCTGGCGGGCGCGGCGGATCGCATCGGGCAGCCGCTGCAGGCGCTGCTTGACCACGTAGTCGCGCGCGCCGCGGGTGAGCGCCTGCACGGCCAGTTCTTCGGTCAGGGTGCCGGAGACGAAGATGAAGGGAATCTGCGGCGCGCGCTCGCGCGCCAGGTCGAGCGCAGCATCGCCGTCGAAGCCCGGCAGCACGTGGTCGGCGAGGATGACGTCGAAACGATCACTCTCGATCGCTTCGATGAAGGCATCGCGGGTCCACAGGCGCTCGATCTCGAAATCCAGCCCGGCCCGCTGCAGTTGCGCCGTGATCAGCTCCGCATCGAGCGCGCTGTCCTCCAGCATGAGGATGCGCAGGTGCGAAGCGCGGCGCGTGGCATCACGCATCGCGGGGGCCTGTTCCGATGGACGGGTGCGGCGGCGGCTGGTTGGTGATGCCCCAGAACATGCCGAGCCCCTGGATGGCGTCGAAGAACTCCTTGAAGTCCACCGGCTTGACCACGAAGGCATTCACGCCCAGCTGGTAGCTGCGCACCAGGTCCTGCTCCTCGCGGGACGAGGTGAGCATGACCACCGGCGTACTGCTGAGCGACGCGTCGTTGCGCACCTGCTCCAGCACTTCCAGGCCATTGATCTTCGGCAGTTTCAGGTCGAGCAGCACCACCACCGGGCCGCCATGCTGCGTGCCGGCGTAGGCGCCCTCGCAGCGCAGGTAGTCCAGCGCTTCGGCACCGTCGCGCACGTGGATGACGTCGTTCAGCAGCTGGCAGCGCGCCAGCGCAGCCATCGTCAGCTCGGCATCCTTGGGGCTGTCTTCAACCAGAAGGATGGGCCGCAGATCCCTCATGGGTGTTCTCCGTATTGATGGGGCAGGGTGAAATACAGCGTGGCGCCCTTGCCAGGCACGCCCTCGGCCCAGGTGCGGCCGCCATGGCGGCCGACGATGCGGCGCACATTGGCCAGGCCGATGCCGGTGCCTTCGAATTCCTCGACGTGGTGCAGGCGCTGGAACACGCCGAACAGCTTGTCGACGTAGCGCATGTCGAAACCGCAGCCATTGTCGCGGACGAAGAAGATGTCTTCCTCGTCGGTGCGTTCGCAGCCGACCTCGATGATGGCGTGCTCGCGTTCGCGGGTGAACTTGACCGCATTGGACAGCAGGTTCTGCCAGACCAGGCGCATCATCGTCGGGTCGGCCTCGATGACCGGCAGCGCGCCGACCTTCCACTCGACCTCGCGCCCGGCGTGGTCGAAGGCCAGGGTGCGGCGTACATCGCTGACCAGGGCGCCCATGTCCAGGCGCATGCGCCCCAGCGTCGAGCGGCCCATCTGCGAGAAGCTCAGCAGGTCATCGACCAGCGTGCCGGCCGACTTCGCCGATTCGACGATGGTGTCCAGGAAGCGGCGCTCGGTGGCGTTCAGGCGCTCGGCGGCGGAACTGCCGAGCAGCTCGGAATAGCCCACGATATGGCGGAACGGTGCGCGCAGGTCATGGCTGACCGAATACGAGAAGGCCTCCAGTTCCTTGTTGCTGCGCAGGAGCTGTTCGTTGAGCTCGGCCATTTCTTCGGCCTTGCGCAGCACGATATCGACGATGGCGGTGCGCATTTCATGCGCGGCATCGCGGTCGGCATCGGTCCAGGGCAGGCTGCGCTGCTGCACGGTCTCCTTCCACGCCTCGAAGGAATGTCGTGGCGACAGGACCGTCCCCGGTGCCGCGGTCTTGCGCGGGTCGCCGCCCCAGCGCACGGTGCGCACCACTTCGGGGCGGAACCACATCAGGAAACTGTCGTGCAGCTGCGAGATCGACACCGCCAGCAGTCCGCTCGCCGTGTCGGTGAGGGCCTCGCCCGCGGCCCACACGCTGGCCAGGTGGTCGGTCGCATGGACTTCATCGCCGGCGTGCTCGGTCGCCAGCCAGCGGGCGATGTCCAGCACTTCTTGGCGGCTGGGGCACTGGCCCACCAGCAGGCAATCACCCTTGTGCACGATCGCCGCGCCGGCCGCGTTGGTCAGCGACATCAGGCTGGCCGGATCCTGGCGCAGCGCGGCCATGAACTCCTCGTCGCCCGCCATGCGCCCCAGCAGCCGCACCAGCACCGAGCGCCGGTTGATGCGCTCTTCCACCGCACGTGCCCGTTCCTTCAAGGCAATCTGCAGCGAGACGATCTGGCCCATGAACTCGCACGCGGTGCGCACCGGGTAGGGCAGGCGGCGGGCGTTCGCGCTGTGGCAGGACACCAGGCCCCAGAGCTGTCCCTCGTGGATCAGCGAGACCGACATGGATGAGCCGGTGCCCATGTTGCGCATGTACTGCAGGTGCACCGGCGAAACGCTGCGCAGCACCGACAGGCTCAGGTCGGTCGGCGCTGCATCGGCATGCCGTGCGGCACGTACCAGCGGCACTGCGCTGTAGTTGGCATCGGCGATCAGGCGCACGCGGTTGCGGCGGTAGAGCTCGCGTGCCTGTGCGGGGATGTCCGACTCCGGGAAGCGCAGGTCGAGGTAGGAGGGCAGAACACCGTTGCCGTCCTCGGCGATGACGATGCCGTTCCAGCCGCTGTCGAACTGGTACACGAGGGTGCGGTCGAAGCCGGTCATCGCGCGCATGTGCTCGGCGGCGATCTGGCACAGCGCCTCCACCGTGCTGGCTGTCTCGATGGCCGCCATCAATTGCCGGATGGCGGGATACAGCGCTTCAAGCGAGGTCGGCTGGCCGGCAACCGGCGATTCCAGTTCCAGCAGCACGGCCTGCGCCGAGCGGTGGGCCAGTACCTGGTGGCGGCCATGCGCCGGAAGATCGATGGAACCCAGATGCAGCGAACTGTCCGTCGCCAGCTGGCGGACCGGTTCGACGCAGTCTGCCAATGCGCCGCCCAGGACCGCCTCGAGCGTCTGCCCCAGCGGATCGCCGAAGCGCTCGAGCAGCGCGGGTTCGCTCACCGCGCGCTCAAGCACCTCCAGGGATGCCGGGTCGATCACCAGCAGCACGCCGTAAGGCTGGATCGCCCCGGGCGTGTGGATGGGCTCCCGCGCGCAGAGATCCAGCGCGACGTCCTGCGCGATCTCAGGAGAGGCCATCAGCAACGCTCGCGGTTCGGGGCAGGTTGGCAGCGCCGCAATGCACGCCACGACGCACGTCTGAGTCGGAAGAAAAAGCCATCGCTACATGGTGAAGCAAAAACCGTGATTCGCATACAACTCTTTCATGTGAAGACGAACGCGCAATGCGCTGAACAATTCAGGCTCACGCGCTGCATCGACGGCAGGGCTTTCGCGGAACCTGCATCAGGGCTGCACACGTGCTGCACGCGTACTTGCCTAGATTGCACTGCATCCCTCTCCTGGCGACGCCGCGTGGACCTGCAGCCTTCCGTTCCGTTCTCCTTCCCCCGTCGGCCGATGCCGGACAGTGGCCACTTCGAGCTGCTCGACGTCAGTGCCCTGCAGGATCCGTGCAGTGGCCGCATCGTGCACCTGTATGCCCTGGTGGCGCGCTGCACAGCCTGCGAGACCGTGTTCAAGGCCGAAGAAGGCGCTGGCCTGGTCAGCACCTCGTCCGCCCGCGTGGTGCGGTGCCCCGCTGGCTGTGGCCAGCAGGCCTTCAGCGGTGCCGCGCTGCGGCAGTGGCGTGCGGCTGCAGCGCCAGCGGCCTGATGGGCGGTTACAGCTGCGCTGGATTGAGCTGCCAGACCGCATGGTTGAGTGCGGTGGCAAAGCTGACCCAGGCCAGGTAGGGCAGCAGCAGCCAGGCTGCCAACGCACGACGGCGGGCAAACGCCAGCATGGTCGCGACGATCAGCACCAGCAACAGCAGGATGTCGGCGAACGCCGCTGCACCGAGCTTCCAGCCGAAGAACAGCCAGCTCCAGAGCACGTTGGCGACCAGTTGCGCGACATAGAGCCCCAGCGCGGTCCGGTTGGCGCGCCAGCCGCCGTGGCGCCAGACCAGCCACGCACTGATCGCCATCAGTACATATAGAAAGGTCCAGACTGGCCCGAACACGCTCGCCGGTGGTGCCCATGCGGGCTGTGCCAGCTGGCCATAGAAAGTGGCGGCCGAGACCGAAGCGCGGGCACCCAGTGCCGCAGCCACCAGGGTCACGGCCAGCCAGCCCACCAGGCCGAACAGCTGTCGTCTGTGATTCATCGTTGGTCCTTTCGATCCATATGCAGTGCTGTGTGTCTACGCATGTGCCGCTGTATTGGATGCAGGCGCCGCCACGTTCAGTCCGCGGCGCCGGGGCCGCCGTCAGCAGGGAGCAGGGCAGGGCGCCCGTCAAACCATTCACGTGCGCCCGCCAGATGCCACTGGCGTTGCTTGCCATCCAGTTCGATGCCAGCGCCGAGCAGGCCCCAGCGCAGGTAGAGGTCACCACGTTTGTTCTGATCGAGCAGATCCAGGCGCGCACGCAGGGACAGGCGCTCGTTTTCCGCCTGCAGGCCATCCAGCACGATGTGTCCTGCCTGCCAGCGCAGGCGAGTCGAGGCATTCACCTGCCCGGCATCCAGCAGCGACAGCACCCAGCGCGGATAATCGCCGCGCTCGGCGAACACCGCCAGCAAGGGGCCAGCATCACTCATCGTCAGATCGGCATTGGCATCGACCCGGAACGGCGCCTGGGCATCGATGCGGCCCTGCTTGAACTGCACGCGGCCCTGCCACGGGGCCTTGCGGTCCTGCTGGCCAACCTGCACGTTGCGCAGCTGCACCGATGTACCGGACAGGTCGAAGTAGCGCTGCTTGAAGTCGCCGCGCCGCAGGGTGGCGTCCACCTGGGCATTGCCCAGCAGGTCCAGCCCGGCCACCCGCATCCGTGCCCCGCTGCCCAGAAGCGTGGCCGTGCCGTGGCCGACGCGGCCATCGGTATCCAGCTCCACATCGCCGGTGAGCGTGCCGGTGCCGCCCAGCAGCCTTACCTGCTCCTTGCCCAGGTAGCGGTTGTAGGCGGTCAGGTCGGGAATGGTGGCGTTGTTGAAGCGCAGCCGCGCGCGCATGTCCTTGCGGAACGCGCGCAGCCGGCCATCACCACTGAGCTGCAGGGCCAGGTCGCGGCCGTCGAACAGGGTGTCCCTCTTGTCACCACCGGCGCGGGCATTGAAACGCGGCACGCGTACATCCAGCACCGCGCGGGTGGGTGTGCCGGGCTTCAGTTCACCGTGCGCGCTGGCCGTACCGGCCATGCGTACGCCCGCCACCTCGGCCGACGCCGCGGCCTCGGGAATGTCCACCGTACTGCCAGCGGCAAGCTCGCCCTGCTGCAGCTGCAGGTCGGCACGCACGGTGCCGCCGCCATCGAGCTGCAGCCATGGTTTGCGCAGGAACAGCGCGGGTATCCAGTTGAGCGAGGTGAACGTCCACTCGCCCTGCACGCGGCCGGAGGTGCGTTCGATGAGCTGGGCGGGCTCGCGGAAGGGAATCTCGCGTCCGCCGATGCGCAGGTCGGCATCCAGCGAGGCACCCGTATCCTCGCGTGCCGGCAGGCGTGCCTGCAGGCGGATGTCCTGTGCGGCGTCCATCTGCAGGGCCAGCGTGCCGCGATCGGGCGCGCCCGCACCGGCCTGCAGCGGCACGCGCCACACGGCGCGGCTGCCCGGCTGCAGGGTGCCGCCACTGAGCGTGATGTCTGCCTGCAGCTGCCCGGTGCTGGGTGAACTGGAGACCGCCAGCGTCCGTGCATCGGTGTCCACGCGGATGCCATGGCTCCGCGCATCCACCTTCAACGCGCCGTGGATGATCTCGAACTTGGCGATGCCCGGTGCCTGGTCGCGGTAGTGCCAGGGGTAGCCGAAGCGGGCCTCCACCTTCATCGCGTCCAGCAGCTGCACGCCGTCGTAGCTGGCGCTGGCATCGGCGAAGGCCACCTGCGAGTCATACAGTTCCGAGGGGCCGCCGCGCAGCTGCTTGCGGAACCCCACGGTGCCGCTGCCCTTGCCGATGATGAGCAGCTTGCCGAAACGTGCGTGCTGGATGGAATCGCTATGGATGGCGTCGAAGCGCAGGGTCCACCCCTGGTTCCCGCGGGGCGGCGGTGGCACCACGTCCTCGACGCGGGTGACCTCGGCCGACACCCCCGTGGCCTGCAGGCGCGGCACGCGCACTTCGCGCCGGAACAGCGGCCACAGTGCCAGCCGGGCGCTGGCACGCTCGGCATGCAGGACATACACCGTATGGTTCACGTGCCCGCGCATGTGCACGTTCCAGGCAATGACATGGCCCGGCAGCAGGGTGATTGCCGGGCCGGTGCGCATCACGAACTTCTGCGGCTTGTGGTTGGTGACCCGGTCGAACAGGGGCGTGTTGAGGAACAGGTTGCCCGCCAGCAGGTAGGCGGCGTAGACCCCGGCAATGCTCCATGCCAGCACCCGCCAGGGGCGCGGCCATTGCTTGAAACGTACTGGAAATGCGGGCATCCGGGCTCAGGGACGGGTGGGCGTGCGCCACTATCGCGAAGATGACTGCGTGGCGATGTGAATGCCTGTGGAGGCAGGTGCTCACCTAGTGGGACGGGTGACGAGGCATGTGATCTGATTTTCACGCGCCGAAAACGTCTTCACAGTGCTTAATACGCTTCCTGACGAGTGGGGGCTCGTCCTTCAGGGTCGGTCCCCGGCGTTTCCAACTACCTGGACCGTACCCATGGCGGCATTGCAGCAGCGCACCATCGATCTCATCCGCGAACATCAGTCGACCCTGATCGCGCAGTGGCGGGACAACCTCAACGCCGCCGGGCAGAACGACGACAGCCGCATCGGCGCGCGCGACCTGGACAACCAGGTCAACGAATTCTGGCAACTGCTGCTGCCCGCCCTGTCGGCGGCCGATGCAGCCAACCTGCATGGCGGCGAATGGCAGGGCATCCGCCATTTCCTCGAGGATCTCTCGCGCGACCGCGCGATCAAGGGGTTCAGCTCGCCGGAGACGGCCACCTTCATCTTCTCGCTGAAGCGGCCGCTGTTCCAGCTGCTGCAGCAGCACCACAGCGGTGACCCGCAGTCGCTCGGCGAGCAGCTGTGGTCGATCTCCGAACTGCTGGACGTGCTGGGCCTGCACACGGTGAAGGCGTTCCAGCGCACCCGCGAGGATGTCATCCAGCGCCAGCAGGAAGAAATGCTGGAACTCTCCACCCCGGTGGTGAAGCTGTGGGATGGCGTGCTGGCGCTGCCGATGATCGGCACGCTGGATTCGCAGCGGACCCAGGTGGTGATGGAATCGCTCCTGCAGCGGATCGTCGACACCGGCTCGGAAATCGCCATCATCGACATCACCGGCGTGCCCACCGTGGATACGCTGGTTGCCCAGCACCTGCTGAAGACCGTCACCGCCATCCGCCTGATGGGCGCCGACGCGATCATCAGTGGCGTGCGTCCGCAGATCGCGCAGACCATCGTGCACCTGGGCCTGGACCTGCAGGGCATCGTGACCAAGGCCAACCTGGCCGACGCACTGGCCCTGGCGCTGAAGCGGAACGGCGTGACCGTCAGCCAGGCCAACCGCTGATGGACCGCATCCCGATCCTGCAGATGGGCGACCTGCTGCTGGTCACCATCCAGGTGGACATGCACGACCAGCTTGCCCTGAACCTTCAGGACGACCTCAGCGAGCGCATCCGCCGCACATCCGCACGTGGCGTGCTGATCGACATCTCCTCGCTGGACATCGTCGATTCCTTCATCGGCCGGATGATCGCCACCATTTCCGCGCTGTCGCGGGTGATGGATGCGACCACCGTCGTGGTGGGCATGCAGCCGGCCGTCGCCATTACCCTGGTCGAGCTGGGCCTGGACCTGAGCGGCGTGCGCACGGCACTGAACGTGGAGCGCGGCATGAAGCTGCTGCGCCAGAGTGATGAAGCGCCATGACCGCACGCCAGGGGACGTTACCGGTGCGGGTGGAGCAGGACGTCGTGCTGGCCCGCCAGGCCGTGCGCCAGGCCGCGGTGGCCTGCGGGCTGCGCCTGGTCGACCAGACCAAGCTGGTGACCGCGGCCAGTGAGCTGGCGCGCAACACCGTCATCTACGGCGGTGGCGGGCAGATGGACTGGGAGCTGCTGGATGAAGGGCTGCGCCGTGGCGTGCGCCTGGTGTTCTCCGACCAGGGGCCCGGCATTGCCAACATCGAGCAGGCGTTGACCGATGGCTGGTCGTCGGGCAAGGGCATGGGCCTGGGCCTGTCGGGCTCACGGCGGCTGGTGGATGTCTTTGAACTGGACAGTGCACCGGGCCAGGGCACGCGCATCACCATCACCAAATGGACGTGAGTTTCTCCGGCCACGTCACCCGCGTCGTGGCCGTGGAGGAATCGACCCAGGTCGGGCAGGTGCGCCGTGAGGCGCTGGCCCTGGCGGCGCGGATCGGCTTCGATGAAACGGACAGCGGCCGGGTTGCACTGGCGGCCAGCGAGCTTGCCAGCAACCTGCTGCGCCATGGCGGTGGCGGCAAGGTCCATCTTTCAGTCGTGCAGGGGCGCGACGCCCGTGGTATCGAGCTGTACACCGTGGACGCTGGTCCCGGCTTCGTGCTTTCGCAGGCGCTGGTGGAAGGCTATTCCACCGGCGGCAGCCAGGGCCTGGGCTTGGGGGCGGTCAAGCGCCAGGCGGCGCTGCTCGACAGCTGGTCGGATGCGCGTGGCACGATCGTCGTCGCCCGCATCTATCCTGATCGTGCCGGTCCACGCGTTGACCTCGCCTATGGCGCCCTGCGCCTTGCCATGCGGGGCGAAGAAGCGTGCGGCGATGCGTGGCACCTGTCGGTGCGCGAAGGGCAGGCCACGCTGACCGTGATCGATGGCCTGGGCCACGGCCTGCCCGCGACCGATGCGGCGCAGGCCGGCACGCGCGCGGCCGCGGAGGCGGGCGTGGAGTCACCGAATCCGCTGATTGAAGCGCTGCACCGGGCCATGTCGGGCACCCGCGGCGGCGCCGTCGCCGTGGCAACCCTGCCGCTGGCCGGGGGCAAGCTGCAGTTTTCCGGGATCGGCAACATCAATGCCGGCATTGCCGATGCTGCGACCTACCGCGGCCTGGCCTCGATGCCCGGCATCGTCGGCGTGCAGTACCGCAAGGCACAGGCATTCAACGTTCACGCCGCGCACGGCACCCTGCTGCTGATGCACAGCGATGGCCTGCAGGGGCGCTGGCGATTGCAGGACTATCCGGGCCTGGTGCATCGCCACCCGGCCCTGGTGGTGGCCGTGCTGCAGCGTGATTTCGACCGTGGGCGTGACGATGCCAGCATCGTTGCCCTGCGCATGGGAGCGTGGTGATGGGGCAGGAGCAGATGCAGGAAGAGAACGCGCGCCTGGCGGCCGAGAATGCCGCGTTGCGGGCGGAGCTGGAAGAAACCAACCAGGGCGTGCTGGCGCTGTATGCCGAGCTGGACCAGCAGGCGGTGCAGCTGCGCGAGGTGTCCGATCTCAAGAGCCGGTTCCTGTCCTACATGAGCCATGAGTTCCGCACGCCGCTGGGCTCCATCCTCAGCATGACCCGGTTGCTTGAGGACGGCTTCGACGGGCCGCTCAACGATGAACAGCTGCGCCAGGTGCGCTTCGTCAGCGCCTCGGCTTCGGAGCTGCGCGAGATGGTGGACGACCTGCTGGACCTGGCCAAGATCGAGGCGGGCCGCATCACGATCTCGCCGGGCTGGTTCGACCTGATGGACCTGTTCGCCGCCCTGCGCGGCATGTTCAGGCCGCTGGTGGAGAGCAACCAGCGCATCGAGCTGGTGTTCGAGGATCCGCCGCCGCTGCCGATGCTCTACACCGACGACAAGAAGCTGGCACAGATCCTGCGCAACTATATTTCCAACGCCATCAAGTTCACCCCGGAGGGGCAGGTGGTGGTGTCGGCGAGGATGGAAAGCGAGGTCGAGGTCCGCTTCACCGTGCGCGATACCGGTATCGGCATCGCGCAGGAGCTGCTACCGGCGCTGTTCGAAGACTTCGTGCAGGTGGATTCGCCGCTGCAGAAGCGGCTGCGCGGCACCGGCCTGGGCCTGTCGCTGTGCAAGCGCTTTGCTGAACTGCTTGGTGGCCGTGTCGCGGTCGAGAGCCTGCCCGGCAGCGGCTCCGCCTTCCATGTCATCCTGCCGGTAGCACTGGACGAGGCGACGGAGGCCGCCAATGCCCCACTCTGATCGCATACTGGTGGTGGACGACAACGCGGCCACGCGGTACTCCGTGCGGCGCGTGCTGGAACACCATGGCTACAGCGTAAGTGAAGCGGCCACCGGGCAGGAGGGGCTCGACCGGCTGGCCGGCTCGGAGTTCGGCGCGGTGGTGCTGGACGTCAACCTGCCGGACATGAGCGGCTTCGACGTGGTGCGCCAGCTGCGTTCGCAGGCGCGCACCCAGTTGTTGCCGGTAGTGCACGTTTCGGCCGCCTCCATTGCCACCGGCGACATGATCATCGGCCTGGACAACGGCGCCGATGGATACCTGATCCACCCGGTGGACCCGGATGTCCTGCTGGCGACCCTGCGCAGCCTGCTGCGCGCGCGCCGGGCCGAAGAAGCATTGCGTGACGCAGACGCGCGGTTCCAGGAGATCTTCAGCCAGGTCAACGCGCCCATTGCCGTGCTCGATGAGCAGTTGCAGGTCCACGAGAGCAATCCCGCGTTCGCGCGCCTGCTCAGCGACGCCGATGCCAAGGGCTCCCTGTTTGCCATGATGGGCAGCAACAAGGAGTTCGTGCTGGACCTGCAGGACGCACTGGCCCGGCAGGAGCGCTGGCAGGGCGTGCTGGCCATCGCGGGCCGGCAGGGCCTGCGCACCACGCAATGGCGGCTGACGCCAGACCGCCGCACCGGCCATGGGCTGGTGGTGGTGGAAGACGTGACCGAGCATCACGTGCGCGCCCGCGCACAGCGCGCCGAACTGGAAACAGCCACGAGCGAGCTGGCCCACCAGATCGCCGAGCGCACGCGTACCGAAGGCGAGCTGCTGCAGGCACAGAAGATGGATTCGCTGGGCCAGTTGACCGGCGGCATCGCCCATGATTTCAACAACCTGCTGACCACCATCATCTCCGGCCTGGACATGATCGAGCTGGCCGTTGCCTCTTCCCGGCTGGAAAAGGTGCCCCAGTACAGCAGCATTGCCGCCGCATCGGCCCAGCGCGCCGCCGCCCTGACCCAGCGCATGCTGGCGTTCGCGCGCAAGCAGCCGCTGGATTCGCGCCCCTTCGACCTGGTCGCACGCACGCGCTCGCTGGAAGACCTGCTGCGCCGCTCGATCGGCGAGAACATCGAGCTGGAATTCGAGCTGGGCGAGGAACCGCTGGTGGCCATCGCCGACGTCAACCAGTTCGAGAACGTGGTGTTGAACCTGGTCATCAATGCCCGCGACGCACTTGCGGGCCGCGGCCTGATCCGCCTGCGCGCCGAAGCCTGCGAGGTCCAGCGGGAGAACAAGTTGACGCCGGGCCGCTATGTCAGCCTGAAGGTGATCGACAACGGGCCGGGGATCCCGCTGGAACTGCTGGACAAGGTCTTCGAACCCTTCTTCACCACCAAGCCGCAGGGCGAGGGCACCGGGCTGGGCCTGTCGATGACCTATGGTTTCGCGCGGCAGTCAGGCGGGGTGGCGCGCATCGCCAGCGAGCCGGGCGAGGGGACCGAGATTGAATTGCTGCTGCCTGCCGGTGAACCGGTCCAGACCGATGCCAGCATCGACCAGGCAGCCCCCCCACGTGGCCAGTCCGAGCGCATCCTGCTGGTGGATGACACCGATTCGGTCCGGATGATGGTCGGCGAGATGCTGTCCGAGGCCGGCTACCAGGTCACGCTGGCGGCGGATGCCCGCCAGGCGCTGCGCCAGCTGAGGCATGACCCCGCATTCGACCTGCTGCTGTCCGACGTCGGCCTGCCGGGCATGGACGGGCGCGAACTGGCCGATGCCGCGCGCGAGATCAATCCGGTACTGCCGGTGCTGTTCATCACCGGCTATACGGAGCGCGCTGCGGTGCGCGAGACCTTCCTCGGGACCGGCATGAGCCTGCTGCCCAAGCCGTTCAGCCTGCTGGAACTGATGGCCGCCGTGCGCGCGGCGCTGTAGCCGTATGGGCTACGCTTGACGCATGTCCCAGAGCCCTGAACTGCTGCGTCGCCTGCTGCGTGCCAAGGACCAGATCGACCGGGCCAGCCACGAAGACTGGCCGGTGCTGCGCCTCGCGGAAGTCAGCGCGGTTTCGCCGGCCCACTTTGCACGCGCGTTCAAGCAGGCCTTCGGCGTACCTCCTCACCGCTACCTGCTCAGCCGCCGCATCGAGCGCGCGGTCGCCCTGTTGCGGGAGACCGATCTTCCTGTCACCGAGATCGCTGCACTGACCGGCTGGGTCAGCCTCGGCACGTTCGGGCGCATCTTTCGCGACATTGCCGGCGACAGCCCACGGGCGGTCCGCGAGCGCGAGCGCAGCAAGCTGGATGCCCGTGCGCCGATGCCGGAATGCCATGCGCGTGCCGCGCAGCGCCCCGACCTGAAGACCGCAGTTTTGGAGAAGCGACGCCGCGCCGCGCTTGATAGCGTGAGCCCCACTACAGAGGAGGGGTTATGACCGGTACCGTGAACGTGGTGGGCCTTTATGTGCGTGACCAGGATGAAGCACTCGATTTCTACGTCAGGATCCTGGGCTTCAGGGTACATACCGATGTCGGCAGCGGTGAGTATCGTTGGCTTACCGTGCAGGCTGCAGGTGATGAGGGCTTCCAGCTCGGGTTGTTCAAGCCAGGGCCGCCGGTGCACGACACGGCGACCGCACAGGCATTGCAGCAATTGGTCGCCAAGGGCGCGATGCCGCCCCTGGTGCTGGCTGTCGAGGATTGCCGCGCCAGCCATGCGCAGCTGCTGGCCAAAGGCGTTGAATTCACCCAGGAGCCGGTCGAGCGCTACGGCGCGGTCGACGCTGGATTCCGTGATCCATCCGGCAATGGCTGGAAAATGATCGAGCGACCAGCGAAGGAGCGGGTGGCGCACTGAGATGGCGTGCGCACAGCGGCTGCGTGGATGGGGTGGCTGCGGCCACCCCGGGTGCAGTGATCTGCGAAGCCGGCAGGCGTCTCAGCCTGGCAGCTCGCACTGCATCTTGCCGTCCACGTAATAGGGCTTCGGCACGTTCGGGTTTTCGCTGGTCTTCTCGAAGACCACCTCGAACGAGTCCGACTTTGGCGTTCCCTTGCGGTCGGTGCAGGCGTCGCTGAGTTTCTTCTTCACTGCGGTGATGCCGGCATCGCGGTTGGCGCCGTCGGCGCTGTTGGTCAGGTTCACCGTTTCGGCCAGGGCCAGCGGGCTGAGGGCCAGCAGGCTGGCGGTGACGATCAGGCTGTGCAGACGGGTCATGCAATCTCCTCGTGCGTTCCATTGCGGGCGCGCCGCAGGCGTGCGACGCGCAGACAGCATAGGCAACACCGGTTAAGGCACCGTGCTCGGCCATTGATGCAGCGCTGCTGCGACCGATTGTCGCGCTGATGCTAGTGGGAACCATTCGCATCTGATATGATTTAACGCGCCCTTAACCAGCGCCGCTGCCGCCGCCCCAGGCGCGCCTCCTATCAGCAGGTCCCCCATGTCCCATACCCGTTCTTTTGCCCGCGAGCCGATGCGCTCGCTGCTGTCCGTGTCCGTTGCCACGCTGCTGGCGCTGCCGATCGCCGCACAGGCCCAGTCGGCGATGCCGGACGGTGCCACGCCCACCGATCTGGATGCAGTGCACGTCAACGCCTACCGCACGATCACCCACACCTCGGGTGCAACCAAGACCGATACCCCGGTGGCGGAGATGGCCAAGTCCGTCTCGGTCATCGCCCGTGAGGAACTGGACGCACGCGGCGTGCAGAACCTCAATGAGGCGATGCGCTACGTGGCCGGTGTCTCGCTGGAAAGCACCGGCATCGACAACCGCGTGGATGATTTCCGCATCCGCGGCTTCGATGCCGGCAGCTGGAGCAACAACGTCACCGTCGATGGCATGCGCGCCCCGCAGGGTGGGCAGTGGAACCGGACCATGGTCGACAGCTGGAACCTGGACCGCGTGGAAGTCCTCAAGGGCCCTTCGGCCGTGATGTACGGCCAGGTGGCACCGGGCGGCATGGTCAACCAGGTCAGCAAGACGCCCACCCCGGACCAGCAGCAGGTGCTGCAGCTGGGCGTGGACGGCAACGGCCAGTACAGCACCGCCTTCGACGTCGGCGCCGGCAGCGCTGACAGTCGGCATCTCGGCCGCCTGGTTGGCCTGTACCGTGACGGTGACACGCAGATCAAGCACACCGACCAGGAGCACTGGTTCCTCGCCCCCAGCTATACCTGGCAGATGGCCGAGCGCACCCGCCTGACCGTGCTGGGCCTGTACCAGCGCGATGATGGCGGCTCGACCTACCAGTTCCTGCCGATGGCAGGCACCCTGGTGGCCACGCCCCACGGCCACATGAAGAACAGCACGTTCATTGGTGAGCCGACCTGGAACACCTATGACCGCACCATCTGGTCCGGCGGCTGGCTGTTCGAACACGCCTTCAACGACCATTGGACGCTGAGCCAGAGCGCGCGCCGCTTGAACGTGGAATCGACCTTCCGCAGCGTGGTGACCAATGGCGCGCTGAACGCCGATGGCCGCACGCAGAAGCGTCGTTCCACCTGGGGCGAAGGCGATTCGCGCGGCGATACCGCCGATACCCGCCTGACCGGCACGTTCAGCACCGGCGCGGCCGAGCACACCCTGCTGGTGGGCGTGGACTGGCAGAAGGCCGACTGGACCGCCGCGCGCGGCGCGATGGGCACCGCCACCGATACGCCCACCGCCATCGACATCTTCAACCCGGTCTACAGCGGCTACATCCCGGCCACCACGTCGATCAGCTACTCCGGTGGCATCAACCGCCAGACCGGTGCCTACCTGCAGGACCAGATCGCGCTGGACAAGTGGCGCTTCACCGTCGGCGGCCGCTACGACTGGACCAAGGATGACACCTGGACCCAGGCCTATACCGTGGCCACCGACCGTTACGGCGCACGCACGCCGAGCCACATCAAGAACGATGCCTTCAGCGGCAACGCCGGCATCCTGTACGTGGCCGACAACGGACTGACCCCGTACCTGAGCTATGCCGAATCGTTCCAGCCGGCCGGCAGCACGGCCACGCAGTCCTTTGAGCGCACGGCGTTCGATCCCATCACCGGCAAGCAGTGGGAAGTGGGCCTGAAGTACCAGCCCGCCAGCTTCGACGGACTGATCACCGTGTCGGCCTACGACCTGCGCCAGCAGAACGTGCTGACCGATGATCCGGACAGCAGCCACAACACCTGCGGCACCACGGGCACCAGCCAGTGCCAGGTGCAGGATGGCGAAGGCCGCGTGCGCGGTGTCGAACTGGAGGGCCGTGTCACCCCGCTGCAGGGCTTCAGCGTGATCGGCGCCGCGTCGTGGATGGAATCGGAAGTCACCCGCAGCAACAACGGCTACCGCGGCAAGGAACTGGCGATGGTGCCCGACTGGACCGCCTCGCTGTGGGGGGATTACACCTTCCAGGCCGGTGCCCTGGAAGGCCTGAGCCTGGCGGCGGGCGTGCGCTACAACGGCACGAGCTACGGCGACAGCGCCAACCTGTACCGCATTCCGTCCTACACCCTGTGGGATGCGGCCATCCGTTATGACGCCGGCCTGCATGGCGCAGTGGGCACGCTGCTGTCGTTGAACCTGAGCAACCTGGCCGACAAGCGTTTCGTGTCGACCTGCACCGGCGTGTCCTCCTGCTACTACGGCACCGGCCGCACGGTGACGGCGACGGCGCGATTCACCTGGTGATGCGCACCTGGTGACGCGCACCTGGTGATGCAAGGCTGCCGCCGCACCCGGAAGGGGCGGCGGCAGCGCCGATCACGCGGCTGCGTTGGCGGCGTACGCGGCCAGCACGGTCGGCAGTTCGTGCATCGACTCGAAGATCACGCGGGCACCGGCGGCACGCAGGGCTTCGGGCGTGCTGTGGTACTGGCCGCCCGGGCTGTAACCGAACACCGTGGCGCCGGCAGCAACGCCCGCGGTGGCGCCGGTCACGGTGTCTTCGATGACCGCGCAGCGGGTCGGATCGACGCCCAGCGACGCGGCGGCGGCAAGGTACACATCCGGGTGCGGCTTGGTCCGCGGCTGGTTCTGGCCACTGAAGATCTGCCCGCCGAAGGCGTCGAGGATGCCGATCTTGCCCAGCTGCAGGCGCACCTTCAGCAGATCGGCGCCCGAGGCGCAGGCGATCCTGCCGCCGGTGGCCGCCTGCAGGGCACGCACGGCGGACGGTGCGCCGGGTATTTCGACCAGGTCGCGCTCCAGCGCCACGTTGCGCTGGTGGCGGAATTCATCCAGCCACGCCTCGGTGAAGGGCTTGCCGGTGCGTTCCTCGATCAGGCCAGCCAGGCCCGCCACGGATTTGCCGAGGAAAATCTCGCCGGCCTGCTGCTGGGTCAGCGGCCAGCCGCGCTCGGTCAGCATTTCCGAAAGCACGCGGGCCACCAGCGGTTCGGAATCGACGAGGACGCCATCGCAGTCGAACAGCACGGCATCGAAGGGGAAGGGGGACATCAGAAACTCCTTGCAACAACCAACGGGGGGAAGCTGCCCGTCATTTTCCCACAGGCGGCGGCGGGGTGCGCCGCGCCTCGATGAACGCCGCGATCCGCTGCAGCGTGGCCGCGTTGCCGGCGGTGTAGACGATCATCGACAGGTCCGGGCGTGCCTCCACCGAGAACGTCGAGAATTCCAGCTCCAGTGGGCCCAGCTCCGGGTGCTTGAGCCGCTTGCTGCCGTCGCCTTCGCTGGCCACATCGTTGCTGCGCCAGAGCGCCGCGAATTCGGGGCTGCTGGCCGAAAGCTCGGCCGCCAGCTGCGCCACCTCCGCCTCGGCACCAGCACGGATCGCGTCGGCCCGCAGCGATGCCACCACGAAGCGGGCAACGCTGCTCCAGTCTTCCTGCGCCGCGCGTACCCGGCTGTTGCTGAAGATGAAGCGCAGGATGTTGCGCTCGCTGGGCGGCACCTGCGCGTAGTCGGTCAGCAGTACCGTGGCGGCGTGGTTCCAGGCGACCACGTCCCAGGTCGGGGTGCGGATCAACGCCGGGCTGTAGGGCAGGGCGTCCAACACCCGCTGCAGGCGCGGCGAGATGCTGTCACCGCTGCGGTATTTCACTTCAGGCGGGCGGCCCAGCCCCAGCATGTACACGTGTTCGCGTTCGGCGTCGGTCAGGCGCAGGGCAGCGGCGATGCGGTCCAGCACCTCGGCCGACGGCGCGCCGCCGCGGCCCTGTTCCAGCCAGGTGTACCAGGTCGGGCTGATGCTGGCCCGTTGCGCCACTTCCTCGCGACGCAGGCCTGGCGTGCGTCGGCGGCCGGTGGCGAAACCGAAACTGGCCGGATCCAGCCGTGCGCGGCGGCTCTTGAGAAATTCCCCGAGCGAGTGCTGGTTCATGCCGTTCCCTGCCTGTCAGTCGCTATACCCGTATAACGTCACTACTTTAACAGGATGCACGGAGCCGGATACTGGTCCCACTTTCCAGCGGAGCAGCATCCCATGCGTGTATTCCTGACCGGCGCCACCGGCTTCATTGGCCGCCGCATATGCGAGCAGTTGCAGGCGGCAGGCCATGAGGTCATCGGCTTGACCCGCTCGGACGCGGGCGCGGAGGCCCTGCGTGCCGCGGGCGCCCACGTGCAGCGCGGCGAGCTGGGCGACCTGGCCAGCCTGCGCGCAGGCGCGGCGGCAGCCGATGCGGTGATCCACACCGCGTTCGACCACGATTTCAGCCGCTTCGCCGCCAACTGCGAGCAGGACGCGGCCGTGATCGGCGCACTGGGCGAGGTACTGAAGGGCTCGCCGCGCCCGCTGCTGATCACCTCCGGCGTCGGCATGGGGGAGTCCGCGCCCGGCCAGCCGGCGCTGGAAACCGTATTCAATCCTGGCCATGGCAACCCGCGCATCGCCTCCGAACGCGCGGGCAACGCGCTGCTCGACGCGGGCATCGATGTGCGGGTGATGCGCCTGCCGCAGGTGCATGATGCCTTCCGCCAGGGCCTGATCAGCTACTTCATCGACATCGCGCGCACGCAGGCGGTGGCCGCTTACGTGGGCGAGGGCGGCAACCGCTGGTCCGCGGCCCATGTGGATGATGTGGCCCGTGCCTACGTCCTGGCCCTGGAGCGCGGCCACGCCGGTGAGCGCTACCACGCCGTGGCCGAGGAGGGCATCAGTGCCCGCCGCATTGCCGAGGTGGTGGGCGCGGGGCTGGGCGTGCCGGTGCGCAGCATCGCTGCGGAAGACGCGGCCGCGATGTTCGGCTGGTTTGGCCTGTTTGCCGGCATGGACCTGCCGGCATCGAGTGGACTGACGCGGCAGCGCCTTGGCTGGCAGCCGATCGGCCCGACGCTGCTGCAGGATCTGCAGGACATGGATTACCGGCAGGGGCGCTGACTACGGATGAATGGCCCTGCACCGCGCTTGCATCCACAGGCGCGGATACTGCAGGCCATCGATCCCCGCACGGGGTTGCCGGGGTCACCCTTCATGCCACGCCGGAAGACGCTGCGCATCGCCACCTTCAACGTCAACGGCATCGGCCCGCGCCTGCCGCATCTGCTGGCATGGCTGGACCGCGAAGCGCCCGATGTGGTGGCCCTGCAGGAGTTGAAAGCCACCGATGCTGCCTTCCCGGCAGCCGAGCTGGAGCAGGCGGGCTATGGCGCGATCTGGTGCGGCGAGGCGCGCTGGAACGGCGTTGCACTGCTGGCGCGGGATGCGGTGCCGATCGAAAGCCGTCGCCGGCTGCCGGGGGATCCCAAGGACAGCCAGAGCCGCTATCTGGAAGCGGCCGTGCATGGCATCGTCGTTGGCGCGCTGTATCTGCCCAACGGAAATCCGCAGCCTGGCCCGAAGTTCGATTACAAGCTGCGCTGGATGCAGCGGCTGCTGCGCCATGCCCGCTCGCTGGTCGATCTGCCCCACCCGGCGGTGCTGATGGGCGACTTCAATGTCATCCCCACCGAGCTGGACGTGTATGACCCCAAGGCCTGGAAGCGTGACGCGCTGTTCCAGCCCGACGTCCGTGAGGCATTCGAGCAGCTGCTCGCGCAGGGCTGGCGCGATGCGCTGCGCGAAATACACGGGGAAACAGTCATCTACACCTTCTGGGATTACTTCCGCCAGCACGCCGAGCGCGACCGCGGCCTGCGCATCGATCACCTGCTGCTCAACCCCGCATTGGCGCCGCGCCTGCAGGACGCAGGCGTCGACCGCTGGGTGCGGCTGCAGGAGAAAGCCAGCGATCACGCGCCGACGTGGCTCACCGTCAGCATCTGAATCCTTCATCGTGGCTGTAGGCGCTGGTCGTGAGGATGCACTGCCAAAGCATTCATCCATCGGACACGCCGGCAAGACAGCAATGTGATCGGGCAGCGCCTACGTTGCAGTTCTGTCCCTTGCGATTGACACGAAATGCTTGCTCCGGTGCTGCCTCCCCCATTGTCCAACCTCGCCCGGCAACGCCTGCTGCAGGTGCCTGGTCTTCCACTTCCGGGCCAGGGCCGCACACTGGAGCGCTGGCGGGCGCTGGCTGCCCTGGGTCATGAAGACCTGTGTCTGGCCAAGGTGCTTGAGGCGCATCACGATGCAGTGGCGATCCTGCATGAACTACGTGTGCCCGTCCCAGCAGAGCAACTGCTGGCGGTGTGGGCGGCTGAAGGCCCCGCCAGTACGCTGCGGGCCGAGCACACGGGACGCCTGCGCGGTGACAAGCCCTGGTGTTCCGGAAGCAATCTGGTCGACACCGCGTTGGTGACCGTGCGCGGTGAGTCGGGTGTCCAGTTGTACAAGGTGGACGCGTCGCAGTGGCACTGCATGGAGAGAGAGCCGTGGCCGGCCGCCGGCATGGCCGGCGTGCCCTCCACCACGGTGCGCTTCGACGACGCTGAGGCCGAAGCGGTCGGGCCTGTCAACGGTTACCTGGAACGTCCCGGCTTCTGGCACGGGGGGGCCGGCATCGCCGCGGTCTGGTTCGGTGCGGCGACCGCGCTGGCCGAGCGCATGCAGCACGCCTGCAGTGAGGGCCTGCGTGCACGCCTGCTGGGCAAGGCTGACCTCGCGCTGGCCCCGGCAGCGGCACTGCTGCGCGAACTGGCCCATGCCATCGATGCAGCGCCACAGCTTACCCACCGGGTGCAGGTCGTGCGCGTGCGCAGCGTGGTCGAACGCGCCGCCACGCAGGTACTGGACCTGGCCGGCCGTGCGCTTGGCCCGGCGCCGATGTGCATGGAAGATGCCCATGCGCGCCGCTGGGCCGATCTGACCGTGTTCATGCGGCAGAGCCACGCCGACAAGGATTGGGAATGGCTGGGCGGACAGTGCGCCCGGCAGGTGATGCCATGGGCGCTGTAGCCACCATCCACGGCCAAGGCTCTGACGAACGCGCATGGGAGCACTGCGACTGGCTCTGGCAGCAGCCCGAGACGCCTTTGGCCGAACTCGTTGCCGGGGCAGGGCGCATCGTGGTGGTCGCGCCGCATCCGGATGACGAGGTATTGGCCTGTGGCGGATTGCTGTGTGCGGCGGCAGCCATTGGCGTGCCGGTGCAGGTGGTGGCGGTGACCGACGGCGAGGCCTGCTATCCGGGCGAAGCCTGGTGGACACCGCAGCGCCTGCGCCAGGCACGCCGCGAGGAACTGCGCGACGCCCTTGGCGCGCTGGCCATCGATGCTGCGTCCATCGTCCACCTTGGCATTGCCGACGGCGGGGTCAGCGATCACGAAACGGGCCTGGAAGACTGGCTGTGGCAGACGCTGCGCGAGGATGACCTGGTGTTGGCGCCCTGGCGCTTTGATGGCCACCCCGACCACGAAGCAGCGGGCCGCGCTGCCTGGCGTGCCGCGCGTTCGGCCGGATGCCAGCGATTGGAGTACCCGGTATGGGGCTGGCACTGGCTGGACCCCGGTTGCGCCCACATGGCCTGGGAAGCGCCACGCCTGCTCGATATTTCCGCTGTCGCCGCGCGCAAGCGCGAGGCCATCGCCCAGTTCCGCACCCAGACCGGCAATGTGCCCCGGCTGCAGGCCGAGCCCATCCTTCCGGCCCACGTGCTCACCCGCTTCTACCGTACCCACGAGGTCTACTTTGCATGAGCGCCCAGCCTTACTTTGACGAAATCCACGCCAATGACGATCCCTTCGGCTACCGCACCCGCTGGTACGAAGAGCGTAAGCGCGACCTGCTGATGGCCAGTCTTACCCAGCGCACCTTCCAACGCGGCTGGGAGCTGGGCTGCTCCAACGGGGTGCTCACAGAGCGCCTGGCCGGCCGCTGCGAGCGCCTGCTGGCCACCGACATCAGTCCGCGCGCCGCTTTCCAGGCGCGCCGCGGGCTGGCCCATCTGCCGCATGTGCAGGTGCACTGCGCGCAGCATCCGCAGCAGTGGCCGGCCGGTCGATTCGATCTGATCGTATGTGGCGAGATGGGTTACTACCTCGGCCCAGATGCGCTGGTGGAACTGCGCGATGGGCTGCACGCCGCGATGAAGGACGACGGCCTGCTGGTAGCCTGCCATTGGCTGCCGTCGTTCCCGGGCCGGGCCACCCGCAGCGCGCTGGTGCATGAGCGATTGGGGCATGGCCTGCAGGAGGCGTTCTGCTATCGCGACAGCGATTTCATCCTGCAGGGCTGGACCCGGGCGCCGCTCTCGCTGGCCAGCAACGAGGGGCTGAGATGATCGGCGTGCTGGTGCCGGCACACAACGAAGCCGAGCACCTTCCGGCGTGCCTGCGCTCGCTGGCCATTGCCGCAGCGCATCCCGGGTTGGCTGGCGAGCCGGTGCAGATCATCATTGCCCTGGATGCCTGTACTGATGGCAGCGCTGAGGTCTGCGCGCGGATGGCGGCCGAATCGCTCAAGCTGCACGCGCGTTGCGTCGGTGCGGCGCGTGCGGCTGCAGCCGGCGTGCTGGTCGAACGTGGCGCCACATGGCTGGCCAGCACCGATGCAGACAGCGAAGTCCCGGCCGATTGGCTGGTGGCCCAGCGCGCCGCAGGCACCGACGTGTTCTGTGGCGTCGTCGATCTTGGCGAGCTGGCGCCGCAGCAGGCGTGGTTGCGCAGCTGCTTCCAGCGCAGCGAGCGCTGGGGTGAGGGGCATGGTCGCGTGCACGGGGCCAACCTCGGGGTCTCGGCCTCTGCCTACCGGCGTGCGGGCGGATTCGCTGCGAAGCGATGCTCCGAAGATGTGGACCTGGTGCGTCGATTGGAGGCGGCTGGCGCGTCGATCCGTTGGGCCAGCGCGCCTGTGGTGACCACCAGTAGCCGGTTGTCAGGCCGCGCCGTCGGTGGGTTTGCGGATCATCTGGCAAGCCTGGCTGCCTTTGAGGCGTTGCCGACTCCTCAGCTGGCCTTGGCCAGCTGAGGAGTCCTTCAGCGCAGATCTAGTGGCCGTCCACCGCAAACGCGGCATGGATCAGCGCCAGATGACTCAAGCCCTGCGGTGTGTTGCCCAGACCCTGCCCAGTGAGCGGGTCCCACATTTCCGGCATCAGCCCGACATCGTTGCGCACCCGCCCCAGCAGTGAATGGAACAGGCGCTCGGCCTCGTCCCGCTCGTCCAGCAATCCATACGCCTCCACCATCCAGAACGCGCAGCTGATGAAGGTGCCTTCGCAGTCCTGCATGCCGCTGTAGCGCCACAGCAGATCGCCGCTGGCATCGCACAGCTCGCGCCGCATGGCATCGCGGGTGGCGATAAAGCGCTCGCGGCGGACTTCGGCGAGTCCGAATCGTGAGGCCAGCATCAGGCTGGCGTCCAGCCGGTCACTGCCGGCGTGCATCACGTAGGTCTGCCTGCCCTCATCCCAGCAGTGCGCATCGATCCAGTCCAGAATGCGCTCTTTCTCGCGCTGCCAGCGTGGCAGACGCGCGCGGGTGATGTGGCCCTTTTCAGCGAGATCGCAAGCGCGTCGAAGGGCCATCCAGCATTCCACTTTGGACATGGTGTAGTGCTGCAGGTCCTCCAGCTCCCAGAATCCGCAGTCCTTGCGCATCCATTGGTCGGCGCATTCGTCTGCCAGCTCGAACAGCAGGCGCGCGGTGGCGGGATCCAGTATGTGTCCGGCCTCGATCATCCGGCTGGCCATCTCCAGCACATCGCCGTAGACACAGGTCTGCAGCTGGCCGGTGGCAGTGTTGCCGACCCGCACCGGTTGGCTGCCCTGGTAGCCCGGGATGTCGATGTAACGCTCCTGCTCCACACGCTCTCCGCGCAGGGTGTAGCACGGTGGAATGCCTGGACGGTGGCGGCCGATGGTGGTCATCAGCCAGCTGAAACCCGCCTTCGCGTCGGGCAGGGCGCCTACGCGCAGGAACGCCTTGATCACATAGGCGGCATCGCGCACCCAGGCATATCGGTAGTCCCAGTTCTTGTCGCCCCCCAGGCGTTCGGGCAGAGAGGCACTCACCGCTGCGGCGATCGCCCCGGTGGGAGCAAACCAGAGGAACTTCAGCGCCAGCGCCGAACATATGACCTCGCTGCGCTGGCGGCTCTCACAATGCAGATCGGCAACCCATTGCCGCCATTCACGGTCGGAACGGTCGATGCGGGTATCGATGTCCTGCAAGGGCGGTACCGGCAGCACTTCGTCCTGCGAGGCCAGCAGGGCGATGATCGCCCGCTCGCCCGGTGCAACCTGGATGCTGCCCCTCACCTCGCGATCATCACACTGCTCGATGCGGGTCTGCTCGGGATAGCGCAGCATGGTCATCACCGGGCCGACATGGTGCACGCAGCCGTTGGGCGTGTCGCTCATCCAGGGCGTGCAGCTGCCGGCGCGGGTACCCGGAAGATAGTGCAGATCGAAGGTCACCTCTCCGTCGAGTCCTTCGATGCGGCGCGCCAGTTCTGACCACGGCAGGCGTCCGGCCGGCCCGCTGTTCAGCGATTCGGTCACCAGGGCACGGCCCGACACGGTGCGCACCTCGGTTTCCAGTACATTGCTGTCCGGCCGGTAGCGGCGGGAGACGTTCTCGATGTTGCGCGCCTGCAGTACGAAACGGCCGCCGTCAGCCGCATCCAGCAAGCGGTCAAAAAGTGGGAGTGCATCCAGGCAGGGGGCGCACCACCAGTCGATGCTGCCATCGGGCGCGATCAGTGCGGCAGACCGCCCGTCACCGATGGCCGCGTATGCGTTGATCGGCGCGTGACCCTGAGGGTCACGCGCGATGCTCACTCCTTCCACTGCGTCCTGGCTCACGGCAGCAGCATGCCGCCAGTGGCGCCGATCACCTCACCGGTGATGTAGCTGGATTCCTGGGTGGCCAGCAGAACGTAGGCGGATGCCATCTCTACCGGCTGGCCCGCGCGCTTCAACGGTGTCTGCGAACCGAAATCGGGGATCGCCTCCGGCGGCTGGCCACCTGCGGGCTGCAGCGGTGTCCAGATCGGGCCCGGCGCAACCGCATTGACGCGGATGCCACGCTCGGCCACCTGCTGCGCCAGCGACTTGGTGAAGTTGACGATGGCGGCCTTGGTGGGTGCGTAGTCGAGCAGGTTCGGCGAGGGCTGGTAGGCCTGGATGGAAGCGGTGTTGATGATCGTCGCGCCGGCCGGCAGATGCGGCAGGGCGGCCTTGCAGACCCAGAACAGCGCGTGCACGTTGGTGCGGAACGTCGCCTCGAACTGCTCGGTGTCCAGATCCTCTATCTTCTCCACGGCCAGCTGCTTGCCAGCGATGTTGGCCAGCACATCCAGTCCGCCCAGCCCGTCCACGGCCTGCTTCACCAGGTCCCGGCAGAACGCCTCGTCCTGCAGATCGCCGGGCAGGGCAATGGCCTTGCGGCCTTCCGCTTCAATCAGGGCGACGACTTCCGCCGCGTCCTTCTCTTCCTCGGGCAGATAGTTGAGCGCGACATCCGCGCCTTCCCGCGCGAAGGCGATGGCCACCGCGCGGCCGATACCGGAGTCAGCGCCGGTGACCAGCGCTTTGCGTCCTTTCATTCGCCCCAGGCCGACGTAGCTCTTCTCGCCGTGATCTGCCTTGGGATTCAATCCGTGCACCGTACCCGGCGGCGTCTGCACCTGGGCCGGGTAGGTCGGTTGCGGGAATTGGGTGAGGGGGTTCTGCATGTCGTACTGGTTGCGGCTCATGGGGTTCCTTGGGGGAGGTGAGTAGCGGGTTACAGGGTGACGGCGCCACCGGAGATGGTGAGCAGCGCGCCCGACGTATAGCTGGCACTGTCAGCGGCCAGCATCACGTAGGCGGACGCAAGCTCGGCGGGCTGGCCGGGGCGACCGAACGGTGTCTGGCTGCCGAAATTCTCGACCTTGTCCGCGGCCATGCCGGCCGGAATGAACGGCGTCCAGATCGGGCCCGGCAGGACCGCGTTGACCCGGATGCCTTTTTCGGCCAGCAGGCCCGCCAGGCCGATGGTGAGATTGGCGACCGCACCCTTGGTGGTGGAGTACGGCAGGATGTTAGGCGTCGGTTTTTTCGAATTCACCGACGCGGTATTGATGACCGAGCCGCCGTCCTTCAGGTGCGGAACGCTGAGTCGGGTCAGGTTGAACAGCGCATGGACATTGGTATCGAACGTCTTGCGCCAGTCGTCCATGGTGATTTCGTCAAACGACTCGTAGTAGCGTTGGTATGCGGCGTTGTTGACCAGGATGTCCAAGCCGCCCAGTTCGTGCACGACGCGCTGGATCAGCTGCTCGGCCTGCGCCTCGTCGCTGATATCGCAGGGGATCAGTACCGCCTTCTGGCCGGCCTCCTGGATGAGCTTGCCGATGGCGGCAGCATCGTCCTTTTCGCTTTCCAGGAAGGCGATCGCCACGTCCGCACCTTCGCGTGCATAGGCGATGGCCACGGCTGCACCGATGCCGCTGTCGCCACCGGTGATGAGTGCCTTCTTGCCCTCAAGCTGGCGGTGACCCTTGTAGCTCGTTTCTCCGTGGTCCGGCTTCGGGTCGAGTTTGCTGGTCTTGCCAGGGAAGGACTGCTGCTGCGCCTTGAACGGCGGCTTCGGGTAGTTGGGCATTGGCATGCGTGCGTCCTCTGTGGGGGAAGGGAGCTCCCAGTCTGGGCACCCCGCAGTAAACGCCGTGGCCCAGCAGTGTCGGCGTGGCGTGCACGGCGTGGGTCACAGTGGGTGCGCGATGGTGGTCATGATGCTGTTCGCGGCCTGGCGCGAATCCAGGCGCGTTCGCAAGGGGCTGTCGTTGGACCAATGTGCCCTGCACCCGCTGCAACAGGTCGCGCAGACGGAGTCACGCAGCGTGGACGACCTGTTCTGTATCCCTCCGGGCAGGACATGCAAGGAGAAGACCGTGAGCGATCTATTCGAGCTGGGCATGCCGTGGTTCGAGTTCGTGCTTCGGGCCACCGCTGTCTACCTGGTGGTGCTGCTGTTGACGCGCCTCAGTGGCAAGCGATCGATCGGGCAGTCCGCACCGTTCGATATGCTGGTGATCGTCCTGCTGGGCACGGCGGTGCAGAACTCGCTGATCGGTGAGGACACCTCGCTGCTTGGCGGACTCATCCTTGCCGCCACGTTGCTGGGTCTGAACTGGCTGGTCGGTTTCGTGACCGCGCGCAATCGTCGGCTGCACCGTTGGGTGGAGGGCGCGCCGGTCGTGCTGGTGCGTAACGGCAAGGTGTTCTGGGAGCAGTTGCGCCGTTGCAATGTGGCGCCGGAGGACCTGGACGTGGCCATGCGCAAGGCAGGCTGCGATGGCCATCACCAGATCGAACTGGCCATGCTGGAAACCTCGGGAGAGATCACCGTGGATGCCGAAGGCCGCTGAAGCTGCAACAGTGGAATCCACGCCCCGCACACGGCAAGGTCACCGCCGGCACAGCCGTGCCCATGCAACCCTGCAGTCCCCAACGGCAGGAGAACGACGATGCAGGCGCTGACCTATCACGGCCGCAAGGACGTCCGCGTTGAGACCGTACCCGATCCGGCACTCGCGGCCGAGGACGACCTCATCCTGCGCGTCACCGCCACTGCCATCTGTGGCTCCGACCTGCATCTGTACCGGGGCAGGATTCCCGATCTGCACACCGGCGACGTACTTGGCCATGAGTTCATGGGCATCGTGGAAGAGGTTGGCAGGGGCGTGACCCAAGTGCGTCCTGGTGACCGTGTGGTCATCCCGTTCGTGATTGCCTGTGGTGAATGCTTCCACTGCCAGTTGGCGGAGTATGCCGCGTGCGAGACCACCAACCCCGGCAAAGGCGCGGCGCTCAATGCGAAGGGATTGATGCCGCCTGCCGCGTTGTTTGGATACAGCCACCTGTATGGCGGGGTCGCTGGCGGCCAGGCGGAATTCGTGCGGGTGCCCAAGGCCAACGTCGGTCCGCTACGGATCCCCGAAGGCGTGGCAGATGAGCAGGTGCTGTTCCTGTCCGATATCCTGCCGACCGGCTACCAGGCCGCACTCAACGCCGGGGTCAAGGCGGGCTCGACGGTAGCCATCTTCGGTGCAGGCCCGGTCGGCCTGATGAGTGCGGCCTGCTGCCGCCTGCTCGGAGCGGAGACCATCTTCATGGTGGATCATCTGCCGTATCGGCTGGATTTCGCGCAACGGGCCTATGGCATTACGCCCATCGAATTCAGCAAGGTGGACGATCCCGCCGATTACATCGTCAGCCAGACCAGCGGGCGTGGCGTGGATGCCTGCATCGAGGCGGTCGGGTTCGAGGCGGAGGGCAGTTCGCTTGAGACTGCATTGACCGCAGTGAAGCTTGAAGGCAGCAGCGGCGTGGCGATCCGCCAGTGCATTGCTGCCGCTCGCCGCGGCGGCATCGTCAGTATTCCTGGTGTGTATGCCGGCTTCATACACGGCTTCCTGCTCGGGGACGCATTCGACAAGGGCCTGACCTTCAAGATGGGGCAGACCCATGTGCAGGGCCTCATGCCCGAGCTGCTGACCGCCATCCTGGAGGGCAAGCTGGACCCCGGCAACATCATTTCGCACCGGATGAGCTTGGCCGAAGCCGCGCAGGGCTATGCCATGTTCGATGCGAAGGACGATGACTGCCGGAAGATCGTGCTGACCCCGTGACAAGCGACCCAGCGAGCGGTACGCCGCTGACCCCCGACAAGCGCTACATCGTCGTGCGCGGCCGACTCTGGCGCGCGACCAACCCGAATCTCACCGCCATCGAACGTGCGCGGTGGGTGGCGGCGCTCATGGACGCGCGGCGCGCGGTGCAGGCCGCGATGAGGAGCGGAGAAGCGGCGGCGCTGCGGAATGCACGCCGTGCGGTGGATGCGGCTAAACGAGGTCTCGGCGAGCGTGGCCCGGTGTGGTGGACAGATGGTGGCAAGGACTACAACCGCTACCTGGTAAAGAATACGCCGTACGCGAGCTGGTTCGACGGTCTTTGAAGGGGAGGGAGGCAGCTCAGTCTTTCGACCCTCGACGACCTCCCGTCGGATCGACCTCAGGTCGCTCGTAGTCGTCGGGATGTGCCGTCTCGTTCTGTTCCGGCATGTCCTTGCCTTTCTTCCAGCTCTGGTCGGTACGGACCTTGTCCGGCGTATGCGCCTTGTCCTGGTCGCTGGCGTCGCCCGTGGGGTTGAACGGTAGCTTGCTCATCGGAGGAATTCCTTGCGGTGGGTGCAGTTTCAGCGCTGTAACGGTTGTCTGCCACGGCTCTGGGCCAGCGTCTGGTTCACTGCTTCCTGAAGTTGCGGGATGTGGAACGGCTTGGCGACGAAGCGTGCTTTCTGGTGTCGGGCTGGCACGACCTGATCGTAGACGGCGGAGGCGAACAGGAAGGGCACGCCCAGCTCCGCCAGCCGGTCAGCGACCGGGAACACCACGCCGTCGCCGAGCTCGATATCAAGGATGGCGGCATCGAACTGCTCGTTGCGCAGCAGGCTGAGTGCCTCGAATACGCTTTCAGCGTGCGTGATGGTGTTCCCCTCGTTGGACAGCGCATCCTCAACCAGTTCAGCCAGATCCAGCTGATCCTCTACCAATAACAGGCAGTGCTCCTGCGTCTGTTCATTTCCATACTTCTGCATGCGCAGGTCGTGCTCGTATTGTCATGTTGCCCCTATGTTCCGCTTCCGGGCATCAAGCCAGCGGCTGGCTGCCGTATGCGCGGCGCGAAGGTCGCATGACCCGATGGATGCGGGTCGCAGTCGGCGGGCGGACGTGAACCGCCCCGGTAGATGCCCACCTTGGTGGGCCGTAGGGCCAGGGCGCCAGTCAAGGTTGGCACCTACCGAAGCGCGTCCAGCCACCGGGAGCCGCCTTGGTAGATGCGCACCTTGGTGGGCCGTAGGGCCGGGGGCCAACCAAGGTTGGCATCTACCGAAGCCCGTCCAGTCACCGGAAACCGCCTTGGTAGATGCCCACCTTGGTGGGCCGTAGATCCAGGGTGCCAACCAAGGTTGGCATCTACCGAAGCGTGTCCAGCCACCGGGAGCCGCCTTGGTAGATGCCCACCTTGGTGGGCCGTAGGGCCAGGGGCCAACCAAGGTTGGCATCTACCGGAGCCATCGCGGGCGATCACGCTGTGTTGGTTTTCTGCGCGCCACACTGGACCACCCCCTTCACAGGATCCAGCATGAGCCAGGTATTCATCGTCGGCGCAGCCGGCAAGGTCGGCCGTTCCCTTGTCGAGCAGGCCAGCGCACGTGGCCATCGCGTACTGGCCCTGCATCGCGGTCAGGACCAGGCCGCCGAACTCACCGCCCTCGGCGCCGGCCCGGTGCAGGGCGATCTGCTGCAGCTGGATGTCGCCGCGCTGGCGGCGCTGATGAAAGGCTGCGACGTGGTGGTGTTCTCGGCCGGTGCCGGTGGCAAGGGCGGCGCGTCGATGACCGACGCCATCGATGGGCACGGACTGGAACTGGCCGTGGCCGCGGCACAGGCCGCGGCCGTGCCGCGCTTCCTGCTGGTGTCGGCCTTCCCGGAAGCCGGTCGTGGCAAGCACCTGTCGGATACGTTCGAGAACTACATGGTGGTGAAGAAGCGTGCCGACGTGCACCTGGCCGAAAGCCCGCTGGACTGGGTGATCCTGCGCCCGGGCACGCTCACCGACGAACCGGGCACGGGCCGGGTGCGTGCCGGCCTCGCCATTCCCTACGGCAACATCGCCCGCGCCGACGTCGCTGCCACGCTATTGGCATTGATCGAACACCCGCAGCTGCGCCGCTGCATCATCGAACTCACCGAGGGCGAAACCCCGGTGTTCGATGCACTGCAGGCGCTGTCGCCGGCATGAGGGCTTGACCACGACTACGCGCTGACGCAGCATCGGGCGCATGGTCCTCCGCGCCGCCGCCGTCACTACCACCACGACTGCCCTGGCAGGTCGTGAGGTCGTTACGTGACGTGATGTAGCGCCGCCCCTCAGGACCCCGCCAGTCATGGACGGGGTCTTCTGTTTCTCCGTCCGTGCCCACCCCACAGGAGAAACACCATGAGCCCATCCCGAATCCCCCGCCGCGGCCTGCTGGTCATCGACATGCAGCACGGCCTGTTCAACGGCGCGCATCGCCCTTACCGCGCTGACGAAGTCCTGGTCAACATCAATGCGCTGATCGACCGCGCACATGCCGCCGATGCCCCGGTGTTTGCCGCACGCCACGTCGGCCCCGCAGGCTCGCTGCTTGCCAGCGACAGCCCGCTGTCGCAGCTGCTGGCTGGCCTCGCCATCGATCCGGCGCGCGACACCGTGTTCGAGAAGACGCGGCCCAGCTGCTTCTTCGAGACCGGCCTGGTCGAGCGACTGGCCGCGGCCGGCGTCGAAGAACTGGTCATCGTCGGCATGAAGACCGACTACTGCGTGGATACCACCTGCCGCGCCGCGCGCGACCTCGGCGTTGCGGCCGTGCTGGTGGCCGACGCGCACACCACCACCGATTCGGCCGTGCTTGAGGCGCAGACCATCGTCGAGCATCACAACGCCACGCTGCGCGGGGCGTTTGTCAGCCTCGTCGCCAGCGCAGACTGCACGTTCGCGGCAGGGTAAGCTCCAGTCAACGAAGTCAGCCAGGAGGGCAGATGGGACCGATGACCCAGACACGGACACTCCGCAACAGCCTTGTGCTGATGCTGCTGTCCGCAGTGGCAGGCTGCAGCACAACGGGGGGCGGTGATCGCCATCCTGCGCCACAGCTGCGGGCGGTAACGCTGACGCCTGAAGCGTCGACGGTCTGGTTGACCGCTGCTTCCATCGGCACCATCGAGCCCATCGGCTCGTGCGTCTACTTCGTTACTGGATCGGGTCAGCGCCTTCTGGCGCTGTGGCCGGACGGCTTCGAGCTGGAAAGAAAGGACGGCGTGGCCGTGGGCGTGCGCTACACCCGAACCGGCAAGGGTGTGGCCTTCGGCACGACGCATACTTTTGGCAGCGGCGCACTGTCCGCATTGCCGGGCAGACTGGCCGACCCCCTGCCTGCAGACTGCAGCGGGCCGGCCACGATGCTCTGGTTCGACTGAGACCTGCGCAGCCTCAGCGCTGCTCGTCCTTGCGCGCGCTCAGTTCACGGTCGGCGCGCAGGAACACCGCGCTGGTGCTTTCCTCGCCGGTACCGCCGGCGGCGCCCAGCAGCAGCGGCCGGGCCAGCCGCGAGGAGGCATCGTCGGCCACCGCCTGCAGCGCCGCCAGGGTGTCGCTGGCCTGGTCGCTGCCCAGCACCGCGATGAACTCGCCGCTGCCGGTGACCCGGTTGATGCTGTCGCCGCGCGTGGCATCCAGGCACTGTTCCAGCGCCACATCCAGCTGCTGCAGCTGGCGCTCCAGGCTGCGCTCGCCCATCTGCTCGGCCAGGGCCGCCAGGTCCTGCAGCTCGAGGATGACCACGGTGCAGGCGGTGCCGGTGGTGGCGTGCGCGGCTTCCACCAGCGGGCTCTGCTCGAGGATGGTCGCCACTTCCTGCTCGCGCTCGCGGCTGCGCGCTTCCATCAGGTTCATGGTCAGCCGGGCCAGGGCCTGCAGGGCGTCACGCTGCTCGGCGCTGAGCGAACGCGGCGTCAGGTCCACCACGCAGACGCTGCCCACCGCCGCGCCCTCGCGGGTGACCAGCGGCATGCCCGCATAGAAGCGCGCACCCATCTCGTTCAACACCGGGTTGTCGACGAAGCGGCTGTCCTGCTTCAGGTCGCCCACTTCCAGCAACTGATCGGGCTGGCGGATCGCGTGGTCGCAGACCGCCACGTCGCGGTCGGTTTCGCTGCCCTCCACGCCGATGCGCGCCTTGAACCATTGGCGGTCACGATCGATCAGCGTCACCAGCGCCATCGGCGTGCCGCAGACGGCGGCGGCCACCTTCACGATGTCATCGTAGGCCGGCTCGGGCAGGCTGCCGACCACGTGCAGCGCATCCAGCGCGTGCTGGCGTTCGGTTTCAGTGAATGCGGCAGAAGAATGATCCGTCATGGTGATCCTGGGCAGTCAAAGGACGTGGTCCATGCTAGAACAGGCCGGCGTCCAATGGATGAACCACCCCCGCAGCGGCCCGGGTTTCGGGCAGAATCGCCGGCATGGACCGGCCGGAAGCGTGATGCGTCACGCCGCAGGGCCTTCGCACTGCCCACTCATGGAACGAGGACACGCCATGGTTGTTCGCCCCTTGCTGCTGTCGGGTTGGCTGCTCGCTGCAGCGTTGCCTGCGGCTGCACAGCAGATCCGTTCGGCCACCGGGCCTGCGCCCAGGCCGCTGCCCGCGGCACCCCGGCCGGCGCACAACTCGATGGCCAAGAGCACGACGCCGTTCAACTGCGACCAGTACGCCTGGCCGAACCACCCGCATCCCGAAATGAAGGCGTACTGCGCCAGCGTTGAAGCCGGCATCCTGCAGAACGAAGCGCGCCAGGCCGGTCGTCCCGGTCCGTCCGCCGAGGTGGGCGTGCTGCCTGCGCTCGGTTCGGCCGAGTCCAAGCGCACCGGCACGGCCTGCATTGGCGGGCAGGCCTTCCGCCGGCTGGCCAACGGGTGGGAACAGATCTCGGCCCCTGCGGGCGGCTGGCTGCGCTGCCGCGAGCGCTAGCCGCTCTTTGCCGCGGGCGGCGGCAGCGACAGCGACTGCAGGTCCACGCCGCTGCGCAGGATCTGCAGCGCCCCCAGCGCCAATGCATGCATGCCCTGGGCGAACTCGCGGTCGACCTCGCTGGCGTCGCGCGCGCGCGTTCCTGCAGGCACGGCGTCCTTGCCGGTACCGGCGTACAGCGTGTCAGCCACGGCGATGCAATGGAACGCCACGGTCGACATCAGCCAGCGTGCCTGCTCCACCGGCAGGGCATACGCCGCTGCAACCTCGCTCTGGTGCCCGGCGATGCGCGCACTCATCGTGGGTGAGGCCACCGAGCGGCGCAGCAGGTAAGGGGTCAGCCCGGGGTGTGCGATCACCAGATCGCGCAGCGAAGCGATGAAGTCGATCAGGTAGTCCGGCAGCGCCTGCCCATCGCCCCACTCGACAGGTGGCATCTGCCAGCGCTCGAAGATCGCTTCGGCCACCGCGACTTTCAGCGCCTCCAGGCTGGCGATGTGGTTGTAGAGCGTCATGTGGGTCACCCCGAGTGCCCCCGCAAGCCCGACGAAGGTCAGGTCGCGCAGCCCCATGGCCATGCCGGCCTCGACGATGCGTGCATGGCTGAGCTTCTTCGGGCGTCCGCGCGTCGGTGCCTGTTCGCTGTCTTTCATCGGCGGCTTGACCATTTAATTTATAGTAATGATAATTAATCGCACCACGCCGCGCACCACCTGCGCGCGGCGTGATCGTAGCAACTGCGCCTCACCGCTCCCAGCCAGGCATCGGCCCAGCCAGCAACCCCGCCTGCACCCGCCCATCCCGCATCCGCCGGGCCCATTGCCAGGGCGCAGGCCTCGTCATACCCAGGTACACCCATGACGCCCGATGTCCGTTGCCATGCTCCCTTGTCCTGCCTGCGTGCAGGCCGAGCCACCCCGCTGCTGCTTGCGCTGGGCGGCGTTCTCATCCTTCCCGCGCCTTCGGTGCTGGCCCAGGCCCTCACCGCCGCCACCGACCGCGCGCCGCAGGTGTCCACCCTCGATTCGGTGAACGTGCACGAGCGCCGCACCGTCACCGATCCCTATGCCGGGGGCCAGGTGGCATCGGGCGGGCGCGTGGGCCTGCTCGGCAACCGCGATTTCATGGATACGCCGTTCAACACCATCAGCTACACCGAGGCCTACATCGCCGATCGGCAGGCACGTGACATCACTTCGGTCATCGCGGCGGCAGATCCGACGGTGTTCACCAACAATGCCTCCGGCGCGTGGAGCGAGAACTACGCCATCCGCGGGTTTGCTTCCAGCACCACCGACATGACCGTGGACGGCCTGTTCGGCATGGCGCCGTTCTATCGCACGTCGCCGGAAATGTTCGAGCGGATTGATGTGCTGAAGGGACCGTCGGCGCTGCTCAACGGCATGCCGCCGGGCGGCTCGGTAGGCGGCACCATCAACCTGGTTCCCAAGCGTGCGGCCGATGCGCCGCTGACCCGGCTGAGCGTGGACCATGGCTCCGACGCGCAGTTCGGCGGCCATGTGGATGTCGGCCGCCGCTTCGGCAACCGCAAGCAGTGGGGCGTGCGCGTCAACGCCGTGCACCGCGAAGGCGAGGGCGCCATCCGCCACCAGGACAAGGCCTACCAGCTGGGCTCACTGGCCCTGGACTGGCGCGGCGAGCGCAGCCGCGCATCGCTGGACCTCTACACTGCCGAGGATCTCATCCATGGCCCGACCCGCGGCGTCAGCCTGGATGTTGGCGTGGCGGTACCGAAGCCGCCGCGCGCCGATGTGCTCATCAACCCCGAATGGGGCAGGGTGGAGAGCCGTGACAAGGGCGCGATCCTGCGCGGTGAAGTCGACTTCAACGATCACCTGGTGGGCTACGCGGCCTTCGGTGCCAGCGAGACCAACTACAGTTACAACGGCGCCATCAGTGCGTTGGTGCTCAACAACGCCGGTGATTTCCGCACCACCGTGGCCCAGCTGGCCTTCCACACCCGCAAGCAGTCAGCCGATGTCGGCGTGCGCGGCAGCTTCCAGACCGGCCCGGTCAGTCACCAGCTGGCCGCCAATGCCACGGCCTACCAGCACAAACAGGACGACTACGGCCGCCGCAGCGTGCCCGAGGCCAGCTGGGTGACCAACCTCTACGCGCCCACCTGGAACGAAGCGCCCGCGTTCATCACCCCGCACATCATGCATACCGAGGTGAAGCTGCGCAGCGTGGGCGTGGCCGATACCCTGGGGTTTGCCGACGATCGCGTGCAGGTCACGCTGGGCGTGCGTCGCCAGCAGGTGCAGAGTGATGCGTTCGACATCAACACCGGTGCACTGTCTTCGCGCTACAAGCAGAGCGCCACGACCCCGGCCGCCGCGGTGCTGTTCAAGCTGGGCGGCAAGGTATCGCTGTATGCCAACAGCATCGAGGGCCTCAGCCAGGGCGCGACCGCGCCGACCACGGCCGCCAATGCCGGCGAAGTGTTCCCGCCGTTCAAGACCCGGCAGAAAGAACTTGGCCTGAAGCTCGATGCGGGCCGCTTCGCACATTCCTTCAGCCTGTTCGAGATCAAGCGGCCCAGCGGTTACACCGATCCGGTCTCCAACATCTATTCGTTCGGCGGCGAGCAGCGCAACCGCGGCGCGGACTGGAGCTTCTTCGGTTCACCGCTGGACGGTGTCCGCCTGATGGGCGGCGTGGCCTACGTGCAGCCCAAGCTCACGCGCACCCAGAGTGGCATCAACGAAGGGAAGCTGGCCACCGGCCTGCCGAAGGTGCAGGGCAAGATCACCGGTGAATGGGATCTGCCGATGCTGGAAGGCTTCAGCCTCAATGCGGGCATCACCTCCATGTCCCGGCAGTTCATCAGTGCCGACAACACGCAGTGGGTGGCCGGGCACACCGTGTACGACCTGGGGGCGCGCTACGCGACCCGTCTCTCCGGCCGCCCGCTGACCCTGCGCGGCACGATCAACAACCTGACCAACACGGCCTACTGGGGCCAGCCCTTGCTGTCCAGCCTGGCGCTGGGTGCACCGCGGACCTTCACGCTGTCGGCCACCGTCGATTTCTGATGGGAGGGAGCGCAGGCTTCAGAGCCTGCCTTCGGCCACGTAACGCGCGGCGCCCTGGTCGACCAGCGCCTGCAGTTGCTGCAGCAACGCGTCGTCCCAGTGCTCGAAGTTGAAGCAGGATTTGCCCTGCATGTGTTGCTTCAGCGCGGGGCTGATGCCTGCCAGCAGCTCGGGGAAGTCGTAGACGGGCATCAGGTGGAAGGCGTGCCTGCGCCCGGATACTTTCACTGCAGCGAAGAACTGCGCCTTGCCGTTGGCGCCCGGCCTGCGGCAATTGGCGTAGAAATGCTGGTCTGTATCGTGGACGACGACCAGGCCGTCGCCATGGCGCAGCAGCATCTGCCGCAGGGCGCCGAAGAGGTCGGGCGGGACCGTGCCGGTGGCCGGCGTGGGTGTCGCCTGGGTGCGTGTCATGGAAACCTCCCGGCCTGGGACTCTGCAGGTTGCCGCTGCGCGCACCGTAGCATGGGGGAGGGATGCGATCCGGACATGCCTGCCGGATCGCCCCTTCCTCAGGTTCAGGCCTTGGCCACAGCCTGGATCAGTACTGCAGCGGCTTCGGCCGACGAGCCCGGGTTCTGGCCGGTGACCAGCAGGCCATCGCGCAGCACATACGAGCCCCAGTCCGGGCCCTTGCTGTAGTCACCGCCCAGGTCCTTCAGCATGTCCTCCACCAGGAAGGGCACGACGTTGGTCAGGCCGACGGCGTCCTCCTCGGTGTTGGCGAAGCCGGTGACCTGCTTGCCGGCGACCAGCGGCGTGCCATCGGGTGCCTTGACCTGGCGCAGCACGCCCGGCGCATGGCAGACCAGGCCGACCGGCTTGCCGCTGGCAACGAACGCTTCGATCAGTGCGATGGAATGGGAGTCGTTGGCCAGATCCCACAGCGGACCGTGGCCGCCCGGGTAGAACACCGTATCGAAGTCGGCGGCATTGACGCTGTCCAAGCGGACGGTGGCGGCCAGCTGCGCCTTGGCGGCGGCGTCGGCTTCAAAGCGATGGGTCAGCTCGGTCTGGAAGGCCGGCTCATTGCTCTTCGGGTCCAGCGGCGGCTGGCCACCCTTGGGCGAGGCCAGCACGATCTCCGCACCCGCATCCTTGAAGGCGTAGTAGGGCGCAGCCAGTTCTTCCAGCCAGAACCCGGTCTTGTGCCCGGTATCACCCAGCTGGTCGTGCGAGGTCAGAACGATGAGGACTTTCATGGTGGTGCTCCTGTTGGGAGAGTGGTGCAGTAGACCGGTCGTCTAGCGCCCGGCCGCAAAAAAACACTTCGCGGGAAGTGTGGCGTACGCAGCCCTCGCTCAGCGTGAGGGATGCAGGATCTGTCGGGTGGCACGCTGCGCGTTGTCGAAGGGCTGCGGCCCGCGCACGATCTTGACCATGATGCTGGCGCCCAGCCACAGCTGGTAGAGGCTCTGCGCCAGAGCGGCCGCATCGCCGCTGCAGGCCAGCGAGCCATCGGCCTGACCGCCCTCGATCGCCTGTGCCAGCCGCTCGATGATGCCAGCGGTGCCGCTGCGCAGCGCCGCACGCATCGCCGGCGAAAGGTCCGCAACTTCCGCACCCAGCTTCACCGCAAGGCACTTGCCCTGGCAGTCCTCGAAGGACTGGCTGGCCATCCACGCGGCGAAGTAGCTGTCCAGCTGCTGGGCCCTGGTCTGGCCGCCGGCGCGGAAGATCTGGTCCATTTCGGCCAGGTACTCGTCGAAGTAGTCCTGCAGCAGGGCCTCGCCGAAGGCTTCCTTGGAGCCGAAGTAGTGGTAGAACGAGCCCTTGGGCACGCCGGCCGCGGTCAGCACCTCGTTCAGGCCGACCGCCGAGAAGCCCTTGCCGCCCATGGTGCGGCGGCCGCTGGCCAGGATCTTCTGGCGGACGTCGGTGCCTGCGGTGTCGGTGGGGGAGTTCATGGGAGCGACGATACGCTCGATTAGACCGGTCGTCTAGTGAGCTGTGCGGTATGTGCATTTTCCGTTCAGCATCGCCAGACCCTACTTTCGCGGCATGGCCCGGGTACCAATGCCGGTGCTAGGTTCCAGCAACGCAGGCAGCCGCTACGGAACACGATGACCTTCGCTGGAAGTGCGCCCCATGACACGCCACACCGGGTGATTTTCGCTGGCATCTGCGCACTCGTCCTCACCGTGGGCCTCGCCCGTTTCGCCTATACGCCCATGCTGCCGATCATGAAGGCGCAGGCGGGACTGGGGTATGTCGCCGCGGGTTGGCTGGCCGCCATCAACTACGCCGGCTACATGTCCGGCACCGTGCTGGCCGCGATGGCCGGCGATCTGCGCCGGCGCTACGTGCTCTATCGCATCGGCCTGGTGGTGGCGGTGGCCAGTACCGCGGCCATGGGCATGACCAGCAACCCCGTGGCCTGGAGCGTGCTGCGCTTCCTGTCGGGCCTGTCCAGCGTGGCCGGGCTGTTGCTGGCCTCGGGGCTGGTGCTGAACTGGCTGCTGCAGCACGGGCGCCGCCCGGACCTGGGCCTGCACTTCACCGGCATGGGGCTGGGCATCGTGGTGTCCGGTGCGGCGGTGGTCCTGACCCTGCCGGCACTGCCCTGGTCCGGGCAGTGGATCGCGCTCGGCGTGCTCGGTCTGCTGTTCCTCGTGCCCGCCTGGTGGTGGATGCCCGCTCCGGTACCTGCATCGCCCACCGCCGCGGCACAGGCCGCGCCACCGCCCTCGGCGTCGCGCAACTGGATGCGCCTGCTCAATGCAGCCTATGTGTGTGCGGGCTTCGGGTTCGTCATCGGCGCCACCTTCATCGTTGCCATCCTCGAACGCTTGCCCCTGCTGCAGGGCAGGGGCGGCTGGGTCTGGGTCATCGTCGGCGTGGCTGCATTGCCGTCCACCTTCATCTGGGACCGCATCGCCCGCCGCTTCGGCGCAACCCGGGCGCTGCTTCTGGCCTATGTGCTGCAGGGCGCGGGCATGCTGCTGCCTGCCGTATCCTCCAGCGCGCCGGTCAATCTGCTGTCGGCGGCCCTGTTTGGCGCGACGTTCGTGGGCATCGTCAGCCTCACCCTGGCCCTGGTGGGCCGCCATGTGCCATCCAACCCCTCCAGGGCGATGGCGCGCATCACGCTTGGGTATGGCGTGGCACAGATCATCGGGCCGATCATCGCCGGGTACATGGCCAGGGCGACTGGCAGCTACCAGGGCGCACTGCTGGCGACGGCGGTGTTGATGGGCTGCGGCGCACTGCTGCTGTATGCGGCGGATCTGCAGGATCGCGGGAGCAGTTGAGGAGCACGCACGCTCACACTTGACGCCCCGCCGAGCCGACGATGAAGATCGGCACCACGCGCCAACGCTCAAGGATTGACCATGTCGGGCTTCATCGTTGACCTGCTGGAAGGCATTGCGGATTTCTTCACTGATGTCTGGCTGCTGCGCCGCCAGCGCGAAGCAAGGGGGCGGGCGTCGAACCGCTGGGGCGAGGACGCAGCCGATGTGGTCGTGTTCAATGGCTGGGTGATTGCGATTTCCATCCTTGCGCTGGCTGCTGCGGCGTTGTTGTTGTTCGCCTTCAAACTGCCGCTGTGGCTCAGCCTGGCGCCGATTGTTGCGGGTGGTGTGTATGTCGGCTATCGATGGATGGCGCTGGTGCGCGCCTGACCACCGCCCCAGACACCTTGCGGAAGGCGCGGATACGTTGCCGGCGACAACGATACATTTCGCCAGATTTCACCAATTGATAACCAATCGCATTTGGCATAGCATTCCGTCCGCCAGCCCCGGACCTTCGTCTCGCCAGCGCCCACGCTCACCGACACGAAGGCCCCATGAAGACTCTTTCCCTGCTCGCCGCCGCCGCGCTGGCGATGGCTGCATCCCTGCCGGCATACGCCCACACGCCTTATCTGGTGCCCAGCAACTTCGCGCCACGGGCGGGGCAGACGATTGCCATGGACGCCTCGTTTGCCGAGACCTTCTTCGTTCCGGAAACTGCGTTCGATGACAGCCAGTTCACGGTCACCGGCCCGGACGGCACGCAGGCGCCGCTGGCGTCGCAGGTGATGAAAACCCGCACCGTGGCCGAGTACACGCTGCCGGCGGGCACGGGCACCTACCGCCTCAGCACCGGCCCGCGCCTGGGTGCGCTGTTCCGTACCTGGGAACACAACGGCAAGCGCGAGAGCTCGCGCGATCCGGCAGTGAAGATTCCGGCCGGGGCGAAGGTGATCTCCGATTTCCAGTCGCTTACCCAGGCCGACAGCTACATCACCGTGGGCAACCCGGACCGCGCCGCGCTGGCGCCGCGCAACAAGGGCGTGGAGCTGGTGCCGGTCACCCATCCCAGCGATCTGTACGTGGGCGAAGCCTTCGAGTTCGTCGTGCAGTACGACGGCACGCCGCTGGCCAACCAGGCCGTGGAGATCACCGAAGCGGTGTGGAGTTCGGATCGCACGCCGCAGGTGGTCAACCTGAAAAGCGATGCTGCCGGACACGTGCGCTTCCCGCTGTCCGCCGCCGGCACCTGGGTCGCGCTGACCCGCCACCGCACGGCCGCACCGGCCGGTGCACCGGTGGCCGAGTACAGCAACAGCGTGACGCTCACGTTCCGCGTGCTCAATCCCTGATTTCCCCGTAACACCGCCTTCGAGGTCGACATGAAAACCACCGTGCTTGCCAGTGCGTGCGTTGCCGCGCTGCTGCTTTCTTCTGCTGTATCCGCACAGACCGCGCCCGGCCCGCGCCCGCTGGTGGGCGGCCATGGCAACAACGTGCTGGCCTTCATCGCCGAGCATGACGACAACGCCGATGGCCGCGTAACCTGGCAGGAGTTCGAGACGTTCCGCCGCACCCGCTTCGACGCCACCGATACCGACCGCAACGGCACCGTGGAGGAAGCCGAGTACGTGGCCGAGTTCGATGCCCGCGTTGCGGCCGAGATCGAGCGCGAGCGTGCCGCCCAGATTGAACAGACCAAGGCCCGCTTTGCCGCGCTGGACACCGACAAGAGTGGACAGGTGTCGCGCGCCGAGTTCGATGTTGCCGGCGAAAAGACCTGGCAGGGCGGCCAGAAGGCGCTGGCCAGCAGAACGAGTGAAAGCAAGGCCGCACCGGAGCGGGAAGCAAAGACCGCCGCTGGTGCCCAGCGCTTCGACAACCAGCGCCGCAGCCGCATCGGCATGCCCACCAGCCATACCGCGGCCGGCTTCCTGGAGCTATACGACGAGAACGGCGACGGCAAGGTCGAGCGTGCCGAGTACGAGCGCGTACGCGATGCACAGTTCGCCCGTACCGACAGCAACGGCGATGGCCAGCTGGCCCTGGATGAGTACCTGGCCGAGTTCGAGACGCGCGTGGATCGTCGCATCGATGCGCTGGACCAGGGCGGCGATCGCCAGGTCCACGTGCGTTTTGGCGTGCTCGACGCGGACAAGAATGGCCATATGACCTTCGCCGAGTACCAGGTGTCGGGCAAGCGCCTGTTCGAAACCGCGGATCGCAACAAGGACGGCGTGGTCGACGCTGTCGACGCCCGGCTGCCCGCGCCCGAATCGCGCCGCTGATGGACCGGGCCACCCGAACGGGGTGGCCCGCTGTCTTCCCCTTCGTTGCGTTCATCCACCGGTCCGCCCTGGACCGGCTGGGCAACGCTGTGCCTGATCGAGCCTTCGATGAAGCGATGTTCCCTCTTTCTGCTGGCGACCTGCATGGCCCTGGGCGGCCTGCCTTCCGTCGCCGCGGGTGCGGCCGAGCTGCATCGCGATGATGTGCTCGGCACCTCGCTCGACCTGCGCATCGACGCGCCTGCAGCCCAGGCGGCGGCCGCCGGCCGTGCGGCGCTGGCCGAGATCGAGCGGCTGGACACGCTGCTCAGCCGCTGGCGTGCGGACAGCGAGCTGAGTCGCTTCAATGCCACGACCGCGCCGCAGGATCTGTCCCACGACCTGCGCGCCGTGCTGCGCCTGTGCGAGGAATGGCGGGCGCGCACCGAAGGACTCTTCAGCTGCCGCCTGGGCGGACTTGCCCAGCGTTGGCAGCAGGCCCAGGAAAGCGGCGTCCTGCCGACGCGCGAAGCCCTGCGAGCACTGGCCTCGGACGCGAACGCCGCTGAGGTCCGCCTGGACGATCGACAGCCGGTGGCGCGCCCACCCGCGGTGATCTTCGACGTGGACGCGCTGGCCAAGGGCTACATCATCGATCGCGCCCTGGCCGCTGCCCGCGCTGCCGCACCGGCGGCCACCGCCATCGGGCTGGATATCGGCGGCGATGCCCGCTACTGGCAGGCCGATGGGGCAGGGCAGGCCTGGCCGGTGGGCGTGGCCGATGCGCGTGCACCGCGTGACAATCGCGCGGCACTGGCTACCGTGGGCCTGCGCTCGCAGGCCATCGCCGCCAGCGGCCACGCCACCCGCGGCTATACGGTAGGCCGCCGGCACTACAGCCACATCCTTGATCCCTGGTCGGGCTGGCCGATGCAGTTCGCACCGTCTGCGACCGTCGTGGCGCCCGATGCCAGCAGTGCCGATGCGCTGGCCACCGCACTGTCGGTGATGCCGATCCGCTCCGGCCTGGAGCTGGCCGATGTGCTGCCGGATGTCGCCGCGCTGATCCTCAGTGATACCGGCACGGCCTTCGCCTCGCAGCGCTGGCCCGGCCTGCTGTTGCCGGCAAGCGGCACGACCGTCGCTCCTGAACGGCTGGTCATTGATTACCAGGTGCCCCCGCTGGCCAGCGAGCGCTACCACGCACCGTACCTGGCACTGTGGATCGCGCGCGACGACGGCAGCCCGGTGCGCCAGTTGCTGGTCCTCGGCGAGCGCTCGCGTTACCTGCAGGATCTGCCGCAATGGTGGCGCCGCTATGGCCGCGACGATCTGCCGGCGATCCAGGGCATCGCGCGGCCCACGCGCCTGCCGGGCCACTACTCGGTGGCGTGGGATGGGCGCGATGACCGCGGCCAGGCCATGCCGCCGGGCGCGTACCGCCTGCAGGTCGAGGCGGCGCGTCAGGGCGGTGGCCACGAATTCCTCTCCGTGCCCATCGATACCGGCCAGGGCAGCGAGCTGGCCACGCAGGCGCACGGCAGCAGCGAGATCGGCACCGTGCAGGTCTCAAGGCCCTAGCCACCGTTCTTTCCCGATTACTCCCAGCAACGCAGACCGCGCCGCACCCCGGCGCTCCGCAGCCAGGAACGCCCGGGCGCCACCCGCCCGCGGCACCACCACCTTCCACAACTGCGGAGTCTCCGATGAACATGAAACCCTCGCTGCTGGCCCTGGCCGTCGCCACCAGCCTTGCCGTGCCCACGCTCGCCCGCGCGGCCGCGCTTGAAGCCGACAGCACCCTCGACACCATCCAGGTGACCGAGACGCGCAAGAAGTCCGACAACCAGAACGTCACCACGCTTTCGGCGAAAAACCTGCGGCAGCAGGGCGCGCAGAGCATGGAAGACGCCATCCGCTACGTGCCCGGCGTGGAAATGGTCGACCTGGGGCGCGCCGGTTTCAACGGCTTCAACATCCGGGGCCTGGAAGCCGACCGCGTGTCGATCACGCTGGATGGCCTCAGCTTCCCGCAGAGCATGGACCCGGGCAGCTACCAGCCGTACGAGTTCTTCCGTTCGGGTCGCGGCAGCGTCGATCTGGAGGCCGTCAAGACGGTCGAGATCATCAAGGGGGCCGACGCCATCACCGCCGGCAGCGGCGCACTCAGCGGCGCGGTGATGTTCACCACCAAGGATCCTGCCGACTTCCTCAAGGCCAGTGGCAACGACAGCTTCGGCTCGGTGAAGTACGGCTACACCGGGTCCAGCGACGAGAACATGGGCTCGCTGACGCTGGCCAACCGCACCGGCAGGTTCGAATCGCTGCTGGTCTATACCAAGCGTGATGGCCACGAAACCGAATCCTGGTACGACACCACCCTCGACCGGCTGGGCCCGGGGCGCCGCACGCCGGATCCGGTGGACCGCGAGAGCGACAACCTGCTGTTCAAGGTCAACTTCCTGGCCACCGACACCCAGACCCTGGGCGTGGTGTATGAGCGGGCCCGCGCCACCAATGATGTCGACAACTGGACCCGCAGCGACGGCACCGGCTCGTACTTCTTCCGCAGCGCTGAAGACCGCAGCGACCGTGACCGCTATGGCCTGAAGTACACCTGGCGGGCAGGCAACGCGCTGTTTGACAGCATGGAAGCCACCGCCGACCACCAGAAGAACTACATCCAGGGCCAGACCAACGTGCTGGTCGCCAACGGCACCGCCGCGACCTATGGCACCCGCTGCTCGATCACCGACCCGTGCTCGCGCCAGGAAGACCGCTGGGATACCCAGAAGCGCAACCGGGTCGCCCTGGATTTCGACAAGAGCGTGGAGGCTGGCGGCCTGCGCCATGACATCGTGTACGGCGCAGCCTGGCAGCAGGCGAAGATCCACTGGAACTCGGTGGATTCGCGCTGGGGCAACGATGGCAGCCTGTTCACCCGTGACACCGATCCGTCGCTGTGGCCGGACACCCGCGAGACCGACCTGACCGCCTATGTGCGTGATCGCGTGCGCCTGCTCGACGACCGCCTCAGCCTGACCGGCGGCCTGCGCTACGACAGTTACAAGTACACCCCGGAAACCTCGGCCGGCGGCAACGGCCAGTCCGGCTACGAAGATGGCGGTGGCAGCGTCGGCGTCTCGAAGTTCTCCTCGCCCACCTGGAACCTGGGCGCCGAGTTCAAGTTCACCGACACCCAGTCGCTGTGGGTGCAGGGCGGCCGTGGCTTCCGCGCGCCGGGCGTGAATGACATGTACGGCACCTCGTCCACCACCGAAGTGACCCGCGTGTCCGATGGTGCGACCGTCACCGTGCCCGATGGCAAAAGCAACCCGGACCTGGATGCCGAGCGCAGCCTGAACCTGGAACTGGGCTGGCGCTACCAGAGCGACCGACTGCGCCTGGGCGTCTCGGTGTTCCGTGACAAGTACAGCAACTTCATCGACACCGCGCAGTTCGTCGCCGATGCGGGCACCCAGTACAGCACCACCACCCGTGGCGTCACCACGGTCACCAACGGCTACACCTACACCATGCCGATCAACCGCGGCAACGTGGAAGTGAAGGGCGTGGAAGCGGAGGGCATGTGGCTGCTGGCCGATGACTGGCTGGCCCGCGTGGCCTATTCGTACAACGAAGGCACCGACAACGACGGCGAACCGCTGGCCAGCATCATCCCGGCCAAGGCGGTGGGTGGCCTGACCTACAACGCACCGTCGCGACGCTGGAGCGTCACCGCCAACGTCACCCACCAGCAGCGCAAGGATCCCTCGGATTACGGCAGGAGCATCACCAACGGCAGTTACGGCGTGGAAGTGGTGCCGGTCTACGCCTACAAGGCCCGCGAGTACACGCTGCTGGACGTGTTCGGCAGCTACGCGATCACCCCGAAGATCAACCTGACCGCCGGCGTCTACAACGTGTTCAACAAGGAGTACTACCTGTGGAACCGCGTGCGCACCGCCGGCGCCGGCACGGCCATCTTCCAGGGGGCAACCAGCCCTGATGGCATCGGCCGCTGGTCGCAGCCGGGCCGCAACGTGCGCTTCACCCTCAGCTACGACTTCCTGTAAGCCGAGCAGGGGTCGGAAGCCATCCACGCACGGCGTGGATCTACTGGGCATGGCACCTTGGTAGATCCACGCCACGCGTGGATGAACCGCCGGAGACCATTCACGCACGGCGTGGATCTACAGCGTCCTCTCATACTGCACTTTCATTCCCATGCTGCTGTCGCTGCCGGTGTAGCGCGACACCGCGCCATCAGCATCCCGATACACCGTGCGCGAGCCCTGCCGCTGCTGCAGCACATTGGACAGCGACAGATTCAACCGGCTGGCGTCGTCCAGCCTCCAGTCGGCAGCAACATCCAGCGTGCGCTCGGGCGTCGATGCCCGCGTCCACTCGGCGCTGAGACGATTCTGGCCGCCGCCACTGTAGCTGTAGTCCACGCTGCTGGAGAACCGCTTCGATGCCTGCCAATGCAGCCCCACGTTCCCGCTCAGCGGCGTCTGGTCGGCCAGCCGGTTGTCCGGCCCCGGCACGGACGCCACGCGTGACACGTTGCGGGTCAGGTTCGCCGTGAACTGGATATCGACCTCGGTCGGCAGCAGATCGGCCAGTGCGAAGCGCGCATCGAGGGTCAGTCCATGGGTGCGTGCCTTGCCAGCGTTGTAGGGCGAGGTGGTCCACAGACCGTCCTGCACGTACAGCGAGCGCAGGATCACATCATCGATGCGGCGCGCATACGCCCCCAGGCTGACCAACCCATCCTTGCCGATGTAATGCTCGAAGCTGGCATCCAGGCCCCAGGCGATTTCCGGGCGCAGCGCGGGGTTGCCCTGCTGGTCAGGGTTGGTCGGGCCATTGCTGTTGTTGACCGAATACCGGCGCGGCAGCAGTTGCCACGGTTGCGGCGCGCTGAACGTGCGCGCCAGGCCGAGGCGGAACTGGTCCTTGCTGGAAAGCGAGGGCGTGAACACCCACTGTGCGATGGGGCTGAGCACGCTCGAACGGTTGTGCAGGGTACCCGTGATGCGGCTGCCTACTGCGGTTTCCAGGCCCTCCCAGCGCAGGCCGAGGTAGGTCTGCAGGCGTGGCGAGGTCCGCCACTGGTCCTGAGCGTACAGCGCGAGGCGGCGGATGTCGGCCTGGTAGTCGTCGTCGATCAGCCCCAGGGGACGTCCATCGGCGGACTGGTCGCGTTGCACGCGATGCTCGTTGCGCCTGGTGTAGCCGCCGTCCCAGCCGAAGGCCAGATCATGCCGTTCGCTGACACCGCTGATGTACTTGCCGGTGCTGGAGTAGGCCGTGTGGGTTGCGCGCGTGCGCACGCTGCGGTCCAGTGCGAAGTCACCTGCGGGCGCAAAGCCGAGAAAGGAAAAGTCGATGTCACGGCTGAAGTGCATGACCCCCAGCTTCGTCTCCAACGTATCGTCATCACCGATCCGGCGCTTCCATTGGCCATCGGTCTTGGCCGTCCACGTGCGCGCGTCGTTGATCCAGCGGTTGCGCGGGTAGTCGCTCGGGCCACCCTCACGCACGGCTTCGTTGCGATCGCGGGTCCAGGCTTCCTTCCTGTACTGCAGCAGGCTCTGCCAGCTGACCTCGTCGCGCTCGCCAAGCGTCCACGTCAGCTTCGGCGCAACATTGAAGGTGCTGGTCTGGCCGTCATAGCGCTCGCGCGTACGGCGCTGGTACAGCACCGCCCCCAGGGCGTCGCTGGCCTGGTCATCGATCGTCGCAGCGCGGCGCTCCTTCGGGGCCGACGCCGTACCGCTCACCGACCACGCCAGGCCCTGCTGCTTGCCCGACAGCAGCAGGGTGGCCGCGGGCGTGATGCCGCCGCCCAGTTGTTCCGCACTGAGCTTGAGCGTGCGCTGGCGCGCTTCCCCTGTGCGGCGCAGGACGATGTTGATGGTGCCGGCAATCGACCGCGTGCTGTACTCGGCGACCGCCGTGGGCAGGATCTCGATGCGCTCGACCAGCTCCGGTGAGATCGAATCGATCGAGAACCCCGCGGGCGCCGGGTCGCCACCGATCAGGATCTGCACGTAGTCGCCACCGAGCCCACGCATGCGGATGCCATCGGCAGTGACCGTAACGCCGGGAAGGCGGCGCAGCACGCTGCCGAGCCGGTCATCATGGTGGCGCAGGATGTCCTCGCGGCCGATGCTGATGCGCAGGGTGGGGTCGTCGCGGCGAAGGTCCGCCGCAGAGGGTCCGGTGACCTTGACCGCCTGCAGGTCGGTCGCGCGGCGATCCCGTGCAGGCGGATCAGCAGGCTGGGCGTGTCCGGTGTCGGCCAACAGGCTGATGCCCAGCGCCAGGCTCGCGGCCAGGGGTCGCCGTGGCGGGGCGGCGGGGTGGGTTTGCACGCTTGCATTCCTTCAGGGGTCGAGGGGCGTCCTGCCCGAGCAACTCTATCGACCCCGGCCCGCGCGCAGCAGCGGAATGTTGTTGCAGCAGCCATGAGCAGGATTCATGGCGGGACCACCTATCCTTGCCAACCAGGGTTGGCGTCTACCACTGCATCAGACGATGCTCGGGTCATGCATGCCCCGCAGCTTCTTCTTGTTGATCTTGCCCACGCTGGTACGCTCCAGCGAATCCACGAATGCCACCCGTTCGGGAATCGCATAGCGCGACAGGTCCCCGGCACGGCTGCGCGCAGCGATCAGCTCGATGATCTCCGCCTCGCCCACTTCACTGCCTGCATGGCGCACCACCAGCGGCAGGGGGCGCTCGCCCCATTTCGTGTCGGCGATCCCGATCACGGCCACCTCGTTCACTGCCGGGTGCAGGGCGATGATGTCTTCCAGCGCGAGCGAAGAGATCCATTCACCGCCGGTCTTGATCACATCCTTGATGCGGTCGGTCACCCGCAGGTAACCCCCCTCATCGATGTTGCCGATGTCGCCGGTGTGCAGGTAGCCGCCCGCCCACAGGGCCGTCGATGCGTCGGGGTTGTGCAGGTAGCCCTGGGTCAGCCAGGGCGCACGCACCACGACCTCGCCGGTGGCGACGCCGTCGTGGGCCACGTCCTGCAGGTCCGGATCGACGATGCGCAGGTCGACCAGTGGTACTGGAATGCCCGCCTTGGTGCGCAGCGACAGCGCCTCGCCAGCATCGTCCAGCGCATCAACGTCGACCTGTGCCAGGGTCAACAACGGGCAGGTCTCGGACATGCCGTAACCGCCGAAGATATCGACGCCCAGCGCCAGCGCACGCTGTGCCAGTGCCCGCGGCAGTGCCGCGCCGCCGATGATGACTTTCCAGTGGCTCAGATCGGTCTGCGCCGCACTGGGATGTTCCAGCAGCATGTGCAGGATGGTGGGCACGCAGTGCGAGAAGGTCACCTTCTCGCGGGCGATCAGTGCCAGAAGGTTGCCGGGCAGGTAGCGGCCGGGATAGACCTGCTTGATCCCCATCAGCGTCGCGACGTAGGGCACGCCCCAGGCATGCACATGGAACATCGGGGTGATCGGCATGTAGACATCGCCCCGGTGCATCCGGCCCTGGCTGGCGGCACTGCCCAGCGCGGCCATCGCGGCCAGCGAGTGCAGCACCAGCTGGCGGTGGCTGAAGTACACGCCCTTGGGCAGGCCGGTGGTGCCGGTGGTGTAGAACATCGTCGCACGCGTGTTCTCGTCGAAATCCGGGAACGCGGTGACAGCAGTGGCGTCGCGCAGGCCGGCCTCGTACTCGGTCACGAAACCCGCCGGCAGCTCGCCGCCGGCATCATCCAGCAGGATGCGCGTGCGCAGGTCGGGCAGGTGTTCCTCGATGCCGTCCAGCACCGGCAGGAACTCGCGGTTGACCAGGATCACCCGCGCGCCGCTGTGGTTGAGGGTGTAGGCGATCTGCTCCGGCGCCAGGCGGATGTTCACCATCATCAGCACCGCGCCGATCATCGGCACCGCGAAGTAGGCCTCCAGGTAGCGGTTGCTGTCCCAGTCCATCACCGCCACGGTGTCACCGGGCTTCACTCCGAGCGAAGTCAACATCCCCGCCAGCTGGCCGATGCGCGTCTGCAGGGTGCGGTAGTCGAAGCGCACCTTGTCGCCGTAGACGATTTCCTGCCCCGGGTTCACCGCCAACGGGGTGAGCAGCAGCTGCTTGATCAGCAGCGGGTAGGCATGGGCTTCGGGTGCAGCGGTGGTGGAGGGCATGGACGGTCCTTGTGGGCGGCGCATCGGCGGCCGTTCTTCATGCAGCCACACTAGCAACCCGGCACCCACGCACCAGCGTACCTAGGTACCCGTGCCCGGCTGCGGATGTTTTGCTAATCTCGCTTGAACATGCCAACCCTGCTGATCGCCGACGACCATCCCTTGTTCCGCGCCGCACTGCATCGCGCGGCGGAAGAGGCCGTCGCCGACCTGCAGATCAGCGAGGCAGACTCGCTGGACAGCGTGCTGGAGACCCTCGAACGCCAGTCGATCGACCTGATGCTGCTGGACCTGCACATGCCGGGCAACCACGGCCTGGCCGGGCTGGCCACCATCCGCGCCCTGCAGCCGGGGCTGGCCATCATCATCGTCTCGGCCAACGAGGAACCGCAGGTGATCCGCCGAGCCATCGATCTGGGTGCGGCCGGTTACCTGCCCAAGAGTTCGGGCTTGAGCGAGCTGCAGCTGGCCCTGCAATCCGTGCTGGAAGGCGAACGCTGGATCCCCGCGATCCTGCGCGAGCCGGTGGCGCGGGTCGCGCCCTTCAGCAAGGATGCGGACCTGGCCGCGCGCCTGGCCAGCCTGTCCGCGCACCAGTACAAGGTGCTGGGGCTGGTGGCGGAGGGGCTGCTCAACAAGCAGATCGCCGACCGGCTGGGCGTGCAGCTGCGCACGGTGAAGGCGCACATGACCCGCATCATGGAACGGCTGGGCGTGCGCAACCGCGCCCAGGCCATCCGTGTGCTTCATGAGATGGGCCTGAGCGACCCCTCGCGGCAGATCGAAGGCGCGCAGGACGCCTGATTCCTCAGGCGGGCAGGGTGCCCGGCGCTGCCAGCAGGTGGTTGATCGCCCAGCGCAGCGCCAATGGCTTGAACGGCTTGTTCAACAGTGAGAGCCCGGCGCCGCGCACGGCGTCGCGCGTGTCGCCACCGGTGTCGGCGCTGAGAATCACCGTCGGTCGTGGCCCATGGCGCGCCACCAGGCGCTGCCAGAGCGCTACGCCGGTGTCGCCGTCATCGAGGTGGTAGTCGAACAGCCACAGCGCAGCGTCCTCCGCAGATGTACCCACCGAACCGGCGTCGGCCACCGCAACCACGTCACAGCCCCAGGCCAGCAGCATCTGCCGCATCGCTTCCAGCGCGTCGGCATCGTTGTCGACCACCAGCACGCGCAGGCCCTTGATGGTGCTGCTGCCGCCGGCCGCCGGCAGGGTGCGTGGCGCCACCGGCGGCGCTGCCCGCACCACGCTGATCGAGAACGCCGAGCCGCGTCCCGGCACGCTGCGCAACTGCAACGGCGCATGCAGCAGGCCGGCAATGCGATGGGCGATGGTCAGGCCCAGGCCGAGGCCTTGGCCGTTGCTGCGGTCGAGGCGGTGGAATTCTTCGAACACCACGGCCTGCTGCTCGGGCGCGATGCCTGGGCCACTGTCGTGCACGCCGATCAACAGCCGGTCGCCCTGACGGCGCACGCCCAGCAGCACGCCGCCACTGCGCGTGTAGCGGATGGCATTGGCCAGGAAATTCTGCAGCACCCGACGCAGCAGCAGCGGATCGCTGTGCACCCAGGCACGGGTGCCGACGTAACCGAAGTGCAGGCCGCGCGCCGCCGCCAGTACCGCAAACTCCTGCGCCAGCGGATCGAGCACGCTGGACAGCGCGAAGGGCCGCGGGTCGGCCACCAGGCCGCCGGCTTCCAGCCGCGAAATATCCAGCAGCCCCGAGAGCAGGTCGTCGGTGGAATCCAGCGCGCCACGGATCTGGCGCAGGAAGCTGTCGAGGAACTCCGATTCGATGTGCTGCGACATCGCATCGGTCAGCAGCTGGGCCGCATGCAGTGGTTGGATCAGGTCGTGGCCGACCGCTGTCAGGAAGCGGGTCTTGGCCACGTTGGCCCGCTCGGCCTGGTGTACCGCCTGTTCCAGGCGCGCGGTGCGGTCCTGCACGCGCCGCTCCAGCGTTTCATTGCTGCGCTTCAGTGCATCTTCGGCGCGGCGGAACGCGGTGACGTCGGTGAAGGTGGCCACGTAACCACCGCCGGGCATCGGGTTGCCGCGGATTTCGACGATGGTGTTGTCCGGGAAGATGCGTTCGGACAGATGCGGGGTGCCTCGGCGCATATGCACCACGCGGCGCTGCAGGGCCTTGTCCGGGCTGTCGCCGGGTACATGGCCGATGCGCAGCTGGCCCAGCGCCCACGCAGTGAGGTTGGCCACCGGCTGGCCCACCTGCAGCAGCTCGGGCGGGAACTTGAACAGCGCTGCGTAACGGCTGTTCCAGGCCACCAGCTGCAGCTGTGCATCCACCACGCTGATGCCCTGGCTCATGTTCTCCAGCGCCGCTTCCAGCAGGCGCTGGTTGAAGCGCAGCACCTGGGTGGCTTCGCCCACGGCGCGGGTAACCGCATCCAGTGGAGCCGCGCCGCCATCACGTGCGGCCTCCACCAGCAGGCGCGCCATGCCCGCACCGACCACGGCCGTCAGTTCGCGCTCGATGGCGGTGACCCGTTCGTCATCCAGCACCTGCCCGGCGTGGCCATCCATCAGCTGCCGTGCGCGTTCCGGGCCGAGGAAGCGCACCGCGGTCTTGCGCAGGGAGACGGCGGCCACCGCATCGCGCTGGCGTGGCAGCGGCGGGCGCACCGCGCGTGCCACCAGCAGCACCGCCATCAGGTTGGCCGCCAGGCTGGCACCCATGCTGATGGCGATATGCCCCGGCTGCAGCCGCATCGACAGCAATGCCAGCCAATGCACGCCGTCCGTGCTCGTACCGTGCGGTACGGCCGGGACGATCATCGGCAACAGCACCAGCCACAGCCACACCAGCGAACCCACCACGATGCCGGCAATGATCGCCGGCGAAGGCGTGCGTGGCCGGTACACCGCCAGCAGCACGGCCGGTGCCAGCTGCGAGAGCGCAGTGAAGGACATCAGGCCGAAGTCGCTGAGCGCCTCGGTATCGCTCATCGCGCGGCTGTACAGCCAGGCCATCAGGAACACGGCGATGATGCCGGCGCGACGGAAGGCCAGCACGCGGGGGCGAAGGTCACCTGCGGACAGGCCACCATCGATGCCGCCGAGCAGGCGCGTGCCCACGCCATGGTTGCCCAGCATGATCGACAGGGTCAGGCCGGACAGGATCATCATGCCGGTGGCCGCGCTCAGGCTGCCCAGGTAGGCCACCAGGGCCAGCAGGTGGTGGCCGCCAGCCAGCGGCAGGGCCAGCACGTACAGGTCCGGCGACACCGACGCCGGCAGCTGCGAGGCACCGTACAGCGCCATCGGCACCGACGGCAGGCCGATCAGCAGCAGGTACACCGGGAACAGCCAGCGCGCTGTCTTCAGGTCCGATGGCTGGCGCAGCTCGACCACGCCCACATGGAACTGATGGGGCAGGGTGAAGGCGGAAATCGCACCCAGCGCCACCATGGTCAGGTAGTCAGGCACCACCGCCGGCGGCGGCAGCGTGGCCATCTTTTCCAGCAGCGGCGCACCGGCCTGCTGCACCGACAGCCCGGCATACAGGCCGATGGCCAGCAGGGCCACCAGTTTCAACACCGATTCCAGGCCGAGCGCCACCACGATGCCGCGATTGTGTTCGGTGGCCGATGCCTTGCGCGCACCGAACAGCAGGGTGAACGCCGCCATCGTCAGCGCGAACCAGAACGACATGTCCAGCTGCCAGCCGGCCGGGGTGAAGCGGTCGCCGAGCAGCGCGCCCAGGCCTTGGCTGACGGCCTTCAACTGCAGGGCGATGTAGGGAATGATGCCGAACAGCGCAACCACGGTGATGGTGATGCCCAAGCCCTGGTCGGCCCGCAGGCGTGCCACCACCAGGTCGGCAATGGTGGCGCTGTTGTGCTGCTTGGCCAGGCGCCCCAACCGGGCCAGGAAAGGCAGGCCGAAGGCGAAGATCAGTGCCATGCCCACCAGCGTCGGCGGAATCGGGAATCCCCATTGCACGCCCTGCGAGGCCGCACCGTAATAGGTCCAGGCCGTGCAGTGCACCGCCAGCGACAGCGCGTAGATGGCCGGCCACACGCGCGCCAGCCGGTGCCCCTGGCGTTCGCCCCAGAGGGCCACGCCAAACAGCAGAACGGTCCACGCAATACAGGCGAACAGGACGATGGAAGGCGTCAACATCGCTCCAGTGTAGAGAGAACCGCCGCCAGCGTGCAGCGGGGCAGGGCCCGGTCAGCCGGCCAGCACCACCAGCGCGAGCTGCTCGGCCACCAGTGCCACCTCGCCATCGGGCAGGCGTTCAACGGTCTTGCGCTGGGTCAGCAGCCACTGCCCGGGTCCGCGCGGTTCCAGCGTAACGAGCTGCGATCGCACCCGAACCTCGCTGCCACTGCGCACCGGCGCCAGGAAGCGCACCTTGTTCAAGCCGTAATTCAGCACGTGGGCGATGCCTGCAAAGCCGGTCAGCGCGGCCACATCGTCGTCCACGGTCATCGACAGCAGCAGGAAGCCGTGGGCGATGGTCTGCCCGCCCGGCAACTGCGCCTGTGCCCGCGCCGGATCGACATGGATCCAGTTGTGGTCGCCCGTGGCCTCGGCGAAGGCATCGATGCGTGCCTGCGAGATGCGCCTGGGCGTACCCAGCCGCTCGCCGGACGCCCAGTGCTGGAGAGGGCGCAGGGCGGCCGGCAGCGCTTCAGCGGCGGCCGTCGTGCTCACCGCACGGCCGCCAGCAGGCCGAGGATCGCGCCGCGCGCCTCCGGCTCGGACAGCATCGGTGCGTGGCCCACATCGGGCACTTCCACCAGGCGGGCGCTGGGCGAGGTCGCAGCCATCTGCCGCGCCACGTCGGCCGGCAGGATGTCCGACAGCGCGCCACGCACCACCAGTACCGGTACCCGTGCGGTCAGCTTGCGCACCGCACGCCACAGCACCGGGCGCAGCAGCCACAGCACCCACGGCCGCGTGGTGCGGATGATCGCCGGGTCGTAGTCCAGCTCCATCAATCCATCGCTGCGGTGGCGGAAGGTACGCAGTGCCATCGCCCGCCAGTCTTCCTGGGTGTAGCGCGGGAATGCGGCCTGGCCGATGCTGCCCATATAGGCCGCCGCCTGCTGCAGGTCCATCGGCGGCACCGGCTTGCCCGCGTACTTGCCGATGCGCGCCAGCGCTTCACGCGGTACCCGCGGGCCAGCATCGTTGAGGACCGCGGCGGCCACCAGATCCGGCGCGCGCGAGGCCACGGTAAGGGTGACCAGCACGCCCAGCGACGTGCCCACGAACACCGCCCTGGCGATGCTCTGCGAGCGCAGCAGCGCGACCATGTCATCGGCGTAGGTGCGAGCGTTGTAGCTGGTCGGGTCATGCGCGCGTTCCGAACCGGCACGCCCACGCAGGTCGACCGCGATCACCCGCCAGCCCTCATCGGTCAGCGTCTGGGCGAGGGCATCGAAATCGGCGGCATTGCGGGTCAGGCCCGGGATGCAGACCACCGTACCGCGGGGCGCGAGCCCCACGGCCGGTGCATGGTCGCGCGCGTGCAGGCGCAGGCCGTCATCACTGTTCCAGTACAGATCGTCGTAAGACTGCGTCATGCAGAAGCTTCCTAGAAATCGTAACGGGCGCTGAGACTATACTGGCGTGGCGCACCGTAGAACCCGATCAGCGTGCCCACCGCCGGGATGTTGTAGCCGGTGGTGCGGTATTCCTTGTCGGCCAGGTTGGTGCCCTGCAGCGAGAGCGTCCAGGTGTCATCCACGCGCCAGACCACGCCGGCATTCACCAGCCCGTAGCCGCCCTGGCGGATCACCGGGCTCAGATCGGTGGTCGGCCACACTTCGCTCTGGTAGCTGTAGCTCACCCGCGCGGACAGGTTGCCGCCGTTGGCCAGGTCGGTGCGGTACTCCACGTTCAATGCACCCGAATATTCCGGCGCATTGGTGAACTTCATCTGTTTGGCCACGTTGACGCCGCGGTCCATGTACTCGTCGTACTTCGCATCCAGCCAGGCCAGGTTGCCCGAGATCAGCCAGTGCTGGGTCGGCAGGTACTGGTACTCGATCTCCAGGCCGTTCACCGTGCCCTTGCCGGCATTGGTGAAATCACCGAAGAAGGAATCTTCGATGCCGTCGCCGTTGGTGTCGATGCCGGTGAACACCGAGAGCTGGATGTCCTTGTACTTGTTGTGGAACGCCGACAGGTTCAGGAACAGGCGCTGGTCGAGGAAGGCCATCTTGCTGCCGATTTCGAAGCTGTCGACGGTCTCGTCATCGAACGGTTCGGCCGAGCGCGGCACCGCCACCGCATTGGCGCGGATGTTGTAGCCGCCCGATTTGAAGCCGCGCGTGGCCAGCCCGTACACCATGATGTCCGGGGTGATCTGGTAATCCAGCGAGACCTTGGGCGAGACGTTGCTGAAATTGGTCTTCTTGTCGAAGTCCGCAGTCACCGCCACCGGCCGGACAAAGCCGGGATCGGCGTACAGGCGGTTCAGCACGATCGCGCGCTTGTCCTCATCGGTGTAGCGGGCGCCGACGTCCAGCTTCAGCTTGTTGGTGAGGTCGAAGGTCCAATCCGCATAGAGCGCGATGCTGTCGGTGAGCACCTTGCCCTGGTTGTCGGCGAACTGCGCACTGAAGTAGTTGTTCTGGATCTGGCCGCCGGCCTCGCCCTTGAACTGGTACAGGCCCACCACGCCGCGCACGCGGCCGCCGGCATCGTAGTTCAGCTGCAGCTCGTTGCTCACCTGGTTGTCGTCGTAGGTGCCACTGACGTCGGCCAGCTTCACCGGGGTGGTGTCGAAATCGACGTTGCCCTGGCTGTCCGATTCGCGCTTTGCAACCACGTACTTCAGCGCGACGTCCTCGTTCGGGCGCCAGTTCACCGTGGCCGAGGCCCCCTTGCTCTCCACGTTGTTGAGATTGCGCATGCCCGAGCGGATGTCATAGCGGCTGTCCATCGGCGGGTAGCCGGGCAGGAACGGGTTCGGCGCCAGCATCTTCGAACCGCGCATGCCCGAGGTATCGTCGGTGTAGTCCAGCGCGAACTGCACGTCGAAGTCATCACCGGCGTAGGCGCCCAAGTTGAAGCGCGCCGCCTTGATCTGCTTGTCGCTCACCGGCTGGCCGTTGAGCGTGTTTTCTCCAAAGCCATCGTTGTTGAGGCTGGCCACCGCCACGCGGGCGCGCAGGCCGCTGTCGGCGCCACCGATCGGGCCGCCGATGGCGGCCTTGGCATCGAGCTGGCTGTAGTTGCCCACTGTGATCTGGGCAAAGCCCTCGGTTTCGGTAGGCACGCCGCGCGAGATGTACTTGATGGCGCCGCCGATGGTGTTCTTGCCGTACAGCGTGCCCTGCGGGCCGCGCAGCACTTCGATGCGGGAGACATCGAACACGTCCAGCAGCGCACCCTGCGGCCGCGCGATGTAGACGTCATCCAGGTAGATGCCCACGCCAGGGTCCGAGCCCCAGGTGGGATCGGACTGGCCGACGCCACGGATATACGCGGTGACCGTGCTGCTGGCGCCGCGCGCCGCATAGATGGTCATGTTCGGCACCTGGGGGCCCAGAGCGCTGATGTCCTGCACGTTCAACTTGTCCAGCGCCTCGGAGGTGAACGCCGTGACGGCCACCGGCACTTCCTGCAGGGTTTCCTCACGCTTGCGCGCGGTCACCATGATGCTGTCCAGGTTGGTGGCCGAGGCGGCCTTGCCGGCCGTCGATGCGGGCTGCGGCGCGTCCTGTGCCAGCACCGGCCCGGAGGCCAGCAGCACGCCGATCATCAGGCTCAAGCAATTCCGTTTCATTCATTCCCCCCAGAGGGCATGTCCATTGCAGATGGCCCATTGCCACCCATGGCCCCAAGGCTAGCCGTGCCTTGGTACCGGGCGCGAGTGGACCTAGGTCCAGTCGGCACGGCCGTGCAGATGCGGATACTGGCCCCATCCCCACACGACGGTGCCGTATGGCACCGCCTCCCGGTACCACGTCATCCACGACTCACGCATGAGGATCTGAGCATGAACTCTGGAATCGATTCGATCAGGACGCTGTTGCTGGGGGTGTGCACCTGGCTGGCGATGAGCGCCACGGCGTCCGCCGCAGACACCCCGGGGCATTGGGAGTTCGGCCTGTACGGCAACGCGTATGGTGCCCGCGAGTACCAGGTCTGGGTGCCCGCCAACTACCAGCCCAGCCAGCCATTGCCCGTGCTGCTGGTGCTGCACGGCTGCGTGACCGGCCCGAACCTGATGGGCGAGGCGTCCGGCTTCAACGATGTGGCCGACACCGAAGGCTTCATCGTGGTGTACCCGCGGCAGAACGTCACCGCCAACCCCACGCGTTGCTGGAACTGGCAGTTGCCGGTGAACCAGACGCGCGGCAGCGGTGAAGCCTCCATCCTGGCGGGCATCGTGGATGAAGTGAAAGCCGGCTACGCGGTCGATCCGCACCGGGTCTACGTCACCGGCATTTCCGCCGGCGGGGCGATGACCTCGATCATGCTGGCGTGCTACTCGGATGTGTTCGCCGCCGGCGCCATCCATTCCGGGGGCATGTACAAGGGCGCCACCACGATTTCCGGCAGTGCGTATGCGCTGCTGGCCGGCAGCATCTATTCGCCGGACAGCAACGGCCGACTGGCGTGGCAGTGCTCGGGTTCGGCGAAGCCCCGGCCGCTGCCGGTGCTGGTGTTCCATGGCACGGCCGATTCCACGGTCAACCCGATCAATGGCCAGCAGGCCGTGCGCCAGTTCCTGCAGACCAACGACCTGGCCGACGACGGCGTGGACAACGACTCGGTGAAGTACGTGCCGACCAGCACCTACCACGGCCAGGTGCCGGGCGGCCGCGCGTACACGGTGGACACCTACGCCTACAACGGCAGGATCCTGGCCCAGCATTACGTGGTGCAGGGCATGGGTCACGCCTGGAGCGGCAGCCAATCCGGCCTGCCGTTCACCGACCCGCAGGGGCCGGACGCCACCCTGATCACCTGGCTGTTCCTCAAGGACAATCAGCGCTGACATGAACTTGTAGAGTCGAGCCATGCTCGACTGAAGGCTGGGGGACCATCGCCAGTGCGGCGGCCATAGGCTTCCGCACTGGCGCATGGTTTTGGTGGTGGTCCAGCCCATGCTAGCCTCCCCACCAGGACGCACACGCCTGACAGGGGGAGGGCATGGATTTCCGCACCCACGTACCTGGCGTGTTGATCGCACTCGCACTCAGTTTTCTTGCAGCACCGCTGACATCCTCCGCCCACAGCGGCGGGCTGGACAAGAACGGCTGCCACACCAATCGCAAGACCGGCGACTACCACTGCCATCGCGGCGCATCCATCACGCCGCGCAGCATCGAACCACCCCGCAACAACCTGGCCCCCGGGCCTGCAGGCAGCAACCGCCCGTTTGCCAACTGTGCCGAAGCGCGCGCCGCAGGCGCAGCCCCCGTGCGCCGGGGCGAGCCGGGCTACGGCCCACACCTGGACCGCGACAATGATGGGATAGGGTGCGAGCCCTATCGGGGTCGCAGATAGGGCCCGCTCAGCGCGCCCGCTCCAGTTCCTTCATCCTCGCCTTGCTGCGGTCCAGCCACAGCGCGTTGTGGCTGCGGGCATGGCGTGACCAGTGCCGGGCATCGTCCAGGATGCTGGCAAACAGGCTGTGGCTCCGCTCACGGTCCGCAGCGTCAGGCTGGGTCAGCAGCCACTCCGCGTACACACAGCGTGCCTCGGCATCGTTGCCGCATTCCACGGCGCGCTCGAAGGCGGCCTGGGCGCCAGGCGAACGGGCACCAGCCAGCGCCTGCGCATACAGCAGGGTCTGCTCGGGCTTGCGGCGAACGTCCGGATGGCGGGCAAACAGACCTTCCAGCGTCTCCACCGCAAGCGCGGCCTGTCCGGATTCAAAACGCGCGCGGGCAAGGCCCGTCAGGATGTACGGGTCATCCCCCAGCGGCGAGCTGGCGGCCAGTTCAAGCAGCTCCCGGGCTTCCTCGGCCTGGCCCGCCCCCAGCAGCTGCATGCCCAGGCGGACGCGATTCTGCACAGTCGGCGTGCGGGAGAGTTCGGCCCGCGCATTACGCAGGTCCTTGCCTGGGTCGATGAACTGTTTCGCCGAACTGACCACCTGGCGCGCGCCACGCGAATGGCGGATCTCCGGCAGGTAGATCGCCAGGCCGTAGACCACGCTGCCCAGCAGCGGGAACGAGAACAGCAGCAGGAGCCAGTACAGGCTCTGGCCTGAGCGGATGGCGTGTACCGCGAAATAGATCGCGGCAATGAAGTGGAGTCCTATTCCAAGGTAGGGCATGGTGCGCCAGCAGTTCCGTCTGAGGGAGGGAACTATACGGGATCGCACCCTCTACCTTTGCGGGATGACATGGATCGGAGTTTTCCTACATTGCGAGAAGCACTTTCCCTACGTCGCAGCACGTAGAGATTGGCCTCACAATCCGCCGAGCAGAGAGGAGGACGGAGGACAATGACTAGGGCCCTCATTGAACTCAGCTTTCCTCACTGGCAGGAGATGTAACTGTTCATATCTTTCTCCCAACCATTCCGGACATTTTCAGATCAATGCTTACGATGACCTCTGATAGATCAATCTGGCTTCCTCGGCGCAACGGGGAACATCAGGCGATCTCAACGAATCGCAATCTGCTCTTCATCGGAGCCAATGGATCAGGCAAGACTCGTCTAGGTACGTGGCTCGAAATGGAGTCGCCCGATAGTGCGCGCGTGTTCAGGATCTCGGCGCAGAAATCGCTATCGATGCCCGACTCAACCACGCCTGTCTCGATCGAGCTTGCTGAAAGAAATCTGCTCTTCGGTAATCCAAATGACGAGGCCAACAAACGGCATTACCGATGGCAAAGCAAACCTGCAACGTCCTTCCTTAACGACTACGAAAAGCTTATGGTTTTTCTATTCTCAGATGAGACGGAAGAGAACGCCAAGTACAAGGTGGCCCAGCGTAACTCTGAGACAAAGATAGAACCCCCGCTGACCCGACTCGACAAGGTTAAGCGCACATGGGAGCTAATTCTCCCCCATCGCGAGCTGATAGTTGGAGGTCTGCGAATTCAAACGTGCATACGTGGCGATTCAAGTAAGATCTACAACTCATCGGAGATGAGCGACGGCGAGCGCGTAATCTTCTATCTGATCGGGCAGTGTTTGGCAGCACCGAAAGACGGAATCGTAGTCATTGATGAGCCTGAGTTGCACCTACATAAATCCGTTCAATCGCCCCTATGGTCTGAGATTGAGAAGCTGCGTCCTGATTGCCTGTTCGTTTACTTGACGCATGACGTTGATTTTGCCGTGGCACAGGAGGGAGCGCAACGAGTTTGGCTCAAGTCCTTCGATGGCGAGGGATGGGATTGGGAGCTAATCAAGGACGATAGCGATCTCCCAGATGATCTGTTGATCGAAGTTCTTGGAAGTCGGAAGCCAGTTGTCTTCGTTGAGGGAGAGAGCGGTAGCCACGATGTGGCACTCTATCGCGAGATTCTTGCTAAATTTCTGGTTATACCCAGGGGTAGCTGCGATCAAGTCATTCAAGCCGTTAGAGCGTTGCGCTCTAACAGCCAGCTGCATCACCTTCAAGTGTATGGCCTGATTGATCGAGATCGACGGACACTGGCCGAAGTGGCGGCACTGGAGGATGATCACGTCTTCACCCTAGATGTGGCGGAGGTTGAGAACCTGTTCTGCACTGAGGAAATTCTTGCGATCGTTAGCAATCGCCTTGCTCGAGATGTTGCAGAGGACTTCAGGGTTTCGGTCGCTCAAGTATTCAGCCAGCTGGCAGGCGAGTTGGAAACCCAAGTTTCATTGCGTGTAATTTCAGAGATTAAATTTCAATTGCGCTTATTCAATGCCTCGGCGCGCGGAGAGGACTGTCTTGTAGCGGCTCTGGATAAAGTCAGAAACGACATTGATGTTCCCTCCTTGTACGCTAGGTTTAACGATGAGTATCAGGCCATCATTGATGACACCAACTATCGAGGACTCCTTGCCCTCTACAACAGGAAATCGCTGCCGACCCAAGTCGGAGCTGCGCTCGGACTGAAGAAGGGGGAGCTCGTTGAACTTGTGATTCGCCTTGCTCGCTCCGATGCCCGCGATTCGATCACTGATGCCATTACTCCTTACTTGGGGGCGTTTGCGGGTTTCATCAGAGGTCGTGGATAAGCGAGGCTCGTGCTGTGGACTTGGGCTGACTCATCTTTCTGCAAAGATCCATCACTCGCAGATCTACGTTGCAGCTCATGTCTGTGATCGATCATTGCATAGAGGTGAAACATGACCGTGCCCGAGTCTACCTGGGATGAAATTGCTTTCGCAAAGATCAAGGATCTCCGCGGGTAGTCCAACGCAAGCTAGACCTAGTGGGCAATGCCCAAGAGGCTAAGTATCCACATCACTCATCAACCCCTAGAAAAACACTCTCCTCCAGCGGTATCCGCACCTCCACGCACGTGCCACCTTCCGGCGCCTCCCCCAGCACCAGCACGCCCCGCAGCAAGCGCGTCCGCTCCTCCATCGTAATCACCCCCAGCCCGGGCCCACGCGAGCGCCGTGCCTGCCGGGGTAGTCCAACGCCGTCATCGCAGATACGCAGTACCGCCAGATGCGCGTCGGTGCTGAATGAAATCGTGGCCGACTCCGCCTGGGCGTGACGCACCACGTTATGCAGCGCTTCCTGGGCGATGCGGAACAGATTGATCTTCTGCTCCCGCGTCAGGTCGTCCTCGGTTTCGGCACAGCCGACAAAGGTCACCCGTGGTGGCCCGGAGTGCGATTGGCACAGGCTCTCCAATGCAGAGGCGAGGGTGCTGAAGTGCAGGATGCTCGGATGCAGATCGTGCGAGATCTGCCGCACGCGCTCGGAAACATCGGTCAGTTTCCACTGCAGCACCGAAAGGCTGTCCTGGTACGGCCCCGGCAACTGCCGCCTGACGCTGCTCAGCTGGATGGACACGGCAGCGATGGACTGGTTGATGTCATCGTGCAGATCGCGGGCAATGCGCGTGCGTTCTTCCTCCTGCACCTTGATGAGTTGCCCGGCCATCACCGCCATGCGCGCATCGGCCTCTTCCAGCGTGGCGCGCAGATGCCGCCATTGCTCGGAAATCACCACCATCATCAGCAGGCCCATCACCGCCACCAGCGCGCCGATCTGGATGACGGTCACTGCGGTGCTGCCTTCCCATGGCGTGGTGGCCTCGCCTTCTGCGAAATTCACCTGCAGGCAGCCCAGCGTGAGCATCAGCAACGACAGGAACGCGGTGCCCGCACCGCACAGGAACAGCACCACCAGCAAGGTGCACAGCAGGCTGACCACCAGCAGCGTGTGCGCGAGGGCGGCACTGGAACTGAGATTGGCCCACGCGGTGGCCGCCAGCGCGATGAAGATGGCCAGCGGCGCAACCTGGCTCAGCGACAGGCGCGGGCCGGCCCCCGTGCCGCGATGCGTGAGGCCGACATGGATGGGAACGAACAGCAGGAAGCCCAGCGCCTGCGCGAGGAAGTTGGAGTGCCAGTAGGTCTGCCATGGCGGCAGGCCCAGCGCGCCGCCCACCATCCAGTACAGCGTGGCGATCAGCAGCGGCAGCACCAGCCCGCAACACACCACGAAGCGCAGCACCCATGCCGAGCTCTGCAATGGGTTGGCGCCGCGTGCGGGCAGGGCCAGGTAGCGGGCAGCGGGGAGCAGCAGCAGGCAGTAGGCGATGTGCAGCGGCAGATACGCGGGAAACGCGACGTCCGTCGCAATCTGCGCCGATATGCCGCCGACCCAGACGGCACTGGACCAGACGATGGCGCGCGTGCCATGGGTGGACAGCAGGACGCACAGGAACATTGCCCCCAGCAGGCAGAGGCCTTGCGGGCTGGAGGAGGCATGCCAGACGTCCATCGTGGCCAGCTGCCCCAGCGCGGCGGACACGGCAATAAGCACGGCCGGCAGCAGCACGGCCGACCCGGGGTCTGCCTTGCCTTGGGTCAGCGCACCAGCGTCCAGGCGTGGGGGAGCGGGGGAGGCCGGACGCACAGGGTCGATGAACTCGCTCATGGAGTCCGGTTGTGTTGGACCGCCGATGATGTTAAGACACCATTCAAGCTGCGCTATCCATTTCCCGACATCTACAGGTGTTGCAGATGGAAACCTGTGCCTCAGTCTCACGTTTCAGCGCCTTCACGCTGAGTGGTTTTGATCCAGAGATATTGCGGGGCGTGGTCCATCACAGCTGTTTCGACCAGCGCCTGCTGGCCGGCGGCGGCTTCACCGCGCGGGTGGAGCGGTTGAGCCTGCAGCGGTGCAGCCTGGATTGCGGCGTGTACTCGCTGCCGGTCCTGGCGCGTGGGGAATTCGATCGCAATGTAATGACGATCGCGATGGCCGTCAGTTGCGATCAGCCACTCTGGGCCAGCGGCCACGTAGTCGAGCGCGGCCGCCTGATGGTGTTTGCCGAGCAGTATGCGGTGGACGTCTCCATTCCTGCGCACTGGCGCTGGTGCGTGCTGCGCATCGAGCGCGAACTGCTGATGCGAACGGCGCAGCAGCGCCTGGGCGTCGAACCACGGTTGCCACGGATCGGCTGGCAGTTGCTGGCACCGCCTACCCAGCGCTGCCTGATGCTGTGCGAGCGCATTCTTTCCGTCCTCGACAGTGCATCCCGCTGGGACGAAACGGCGCAGCAGTCCGCCTTTGCCACGGTGGAGCAGTACCTGATCGATGCCTTCGTCGACGCCGTGGTGGAGTGCACGGCCGAGCCCTTCCATGTCAACGAGCTGTTGCAGCGCCGCCTGCGTGCGCTGGCCCAGGCCGAGCGGATGATGGAGGAGGGCCTGGCCGAGGGCATGAAACTGGAGGCGCTGTGCAGTGGACTGGATACGCAACCCCGGCAGCTTGAGCGGCTGTTCAAGCAGGTCCATGGCATGGGCCCGTGCCGCTGGTACAAGCTGGCGCGGTTGAATGAAGCGCGCCGCCGATTGGCCACTGGCGCGCCTGCCGACGGTGTCACCGGTGTGGCCATGGAGCTGGGCTTCAGCCACCTGGGGCGCTTCTCTGCCGACTACCGGCATCTGTTCGAGGAGTTGCCCGTGGAGACGCTGGCCGCGGCCAGGGCACGCCGGGCTGTGGCTAAGTAAATCTACCGGAGCAGGCGTCTGCAGCCGGCGAACTGACACCTCCTTCACGAGTTGGCACCAATGATCGAGCACGAATGGCGCGCCCGCGTAACGCGGAACGGAAGCTCTGTGCGGAGCCACGATGTCCAGCCCCCAAGCGCAAACGCGGATACTTGTTGCGGACGACCACGTGCTCGTCGCCGAAGGAGTGGAGAGCCTGTTGCGTACAGCAGGCCACCCGGTGGTGCGCGTCGATTCCGCTGAGCGGCTGCTGCAGCAGGTGCAGTCCGGAAGCTTCGCGCTGGTCATCTCCGATATCAGCATGCAGCACGCGAATGGCCTGGATGCGATGCGCCAGTTGTACGCCACGGGCCTGCAGGTGCCTTTCATCTTCCTCACCATGCACGCCGATCCGTGGCTGGCCAGGGATGCGCTGCGCGCGGGTGCGATGGGCTACGTATTGAAATCCGCGGCCGGCGAAGAACTGCTGCGCGCGGTGGAGGACGTGATCAACGGCCGCCATTACGTGAGCCCGGCGCTGGCGGCACCGGTGATCGCAGGCGGGTCGTGCCGCACGCCACCGCTCACCGACAAGCAGCGGCAGATCCTCAGCCAGGTCGCGCTGGGCCTGCGCTCAAAGCAGATCGCCTATTCGCTGGGCATCTCGGTGCGCACGGTGGAATCGCACAAGTACGCCTTGATGCAGGCCTTCGGCGTGCACGGCACCATCGAGCTGGTGCGCCGCGCACACGAGCTTGGGCTGGTGGAAAGCGCGACGCGTCACTTTTAGTGATGGCCAGCGCAGAAGACGCGGCATAACCGGTAGAAGTACTGAGGCGCAGCGAAGGGGAATGGGCCACTATGCGCCCACTGACCTTGCCAGCCGGTGGAGCGTTTGCCATGTCTTCCTCCCACCTGATCAAGATGACACGCACCCAGCTCACCGCCATGGTGGTCGGCGGAATGATCGGTGCGGGCATCTTCTCCCTTCCACGCACGTTTGCCGGCGCCACCGGGCCACTGGGTGCGGTGGTGGCCTGGCTTATCGCCGGCCTCGGCATGTACACGCTGGCGCGCGTGTTCCAGCTGCTGGCCGAACGCAAGCCCGACCTCGATGCGGGCGTGTTTGCCTACGCCAAGGAAGGCTTCGGCGACTATCCCGGCTTCCTCTCGGCGTTTGGCTACTGGATCGGCAGCTGCATCGGCAACGTGTCCTACTGGGTGCTGATCAAGTCCACGCTCGGTGCCTTCTTCCCGGTGTTCGGCGATGGCAATACCGTGGTGGCCATCCTGGTTGCGTCGATCGGCATCTGGCTCTTCCATTTCATGATCCTGCGCGGCGTGCAGCAGGCAGCGGCCATCAACAAGATCGTGACCATTGCCAAGGTCATTCCCATCCTGGTCTTCCTGGCCATCATGGTCTTCGCGTTCCGTACGGAGATGTTCACCCTCAACTTCTACGGCGGTGACCTGGAGGGCGGCATCTTCGCCCAGGTCCGCGCGACCATGCTGGTGACCGTGTTCGTGTTCCTCGGCATCGAGGGAGCCAGCGTCTATTCGCGCTATGCCAAGGATCGGCGCGATGTCGGCTCGGCGACCATTACCGGCTTCCTGGTGGTGACCACGCTGATGGTGCTGGTGACCCTGCTGCCGTATGCGGTGGTGCCCCGTGCAGACATCGCCGCGATGCGCCAGCCGTCGATGGCCGCGCTGCTGGAGGCGGTGGTGGGGCAGTGGGGCGCGATCTTCGTCAGCGTCGGCCTGCTGGTATCGGTACTGGGCGCCTACCTGACCTGGTCGCTGATCTGCGCCGAAGTGCTGTCCGCGGCCGCGCGCACCCGGGACATGCCCAAGGTGTTCGCCCGCGAGAATGCCAACGGCGTGCCTTCGGCGGCCCTGTGGGCCACCAACATCATCATCCAGCTGATCGTCATCAGCACCTACTGGTCGCGCGATGCCTTCAGCCTGATGCTGAACCTGACCAGCGCGATGTCGCTGATTCCGTTCTTCCTGGTGGCCGCCTACGGGCTGCAGCTGACGCGCAAAGGGGAAACCTATGACGTCTGGCCGCAGGACAGGGGGCGCGACCTGTTCCTCTGCGTGGCTGCCACCATCTACACCGCCTTCCTGCTCTGGGCCGGCGGCATCAAGTACATCGTGCTTTCGGCCGTGCTGTATGCGCCGGGCAGCCTGCTGTACCTGTGGGCGCGGCGCGAGCAGGGGCAGAAGTTCATAACCCGGCCCTCCGACGCAGCGATCCTGGTGCTGGCCATCATCGCCGCCCTCGTGGGCGTCTACTGGATCGCGACCGGATACATCGAGATCTGAGCGCAGCCGGGGAGGGGTGCACGATGAGCCCAGCACAGACCCGGCAGCTTTCCCGGCTGGAGCTGACCGCCCTGGTGGTCGGTTCGATGATCGGCTCGGGCATGTTCGCGCTGCCTGCGGCCTTTGCGCTGCGCACCGGCGGCCAGGGGGCGATGATCGCCTGGGCCATCGCCGGCAGCGGCATGCTGATGCTGGCGCTGGTGTTCCAGTCGCTGTCGCGGCTGAAGCCGGAGCTGGACTCGGGCATCTACGCCTATGCGCGGGCCGGCTTCGGGCCCTATGCCGGCTTTCTCTCGGCGGTGGGCTACTGGCTGGGCTGCTGCCTGGCCGACGTGGCCTGCCTCATCCTCATCAAGGCCACCCTCGGGCACTTCTTTCCGGCGTTCGGGGATGGCACCACCGTGCTGGCGATTGCGTCCGCATCGCTGCTGCTCTGGGGTTTCCACTTCCTCATCCTGCGCGGCATCAAGGAAGCGGCGCTGATCAACACCGTCGCCACCGTGGCCAAGCTGGTGCCGCTGGGGGTGTTCATCTTCTTCCTGCTGCTGCATTTCCAGCCGGATGTCTTCATCGCCAACCTGGCCGGCGGCAGTGACGGTGCTCCCGAGCCGCTGTGGCAGCAGGTGCGCGGCACGCTGCTGGTGACCGTATTTGTGTTCGTTGGCATTGAAGGGGCAAGTGTCTACTCGCGCCATGCGCGCCGCCGCGAGGACGTGGGCGTTGCCACAGTCGCTGGGTTCCTGGGTGTGCTGAGCCTGCTGGTGATGGTCACGTTGCTGTCCTACGGCATCCTGCCGCGTGCCGAACTGGCGGCGCTGCGCACCCCGTCCGTTGCCGGCGTGATGGAAGCCATGGTCGGGCGCTGGGGCGTGCTGTTCATCAGCGTGGGGCTGCTGGTGTCGGTGCTGGGCAACTACCTGTCGTGGTCGCTGCTGGCGGCCGAGGTGCTGCATTCGGCCGCGAGCCACGATGCCATGCCGGGGCAGCTGGCGGGCGAGAACGCACGCGGCGTGCCCTCCGCCGCCCTGTGGCTGACCAATGGCGTGATCCAGCTGTTCCTGCTGGTCAGCTGGTTCGCCGAGTACGCCTTCACCCTGGCTCTGATGATGACCAGCGCCATGACCCTGGTGCCGTACCTGCTGGTGGGCGCCTACCAGTTGAAGCTGTCGCTGGGCGGCGAGGGTGCCTCCATGCGCTGGGTGGCGGGGCTGGCCACGTTGTACGCCGCGGCGATGCTGCTGGCCGGTGGCACCCGCTACCTGCTGCTGTCCAGCCTGCTGTACGTGCCGGGCTCGCTGATGTACTGGGCCTGGCAGCGTGGTCGCGGCGCAAGGCTGCAGCGCGGCGAACGGTTCACCCTGGCCCTGCTCACGGTGATGGCGCTGATCGGCCTGGCCGCGCTGGCAAGCGGGCACCTGCGGCTGTGAAGGCACGTTCCCTGAAAAAGGGAGCCGTCCGGCACGCGGGGAGGGGAGGTCCGGGCCGGACGGCCTGATCGATTGCCACACCAAAGCAGACCCTAGGGGGGAGGGGCCTTCGAAGTACGCGCCAGCCGCTCGGTGATGGCCAGCACCAGGGCAGACACCAGCAGAAGGCCATGGATCACCGCCATCATCCGCAGCAGTTCCGGCTCGACGTGCTTGCCTTCTTCCAGCTTCATGAAGGTACGCAGCAGGGCAATGGCCGAAATCGCGATGATCGAGCCCATCAGCTTCATCTTCATCGCCGCGAAATCGACCGTGCCCATCCACGACGGGCGCCGCTCCTCGCCCGAATCGATGCGCGCAACGAAGTTCTCGTAGCCGGCCAGGGTGACGATCAGCAGCAGGTTTGCCACCAGTGACAGGTCGATCAGGCTGAGGGTGAGTAGCACCGCGTCAACCGGCGAGAGCTGGGGCAGGGCCAGCAGGCCCTCGGCCAGCTCGCGCAGGAACACCACCAGCAGCAGCACCAGGGCCACCACCAGGCCGAAGTAGAACGGCGCCATGATCCATCGCGCATCGAACAGGCTGCGCGATACGCCGCGGGCCAGCAGGCTGCGCAGGCGGGACATCAGCTGGCCGGCTCGCCGATGTAGTCCGCCGGCCGATCACTGACGTCCGGCCCGTTGTCCTGGCTCACATCGGTCGCGCGATCACTGCGGGTGGTACTGCGCATCTCGCGCCGCGCGTCACGCAGCCCGGTGGCATCCAGCGGGCGGATGCGCATGATGCGGCACTGCTGCGCCATGGGCATGCTGGCCGTGCGTGGGATGACGCTGTCCCAGCGGGCGCTGACGATGCCGAACGAGTTGGTCATCTGCACGGTGTGGGCAAAGGACAGGCCCGTACAGCGCCCGCGCAGCTGCAGCAGGTAGCCGCGGCTCTGTGTGGTCCACACCGCAAGTGCGCGGTCACCGAGCGGCGTCCACTGGGTCTGGCGCACGAAGCGGGTGAGCCGGAACGAGGGCACTGGGTCGCCCGCATGCTCGAAGTAGAGCGCGATGCGCTCGTTGGTGGTCATCGTGGGGGTGGTGCTGCAGCTGGATGCCAGCGCCAGAGCTAGGGCGGACAACAGGACGGTACGCATGGCGACCTCTCCTTTCAGGCGGGCTTATCGGCTGACGCGGGTGGTTACGCCATCGCTGGAGACGCGGACGCGATCACCGACCCGGTAGTCGGCGGCATTGCCATCCTGCGCGACGGCAACGGTGCGACCGTTTTCCAGCTGTACGGTGATTTCCACGCCATTGCGCGCGCCGCGCGCCAGTGCATTGCCGGCCGCACCGCCCGCAGCGGCACCGACGATCGCACCGACGGCATTCGCGCGCCGGCCACCGCCGATGGTGCTGCCGGCAATGCCGCCCACGGCGGCGCCGGTGACGGTCGCCACACCACGTGAATCGTTCTGGATCTGCACGTCACGGATGGACTGGATCGTGCCCCATTCGACGGTCTGCGCGCGGCCCACCTCGGACCGGTTGAACGTGCTGGGGGTGGTGTGGGTGGCACAGGCGCCAAGCAGCAGGGACGACGCCAGCAGCGCCGATGCGGCGCTCACGTTTCGCAAGCTCATGATGCTTCTCCAGCAGGGAGTGAGGGAACTATCGATTGCCAGCCGAGCATCCCTGGCATGCAGGGAACCTTCCTCGCTGCGTGCGATTGGCGCAGCGCTACCTCAGGTCCAACGATACTGAAATACGCGCACGAGCGCGCCGCCAGCGGGGTAGGTATTTCTACTGTTTTCTACCTAAAACAAGCCATTTCCTGCATTCCGGCGACTAGGATGCGATCACCCCTTTCGTTGATGCGGAGTCTTCCATGTCCAGTGCACCGGTGTATGGCGTCCACTCTGAAGTGGGTGTTCTCAGGAAGGTGATGGTGTGTTCACCGGGCCTGGCACACATGCGGCTGACGCCGCGCAACAAGGACGACCTGTTGTTCGATGACGTGATCTGGGTAGACAACGCCAAGCGCGACCATTTCGATTTCATGTCCAAGATGCGCGACCGCGGCGTGGACGTGGTCGAGATGCACAACCTGCTGGCCGAGACCCTGGAGATCGACGAGGCACGCAACTGGATCCTCGACCACCAGATCAATGCCAACGAGGTGGGCCTGGAGTTCATGGCCGAGGTGCGCGCCTACCTGCAGGAGCTGCCGCCACGGCGCCTGGCCGAGACGCTGATCGGCGGCCTGAGCGTTCTCGACCTGCCCGAGGACTTCGCCGGCCCGACCCTGCAGGCCATGCGCGCCATGCCCGAGCTGGTGGGCTACCTGCTGCCACCATTGCCCAACACCCTGTACACCCGGGATACCACCTGCTGGATCTACCAGGGCGTGACCCTCAATCCGCTGTACTGGCCGGCACGCCACGAGGAAACCATCCTGACCACGGCGATCTACCGGTTCCACCCGGATTTCGCCAAGGCGGACTTCCCCATCTGGTTCGGCGACCCCACCGTCGACCATGGCAATGCCACCCTGGAAGGCGGCGACGTACTCATCGCCGGCAACGGCATCGTCCTGATCGGCATGAGCGAGCGAACCTCGCGCACCGCCATCACCCAGCTGGCACAGTCGCTGTTCCGCAACGGCGCGGCCACCCGGATCATCGTGGCGGTGATGCCCAAGCTGCGCTCGGCCATGCACCTGGATACGGTGTTCACCTTCGCCGACCGCGACGTGGTGACCGTGTTCCCCGGCATCGTCGACCAGATCCATCCGGTTTCCCTGTACCCCAGCGACAAGGAACCCGGCTTCGAGATCGTGTTCGAAAAGCGCCACTTCAATGACGTGGTGGCCGAGGCGCTGGGCTTCCAGAAGCTGCGTATCGTCGAGTCCGGCGGCGACCGCTATGCCGCCGAACGCTCGCAGTGGGACAGCGGCAACAACCTGGTGGCGGTCTCGCCCGGCGTGGTGGTGGCCTACGACCGCAGCACCGCTACCAATACGGGCCTGCGCAAGGAAGGCATCGAGGTGATCAGCATCGTCGGCGCCGAGCTCGGCCGTGGCCGCGGTGGTGGGCACTGCATGACCTGCCCGCTGATCCGCGACCCGGTGCAGTTCTAGGCCGGCCGGGCCCAGCCTGGCTTTCCTGCGCGGCCGGGCAGCCCGGCGCGCCACGGTGCGGAGGTCACGATGATGCCTACCCTGCGATGTGTGGCCTGGCTGGTGCTGACCGCGCCGCTGCTGGCTGCGTGCGACCGCAGCGCCAACGCCCCCGGTGGCGCGCGGCCGCCGACGCTGGTGGATGTGGAAGTCGTGCAGGCGCAGGTGGTACCGAACCTGGTGGAGCTGCCGGGCCGGGTCGAGGCAGGGCGCTCGGTCGAGGTGCGCGCACGCGCCGACGGCATCATCGAGCAGCAGTTGTACGTGGATGGCACCACGGTTGCCGCGAATGCGCCCCTGTTCCAGATCGACCCCCGCGATCTGCGCGCGCGGCTGCAGCAGGCCAACGCCTCGCTGGCCTCGGCCCAGGCTGCACGCGCACAGACCTCCGCACTGCGGGCCCGGCTGGCCCAGCTGGTGCAGCGCAAGGCCGTGAGCGTGCAGGAGTTCGAGTCCGCGCAGGCCGGCTTCCGCCAGGCCGATGCCGCGCTGCAGGAGACGCAGGCCGCCGTTGCGCGGGCCAGGTTGCAGCTCGACCATGCACTTGTGCGCGCGCCGATTGCCGGCCGCGCCGGGCGCGCCCAGGTCAGTGAGGGCGCGCTGGCCAGCGCGGCCACGGCAACGCTGCTCACCCGCATCGACCAGCTCGACCCCGCGTTCGTGATCTTCAATCCCTCGCACGTGGCGATGGACGCGATGGAGCGCGATGTCAGCGAGGGCAGGGTGGTGCTCGGGCCAGACCAGCGGGTGGACGTCACCCTGCTGCTGGAGGGCGATGCGCGCCCGCCCATGGTCGGCACGCTGGACTTCAGCGAAACCGCCATCGATCCCTCCACCGGCAGCCGGGTGCTGCGGGCCCGGCTGAAGAACCCGGAGGGCCGGCTGCTGCCCGGCCAGTTCGTGCGCGGCCAGCTGGCGGTCGGCACCCTGCGCAATGGCATGAGCGTGCCCGAGCGCGCCGTGCAGATCGGCGAGGACGAATCCTCGGTGATGGTGGTGACGGCGGAGGGCATTGCGCAGCGTCGGCCGGTCACACTGGCCGGCCAGGCCGGTGGCCGCTGGATCGTCAGTGCCGGGCTGGAAGCGGGTGACCGCGTGGTCGTGGACGGCTGGCACAAGGTGCAACCCGGCCAGCCGGTGGCCATCAACACGGCGCCGCCGGGCAAAGGCAAGGCGCCGTGAACAGCGTCTTCGTCTACCGGCCGGTGCTGGCATGGGTGATCGCCCTGTTCGCGATCCTGTTTGGCGGCATTGCCTTCCAGCAGCTGGCGGTGGAGCAGTACCCGGACGTAGCTCCCCCTTCGCTGAGCATTTCGGCCACGTTCGTGGGTGCCGATGCACAGACGCTCGACCGCACGGTCACTTCGGTGATCGAGAACGAACTGAGCGGCGTGGATGACTTCCTGTTCATGAGCTCGACCAGCCGTGCCAACGGCACCGCGCAGATCCGCGTCACCTTCCGCAGTGGCACCGACCTGGATATCGCCCGGTCGCAGATCCAGGACCGGCTGGCGCGGGTCGAGCCCCGCCTGCCCGATGAAGTGCGGCAGATGGGCGTGCGGGTGACCCAGGCCAACAGCGGCTTCCTGATGCTGGTCGCGCTCACCTCGGACCAGAACCGCTTCTCGGCGCTGGAGCTGGGCGACTTTGCCGCCAACAACGTGGCTGACGAACTGCGGCGGGTGCCTGGCGTCGGTGATGTCTCCCTGTTTGGCTCCAGCTACGCCATGCGCATCTGGCTGGACCGCGAGAAGCTGCTGAGCTATGGGCTGGCCCCGGGCGAAGTGATTGCCGCCATCCGCGAACAGAACGCGCAGACCGCCGGCGGTGGCCTGGGCCTGCAGCCCATCGCGCCCGGCACCGAAACCACTGCACAGATCGTGCTGCGTGGGCGCTTCAGCACGCCCGAGCAGTTCCGCCAGATCATCCTGCGGGCCACGCCCGGCGCTGCCACGGTGCGCCTGTCCGACGTTGCCAGGGTCGAGCTGGGACGCGACAACTATGCCTTTTCGCTCAGCCTCAATGGCCGCGAAACGGCCGGCCTGGCGGTCTCGCTGGCCAGCGGTGCCAACGCGCTGGCCACCGCCAACGCCGTGCGTGCGCGCATGAACGACCTGCAGGCCAGCTTCCCCGGTGGCATGTCCTGGGTGACCCCGTTCGACACCACGCCGTTCATCACCGAATCGGTGCGTGGGGTGACCACGACCATGGTGCAGGCACTGGTGCTGGTGTCGGTGGTCGTGCTGCTGTTCCTGCAGAGCTGGCGCGCGGTGTTCCTGCCCACCATCGTGGTGCCGGTCTCGCTGCTGGGTGCCTGCATGGGGCTGCTGGCCTTCGGCGTCTCCATCAACCTGCTGTCCCTGTTCGCCATGGTGGTGGCCATCGGCATCCTCAACGACGACGCGATCGTGATCGTGGAGAACGTCGAGCGCATCATGCGCGAGGAGGATCTGCCGCCGCATGAGGCAACCGTCAAGGCAATGGGCCAGCTGACCGGCGCGATCATCGCCACCACGCTGGTGCTGCTGGCGGTGTTCATTCCGATGGGCTTCTTTCCCGGATCGGCAGGCGGCATCTACCGGCAGTTCGCGGTGACGCTGAGCATCTCGCTGGTGGTGTCGACCATCCTCTCGCTCACCCTGGCCCCGGCCATCTGCGCCGCGGTGCTGCGCCCCAGGGACGAAACAAAAGGCCGTGGCGGCCCGCTTCGCCGCCTGTACACGGCGGTCAACAGCGGCCTGGAGCGCAGCAGCCGGACCTACACCGACTGGGTGGGCCGCATGCTGGTGCGGCCCTGGCTGTGGATCGGCATCTTCCTGGGCGTGGTGCTGCTGACGGCGGCGATGTACGTGCGCCTGCCCAGCGGCTTCCTGCCCACCGAAGACCAAGGCTACCTGTTCGTGGCCTACAACGCGGCGCCGGGCTCGACGATGGAGCGCACCCGCGCGGCAGCGGCGCAGGCCGAGGCGATCCTACACCAGCAGCCCGAGGTGCGGAACGTGGTGACCGTGGTGGGCTTCAGCTTCTTTGGCCAGGGCCAGTCAGTGGGCATGTCGTTCGTCGACCTGCATCCGTGGGCCGAGCGGCGTGGCGCAGAACACAGCGCGATGACACTGGCCAACCGCATGAACATGGCCTTCTCGCGCATTCCGCAGGCACAGGTGTTTGCGATCAATCCGCCGGCCATCCAGGCGCTGGGCAACGCCTCCGGCTTCACCATGAAGATCGAGGACCGTGGCGGCGCCGGTGCACAGGCGCTTGCGGCGGCTATGGGCATCACCGCCCGCGCCGCCGCCAGCCCCAGGCTGACCGGCGTGCGCCCGGAAGGCATGCCACGCGCGCCCCAGCTGTTCGTGGACATCGACCGTACGCAGGCGCGTTCGCTGGGCGTGCCGCTGTCGCAGGCCAACCAGGCGCTGGGCATTCTGTTCGGCTCGGCCTACGTGAATGATTTCGTGCGCCAGGGCAACGTCCTGCGCGTGTTCGTGCAGGCCGATGCCGAGCAGCGCATGCGTGCCGAGGATGTGAGCGATCTGCGCGTGGTCGGCAGTGGCGGGCAGTCGGTACCGCTCTCGGCATTCGCGCGCACCCGCTGGACCACCGGCGAGCAGCAGGTGGAACGGTACAACGGCTTCCTTTCGGCAACGGTCTCCGGCGAAGGCGCGGCGGGCGTCTCCAGTGGTGCAGCCCTGGAGGAGATGGAACGTATCGCCGCCGAGGTGCTGCCCTCGGGCATGCGCTTTGAATGGACCGGGACGGCGCGCGAGGAGCGCGAGGCAGCCGGGCAGGTGGGCCTGCTGCTCGGCCTGGCTTTCGTCGTCGCCTTCCTGCTGCTGGCCGCGTTGTACGAAAGCTGGCTGACCCCGGTGATCGTGCTGCTGGTGGTGCCGCTGGGCATACTCGGCGCGGTGCTGTTCACCGCCCTGCGCGGCATGTCCGCCGATGTGTACTTCACCGTGGGCCTGGTGACGATCATCGGCCTGGCTGCCAAGAACGCGATCCTGATCGTGCAGTTTGGCCTGGACGAGGAGGCGCGCGGGGTTCCCGTGCGCGAGGCGATCCTGCAGGCCGCGCACCAGCGCCTGCGGCCGATCCTGATGACCAGCCTGACCTTCATCGTCGGCATGGTGCCGCTGGTGATCGCCAGCGGCGCCGGTGCGGCCAGCCGCCAGGCGGTGGGCACCGGCGTGCTGGGCAGCATGCTCAGCGCCACCGTGCTCGGCATCTTCTTCACCCCGTTGTTCTACTACCTGCTGCGCCGTTGGCGCGGGCAGCGCCGGCGGGGGCAGGAGCAGGGAGCCGACGATGCGGCCTGACCGTCTCTTCGTGCTGGCAGCCAGCGCGACACTCGCGGTGCTGCTGGGCGGCTGCAACCTCGCCCCGGCCTACCTGCGCCCTGACGGCAGCGTGCCGGAGCACTATCCGCAGGCCGACGCGACCGCCACGGCCGTGGCTCCGCCCCCGTGGCAGGCGTACTTCAAGGATCCCGTGCTGGTCGGGCTGATCGGCCAGGCGCTGCAGCAGAACCGCGACCTGGGCGCGGCCGCGGCCCGCATCGAACAAGCCCGCGCGCAGTACCGCATCCAGAACAGCCAACGCCTGCCATCAGTGGATGCGCAGGGCTCGGCCCAGCGCGTGCGCACCCCGCTCAGTGCGGCGGACGACGCACCACGGGTAACCGTGGACAGCTACGCGGTGCAGGTGGCCGTGCCCAGCTTCGAACTGGACTTCTGGGGCCGTGTCGCCAACCTCAGCGAGGCTGCCCGGCGCCAGTACCTGGCCACGGTGGAAGCGCGCAACATCGGCGAATTGAGCCTGGTGGCGAACGTGGCCGCCAGCTACTACGCGCTGCGGGCAAGCGAGCAGGGCATCGACCTGGCCGAGCGTTCGCTGGACAGCCGCCGGCAGACGCTGGAACTGGCCCAGCTGCGGATGGACGCGGGACTGACCTCGTCCATCGATTTCAACCAGTCGCAGGCCCTGGTACTGCAGGCTGAACTGCAGTTGGCACAGCTGCGCCGCAGTCGTGCGCTGGCCGAACAGCTGCTGCAGTTCCTGGTGGGTGCGCCGCTGCCGTCGCCGCTGCCCGAGGGCCTGCCATTGCAACCCGACGCCCAGCTGGCCCGGCTGGCCGCGGGAGCGCCCTCGGCATTGCTGGAGGCACGGCCGGACATCCGCATGGCCGAACAGCAGCTGCGTGCGGCCAATGCCAACATCGGCGCGGCGCGTGCGCTGTACTTCCCCACGATTGCCCTGACCGGCGCAGGCGGCTATGCCTCCAATGAGCTGTCCGGCCTGGTCTCCGACAGCAATCGGGTCTGGTCCTTTGGCGCGGGCGCGCTGCTGCCCTTGTTTGACTGGGGCGCACGCCGTGCGCGTGTCGACGCCGCGCACGCAGCACGAAAAGAACGCGAACTGAGCTACCAGTCCACGGTGCAGAACGCATTCCGTGAAGTGGCAGGTGGCCTTCAGGCCACCGAGCAGAACGATGTGCAGATTGCTGCCCAGGTGCAGGCCGTGGCCGTGCAGGCCGCGCTGGTGGCCACCGCGCAGGACCGCTATGGCGTCGGCCTGACGCCGTACCTGGAGGTGCTTGATGCCGAGCGCAACCACTTCAGTGCCGAACAGAACCTGCTGCAGCTGCGGGCCAATGCCCTGCAGGACGCGGTGAACCTGTACGCCGCCCTCGGAGGCGGCCAGGCCAGCCCCACCGACGCGCCACGCTGACCGATCGACCTTCCATCCCCCGGAGGCTGCTGCCATGCACGTGCTTCTTCGCGCCATTTGCCTTGCTTCTTCGCTGACACCCGCCTACGCACTGGCCCAGAGCCGCGATGCCGGCCAGGACGCGGAGCTGAAACAGCTGCGCGAAACCGTCGAGGTTCTTACCGCACGCATCCAGGCGCTGGAAGCCAGCCAGGCCGCCACGCCAACGGGCACGGCAACGCCTGCATTGACTGGCACCACCGCCCAGGGGGCCGGCACTTCCGCTGGGCCCGCGCTGACGATGCCGACGGCACTGAAGCTGATCATCTCCCCGTTGCCGGCGCGGGAATCGTTCGACGAGGACGATCAGGCCTCGGCCCGTGCCGACAACGAAGTGCCGACGGGCTCGGACCTGGACGGCTTCTTCCAGGTACCCGGCACGGCAACGTGGATCCGCCTGGGGGGCTACGCCAAGCTGGATGCGATGTGGGACAACGGCGATGCCGGCGACAGCGATCAGTTCATCACTTCGGACATTCCCGTCGATGGTGGCCGCGACAGCAGTCGCTTCAACATGCATGCGCGGCAGACCCGCTTCACCTTCGAGGCGCGCCGCGATACCGAGCGCGGCCAGCTGCGCATGCTGCTGCAGAACGATTTCTTCGGTTCCGGTGGAAGTTACGGCTACCGCCTGCGCCATGCCTGGGGCCAGCTCGGCAACACCTATGCGGGCTTCGGCTGGTCGGCCTTCATGGACCTCGATTCGGGCCCGGACCTGATTGATTTCGCCGGCCCGGGCGCCTCGCCATCGGCGCGCGTGGCCAGCATCCGCCAGTACTTCCCGCTGGGCAAGGGCAACCAGTTGCTGGTGGCGGCCGAGCACCGCTCGCCCGAACTGCAGCTGCCCGGCGCGACCCAGCAGTCGCGCAATGCCGCGCCCAGCCTCGTCGCCGCTGCACGCCATGAGGCCGACTGGGGCCACCTGCAGCTGTCCGGGGTGATGCGCTACCTCGCCTACGATTCGGCCCGCGACAGTGGCGAGGGCAGGGATGGCGCCTATGCCGGCGGCCTGGCGCTGAGTGGCTCGTGGAATATCGACAGCGGCGACTACTTCGTGTTTGGCGCCGTGGGCGGCGAGGGCATTGCCTCCTACCTGGGTGACCTGGGCGGCCTGGACCTGGACGGCGTGGTCGATGCACGCGGTGACCTGCAGACGCTGCAGCAGTACGGTGGCTGGGTCGGCTACACGCACCTGTGGTCCGGCCGCTTGCGTTCGACCCTGACCTACAGCCAGCTGCGCCTGGAGCGCGACAGCCTGCTTGCACCGAGCATCTTCCGGCGCAGCGACTACGCGGCCGTCAACCTGATCTGGCAACCGGCCCCGAGCTGGAGCTGGGGTGCCGAAGTGCTGTATGGAAAGCTGGAGCAGCAGGATGGCGCCAGCGGCGATGTGTTCCGCGTGCAGACCGCGCTGAAGTACGACTTCATCCGGTGACCGACCATGAATCCGGTGCTCCGTTCTTGCTTCCTTCGGCCTGGCCTGCTGGCTGCGGCGATATGCGCTTCGCCGCTGGCAGCGGCCCAGAACGCGACCCTCGGCTCGCTGCTCGAGGAGCCGCAGAGCGCGGGACTGGGTGGGCTGATGCGGATCGAAGCATCGCCCTACAAGGGCGCTGACGACCGTGTCGACCTGTTGCCGTTGTATCTGTACGAGGGCGATCGTTTCTTCCTGCGCTCCAACACTGCCGGCATCAAGCTGACCCAGCGCGAGGACCAGGGCATCGAGCTGTTCGTCGAGCGCCGCCTGGAGGGCTACCCGGAGGATGAGACGCCGCCGATCCTGGAGGGCCTGCGCACCCGCAACAGCGAGGCTGACCTGGGCGTGCGCGTCTACTGGAAACGCGATGCACACCTGCTGGACCTGACTGTCCGCCAGGATGTTTCGCGCACCTCCAAGGGCAGTGAGGTGCGCTCGTCCTACGGCTACACCTGGCGCGGCGAACGCTGGGCCCTGCAACCGATGCTGAGCCTGCAGTGGCGCAGCGCCCGCCTCAACGACTACTACTTCGGCGTGGAACAGGATGAGGCCGACGACCTGCGGCCGGCGTACGCCGCAGGCTCCGGGCTGGGGGTCACCGCCGGCCTCTACGGTCGCCGTCGCGTGCTGCAGAACTGGAGCGTGCTCGGTGGCGCCTATCTGACCCGGCATGCCAGCGCCATCGGTAACAGCCCGCTCGCGCGCGATGACCTGCAATGGGGCGCCATGCTCGGCGCGGCCTACGACTTCGGCAACGGCAACGTCGCCTGGAACAAGCCGCAGACGCCGACCTGGATGAAAGTGTTCTACGGGCGCGATTCGGCCGAGGGCTGCCACATGGTCAAGATCATGACCCTCAGCTGCACCCGCCTCAACTCCGACGACCCCACCGACATCTGGGGCGTGCACCTCGGACGGCCCTTCGTCTCGCGACTCAACGGCTGGCCGCTGGACCTGGTGGGGTATGTCGGCATCCTGCGCCACGAAGAGCGCGGCATCCAGCCCGATGCCTGGCAGATCGATGCCTACATGAAAGCCTTCTATTACGGCTTCCCGTGGTCGCACCGGGTGAATACCCGCATCGGCTTCGGCTTCGGCCTGTCGTATGCCGAGCGCGTGCCGCACACCGAGGTGCAATCGCAGGCGCGCCGCGAGCGCAACACCTCCAAACTGCTCAACTACCTGGATCCCAGCATTGATGTCAGCGTAGGCGACATCATTGGCAACCCACGCCTGCACGATCTCTACTTCGGCGTGGGCATCTCGCACCGCTCGGGCATCTTCGGTTCTGCGCGCATGCTGGGCACCGTCGATGGCGGGTCCAACTACATCTATGCCTACCTGGAAGGCGCGTTCTGACCCCCCGGGCCGCCGCGCCCGCGCGCACGGTCACGCCGCAACAGCAGGGCGATGCCGATATAGGCCAGGCCCATCGACAGCAGCGCGAGGCCTACGCCCCACGACGCCGACGCGCGCCCGGCCCACGCCACCCCAGCCACCGAGAGGAAGGCCGCCACCAGTGCCGCCAGGCCGGATACCAGCGGCACCCAGCGCTTGCCGCCTGCTTCAAAGCGCAGCGCCAGCCCGATCAGGGCCAGTGCCTGCACCGCCAGTACCACCGTGACCGTCAGCGCGATCGCATAGGCCGCCCACTCGGGATGGGTGTAGATCGCCACGCCGGCAATCACCTGGGCCGCACCCAGCGCGATGGTGATGGCGAAGCTGAGCATGCCGCGCAGCAGGAACGCCTGCGACAGCTGCAACGCACCGGCGATGACCAGCAATGCCGCCACCAGCAGGGTCATGGCATGCGCCACCAGCGAGGATGCGTACAGGCCAAGGATGCCCAGCACCACCAGTACGGCGCCGAGTACCAGCATGAGCCGCCACCGGGCCTGCATGGCCACGCCGATGGAAGTGGGATCGTTGCCGAGGCGAGAGAGCACAGTCATGAGCGCGTCCCCAGGATGAGAGCCGGATCCAGTGCCAGCCGTACCCGGCTACTATGCCGCCAACGGCCGGCATGCGCGCTCAGGAAAAGTACGCAGGAACCGGCCCGATCCCTTCACGCCGGGCGGTGCTAGAGCAGCCCGCTGGTCGCCTTCAGGCTCAGCACCAGCTGGGCAACACGCAGGGTGATGAACACGTACGCCGCGCAGAGCAGGAGCTGCAGCGTCAGGTGCGATTTCAGCTTGCCCAGCCGCCACAATCCGTCCGAGAGATTGAGCAGCAACAGGCCCGCACCGATCGCGGTCACGAAATAGCCAACGATGGTGGGATTGGCCAGATCGAGCTCGCCGGGGCTGGAGCGCACGACCTCCAGGCCCGCCGCGGTGATGAGCGAGGCCACGGCGAGATTGCGCGCGTTCTCGAAGACCTGCTGCAGCACGCCGCGCTCGAACAACAGGATGGCAAAGCGTCGAACAGTGGCAGGCAACATGGCAGCACACCGGGTCGGGATGACCTGGAGCAGCCTTGCGCGGCAGCCATGAATGCGGCGTGGAGGCGTCCGCCTGCGGCGTCAGTAAATCTACCTAGGCACGTCAGTGCGGGTCCAGGCCGTCCTCGCCCAGGCTGAGGATCCCGCGCTGCAGTGACAACGTCACAGCATGCGTCCGATCGCGCGCGCCCAGCTTGCCCATCGAATTCTTCATGTGCGCCTTCACCGTCTGCTCGGAAATGCCCAGCTGGTCGCCAATGCGCTTGTTGGAACAGCCGGCGGCAACCAGCACCAGGATCTCGATCTCCCGGGGCGACAGCGCGTCGTGGGTGACATGTGCAGCGATGTTGGTGGCCACCTCGGCCGGCAACGGCACACGCCTGCCGGAATGCACCAGGCGGATGGTCGACAGCAGGTCGTGGCGCAGCATGTCCTTCAGCAGGTAGGCGCTTGCACCGGCGTGCAGTGCCTTCACCGCCTTCGCATCACCGCTGTAGGTGGTCAGCACGATGATGCGCGCTTCCGGCGCGGTGGCACGTATCCGTGCAATCGCCTCGATGCCATCCATGCGCGGCATCTGCAGGTCCATCAGCACCACGTCCGGGCGATGTTCGAAGTAGGCGCTGACGGCCTGTACGCCATCGCCGGCCTCGGCCACCAGCTCCATGTCGGGGCTGCTCTGCAGCAAGGCCAGCAGGCCTTCGCGCAGCAGGGGGTGATCGTCCACGATCAGGATGCGGATCGGAAGGTTCATGTCAGCTCCTCAGCTGTTTCAGCAGGCGCGACCACGGCGCGGCCGCCCGGGAATGGTTCAATCGGTGCGTGGAAATGGACAGCGCAACCTCGGTACCCAGCCCGGGGCGCGACCAGATCTTCAGCTCCGCGCCCAGGCGCAAGGCACGCTCGCGCATGCCCTGCAGGCCCCAGTGGCCTTCCCGCACCCGGTCCGGCGCCATGCCCTGGCCATCGTCGCGTATATGCAGGCGGAACGTCGTGCCGTAGGCAATCTCCACCTCGATGGCCGAAGCGCCCGAGTGCTCGATGGCGTTGCGGATGGCCTCGCGGCCGATCAGGTAGATCTCTTCCAGGGCCTCGGTACGGATCCGGGTCGGCTCTCCCTCCACGGTCACGCGCAGCCGGCGGTCATCGGGCTGCGTGTCCTGGCGGAACACGTCCGACAGGGCAGCGGCAAGATCGGCGCGGTGGTCCGCTTCCTGGCGCAGTGCGGTGACGCGGTTGCGGCCCTCGCGCAGGCTGTCTTCGGCGGCCTGCATGGCCGATTCCAGGCGCTCCTGTGCACCGGGGGGCAGGGCTGGCATCACGCTGATCGCATGTAGCCGCAGCAACAGCCCCTGGCTGCCCTGCAGCAAGGTGTCATGCAGGTCGCGCGCGATGCGTTCGCGCTCGTGCAGGCGCTCCTCGTAGCGCGCCTTCACCAGCGCGGTGATGTTTCTCGCGCGCATGCGTGCGGCCGCTGCAATCAGCAGGATGATGGCAATGGCCACCAGGCTGCGGAACCAGAACGTCTGCGTCAGCAGCGGCTCGATGGTGAAGCTCGCCGTGGTCGGCGCAGTACCCCAGACGCCATCCTCGCTGGCCGCGATGACCTCGAACGTGTAGGTGCCGGGCCCAAGGTTGGTGTAGTACGCGGTGGTGGCACTGCCGGCATCGCGCCAGCCGGCATCGACGCGGGACAGGCGGTAGCGGTAGCGATTGCGTTCCGGCCGGGCGAGGGACTGGGCGATGAAATCGATCTGCAGCTGGGTGATGCCAGCCGGAATCGTCGCACCGTCCGCCAGCGGCTCCTGTTCATCGCCATAGTGGATGTTGCCGATGCTGGTGACCGGTGCGGAGCGGCTGCGGTTGGGCTTCAGGGTGTCCAGCCATGCCAGGCCCTGGTTGGTGCCCAGCCACAGCAGGCCATCCGGCGAAAGCTGCGCGGTGGGCAGCGGCCCGCTCTGCAGTGCGACGCCCGGCATGCCATCGACATCATCGAACAGGCGCGGGGAGACCACGATGCCCTGGGTCGCGCTCTCAAGGGCGGTGGAAAGATCGAGCCGCACCAGGCCGCGGCCACCGTTGAGCCAGAGCTGCCGTGAGCGATCGACCACGATGCCGGTGATGCCTTCCAGCACGCCGGCGATATCGGTCCTGACCTCGCCGAACGCCTTCGCGCCACGGCGAATGGCCAGGCCCTTCTCACCGGCAACCAGCAGCAGGTCGCCGGCCGCCAGGATCGAAGTGATCGGCCCGACGTCCAGCCCATCGGCCTTTCCCAGCGTGTGCAGCCGCTTGCCGTCGTAGAGCGCAACGGCGCCATCGGCGAACCCGGCGATCAGGCCGCCCCGGCCATCGGCGGCCAGCGCGCTGCAGCTGTTGCGCTGCAGGTCCACCGGGCTGCGCCACGCGCCATGATCGTAATGGCTGAGGAAGGTTCCCTGCACGCAGGCCCAGGCTTCGTGGGCATTGGGAAAGTACAGCGCCTGCGGCTGCAGGCCTTCAGCCGAGCCGGGAAACTGGATGCGCTGCAGCTCGCGCCCGCGCCGCATGACCAGGTTGGTCCATTCAAACTGCCAGAACGGCGTGCTGTTGCGGAGGGCCGCCGCCTGCAGGCCGGCACGCGGCAGGCCGAGCGTCTGCCGCTGCAGGGCGTAGGGAACGGGATCCTCGCCATAACCGAGCAGTTCGCCCGCGGTATTGCGCCCGACCACGCGGTACGGATCGGTTGGCCCCTCGCTGAGCGTGCGTACGCTCTGCGCGCGGAAGCGGCTGAGGCCAAGATTGGTTCCGATCCAGATGTTGCCTTCGCGATCCTCGAACACGGGTACCGCCGCCGGGGAAGTCAGGCCCTGGGCGACGTTGAAGGTTTCCATCGACACCGCCGTCTTGCCGTCGAAGATCACCCGCGCCGCGCCGCCGACACCATCGATGCCACGCATCGGCGCCCACATGACACCATCGGCGGTGAAATGCAGGCGGCTGGCGATGATGCCGGGCAGGCGGCGCGCCTCGCGCTCGGCCTCGGGCAGCATGCCGTGGGCATCGGCGATCGGCATCGTGCCGCGACCGCGGTCGGCCAGCCAGATTTCGCCCGAAGGGCTCTCAGCCAGCGTGGACATCTGTGCGACGCCGATGCCGGTCGCAATGAATGTCGCGCCGCCCTTGGGGATGTACCAGACCTGCTGGCCAACCAGCGCCCAGAAGGTGCCGCGCGAATCCTTCAGCAGCCAGTGGCCGCGCCGTTCGGGCACGCCCATCGAGGCCGGCAGCTTCTCCCAGCGCCCGTTCCTGAAGCGCCGAAGGCCTTGCTCCACGGCCGCCCACAGCACGCCCTGGTCGTCATAGGCAAAGCTGGACACCACGCCGGGCGGCACGCCTTCGCCGCGCTGGTAGGTCTTCAGCGTGCGGCCATCGGCCAGGTGCCCGATGCCTGCGTGGTAGTAGCCGATCCACATGCTGCCGGGGCGATCGGCAAACAGCGTGATCATGTTCAGCGAGGGCGCGCCGGCACCGGCCACGCTTTCCTGGCGCTCGAAGCGCTGGCCATCGAAGGTATAGAGCCCCGAACCCGTGGCCAGCCACAGCCGGCCGGTTTCGTCCTGCTGGATATCCCAGATATCACCGGGCGCGCCCTGGCCCGCCCGCCATGCCGTGTGGTTGTAACCACTGAAACCAACGTGCACCGGGGGGTTCTGCGTGGCCCAGGCAACCGGACACACCGCCAGCAACGCGCTCAGCAGGAGCCCGCGGAGCGAGCGGCGGGGAAAGGCGCGGCAGGGAATCATGCGGGAAATACGGCGGGGATACTGCGGGGTAGGGGATGGCCCCGAGGGCGCGGACAGTGGCCAGCCAGCAGGGAGCGGGCCGAGCTTAGCACCCGTTCACGCCGCGCAGCCATAACGAAATGGCAGTAGTCGCCCGCGCTGCGCAGGGGCCCGGCATACCCCGTTCGGGGCAGGTGGAAACCGATTGCATCGGCTACTAATGCGCTTCATGGCCCAGGGGGAGCGATCTTGCAGCGGCTCTACGTAATGTTCCCTGACAGGGCGCCCGGCATCGGGCTGCTCTGGATGCGCCTGTGCCTGGCCGCATCGCTGTGCCTGTCGATCGGCGATGACCCCTGGCACACCGCGGCATCGCTGCTGGTCTCGGCCCTCGTCGCGGCCGGATGGCTGACGTTGTTCGCGGTGCTGCTGGCGACCGGCGTGATGCTCTGGACCGGACCACTGACCGCACTGGTGCTGCTCCCACTGGGCTTGCTGCTGCTCGGGCCAGGCGCGTATTCGCTTGATGCCTGCTCCTTCGGCCGCCGCGTGATCGATCTGGTAGGCGTGGGTCGTAACCCGAAAGAGTAACCAACGCGGCCAACCAACAGGGCTACGCCGTTGGGCGGGGCACCGGCAAGCTGTGCTGCCCCCACGAATCCCTGCGGTCGATGGCCCACACCGTCCCCTCCGATGCCGCGCGGCCAGCGAAGGCAACCAGCCAGAGTGCGGCACTGGATCGCGCCCTGCGCTACATCGCGTGCCACCTGGACACGCCACTGCGCATCGAGGACGTAGCGGCCGCCGCCTGCGTGAGCCGCTTTCACCTTTCGCGCCTGTTCCGTACCGGGCTGGGAACCACGCCATCGCGGTACGTCCGCCGCACGCGCATCCAGCAGGCCAGCCTGGCGCTGCGCCGGCGCCGCCAGCCCATCGCCCAGATCGCAGCCCAGTTCGGCTTCTTCGACCAGAGCCATTTCGTGCGGTGTTTCCGCGAAGAAATGGGCTGCACCCCCACGCTCTATTCCGCACGAAGCACCTGACCCCCCAAAGGACATCGACATGACCACTGCTACCGCCACGCCTGCCAAGGGCCTGCTTTCCCCGACCGACCACGCCCTGGTGCTGATCGACTTCCAGTCGCAGATGGCGTTCGCCACCCACACCATCGACATCTCCGCGCT
>PJTT01000069.1_pt1 | contig 194851 bp, 164 predicted proteins | sample 1512261 | NCBI WGS metagenome assembly PJTT01 (sample SAMN08177685, study PRJNA422409) | Soil metagenome, whole genome shotgun sequencing project. | isolation source: Soil (2) enriched on wood chips | place: USA: Madison | collected 2015-01-15 | reverse complement strand
TCGGTAGTGTGTGAAAAAAATTAGAGGACAACTTGCGTCGTCCCCTAAACAGGCTGGTATAAAACCGCCTAAAGGACAAAATTATAGAAAAATTATTGGTATGTAACACAGAATCTCCGTTCATCGTTCTGTTCGCTAATCATCATCGTGTTATTATTTGCAAAAAAGTTGCAGTATCGTAATAATAAGAAAACTAGCTTTCAGCTTTATGCTTTAAGCGTTCAGCTTCTTTAGCACATCACCATATTAGCTAATCAGCACAATAATTTATTACCATACATCAACAAAAGGCTCGCTTACACCAACGAAATTTGTGTTGTTAAATAATAAGCACATGAAAAATAAAACAATACAACAAATATTTATACCGCCTACGGCACATATGGTTGGCGACGGATTTAAGGTACATAACTTTTTTCCGGGGGGTAATAAAATAGGTATTCAACGTATGAGTCCGTTTTTTTTAATGGATTATAACGCTAAAACCTATTTACCGGCAACGGATAAACCACGTGGCGTTGGTGTACATCCACATCGTGGATTTGAAACTGTTACCATTGCCTATCACGGTAAAGTTGCGCACCACGATAGTGCCGGTAACAGTGGCATCATTGGCGAAGGGGATGTACAATGGATGACTGCAGGCTCCGGTGTTTTACATAAAGAATACCATGAAAAAGAATTCAGCAAATCCGGTGGCGATTTTCAGATGGTGCAGTTATGGGTTAACTTGCCTGCAAAAGATAAAATGCATGCACCCCGTTATCAGGAAATAACCCATGCAAGTATGGCGGTACACAACATTGATGATAATGGTAGTACGGTTGAAGTAGTGGCAGGGAATTACAACAATGCAAGCGGACCTGCAAAAACGTTTACACCTATTGAAATGTATAATGTAAAACTAAATAAAAACGCAAGCGCAGAATTTAATTTACCCGAAAACTACAATACCGGTTTATTGATAGTTAAAGGATCTGTTGTAATTAACGATACAGAAACAGCCCCTGAAAACAATTTTGTTTTATTTAATAACGACGGCGAAACCTTTACCATAAAAGCAAGTGAAGACAGCGTTGTATTATTACTAAGTGGCGAACCTATTAATGAACGCATTTTTGCATATGGCCCTTTTTTAATGAATAGCCGTGAAGAAATAGAACAAGCTTACAGCGATTATAACTTAGGTAAGTTTGGTTATATAGATGAAGAGTAAATAGTGATTTGATGAGGTAGGTTTTTATCAGCCGGGTTTCTTTATGAGACCCGGCTGATTTTTATTTATACCAAATTATAGAAGTGAAATTATCTTGCATCTGACTTCTCACCTCAGATATCTAATTAGCTAACGCATATACCGCAAAACTGGCCAGCCAATGTTCGCCGCCATAGTTGCCACCGGCTACATGTGGTAATGCAGTACTTAAATGGTTTATAGCCGATTTGAATAAAAGACTTTTCCGTGTATCACCAACAGGCAATGCGCTTGCAATACCTTTCATTGCCCAGCTACGACTTAAACATAATCCATCTAAATGTACAATCTGGTAGTCGGTACGGTCTGATACATGTGGCAACTGTGTAAGATGCTTTAAATCAGCTTGGCTTATAAAAGCACTGAACCATTTATTAAACTCAGTAACCGGAAGTACACGGCGCATTAAATCAGCCTCTTCTAAAGAGGGTGATAAAAAGTCAGAGCCATCAGGCTCCCAGCGAGTAGGTGCTTGTTTATCTTTCCCGAACAATTTTTTTGCATGGTTAACAATGCCGGTTTCAAATGTTATGTTTTTTGCCTTGCGGGCATAGTCTAATGCAAACACTAAACCGAATGCCGTGTTGGGGTGTACACCTGTGCGATTTGGATAAGTTTGCTTGGGCATGTAGGCCACCCATAAATCCACAATTTTTTTTGTTAATGGCTGTAAGGCAGCATGCCATTGTTTACCATCTTCATCGTTCCAGTCTAACAGTTCTTCATCCAGTTTTAATAACCAGGCCCAGCCATAAGTTCGCTCCCATGTTTTTGAAACGGGTCCATCAAAATATTTTACTTCGGTATTTATATTTTGTGTGTTAATGGTTTGGTGAATGGCTTTGCGTATGGCAGCAGCTTCGGGTAAATTTGGAAAAAGTTTTAACAGGCGTACCAACATCCAGTGCCCATGTACACAGGAATGCCAATCGAAACAACCATAAAAAGCGGGGTGTAGTTGTTTGGGTGTTAGCAAATGGTCGCTATCACTTATGGATGTATGGCTTGTTTTATTGGGATACTCCTGATCAATACATTTTAGCGGTAAGGATGCTAGTAAACTGGCTCCTTCGGCGGTAAGCACAAAGCCTGTACTGTCTTTATTTACATGAAAATAGTTTTGTGCGGTTGTGCTAAGGCTGCCTGTAAAAACGCCTGCTAAAAAAAGTATTGCCAGTTTTTTCATAGCGTAAATATAGGTATAAAAAAACCAGCCTTACGGCTGGTTATGCACTAACTCATGTGTGATGTGTTATGCTAAAACGGTAATTAAACCTTTAATGATAGCACCTGTTTTTACGGCTTCAAGTACACGGCTTTCGCTGGCACCATGTTGTAATACAGATTGCTCATGTGAGGCTACACACATTTCGCAACCATTAATAGATGAAACGACAAGGCTTAGTAATTCGAAAAACTCTTTGCCTAACACCGGATTCATCATAATGCTCATTTTAATACCGGCGGGCATATTGTTGTAACCATCTTTGTTTAAAAAATGACGGAATCGGTAAAACACGTTGTTTACGTTCATTAAAGAAGTAGCGGCCACCACTTCGGCTAATTCAGCTTCGGTAGCACCTTCTTCTTTTGCAATTTGTGTAAAGCTTATTTTTAACGGCTCGTATTTTTCATTGATAGCAACGGCTAGTGCTAATAAAACTGCTTCTTTTTTAGTAAGCTGTTGTGTATTGTTAATGGCGTTGCTTACATTAATTTTTAAATCTTTAATGTAGCGGGCTTCTGTATCCAGCAATAGTTGTGCACTATCCGACGGGGTATAATCAGTAAGCTGTAAATCATTCAACAAGTTGGTGAATGTTTCGTTTTGTATAGCGGTTGTGCTCATAATAATAACGGTTTAAAAACAAGGCAATCTGTTATGCATAACAGATTGCCTTGAAATAATGCTTAGCTATAAAATTAATTAAGGCTTAATTGTGTGGTTAAAGTCTCTTCGCCTTTTTTCCAGTTACAAGGGCAAAGCTCATCTGTTTGTAAAGCATCTAATACACGAATTACTTCCTGTACATTACGACCTACGCTTAAGTCGTTTACATTTACCCAACGTACAATACCCTGCGGATCGATGATGTAAGTAGCACGGTAAGCAATTCTTTCTTCTGCATCTAAAATACCTAATTCTTCAGCTAAAGATTTTGAAGTGTCCGCCAACATTGGGAATTTTAAATCACGTAAATCAGCGTGATCTCTTCTCCATGCTGCGTGTACAAATTCAGAATCGGTAGAAGCTCCGATTAATACAGCGTCACGGTCAGAAAAGTCGCCGGCTTTTTTGTTGAACTCAGCAATTTCGGTAGGGCATACAAAAGTGAAATCTTTAGGCCACCAAAACATTACGGTCCATTTACCATCTTTAGATGCGTATTCGTTATTTAAGTCAATAAACTCTTTACCTTTTTCGATTGATACTACTGCTTTTTTGTTAAATGTAGGGAACTGGCTACCTACAGACAATACTCTGTTGCTCATGCTATATGATTATTAAATTGTTTACAATAAATGGGGAGGCAAAGGGGCGAAACCGTAATTGGTTTCTATCGTTAGAGGTGCAAATATAGTATAGGATATAATAGGGGTTAATAATGAATTTCTATATTTAATAGATTTTGTTGATGGCCTGAATACTGGCTTAATGCCGAAAGCATAAAGCTGAAGGCAAATGCGCTAGTTAAAAATTCAAAAGTAAAAATTAAAAAAAGCTTTTACAGCAATAGGAGTTTTACACAATGCCCAGCTGTGTTAATACAGCTGAAGAGTGCGACCCCGAGTTCCGCTCCACTCGTCGGGGCAGGCGCAAGTAAAGCTCAATCAAGGGAGGAACGCTGGTATCATAAAAATAATTATGCTTAATCAGGTTTTAAAGTCCCTTTAGGTTCCTGAGAGGAACGAAAGGAAGGAGCAAAGCTCGTAGGGTTGATTAGTATTACTGTAGTTGATAATATAAAAAAAGCAACCCGGTATGGATTGCTTTTAAAAATTTATTTAGATGCTTATGCTTCTTGTTTGGGTTTGCTAAACATTAAAGACTGTGATTTGCTTTTGTCTTCTTTTTCTTTCTTTAAATCGAACATGGTACCAAACACATGATCCCAGAAGGTTGAGCTTACACCAAAACCTAATTCATCGTTTTTGTAATGGTGCAAATGGTGGTTACGCCATAATGCTTTCATCCATTTGTAAGGCGGGTTCCATGCATGGATAGCATAGTGCATAGTACCATAACTCAGGTAACCAAAAATAAACCCGGGGAAAAATGCGAAAGTATATTTGCCGATTATAACATACATGCTAAAGAAAATAACTGATGCTAATAGTATACTTGGTACCGGCGGCATAAATAAACGCTGACGGTCGCGGGGATACTCGTGGTGATTACCGTGAATGGTATATGAAAATTTTTGGATGGCCTTGTTTTCACTTGTCCAATGGAAAATAAAACGGTGAGCCAGGTATTCAAACAATGTCCAGAAAAGCATGGCGCCGCCAAATATGGCCGCTATTTTACCAGCACTAAAACCAATAGTGGTATTGCTATAATACAACATATAGGCAATTACGGGAATGTACATACCCCAAATTACCAGCGGATGGGTTTTGGTAAGCATTTCCAGATAATCGCTTTTAAATAATCGGGCCTGACCTTTGTAGTTAACTTTTTCAGTTTTCATTATATCACTTTTCTATTTTATTAGCCTTAATTTTTTGTTTTTGGTGCTAACAACTCATCAACAGTAACAAACTTATATTGTTTGTTTTGTAAATAACTTATTAGCTGTGGCAAAAGGTTGTAAAATTTTTCCTTGCGCCTTGGGTCGGTACCAATATGTAGTAATAACATAAACCCGTTTAGCCCATTAACCTTTTGTTGCTCATAGTAAAGTATTGAGTTATATATGGCCTCGTTGTTACGATAATTGGGTAACTCCGGCCAGGTATAATCTGCATTACTCACTGTTCCGGGTGTAAAATTAATCAATTGTAGGTTTAGTTTAGCAGTCCAGCTAGTTATAATATCGTTATACCACTCATATGGGGGTAAAAAATAGCGACTTTTATCAATATTCAGCCCTTTGGTTTTCATAGCCTTATAGTTGTTTAACAGGTCTTTTTCAAAGGTTTCATTGTTTATAAGCAAACTGTCAGGTTTTTGCCAATCGCAGTATAACAGGTGTTTATCAGAATGGGCGCCCATATAATGCTTGCCTGTGTTAAGCTTTTTTATAGTGGCAGCAAACTGCGGATTACGGTAAAAATCACCCGTTAAAAAAAAGGATGCCCGAATGTTTTTTTGCTGTAAGGTTTGTGCTATAAAGTTACCCCCATCGTTAAACTCATGGCCTGTAAATACCAATGCAATTTTTTTTACAGTACTATCGCCACGAATAATGCCGCCTTTACTATAGGTTGTTTTAGGTAGTTTTTTGGCCGAATAGGAAGATTGTTGTGCAGCCAGTAAATACACCAGCGAAGCGGTGCCATCCATGGTTGGTTCGTTGGTGCTGTAATCGCCATAGTCGTCGTGGTAAACGGCTAAATCACTTTGAAAAGGAGCGTAACTATCCTCGTTGTACAGTTTTATACCAATAAGGTTTTTATAAATGCTGGTGTACACCGGACCATCCACCAGGCCACCGTCAATGGGATATTTTTTAACGTAGGTAAAAGCCGAGTGCGGATCTACCGGCGTATCGCCATTAGCGGGTAAGCCATATACCATGCTGGTGCCCCAGGGGTTGCAGCCCAACAACCAATCAAAACAAGCCTGCTCCAGTTTTTCAAACTGTGCATCGCCGGTAAGTTGCCTATACCAATAACATTGTATGGCAAATGCAGCGGTTAAATTATTACTACACCAAATAAAAGGCACGCCGCGGTTAAATGCATTGGCATTTGCCCGTTGTGCCACCGCTTCAATGCCACGTTTGTAAAAAGCAATAATGGTATCGTATTGGTGTTTGTATTTTTTATTGCTTGCGCTTTTTAGCTTTAACTCTTTGGCCAATTCGTAATGGCCCAGATTTATAAACGGATACCATTGGTAATGCGCCGCCGTATCATTCACAAACCATGGGGTTAATGGTTCTTGCTGTGCGTAGTTAAAGGCGTTGGTTAAGTTTATAGCCGATTCTTTATCGTTAAACTGTTTGGTAAACTTGTAATAATTTACTTCGGCCAGTTCCATATCATCCATCCAGTTTTCCTCGGCATATATGTAGGGCGATTTTACCGATACCGTTTGTGTTACACCTTTTTTAATATGCGCATACGAATAAGCCGATAAAAATTTTTGATGCAGGGTATCCGCATACTCCGGATAAAATTGTTGCAACGTTTTTGATCCCAAACCAAATGCGCTGGACATTTTTGCAGCGGTAGAACTGGTACCGGTTGTATTGTTCATAAACTTACCACGTTGTTGTGGTTGGCCGTTTATAAAATAAACAGGTCGTTCGTGGCCACGTCCGTACTGGCTGTCCAATGCAGGCATACGCATACTTATATGGTCACGGTCATCGGCCACTTGGTTAAACATCCAATCTTTTTTCGGGTGTAGTTTAAGCAACCAATCCAGGCCCCATTTTGCTTCATCCAATACATCGGCAATTTTATTATTTCCATCCAAACCGTTAGCCATTTTTTTATCGGTAAACACATTTGGAAAATCGCGGTAAGCCATTAGTAAATGATAAGTAGCATTTGCCGTTGTGGTGGCATATTGTAAATAGTCGCTGGCATCGTGCCAACCACCCGTTGCATCAATATAAGTGCTGTCTTGTATTCCTACATTTTGTCCGTACAAAACATACCCGTCACGTGTATGGCAACTGTCTTTTAAAAACGGATTGTAACCACAGCGTTGCTGACGCATGTAACGCAAGCCAAAATCGGCGGTGCCTTCGTAAGCATTATCGTTAATGGTAAATACCGGCGATTGTGTATTGCCGGCTTTAATCATATATTTTCCGGGGGCTGTTATTACCGAAAAATCGAGTTGTGCTGTTTGTACAAACGGACCGTAAGCCCCAAATTGTTTGGCTGCCGCGTTGTTTAAAACGGTTGTGTTTTTATCAACGTTTATTACCTGCCAGTTGTTAATGGTTTCATTTGTTTTACTACACCATACGGCCACTTTAGGTGCGCCGGTTTTATAACCCAGTTGGTTAATGCGTATCCAACTTTGTTGTGCTTGTAACAACAAAATCACCGAACAAAACAAACAGGTAAATAATATTTTCATACAGCTTATGTTACTTTTTAAAAAGTAGATTTTTTTATTATGGGGTGCCCGCTGTGCTATAAAACTACGGCTCGTACCTCGCCTTGTTTTACCGCACATCGGTCGGGCTATACGTTACAAGTCCGGCACAGAAGCCAAGCTTCTTCCTCCTCCCCTTTGGGGAGGTCGGGTGGGGCCTCACCGGGCTTTCCACTGCTATCCCTCACCCGCTTCGCCTGCTTGCAATACATAATGTAACCCGCTTTGTTACGATGATGATGAGCGATTGGGACGATGCAGTGAGTGACACAACAAAAGTTCAATCAAGGGTGGGACGCTGGTAACAAAAAAATACTATTTCTCTTCTACAATTTCTTTCCAGTTGTTTAGTACCGGTGCAAATTTTCGTTTGCGGTTTAGCTCGTAGTTATAAATTATTTCACCCACCTCTTTAAAAAACGGATAACCGGTTTCGTTGTACTCGTATTTATCATCGTTTAAAATGCCGTCTTTGTTTACATAAATATTTCCGCTTAGCATAAACTCAACATTGTTTTTAAAATCAACTATGTAACAGATGTCGGTTAAAAAGCCATAACTCCAACCCGTTTTATTAAACGAACGGATATGTGGCGGTATAGACGATTTTTTATCGCGGAAGAAAAAGAACTTGGTGTAACTATCAAAAAATTCGGTGGTGTCGTATTTGGGATAACTGCTTTCGCTAGGTAATTGCGCCATGTATTTGTATAAAAAATGATAGTCTTCGTTGGTTAAGTTAAACCGCTGTTCCGGCTTTACCGATTGTGGAAATAATACCGATTGTAACAACTGTTGCAAATCTTGCAACGGCGCATTGTTATGTGTGGTAAAATCCATCGGGCTGTTTATTAATTTTTCATCCCGATCGTAATAACCATTGCCAATCAATCGTGGCTTGCTAAAATCGAAAACAAAATTACTTTTTGCTTCGGGTTGGTTATACAGCAATTCGTTTTGTGAATTAAAAAAACGAATGGGGTTGGTATAACGGTTTTCATCTTCTGTCATACGTACAAAACGCCGGGTTATTTGCATGGTGTTGTAACCCATTTGTTGCAGGCGCTCATTAATAGTTTGCTGGCCAATAAATTCGTACAAACGATTATAGGCATCGTTATCACTTACTAAAAAAATCTTTTTTATGTAGTGTGCTATAGATGGTTTGCTGTTTTGTGCAGTAGCATCGGTAAGTACAGCGGTTTGTGGTGGCCTTGCACTATCGGTTAACATGCTGCTGTTTTTATCTAAGCCGTTAATGCGCAGGTTATTCAACTTTTCTAATGCTAAAAATGCCAAGGGCATTTTTACGGTTGAGGCAGGGTTGAAGTATTTACCCTTATCAACATTTAAATAAAAATGTTTGAAAGAAGGTTTGTTGTTTTTATCTCGGTTTATTTGGGTATAAATAAGTTGGTACCTGAATGTATCGGGCTGGTTTAACACCTGCTGTAAAAACGGCGATGCATGCGAGTGTAAATATTTTTTTAACCAGGGGGTTGTTTTAATTTGTGCCTGCATAAACAAATAGCTGCCAATGGCAATGCTTAGTAAAACAATACGTAACATGGCAGTAAGGTACAACATATAGGTACATAAAAAACTGCGTTTATTTGCGGCAGGTTTAACACCGTTTACTTGTTTAGAAGCGAGTGTTACTAAAAAATTTATATTATATTTCTTTGTTCCCTAATATATGGCACGACTTTTTTAGCTTACTTTACCACATGGCAGTACGTATAAAAAAATGGACAGGCTTAATTGTATTACTTCATTTTGTAGTAACAGGTTTTTCGCAATGGAAACCGGCTGACCATGACAGCTCTTATTATGACACTTACCCTAAATTAATTACCGGTCGTGTTTTTTTTTCGGGTAAGTACACCCATTTTAATATTCAGGGTAATAGAGGTGTTCGTCCGTTACGTTACCGCCCCAATGGGGCATTAAACCTGGGTGTTGGTGTTACTTATGGCCCTATAACACTTAATGCCAGTTTTCCTTTATCATTTATTAATCCCGATAACGATGTAAAAGGCAAAACACGTTCGTTGGATTTACAAACACATATTTATACCCGTAAATGGCTGGTGGATTTATTGGGACAATTTTACGGCGGTTTTTATTTACGCCCAAAAGGTTATGGTAGTGATAATGCTTTAAGTTTTTACCAACGGCCTGATATTAAAGTGCGTAAGTTGGGTTTTAGTGCGTTTAATATTTTAAACTACGATCGTTTTTCATATAAGGCGGCATTTTTACAAAACGAGTGGCAAAAAAAATCTGCCGGTACTTTTTTAGTTGGTGCTGAGGCGTACTATGGCTTGGTTAAAGCAGATAGTGCGTTGGTGCCTGATGTATTGTATGATTCGTATCCGCAACAAGATGTGACTAAATCCAGTTTTATTTCGCTCGGGCCGGGAGCGGGTTATGCGTACACATATGTGTTTAGGGAAAACTTTTTTGCAACGGCTTCATCAACCATTAATACCAATATAAGTTTTGTAAAGGAAAGGTTGGAAGATGGTACATCGGTTTCAAAAACCACTTTTAGCCCCAACTTATTTTTCCGTACCGTAGTTGGCTATAACAACGATAAGTGGTCGGCATCATTATCGTGGGTGGCCAACCGTATTACCGCACCCGGTGTAACATCGTCCCGTGATTATGTATTTAGCACCGGTAACTACCGCATTACTTTTGCCAAACGCTTTCCTCCCAAAGGCTTGTTGAAAAAAAGAATCAGGGAAGTGGAAGAACGGTTTTAGAAATAAGCCTATACATTGTAATAATTACCCACTTGCAATTTTATTCCTCTGTTGCCCATTTTGTAATGGCAGCGTTTATCCATTTCAGTTTTTCAAAAGCTATCACAATTATACGCTTATAATAATTGCTTACACTTTCATTTGGCTAAAGCCGGTGTTAATTATCTAATATGGTTTGTACAAAAAGAATGTACATACAATATGGTATATGATGATGAATGATTAAAAAAGCTGAGAGGCTGCCCGATTGTAGTGGAAAGCCCGGTGAGGCCCCACCCGACTTCCCCAAAGGGGAGGAGGAAGCAGCTTGGCTTCTGTGCCGGACTTGTAGCGGAAAGCGGGAACTGTAGCTGACCGGAGTTACTACTGCTGATAGCCCCAAAAAGTTTTAAGTATTAAGTTGTAAGTTTTGAGTTAGCGTACGCTATCATTAACATTTAACCATTAACTGTTAACCTCAATTTTACCATTCATCCGCCTAAAAACGCTGTTTACCCAGATTTTTTAAAAAATTACAGTACTTTGTATTGCATAGTACTGAATGTTTTCTATATTTGTGTTGTGAATGTGATGAAGCAGTACAAATTTTAAAACTGTAACATTTGTAACTGACTGATAATTAAACTAATTACCACTTAAACGAACACCAGATGAATATAGATAATACTCAGAGCCAGATGCGGAAGGGAATACTGGAGTTTTGTATTCTATCCATAATAAAACGGGGAGAAGCTTATCCCGGTGATATTGTTGAGGAAATGAAAGCAGCAGGATTGCAGATTTTAGAAGGAACGCTTTACCCGCTGTTAACCCGCTTAAAAAATGCCGAAATGCTCACTTACCAGTGGGTAGAAAGTAAGGGCGGGCCACCACGAAAGTATTTTTCGCTAACGCCAACGGGTGAAGAGTTTTACCAAAAGCTTGACCAAACCTGGGCCGAACTAGCTACAGGCGTTGCCCAACTGATTAACCCAACAGCAACTAACACTACCAATAACTAATTAAAATATACCGGGATGAAAAAAATTATTAATATAAACTTAAGCGGCAGGGTAATACCTATTGAAGACAGTGCTTACCAGCAACTGCAACAATACATGGAAAGCCTGCGCAGGCACTTTGCCAACGAAGAAGGCCGCGACGAAATTATTAATGACATTGAATCGCGTATTGCCGAGTTAATGAACGAACACCTGCGCAAAGGCGCATCGCATATTAGTGATGAGTATGTACAGGAAGTTATTAATACCATGGGCCGCCCTGAAGATTTTGATGACTCGGAGGCTGAGTTTGAAAAACAAGCTACCGGTGGTTCATCTGAAAGCAATACGTCGGGCAATTACCAACAGCAAAGCCGTTTTTCCAGTAAAAGGTTTTACCGCGATGTAAATGATAAGTTTATTGGTGGTGTGTGTAGCGGTTTGGCTTCTTACCTGAATGTTGACCCGGCTATTGTACGTATCATTTTTGCCATACTTGCTTTTGGTGGCTGGGGATCGGGTTTTTTAATATACATTTTGCTATGGATTTTTGTTCCGGCTAAAAATGTAGACAGCTTTAACGGCAAACGTTTATACCGTAATCCGGAGGATAAAGTAATTGGCGGTGTGGCCGGTGGTTTAGCGGCTTATTTTAACCGCAAAACCTGGGAGATGCGTTTGATATTTGTAGCGCCGGTTATTTTAAGTGCTTTGTTTGGTCCGTTTATTATTCCTAATATTTTCTTTGGCTCATTAAGCGGAACTTTTCTTTTAGCCTACATTATATTATGGATAGTGTTGCCTGAAGCCAGCTCGCCCTATCAGAAAATGGAAATGCGTGGTGAGCAGGTGGATATTAACAGCATTAAACAAAATGTACAGGATGGCTATGGTAATGTAAAGCAACGAGTAAAAGAATGGAGTAAGGAAGTTGCGCAAACTGCCGAAGAGTTGGGTGAAAAAGCAAAAACATTTAGCCAGACAAGAGGCCGTGAATTTGGAACTGATTTTAGTAACACCGTTAACCGCAGCACCAATGGTATTGGTCATGCTTTTGCTGTATTGTTTAAAGCATTTTTCTTTATCATTTTTGGTTCTATTGCCTTTGGCTTGTTTGTAGCTATTATGTCCTTGCTTTTTGGTGGCCTAGCCTGGTGGCCTATGAGTAATTTTATATGGACCAGCAGTACACAACAATGGCTTACCTGGGCAACTATTATTTTGTTTTTCTTAGTACCTATTATTGCTTTTATTACCTGGATTATTCGCAGATTGATAAATGCAAAATCGGCAAACAACTACCTGGGTTGGATATTTGGTGGCTTATGGACTTTAGGTTGGGTGGCTTTAATGTTTACCATCGGAAGTTTTGCAAAAGATTTACGTCAGTACGAATCGGTTGAAAACCCTGTTGAAGTATCATCTACAGTTAAAGATCATTTAACGGTAACGGTATCGGAAAAGGAATTAAACTACAACGGCAATTTTGGTTGGATTACTGCCGACGACTGGGAAGGTTGGGACTTAAGCAAAGACAGTTTGAAATTGGCTTGGGTTAGTTTTGAAACGCAACTTAGCCCTGATGATAAATACCATGTTACCCTAAAAAAATATGCGGCCGGTAGTGATGAAGAAGATGCAACTAAACGTGCGGAGGCTTTAAAATATACCGCAACAAGTTATGATAGTGTGCTGGACTTATCTAACGGTATAACCATTAACAGCCAAAGTAAATTTAGAAACCAGAAAGTGGTAGTGGTAATACAAATACCTGCCGGTAAAAAAGTACGCTTTCACGAATCGATAAAACAAAAACTAAACTCGGTAAGTATTAAAAGCCGCAGAACACGCAATGGCGACACTTTTCAAATAGATAATGATAATAATTACTGGTGGCGCTCTAACATTTACTACACTATGCAGCCAAATGGCCAGTTGATAGATGATAGCAAACCGGTAATAACTGAAAGCGAAAACAGAAAAGGCGGCGAATACCGCTATAACGATGGTAATCGTACGCAACCTACGGTAGCAGACACCGCCATTATAGATTTTGATAAACAAATACGTGAGGCCAAAGAGAAAAAAGAAGCGATTGAAAGAGAAAAAGAAGAAACAGAACGTAAGTTAAAAGAGTTGGAAAAAATGCAAAAGGAAGCCGCTAAAATGGGTACAACCTTTCAACCGGTAAAAAAAGCGCATAACACAGAAAGGATAATTGGTATTCCCGGTTCGGTAGTTGGCGTTTTATGCTGGATATAATTTGGGCCATTAACCATAACCTTATTTTAGAATGAAAATTTTTAAACCACTTATTGTTTTATTGTTGTTTGTTTTTATAAGCAGCAAAGTCTTGCAGGCACAAACAAAGTATGATAGTTTAACCAAAACCATTTTACAGTACGATAGTTTGTTTTGGCAAGCGTATAACAATTGTGATACTGTAAGCTTTGGAAAATATATTACAGACGATGTAGAGTTTTACCACGACAAAGGCGGCCTTACATTAGGCAAGAAAAAACTGGTAAACAGCATAACTAATAACCTTTGCAGTAATCCAAATTTTAAACTTCGTAGAGAAGCTATACAAAAAACGGTTGTTGTTTACCCTTTAGAAAACAATGGTGTTATATATGGTGCTATTATATTGGGCCAGCACTATTTTTATATTAACGAGACAGGAAAAAAAGAATACCGTGAGGGTATGGCAAGGTTTACACAAGTTTGGCAATTAAACAATGGACAATGGAAAATGAACCGCATACTAAGTTTTGATCATGGCCCTGCGAAAGATATAAAATGACAAGAAGCTTGTCAGGCTGAGCCTGACAAAGACTTCGATAATTTATAAATAACCATAGTTAATTATCTAGCCAAAGTAAGATTAACAATATTTACTGCGGCATCATTGTACTAATGGTCGTATATTGCTCCAATCCCGGGTTTGTTAAACAACAAATAGATTAGCGAGTAAATATGCGACCATTTTTATTTGTATATATTTTATTAGTGCTGTTGCCAATTACGGCAAACGCACAAAGCATTCCCATTCCCCGCACTTATACGGCCCGTTACAATCATATACAACACCAGCTTAATTTTATAAACAACCCGTCCGGCTTAGATAGTTTTTTTTACAAACTCAATCGCTTAAAAAATAATCAGCAACAAAAAGTATCTATTGTACACATTGGCGATTCGCATATACAAGGCGATTTTATGACGGCCATTTTACGCCAGGGTTTACAAAATTATTTTGGCAATGCAGGTCGAGGTTTGGTTTTTCCACATCGTTTAGCAAAATCAAATGCGCCGTTGGATATTGTTTCTTCCTCTGCAAATAGTTGGTTGTATAATCGATTGGTGTTTACACAAAACCAGCCGCAGGCCGGCATCAGTGGGTTTGCCATTAGCAGTAGCAGTAATATCGCACAGTTGTCTGTCGGTTTAAAAAACGATGAAAAATTTTCGGCTGTTATTTTAATTACTGATGCTGATGCGGAAAATAAATGGAGCGTTTCTACTGCCGGTGAAACTGGATTTTATCGTTACTATTTACCCGATAGCAGTAACAGCTTTTATGCTTATACCACATTAGATAGTGCCGTAAACAATATTACCATTGGCAGTATGCCCACCAACCATACCAAACAATTTTATGGTGCGGTATTACACAACAATACCAATGGTGTAATGGTGCATACCATTGGTGTTAACGGTGCCCGTTACGATCATTACAATCAGTCCGATTTATTTTGGCAACAGCTGCCCTTGTTACAAGCCGATTTATATATTGTTTCATTAGGCACTAACGAAGCGCAGGCAAGGGTTTTTAATGAAGTTGTTTTTAAAAATAATTTAGAAACATTTTTACAAAAGATAAAAGCCATTTCACCACAAGCAAATATTTTAATTACTACGGCTCCGGATTCGTATAAGTTGGGTAAATCAAATATTGTACTACGACAGTTAAATAGTTTTTTAACCGCTTATTGTAATGCGCAAAATATTAGTTTGTATAATTTGTATCAGGTAGGTGGCGGCTATGGCAGTGCCGGCCGTTGGATACGTAGTGGCTTAATTAACCGCGACAGGGTACATTATACGGTAGAGGGTTATCGTGTACACGGTGAGTTGTTATGGCAAGCTATTGCCAATAGATATAATACAATTACCCCAAACCCCTAAAGGGGCTTTAAAGACTGAGTAAGTAGAGTGTTTTTATGTTACCAACAGCATTACTACTATCATCGTCCCTTGCGTCGCACTCTTCAACGTTCTGTTCTGTATTGGGCATTTTATACGTGGCGTTGCTTTTTCAATTAGCCTGCTTTGCTTAGCTTTTATAGTGCTTTTGCTAAGCCAATATTTTATAACAAACAAAGAATATTATTACATTTATTGCCTATCTGACTCAAGACAACAGAGATAATAATTTTACTTTTTGGACAACACTTTTTCTATAGCTTTTTCCCAATCAGACCAATAAGCAGGATCAACAGGTTTTCCGTCATTTAACAACTGCATAGAACCTAAAAGTCCTCCTATAGAATCATCTTTTGTTAAAAAGTATAAATTTTCTAAAAAAATAAACATCGCTTCGTAAGCCTCTATCACAGTTAATTTTTTTTCACTCATAGTTTTGCTGTTGATTTATGTTTGTTTTTTGGTGTAGATAATATTACTGCGTGGTTGGTGTTTTTTTTTATTACCTCTCTTCGCTACTTTATTTTAACCCACTACATACAGCTGAGTTTTAAGCCGTGGTTAGCGTTTTTTACTAACCATTTTCACTTAATCACTCGCTACATAGGGTGAGAAAACCGCAATAATTATCTACTCAAATACGATGAAAACTTATACGCTTTCAATTGTTTTTATGGTTGGTTAAAAACACCAACCATGGCGTGTTGCCTTTTGAAAGACACCCACAACAACTGAATAACCATTGCAAACTTTGCTATCAATTTGTCTTGTCTACATTAGCACATCAGCTAATCAGCAAATTACTACTTCATCAACATTTTATTCGTTCTAAAACAAGTGCCTTTAAATAATGCCACTACATGGTCATGCTGGTTAGTAACGGTTATATGATATAACCCGGTTGATTTACCATTATGTAATTCTTTAGCTTCTGCTATTAACACATCGCCTACGTGTACAGGTTTGGTAAAATTAATAGAGGTGTCTAATGCAACCGATAAAGTATTGCGATTATTACATGCAAAGGCAAAAGCACTATCAGAAAATGAAAAGGCTATACCACCATGCACAATACCAAAACCATTAATCATTTCGGGTCTTACTGTCATGGTTATTTTACTGTATCCTTCGCTTACTTCTAATACTTCTATACCTAACCATTGCGAAAACAAATCGTTTTGCATCATGTGGTTTACCACTTGTTGCGGAGTAGTAGTTGTCATGGTGTTATTATTTTCCTTTAAACTCAGGTTTTCTTTTGTTTAAAAATGCGTTTACGCCTTCGGCATAATCTTCGGTTGCCGCAGCTTGTTGTTGTAGCTTATCTTCCGCAGACAATTGTTGTTCCCAACTATTTTGTTCGGATGCTTGTAGGGCTTGTTTGGTTAATGCCAAACCTTTGGTAGGCATATTAGCTAAAAAAACGGCTATGTTAAAAGCATTTTCTGCAAATTGATCGTCAGCAAAAACTTTATAAATCATACCCATTTTTTCAGCATCAGTTGCACTAACTTTTTCACCCAGCATCATTAAGGCTGTTGACTTTTGTTGACCAATTAAACGGGGTAAAGTATAAGTACCGCCACTATCCGGGATTAAACCTATTTTAGAAAATGCCTGTATAAACGAGGCCGATTCAGTGGCTACCACAATATCGCAAGCTAATGCAATATTAGCACCGGCACCAGCTGCAACACCATTAATGGCGGCAACAACCGGTTTTTCCAAAGCTTTAATGCGTGTTACAATGGGGTTATAATGTTCCGATAAAATTTTACCCATCCCCGGACCTTGCGGATCAACTACTTCGGCTAAATCCTGTCCGGCACTAAAGGCCTTGCCAGCACCTGTGATATACACGCAACGAATAGCAGGGTCTTTACAATCATCTAAATGTTTTTGTAATAACAAAGCCATTTCACGATTAAAACTGTTTAGTTTTTCGGGGCGATTTAAGGTAATAACGGCAACACCGTTTTTTATTTCAAATAATATGGAAAGCATAATGTAGTTTATACAACAAACTTACAGTAACTGTAGTACAATTTGGTGATTTGGAGATGTGAATTAACCACGGAGGACACGGAGTTGTTTTCACAGAGGGACACAGAGATATTCCATTATCAGGATAACGAAAATATTTTAAGAAATTGCTCTTATTGAATTAAGTAAAAAAACTCCGTGTAACGCTGTGCAAAACTCCATGCAACTCCGTGGCCTATTATTGCTGATTAAAGTTAATACAGATGAAAGGCTGCCCGATTGCAGCGGCACCGATGCGGGCTACGCAGCATAGCGGTTCCCCCTTTAGGGGGTTAGGGGGTGTGCAGGTACAGCGGAAAGCGGGAACTGCTGCTGATTAGCGATATACTGCTGACAGCCCCTAAAAATTTTCCAAAATTGCAGCCTGATTATCCGACTATTTTAAAAAGCATAATTTTGCATTTATAATTTTTATAATGATACGCGACGCTGCATTACGAACGATTGAATTGGAAGCACAATCTGTTGCCAATTTGGCCAACTATATTAACGAGGATTTTGAAAAAACGGTTACGACCATTTTGCACAGCAATGGACGTGTGGTGGTAAGCGGCATTGGCAAGAGTGCCATTGTTGCACAAAAAATTGTGGCTACATTAAACAGCACGGGCACACCATCTGTATTTATGCATGCCGCCGATGCCATACATGGCGATTTAGGTATTGTACAACCGAATGATGTAGTGATTATTGTAAGCAAAAGTGGAGAAAGTCCGGAGATAAAAGTGTTAGTGCCCTTGGTGAAAAATTTTGGTAATACTTTGGTAGCTATTGCCGGTAAAGCAGATTCTTACTTGGCAAAATCGGCTAATTTATTTTTAAATACAACGGTAAACCAAGAGGCTTGTCCTAATAATTTAGCACCCACCGCAAGCACCACTGCACAAATGGTAATGGGTGATGCATTGGCGGTTTGTTTAATGGAAGAAAGAGGTTTTAAACGGGAAGACTTTGCCAAGTTTCACCCGGGTGGCGCACTGGGCAAACAGCTATACTTACGTGTACGTGACCTATACATACACAACGAAAAACCAATGGTAAGGCCTGGTGAAAAAATGAGTACCATTGTTTTAGAAATGACGCAAAAACGCCTGGGTGTTACTGCCGTGGTTGATGGTAACGATACACTTTTAGGCATTATAACGGATGGGGATTTGCGCCGACTAATTAAAAACAATGTGCCGGATATTAATAATTTATCGGCTAAGGATATTATGACCGCCAACCCAATTGTTATTGCGCCGGATGAATTGGCGATTGAAGCATTGGATATTTTACGCAAAAAATCGATAACGCAAATTGCCGTTGCAGAAAATGGTACTTATTTAGGCATTGTGCATTTGCACGATATTATTAAGGAGGGACTGATATAAGGTAGAAGGTGTAAGGTTTAGGGTTTAAGGTTTGATGTTTAAAGTTGGGTGTTTAGTTGGTGGACGAAACTATACAGGTTAAACTGTGTTTGCTTTTGCAAAGCTTGTTCAATATTGGTTTTTAGTGTGTGTTTATCAATATCGCTCATGCGTTGTTTTAAAATTAATTGGTAGGCTTTCTCGGTAAGCAACCAGGCTTTTTTATCGTTAAAGTGATTGGCCTGCACATATTTTTCAATAGCGGCAAACAACTCATCAATACCCTGTTTTTCGTGGGCAACGGTTTTTATCACTTCTACAGGCACCATTGTTTTGGTAAAAGCAGGTGCCAACATTAAGCGCAGGTTTTTTACAAATTTATCGGCACCGGGGCGGTCGCCTTTGTTTACGGCAAATACATTGGCAATTTCCATTAAGCCCGCTTTCATGGTTTGTATTTCATCACCTGCTTCGGGCACTACTACCACTACGGTTACATCGGCAAGGCCTGCTATTTCAATTTCGCTTTGGCCTACACCTACGGTTTCAATAATTACATAATCAAAATCGGCCGCCAAAACCACATCGGTTATTTCAATAATTTTAGGATGTAACCCTCCCATGGCACCACGGCTTGCTAGCGAACGGATAAACACATGCTCGTTAGTGTACCAATTGCTCATGCGTATACGATCGCCCAATACAGCGCCTAAATTAAAAGGCGAAGATGGATCTACACAAAGTACTGCCACTTTCTTTCCATCCGTTACCAGTTTATCCAACAAAGCATCTACCAATGTGCTTTTGCCTGCACCCGGTGGGCCGGTAATGCCAATTACTTTTGCTTGTGTATTGGGCTGTAATTGTTGCAACAATTGCTGATAGTCACCTACTTCATTTTCTACCAATGAAATAGCACGGGCTAAGATTTTAATATCTTTTTTTAAACTATCGGGAGAGATTGTTTGCAATTGAAAATACTGTTTGTTTATAATGGTTCAAAGCTAAATGAAAAAAGCGGAAAGCATAAAGCGGAAAGCTAAAAGCTATAGTTTGTTATTGTAGGAGTTCTTACTTAATCGTGAAAATAAATATAATCAGTCTCAAAAAAAGGTGCAAAGCTTATACGCTATTAGTAAATAAAAAAGGGTTGCCCGTAAAATTACAAACAACCCTTTTAAATAAATTTACAGTACTACGATTTCGCTAACAAAAACCTCAATCCAAAAGAAAGTGAATTGGTAATGTTAGAAGCATTGATGGAAGCAAATGTATTTCTGGAATTATACCTAATGCCAGGTAGTGACGACGTTGTTTCTTTAAAATTAGAAAACCCTGCCCTAAATAAATCTGCCATGCTTAACTCAAGATGTAAGCGTTTGTTTACCGCATAAGAAATGCCCGGAGTAATACTTATTGAATATTGATCTTCCTTTCGTTTTATATTCTCCTGAGTAGTTGTCACATTAGTTTGTTTTCTTTTAGAATAATTGGCTCCAGCATCACCAAACAGATAAAAGTCCGACTTTCCCAACTGTTTATATTGCCTTACAAAAATACCTACTGTGTAATTATTGCTTTTTTCTTTACTCTCCACTTGATTATCTGAATAATTATTGGTAGAGTTTCCATAACCCAATTTGACACCGGCAATTAGGTTGTCTTTTACAGCCACTCCAAACGAAGGAAAAATATAAAATGATGAAGTTGTATTCTTGTGTGGTTGGGCTTCACTTTCCACTTTCCCATTTCCCAACGACAAATTCCCTCCAATCAATTTAGAGCCCTTTGTAATTTGCGCATTTACGGCACCGCCAATAAAAACAAATGATAAAATAAGTAGTGTTGTTCTCATATAAAAATGGTTTGGTTAAATAATGCACTAAAGGTGCATACAAAAAAAGCAAATGGGCAGAATGCTCATTTGCTTTAACTATAATTTATCCTAATAAAATCTAAACTTCGTAGTTGTTATCTACATACTAAAATCTAAATACTACTATTTCAACACCGCCGCACCAAAATAAGGTTGCAGTACTTTAGGTATTTCAATACCATCCGGTGTTTGGTTATTCTCTAACAAGCTGGCCACAATACGCGGCAACGCTAAAGAGCTTCCGTTTAGCGAGTGTACTAATTGCGTTTTCCCCTTCTCGTCTTTATACCTAATCTTCATACGATTGGTTTGGTAGGCTTCAAAGTTCGATACTGAGCTAACTTCCAACCAACGTTCCTGTGCAGCACTGTACACTTCAAAGTCGTAAGTAATAGACGCTGTAAAGCTCATATCGCCGCCACACAACGCCAATATGCGATACGGTAGTTCCAGACTTTGCAATAATTTCTCTACATGCAATACCATTTCGTTATGGGCTTCGTAACTTTTATCAGGGTGTGTTAATTGTACAATCTCCACTTTTTCAAATTGGTGTACACGGTTTAGGCCACGTACATCCTTACCAAAACTTCCGGCCTCACGTCTAAAACAAGGTGAGTAAGCCGTCATTTTTATAGGTAACGATGTTTCTTTTACAATATCATCTCTAAAAATATTGGTCACCGGCACTTCCGATGTTGGTATCATATAAAAACCATCCGCAGGCATATGATACATTTGTCCCTCCTTGTCCGGCAACTGGCCTGTACCATAAGCCGATGCTTCGTTCACCATAAACGGTGGTAGGTATTCTGTATAGCCAGCCTCCGTATTAAAATCTAAAAAATATTGTATTAATGCACGTTGCAGTTTAGCACCCTTGCCTTTATACAACGGAAAACCACTGCCGGTAATTTTACTTCCTAATTCAAAATCAATAATATCGTATTGTTTAATCAAATCCCAATGTGGCACAGCACCTGCATGTAAAGTAGGTTTGTTGCCACCTTCTCTTACCACCGTGTTGTCCTCCGGCGTTTTACCAACCGGTACCGTTTCGTGTGGCAGGTTGGGTAGTTTCACCAACTCATCATGCAATTGTTTTTCTACAACAGTTAATTGTTCGGTTATAGGTTGTAAGGTTGCTTTCAATGCAGCTACTTCGACTTTCTTTGTTTCGGCTTCCTCTTTTTGTCCTTTGGCCATTAAGCCGCCAATTTCTTTGGAGGTACTGTTAACAACCGATTGGTTAGTATCAAACGATAATTGTAATTTTTTTCTTTCGTCATCCAATGCAATAATCGCATCTACCAAATCTAAATCGGCAAAATGCTTCTTGCTCAATCGGGCTTTCACACCGGCTGTGTCCTGTCTTAATACATGTAATTGAAGCATAGTAAAAATAATTAGGCGGCAAAGGTAAAATTAAAAATGCTACTGCCACAATTATACTCGTTCTGTTAGATTTTTAAAAAATTATGGGGTGCCCCGGTATTAGTAAACAAGGCCATCAAAAACTTTTTTAGCAGATAATCCCTCGGCCTTGTTTACTAACACCGGGTCGGGCTATTCGCTGCAAGTCCGGCACAGAAGCCAGGCTTCTCCCTCCTCCCCTTTGGGGAGGTCGGGTGGGGCCTCACCGGGCTTTCCGCTGCTATCCCTCACCCGCTTACGCCAGTGGTTGTTAATTAATAATTAGTAATTAAAAATTAATAATAGCAGACATATTACTGTATCACATCCCTCCATTACAAATTTCCCTTTCCTCCCTCAACCCTACTCCTTACACCCTCCACCTCAAGCCTTCGGCTTTCAGCATTAAGCTTTCAGCTTTCAGCCTTTTTGGCATCAAATTAGATTGTCATTGTTTTGTCACATAAAAAATATAAATTGTATCACAAATCATCAATTATGAAAAAAATAGCCTTATTCTTAATAGCATCGGTAACATTTGTTGTTGCCTGTACGCCCAAAGCATCACCATCGGCTACGGAAACATTAATACCTGCCGAAAAGCGTGTAAAAACCGATAATGCAAGTATCGAAGCAGGTAAAGTATTATCATCTACCAAGTGCGCCAAATGCCACAACGAAAAAGATTACTCTAAAGCCACTTACGAAGAGCAGCGACCAGTACTAGCCGCCATGGTTAAAAAAGCTAAGTTGGAAGAATCAGAAATTCAGCAGATTTCTGCTTACGTACATTCTAAAGCAAAAAAATAATATTTTAATAATCGTTAAAAAACAGCCACCCCAAAAAGGTGGCTGTTTTTTTGCATATATATTGGTCGCAATCCACTTATTGTTATAGCCCGCCAATGTTAAGTTTATAATAACTACGCACCGTTATTAAACTGTTTGTTTTTTATACAGTCAATTATAAAAATAATGTTATGCCCGATAAGCATTTAATGCAAAATAAACACCTGTTATGGCGTGCCGGTTTTGGACCTGCAGTAGAACAGTTAGATGATTTAAGCAAGTTTACGCCACAACAGTTTTATAAAAAGCTGGCAAGCTTATCGGCTAAAAAAACAACTTATTTACAAGGTGCCGATAAAGATTTAGAAGATTTATATGCCGAAAATATTGGCAAACCCGCTGCCGAACGTACAGCAGAAGAAAGAAGAGAAATACAACGTTTACAAACAGAAGCCATTCGCAAACTCAGTCATCTTTGGATGAGCGAAATGGTAAACAGCGAGCAACAATTAAAAGAAAAGTTAGCCTTGTTTTGGCATGGCCATTTTGCTTGCCGCAGCACCAATGCTTTTTACCAGCAACAATTATTACATATTATACGGGATAATGCTTTAGGCAATTTTGGCGATTTATTAAAAGCTGTTTCCCAATCGCCGGCTATGCTTACATTTTTAAATAACCAACAAAACCGCAAAGGCAGGCCTAACGAAAACTTTGCCCGTGAAGTAATGGAGTTGTTTACACTTGGCCGCGGCAACTACACCGAAAAAGATATTAAAGAAGCCGCCCGTGCTTTTACCGGATGGACCGGCAACCAACAAGGCGAGTTTGTCTTTAGAAAAAACCAACACGATACAGGCGAAAAAACAGTTTTAGGTAAAACCGGCAACCTAACCGGAGAGGATGTACTTAATATTTTACTGGAGAAAAAACAAACCGCCATTTACATTACGCAAAAGTTATATCGCTTTTTAGTTAACGATACGGTTGATAACAAACAAGTACAAGAGCTGGCCGAAAAATTTTACAAAAACAATTACGATATCAGTGCTTTGGTAAAAGATATTTTTACCGGATCGGCTTTTTACGATACTAAAAATATGGGGGCATTAATAAAATCACCCATTGAATTAATTGCCGGTATACAACGCATGATACCCATGCAACTGGAAGATAATAATGCCTTGTTAACTATTCAACGAATACTAGGGCAGCTACTATTTTACCCGCCCAATGTGGCAGGCTGGCCCGGTGGTAAAACATGGATTGATAGCAGCACCCTAATGATGCGCTTACGAGTACCACAACTTTTTACCGATGCTGATGAATTAAATGTTACGCCTAAAGATGATGACGACCAGATGATGGGTATGAAAACAGCCCCTAAGCCCAAGAAAAACTTAGGCACTAAAGCTATTAACGCCAGCATGAGTTGGGACGAACATTACAAACAATTAAAGAAAGTTAAACGAGAAGATTTGCTGACAACCATTACTCAACACTTATTACAAACACCGGGTAATACTAATAACAGTACACTTGAAAAATATATTGACAACGGCAGTAGAGAGGCTTATATAAAATCGGCTACGGTACAAATTATGAGTACGCCGGAGTATCAGTTGTGTTGAGCAGGCTTAAAGCAGAAAGCTAAAAGCTTAGAGCAATGTAACAATTAGATAATTGGGAACTGTGACACTGATTTTTTCCGATAGAGTAGGAGACTTACATAATGCTCAATAGAATTACTGAACGATGCAGTGAGTGACACAACAGACGATGATAGTAGTAATGCAGTTTGTAAAATAATAATAACCGCATTGTTTATTGTAACAAACAACAAAAGAAAAGATTTTTCAAAATTGCATCTATAAGCTCCTCCTTCGGAGGGGTTTGGGGAGGCCATAAATACTTTATCATGCTTATAAAACGCAGAACATTTATACAAACAGGTTCGCTTGCAACAGCATCGTTATTATTACCACGTTTTTTAAAAGCGTTTGAAGGTGGTTATAAGGTACCGCCAGGTAATAAAGTAGTGGTGGTGCTGCAACTTAGTGGTGGCAACGATGGTTTAAATACGGTTGTTCCTTTTCGTAATGATGTGTATTATAAACTTCGTCCGCAATTGGGTATTGCGCAAGAAAAAGCATTGCATATTACAGATGAAGTTGGCTTGCACCCATCACTTACAGCATTTAAAAGTCTTTACGATGAAGGCAATTTAGGTATTATGAATAATGTGGGTTATCCTAATCCGGACAGGTCGCATTTTAGAAGTATGGATATATGGCATAGTGCCAGCAAGAGCGATGAGTACTGGCATCAGGGTTGGGTGGGCCGTTATTTAGATGCGCAATGTAATGGTTGCGATAAGCCAACACAAGCAATTGAAATTGATGATGTGTTGAGTCTTGCGTTAAAAGGCAAGGGTAATAATGGTATTGCGGTTAAAGATCCAAGACGTTTATACGGTACATCCAATGAAAAGTTTTTTAAGGAAGTGATGAAACAACATCACCAACATGAGCATGAACAGCCGGTTGATTATTTGTATAAAACCATGGCTCAAACTTTATCATCGGCCGATTATATTTTTAAACAAAGCAAATTACACCCTACCAGTGCTACTTACCCTAAAACAGATTTGGGTAATAATTTAAAAACAATTGCCTCTTTAATTTTTTCGGAAATAAATACAAAAGTGTACTATGTATCGCTGGGTAGTTTTGATACACATGTGGGCCAGGATGACAGACAAAGCCGTTTGTTTAAAGACATGAACGATGCGGTACTGGCATTTACCAACGACCTGAAAGCAAATAACCGTTTTGATGATGTGCTGTTATTTAGTTTCTCAGAATTTGGACGCCGTGTTGCACAAAACGCCAGCAACGGTACCGACCACGGTACGGCAAACAATATGTTTTTTATTAGCGGCGGTCTGCAACAAAAAGGGCTTATTAATGCGATGCCCGATTTAAGCAACCTTAAAGATGGCGACCTGGAGCATAGTGTGGATTTTAAAAACGTGTATGCTACCATATTGAATAAGTGGTTAGTCGCTGATGATGTGGCGATATTGGGCAGGAAGTATGAGACGATGGGGTTTATATAGTTTTGAGCGTTGCCGCTGTGTACGATGAGCTGCGCTCAGCCCGCATGATCTGTGCTATGTACCATGAGCTTCGCTATGTACCATGAGCTTCGCTCAAGGTTAGGTAAATTTAACTCCTACGGAGTTAGTTGTGTAAGGCCGTATGGCCTTGACTTTACTTAACCATGAGTTTTTACTCATGGTGTATCAACGCTGCAAGCGTTCCTCCATCGGATGTAAAACGACTCAGTTGGCTGCATATAAAATGCTCGTAACACTACGGAGTTTATCCTGTAGGCCGTATGGCCTTGGCTTCACTTAATCATGAGTTTTTACTCATGGTGTATCAACGCTGCAAGCGTTCCCAGTCACTCATCTTGCCAAAACCACTTTTCTTCTTTTTCTACATGGTTCTCTAGTAGCAATCGGCCAATTTCATCTCTAAAAGTTTCTTTTTTATGATGCTCCTGCTGCCTTTTTATATAATTAACTATTATATGCTTTTGTTTGTAAGAGTAGGTCAAGGCACAGTATTTAATAGCCCACCCTCTAAATTTTGGAAACAATCCGCTTTGTTTCATCCACATAGATGAAGCCACTTTTATATCCTTAATAAAATCTGCTAAAGCAACAGAAGGGTGCAAGTCGGATAGAATGTGGATGTGATCTTCCATTCCATTAATGCGATATAGTATGCATTTTCTATTTTTAATAACGCCCCATATATACTTGTAAAGTTCCGGGGCATTTTCCTGTATTATTGTTTTTTCGCTGTACTTGGTGCGAAATACAATATGATAAAGTATTTGTGTGTAAGCCATGGTTAGTAGTTGGTGTTTGGCTTTTATAAAGCTATTAATTTTATGCGTATCATATTTTTATCAGCTGTAATTACAATTTACAATCTAAATACTTCGGGCCATAGTCAATGTTCCATACTTTGAACCTTGCCTAAATGGCTGCGAATAAGCATTTTATATAAAAAGGTAAAAAACTCTTAGTAAAAAATAGAGAATATCATTTTTTTTTTAGAACTTGTTGTAAGTTGATGATGTTGCCATTGTATGAAAATTAATTCTGCTATCATCTCCTGTTTTATCCTAATACCTATGCGCTATCGATCGTTCCTACATTAATTTCTATCAGGAACAAATAATCCAACAATACTTATCTGAAGCTTTTTAATTAGTCTATACACTAATAACAATAAACCATTAAACATTCTCTAGTTATGGGAAAAAACATTTACAAGCCAAGTTGGAAAAACACTAAAAAGTACAGCATTTATACTAACTACTTTTGGCAGTACATTAAGAACGGCGATTTTAAGTCGCTTTTTGCTTCCATTCGTTATGTGTTTACACACAAGTTACCCGGTCAGCCTTTTTATGCTTCGTCACCAATGGGCAAGTATTATATAAGACAAAACTCAACCGATTTCCAGTTTATTAATTATGCTTACGAAAAAGAGATTAAAGATTATTTAAAAGACAACCTGAATAGCTTTGATGTTTTTATTGATGTAGGCGCCTGTATTGGCGAGTATTGTATTTGGCTGGCTAAACAAGGGAAAAAATGCATTGCTATTGAGCCGGTAAACTTTGAAGCATTAAGTAAAAATATTGCGCTTAACAATTTAACCGATAAAATTATTGCGTTAGAATGTGGGTTGGGAGCTAAGAAAGAACATGTATATTTTGAAAAAGTGGTGGGTGTAACCAGCTCTAGTTATCTGGACCGTTCGGAAACAAAAGAGCCTAATGTTACCATTGAAAAACTGGATGATTTATATGGCAGTTTTAATTTAAAAAAAGAAGACCGCATTATTATTAAGCTAGATGTGGAAGGCATGGAAACAGAAGTAATAGCAGGGGCAATAAATTTTTTCAATGACTTTCCATCAGTTAAAGTGATTTTTGAGCATTTTTCCGAAACAAGCGATCAAATAAATAAATCACTTTCTGCTATATCGCCATTTACGTTTAAAGAAATTGATAGCGTTAATAGGTTGGCAGAAAAAGTTTAGTAATCATCAGATTTCACAATAAAAAAGATGGCCCATAATCCTTGGCCATCTTTTTTATTGCTTCAAAATCCAACAAACCTATCCTAATCTCGCAATCCATTTGTATTTTGCCGCTTTATATGAGCAACCAGCCTATTATTATTGTTGACCATTTAACCAAACAGTTTAAAACCGCTGCCGAGCCTTCGGTAAGGGGTATTTCGTTAATCGTAAAGGAAAACGAAATTTTTGGTTTACTGGGGCCGAATGGTGCCGGCAAAACAACCACCATTTCCATGTTATGCGGTTTGTTTCCACCAAGCAGCGGCAACATAACCATTAACGGCTTTAATTTGCAAAAAGATGGTGATGCCGTTAAACAAATTATTGGCGTAGTGCCACAGGATATTGCCCTGTACCCCACTTTAACCGGACGAGAAAATCTTCAGTTTTTCGGACAGATGTACGGCGTAAAAGGAAAAGAGCTAAATACTAAAGTAGATAACTGGCTGGAAAAATTAGGCCTTAGCGCTAAAGCAAACCGCAAGGTTTCGGAATATTCCGGTGGTATGAAAAGGCGGATTAATTTAATTGCCGGTATTTTACACAGCCCCAAAGTGTTGTTTTTAGACGAGCCGACTGTTGGTGTAGATGTACAAAGTCGCACCGTAATTATTGAACGGTTAAAGGAATTGAATGCCGAAGGAACCACTATTATCTACACTTCCCACCACATGGAAGAAGCCGAACATTTCTGCACAAGAGTATCCATCATAGATCAGGGGAAAATTTTGGCCGAGAATGAACCCAAAGCTTTAATAAATACTTACCCCGGCAGCAAAAACCTGGAAGATGTTTTTTTACACCTTACTAAACGAAAACTAAGGGATTGATGTTTACCAAACTTAAAGCCATTATTAAAAAAGAAGCAATCATTTTGCTTAGAGATAAGATTGGATTATCCATTCTTTTTCTTATGCCCATGGTGCTCATTTTTGTAATGACCATTATACAAGATGCCGCTTTTAGAAGCATTAACGAAAGCAGCATTCCCATTGTATTTGTAAATAACGATAAAGATTCGTTGGGCGATATGGTAGAGTTTGGCCTGCGCAATAACGAGCTGTGCAAGTACTATGATTCTATTGATGGCAAGCCTGCCACATTAGTAACCGCTAAACAAGCCGTGGCCGATGGAAAATTTTTATTAGGCATTGTTATACCCGAAAAAGCTACGGCTGCTATCAGAGAAAATGTAACGCAGTTAATTGACGAATCTATTAACCCCACAGAAGCTGCACTTAAGTTAAATAGTATAAAAGATTCGGTCGAAATTATTATCCTTATCGACCCTGTTACCAAAAAATCTTTTATCTCATCCATCACTAGTGCATTGCGGGAATTTATTTCGGAGGTAAAAACAAAAATTATGTTCGAAACTTTTTCCGAACAAATTGCCGAAGTAATACCCGATGGTGGCAACAAACCCAGCAACACTTTTAACCGTTCGCAAATTTTTAAATACACGGAGCAATACGCTTCTAAAAACAACAGCGAAATTATTCCCAATGCCGTACAACATAATGTGCCGGCCTGGACCATCTTCGCCATGTTTTTTATAGCCATTCCTTTATGCGGCAGTATTATGAAGGAAAAATCCGAAGGCAGTATTTTTCGCCTGCACACTATGCCCACATCTTACCTGCTGTTTATGCAAGGCAAAATAGTGGTGTATGTAATTGTTGGGCTTATCCAGTTTTTACTTATGTTATGCGTAGGCTTGTATATACTGCCTATGTTTGGCTTGCCGCCATTGGTAATGGGCGATAGTTTCTCCGGCATTTTAGTATTAACCTTAGCCACCTCATTAGCCGCAACCGGTTATGGTGTGTTGGTGGGCACGCTTGCCAATACCGAGCAACAAGGTGCTATCCTCGGTTCATTATCAGTTTTATTATTATCGGCCCTGGGTGGTATATGGGTACCAACCTATGTTATGTCTAAAACCATGCGCAGCATCAGCGAAATATCGCCGCTTAACTGGGCGCTGGAAGGCTACTATAATTTATTTTTACGTAACGATGGTTTACAATCTGTACTACCGGCAACCGGTAAATTGTTAGCCTTTTTTATTATTACTGTTGCCATAGCTGTTACCATAAATAAAATGAAACGCAAAATTTAATCATGAACCAACAACAAATAATTGCCGATATACAACAGTTCATCCAGCAAAATGTATTGGCACAACATGTGGCCATTACCGAAACTTCTAATTTACAAGATGCGGGACTTGATTCATTTTCAACCGTAGAAGTTATTCTTTTTATTGAGCGTCAGTTTGGTGTAGCCATCCCCGATGAACACTTATTACCCGAAAATTTTAAAACGCTACAATCATTATCGGCATTGGTGTTGCAGTTGAAAGGGTAAGCAAATGTGCTGATTTGCTAATGTGCTGGTGTGCTAATGGAAACAGCCGTAGTGTTGCACGATGATGCACAAAGAACAGAACGATGAAGAGTGCGACGCAAGGGACGGTGATTAGCATTACTGCTGCTGATTTACAAAAAATAGCTATACAATATTTTGCATATAGCCTCAATAAGGAAACTCAATCTTTTCACGACAACTTTAAACCTTAAACCTTGAACTTTTAAACGTCAATTATGGGGTGCCCCTGTGTTAGCAAACTGCGGCTTCGTGCCTCAGCCTTGTTTACTAACACAGGGTCGGGCTATACGCTGCTACTCCGGCACAAGGCCAACGCACAAAGCTTCACCGGGGTATTCGCTGCTATCCCTCACCCAATTACACATCAAATCCTATATTGCAATAAATTTGTCCTTTTAAATTTCGCACAAACTATTACTGCTTGAATCCGTCTTTACATAACTTGCCACAAAAGGTTTATTTAACCGGCTCCGATTGTTTTCACCTGGTGTTAGACAAACACGCAAAAAAATACCAGTCAGGCGGCAACGTAATGCGCATTGTTTTTAATACCAGTGATGTTATTAATCATACGCAGCTAAAAGAAGTTTTTGAAAATTCGCCTATTATACATTGGTTATGTAATATTCAATTAAAACCCGGCCCTGTGTTTGGCAGGCCATATTGGTTATATAGCAATAAAGGCAATAGTATTCATATACAAACGCATCGGCATACAATAAACAACCAAATACCCGATGCGGTTTTACAACGAGATATACCCATAGAAGGCGAACGTTTTATTGAATGTGATATTATTGAATACCCCGATAACAGTTCATTAATTGTTATTTCCTGGAATCATATATTGATTGATGGCCGTGGTATTGGCATGCTTATTAACCACTTGAACGAAGTAGCTAAAGGAAATGTAGTTACTGATGTTAGTAATTTATTTCCTGCTAAAGAAAAACCGCTGGGCATGTTAGCGCATATACGCAACATGTACAAAGTAAAAAGTTTTATCGAGGGTTCATCAAAACCGCCATTGGCCTCAGTAGCGTCAGCTAAAAGCAAAGCCAATGCTGCGTTTAAAACAAAAATTATTTATTACAACCAAGCGGAGACAGAACAAATAAACCAACATGCCATAACACAAGGTGCCCGCTTTGGCCCCAATTTATTTTATATAGCTTGTTGCAGCCATGCGGTAAACAACTTGCTAAAACAGCGTAACAAACAAGGTACATTATGGTTGCCTGTTCCTTACGATGGTCGTTTACGTGGTGCTATCGGACCAATTATTTCCAACACAGTGGCATTCTTTTTTTACCGTATGCCGCAGCAAGTGTTGCAAAATATAAAACAAACTGTTGGCAGTTTATCTGCACAAATGACGGAGCAATTAAAAAACAAACGTCCGCAACAATACAGCAACCTGTTAAACATGATGCGCCATATACCGGTTTGGTTATACTATAAATTAGTTAATAAAACCGGCGAAGGAACTTTTACCAGTTTTGTTTATTCTGCCACCGGCGAAGGGTTTAATAACCATACTAATTTGATGGGTTATAATGTTACAGGCTTAACCATTTATCCGTCGCCAACTTTTCCGCCGGGGTTAACTTTTTCGTTTTTAAAATTCAATAATGCATTAAATATTAACATTGCTTATTCTCCCGATATTATAAATACATTTGAAATAGAATTAATTGAAGCAGAACTAAAAAAGCTACTGGCCACACCAGCCTAAAGATTTTTGTATTAAACAACCATGACTCCAACCATTAAACATACCGATGTACTTATAATTGGCGGCGGCATTGCCGGTGTGGCAGCAGCCGTTGCGGCAGCGGAGGATGGCAGCCATGTTGTACTTGTTGAAAAAGCGCCTTACCTTGGTGGCAAAGCCACTGCTGCAGAAGTTGGTACTATTTGCGGATTATACAAATACAACCATTCCGCCCAACCCGATTTTATTGTAAACGGATTTGCAAAATCATTTGCACAACAATTACAAGCCAGCTCCCAAACTCAACCTTTAATTAACGAATATCATTTAGCTTATTTACCTTATCAAGTAGCACATTTTAAAATATTGTGCAGCCAATTGTTGCAGCAGGCAGGTGTTACCGTTTTACAATGGTCAACAGTTGTAGATGTACTTGAGCAGGATAATTTAATTACGCAAGTACATATACAAACCGCTGAAAGTTTATTACATTATCATACTAAATCCGTTGTGGATTGTTCAGGTGAAAGCCTTGTAGGAAAATTTTTATCCTTGCCGTTAATTGAAAGTGATAGCTACCAGGCTGCTGCGCAGGTTTTTACTTTGTCTGGCATAAAAGAAACAAATGAAACAAGACTTGCTTTTATTATTTTAAAAACCATTAGCGGTGCTATTTACAATAAAACGCTCCCTTATTATTTCGACCGTATATATTTAATTCCCGGCTCCCTGCATAATGGCATTGCTTCTTTTAAAGTTGGGGTACCCATACCGGTAACATTAAGGGCCGGCAACCTGCAATTATTACAGCAAACGGCCTTAAGTTTTATAACCGAAATGGTTGATTTCCTACGTACAAATGTAAACGCTTGCCAAAACATTTTACTGGAACATATTGCAGACGAAATAGGCATTCGCACCGGCGTACGCACTACCGGTAAATATGTTTTACAAGGCAGCGATATTTTAGAAGGCAAACATTTTGATAATGCCATTGCCAACGGATCCTGGCCAATAGAAATATGGCAACAAAACAAAAGAGTAGCCATGCAGTATTTTGCAAAAGATGCGTATTACCAAATACCCGCAGGCTGTGTACAATCTGCGCATATTGATAATTTATTTATTGGTGGCCGTTGTATATCCGCCACTGACGATGCTATTGCCAGTGCCCGTGTAATGGGTATTTGTTTACAAACGGGTTATGCGGCCGGTGCATTAGCATCGGGTAATGCACAAAACAAACCTATTGAAGAAAGCATAGAACAGATACAAACGCAGCAACTGAAAGCTGTATTTTCGTAATATGAACAAGTATCCGGTATATGAAGTATTGCAGCAGGCTGCCAACAAATGGCCATCGCAACCTGCTGTACATGATGAGGCAGGAACCATTACTTTTCAGGAGCTTTTTATACAGGCAGAAACATTACGTACACAATTAACCAATGCCGGCGTATTACCCGGAATGGCAATAGGATTAAAAGCAAAAAATGGTCGTGGTTTTATTACTGGCCTTTTTGCCATTGTAGGTACCGGTGCTGTTGCATTGCCCATTTATCATCAATTAAAATCGGTTGAAATTGATGACCTTGCCAAACAAACCGGCTTACATGGTTGGATTGATGATAATAGCGGAACGCCCTACCGCACTAATTTAACAAAAACTATTACACCTGCTTTTTCATTTGGATTTTTATATACGCCTTTTACAAAACCGTTCGCACCATTTGTAAACAACCCTGCATTTGTTCGTTTTACATCAGGTACTACCGGTACTTCTAAAGGTGTAATTATTTCACACCAATCGGTAATAGAACGTATTGATGCTGCTAACAACGGCTTGCAATTAGCACCCGGCGATACCGTTGTTTGGGTATTACCCATGGCTTATCATTTTGTGGTATCCATTGTATTGTATGTAAAATATGGTGCGGCCATTGCCGTTGTAAAAGACTTTTTAGCAAAAAACATTATTGATATTACCAATAAACATAACGGCACTTTATTATACTCATCACCCGTACAGGTGCGCTTGTTGGCTAACGATACCAGCACGGTTATGATGCCCTCATTGAAAAAAGTAATTTCTACATCTGCGGGTATTTCGCCGGATATATGTGTAGCGTTTAAAAACCGTTTCGGTGTTGCAGTTAGCCAGGCTTATGGCATTATTGAAATTGGTTTGCCTATGTTAAACTTTTTTCAATCGGAAGAACATCCCGAAGCAGTTGGTTATGCTGTACCGGGTTATGAGATTGCCATTCTGGACGAAAACAATCAACCGCTTGCCGATGGTGAAACCGGGCATTTGGGTATTAAAGGACCGGGTATGTTTGATGCTTATTTACACCCGCAACGTTTACGTGAAGAGGTGTTGGTAAATGGGTATTTTCTTACGGCCGATTATGCAACAAAATCTGCTGACGGTTTAATAAAAATTGAAGGCCGTGCAAAATCGGTGATTAATATTTCGGGTATAAAAGTTTTTCCGGAGGAGGTGGAAGCGGTATTAGAAAATTACCAAGGCATAATACAAGCAAGGGTTAGCAGCGAGCCGCACCGTTTATTAGGACAAATTATTGTGGCAGAAGTTATTGTGGAAAGCCATATTTTGTTAAACAAAGAATCCTTACTCTATTACTGTCGTCAAAATTTATCAAACTTTAAGGCGCCGCAAAAAATTACGATAGTAAGTAGTTTGCCTGTTACAAAAACGGGTAAGTTGCAGAGAGGCTGAACGCCTAATGCTTAAAGCAAAACACATAGAAACTTATAAATCAATCAATTTTATTTTACCAACTTTTGTTCCCTGATTGATCGTCCCTTGCGACGCTCCGTTCTGCTGCACCAATTCTATTGGCCAAAATGCAGCATCCCGAACTTGTTTCGGGAATTCCGTTCGCTAATCAGCAAGGGAAGTCCGGAAGTCCGGAAGTCCGAAAGACCGGGAGTCTGTAGTGAATAGTCAGCGGTGAGTAGTCAATCATCTGTACGTACCTGATATAAGTTGAACCACAAATAGTCAATATATTCTCATATCTCAATTCTCAAATCTCAATTCTATTCTAACAATAATCATTTATATTGCAACGTATTAAACCTTAACATGGCGGCTGCATTACAACATATTTTATTTCTGGATATTGAAACGGTTCCGCAGCAACCCGATTACACCTTATTGCCCGAAAACTGGCAAACACTCTGGAACAAAAAAGCCGAAATTTTATTACGCAACAATACCGATGATACACCGGCCGATATTTATGCCCGTGCCGGTATTTATGCCGAGTTTGGCAAAATTGTATGCATTAGTTGTGGCGTTATTAGCGGCAATGGCGATGCAAAACAACTTACCATAAAATCATTTTCCGGCGACGATGAAAAAGTATTGCTGGCGGGGTTTGCCCAAATGTTACAAAAATGGAGCAATGGCGAGCAACGTTTTTTATGTGCACACAATGGTAAGGAGTTTGATTTTCCGTACCTAAGCCGCCGCATGATTATTAATAATATTCCGCTACCCAACCTATTAAACACCGCAGGTAAAAAACCTTGGGATGTAGCGCATATTGATACCATGGAGTTATGGAAGTTTGGCGATTTTAAAAGTTACACCTCGTTAAATTTATTAGCGGTTAGTTTGGGCATACCTACACCTAAAGATGATATTGATGGTAGCCAGGTATGGCAGGTGTATTGGGAAGAAAAAAATTTGCCACGTATTGTAACCTATTGCCAGAAAGATGTGGTAACCGTAGCACAAATTTATTTGCGTTTACATGGCCACAGTTTATTAAAAGAGGAAGCGGTGGAGATAAAACAATAATTAGCTAATTAGCTGATGTGCTAATATGCTAATGAAAGAGAGCCGCAATGGATGATGATTTGTAATTTTTTCGATGTAAGGTATAAATCAACAGAGAACAATTAGATAATTAGGTAATTTGAAAATTTGGTAATGAGGTTTTCTGCTAAAGCAGGAAACTTACATAATGCTGAATAGAATTACAGAACGGCCCCGATTAAAATGCGGGGTACTGCAAAGTGCCCAATAGAATTGTTGCAGCACAAGTGAGTGACACAACAGGCGTTGCTAGTAGTAATGAAGCTGACAAACAAAAAAAATTAACCAATAAAGTGTTTCAAAGCATTTAGCGTTAAGCTTTCTGCTTTTTGCCCATAAAAATGAACATAGAAACAATTAGAGAATACTGTTTGGCCAAAGATGATGTGGAAGAGTGTTTACCCTTTGGCCCCGATACATTGGTGTACAAGGTAAACAGCAAAGTGTTTTTATTAATGGGTATGGATAGTGTGCAATTGAGCTTTAATGTAAAATGCGATCCGGATAAAGCGCTGGAGTTAAGAGAACGGTACCATGCGGTGCAACCCGGTTACCATATGAACAAAAAACACTGGAACACCATTTTGGTAGATGGATCGGTTAAAAGCGATTTGTTGCGGGAGTGGATAGATGATTCGTATAATTTAGTAGCAAAGAAAAAGAAGTAATTTTTTGAAAACAGCAATTGTAATAGGCAGTGGATTTGCCGGCATGTCGGCCGCAGCTTTTTTAGCACAAGCCGGATGGCAGGTAACGGTGTTAGAAAAAAATAGCGGCCCAGGTGGCCGTGGCCGCGATATGCTGGTAGATGGCTTTAGTTTTGACATGGGCCCCAGCTGGTACTGGATGCCCGATGTGTTTGAACATTTTTTTAGTCGCTTTGGTAAAAAAGTAAGTGACTATTATAACCTTGTTAGGCTCGATCCATCGTATCGTGTTTATTGGCCCGATGACGCTTACGATATACCCGCCAATTACAACGAGCTAAAAGCTTTATTTGAAAAAATTGAACCCGGCAGCGGCGCACAACTGGATAAGTTTATGCACGAAGCCGAATATAAATACAATGTAGGCATGCACAAGCTGGTGCACAAGCCCGGCCAATCATGGGGCGAGTTTGCCGATATGGATTTAGCCAAAGGTGTTTTTAAACTGGATGTGTTTACCAACATGAAAAAACATGTGGCCAAACATTTTAAAAATCCAAGGTTGCAGCAGTTAATGGAGTTTCCGGTTTTGTTTTTAGGTGCTTTGCCACAAAAAACACCGGCATTGTACAGTTTAATGAACTATGCCGATATAAAACTGGGCACCTGGTACCCAATGGGCGGTATGTATAAAATTGCCGAAGCCATGCATTTATTGGCGGTAGAACAAGGCGTGCAGTTTAAGTTTAACCACAATGTAACAGCGGTAAATGTAGAAGGTAAATTAGCAAAAACAGTTACCGCTACCAATGCCAATGGCGATAATGAAAATTTTACTGCCGATGTTGTAGTAGGCGCCGGTGATTACAACCATATTGAAACCAAATTGTTGCCACAAAACCTGCGTCAGTACAGCGATAACTACTGGGATAAAAGAGTAATGGCGCCAAGTTGTTTGTTGTTTTATATTGGTTTAAATAAAAAATTAAGCGGCATTACGCACCATGCTTTGTTTTTTGATACAGACTTTGGCGTGCATGGCGAGGAAATTTATAACTCCAAACAATGGCCAAAAGATCCGCTGTTTTATGTTTGCGCACCATCGGTTACAGATAATTCGGTAGCACCTGAAGGTCACGAAAACATGTTTTTCTTAATTCCGGTGGCTACAGGTTTAGCAGGAGATACCGAAGAACTGCGTGAAAAATACCTGGATATGATGTTAACCCGCTACGAACAAAAAACAGGGCAGCAGCTAAAAAATGCCATTGTGTATAAAAAGTCATACTCGGTAAGCAACTTTGTGCAGGATTATAACTCCTTCAAAGGCAATGCTTACGGCTTGGCCAATACTTTGTTACAAACGGCAATTTTAAAACCTTCATGTAGGAGTAATAAAATAAAAAACTTATTTTACACTGGACAATTAACCGTTCCCGGACCAGGTGTACCACCAAGCCTGATAAGCGGTGAAGTTGTTGCCAAAGAAATTTTAAAAGCTTATGTGTAAAAAGCTTGCCGTAAAAAGTAAGCCGCCAACATGCGTATTTAACTAATTAACCACCAAAACAAAAACAGCAAAAGGATAAATGATAGCGCTTTTTCATGAATTAAGTGAGCAGTGTAGCAAGCTAACTACCGAAAGGTATAGCACCTCGTTTAGCAGCGCCATTAAGTTGTTACACCCCGACCTGCGTACACCAGTTTTCAATATTTACGGTTTCGTACGGTTTGCCGATGAAATTGTAGATACTTTTCACGACCACGATAAACATACACTCCTAAACGAATTTAAAGTTGACACCTACCGTTCTATCGAACGTGGCATTAGCTTAAATCCTATACTTAACAGTTTTCAAAAAACCGTTAACGAATTTAATATCGACCACGATTTAATCGAAGCTTTTTTCCATAGCATGGAAATGGATTTGAGCAAAAACATTTACAACTGCGATAAATACAAAGAATACATTTACGGCAGTGCCGAAGTAGTAGGCCTTATGTGTTTATTTGTTTTTTGCGAAGGCGATAAACAAATGTACCAGCAATTAAAACCTGCGGCACAAGCATTAGGTTCGGCCTTCCAAAAAGTAAATTTTTTGCGTGATGTAAAAGCCGATTACGAAGACCTTAACCGTGTATATTTCCCCGATGTTGATTTTACCAACTTTACATCGGAAATGAAAAACGATATAGAAGCCGACATTGCCCAGGACTTTAGCGATGCACACAAAGGCATTTTACAATTACCCGGCAAAGCTAAGTTTGGGGTTTACGTAGCGTACAAATATTATCTATCGTTGTTCCGCAAAATAAAACGCACCACACCGGCCAACATTTTAGAGCAACGCATACGCATACCCAACTACGGCAAAGCCTATATTGTAGCCAAAGCCGGCGTACGCAGCCAATTAAATATATTGTAAACACTGTATTAAAAATTAAAACCTAAACTAACTTTTAGGTTTTAATTTTTTGTTTTCCGGCTGCATTACTACTATCATCGCCTGTTGTGTCACTCACTTGTACTGCAACAATTCTATTGGGCATTGTGCAGGTGGTTAATTAGACATGTATACTCCATTGGCTTAAAAGCAATAAATCATAAAAAAAACAACATTAGCAAGAACTATAAACAACATAAAACATCTTGTTGTATAAATAAATAGCCGAGCCCAAACCTCAATTAAATTAAGATAAATATGTGTTTTAGTTTCCAAAAAGCAGCTACTTTTGTGTCAACAGTACTCGCCACGCTTAGGTCTTAGACGACTGCGTACCAGGGCGAGTCTTTTGCTTTTATGAGGTTCTCTCAATCAAATCAAAAAATGCATAAAATTATTATTACGCTTACAACACTCATTTTTTTAATGGCATGTGGAACAACAAATTCAAACGATAATAACACCAATCCAATTAGTTTAACAAAGTCAGAAAAAATGGATACTGTACATTTTTGGAAAATAATGGACTATGCTTTTGAAAAAGGTAAGTTTGATAATAAACTTAAGAAGAAAGCTATTCTTGAACAACTTATAAGACTGACTCCAGAACAAATTCAAGACTTTGAAATTATATTTCAACAGCAAAATAAAAAGGCAAGTACTTGGGAGAATTTTGCAGCTCAAACAATTATCGAGGAAGGCTCCTCAGATGATCGCTTTTATTATTTCAGATGCTGGTTGATATCACTTGGACAAAAAAATTTTGAAGAAACACTAAAGAACCCCGATTATCTTGCTTCTCTTGACATACCATTTAATGAAGAATACGGTGAAATGTATTGTCAATTTGAAGAACTAATACCAATAGCTGACAAAGCCTACGAAATAGTTACAAAGAAAGATCCTTCAACAGACTCATCGTTTCCAAGATCAAATGCTAATAAGCTAGGGTTGTTTTATGATAGTAATACCGATTTTACGGGCAAAGAATGGAATGATAATGCTGATTTACCTCAAATAGCACCTTTACTTTTTAAAAAATACGCTAATCAGTAAATAACTATATTTTTATTATAAGAATAAAAAAGACAGATAAATTAGTAATGACAAATGTGATTTTGGTGAACGAACAGGATATTGCCATTGGAGAAATGGAAAAAATTGAGGCGCACGAAAAAGCGGTATTACACAGGGCTTTCAGCATTTTTGTTTTTAATAAAAATGGCGATATGTTGTTACACCAACGTGCTGCCGGTAAATACCATAGCCCCGGGTTATGGACCAACACCTGTTGCAGCCATCCCCAACCCGGCGAAGAAACGGAAGCAGCAGCCTTAAAAAGATTACAGGAAGAAATGGGCTTTACCACACCGTTGCGCAGGGCCTTTACCTTTATTTACAAAGCCGCTTTTGATAATGGGTTAACCGAGCATGAACTGGATCATGTTTTTGTTGGCCGTTATGATGGTGAGGTTATACCAAACCCCGAAGAAGTTGGCAATTATAAACACGAAAGTATAAACAGCATAAAAGAACAAATTGCGGCAGAGCCACAAAAATTTACAGAGTGGTTTAAAATTGCATTACCAAAATTAGAAACCTGGATGTCGCTTCAGGAAAAATAAGAACATGGGTTTACTCAATAGCTTTAATAAATATCAATGGGCTACAGCAATCGCTGTTTTTTTTCATGTAATCGGCCTATTTGGTTTGCTTTTTTATGATGGCGATTTTTTTGTTAATGCCACATCTTTAAATCTATTGTTAGTGTTGGGTTTATTACTGTGGACACAAACCAATAAAAACATTGCTTTTTTTGCTTACTTTCTTACCTGTTTTATAGTGGGCATGGGTGTAGAAATTGTTGGCGTACAAACCAGTGCCTTATTTGGTCACTACAACTATGGTGAAGTATTGGGCTATAAAATATTAGGCGTGCCATTAATGTTGGGGGTAAACTGGTTTATTGTTACCTATTGCAGCGGCATGGCCATGCATAAATTATGTAACAAACTACAGCTAAAAGGTATTGCCGGCATGGTAATATTTGTATTAGCCACAGCTTTAACAGCCGTTTTTTACGATTGGTTGATGGAGCCTGTAGCCATAAAACTGGGTTATTGGCAATGGGGCGGGGACGGATCTGTGCCCTTGTATAACTACATTACCTGGTTTGTGGTTAGTTTATTGCTATCAGTAGTATTTCATTATGCCCATTTTAATAAACAAAACAAATTCGGTGTAAATTTGCTCATATTGCATTTGTTGTTTTTTGGCATTTTGCGCAATTTTTTATAATACTAAATTTATATGGCATTTTGGGTGTACATCGTTATTGCAGTGGTTACGTTCTTTGTGATGGAGGGCTTAACATGGTGTTTGCACCGGTTTATAATGCATGGTTTTTTATGGGGTTTGCATAAAGATCATCACCAGAAAACACCGGGCTTTTTTGAAAAAAACGATTGGTTCTTTTTAATCTTTGCTATTCCAAGCTGGTTGCTTATTATGTTGGGCGTTATTTATCAGGCTTATTGGTCTATTGCAATAGGGGCAGGTTTAACACTGTATGGCATTGCTTACTTTTTAGTACATGATGTTATTATTCACCAACGATTTAAATGGTTTACACGCAGCAATAACTCGTATGTAAAAGCTTTACGCTGGGCACACAAAATGCACCACAAACATTTGGACAAACATGATGGAGAGAGCTTTGGTTTTTTATTTGTAAACAAAAAATACTGGGCAAAAATTAAAGCAGATAAAAAACGTCAGCAAGAGACCAACGCTACCATCGACAAATCAAAGAATTAAATTGTCCGCTTTGCAAGCCATTGTTTTAAACCATCATGAACCCACAATACACATATTTTTTAATTTTAGGCACATCCTTTATTGGTCCGCTAGCATTAAGCTTTGATAAAAAAGTAGCTTTTTACACTAAGTGGAAATATTTACTGCCTGCTATTATAGTTCCGGCATTATTATACATTGTATGGGACATGTACTTTACCAAACAAGGCGTTTGGTGGTTTAACGAAAAATATATTTCAGGTATTCATATTGGCAATTTACCAATTGAAGAAGTGTTGTTTTTTTTCGTAGTACCTTACTGCTGTGTATTTATTTATGAGTGCATTCGTTGTTACTTTCCGCAATTAAAAAATAAAAGCTGGGCAAGCCTGGTACTAAAAATAATTGCTGTTGCTTGTTTGTTTGTGGGGGTTGTTTTTTACGACCGTTATTACACTTCCTGGACATTTTTATTCACTGCAATATTTATTGCCGCTATTTACCTGTTACGTTCATTCTTTACAAAGTTTGATGCGGTATCATTTTTTGTATCCTTTCTTATTACCTTAATTCCCTTTTTAGTAGTAAACGGTTTTTTAACGGCTATACCGGTTGTATTATACAACGATGCCGAAAACATGGGCTTTAGAATTACAACCATTCCTTTTGAGGATACTTTTTATGGCATGTTATTAATGCTGATGAATGTGACTATTTATGAAAGGTTGATGAAGAGAAAATAGACCTGTTTATATATCTTTGCCACTTAAACGAACAACCCATGCAGCTTACAGCAAAATTGATACAGTTACTTCCTTTACAAACAGGTACAGGTAAAAACGGACAGTGGAAAAAACAGGATATTATTGTAGAAACCGAAGGACAATACCCTAAAAAGGTTTGTATTTCTATCTGGGGCGATAAAATAAATGAAGCCGTATTAAAAACCGGCAATCAATTAACCATTGATTTTGATGTAGAAAGCCGTGAATACAACGGACGCTGGTACACCGATGTAAAAGCTTGGCGTGTTGATGCGGCATCAGGCGGTGGTAGTGCTGCACCGGTAGATGCGCAACCCGCTGACGATGTGTACAACCAAACCTTTACCAGCGACGACGACAAAGAAGATTTACCGTTTTAATTTTTAATAAATATTTTAAAACCACCTGCTTAAACAGGTGGTTTTTTTATGCCCGAATGCAGCGGTATAGAACTTATGCCTGTCAGCATTTATAGTTTTTATAATAAGCGTGCAATATGCTGAGTAATGTTACAGGTGCACAAGTGAGTGACACAAGGGACGATGATAGTAGCAATGCAGCTGACAATAAAAATATAGACGGTAAAACTTATTAGCATTTCCTTACCGTATTAAGCTTGTCAATTAGTTATCTTTAAATAATGGGCACTATAAAAAACATTTATCAGTTTGTTTTTTCTGAATGGTGGTGGACCTGTCTTTTTTTCTTTGCTTTTTTTTGGAGTATTTATTTTGTAGGTGTAGCTGTAACCAACTGGTTAATAAATAAAGCAGTAAGACAGCATAAAGTAAATAAAATTGTTGAAGCAATAAGACCCGGCCAAATTGGTAATGAGATAAAACAATCCATACTATCTATTATTGTTTTTAGTGTACAGGCAATTTTTTTACAAATATTGGTTAAGTACAAAATAGCCGGGGCAAACTTTACAAACGCTTACAACCTGTTTTGGCAAATACCAGTGTTGTTTTTTTGGAACGAGATTCATTTTTACATATGTCATTGGGTGTTGCATAGAAAATGGTTGTTTAAAACGGTTCATTATAAACACCACATATCTAAAGAACCCACCGTTTTTTCTGTATTTAGTTTTCATTGGTTTGAGGCTTTTTTATTGGGCACGGTTATTTTTTTTCCGATGGTTATATACCCTTTTCATGTATTGGCTTTATTAAGTTTGCCCATCATGAGCTTAATATTAAATCTGTTAGGCCATTGTAATCATGAGGCGGTGAATACTAAGGGAGATGCGGCCAATCTTTCACGATTTACTTTCCGGCATAGTATGCATCATAAATGGAGCAATGGTAATTATGGTTTTATGTTACCTTATTTTGATAAACTTTTTAAGACAAACCTACCTAAGAATAAATATTAATTAAGTATGAGCAACCATCAAGTATACATTAATAGTATTGGTAAATATTTACCAGGGAAGCCTGTAACTAACGATGAAGTAGAAACAATACTGGGATTAATAAACAACGAACCGTCCAGAACAAAGAGTAGGATGTTGCAACAAAATGGCATTAAAACCAGACATTATGCAATTGATGCGCAACAGCAATCAACCGATTCTGTTGTTGGCATGACGGTGAAAGCTATTGAAGATTGTTTAACAAAAGGTGCAATACATCCACAGGATGTAAACCTATTATCGGCGGGGACGACACAAAGCGATTTGCCTATTCCGGGTTTTGCCAGCATGGTACATGGTAGCAGCAGTTTAAAAGCCTGTAGTATATCCAGCCATCAAAGTGTGTGTGCAGCGGGTATTATGGCTTTTAATACAGCCTATTTAGCAATTGTTGCCGGCAAGCAAACCAATGCTATTGCATGTGCCGGTGATATGCCCAGCAGAATGTTTGTGGCTCCCAGATTTTTGCAGCAGGAAAAAGTAAAAGAAAAGGGTTTAGACTTAGATACTGATTTTTTACGTTGGATGCTTTCGGATGGAGCTGGTGCCATGTTTTTATCCAATAAACCTAATAACAACCGCTTAAGTTTACGTATAGATTGGGTAGATATTCGTTCGCATGCATATGCTTTTGAACCCTGTATGTACACGGGTATGAATAAGCAAAAAGATGGATCGGCCGGCCGGGGCTGGTTAGACTATGCTACATTTACGGATGCGGATAAAGATGGTGCCATTAACTTAAAGCAGGATTTAAGATTGGTAAACAATATTGTTTCATTAGGTGTACAACATTTTTTTAATCTGATTGATGAGGGTAAAATAGACCCAAAAACATTAGACTGGTTAGTATGCCACTACTCGTCGGAGCATTTTAAAAAACCAATTGTTGATTTGTTACAAAAAGGCGGAATGGTTATACCTGACGAAAAATGGTTTACCAATTTACATACAAAGGGTAATACAGGATCGGCATCCATATATATAATGCTGGAAGAGCTATTAAATGAAAACAAGTTAAAACCAGGTGAGCAAATAATATGTATGGTGCCGGAAAGCGGACGGTTTATAACAACTTTTGTAAAGCTAACGGCTGTAGCAGCCCAACAGGAGGCTAAAGCTGTATTAATAAAAGAAACCGATGCGATAATTGCACCAAATATTAATATTAACGGAGGCTCGGTTCAGGAATGGTTGGTAAGACAACTTACGTCTGTGTGGGTAGATTTTGAAACGAGCTTACGCAAAACACCAATTATACAGCGCATTTATAACGGTACTATAACCCTGGACGAATATAAACTATTGCTATTAAATTTGCGACAGCAGGTTATTGATGGTTCGCAATGGATTGCCAGAGCAGCATCTAATGTAACAATGGAACATTTTGATGTACGATCCTCTTTTATTTCACACTCAAGAGATGAGCATAGAGACTACCAGATTTTAGAGAAAAACTATATTAATTGCGGAGGAGCCAAAGCAGATTTATACAACGGCAAAAAAAATATTGGTAGTGAAGCGTTGAGTGGGTATATGTTTCATAAAGCTAGCCAGCCAAACCCTTTTGATTTGTTAGGCGGCATGTTTATTATTGAAGGCTTAGGCAATAGAATTGCCGGTAAATGGGGACGAGCTATTCAGGAGTTATTAAACCTGCACGAAGACCAGATTTCTTTTTTTACATACCACGAAACCAGCGACAGCAACGAAAACCATTTTGAACGTTTTGAGAACGCATTAAATTCGGATTTACTTACACAAGATATTGCAGAACGGGTAGTAAAAACAGCTAAAGTTGTAGGCAAACTGTATCAAATGCAATTGGCTGAAATTGGTAATTATTAAAACAAGTTTTTGTATGTTACATACCAGTGAGTATTTTGAGCAACTAAAAAACAATCCCAGAAACCCCAGCCATTGGCATGCATTGTTTTTAGATAATAGTGTACCTTTTAACAAAGATGCTAAAGCCGCTTTTTTATACGATTCAAGTAAAAAATCACGTCAATTTTTACTGCCTTTTTTTCGCTTTTTTGGCAGGTTGAGTATTATACTTTTACAACTGTTTAAAACCATTGCGCCGGGTTTAATTAATGCGCCCAAAATGTTACATCGGTGTTTGTATTGGGGTATGAAATACTGGGTAACCCCGGAGGCTAACTTTTTAATACTACGCCATTTTTACCTGGGCTCAGAAGTATTGCGTTTTTTGAAAGACAATGTAAAAGGAGCAGAAGAAATTCCTATGAATCCATTAAAGCCATTGTCGCTTGAACCTGTAAAAGATAATTTGTTTTTAGAGCATGATTTAAACTTATACAATTTCATTATTAACTTAAATAATGCCATTAAAGACAAAGGGCTTAAAATAGAGAAGGTGGAAAACCCGGACTTTAGTGCCATTAGCGTTGACCCTATTCCTTTTGAGCCGTTTAGGGATAAGTGGACAAATGTATTAGACCTCTCTAGCGCTATTGAAATATTCACACCAATCTATCAGTTTTTTTTAACCGACCATGATTTTTGGAGAGCTTCAAATTCGCTTCAACTTGACGAAGTAATTGGTGTATATGCTGCCACTATTATGGATTGCCCGGAAAAACTAATAGCCCTCAACAACAAACATCCTATGATTCCGCTACCTACTTACGGGGCCGGTTTCAGGTTAACACTTCATGGCCTATCTACCGAAGTGTTACATGCTTTATTGGTAACGGCAAAACAATCGGCAGTTACTGCTACACAAAATAATAATTAGTGGTTATAACCTTACACTTCCTGTTTTTACAATTAACTTAGTAGTTCTTTTACAGTATTACAAATAGCATAAAATGATTAGCATTTGGGAGCAAGAAACATTTTATAAACCTGTTGATGTATTAATTGCAGGCGGCGGACTGATGGGTTTATGGACAGCGTATGAACTAAAAAAACGCAAGCCTTCTCTTGTGGTGCATATTATTGATAAAGGAAGCATTCCCACGGGAGCATCTACCCGTAATGCGGGCTTTGCTTGCTTTGGCAGCGCTACCGAATTAATTTACGACAAAGAACAAACAGGTAAAGACGCCATGTTACAAGTGGTGGCCAACCGTTACAAAGGCATTCATAAAACCCGCACTATTTTAGGCGATGATAATATTGGTTTTGAACCCTGCGGCGGTTACGAAGCTATTAATACCAACTATAAATATTTTAATACTTTACCTGATTATATAGCTGAGCTAAACAGCGATTTAAAAGATATAACAGACAACACAGAAACTTTTACTATTAAGAACGAGGCTTTGCAAAAACAAGGCCTTAGTAATTTTGATAGTCTCGTTTACTCGCCTTTAGAAGGGGCGTTACACAGCGGCAAGTTAGTAACCGCTTTAACAGCCTTGGTACAACAAATGGGTGTAATCATCCACATGAATTGCGAGCTGTTACATTGGGAGCAACAATCAACACATATAAACGTAAGCGCCAATATTGGTAACAGGCAATGCCAGCAATTGGTTATAGCCACCAACGGCTTTACACAAAACTTATTACCGCAATTGCATATTCAGCCGGGGCGTGGACAAATAGTACTAACCAAACCCATACCGGGCTTGCGTTTACACGGCACCTTCCATTATGATGAAGGTTTTTACTACTGGCGTCATTTTGGTAACAGGGTATTATTAGGTGGTGGCCGCAACCAGGCTTTTGATGAAGAACAAACCAACAATATTGCAACTACACAACTTATACAAAACCATTTAGAAGATTTTTTAAAAAATCATATTCTGCAAGGCTACAATATTAATACTGCGGATGATATTATTGATTACCGTTGGGCAGGCATTATGGCTTTTACAGATAATAAATTACCACAGGTAACAAATGTAGCCGACAATGTATGGGCCGCTATTGCCTGTAATGGCATGGGTGTGGCCTTATCATCAGTAATTGCAGAACAAGTGGCTGATAAACTTTTGTAGCTGTTTAATACAACAGTTACCACATACATAACGTTATACAAATGCATGAACACCTGTTTATGCATTTACTTTTTTAAGCTAATTAATTATGGATATTATTTCTCTGCTTACCGGCCTGCTTGTGGGAACGGCAATCGGTTATTTGCTGTTTAGTTTGTTTAATAAAAACAAACAAGTTGCTAAACAAGTATATGATGTTTTGCAACAACAATACAACGACGCCAATACGCAAATGAAAATTGCGCAGGACAGGCTGTTGCACCAACAAAATGATTTTGACCAACTCAGTAATAAATACGAAGTAAAAAGCAACGAGCATTTACAATTGCAAACGCAGCTTACAGCTTTGCAAACAAATGCACATAATGCAACGCAACAATTAACGCAGGCTAACCTTTTATTAAAGGAGCAAAAACAACTAAGCAACGATCAGTTGGCCGAGCTAAATATTATAAAAGAAAAACTGGCCATAGAAAGAGCCAGCAATTTTTCATTGCAGGAATCGATTAGCACACAGCAAAACAAAAACCGAGAGCAAGAAGAAAAAATCACCACCTTAACCGAAACCTACAATAATATTTTTGCGCAAAACAGCAGCTTGCAAGCAAATAATAATGCACTAACCGATAAACTGCAAACACAAAAAGAAGAAGTAATAGAACTGCAACGCACATCGCAATTACAATTTGAAAAAATTGCCAGCCAGATTTTAGAAGAAAAAACCGGCAAGTTTACCGAAGCCAATAAAACCAATTTAGAAGCACTGTTAAAACCACTTGGCGAAAACATTGATACGTTTAAAAAGAAGGTGGAAGAAACCTATGACAAAGAGTCCAAACAACGTTTTTCGTTGGAAGAAAAAGTAAAAGAACTGGTGGAGCAAACCAATAAAGTAAGTAGCGAAGCCAATAATTTAGCTAATGCATTAAAAGGACAAACAAAAAAACAAGGCAACTGGGGCGAGATGATTCTGGAAAGTATTTTACAACAATCCGGTCTGGTAAAAAACAGAGAATACTTTTTACAACAAACCATTAAAGATGATGATGGCAACAACCTGCGACCCGATGTATTGGTTAACCTGCCCGATAAACGTGTTATCATCATCGACTCAAAAGTTTCGTTGATTGCTTACGATAAGTTTTCTGCTGCTGATACTACCGAACAACAAAGTGGATTTTTAAAAGAGCATATTAATTCTATTTACAATCATATAAACGAGTTACACAACAAACAGTATGATAACCTGGAAGCGTCGTTGGATTTTACCATGATGTTTATTCCCATTGAGCCCGCTTATTTGGTGGCCATACAAGCCGATCCTGATTTGTGGGCACATGCATATGCCAAACGTATTTTGCTAATTAGTCCTACTAATTTAATTGCCTGTTTAAAACTTATGGCCGATTTATGGAAACGTGAATTGCAAAGTAAAAACGCCATGGCCATTGTAGAACGCGGCGAAAGATTGTATGAAAAATTTGTTGGCTTTGTTAATACCATGGAAGAAATTGGCAAACACATTAACAACACACAACAGGCTTACAGCAAAGCGGTGAATCAATTAAACACCGGCAACGGACATTTAATTGGTCATGCATTAAAACTAAAAAGTCTGGGTTTAAAATCCAGCAAAGATATTCCGGCTACTATGTTACCGTTGGATGAAGAGTTACCTGATGTATTGCCGGAGTAGTAACTGCGGTTGGTTTTTTATTATGTTGTCAACAGTAGTAATACTAATCATCGTCCCTTGCGTCGCACACTTCAACGTTCCGTTCATTGCTCATCATCGTGTTATGCGAAGCCTCGGTTCGTGTCTCACGAACCGGAAAAAGTGAAATATGGTTCGTGAGACACGAACCATGACAGAGCAGTAAATAAAAGGAACAATCTTCTTCAAAATAAAGACAACTGTCAGGCTGAGGCACAGATAAAAGAGCGATTATGTTCTTTAAAATGACAAGAAGTTTGTCAGGTTGAGCCTGACGAAACCCGGTGAGACTTTTTTATTGTGTTATATAACCCTTCGTCAAGCTCAGGGTGACATTGACTTTCAACAAATTAGGCACTTGTCATTAAAAGCTTGACGAAGCCCGCAGCGGTTTTTTATTGTGTTGCGTAGCCCTTCGTCAAGCTCAGGGTGACAAGCGTTTTATCTGGCGCAAGTGTTCCGCAGGATCACTTGTGCCGCACTATAACTTAACCCGATTGTATCGGGTGTATGCTATGATTTTTACTTGCGTAGCATAAACCGGCGCAAGCGGGTGAGGGATGCGCAGGGCGGCGACGCAGGAGCCGGTACGAAGGCCTTAGCCGTAGTACGGGAGCGAAGCGTACCCCGTAGCAGCCCGACCCGTAGGGGCACCCCAAAATAAAATTACTGTAGCTGTACTAACACAATGGCTTTGGCCGGAATGGTAACCGTTAACTTTCCGTTTTTTAAGGTTTGTTTAGTATAGTTGCTTAGTTGTATCGTGTTGGGTTTATCAAACGTATTATGATCGGTAATGTTTGGCGAGGTTAAAATTTTACCCGTTAATTGTTGACCCTTTATTTTACTTACATCAATGGTGATGGTTTTTGTTTCGGCTAAATCAATATTAGCAATGGTAAAACTGGTAACATTATTTTTTTGCGATGCAGATACACTGATGGCGTTAGTGGGTTTATCACGAATGGTAATATAATCCGGCACAATGGATACGGGTAGGTAAGTAGCATCGTGGTGCACACGGTACATATCAAACACATGGAAAGTGGGAGTTAATACCATTTTTTCGTTGTTGGTTAGTATCATAGATTGTAACACATTTACCACCTGTGCTATGTTGGCCATTTGTATACGATCGGTATATTTATTAAAAATGTTTAACGTTAAAGCCGCTACCATGGCATCACGCATGGTGTTTTGTTGAAACAAATGTCCGGGGTTAGTGCCGGGTTCGGTATTAAACCAGGTGCCCCATTCATCTACCATTAGTCCAATCTTTTTTTGTTGATCGTACTTATCCATGATGGCCATATGTTTTAACAATACTTCTTCAATTTCCAGGGCTTTACCAATTATCCAGTAATATTCATCGTTGTTAAATTGTGTAGCTGATCCTTTTTTATTCCAATCACGAATGGTGTAATAATGTACCGACAAACCATGCATGCGGTTACCAATATTTTTCATGAGTACATCGGTCCAGTTGTAATCGTAATCGCTGGCGCCACTGGCAATTTTAAATAATTTATTACCGTTATAATTTCTGGCGTAGGTAGAATAACGGCGATATAAATCGGCATAGAACTCGGGACGCATTTCGCCACCGCAGCCCCAGCTTTCGTTACCAACGCCAAAGTATTTTACGGCCCATGGTTTGTCGCGGCCATTTTTTCGACGCAGGTTAGCCATGGGGCTTTCACCATCCGATGTCATGTACTCAACCCACTTGGCCATTTCTTCTACACTGCCGCTACCTACATTACCACTGATGTAAGGTTCGGTGCCAAGTAACTCGCAAAGGTTTAAAAATTCGTGAGTGCCAAAGCTATTGTCCTCGATAGTGCCGCCCCAATTAGTGTTAACCATTTTGGGTCTTTTTTCTTTGGGGCCAATACCATCCATCCAATGGTATTCATCGGCAAAACAGCCGCCGGGCCAACGTAGGTTGGGGATTTGTAATTTTTTTAAAGCTTCTACCACATCGGTGCGGTAACCTTTTATATTGGGAATAGGTGAGTTTTCGCCAACCCAAATGCCACCGTAAATACAAGTGCCTAAATGCTCGGCAAAATGTCCGTAAATATGTTTGCTTATTTTTCTGTTAGCACTATCCGGATGCGTTTGTACAAGGATATTTTTTTGCGCCGTAAGCGTAGCACTTACACCCATTAAAATAAATACAAGCAGTGCAGTAAACAGTTTACGTTTGTTGACAATCATGTGCGGCAATGTTTTGGTTTTACTATTATAAAGTGAGCTAACAATTTAAGCTAATTGCCATAAACTTAGTGATAGTATATTATCCGTTATTGCTATTATTTAAACAGTAATATAAAACTGTACCTTTAGCAACTGTTTAAATTTTATGAAACAAACAAATAACACTGCGGACAATTTTAAAAAACATCTGGCTAAGTTTATTACTATTACCGAGGAACAGTTTGCAGATATTATATCTTACTTTGAAACAATAGACGTTGATAAAAAAGAAAACTTATTGGCCGAAGGCCAAATATGCAAGCACAATTATTTTGTACTACAAGGTTGCCTGCGTAAATTTTTTATTAACGAAAAAGGCATAGAACAAACCACCGAATTTGCTTTAGAAACCTGGTGGATGACGGATAATATGGCTTACGAATTTCAAAAACCATCAGCGTTTTTTATACAGGCTATTGAAAAATCAACATTACTGGTTATACATCATGCGGCGCAAGCAGAATTGTTAGAAAAATTTCCGGTGATGGAAAAGTATTTCAGGTTTGTTTACCATCGGGCTTATGCGGCATCTCAAATGCGGATAAAATATTTATTTGGCCTATCTAAAGAAGATTTTTACCACAGCTTTAATAACAAACACCCGGATTTTGTACAACGCATACCACAATACTTACTCGCCTCTTTTTTAAGTATTACTCCCGAATACCTGAGCGAAATAAGAAAGAAAAAGCGTTCTTAAACCAGTTTAAGATTTTTGTGCTTTTTTAACGGCAGCTTTGCAGTATTAAAATGTAAAGCGAATGAATACGAAGGCCGCTGCGTTTGCTCAGCTTTTTTTACGTGTAACCATTGCTATTTCCTTTTTATCGGCCGTGGCGGATAGGTTTGGCTTTTGGGGTATGCCGGGATCGGCTTTTGTAAGCTGGGGTAACTGGCAAAATTTTGTAACCTATACCGGGACCGTAAATAGTTTTATCAACCCAGACTGGAGTAATACAATGGCCGTTACGGCTACATTTTTAGAAATACTATTCGCTTTGCTTTTATTAGTGGGTTACCGCTTAAAAATTACAGCCATTGCATCCGGAATATTATTGTTGTTGTTTGCCTTAGCCATGACGGTGAGTTTTGGACCTAAACCTGCATTGGATTATTCGGTTTGGACAGCCGCTGCCGCTGCCTTTTTGCTGGCAAGTATTAAAGAATATAAATACAGTATTGATTATATAATTTTAAAACATAAATAATGAGCACAAGATTAAACATTGCTACCACAGAACCGCAGGCTTATAAAGCTATGTATGCACTGGAAGGTTATTTAGCCGGCACACAATTAAGCAAAACCCATAAGGAGTTATTAAAAATAAGAGCATCGCAAATAAATGGTTGTGCTTTTTGTATTGATATGCACACAAAAGACGCTTTAAAAAATGGCGAAACCAACCAACGTATTTTTTTATTAAATGCATGGCGTGAGACCGACCTGTTTACCGAGGAAGAAAAAACTATCCTGGCAATGACCGAGGAAATTACATTGATTCATCAGCATGGTTTAACCGACGCTACTTATGCTAAAGCACAACAGTTTTTTGATGAGCATTATATTTCTCAACTTATTATGGCCATTGCTACTATTAATACCTGGAACAGAATTGCGATTAGCTCGAGAACGGAGGTACCGAAGTAAGCTGAAGGCTTAAAGCATAAAGCTGAAAGCTGGTGCGTTTTATTACTTAGATACCCCAACTGCTTTGTGAAAACAGCACGATGATGAGTAGCGAGATGCACTCCGATTAAAATACGGAGTACTGCAAATTGCCCAATAGAATTAATGCAGTACAAGAGTGCGACGCAAGTAAAGCTCAATCAAGGGTGGGACGGTGATAACAAAAAAATAAACCGCCGTGTTACAGAAAACAATTGTGTAACACGGTGGTTTATTTAAAGTCTATTCGAATTACAATTATTTTCCCGCTGATTACGCAAATTAAAGCAGCGCTGATTACGCAAATCGAAAAATAATCAGCGGAAATCTGAGTAAAAAATCTGCCTGATCTGCGGGAAATATTAGCGCCGCCTAAAAGTTTAAACAGTCTCTACGCTGTATGTTTCTGTTCTGCTTCAGGGCTTACAGGTTTAGATCCTAACAGTAACATTTCGTTTACCTGTATTTCGGTAATGTATTTTTTAGTTCCGTCTTTATCGGTATAACTGCGGTTTAGCAGTTTGCCTTCAATGGCTATTTCTTTTCCTTTGTCTAAATACTTTTCTGCCAGCTCGGCAATTTTGCCCCAGGCCACCAGGCGGTGCCATTGGGTTTCGGTTACTTTTTCGCCTTTGGCATTGCGATAAATTTCGTTGGTGGCCATGCTGAATATGGCAATTTTTTTACCGGCTTCGGTGTTTTTAACTTCGGGTTTGCCACCTAAATTTCCAATTAATTGCACTTTGTTTTTTAATGCGTACATAGTTGTAAGTTTTGTGTCGCCATTTGTTGGGCAACGGTTAACCAATTATTTATTTCAACCAACCGGTTTGTGTATTACCGATTGACAACACAAAGATGCCCCGGCCGAAAAGCCGTAGTCGGTTTTTAAACGTTTGTATGCGTTTATAACCGTGTATAAACGTTTATACACGGATAATTTGTTGTAACTTATGCCCTGTAACCCAACGCCAGCTTATGTTAGCACAACAAAACACTGCCACCTGTCAGCAATGTGGTAAACCTGTAAAAGGCCGTATTGATAAACGCTTTTGCGACGATTTTTGTCGCAATGCCTACAACAATAACCTTAAAACATAGGTAAGTAAAACGGTAAAAACCATCAATGCTACGCTTTTAAAAAACCGGAAAATTTTAGAAAGCATGTTGCCAGCAACAGAGGATACAGCCAAAACCACCCGAGAACGTTTGCTAAAACAAAGGTTTAATTTTAGTTATCATACTCATTTATACACCACTAAAACCGGCAAGCAATACAGTTATTGTTACGAGTATGGTTATTTGCCCTTGGATAATGATTGGTTTTTATTGGTACGTGCAAAAGAGGATCAGGCATAATGCGTTTATTCTAGTAACGACTTGTACCACAGAGTTGCACAGCCGTTTTTTCACAGAGGGATACAGTGAAGTATTGGCGATAGAACAATTTCTGATGTCTGATTTTGCGATTTATGATTTGTAAACAGCAAAATTCCTCCTTTGAAAATAGTGATGTTACATTTTATTATAGATAGTCCCCCGCAGATAACGCAGAACAAAAACACCGCAGATTTTCGCAGATAAAAACCCTCATTTACGAAAACCTGAGCAACAAATCAACACCATCTGCGTGTTAAAAATTCAACTCAAGTGGGTCCAACACATCGCTAACTCCTTCTTTCTCCGTATTAAACTCCGTGTAACCCTTTGGTAAAAACAAGCTTTAACCTAAATACCACACTCTGCATATGGCATAAAAGCATAATGTTATTAAATTTAGGGCATGAAGTGCTTGGTTTTTGTTTTATGCTTGTCAGTTATATTATTTTCCTGTTCCGTAAGTACTAACCCCCAGCGGGCTACTTTCCGGCAGTTGCAAAGCGGTAAATTGTTAGAGGATACCAGTTATGTTTACTCCTTACCCTATGCCACCGGCCGTACCCACCGGGTAATACAGGGTTATTATTCCCGCCTTACCCATAAAGAAAGGGCCGCCATTGACTTTAATATGGCCACCGGCACCAAAATATATGCCGCCCGTGGTGGGGTAGTAACCCGGATAAAAAAAGACGGCACCCGTGGTGGATTAAAATCTAAGTACCGGGAAGATGGTAACCTTATTATTATTAACCACGACGATGGTACCCGTGCCGGTTACTGGCACCTGCAATACAATGGCGTATTGGTAAACGTTGGCGATACCGTGCAACAAGGCCAGCACATAGGTTATAGCGGCAATACCGGTTACACCTCTATGCCGCATTTACATTTTTTGGTTTGGCAACGTACGGCCGATGGTAAATGGCAACCCATTGGCACCAGGTTTAAAACTGCCCAAGGCGACGTATATTTAAAGCCTTTTAAACGTTACCGAAACCCCATCATAAAACCGTAAACAACCATAGTGAACGTACTACTGTTTAGCCTTAACGATTTTTTTTCCAGCTTTATTATTAATATAAAACAAGCTTCGCTGTTAGAGTACATTGCAGTAGTATCGGGTATTGCCAGTGTATGGCTAAACCAAAAGGAAAATGTGTGGGTGTACCCAACCGGTTTAATAGGCACCATTATTTATACCTGGATGAGTTATAAATACCACCTGCCCGGCGAAGCCGCCGTAAACTTTTACTACACCGTAATGAGTATTTATGGTTGGTGGCTATGGCTTAAAAAAGATGATAGGCAGCAAACTGTTTTACACATTACTTTCAGTAACCGCAGTATGTGGCTTAAACAAATTGGCTTTTTTGTTATTTGTTATGTAGCTATATTTTTTGCACTGTCTTATTTAAAAACATTGTTTTTCGATGGCGCTATTCCCTGGGCCGATGCATTAGCTTCTGCCAGTGCTTTTACCGGCATGTGGTTAATGACCCGCAAAAAAGTAGAAAGCTGGTATTGGTGGATTATTACCGACTTTGTATCCATCCCCCTTTACGGCGCCAAAGGTCTGGCCCTTACCGGTGTGTATTATTTTATACTGTTTGTAATGGCCATTTTCGGTTTATTGGCCTGGCAAAAAAGAGCAAGAGCCGTTACCTCAGGTACATAAATGTTGCGTACAACTTAGCTTACTAAACCTCATTACCAAATTTCCAAATCATCAAATTAGCTAATTAATTTGGGGCTATCGGCTGTAGTAACTCCGGTCAGCAGCAGTTCCGGCTGTCCGCTATACCTTCGCTGCGCTTCGGTGCCGCTTCCATCCGGCAGCCTTTGAGGTTGAGGGAGATAGCCGAGCTTTTATCCGTGAATTTTTGTTAATTCTTTTTTCTAGGAGATATTCGATTATATACTTAGCATCCTTGCTTTTCAAGACTGATTTCATCCAGCGAACTGGTACTGCTTTCTTCCATCTGTTTTACCTCGACATGCGTATAGGCCTGTTCTGAAAGGCTGAAAGCAAAAGACTTTATAGTTATGCGATTCAGATTGTTGTCTTCGTCATGGGCTCATTATTATAAACCACCTAAGTATTCTCATGTAGTTTGTTATAAAGCAGGTCTATGGCTATTTGTTCTAAAAGTTTACCTTCTGAAGATTCGTGAGTAGTTGGTTTAGGTTAAGTTTGGTCAAGCTGTAACCAATCATTTAATTGACTTCGTATTTCCTCCTGCCAGCTTTTAATCACATCTTTTTCAAGCTTTCCTTCGGGCGCTTTAATAATAATTACACTGCACTGTTTATCTTCTAGGAGGTAGGTGGGCGTAGGGCGAAAATGCCCGTATTTAATATCTCGGGCAGTGCCAGGATAGATCAGCGCTATTTTTTTAGCACCAAAAAACTCGTGGTAGACATACATCTGACGTAGATCGTCAGGCGAGGGCTTGATACCACCTAGGTTTTTCCATTTAGTATCCAATATAGCGCACTTTTCTCTGCAGCCTTTGTTAATCACAATATCGGGGCGCATTTTTTGCTCTGTACTACCTTGGGGTTTCCAAAAGGGTACAGACACCTGCTCTTCCACAGTTACGCCTTCAGGCTTACTATTACGCAGACTAATGTAAACAAACTTTTCCCACAGCGCATTCATATCAAACATAAGGGCCAACACATGGTTGCGCCCGCGGCTTACATCGGGGTGATACTGCAACAGTATATGTTTGGCTATGTTTATTGCATTTTGGTACGATTGGTTTTTACGGCTAAACACCAGCTTTTCAAAAGTCGCCTTGGTTATTTTAATATCGGGCATTTCGGGAAAATGTAGTAAGAGGCCACCAATACGGCTATGCAGGGAGATATTTGTATTAATGTGTTGGAGCAACTTGGTGGCTTTGTACAATATATAATGCAGGGTAAGCTGTAAATCGTAGGTGGTATGTCGCACATAAAAACGCTCCTGGTGAGTAATGTTGTGCTGTATATGTTTACCAAACAACAGGTTGCCTTTAAGGGCGGTTACATTACCTTGCTTGCTCCGGTATTGCTTAATAAGACCCTGCTGAAACAGGTATTCTACCTCGCTGATAAAAAGCTCGAAATACAGATCAAGTATGGTATTGGGCTTTATGTTAAGGCTACTGTTGCTGGTACTGCGTATATCAAAAAAGCCTACTGTTTTAAGCATGCCAATAAGCAGCTTGCGCCATTTGGTTTTCTCTGTATCTGCTTTATCGGCCTTAGGTAGTACTTCTATAAGGATGTTGCCAACTTGTATTACGCCTACATGCTCGTTAAAACGTACACCGTTGTGTATGAGAGAAAAGTAAGGGACTCCTTTTTCGCCATAATAGTTTTGCAAGGCCTTAAGCATGGGGGCATCAACAGTTACACCATTTATCTCTTGGTGCAGGCGCAAATTGTCATGTTCAAATACTGCGATATGTGCAAGCTGCTTAGACAAGGCCTTTCATTAAACGTTTAAGAGCGTTCACAAAATCCATCTTTATCTCACGGTCTTTTAGTTTCAATGTATGTTGAGTATCAGCTTTACAATAGTCAATGATTTCGTAAACTGGACGATCTTCAAAATCGGAGGCACTTTCGCTTTCGAAATCGGCAAAGATGTGTTGTTCACCGTTTTTTACACGCACAAAGCCATCGCCCAGCACAAGACCTATTTTATCATAACTGCCAAAGAAATACTCTTGCAGCAAGGGAATTATTTTATTATAAAAAGTTGCCTGAAGTGCTTCTATAGTATTCACATTCATAAAATAGCTATGTCCTACCTGGTGGTCTTTATCTAATAACTTTTCAATACGCTTATTAATGGTAGTGAGTAGCAAAGGCAGACTGATGTCATTTATTTCGGTCGGCTCATCATCTGCGGTGGTGATTTCATGTGGTAGGGGTGGCATTTCTTCAAAACTGAAGCGGCGACGCAGCGCAGCATCTAGGGCTTCCACACTACGATCGGCAGTATTCATAGTGCCGATAATGTACAGGTTGGGTGGCACACCAAATTTTTCCTTGCTGTAGGGGAGGGTGACTTCTAACGACTCTAATTTGCCCAAGCGTTTATCATCTTCTATAAGTGTGATAAGCTCACCGAATATTTGCGATATATTACCCCTGTTTATTTCGTCGATGATGATAACATAGTTTTTAAGATCTACCTTTTTGGCTGAACTTTTAACCTCTGGTTCCCATTCCTTCATTTTGATAACAAGTGCCCTATAATAAGTACGCATGCCGCCGGTTATATACTCATCCAGAGTATCTGGGTTTTCGTAAATGAGCTGCAGCGTAGGCTTGGTCATGGTATTTTGTTCGTTACCGGTTCTGGTCATCATTTTAATAGAAGTACCATTGATGCCGGTTATGCTAAAAAAAGATGATTGCAGCGGGATTATTAACCCTTTCGTTTTTTCATTCTCAGTATTAACCGAATCGATAAGTAAGGCATTATCTATCTCTCTTTTTAGCCGTTCAAATATAATGTCAAAGGGTACAGAGAATGTATTGTCTACTTTTAAAAGGGATAGCTCCTTATTATCCCGCGCCATTGTTGCAATTGTTTTAAAAATGCCGGGTTCGATACGATAAATTACAGGCTGACCTTCTTTTTTAGGCTCAATAGGTTTAATTCCTTCAATAAAATCTTCATAGCTCATGCTCTGGTGAAAGGTGGCAAACATTATCTGCCCTTCCTTTAAATAACCATCAAACAACTCCTTAACCTGTTTTCGGGTTTTACCTTCAATATTTTCTCCTACTATTTTAAGAGCTTTATTAATCGTATTATATGTTTTACCAGTGCCGGGTGGGCCGTAGAGTATTTGATTTAAAGGGGGCTCAGGCATATTATTTCTTTTAGATAAGGGAGTTTTTTCTTGTTGCTCTACTACTGTCTCAGGCTCATGTTTTAAAGGGGAAAGATTGTCTTGCGTAGGAGGCTGATAGTTTTTGTAGAATTTAAATTCATCAATCGGTATAGGCGAAATTTTTTCCATTTTTTCAGCCAGAAAAACAATCTTTGCCGATTTATTGCCATCAACATAGTCTCTAAAATGTGGGTGATAGTAGGGTAGTTGGTATTGTTCTGGCCACTTTTTACTGTCCAGTTCTTGTTGATTTTCTGCAAAATCTATTATGGTGGCTCTATAATGAACCATGCCCCTTTGGCTATAGTATAAGTTGAAAGAGCCTCCTTCGCTAACCCTGTTACGAAGAAACTTTATTGTTCCATTAGTACCGGTTGGCCGCTTACTGTTCCAGATAATACTTGCTGTGTATTCTTCTGCTTCTTCTATATAATCGTCTTGCCAGCCTGTATTATCAGCAGCCATTAGCGCTTCTACCTCTTCTTTCCATTTATCGGTAATGGAGTAGATGATTCGTGAAAGAAGGTGTGTATAGTTAACTGGATTTTTGACAGAAAAATTGAATGGTGCAAAAAAGGATTTTAAATCGTTTATGAAAGTGTCTGAGTCAAATTCCTTTTCGAGCAGGTTTTTTGCAATTAATTCGCGATGGTTTTCACTTAAAATAGTGGTGTTGTTTTCTGGATCGAGCATGTAGTTGAAAGCATTGACAGTAGACCCTTTAGTTAAAAAATCAGGCTGGAATTTACGCATGATTAAATGATTGACCCAGGCATTCATTCTTACTGCCGCCATACCCAAGCATCGCTTGTCCGAATACTGATTGTATTTATACTTGTCCTTTGCTTTAGTGTCGCAATAGGCCGTTATTTCAAACAGGAGATCGAGTACGGTTTTTAATTCCAGGTTTTTTAAGGCTTCTTCTTGTATGCGGTGATAGTCGGTTGACAGGTTAAGCAAGCGGGTTTTTAGCACTTCTGATATTGCCATATCCAGCCATCTTTGTAATGCATCCTGGCCTTTTTGAAAATAGAAACCCGGCGCTTCAATAATAGACTGTGACGCTTCGCTTTGAATAATCTGATCAATCGTTGTGCTTTCAATAAATACCATTACTGATAAGGGATAAGTTCGGTGGCGGCGGTTGGTTTTAATTGTTTTGTGCTACTTCATCTTGCCCAGTAATTCTTTCATTAATTCTATCTTTTCACGTTCACTGGCCAGCAGACGTTCAAAGAGTTCCATTACTTTGTCCAGTGGATTGAAAGTGCAGTTATTGTTATATGCAAAAGCATTCGAGCTATTATTGAAACTATCCGTGAATGTGTTTGCAATAACACTGATCGCCTGCTCCTCATCAAAATTTTGTATAGCCTCTACCGGTATTTTTAATGCTACAGATATTTGTGTTAATAATGGAACATCGATGGTTTCCTTTTGTTCCAGTAACGAAATTTTTTGCTGGTTCCAGTCTTCGCCCAAATCCGCTGCCAATGCATCCTGTTTAATGCCCAGCATTTCACGAAAACGTTTTATGTTACGGCCCTGGTGTATAGTGTGGTTTGGCGTTTTAATATGCGTCATAAGGCAAATGTAATTTTTTAACTCATGTAAATTACAAATTTATTACTAAGCCACATACATGTACGTTTGCGTGAGGGATAGAAGCGGTAGCCCACAGCCATGAGGAACGAATGGCGAGGACTACAAGCGGATAGCCCGACCCGAAGGGGCACGCCCCAAACAAAAAAAGCCCCCTGATTAGAAAATCAGGGGGGATAAATCACACATGAGAAATATATAAAACACTAAAATTTAAATGTACACGGCAATAATTATGCCTTTACTTTTTTGCTTTGTTTTACCCAGCTATTACCGTTGTCAGATTTTAATACAACCTTGTTGTCAGCATCTTCAATAGTGATGTAGTACGACAACCCATCGGCGTTGTTTACTTCAAACAGGTTGCTTACCCAATAATCTTTATAATCGTTACGCAAGCTGCTTTGTAATTTAATAGGCAGGTTTAATAAAGTTACATAGCGGGTTGTGCCTAGTAACTCACCGGTTACGTTATAAAAAGCAAAGTAAGAAATGTCGTTAAACGTGAATGATGCACGGCTTACATCGCTGGTAATAGTCCATTGTACATTAGTGGCGTGGGTAAAGTCTTTTTTAAAAGCTTCCATTACGCGGCTGTTAACATTGGTTTCGTTGGCTTTAACACTAAATGATAAAACAGTTAATGCAAGCAGATAGATAATTTTTTTCATGATTGAAAAGTTTTGTTATGATTAATTTTTTATTTTTTGTAGGTGTTGCTATTGTTTAACGATACAAAACTATAAAAGGTTACAGCCCAAGTCAAGTAAATTTTGACTAACGGAAACCAGTGTTAAACAACCTTAACATAGGCTAATAAAGGCTTTCCGTTCATCCTGCATAAGTTCCATTTATACCAATGCTTACTAAAAGCGAACAGTTTTTTTAGGAAAAACGGACAGTTATTTAGATATTTATCTAAATAACTAATTATAAAATTTATACATGAACAGTGTTTTTAAAGCGCTGAACGATGCAACAAGAAGAGAGATTCTGGAGCTTTTACAAGCTCAGGATTTATCGGCCGGCGAAATTGTTGAACAGTTTAATTTATCGTGGCCAAGTGTATCGCACCATTTAGATATATTAAAGCAAGCCGGATTGGTAACATCTAAAAAAGAAGGGCAGTATGTGTATTACTCGTTAAACACAACCGTGGTAGATGAAATATTAAAGTGGCTACTACAATTTAAAACCAAAAAGAAATGATATGAACAAATTGATTAAAGTACTTATCTGGCCTGTTTTTTTGGCTCCCTCTGCTTATCTCGCTTTTACTTTACAAAAGCTTCCGCAGCGTATACCTATACATTTTGATTTTAATGGCCAGCCCGACAGGTATGGCAACAAAAACGAACTATGGTTACCGGTAGGTATTATAACTGTAGTAAGTATTGCTGTATATTATTTATTAACCAACCTGCACCGCATAGATCCTAAAAGAAGTTATAACCAGGAAACCATTGGTCGTATGAAACGCCTGGCATTAGGCCTGGCACTGTTTATGTCGGCAATTGGTTTTTATATGGTTAAGTCGGCAATGGATGGTAGCATTAGCATTTCAGGAAATGGTATATTGGTGTTTATGGGTTTGTTCTTTGCTTTTTTAGGTAACTACATGTACAATATAAAACCTAACTACTTTGCAGGCTTTCGCTTGCCATGGACATTGCACGACGATGAAAACTGGCGCCTAACGCATAAACTGGCAGGTGTGCTTTGGTTTACAGGCGGATTGTTAGTGGCCGTATTGGCATTGGTGTTGCCGCCAACATTTTCCAGAATAAGCTTTTTTGTAATAATGGGTATTGTTACTATTATACCGGTTGCGTACTCTTATAAATTGTATGCAGCCAAACGCAAGCAAAAGAATAATGAATAAATGTAGGGAAAATACACCACGGAGTTACACAGAGTTGCGCAGAGGAACTGCCAGAGATGAATAACCGCTGTAGTACAACACAGACTAACTTATAAAACGAATAACGATGAAAAAAATACTGTTTACATTTTTACTATTAGCTACTATAAACACGGCCTTTGCACAAAATAAATTTATAGGTAGTTGGGAAGGTAAGTTAGAAGTAGGCGTATCCTTACGTTTAGTATTTAATGTAGCTGTTAATAACGAAGGCGTTTATACTGCTACTATGGATAGCCCCGATCAATCGGCATTTGGTGTGCCCTGCGAAACAGTAACGGTAAACAACAACACTATTACTATAACGCTTGGTAAAGGGTCTATTAAATATGAGGGCACACTAGAAAACGACAACCTGATTAATGGCACATTTACACAAGGCCAATCGTTCCAGCTTGTGCTTACTAAAAAAGGCTCTACAGCAGTAGCGCCAAAACTAAACAGGCCACAAACACCAAAGCCGCCATTTACTTATAAAAGCGAAGAGGTAGTTTATACCAATAAAGATAACAGCATTAGCTATGGCGCCACCATTACCATTCCTGAAGGCAAAGGTCCGTTTCCCGCAGCTATTATTGTATCGGGCAGTGGTGCGCAAAACCGCGACTTTGATTTTTTTGAACATAAATTTTATGCCGTACTCGCCGATGCATTAACCAATAACGGATATATTGTTTTAAGAGTGGATGATAGGGGTACCGGCAAAACAACAGGCTCCTTTGCCGAAGCCACTACATTGGATTTTGCGAATGATGCACAAGTGGGTCTTGATTATTTATTAACCCGCCCCGAAGTAAATAAAAAGAAACTGGGTATTATTGGCCATAGCGAAGGTGGCATTGTAGCACCCCTTATTGCTGCCGAAAGAAAAGATATTGACTTTATTGTTTTACTGGCCGCACCAGGTGTACCGGTTGAAGCATTAATGCTGAAACAAAACCACAGTATTTTATTGCAACAAGGTATGAACGAACAAAACCTGGAAGCATACCTAAACCTATACAAAGCACTTATGCGGGATGTATTAACAACAGCAACGGTTAAGGATGCATTGCAGGCAGGCGTTAACAGCATGCAACAATGGATAAATACAACAGACCCAGCTATTATAAGCAGCATGGGCTATAACAATACCGAGGCACAGGAAAAAATAGTAAACAACTTAATAAAAAATTTTGCTACACCTTGGGGCAAATATTTTTTTGGGTTTAACCCCATACCTTATTTGCAAAAGTTACAATGTAAAGTACTGGCCCTAAACGGCGATGCCGATATACAGGTAGATGCCGACATGAATTTGAATAGTATAAAAACCACATTGGCAAAAAGCAAAGCCAAACAGGTAACCGTTAAAAAAATACCAGGCTTAAATCATTTATTTCAAACCTGTAAAACCTGTACCGTACAGGAGTATGGCGAGCTGGAAGAAACTTTTTCGCCGCTGGCCTTAAAAGAAATTATTGACTGGTTAAATAAAGCGGTAAAGTAAAATTAAGAGAAGTAGTATTTGTTAGTCAACAGCAGTAATGCTATTCAGCTTTAGTTGTGTCACTCACTGCATCGTTCGGTTCGCTAATCAGCATCGTGTTATGCGATAATATTTTACTTCTCAGCTGAGTCTCCCTAATGCTATTAAGTTAAGGAGTCCGTCATGCCGACCTTAGGAGGCATCCCCTGCTACAAAAGGGTTTACTTCTCTTTCCAGCTGAGTCTCCCGCAGGGGACTCGGCGTGCATATAAGGAAACTTAAAAACGGCACTGCAACTAACTTAACGCCGAGTCCATAGCCAACGCACAAGGCTTAAATGAGACTCGGCTGGGAAGCAACATTATTTCACTCCTTCGGGATTAATCGGCAGTAATTGTGCAGTCAATCATAACAATGATATTGCTAATTATTACAAAACAAAAAATGCCACTTGCACCCTTGCGTGAGGGATAGAAGCGGCATCCTTTTGCGAAGCAAAGCATCGGCAGCGTAGGGCAAAAGATATAGCGTATAGCCCGACCCTGTGTTATGCAAAACAGGCCGAGGTACGAGGCCGCAGTTTTGCGTAACACAGGGGCACGCCATAACAAGTAAGGTCGAAGGTATAAGGTTTAAGGAATAAGGCATACGGTGAAAAACTTTGTGTTTTTTGATCTCACCTTCTACCCTAAACCTTCCACCCTATACCCTAAAAAAACTATCTCTCCCAAAATGGTGGTGGCTCAATGCCTAAACTACGCAGGTACACATAACCTTGTGCACGGTGGTGAATTTCATTATCAATATTGTAAAAAATTAACCAATACACCGGGCCTTCCCACATGCCAAAAGCTAATTCAACATCCTGAAAACGACTTACATCTATCTTAGGCCATAATGCATTAATTTCTTCGGTGGTTTTATCCCAGGCGGCTAATAAAGCCTCTTTGGTAGTGGGTTGATTTTCTTTTTTGGTAATCTCTATATCTTCAAACTTTTGCCAGGTTTTGGTAATAACACCGTTTAGTGATGGCACACCCATACCCAGCATTTCAATAGCTAGTTGCGAAAACGGACGCATACCGCCAATGCTGTAGTTAAATAGTTTGTCCTCTGGAAAAGCGTCAATTACACGACAGGTTAAATTGCGATGACCTTGCCATTGTTGCAATAAATCGGCCGGGCTAATTACGGTTGATGTAGTACTCATAAAAAATGGTTTGTTTTATTTAATACATCAAAGTAAATACCGTGTAGCGACCACCTTATGTCAGGGGTGTCAAAAAATATTTTAAATTATTTTGTTTTGGCGGTACCAGTTAATAGTATCCTGTAAAATTTGTGCGGTTGGTGTGTAAGTAATACCCAATTGCCTTTCGCTTTTTTTACCGGAATAATAATTATCCAGTTGCATTAAAAAGGTCATGGTGCGGTTAAAGGTCATAGGCTTGCGCAAAATGTTTTGCAAAAACGAACCCATATAACCTGCTGCCGTTAACGCAAAGCCCGGCACGGGTAATAATATTTTTTTGCTGTTAGCTGTAGTATTTAATAAATGGAAAAACTCTTTATAACTCAGGCTTTCGCCAGCCAGTAAATAACAACCACCGTTTTGGGTAAGCTGCATACTGTTAAGCACCGCCGTACAAACATCCTGCACATGCACAAAGCTTTTGCCACCGGGCGGGTAAAACAATAGTTTTTTACGCAGTCCATACAGCACTACTTGTCCGGAGCTGGGTTGCCAGTCAATTGGGCCTAAAATAAAAGCAGGATTAATTATAACAGCGGCCAGGTTGTTTTTTTCTACCTGCTCCAATATATATTGTTGTGCCAGGTATTTGGTAATAATATAACCCGAGCCGGAACTAAACATGGTAAAGCCGTTTAACTCGGTACCGGGGTTAGCTTTTTTACCGGGATTAAAAGCCCCGGCCGTACTAATAAACACCAGTTTTTTTACCTGATGTTGTAAACAAGCTGCTGCTATATACTGTGTAGCGGTTACATTTATTTGTTCGTACTGCTGGTAACTAATACCAAACTGAGAAGTAATGCTGGCAGCATGTATAACATAGGTACAACCGCTTACCGCTGCGGATACATCTTCGGGTTTATCAATATAACCATAAGCAAAATCAACCGCCAGGCCATCCAGGTTTTTAATATTGGCGTTTGGCCTAACCAATGCCCTTACCACATAACCTTGTTGCAGCAGGTTGCGTACAATATGCGAGCCTAAAAAACCATTGGCTCCGGTAACCAAAACAGTAGTGCTGCTGCTCATGGTAAAAGCTGTATTTCTTTTTTTACGGTTTTGGATATAAGCGCCACTTTGGCCTTGGTGGGCAAAAACTTGGTGAGGTAATAATTAAAGCGGTTAAACTTACCCGGCACAATAATACTTTTACCCGCCAGTGTTTTATTAATAGCCAGGTTGGCAATATAATCGGTTGATTTTAACCCCAGCGTAGCTTTCATACCTTGTTTTATTAACCGGCCCGAAGCATCGGAGTTGGTCATAATAGGACCGGGATATACTACACTTACCTGTACGCCTTTATCCGCCAACTCGTATTGCAGGCCTAGTGAAAAAGAAGCGATGAATGATTTGGATGCCGGATAAACCGTTTTATATGCAATAGGTGTAAAGGCGGCAATACTGGCAATATTAATAATGTAACTTTTTTCATTTGCTATTAATGAGGGCAATAATAACTTGGTCATTAAAGTAGTGCAGCGAATATTAAGCAGAATAATTTTATCAATAGCTTCCAGCGAAGTGTGTAAAAACGAAGCGGTGCCGCCCATACCGGCATTGTTAATTAAAAAATCAACGCTGTATTTTTCGGTTATTGCTTGCAGGTTGCTTTTTAAAGCCTGTTCGTCCGTCAGGTCAAACAAATACACTTGTACATCAACCGGATAAATAGCCATTACATCATCGGCAATTACCTGTGCTGCCGATCCGGGTAAAGAAATCATAATCACATTCCGCCCCCTTTGTGCACAGGCCAGCACAAAGGCCTTGCCCAAACCCGATCCTGCACCGGTAACAACCGTATATTTTTTTTCGCTTATCATAATGGTTACGCAGGTGTAAATATCTCATTTATTATTTACAGTTAGGAATGCCGATTGTTAATATATAATGCAATGTTTTGTACCACGGAGTTTAAGGAGTTTTTTTCACGGAGGCGCACGGAGTTGGTTCTTTGCTATGGAGAGAACCCTCGATAATAAAAAGTATAACTTCTTTTTCACACCTCTGCGCCACTCCGTGAAAACCCCTCTGTGCAACTCGGTGATACTTCCCTTTCCTACAAACAAACCTTTTAAACTATTTAGCTATCTCCGTTCTGATTATCTTTGCCTTTAATTATTTAAAAACCACATGACACCCCAGCAAATTACCTACCTTGTTTTTGGCGTAATATTAGTTTTAGCACTGGTTCTGGATTTAGGCTTATTAAGCAAAAAAAATCAGAAGGTAACTATTAAACAAGCGCTTTACCAAACCATATTTTGGGTAAGCTTAGCCTTGGCGTTTTGCGTGTTTTTGTGGTTTGAAGATGGCCGTAAACCCGCCCTTGAATACCTGAGTGCTTACTTAATGGAGTGGAGCCTTAGTGTAGATAATATTTTCGTCTTCATCCTCATATTTTCGGCCTTTGGCGTAAAGGAACAAAACTATGGCCGGGTACTGCTTATTGGTATTTTAATGGCCATTGTTTTCCGTATTATTTTTATTACGGTGGGTGTAGCATTGGTAGAAAAATTCCATTGGTTATTATATGTTTTTGGTGTGTTTTTGGTGTACACCGGTTACAAAATGTTTCAGTCAAAAGAGGAGAGTGAGTTTAACCCGCAGCAAAGCCCTGTTTATAAATTTATAAAACGCATTTTGCCATTGGTACCACACGATGGTAATGGCAAATTCAGCGTGATAGAAAATGGGAAAAAACATTTCACCACCTTATTTGTGGTGGTAATTATGTTAGCCGCTATCGATTTAGTTTTTGCGCTGGACTCCATCCCTGCCGTAATGGGCATTGTAGATACCAAGACCGAAGGCTACCAGGAAACTGCCCGTTTGGTAATTTATACCTCTAATATTTTTGCGGTATTGGGTCTGCGTTCATTATTCTTTTTACTACGTGGCGCGGTAAATAAATTTGAGTACCTGCCCAAAGGCATCGCCATTGTATTGGTGTTTATTGGTATAAAAATGTTGGCCGAGCATTGGTTAAACCAGTGGATGGAAAAAAGTCACCAGGTGTTTTTATCACTGGGAGTAATTTTGATATGTATTGCCGGCTCCATATTTTACTCCATGAGTAAAAACAAAGCTGCCGAAAGCGGAGAAGCTCCAAAACATTAAAAGGCATTGAAGTAGGGCTGTATAAATTTTTGTTACCAGCTGCATTACTACTATCATCGTCTGTTGCGTCGCACTCTTGTACTGTAGTAATGCTACTCAGAATGTGCAAGTGCAAACCTTATTGGCCGTTTGTCCTAAAGGTTAGTTTTTTTAGGTTCGTGAGACACGAACCTAGGCTCGGAGCAATTAACCATCAAATCACAGATCAAAAAATCTTAGCTCTTAGATAAAATCAGACATCATAACATCAGACATCATAAATCCTACATCGTAAAATCCTAAATCAGCAATCACACATGCCTTCTTTAACTATCACTACCATACAAACCGGTTTACATTGGGAAAATAAAGCAGCTAACCTGCAAATGCTGACTGAAAAAATAAACAGCATTACCAACTATACCGAAGTAGTGGTACTGCCCGAAATGTTTAACACCGGCTTTAGCATGCAACCCAAATTATTGGCCGAAACAATGGACGGTGAAACCATACAATGGATGAAGGAAACTGCCATTGCCAAAAAGGTGGTACTTACCGGCAGTGTAATGATTAAAGAAGATGACCATTATTATAACCGATTAATCTGGATGTTACCTAATGGCCAATATGGTTATTACAACAAACGCCATTTGTTTGCCTACGCACAGGAAGATCAACATTTTAATGCCGGACAAAAACGTTTAATCACATCCGTAAAAGGCTGGCGCATTAACGTACAGGTTTGTTACGATTTACGTTTCCCGGTTTGGGCACGCCAACACGTTACTGCCAACGACAATAACGAATTACAACCCGAATACGATATACTGTTGTACGTAGCCAACTGGCCCGAACGCCGCAACCACGCCTGGAAAACCTTGTTACAAGCAAGGGCCATAGAAAACCAGACATATGTTGTAGGTGTAAACCGAGTGGGCAATGACGGCAACGATGTTTACCACAGTGGCGACAGTATGATTATTGACCCGATGGGCGGCGTATTATACCATAAAGAACATACCGAAGATATATTTACCATTACATTGAAAAGAGACACACTTACCGAAGCCAGAACCAAATTCCCTTTTTGGAAAGATGCCGATGAATTTATGTTGTTGAAAGATCATCAGAAGTAAAATGAGTTGTAACTTGTTTACAAAGACATCATACAAACATGGCCGTAATCTTCATTCTTATTGGATTTCCTTTGTTAATTACCCTCATTGATTTTTTGGGATTTTTAATCAAAGGGGAAAGAGTAGTAAATATTGTTCTAATCAGAATAATAGAAATAGAGGCTTTTTTAATTTTACCGTACCTCTATATATCTTTTGACAATGAAAATGATTGTTGTACAGGCAGCGCAGCATTTTCACCTGAACATCAGCCTACAATATGGGTTATTGTAATACTTTGTTTAATCGCATATTTCTACTCAAGTTATCGTAAACTAATTTCACCTCCTGTTTTAGAAATTCTAATAAATACTTTTATCGTAATTGGAATTGTTTTAAATATTTTTATAGCTATCCAAACGAAGGATACCATTCTTGCTATGGGCGGGAATGTTCCAATTATATTCTTAGCCTTATTGGTTCTTGTAAAAAACCAAAAAATATTTATAGAACAATTTCAGCAGCAAGAAAATAACCCCAAGAATAAATTTGAAAATATAGCTTGGAAAATTTTAAAACTTAATCCAATTGTAAAATTTCCAATCATTTTTATTCTTTGTTTACCTATTCTATTAATTATTACAGCATTACTTTTATTGATAGGGCAAAAGCCCGACTCAATAATTAGAGCATTTACAGACACATACAAACACGGATTTTCACAATGGGATTATAAATGCGAAAATGTTGAATGCGGAGGGCATTATCTATGTTCTGTAGCTGCAAATGGACATGCCAATATTGTTAAGCCACAGCGGAGAGGAATAAGGCATGGACACAATATTATTTGCAACAGACAACTACTTATATCAAATGCTTTTGAAGATTTAATTCAAGAAAAGGCCCCCTTTTTGCATAAGCTAATTAGAAAACAATACAACAAAGTTGGAAACTTCATTCATCGCTACTATGGTGTTTTTAATAACAAATTTGTTTCTGATATAATTTATATTCTTATGAAACCATTGGAGTGGCTTTTTCTTTTAACACTTTACACTCTTGACAGAAAACCAGAAAATAGAATCGCTAAACAATATATAAGCAATACTGATAGAAGAATTATTGATAGTACAAAAAATTCCCACACATAACACGATGATGATTAGCGAACGGAATTCCCGAAACAAGTTCGGGATGTTGCATTTTGGCCAGTAGAATTGGTGCAGCAGAACGGAGCGTCGCAACGAGTGTTGATTAGTATTACTACAGCTGGTAATAAAATAAATTATTCTCTGCATTCGATGCTACTTAAGCCCCTCCTTCGGAGGGGTTGGGGAGGCTTCTTTCTTACTTATCAACCTCAATGCAGTTTGCAGCTTAAAATCAATGCCCTGTTTTATAGCTTTAATAGTAGGGCCCGAAAATACTTCGGGTTGTACACCCAGTCCATCATGCGGAATATTTTTATCAATCACCAACCTGAAACGAGGTAAACGAAAACGCACTTTTGTATTAGGTAAAGTAACATCGGGTATTAACCAGGCCGAGTTGCCATAAGCAGCACCGCCTGTTTCTTCGCCAACTACCGTTACGTTATCCTGTGGTTTAACCGTGCCGGTAAATAAAGTGGTAGCCGAAAAAGAATAACCACCCGTTAACACATATACCTGTCCGTTAAAGTGATTCTTTTTAATGGGCTTATTCTTGTGTTTTTCAAAATATCGGAAATGGTATTTATCGCCTTTTTTACGGGCATAAAACAACATAAACACTTTATTAGGAAAGTAGTTTTCAATATACTTACCGTATTTATTTTTTCTGGTAATGGCGTATAAGGAGTCGGCAATTACAAAATTTTTATTGGCAATATAACGGGTAAGTGTGGTGGAGTTATTTACATTACCGCCACCATTGGTGCGTACATCTATAATCAGGTTTTCAATGCCTGTTTTACGCAATGTTTTAAACGATTTTTTAAAAAACCTTTTTAATCCGTGACCCTTGCTAAAAGTATTTACTTCCATTACAGCCGTTTTGCTAAGCGTATCCAACTTTAACACCCGCATGCGGTTTACGTTAGGTGTTCTATCAGGTGCCGGCCTTGGTGCTGGCGTAGCTCTTTTTGTAGCACTGTCTTTATTCGGCGCAGGCCTGCGCAGGGTAGAATCTTTGCGGGGGTAAAACAGCGGCAACATGTATTCGTTACTATTACCCAAGCTATCCGTGTATTGTATTTGGTAGTACGGGCTAAAGCCATACAACATAGTGTACAAGCTACCAAAACTACCACGTCCACTTAGTATTTGTGCCTTGTGTGTGGTGTTATAACCATCGGTAGATATGTAGTTGAAAAGCGTATCCGTTAGTTGCTTAACCGTTTTACCGTTAATAGCAGTAATGGGTGTACCACGTTTTAAAACCGAATCACTGCGGTGCAGGTTTTCGGTTACCACCATGGTGTCGTTCCATATTTTTACGGCCAGCGGAAAAGTTCTTTCGGTTCTTACTGTATCATTGTATTTAGCATACTTTTTCGATGATCGTACCGTGGTGTGGCCGCAGTTAACTTTAGCAGTTACATACATCAGTATCTTTCTAAAACCCTGCTCGGTTAACGAATCTTTTAACTTACCAAAACCTTCGGTAAAATAATAGTCCATACTATCCTTTGGCGTGTACCAGTACAGGCTTGGGTGTGCTTCTTCCAGTGTTTCTCTAAAAACTGTATAGTCATGCTGTAACTGTTCAGGCGCATACTTTTTTTGCGTATTGTATGCCGCTTTATTTACCGCACAGCCAGTTAGCGCCAGTAAGGCGCATAACAATATCGATATGTTTTTACTTGTAGTAGTCACCGGTGGTTTGTGCAGTAATATACCTATTATTTTAACGGGTTCCAACCTTGCGATGTAATAGGATGCTTGCCACCGCCTTTGGTAATAATATGGCTTCCTTCTTCCGCTTCGGTCATGTAACCAATTACACTTATTTGTTCGTTAAAAACCAGTTTATCATAATCGGCTTGCGGTATAGTAAATAGCAGTTCATAATCTTCGCCGCCGCTTAATGCACAAGCTGTAGGGTCAATTTCAAATTTAAACGCAGCCGTTTTCATGGCTTCTTCTACCGGAATTTTTTCCTCGTATAACACACAACCCAGGTTGCTGTTTTTACATAGGTGTAAAATTTCCGAGCTAAGTCCGTCGCTAATATCCATCATGCTGGTAGGCATAATTTCTTTCTCGGCAAAAAACTCAACAATATCTTTTCTGGCTTCCGGTTTTAACAGGCGACCAATAACATACGTTTCGTTTTCTAAATCAGGCTGTACACCAGGGCTTTCTATAAAAATGCGTTTTTCACGCTCTAAAAATAACAGTCCAACATAAGCCGCACCTAAATCGCCGCTTACGCAAAGTAAATCGCCTTTTTGTGCCGTGCTGCGTTTTACAAATTTATCAGGAGCAACCTCGCCAATAGCCGTTACCGATATTACAAAACCTTTTTGCGATGTAGTGGTATCGCCACCAATTAAATCCACCTGATAACGATTACAAGCTGCATACACACCCTCGTAAAATTCGTCCAGCGCTTCCAAACTAAAACGGTTGCTAATACCCAGGCTCATTGTTATTTGCGTAGGTATCGCATTCATTGCATAAATATCGCTCAGGTTAACAATAACCGATTTATAACCCAGGTGTTTTAATGGCGTGTAGGCTAAATCAAAGTGAACGCCTTCCAATAATAAATCGGTGCTAATTACGGTTTGTTTACCAAAATGGTCAATCACGGCACCATCATCACCCACACCCAAAATGGTAGATGCATTATGTATTTCAATATTCCTGGTTAAATGATCAATTAATCCAAATTCACCTAAACTTCCTATTTCGGTTCTTGTTTGTTCGCTCATGATATAAATTATGGGGCAAAATTAAAGTTTATTTATTTGTTATGCGCTGCATAGCTGCACTGGCGGCATATACAACACATTAGCGGGTAAAAGGTTATTGTTTTTATTGGGGCGTGTCCCATTGTTACACCACGTTACGGCTCCTGCGTCGCCGGCGTGGTGCAACAATGGGCCGGGCTGCTACGGGGTACGCTTCGCTCCCGTACTTTGGCTATCGCCTTCGTACCGGCTCGTTCCTCGCCGCCCTCCGCATCCCTCACGCATAAGTGCAAAAGGCGTTACAGTTTTCCGGTGGCTAATCTAAACTGGCACAGGCCTCCACACCTGTGACTATACGTTATTTAGTTTGAAAATAATTAAAGCTAAAATCATTTTAAGCTAGACAAGTAGCCATTAAACACAGGTCTGGAGACCTGCGCTAGAAAAGGAGTCCGTCATGCCGACCTTAGGAGGCATCTCCTGCACATTAAAGGTATATTTAGATTTGGAAGACCTCGCTTTCATCAAGTTAAAATTCTTGGAGATTTTTATAATGTCACTCCTTCGGAGTTCGAACACATTTTTTCCTACAGATCTATAATTATTTCACCTCTTCGAGGTTAAAAATCCCGTAGGGATGATATGATTATAGAAAGAATTTTCAAAATGACATGATAATCCCGTATGGATGACATTATACTCCTTAACTTAATAGCATTGGGGAGACTCGGCTGGGAAGTACTAGCCTGCCCGCTAAATAACAATTGTTAGCTATAATTTACCCAATATAGCTTGTTATGATAAAATGGACTGATTAAGTTTTTATATTCAATAGCTAATTGTGTACAAAAAGTATAACCAACCTTCAACGTTTTTGTAATGTATAAAAAAGTAAAAATAGTATTGTTTGTCCTATTATTTATATATGACAACTTGGCTATTGCCCAAAAAGACAACACTAATGCTACCAGCCTTAAAGGAAAGATGGAATTGGTTATTGATATATCAAAAATGACTGACACTGTGGGTATGTTTATGGTAATCGCCGGCGGTGAAGCTTTTTATTTGGAGAAACAAAATAATATACTGAAGATTGATAAACAACTGGATGAACCGAGAAGAGCATTTCTGGCTTTTTATCCTGCACAGACAATAAAAGAAAATCCCGGAAAACCTTTAAACGAAATTTCCGCCACTACAGCAAACTTTATTTATTTTTTGGCAATGCCGGGAAAAAATGAAATACATATTAATAACACGGTAGCAAATAGTGTTATTAAAAATCCATCTACGCATCAGCAAAAGTATAGTGAGCTATTAAAACTAAAAGAAAGTGTAGACCGGCTTACACAAGAGGCCGAAGCTCCTTTAATTACAAAAATAATGGCGGAGCAAAATACGCAAGTAAAGGATTCATTAATTGCCATCTATTATAGTAGGTACGAAGAAAAATATGCCAATGTTATACTACAGGGTTTTGTGAAAGATAATCCTGACGAACCAGCCTCGTTGGTAGAGCTAGAAGAGTATAGGCACAGAGGTGATAAAAATTTAAAAAATTTAGGCATTTTATATAATAACCTTACAGAAAGAATGAAAGGGTTGCCTACAGCAAAGCGTATTTATAATACGATAGATGCGGAGAGTTTTGCCAATAATTTAATGGATAAACAGGCTCCCTTGTTTGAACAAAAAGATCCGCTGGGTAAATTGGTGGCTTTAAAAGATTTTATAGGAAATGTTACATTAATAGAATTTTGGGCAAGTTGGTGTGGCGCTTGTAGGGCATCGAACCCCGGTTTGGTAAAGGTTTACAACGCCTATAAAGATAAGGGACTGAAAATTTTAGGTGTATCATTAGATAAAAACAAGGAGCATTGGATAAAAGCAATTAAAGATGACGGTCTTACGTGGACACAGGTATCTGATTTAAAATTTTTCGAGAACGCTGCAGCTGAATTATATCATATTAGTGGCGTACCATCCAACTTTCTATTAGATAAAGAAGGGAAAGTAGTAGCTACCAATCTGGATGAAAAACAGTTGGCAGCGGAAGTTGAAAAACTATTAAAATAATTTAACTCGCACAGGTTTAAGACCTTGTCTAGTGCAGGTCTCCTGACCTGAGACTATACGTTACTTAATTTAAAATATATAGAGCTAAAAATCATTTTAAGCTATACTAGTAACCATTAAACACAGGTCTGGAGACCTGCGCTAGAAAGGACCTGCGCTAGAAAGCAGTTGCGTTTAGCATTAAGCATTCGGCATTAAGCATGTAGCGTAAGCCTGCTGATAAGCGAACCGAACCCCGAACGGAGCGTCGCAACGTCAGCCCCATCAGGGAACAGAACCCTGACTACCCAATATTGTCTGCATTACATGCCAACATACACCACCGGGAAGGTTTGCGTAAATATTAACGTCAGCTTAGTATCATTTTTTACAAAAACTTTTGTTTGCCAACATCCTGTTGTAATTTTGCCCTCCATTGAAAAGGGATATGCCTCAGGCCAAAACAGCCCGGTACATCTTTGATCCACCCATTTTATGCTAACGAGTACCTTGCCGGTAACAGATTAAATATTGATGTATGCGTAACGCAGTTAGCAACAACGCATCTCCAGATGTTGTATTGATTGGTGCAGGAATAATGAGCGCCACACTGGGAGTGCTGTTAAAAGAATTAAACCCATCCATTACCATTGAAGTTTTGGAAAGGCTGGACAGTGTAGCACTGGAAAGCTCCGATGCCTGGAATAATGCCGGCACCGGCCACTCGGCTTTTTGCGAGCTAAACTATACCCCCGAAAAAGAAGACGGCACTGTAAGTGTACAAAAGGCCATTAAAATTGCCGAACAATTTGAAGCATCGAAAGAATTTTGGAGTTACCTGCTGGAGCAAGGCCACATACGTAATGCTGCCGAGTTTATACGAGCAGTGCCGCATATAAGTTTTGTGTGGGGCGAAAAAAACGTGGACTATCTTTTTAAACGTTACGAAGCTTTAACCAAAAATCATTTGTTTGAAGGCATGCAGATTTCGACCGATAAGGAAGAACTAGCCGAATGGATGCCGTTGGTAATGGATGGCCGTAACAGCAACGAAAAAGTAGCAGCTACCAATATGGCTATTGGTACCGATGTAAATTTTGGGGCCTTAACCCGCAAACTTTTCCGTTACCTTTTTGACAAACCCGGTGTTACTTTTCACTTAGCACACGAGGTTAGAAACCTTGCCAAACAAGACGATGGCAGTTGGACGATTACCGTAAAAAACCTTACTACCGATAAAAAACGCCGCATTAATACCAAATTTATTTTTATTGGTGCCGGTGGTGGATCGTTACCGTTATTAGAAAAATCGGGCATACCCGAAAGCAAAGGTTTTGGCGGTTTTCCGGTAAGCGGACAATGGCTGGTTTGTAATAATCCGGAAATTGTAGCGCAACACGATGCAAAAGTTTATGGCAAAGCATCAGTAGGCGCACCACCTATGAGTGTACCGCATTTAGATACCCGTGTAATTGATGGTAAAAAAGCATTGTTGTTTGGACCTTACGCAGGTTTCTCCACCAAGTTTTTAAAAAATGGTTCCTACTGGGATTTACCGTCTTCTATTAAATTAAGTAATATAAAACCCATGGTTATGGCCGGGGTGCACAATATTCCGTTGACAAAATATTTAATTGAGCAGGTAAGTCAATCATCTAAAGACAGGCTGGAAGCATTGAAAGAATATATGCCGCTAGCGAAGCTGGAAGACTGGGATTTAGAAACTGCAGGCCAGCGTGTACAGGTAATTAAAAAAGATGATAAGGAGGGTGGTGTACTTGAGTTTGGTACCGAAGTGGTAAGTGCGGCAGATGGTAGCATTGCAGCCTTATTAGGAGCCTCTCCCGGAGCATCTACTGCCGTAGCTATTATGCTGGAGCTGTTGCAACGCTGTTTTCCTAACGAGCTTAAAACAGAATCGTGGCAACAAAAGTTAAGCGAAATGATTCCTTCTCACAATCAGGCTTTGTCTAGTAACGAAACTTTGTGTAACCTGTCGCGCCAGCGTACTTCGCATGTGTTGGGTTTGGTAAATGAGGAGTTGGCCACACATTAAAGTTACTTTTTTACTTGCGGCGAGCCTTGTGCGGGAGACTCGGCTGAGAAGTAAGCTTTATAAAAAGCATAAAAAAAGAGGAACAAATTGTTCCTCTTTTTTTATGCTATACCTGTAAGTTTATTTTACGGTTACCGAAGCAAAAAACTTGTCTTTATTGGTAAGTGCAACGTTGCTAGGTACGCTGCTGGTAAGTACATATAATACTTCACCAACAAAAATAGTTTTCATAAATAACTTGTTCTTTTTTTCAGCATCTTCGGCTTCAAAAATATAGGTAGTGTAGTTGCCCCATGGTACTATTTCACTTTTTGTAAATGTAACATCGGGTATTTGTGCTTCAAACTGACCTTTTAACATTTCGTGAAACTCTTGGGTTGGCGCTTGCTCTGCAATTGTAGCCGAGTCCATGCCAAAAGCGCTTAAATCGGTAAACGTAACTACATAAGAAGCGCTATCCGCACCTTTGTAGGTAAAAACATTTACACCCATCATATCCTGCTGATCAGGTTTTGCAGGAAAACCTATTGAAACTTTTTTATCAATATCCTGCTTAACCCATTCGCCTTGCGCAAATGAACTAAGACCGATTAGTGCAACAAATAACGTAACAAAAAATTTTTTCATTCTTCTTTTTTTAAGGGTGTTAAAATAGGCGATTATAAATAATTGTTTCTTTAAACGGTTGAGTTGTTGATTAAATTGGAAATGGACAATAAATTGACAATGGACAAGTGACAGTTGACAATTTTTAAAACAGACTTCTTTTACTATTACAGACCTTCTTGGCTTTCGGTCTTACGGACTTTCCGTCTTTCCGACTTTCTATGCTGATTAGCGATATGCTGCTGAACGGAAAGTATTTAATTCATTTCCACTGGAAATAAATTAAATCCCGATCCTATCGGATCGCAAGAAAAGCTCAATCAGGGCTATACAGCCGGTCAAAAAAAATACATAAGAACTACAAAAATTGAACAAGCAAGTATAAACATAAACCGTTCCAAAAAAAGCAAAATATTATTAAGCTTTTGTGTATCGGCGTTTTTTGCTTTTTAAGTATTTGGTATGTATTATTTCGCTCATGGGCTTTTGCTGTACTTTACTTTCCAGCCAGGAGATAAGATCCAAATAGGCAAAGGCACGGGTTTCAAAACGGTTGCCTTCTAAGTGTTTTACTTTTTCTAAAAACTTTTCCAACTCGGGACGTTGCTGGTGTTTGGTAAACTTAAATGAGTTGCGGAAAAATTTAAACATTTCTTCCTCCACCATAGTAAGGTTTTCCATTTTTGACATATACCTGTACACCGAACGGGTTAGATGGTCCATTAAATCCATATTGCCTAACTCGAAATGTGCCAGCAAATGCAGCAGGCGTGCATAACATTGTAAATCCGATCGTAAACCGGCATGTTCGTTTATAATGGTTTGCAGATAATCGATACAAGTGCCATAATCGCCGCTACCAAAGTAAAGGGTGGCAATTTTATAGTTAACCACCATGATGCGGTGCTTGTCTAAAAACAAGCTATAATCTTCCATTTTTTCGTTTATACCGGGTACCAGTTTTAACCCTTCTTTAAAGGTGCCGGTAATATTATGGAAGTTAATTTTTGCGCTGGCAATGTACACAAAGGACTGTACCTTAAAGTTTTCGCTTTGTTGTACACGTTTTGTTTCGGCAAATTCCTCAAAACGTTTCAGATCGATTTCAAATTTTTCGTAGTTGCGTAGGTCAAAGTGTGCATTTAAAAGGTTGTGTAAACCTTTAATGTAGTGGCCAGTTTCTACCCGTTGCAAATCGGGTTGTTCTAAGTATAAATCAACCCATTTTTGGGTGTATTTGTAGTAGTGTATAAAATCCTGGCGAATAAAAGCTGCCCAGGTATATATCTGGTATAAATAAAGCCTTTCGTAAAAGCCGGTTTCGTTTTCGGCACCTTTGGGTAAATTGTCTTTTAAAAAGTCTCTTACCAGTTGTTCGTCCTTTTCGTTACGGGCATGGCCATGCTGAATATAAAAACCATAAATCTGTAAGGCTACATCCGATAGGCGGGAAATCATATCCAACTTGCGGTTAACCTCATTGGCTTCTACGGATAGCTCAATAGTGCGGCCGCCATAGTTACCGGTAACGTGCAGGGTTTCAATACGTTTTTCTAAAGCTATTATTTGTGGTAGAAAAAAATACTTCTGGTTATCGTAAGCCAGCTCCTTTGCTTTATCTATTACACGCAGGCTTTGAATAAATAAACCCTTTTTATATAATATATGAGCATTATCAAAAAGCTCCGTTAATTGTAAATCAAGACTATCGGCGCTTTTTAAAAGCCTAAGGCTGCTGAGTATTTGTTTGTATAAGTGTGTTTTAAGGTTGGCTAACTGTGGTTTGGTTACGCCTGAGAGGCGTTTCATCAATAATTTTTCGTCATAATCGTCCATTTTGTCCAGTGCATCAAATACCTGAACAATTTTTAGGTTCTCATTTGCCGAACTTCTGTTGATGTAAAGCTTAAAATGTCGCTTTTCCGACTTTTCCAAAGAATGAATTAACTGAAATAATATATCCGTAGAACGGTTGGGCATCATAAAGAAATTAAAGTGAAACTCAATACCAGTAACGATTTGGTGGCAAAGGTAGTAGGTTTGACGTAAATAAAAGAGGTTTAACTTGTTTTTGAAACAGTTAAAACTCATATTACTTTTACATCAGAAACACAGACAGAAGGTTTTCAAATAGCAAGCAATCGTTAAAAAAGGCAAAGCGTGTTAGAGGTCGAGAAAAGTAAAACCCTGTTAGTTTCGCGGATTAAACCCCGCAATTAAGTTCTACTATTAAGATTTTCATATGGCAAGCAATCGTTAGAGGTCAGTCCGTTTCTACGGAAGGGCCTTTTTTTATGCCCTAAAGGGAGGCTAAAATAGTTCTTTTTTCATAAAATGTTAACATTTATTAAAAAAAGATTGACCCGGTTGCCTTATTTCCATCTAAGTACCTGAGTACTATTGTGCTATATTTTATAAAAAATAGGCTTTACGTGTTAACTCGTACCAGTTGTGCAGGGTATTGTCTAGCATAAATGTCTCTATAAACTGCATACCCACTTTGGTTAAAATATGGTTTGAACCCTGATTTTCACAATCGGCCATAGCAGTTATTTTATCCAACTGTAATTGATTAAAGCCATATTTTAAAGTGCCAATTGCTGTTTCTGTTGCTACGCCTTTGCCCCAATAATCTTTAATTAGTCTATAACCTAAATCGTACACATTAACCTGGTTGTTATAAGGCTCCTCAAGTTTTTTAAGTCCTGTCCAACCTAAAAAATCATTACCGGCTTTATCTATTATAGCCAAGCGGCCCACACCATTACGTACATATTGGCTTTGTATATTTTGTATAACAGCATCTACTTCTTCTATTGATTGTACAGGTTTGTTACCTAAATAGGTGTGTACATCAGGATCGGAATCTAACCTGAACATAGCGTCTCTATCAGTATGCTCAAGGTGGCGGATAATAAAACGTTGTGTTTGAAATACAATAGCCATAATGGTAGTTAGTTAAACAGTGTTTTGTTTGGGAGGGAAGTCGATAAGTCAGAAAGACCGAAAGTCGGTAAGACAGACGTTATAACAAATATAACTTCAATAAATCCTACATCGAAAAATCAGAAATCAGAAATGTTCTTCTGCCGACTGGCTGCCCGACTGGCAGTAGTAGCTGCAATAGTGTGTGGGCATTGTGCCTGGCATTGCACTACTACAGAAGGCGGGAACTGCAGCTGAACGGAGTTACTACTGCTGACAGCCCCAATAAAAAACACTAGAAAATATTTTTACTCCATATACTTGTAACCTACGCCACGTACCGAATGAAAAAATTTTGGATTGCGACTATCGGCCTCGAAGTATTTGCGAAAGTTTAAAATAAAATTATCGATAGTGCGGGTGGTTGGGTACACGTTGTAACCCCAAACTGATTGTAATATTTTTTCGCGGGGCACTACTTCGTTTTTGTTTTCGATAAGTAGTTTTAACAGCATGGTTTCTTTTTTACTTAGCTGTATTTTACCACTGGAAAAAGTAGTGGCTTCCTGCGCTTTAAAATCTATAATGTTATTACCAAAAGTGTAACTGTTGCCAATGGTTGATTTATCCTGTAGCTTTTTATTTTTATTAATAAGCTTGTTAACACGCAACAATAATTCTTCCAGGTTAAAGGGTTTGGTCAGGTAATCATCGGCACCTTTTTTTAAGCCCAATACTTTATCGGCACTACTGTTTTTAGCACTTAATATAAGTATGGGTACTTCGTTATTGCTAATGCGTATAGTTTCGGCAACGGTAATACCATCTACCTCGGGTATCATTACATCCAGTACAATTAAATCAAAATACTCGCCTTGTACGGTTTGCAATGCAGCCGAGCCGTCGTAGGCAGAGGTAACATTATAACCTTCTAGCTCCAGGTTTAGTTTTAATGCTTCGTGAAGGTTTTGCTCGTCTTCTACCAGTAAAATAGATGGTTTGTTATCGTCGCTCATGTTACTAAAAATTCGTTGCAAGAAAATGTTTGCTAAGGCTAAAATATTAAGCCGGAAAATTAACTACAAAGCTACTTCCGTTTGCACTATGATTTGTCACCGAAATGTCCGCATTGTGATATTGTGCAATCTTGCTGCAAAGATACAACCCTAAACCGGTGCCTTGTGCTTTGCGGGTGTTTTCGTTGCCTATGCGGTAAAATTTTTCAAAAATGTTTAGTTTCTCTTCATCAGGTATGCCCGGGCCTTCATCAATAATAACCAATTGTTTTTTTGCGCCAGTATGTTGCAGCACTGCTGTAATGACGCCGGTTTTAGGCGAATATTTTACAGCGTTCTCCAATAAGTTATTAATAAGCAGTTGTAACAACAAGGCATCGCCAACTACATCAATATCGTCCTGAATGTTTTGGGTAAACTGCCTGTCCGGAAAACGTTTTTGAAAATCGGCCATGCAGTCTTTTAATAAATGGGAGAGATCAAGTTCTTCGTTAGCATTTTTGTACCCATCGCCTTCTAATTGCGACGATAATAAAATGTTGTTGGTAAGAAAGTTTAAACGAGAGGTTTCTTCCAGTGCGGTATTTATTAATTTCTTTTGTTTTTCCGGATCCAGTTGGTATTTCTGTAGTGTTTCTAAATTTAAGCGGGTAATGGCAATAGGTGTTTTAAGTTCGTGTGTAACCGCCATCATAAAATTCTGTTGCTGTATTTGCCATTTTATTTGCCGCCTTACCGATCGGAAAATGAACACACCCGTAATAACAATTAAGGCCAAAAAGAAAAGCCCTTCACTCAGGTGCATGGCTGTTTTTTTTCGCCGCTCTAGCTGAATGGCTTTTAGTTCAAATGAATATACAATGGGAGCCGATGTACTGTCAACCGTTGCGTTTAACTGTTTGTACTTAAAGTCGGCTAGGGAGTCGCTTTGTCTTTCTAGCGATATAAACCACCATACCAGTGCTGCTACAATGTAGGTTAACATCATCCAGTAAATGATGGTGGCCCGCTTTAATTTTCTTTTGCTATTATCTACCATCGTTGTTGCAGCATGGTTGTATTACATGCTAGTTTTTTCAATACGTATGCCGGCATCCAGTACATGTTTTAACGGATCTTCCCGCATTATTTGCTCCAGCTTAAATTCGTAATCGCCGGCTTTTAATAAAATTGGCGAGCCTAGTTTTATCATGTGACTGTAAATATCATCCATGCCCTGGCCTAACCAACCTTTTTCGTTAGTAGCTAACAATAAATCCTGCTTAATGTTTACGGCACTATCCTGCTGCGGACCTTTTGCCCAAACATTAACATAGATATTGTTATAATTGTATTGTTGCGTATGACGTAATACCACATACAACTGGTAAGGCGTTGTACTGTCTTTTACGGTAAACTTAAATGTAGGTACAAAATCGCTTTTCCATTCATGCTTGGGAATGTTAGCCCACTTCTCGTACAGGTCAACCGTTTCGCAGGATGTAATGGTAACAGCCGTAAAAGCAAAACCCAATAAAACAAGTAAATATTTTTTCAAGGTGGTATTGTTTATGCAAAAGTATAACGGGTCGTTTATATGTTCAACTTTTTCCCGAGTGGTGTAATAATTATTTTAATACCGGCTGCAGTTTTTCATGGCATCCCGGTTGCGTCGCAATCACTTCATCTGCATTGCCAAAGGCATCAGTTGGCGTTTGTTAACCAACAGTAAACTTTACAGGCCATAAAAGTAACCGGTAGAGGGTTGCTGCTAGTAGGCTGTTATTATAATACGTTCAGTATTTGTTCTTTGGCTTTTTCCAGTTCGTCTTTCATCATTACTACCATCTTTTGTATAGATGAATCGTATGCTTTAGATCCGGTGGTATTAATTTCACGACCAACTTCCTGTAATACAAAGGATAATTTTTTACCCTTGCTGCTTTCGTCTTCTTGCAGGATGGTTTTAAAATACTGGCAGTGATTTAATAAACGTACCTGCTCTTCGGTAATATCAATTTTTTCAATGTAGTAAATAAGCTCCTGCTCCAAACGGTTTTCGTCATAGTTTTCTTTTCCTACACGCTCTTCCAAAATTTTTACAATGCCGTCTTTTATTTTCTTTTGACGCAGTGGCTCCAGTTTAATAATTTCCTGTTGCCAGTGCTCAATATTATGAATGCGGGTAATTAAATCATTTTCTAATGAGGCCCCTTCGTTTAAACGATGGTTGTTAATATTGTCAATGGCTGTTTTAATTACGGTTTGTAGTTCGGCCCACTCCGCATCGGTAAGTGTTTCGCTACTGGGAGTAATTACTTCGGGCATTTTTATAAGCGTACTTAATAACTGCGAAGTATCTAAGTTTAGGGTGGCAGCTAAATCGGCCAATGGTTGGTAGTAAGCTTTTGCCAACGATGTATTAATGGTAACAGGTTTGGCTGTGCCGGTATCTTTTAAGCTAATGCTACAATCAACCGTACCACGTAAAAGATTTTCTGATAACAGACGACGTATGTCAAACTCAAATGGTTTTAATATAGCCGGCATTCTTAACGATAGGTCAAATTGTTTTCCGTTTAAGGACTTAATGTCTATTAAAAAAGTTTTATCGCCTATTGACTGTTCGTGTCTTCCAAAGCCGGTCATTGATTTTAACATACGTAAGGTAGTTTTTGTAAAGATAATGTATAGCTTGGTTTAGCAATCATTATTACGGTAATGTTGTAATGACTTAAAGCATGAAGGATGAGTACTGGTATGTGTAATTTATAAAACAGTGTGTAGGTGTTTTAACGAAGCAACAAATTAATCACGCAGCTAACTAATAAACTTGATTAACCAACTATTGCTTAGCAGTTAACTATAATTACTTAATTACAATAACATGTAACAACAACAAACAGTAATAAAGAAGTAGTGAAGTAATGTATATGTGTTGTTGAACGATGACTTATAGGCAATAAAAAATCCTCGCAGAAAACTGAGAGGATTATTATATAGATGGGTTAGTAAGTACTGGGAAATAAATTTCCCTACACAATATTAAATATAATTTTTTCTATCTAAAAAATATTTTCAAACTATTTTATTCACATTTTATTTTAAGTTGTGGATAAGGCCTGTCCGGGAAAGCTAAAAACACTTACGTTTTTTATAAGCATAACTAACAGTTTATAACACTTATTATTATAAAGTAAAATGATGCAATACGCTGAAACATTGATGATACAAGGGTTACAGCCTATGCTGTTTTATAAATGTATTTTGTTTTTTATGTTTTTATTATAACATACTGTGTGTGTTTAGCAGTAAGTATTAACCTTGTTTTGGCGGTAAAAAAGGTGCGAAAATAATTTTGCCTTTTAGCACCGTTTGGGAAAAATAGATGCATAAAACATTTACTTAGACGTTGTAATGCCTATTAACTTTGCCAAATAAATTATTACACTATGCAATTTGATAAACCGGTTTCGCTTGCATTTATAGCAGAACTAATTGGTGCTACAGTACACGGTAATACAACAGCGTTTGCAAAAGGAATAAATGAAATACATAAAGTAGAAGCAGGTGACTTGGTATTTGTTGATCATCCAAAATACTATGATACCTGTTTAAAATCGGCCGCCAGTTTTATTATAATTAATAAACAGGTTGATATACCGGAAGGTAAAGCGATACTGGTTGTTGATGAACCGTTTGAAGCCTACTTAAAAATTGTAGATCACTACCGTCCGTTTTTGCCATCAACAAAAGCTATAAGCGACACGGCTGTTATTGGTGAGGGTACAGTTATTATGCCCAATGCGTTTGTAGGTAACCATGTACAAATTGGTAGCAACTGTATTATATACCCCGGTGCAACTATTTTAGATTACTGCGTATTGGGTAACGATGTAGTAATACAAGCCGGCACCGTAATTGGTAGCGATGCTTTTTATTATAACAAAAAAACAAACCGTGATATACATTACAAGCGAATGAAAAGTTGTGGACGTGTAGTAATAGAAGATGGTGTAGAGATTGGTGCAGGTTGTACAATTGATCGTGGTGTAACTGCCGACACTTTAATAGGTGCTGGAACAAAGATGGATAACATGGTACACATAGGCCACGATACAACGGTTGGTAAAAACTGTTTGTTTGCTGCACAGGTGGGTATAGCCGGTGCCTGTGTTATAGAAGATGAAGTAATACTGTGGGGACAGGTTGGTGTAAGTAAAACGTTAACCATTGGTAAGGGTGCAGTTATTTATGCACAAAGCGGTGTGCCGGGTGATGTAGTGGGAGGCAAAACTTATTTTGGTTCGCCAATTATGGATGCTAAGGATAAGATGAAAGAACTGGTTTGGGTAAAACGTATTCCGGAAATTTGGGATAAGGTGAGTGAGAAAAAATAATTTTTTTTCCCACGGAGGCACGAAGGCACAAAGCATTAACGATATAATATAATTTGATCAATTGAGAAAGCCTTTGTACTAAGCATTATGAAAACAATGTTTAGTACTAAGGCTTTTTGTATGATGTTCAATAGCATTACTATTGCTGAAAGGCTGCACGACTGGCAGTAGTAGCTGCAACTGTGTGTTGGCATGGCAGCGTGGCGTTGCACTACTACAGAAGGCGTGTACTGCTGCTGATGAATGATATGCTGCTGACAGCCCCAAAAATCTTCTTAATAATTACGGAAGATAATCGTACGGTAATTGGTCGGCAATGTTTTTCCAACTCCAGTAACCTTGGTTTATCCAATTGTTTTGTTCGTAATAATAACCGTTTTGTTTTATGTACAGCGGTTGCAATACATCTACATACGATACCTGCACGCCAACATCTTTAGGTAATTTAAATTGTTCCAGGTAACTGTTTTCGGGTACCGCTTTGGTGTAAGTAATGCTGGCTTTTTGAGGGTAAAAAAGTTCTACCTCATCTAAAGAATCTAACACCTGATAATATTTATGGTCAAGTGGTTTTAGTAAAAACAGAAAACGTGTTTTATCGGCTTCATCCAACAGACTTATATTAAAGCCCGATTCTTTCACGGTACTATCGTAAACCGAACGCATAAAATGCATACGAGAACCGGCATACGCTTTTTCTCTATTGGCTTTCCAAATCATAGCCTGGCTAACTGTTCCTAATTTTTCGGTATAAAAACAAGTACCACGGTAGGAGCTGATATTGGTTTTATAATGGTACACAAACGAGTCCAGTTTGTATTGTAAATCGTAACCCAGTGCTTCGTTATTAATTACCAGCGGCTCGGTGGCCAGTACTTTTAATTTATCGGTACGTCGGTAGTAAAAAAACCTCACCACATCTTTATTCATAATGGTGCAGTTGGCCGCAAAAGGCGTGGCGCCAATAAACTGACTGATAAAAAAATCGCCATATTTTTCCCAGCCATCCATTACTTCGTTGCTGCTTTGTATTACCACTTCGTCCATGGCTTTATCTTGTTTTAATAAAGCTATTTCAATGGTTATATTTTTATTATCGGTAATGGCTACTGTTTTGTGTTCGTAACCGGTAAAAGAAAAAATAAGATCGTAACCACCGGATTTTAAAGTAAGCGAAAACTCACCTTCTTTGGTAGAGGTAGTGCCCTGTGTAGTATTTTGTGCAAATACACTGGCGCCGGGTAATGGTTCACGTGTAAGCGAATCGACAATTTTTCCGGTAACAGTAATTTGTGAAAATGCAGGCGCAGCTGCAAGTGTAAATAATAATACGAAGGATAAAAATAGTTTGTTCATAGAAAACGATTAGGAATAAAGGTACTATAAAAAATGGGTAGCAAAAATAGGCGGGGTATGGCTTAAAAAAGGCTATGCTTTTTTTGCAGCCAGCAGTAAATATTTTTTACCTGCATTGGCAATAGTTTGTGCTAATGGTGTAAAGCTAAAATCCGGCAAAGCGGCTAATATTTTTTTATTAGTAAACGAAGTATTGCTTTGCGCTACCCTTGCACTTTCTTTGGTTAAAAAAGCTTTGCCACCGGTAAGTTTTGCTTTTAACCATGCCATGCGCCAGGCAAGGCCGGCAATAAATGGTGTAGCTTCTTTATGTGGTGGTTTTTTACCTAAAGCGTTAGCAATAGTATCTAGTAAGTTTTTAAAAGTCCAGTTGTCGCCGTTAACAATAAAACGTTGTTCTGTAATATCGGACTCCATTAATAACACAGCGGCTTTAGCCACATCTTCTACATCAACAAAACCATTCATGCCCTTGCTGTACCACGGAAACTCTTTATATACATTTTTAAAAATGGCACTACTACCGGTATTCCAATCGCCAAAACCTAAAATGGTGGAGGGATTAAGTATTACCGCATCTAAACCTTCGGCCATGCCACGCCACACTTCCAGCTCGGCTTTGTTTTTACTTTTTGCGTAGTTGGTGGTTAGTTTATTTTCTTCCCATTTTTTTTCTTCGCTAACTGTTTCGCCATGTAAGGTGCGGCCCAATGCTGCAACCGAACTTATGTACACCAATTTTTTTACGCCACAATCCAATGCCATGTTTACTACATTGGCAGTACCTTCTACATTAATTTTCATCATTTGCGCTTTATCTTTTTTTGCAAATGATACAATAGCAGCACTGTGTATAATATAATCAACGTCTTGCATAGCTTCCTGTAAGGAAACAACATCTAAAATGTCGCCATCAATCCATTGTACGTTGGCCAATAAAGCGGCATCAATATGTTCAGGTAAATTTTGTGAGCGTCGTAATGCTTTAACAGCATATCCTTTCTCCAGTAGTTGAAGTAAAATATAACCACCTAAAAAACCGGTTCCGCCTGTTACAAGTACGCTTGCCAAAAATTGAGGGTGTTGATTTGTTAAAACTGGCGCAAAGATAGTTTAACTATGCTCACGGTTATGCTAAATTATTAATAGGTATAATAACCTTTGCCGGATTTGCGACCCAGCTCGCCATCTTTTACCTTTTGCTCCTGTATATAAGATGGTTTTAAACGTTCGGGTTTTTGCATTTGTTGGTACACCGAGCAGCTAACGGCGTAGTTAATATCATTGCCAATTAAATCCATTAAAGCAAAGGGCCCCATTTTAAAGCCGGTACTTTCCATTAATGCATCCACCTCTTCAAAGCTGGTCAGGCCTTCTTCTACAAGTCTGAGCGCTTCAATATAATAAGGGCGGGCTACACGGTTAACAATAAAACCAGGCGAATCTTTACAAACAACCGGTATTTTTTGCATGGTTTTAACCAGTTGAACCATTAAAGCAATAATCGCTTCATCATTATAATCCGTCTTAACCACTTCTACCAACTTCATTAAAGGCGCAGGATTAAAAAAATGTAAACCAACAACCCTTTCTGGTCCGTTAATTTGTGCTGCTAATTCTGTAATAGATAATGATGATGTGTTGGAGGCAAAAATACTTTCGCTGCTATTAATGGCCGCCAGTTGATTAAATAAAGAAAGTTTAATCTCTGTTTTTTCTACAATCGCTTCTATAAAAACATCAGCAACACAATCGCCAATAATATGCGTGTACGTTATATTTTCAATGGCCTGTTGTTTGGCCGTTGCCGTAATTTTTTCTTTGGCTAATAATTTCTCCAGACTGCTTTCAATACCCACTTTCGCCTTTTGCAACATCTCTTCATTTACATCATACAGCAAAGTAGTAAAACCGCTGGATGCTGCCACCTGTGCAATACCACTGCCCATTGTTCCGGCACCACAAACACAAATTGTTTTAATATTCATATAGCTTATGTTGGTGCAAATATATTTAACCTGTGCGATAGTTTTTTGTTTTATGGGCTATCAACAGTAGTAACACCCATCAGCTTTTGTTCCCGCTTTCTGCAGTAGTGCAATGCTTGGCTACTTTGCCCACGCTATATTGCAGCTACTACTGTCAATCGGGCAGCCTTTCAGCTATATTATTTCAATCAGCAAAAGCCACCTACCATATGTTACTCTCCTAATATAATACTATCTCTCAGCAAAGGTAACTGCTGTTTAAAAGCTTTATTAGATATATGTCGGTATAGGTTAACTAAACTCATTTCCTCAGATAAGTTTTCATATCCTTTATCTGTAAAATAAATAGCACATATTGTCTGGTATGGAGTTACATCATTTGAAGATGATTTAAAATCTTTAAATCCGTGATCACCCGATACTATAATAATTTTAGGTTTTCCCGGATTATAGGCCATTACCTTTTTAACAAGTGAGTCAATTAATATATTACTGAACTTTACTTGATTCAGATATCCTTTCGGGTTAAGACTTAATGTACTTGCATTTATAGGTAAAGGACGGCCTGTTGTATCAAATAAATAGGGGTAATGAGGTAGCAAAAAGTGGTAAAAGTTATAGGCAGGAGTTGTTAATTTCTTTTCTAAATCTATACCCACCTGTTCGGCAATTTTTAAATTATATTGCTGCATGCCGTAATACTTTTTAACAATGGCGGAAGGATTTTTTTCAGCAGTACCAATTATTTTTTTTATTCGATTTAAGCGCCAAGGGTCAAGTATAGCTTTTTCAAAAGTTTGCATCCGTAGCCAGATTGCCGGACTTTCATGCACCATATTCCCTTTTGATTTAGAACTAAATGGCTCTTGTATTAAAGAATGAAATTGTACATTATAATTATTCGTTTCCAGTAAGCTAAACCAGCTATTTTTTTTTAGGTTTAAGGACCATAATAAAAAATTATCAAAGCTATGTATCCTTTCTTTTTTAGTTCCTTCCAAATAGTTCATGTTAAACATAGAGCTTAAGGATAGGGCGGTTAAGGAATAGTTACTATATGTATTTTTAAAGGTAAAAAAACCTAAACTGTCAAGCTGCTTAAGTAAGGGATTATCATATTGCCAGTGTTGTTTTAGTATTTCGTCACTTGCATAGCTATCAAATAAAAAATGATAAATATCAGGCAAGCTATCTTTTTCTACTAAAGTAGTTTGAAAATGAACAAGAGGCTGTGATGTTAACTTATCCTGTTTCATGGTTTTATAGATTAAACCATAAATAAGTTCCGAGAAAAGAAAGATTAAAAAGAGTAAAAGAAAAAAACGATTTATTTTAAATAATAAAGGGATTTTATTTCTAATTCTCCACATTAAAAAGCCAACAAAAAGTAAAAAAAGTATGCAAATTATAAGTGTATTAGACAAAAAGTTAAAAAACATCCATTGACTTTCAAATAAAAAGTCTTGAATGGCGCCAAATAAAAAAAAGAATATGGTAAACAAGCTTGTAATTAAAAGCGCAAATGGCCGGTTGCGTTTAAAAATAAAATTAAGGGTGACAAAAACTAAATAAGCAGACAGTATGTGAACAAAGAAAAGAAGATATACTGGCGGTGTTAAAAGTAAATGACCAAAGCGGTTTCCGTTTTTAAAATAAAAAAACAGAATGATACTTAGTGGTAATAAATATAAAACTTGTTTAAACTTATTCTTCATATTAACGAATCTAAATAATCTTTTAAGCAAAAGTCGTTTCCGTATATTCTAATGCGGTAACTTTTCTTTAAACCTCCCATACACCCAGGTACCCGCAATGGCACTTAACAAAGTAACAATTACCACCGTAGCGCCAGTACCAATTTGTGCAAACAAAGGTCCGGGGCAAGCACCTGTTAACGCCCAGCCAAAACCAAATAACAAACCGCCGTAAATTTGACCCTTGTTAAACTTTTTCGTGCTAAAAGTAATGGCTTCGCCATGTATGGTTTTTATATTAAACTTTTTAATTAGCCATACAGATAACATACCAACCGCAATAGCACTGCCAATTACACCAAACATGTGAAATGATTGTAGCCTAAACATTTCCTGAATACGAAACCAGCTAACAATTTCGGCTTTTACAAATACTATCCCGAACAAAATGCCCACCACCATATATTTTATTTGGTGCGGCCAATTAACTGAATTATTTGTGGAAGTATTTTTATTTATAGTGTCTTGCATAAAACAATTTGAGAATTAATTTAAAAAATTTGCTGTGAGGGTTTATTCCCAAAAAATTAAACAGCTTACACAATGCTCAATAGCATTACTGCAGTACCGCCGACAAGTCGGGGTGCCCTTGCACAATGCTGAGTAAAGTTACAGGTGCACAAGAGTGCGACGCAAGGGACGATGATTAGAATTACTGCAGCTGATAACAAAAACATACGCATTTTATAAAGTAAGTATATATGGTAAAATAAGATTAGCCATAACAAAACCGCCAATCATAAAACAAATGGTAGCAATTAAAGATGGCCATTGTAAAGTACTTAAGCCCATAATTGCATGACCACTGGTGCAGCCGCCTGCATAACGAGTACCAAAACCTACTAAAAATCCGCCTACAACCATTAATAAAAATCCTTTTAGGGTAAACAAGGACTGCCAGTTTATAATATCATAAGGAACCAATGCATCGTAATTAGTAATGCCATAATTGGCAAGTTCGTTTGCCAATTTGGGGTTTACTACAATAGGTTCGGGATTAGCTAAAAGCGTAATGGCAATAACTCCTCCCAGAAAAATGCCGGCAACAAAAAATAAATTCCAGGTTTGTTTTTTCCAATCGTACATAAAAAAGGGAATATTGGCCGGTATACATGCCGAACAAATATGCCGTAGGGCTGAACTAATGCCAAAGGATTTATTTCCCAATATTAACAGCGTAGGTATTACAAGACCGATCAACGGACCGGCCACGTACCAAGGCCAGGGTTGTTTTATAAATTCTAACATATATAATAAAAGTTTGTGCAAACCAAAGTGCCATAGCAAATTAGTATTTATATAGTTGAAAACTGCATTAAAGCGTAACAAATCCTAATCGGGCGTACATTGAAAAATTACCCGCTAAAAAACAGAATACCATTTTGCCAGCCTTGCCAACAAACCTAACTTAGCGGCATGGAAAAGAAACTTTTTTTGCTTGATGCGTATGCGTTGGTGTTTAGGGCTTATTATGCGTTAATACGCAGCCCCAGATTAACCAGTAAAGGAAAAAATACCAATGCACAATTTGGATTTACCAATGCATTGGTTGAGTTGTTGCAAAAGCAAAAGCCATCACATATGGCCGTATGTTTTGATACCGCGGCACCAACCGAACGACATACCGATTTTGCCGATTATAAAGCCAACCGTCAGGAAACTCCGGAAGATATTAAACTGGCCGTGCCGGATATCATCCGCATTATTGAAGGTTTTAATATTCCTGTAATTGCGGTAGATGGTTACGAAGCCGATGATGTAATTGGTGCGTTAAGTGTACAAGCCGAAAAAGCCGGTTATGATGTGTACATGGTTACCCCGGATAAAGATTATGGACAACTTGTTACGGAGAAAGTAAAAATTTATAAACCGGCGTATCAAGGTGGTGATGTGGAAATTATGGGGCCGGAAGAAGTTTGTGCTAAATGGAATATTAAAAGAGTATCGCAGGTAATTGACATTTTAGGTTTAATGGGTGATGCGGTAGATAATATTCCGGGTATAAAAGGGGTAGGTGAAAAAACAGCAGCTAAGCTTTTGGCCGAGTATGATACGCTGGAAAATATTCTGGACAATGCAGATAACATTAAAGGTTCCATGGGCGAAAAAATTCGTAATGGTAAGGCCGATGCCATTATGTCTAAAAAATTAGCCACCATTATTATTGATGTGCCGGTGGAATTTCATGAAGAAAATTTTTGTGTTAAGGAATGGAATAAAGAAGAGCTAAAAGAAGTATTTGGTGAGCTGGAATTTAGAACCCTGGCTAAAAGATTATTAGGCGAAGACTTACCCGGTGGAACAACTGTTACAGGCAAAGCTAATACAGGAGATAAACCTTCGGAAACGAGAGCACCGCAAGCGGTACAAACCGATTTGTTTGGTAATATAATTGAGCAACCCGCTGCTGCGGTTACTGCTGCAACAGAACCTGAAGCAAAAGGCGATTTTAAAACCATCCATACCGTAACACACGACTATACCGCTGTTACAACCCCTGCTGCTATAAACGATATGGTGCAACACTTGCAACAGTTTACCGAAATATGTTTTGATACCGAAACAACCGGTATTGATGCCAATGAAGCAGAACTGGTAGGGCTTAGTTTTGCTGCCGTACCCGGCAAGGCTTACTATATACCTTGTCCTGCTAACAGAGATGAAGTTATACCGCTGCTGGCCTTATTGCAGCCATTATTTAACAACGAAAATATTACCTGGATAGGGCAGAACATTAAATACGATTTGCTGATATTAAAATGGTACAACATAAGTATAACCGGTAAGTTTTTCGATACCATGCTGGCGCATTATGTTATTGATCCGGAAGGTAAACGCAGTATGGATGATTTAAGCGAAAAGTATTTACAATATGAACCCATACATATTGAAGAACTGATTGGCAAAAAAGGAAAAGGCCAAGGCACAATGCGTGATGTAGAGCTGGAAAAAATAAAAGAATATGCCGCCGAAGATGCTGATATAACCTTGCAGTTAAAACATAAATTTTCACCATTGCTGGACCAGAACGAAGTAAGGGAAGTGTTTGAGCAAGTGGAAAATCCTTTAATGCCCGTACTGACCGATATGGAGTTTGAAGGCATTAAAATTGATGAATCGTTTTTGAAAGATTATTCAGCAGTATTGGAAACCGATGCGAAAGCCGCCGAAGAAAGCGTGTACAAACAAGCCGGTGTAAGGTTTAATCTTGCCTCACCAAAACAATTGGGCGAAGTATTGTTTGAAAAATTACAATTAGATCCCAAAGCCAAGAAAACAAAAACTGGCCAATACGCAACGGGTGAAGATGTATTGTTAAAGCTGGCTAACAATAACCCTATTGTAAACGATATTCTTACGTTCAGGGAGTTAACCAAATTAAAATCAACCTATGTAGATGCGCTGCCACTACTGGTAAATAGTAAAACCGGCAGGGTGCATACTACTTACGGACAAGCAGTGGCTGTTACCGGTCGTTTGGCCAGTAACAATCCTAACCTGCAAAATATTCCGGTACGTACCGAACGTGGTAAAGAAATTCGCAAGGCCTTTATTCCACGTGATAGTAACCATGTGTTGTTATCTGCCGACTATTCGCAAATTGAGTTACGCATAGTAGCCGCCATCAGCGGCGACCCCAATATGTGCGAAGCGTTCAGAGAAGGAACCGATATTCATACCGCTACTGCTGCTAAGGTTTATAATATTGAAGCTGCCGATGTAACCAAAGAAATGCGTTACAAAGCCAAGAGTGTAAACTTTGGTATCATATACGGCCAAGGTGCATTTGGACTTGCCGATAACTTAGGCATCAGTCGCACCGAAGCCAAAGAGATTATTGATAACTATAAAAAACAATTTGCTGGCATACAAAAGTATATGGATGATACCATCAACTTTGCCCGTGAAATGGGTTATGTACAAACATTAATGGGACGTAAACGTTGGTTGCGTGATATAAATTCCAGCAACTTTACCGTACGTGGTTTTGCCGAGCGAAATGCCATTAACAGCCCCATACAAGGCACCGCTGCCGATATGATTAAACTGGCCATGATAAAAGTACATGCTGCCATAAAAGAAAACGGCTTTAAAAGTAAAATGATTTTACAGGTGCATGACGAGTTGGTGTTTGATGTATTACAAGAAGAATTAACCGATATAAAACCGGTTATCATCAACGCCATGCAAGCCGCAATGATACTGCCTAACGAAGTGCCTATTATTGCCGAAGCCGGTGTAGGACATAACTGGTTAGAAGCGCATTAAAGTAGCCTCCCCAACCCCTCCGAAGGAGGGGCTTTGGTGGAGTCTGATAAAGCAGTGTATTATTATTATGTCAACTGCATTACTACTATCATCGTCTGTTGCGTCGCACTCTTCAACTGCAACAATTCTATTGAGCAATGTGCCAGTGTCTTATTCATACCACTAACCCTAATTGCCAAATGTGTCCAAGAATAAAAAATTCGTCAACTGTCACTTGTCAACTGTCAATTGTAACTTGTCCATTGCTAAAACCCTGTCACCAATAAATTCCTGGCAGCCTTTGCACTACATTTCTGAAACTTTGCATACGCTTGTGCTGCACGGCTACGGATGCTTTCGTTATTTTCTTTATTTACATAACCTTCAATCGCATCATGTATAGTGTAAGCTTCTGGGCTCATTAAGCCGGTGCTCCAAACCAGCGGATTTACTTTCGCATCTTTTAAATGTGGAGAGAAAAAACGTTTGCTGTAACAAGCCAGTATAATAATATCTCTTGTTTTATTATCGGTGTTTTTAAATGTTTCCGTTAATTGAAAATCCATTAATCCGTCGTGACCAATATAAGCTACCAAGTTTGCGTTAACCGCTATGCCAATGGTTTTATTGTCAATGTTAATGGTGTCTTTATATTTTCCGCAACTGCTGTTTAAAAAATCTTTTGTTGTTTGTTTAATATGGCGGCCATCATACGCATCGGCAATTAAGTAAACACTTTTTGTTACGTGTTTAAAAACAAGCCTTTCCAGTTTAACGGAGTCTATCTTTTGCGTACGCACTAATTTCCAGGAAGCACTTTTTTTTAAAATAAGTACGTATGCCATAACCACAGCCCCAATATAAATTATTATGCGCATCTTGACCGTTACCAATTTTAGCCGGTACAGGAACAATGCCTTGATATTTATTATCGCAAAGGGCAACTAGTATGTGTATGGATTTGTAGGTACTATCAAAGGATACATTTTGCGGTAAGGGCTCCGGTATAACTACATCATCTGTTACATGATAATTAGATGAAACCGTATTGCAACTATAAAGTAAGCATACTATGGTGTAACAAATAATATTAAAATATTTCATGAAGGTGTTGGTTATAGGCTGTAAAGATGTTGTATTAACTTTTTTCCATAAACCTGTGTTCTATTTGTGCTAAAAACCTTAAAGGCTTTGTCAGGCTGAGCCTGACGAAGCCCTGTAGAGGTTTATTTTAGCGGCTATCCTTTCGTCAAAGTGTTGATGGCAAGTTCATAGAATTACTTCCTAATAATCCCGACGGGGTGTTATTATTGTAGCAAATAGCAATATGGCTTTTACAACGTTTTAAAAAATGGTCAATTTTAATGCCACTACCACCTATGCGTAAGGGATAGCAGCGGCATCCTTTTGGGAAGCGAGGGGTAAGGCAGCGTAGGGCAAAAGATACAGCGAATAGCCCGACCCCTGCTAATAAACTGCGACGAAGCATGAGACGCAGTTTATTAGCAGGGGTTACGCCCAAAATAAACCAATAGTCATAATTAATTGTTTTCTTTGTTACTTGGTGACAGCATAAAAACTTAAGAAAAACATGTCCGCATTTACCCCTGATAGTACAAATAAACTTTTCTTTTTGGCGGCGCAAATGGTTAACCATAGCGACCGGCATATTTTTTTAACCGGAAAGGCGGGAACCGGCAAAACCACTTTTTTAAAATATATAAAAAACAATACCCATAAGCAAATGGCCATTGTGGCGCCTACCGGTGTTGCGGCTATTAATGCAGGCGGTGTAACTATTCACTCATTTTTTCAGTTGCCTATTGCACCTTTTATACCGGATGATAATCCGTTTGGTATGCGGCAGGACAATGACAATACCACCAACCAATTGCAATTACTGGCTACTTTAAAAATGAATGGCGAAAAGAAAAAAATTATTCGTGAGTTGGAACTGTTGGTTATTGATGAAGTGAGTATGGTGCGTTGTGATACGTTGGATGCTATTGACACCGTGATGCGACATATACGCAGAAATCATTTGCAGGCTTTTGGTGGCGTACAGGTTTTATTTATTGGCGATTTATTTCAACTACCACCCGTAATGCCGGCACATGAGTGGCGCATATTAAATGAGTTTTACGAAGGGCCATATTTTTTTAACAGCCGTGTGTTGGAACGTAACAAACCTGTTTGTATTGAGCTGAATAAAATTTACCGGCAACAGGAAGAGAAGTTTATTAATTTATTAAACCAGATACGTAATAACCGGCTGGATGAAACGGGTGTGGCGTTATTGAATGAAAGACTGGATCCGACTTTTAATCCGCCGAAGGAAGAGGGTTACATAAGACTGGTAACACGTAATGCAAAAGTGGATAGCATTAATGCAGTAGAACTGGAGCAACTGGAAGGCCGCACTTATAGTTTTCCGGCAGAGATAAAAGGTGATTTTAGCGACAAGGCTTTTCCGGCAGATGAAATACTGAAACTTAAAATTGGAGCCCAGGTAATGTTTATTAAAAACGATATGGACATTGCCAAACGTTTTTATAATGGCAAAATTGGCAGGGTAGTAAATATAAAGAATGATGCCGTTTTTGTACAATGCGATAATGAGTATGAAGAAATAGAAGTAAAAACTTCCAGTTGGGATAATATACGTTATAACCTGAACCCTACTACCCGGCAACTGGAGGAAGAACCTGTGGGCACGTTTACGCAGTATCCCTTGCGATTGGCCTGGGCTATAACCGTACACAAAAGTCAGGGCTTAACTTTTGAAAAAGCAATAATTGATGCAGGTGATGCTTTTGAAAAAGGCCAGGTATATGTTTCGTTAAGCCGCTGTACAACATTGGATGGACTTAAGTTGCATACGATGATAAGAAACCATTCCTTGTTTAGCGATAGCAGGGTAGTGGCTTTTTCGCAACAGAATGTGCAGGCCGAAGAATTAGGTGAGGTATTTGTAAATGCGGAACAAGATTATACGTTGCGACAAATACAACAATTATTTGATTACACCACTGTACAAACGCAGGTAAAAGAGTTAGGTGCTTACTTGCTGGAAAATAAAAGCTCGTTTAATAAAGAGGCATTTGATTGGCAACAAACTTTGCAGGAAGCAATAGACCCTGTACAGGAAGTGGCCACAAAGTTTCAACAACAGTTGCAGCAGTTGTTTGTACAATTGGCACAGCCCGAACTAATGGAAAAAGTAAACGAACGTGTTATAGCTGCTACCAACAAGTATTTTGTGTTACATAACGGAAAACTATTACAGCAAATATTACAAACACCTATAGTTACTGATAGCCGGTTAAAAGCGGCTGAAACAAATGATTTGCTAAAGGAATTGTTTATAGCCATTGATAGCCGCCAATATATTATGCAGGCACTTACCAGTGGTTGGAACAGCGAATTGTTTAGCGAAAGAAAAAAAAGCTACACGGTTACAGGGTTTAAAGTAAATACTTATGCTGCATCGAGCAATGCGGCTAAATTGCCTGACAGTCCGCACCCGCAATTATACAGCCAACTGAAAACCTTGCGTGATAAAATTTGCCGCCAAAGAGATGTACCGGTTTACCTGGTAGCATCATCAGTTACGTTAGACGAAATGGCTCGTTACCTGCCTCAAACGGAAGAAGAGTTAGAACGCATAAGCGGATTTGGACCCAAAAAAGTAGAACAATACGGCGAAGATTTTTTAGTGATTATACAAGCCTATTGCAACGAAAAAAACTTGAGCTCGTTGGTAAGTGAAATACCATCATCGGGTAAAAAAAGAGCAGCAAAAAAGGAAACAGATAAAACACCTAAAATAAATACCAAACAGGTAAGCTTTGATTTGTTTAAACAAGGCAAAGACATTATTGCGATTGCACAGGAACGTAATATGGCCATTAGCACTATTGAAGGGCATTTGGCACATTATATACAATTAGGCGAAATAGATATACTGGAAGTATTGAACGAAGAAAAACTTGCGTTAATAAAACCGCATATTGAAAACTATGACGAAACTGCTATGGCTCCTTTAAAAGAAAAGTTAGGTAATGCTGTAAGCTTTGGTGAAATAAAATTGGCGTTGGCTTGGAAGAATAGAGAGATATAAATAAAACACCCCACTGATATAATACATCAATGAGGTGTTTTAGTTAAACCGTGCTTCGGTTTATGGCGTTGTTAAACAGCCACAAGCAGTTTTAAACTTTTCTTGATGCTTTTCATTTAAAATATCAAAGTACTGAGCGCCTTTTTCGCCAAATACTTTTATGCCATTAGGGGTTTTTGTTAGTATAAAATCCTGCTCATTTTTAGGAACTTGTAAGCCAAATTCTACATGAATAAATTCAGGCTTTAATGCATAAGTATTATTAGCAACTGTGCCGCTACCGACCGCCTTAAAAACTCTTCGGGTGTTATCGTCGTATGATAACATTACACTATCAATACTTAAGTAAACGGTGTTGGTATTACTATTATCTAACAAAGCCATTGCCGCTTTTCGGGCATAAGATACAACAAGGCTATCACCATCTTTAGCCAAATAAAAATTGCCAATTTTAGATGGTGCAGCTATCATTTGTAAAGTCTTGCCCGTGGCTTTGTTGGTAGATTTTAAAAACTTGCAATTCTTTTTTTGTGCGATAGCAACAAATGGGAGCATAAAAATTAGTGCGCAAAAAACTTGTTTCATGAGTGGTTTTTTTGGTGAAGAGAAAAGGTTTAAAGTTTTATTAAGTACACATTTTGTGTTAGTTGAACAGGTGTGCCAAATCCATAACTTGTCATGCCTTGCCAATATAAGTGCATAGCATTATTTGAAATTGATTTAATTATTAACCCTCCACTTCCGCTTGGGATATCAATACTAGCGGAAACATCTAAATTGCCATTTTCAAGTAATTTCCATTTGCTGTGCGTTTGTACGCCCGGTGCAAGTTGTTCAACGAATACTCCATTTTCTTTGAACTCAACCCATTCTGTTTCTACAATTTTGGTAGTAGTGGTTCCAGAGGTGCCCCATTTTTCATCCTTTTTTTCAACCTTCCATCTGTTGATAATTGGATTAGAGTCTTTTGCGTCTTTGTCTTTTTTACAGGAGAATAACAGGGAGGTAAATAATAGTGAGAATAACACTACTTTTTTCATGTGTGGTTTATTTTGGTGGTTAAAAAATACATGTGCTTGCCTTATTGATACACTTATTTGCATAGCGGTACAGTGCTACAAACGAGCTATATCAATTAGAAAAAATCAAAATATAGTTTGTGCAATCGTGGTAATAATAAAAGAGTTTGCCTTTTGTGCAAGAAGACAAAAATCTATTTATTACACAGTAAAAGTTGATAACAGGTATTGGTGGTTGGAAGATTTAACAGGGTGAGGATGGTAAATCAAATATAGTAGGCGATATTTTTAAATCCAAATTATTAGATGGAAAAAGTTTTTAATAAATAACTAAAAATGACTAAAGGTTAGATAGTAGTGAAAATGCAACGTTTACTGTTTCCTTTTTGTCAGCTTAAAAAAATTGTATGCGCAATAGCTTATTGACCTTGATATTTATGGCTGTTTTATTTACAGGATGCAGTAAAAAATTTCATTATGCAGATGGTCCCATAAGTAATACCATTGTAGGTAAATGGGTGTTTACGGAATATTTTATGAGTCCGGGGGATGCGGGCAAATGGCATAAGGCAAAACCGGCCGGAAGGGTGATGGATTTTAAAGCAGACGGCAAATTTGCTTCGACAAGAAATGAATTTAAAAGGTTTTCAAAATATGAGTTAACCGCACCAGGAAAAGTGAGGTTGTTGACAGAAAATCCGGTAGATGAGTCGGTTTTATTAGCATATTCAATAGATACTGAACATGCGTGGCTGTTTACGTATCCCGGAGAAGTTATTTGTATTGAAGGCTGCTCCGATAAATACAGAAAAGTTAAGTAGCGGTTTAAAACAAAAAAACCCGGCAAATGCCGAGTTTTTTTGTTTGTGGTGTGGGCCGGGATCGAACCGGCGACACAAGGATTTTCAGTCCTTTGCTCTACCGACTGAGCTACCGCACCTTTTGGTTGTTTTCCCCAGGTTGAAAGACTAGTTTCAAATCAGGGGGGCAAAAATAAAGGTTTTTGATTTATAAAAAGCAATTGTTTGGAAGTTTATTTTAAAAAAGCTAAAAGCTGAATGCTTAAAGCCGAAAGCGGGAATCCTTATTTCGCTGAATATTTATAGTGGCGTTAGCTTTTGATTTTTTAAGCAGGAAACAAAAAGCTGAAAGGAGGAGCTTGTAAGGCCGAAGGCTATATATCTAAATACTATTAAATTTTTACCTACTGTAGTTTTATCCCGCAGATTTGCGCAAATCTGCGTAACAAATCTGCGTTATCTGCGGGATAAATTTTACCAGAGTGTAAAACAGATATTTTGATTGAAGTATAAATGCTGATAGTAGTACAAAAGATGAAAGGCTGCCCGATTGAAGTGGAAAGCCCGCAGCCCCGACGCAGGAGGGGCGAGGACTTGGAATGGAAAGCGGGAACTGCTGCTGACCGGAGTTGCTATTGCCTAAAGCCCCCAATAGTTGTAAGTAATGAGTTATAAGTTTTAAGTTGGGCCAATAAAAAACCCGACAGCAATTGCCGGGTTAATATTTTAAATTTTTACTTTTTCATTTGTAATTCCTCTCTACATTCCGTACTCACTTAAAAACTTAATGCGCATAATTTTTAACTGCTCCCAGTTAAAATCAAATTCCGAAAGTTCGTCTAACGCAATTTGTAAGGATGATGTTTCGCAGCTTTTAAAATATTCAATTATTTCTTCCTGCTCTTCTTCGTCAAGCATTTCATCAATGGCGTAGGTAAGGTTTAGCTTGGTACCGCTGGCAGCAATGGTTTCCATTTCTTCCAGCATTTCGTCCATACGCCAGCCTTTGTTTTTGGCAATGGTTTCCAGCGAAACTTTTTTATCGGTGTTTTGAATAATATATACTTTATTGCCGCTTTTGTTTACCACACTCTTCATTACAAAGTCGTCGGGCTTTACAATATTATTTTCCTCAACGTGTCGGGCAATTAAATCAACAAATGGTTTACCATAACGAATGGCCTTGCCCTTACTTACGCCCTGGCATTTTTCCAAATCTGTTACGGTAGTGGGGTACATGGTGGCCATGTCCTGTAACGATGTTTCAAGGAAAATAACAAAAGGAGGCAGGTTTTTCTTCTTGGCTTCTTTTTGTCTAAGCTCCTTCAGCATTTCAAACAACTTTTCGTCGGTTGCTGCACCTTCGCCACCGGTTTCTATTACTTCCTCATCATCGGCATTAGCCTCTTTGTACAGGTTGTTTAATACAATGGTAAACGCTTTTGGTTTCTTTAAAAAGGCTTCGCCTTTTTTGGTAATTTTTAAAACCCCATACTCCACAATGTCTTTGGCCAATAAACCTTCCAGCAACATTTGGCGTATAAGCGAGTTCCAAAAATGATTATCCTTATCGTTACCGCTGGCAAAAGATGGTATGCCTTCGTGGCGGAACATTTGTATTTGTGGCGTTAACTTACCGCTGATAATGTTTATTACATAATCGGTAGCAAAACGCTGATCTAAATCTTTAATAGCTTTTAAAACTATTACCGCTTCTTTCTGTACTTCCAGTTTTTCTTTCGGGTGTTTACAGTTGTCGCACTCACCACAGTTTTCCTGTTCGTACTCTTCGCCAAAATAACTCATCAACACTTTACGGCGGCATACACCGGTTTCGGCATACGATACGGTTTCATTAATTAACTGTGCACCCACTTCACGTTCGCTAAGTGGTTTGTCACGCATTAAGTGCTCCAGTTTACTCACGTCTTTGTGCGAGTAGTATAAAATGCATTTTCCTTCCAGTCCGTCACGGCCGGCACGGCCTGTTTCCTGGTAGTAGTTTTCTATTGATTTTGGAATGTTGTAATGTATTACAAAACGAATATCCGGCTTGTCAATACCCATACCAAAGGCAATGGTAGCGCAAATAACCTGCACATCTTCGCTTAAAAACTTATCCTGTCTGTCGGCACGTATTTTACTATCAAGTCCGGCGTGGTAAGCCACCGCTTTAATACCGTTGGCTTCTAAAATAGCCGCCAGTTCTTCGGTAGTTTTGCGGTTAAGCGTATATATAATACCACTTTTTTTACCCATGCTTTTAATAAACCTTACAATGTTTTCATCAGTCTGATTCTTTTTAATCTTGGGTAAAATTTCGTAGTAAAGGTTAGTTCTGTTAAACGACGATATAAAAATATTAGGCTCGTTTAAGCTTAAGTTTTTTACAATATCGCTTTGTACTTTAGGGGTAGCAGTGGCAGTTAAAGCAATCACCGGTACATCCGGGTTAATTTGCGTCATCATTTCACGCAGGCGGCGGTATTCCGGCCTAAAATCGTGGCCCCATTCCGATATACAGTGGGCTTCGTCCACGGCAAAAAACGATATTTTTAAACCGGCAAAAAATTCCAGGTTTTCCTGTTTGGTCAGGGTTTCCGGCGCCACGTATAATATTTTTGTACGGCCGCTCAACAAATCGTCATGTACTTCTTTGGTTTCTTTTTTATTCAGCGTACTGTTTAAAAAATGCGCAATACTATCATTGCTGCTGTAACCACGCACCAGGTCAACCTGGTTTTTCATTAACGCAATTAATGGCGATACAACCAACGAAACGCCTTCGCTAATTAAAGCGGGCAATTGGTAACACAAGCTTTTACCGCCACCGGTAGGCATAATAACAAAAGTATCCTTGCCTGCCAATAACGATTCTATCGCTTTTTCCTGCGTGCCTTTAAACTTATTAAATCCAAAGTGTTCCTGTAACGATTGATGAAGGTCAAACTTCTTAACTTTCGCAGTTGTCTCTTTCTTCACTGTTGCGGCTTTTTTAGCCGCCGGTTTTTTTACTGATGATGTAGCCATTGCTCTAAAATTTCATTCACACTTAAATAAGTGCTAGTATATTAAGGTACTCAATTTCCTCAATATTTTACTAATCATTAACGGCACTTTTGTGTACCAATAAAGTTTAATTATTGAAAAACAAGTACTTATCCATTTATATACTTTGTAATCGGGTAGAACAAAACCCAAGTCCTAGTGGGGATCCTTCTTCACGGTTCTTGCGGATATAAAAGTGGATAGCAAATTTAAGCAACAACAATGGTTAATAAAAGCATAATACGTTAAAATAAAACCAACTTATAAACACTAACGGGTGTTTGTGCAAATTTTTTATTATGGGCTGTCATCGTCCCGTTCTTTGTTCAGCAGCAGTTCCCGCTTTCCGCTGCAAGTCCGGCACAAGTAAGGTATAGGGCATAGTCAATAAGGTAAAAGGTTTATTGTTGTTGCCGGGTACATCCTTTAGCCCTATACCTTACCCCTCACACCTTTCTTCACCGGGCTTTCCACTACAATCGGGCAGCCCGTCAGCTTTTGTCAAACCATCAACATTAATAAACATTCCCTTACAAAAATCAATACAACGCATTATTTATATTAAAATAATACGTACATTTGCAGCGGAAAAAGATAGTAAGAAGGGAACAGAGGATGTTCCCTTCTTTTATTACCATATATGAACAACGATACAATCATTAGCACAGTTACCGAAAAATTAGCGGTTATTTTACAGGATAACCCAACCGTTTTTTTGGTAGAAATTAAAATAAAGCCCACCAATAATATTAAAGTATTTATTGATGGTGATAACGGAGTGCCTATCGAGCGCCTGGTATCTTACAACAGACAATTGTACAAACAATTGGAAGAAATGGCCATGTTTCCCGAAGGCGATTTTTCATTAGAAGTATCATCTCCCGGTTTAAGTGAGCCGCTAAAACTACACCGTCAATACGTAAAAAATATCGATCGTTTTGTAGAAGTAGTATTGTTGGATGGTACATCGGTAGAAGGTAAAATGTTAGCAGTTACCGATACCGAAATAACCATTGAAGAAGAAAAGGGTAAAGGAAAAAAGAAAGAAACCTTGCAGCATATTGTTGCATTTTCAGATATAAAGACAACAAAAATTCAAATTAAATTTTAACAGCTTGGGCACTGGGCGGCAACACAAATTAAAAAAAGTGTTACATCGCCAAAAGCCCGTAGCTTGCTAAAGCAAATATTATGGCAAGTATAAACTTAATTGAAGCTTTCCAGGACTTTAAAGACGCGGAAAACATTGACAGGCCTACCATGATGAAGGTGGTAGAAGACGTATTTAAAACACTTTTACGCAAAAAATTTGGTAGCGATGAAAATTTTGACGTAATCGTAAACGCCGAAAAAGGCGACCTGGAAATTGTACGTCACCGCCTTATTGTAGAAGACGGACAAGTAGAAGACCCCTTGGCACAAGTAGGTTATAAAGAAGCTATTAAAATAGAACCCGACTTTGAAGTGGGTGAAGAACTATACGAAGAAATTGACTTGTACGACTTTGGACGTCGTGCCATTTTAGCGGCAAAACAAACATTTGCCAGCCGTATTGGCGACCTGAAGAAAAATGTACTAGCCAAAAAATACGAAACCCGTATTGGCGAAATCATCAGCGCCGAGGTTTATCAGGTTTGGAAAAAAGAAATTTTATTAATAGACGAAGAAGGCAACGAGTTAATTTTGCCTAAAAGCGAGCAAATACCTCAGGATTATTTCAAAAAAGGCGAAAACACCCGTGCTGTTGTAAAACGTGTTGACCTTAAAAATAACAATCCTGTTATTATTTTATCCCGTACTGCGCCAGAGTTTTTGGCTAAATTATTGGAGATAGAAGTTCCGGAAATATTTGATGGCTTAATCGTAATTAAAAAAATAGTACGTGATCCGGGAGAAAGAGCAAAAGTAGCCGTAGAATCTTACGACGATCGTATTGATCCGGTGGGTGCTTGTGTAGGTATGAAAGGTAGCCGTATTCACGGTATTGTACGTGAACTTAAAAACGAAAACATCGACGTAATCAACTACACCAGTAACAACCAACTGTTAATACAAAGGGCATTAACGCCGGCAAAAATTACCAGTATGGATGTTAACCAGGATGCTAAACGTGCAAGCGTTTACCTGAAACCCGACCAGGTATCACTAGCCATCGGACGCCGTGGTGTAAATATTAAATTAGCCAGCGAACTTACCGGATACGAGTTAGATGTGTTCCGCGACAACGAAGGCGAAGAAGAAGAGTTTGACGTAGACTTAGCAGAATTCAGCGACGAGATTGAAACATGGGTAATTGAAGAACTGAAACGCATAGGTTGTGACACGGCCAAAAGCGTACTAAACCTAACAAACGAAGAGTTGGAGCGCCGTACCGATCTGGAAGTAGAAACCATCCAGGAAGTAAGACGCGTACTACAAGCAGAATTTGACAGCGAGTAAACTTTACCCCTAAGGGGTTTATTCGTTACATAAAATAGTTATTTGTATAAAAGGGAAAAAACCTGAGGCCTGCCCTCATCAAATTCCCTCTTGCAATGGGTTAAAAAACCATTGGTTATAAAAATAGCTTCACAAAAAAAACTAAAACCCATAAGGGAATTAGGGATAAAAAATATATGTCAGAAATACCAACATTAAGATTAATGGCAGCGGCCAAAGAGTTCAACATCGGAAAAGATACGTTGGTGGACTACCTGGTTAGCAAAGGCTTTAACCCCGACGATTTGTCAAAGCCTACCTCTAAAATTTCCGAGGACATGTACGTCGCTTTACAAGGAGGCTTTCAAGGAGACAAAGCCGCCAAAGAAAAAAGCGATAAAGTCGACCTGCCTAAAGGTGCCGCATCGGCCGAGGCAAAAAAGAAAAAAGAGGAACCTGAACCTATCTTTAAAAAGAAAGATAAACCCGCAGCACCTGTTGTAGAGGAAAAACCTGCTACACCAGAGGTGGTGGCGCCTGTGGTTGAAGAAAAAATTGAGCAACCTGCACCTGTAGTAGTTGCCGAAACGCCTGTTGCACCTGTTGAACCGGAACCACAGCCAAAGGCTGAGCCCGAAGCAAAAGAAGAAACAGCGCCTGAAGTAACAAAAGTTACAGCACCTGAAATAGCGGTGCCTAAAGTGCTTGATAAAATAGATCTGGCTAGCATCGACTCATCTACAAGGCCTAAAAAACCTATTAAGAAAAAAGAGCCCGAAGCCCCGGCAAAAACTGAGCAACCTAAACCCGAAGCGGTTAAGGAAAAGCCGGCAGATTTACCTCCGGTAGAAGAAAAATCACCGGAAATTGTTGCGCCAAAAGCAGAAGAAACTATAACTGCCGCTGCGGAAGAAGAAAAACCGGCAGCAGATGTAATTGAAAATATTAAAGCCGAAAAACTGGAAGGACCTAAAATTTTAGGAAAAATTCAGCTTCCGGTAGATAGTGATACACGTCCGAAAAAAGACGAAAAGCGTAAGCGTAAACGTATTCCTATCGAGAAAAAAGATACCAATACCGGCGCCAATACACAAAACCGTGGCGGTCAAGGTGGTGGTCAACAAGGCGGTGGCTTTAACCGTGGTGGCCAGGGTGGTCAGCAAGGCGGCTTTAACCGTGGTGGTCAAGGTGGTCAGCAAGGTGGTGGCTTTAACCGAGGCGGTCAGCAAGGCGGTGGAGGCTTCAATCGTGGTGGCCAGGGTGGTCAACAAGGTGGCAACCGTCGTCCTCCTTTACGCCGTGAGGATAAACTTATCGACGAAAAAGAAATTCAGGATAAAATCAGGGAAACACAAGCTAAACTTTCCGGTGGCGGTGGCAAAAGCAGCCGCGGCTTAAAAGCTAAACTGCGTCGTGAAAAACGTCAGGAAGCCGAAGCAGCCGAAGGAATGGCAGAAGATGGTAAACTACAGGTAACTGAGTTTATCAGTGTAAGCGAATTAGCTAACCTGATGGACGTAAACTTTGCCGAGGTAATTGGTAAATGTATGAGTCTGGGTATCATGGTATCTATTAACCAACGTTTAGATGCTGAGGTAATTGAACTGGTAGCCAGTGAGTTTGGTTTTGATATTGAGTTTATCGATATGGAAAAACAAGCGGAACTGGATGAAGATGACGATGATGGCGACGACCAGAATCAAACATCTCGTTCGCCAATTGTTACCATCATGGGTCACGTTGACCACGGTAAAACATCATTACTTGACTATATCCGTAACGCCAACGTAGTATCAGGTGAGGCCGGCGGTATTACCCAGCACATTGGTGCTTACCAGGTAACGGCGTCTAATGGTAAAAAAATTACCTTCCTTGATACGCCGGGTCACGAAGCCTTTACGGCCATGCGTGCACGTGGTGCCAAAATAACGGATATAGCTGTAATTGTAATTGCAGCGGACGATGCGGTGATGCCTCAAACAAAAGAAGCTATCAGCCACGCACAGGCAGCAGGTGTACCCATGATTTTTGCTATTAACAAAATAGATAAGGACGGTGCCAACTCACAAAAAATTTACGAACAACTTTCCGGTATGAATATACTGGTAGAGGAGTGGGGTGGTAAATTCCAAAGTCAGGAAATAAGTGCTAAAAAAGGATTAAACATTGACTTGCTTTTAGAAAAAATATTGTTGGAAGCAGAAATATTAGACCTTAAAGCAAATGCCGATAAATTAGCCAACGGTACCATTATTGAAGCAACGCTTGATAAAGGCCGTGGTTATGTAGCCACTGTGTTGGTACAAAATGGTAGCTTACAACAGGGCGACCTGGTAGTAAGTGGACAATATTTTGGACGTGTTAAAGCCATGTTTAACGAGCACAACAAAAAAGCCGAGAAAGCAGGTCCTTCGGCACCGGCTGTAGTATTAGGCTTAAATGGTGCGCCGCAAGCAGGTGAGAAGTTTAAAGTATATGCTGACGAAGCAGAAGCGAAAGAAGTAGCTTACAAACGCGGACAAATTTTACGTGAGCAAGGTATGCGTACTAAAAAACATATTACGCTTGATGAAATTGGTCGTCGTTTGGCACTGGGTAACTTTAAAGAATTGAACGTTATTATTAAAGGTGACGTGGATGGTTCGGTTGAGGCCCTAAGTGATAGCTTACAAAAATTAAGTACCGAGGAGATTGTGGTGAATGTGATATTGAAATCGGTAGGTGCTATTAGCGAAAATGACGTAACACTTGCCAGCGCATCGGATGCTATTATTATTGCCTTTAACGTAAGGGCTAACTTACAAGCAGCTCGTTTGGCAGAGCAAGAAGGCATTGAGATTAAACAATACTCTATTATCTATAACGCTATTAACGATGTTAAAGCGGCAATGGAAGGTTTATTAGAACCTAAAATTGAAGAGAAAGAGGTGGCTACTGTTGAAATACGTGAAGTGTACAAATTTGATAAGGCTACAGTTGCCGGTTGTTTTGTACAGGATGGTAAAATTAAACGCGACGCCAAGATACGTTTGTACCGCGATGGCGTGTTAATTTACCCTCGTACAGAAGGTGGTTTTGCCGAGTTGGGTAGCTTGAAACGTTATAAAGATGATGTGAAAGAAGTAGCTAACAATACAGAGTGTGGTTTAACTATTAGAAACTTTGCCGACCTGCAAGTGGGTGACACCATTGTGGCGATAGAAGAAGAAGAAGTAAAGCGTACGCTGTAAGAAGCTGAAGGCTAAATGCTTAAAGCTTAAAGCAAAGAACTTAGGCCGGAAATTGTTTGGTTTATGTGGTATGCTGAATAGAATTACAGGACCCCCCGATTAAAATGCGGGGTACTGCAAAGTGGCCAATAGAATTACTGCAGTACAAGAGTGCGACGCAACGGAAGCTGATAGTAGTACTGTTGCTGACCACCTAAAAAGCAATCATGGCAGGGCTTATTACACGCCCCATCTTAGAGGGGTTAGTGGAGGCAGATATAAAATACCAAATTGGTGATTGGTAGAGCTGAGAAGGCTACTCATCAAACTTTTGTTAAATACAACTTCCCTTTTGCTTAATAACAAAAGGGAAGTTTTACATTTGAGAACTATGCAAAGTATAAAAAAACTAGCTTTTGCTTTTGGGTTATTAACTGCAACCAGTTTTGCAGTACAGGCACAAGGCACCGGCATGAAAGTTATTGCCGATAAAATTATTGCTGTTGTAGGCGATAAAATTATTCTACGCTCAGATATTTACAACTCAATTGATGATGCAAAACGCCAGGGCCAGGAAGTGCCGGCTAATGCTAATTGTATGATGATGGAGCAAGCCGTTGTACAAAAAGTATTGATGTTGCAAGCACAGAAAGACTCCTTACCATTGTCTGACGAAGATGTGGAAGCGGAGTTAAACCAAAGAATACGCTACTACGTTAACCAATTAGGAAGCGAGCAGGCATTGGTGGACATGGCAGGAAAATCTATTTACCAGATTAAAGATGATGCCCGTGAGTCAGTAAGAGAAAGAAAGCTGGCCGAAGCCATGCAACGTAAAATTGTAGAGAACGTACGTATTACCCCACAGGAAGTAAATGTTTTTTTTGATAGAATACCTAAAGACAGTTTACCTTATTTTGAAAGTGAACTGGAAATAGGACAAATTATAGCTTACCCCAAAGCTTCATCAGATCTGGAAGATTATATAGCATCGGAAATGCAGAACTACAAGCGCCAAATAGAAAGTGGCCGCGTAACGTTTGAGGCATTGGCTAAGAGAGTGTCAGAAGATCCGGGAAGTAAAGACAGAGGCGGTCAGTATGAAATTAACCGTAATGAAAAAGGCATGTGGGATCCGGTTTTTTTACAAACATCTTTCCGTTTAAAAGCAGGCGAAATATCTTCTCCTGTAAAAAGTAATAAGTTTGGTTTCTTTTTAATTCAAATGGTGGAGCGTAAAGGCGATAATGCCATCATTAGAATGATTTTAAGAACAGCACCCATTACAGATCAGGAAGTACGTATATCCACTGCTAAATTAGACTCGGCCCGTAACCTGATTACTACCAAAAAAATGACTTTTAACGATGCCGCATCTAAATTTAGCGAAGATGAAGCGGTTCAATTTAATGGTCCATACATTTTAAGCAACCGCGATGGCGGACCTTATGTACGTATTGACGAGTTAATGGATAAAGAATTGGTTAACACGCTTAGCAAAATGAAAGAAGGCGACATAACCCAGCCGATTGTTTTTACCAATGAGCAAGGAAAAAAAGGTGTTCGTTTGGTGTATTTAAAATCTCGTAGCAATCCGCATATTATGAACATTCAGGATGACTACAGTAAGATTTCGAATGAAGCTTTAGAGGAGAAAAAAGGGTTGGCTTTAGACAAATGGTTAAAAGCTAAAATACCTACCTACTACATTATGATAGATAAAGAAACATCTAACGAATGCGAAGGCTTACAAAAGTTTAACAGCACAGAAAAAGCAGGATTTTAAGCTTACAAAATAATAAAAGAGAAAGGCAATCAATTTTGATTGCCTTTCTCTTTTATACCTAAGTGATATTTTATTTTTCTGTACCCACCACTTTTACATTACGCACAAAACTTTCCTCCAGCGATATAAAAGTTTCGGTACGCTCAATACCTTTTATTTTTTGTAACTGGTCGTGTAAAACATAACGCAGTTGCGAAATATCCTTGCAAACAATTTCGGCAAACATGCTGTAGTTGCCGGTTGTATAATTAAGGCGCACTATCTCCGGTACTTTTTGCAATTCACGGGCTACCGAATCGTAAAGCGAACTCTCCTTTAGGTAAATGCCAATAAAAGCAATTACATCGTAACCCAGCATTTTTAAGTCGGCATTAAGGCGGGTGCCTTTTACAATACCGGCCTCTTCCAGTTTTTTTATACGTACATGAATAGTACCGCCCGAAACATATAATTTTTTACCAAGGTCGGCATACGACACTTCGGCATTCTCCATCATATGTTGAATAATCTGCAAGTCAAGTTTATCTAAATTTAATTTTGCCGCCATTTTATAGCATTGGTTTTATAGTATCTAACTAAATTACAATTTATTTGAATAATTTCTATATTTTATAAAAAAACATTAAAAAATTTGGAACGAAAATGCTATTTGTTATACATTTGTGCTGTTGAAGTTCTTTAGCACACTAAATTTTATAAGGTTAACAGCAAAATACATTAATATTCCTGTTAATTAGCCTTTTTATACTGTGGGGTGATGAAATTTTTGGCAGACATGCCCTCTTGTCTCGGGGGTGGGGATAACGGAACAAACGTAGCATAGAGCCGTTAAGGTAGCAATACTTTAACGACCAGGGTCGACCACTGAACTTTGTGCTATAGCTAACCGCCTCGTGGAGGTTCGACCCCTCCCCCTACAGCTTTTTTTTCTCATGTGACGATTTCTTGCCTGTATGTATCTACGTACAGGTTTTTTTTGCCCATTCGGCTGCCGCAAAAGCAATTTTACCTATTTCATAAACAGCCACACCCTATTCATTCTTACCTTCGCCGGCAAATTACAAGATATGAAATATGCATTGTTTATAATAGCAGCTTGTGCAACAATGGCAGTATCAGCGCAGGATCAAACGGTAAGAAATCTAAAATCATCTACCGAGCGTAACATAGCTAAAGATGCAAGTGATACCACGGCACGCAAATGGAAAAAAGGTGGTATGTATGGTATTAACGTATCGCAGGGCTCGTTAAATAACTGGGCAGCGGGTGGCGACGATTTTTCATTATCGCTTAACTCCATTTTAAACCTTTTTGCTTTTTATAAAAACGGAAAACATAGCTGGGATAATACGCTTGACTTTAACCTGGGTTATGTAAACACCACCAGTTTAGGCAGCCGTAAAAACGATGACCGTTTTGATGTACTATCTAAATACGGTTACGAAATAGCGCCTAAGTTAAACATAGCCGGACTAGCAAACTTTCGCACACAATTTTTTGATGGTTTTACTTACGATGCCGATAACAATAAAACATTTGCATCTACCTTTTTATCGCCGGGTTATTTATTAGCCAGTGCGGGTTTAGATTATAAACCGGTGGAAGGCTTAAGCATTTTTGTTTCGCCCATTACCTCACGTTGGATTTTTGTATTGGATGATACACTTTCTGCTAAAGGTTTGTATGGTGTAGACTCGAGCAAACACAGCGTAAACGAAATAGGTGCATTTGCCTCTATCAGTTATATAAAAACAATCAATAAAATTTTATCGTACAAAGGCCGCTTAGATTTATTTTCAAACTACAAAAGCAAACCACAAAATGTAGATTTGATTATGTCCAACGTGTTAAACATCAAGCTATCTAAAGTGCTATCCGCTACTTATAGTTTAGATATGATTTACGATGACGATGTAAGATTGTTTGGAAAAAACCAAACCTCTGCAGGCTTGCAAGTAAAATCATTAATAGGTATTGGGTTGTTGCTAAAATTCTAAACTTCTTTCCTTAGCAAATTAGCACATCAGCCAATTAGCAAATTAAATCAGGGGCTGTCATCGTTCCGTTCTTTGTTCAGCAGCAGTTCCCGCCTTCTGTAGTAGTGCAATGCCAAGCTACATAACCCGCACACTATTGCAGCTACTACTGCCAGTCGGGCAGCCTGTAAGCAATAGAATATAGCCCAGCCCCGTGTTATAAAACAAGGCGAATATAATGAGCTGTAGTTTTCGTTATTCGGGGCCAGTCGGGCAGCCTTTCAACAATAGTAACAATTAACAACTTTATAAAAAAAGGTCCGGCTTTTAGCCGGACCTTTTTGTTGTATGAGCAATCATGTTTAGCTGGTGGCCAGTAAAATTTGCCAGGCTTCCTGCACTTTATTTTCTTGTAATAATTGCTGTGCATACAAGTGTAATTCCTTTTCCATTTCATCAGGGCTAATACTGTAATACTGTATAATTTGTTTCAGGTGATCGTCGTTAAAAGTTGCATCAATAACAGGTACTTCATGTACGTTAGCCAACTGCCCCAGGTTATTACCGGTAAGTATTTTACTGCTACGTATAGCATCGGGTAAAACATCTACACCAATACCCAATTGTGTATTAGGTTTGGCTACCTGAAATAAATTATCGGCACTTACTTTACAGTACCAATCGCCACCCAGGCGTGCTACGTGTTGTATATTTCGCTGATCAATTTTTTTATTTTCATCCAGCAGTTCATCGGCAATATGCATAACCAGTACTTCGCAAATAACTAAATTACCGGCACCACCTTCTGTACCCAAAGGTTTTACCTCAATTACCTTACACTCCATTTGTATCTGACTTTCTTTTACCAACGGCGGTTTAACTGTTGTTGCGGCAATGGGAGTAAAACCTGCTTTTACAAACTCGTTAGTACCTGTAGGGTACTCGCAACTAGCCAACGACATTTGTTGTACAATGGGGTAAGTAACAATATTAATAACTACTTCGGGTACCTGTTGTACGTTATGCAATGTATCCTTATTGGTGCCATTACGTACCCGCCTTGATGGCGAAAAAATAACAATAGGCGGCTGTGAGGAAAACAGGTTAAAAAAACTAAACGGACTAAGGTTTACATTACCTTCCGCATCTACCGTGCTGGCAAATGCAATAGGCCTTGGTGCAATAGCATGTTGTAAATAGTATTGTCTTTCTACCGTGGTTAAACTGTTCATGAATAGCTGCATGTACCAAAAATACCAACAAACTTATTAGCACAAAAAAGTAAAACGGTTTTGTAATAAAGATGATGGGCTGCCGGATTGCAGCGGCACCGACACGGTGTTAGCAAACAAGGCTGAAGTATGAAGCCGTAGTTTGCGTTACACCGTGGAAGGTATAGCGGAAAGCCGGAACTGCTGCTGACCGGAGTTACTACAGTTGACAGCCCCAAAGCATAAAAAAAATTTGGATGATGTATGAAAGAATTGTAGTGGATTAACCGGTCAGGACGGTACAGGACAACTAACTAATTGTTTTACAAGGCCAATGGTAACGATGTCGGGAACGTTTGCGTAAATAAACCTATCCTGTACTGTCTGCATTGTTAGAAAATGTGCATAGACTTGTTATGCCATTTGTTGTTAAAATTTGCTTGTCATGTACTTTAAAACGCATACTTCTTTGCCTGTTTTTTCTTGTCTCCGGGCATTTTTTTCTAATAAATATGGTTGCAATAAAAAAGCTTTTACAGCTTTTGATGTTGATTTCAATTTTTATAAATACGACAAAACTTTAAATACTGCTGTATGAATAAACAACTCGTTTTGAGCCTTCTTTTTGCGTTAAGTTCCTTTTGTTTGTTTGCTCAAACAAAACAACTGAAGGGTAAAATTGCAGACGACGCAGGACTACCGCTTTCCGGTGTAACTGTTCAGGCAAAAGACCGAAAGGAAACTGCCGTTACAAATGCCGACGGTGACTTTTCTATTACTATACCATCTACAGGTACTATAGAATTGGTAATTAGCTATACGGGCTATACATCCCTTACGGTAAAAGCCGATGATGACTTATCATTAATAAAATTGCAAAAAAATGTATCGTCGCTAGATGATGTTGTAGTAGTAGGTTATGGAACATCTAAGAGACGTGACCTTACCGGATCGGTAGGTGTGGTGAGTGGAAGTGAGTTGATGAAAACACCCGTAGCTAATGCTGCAGAAGCTTTGACTGGTAAGATAGCAGGTGTTTTAGTTACTACTACGGAGGGGTCGCCGGATGCAGATATAAAGGTTAGGTTAAGAGGTGGTGGATCAATTTCTCAGGATAATTCACCCCTTATAATAGTTGATGGATTTCCTGTAAGTGATATTAACAACATTGCAGCATCGGAAATAGCCTCTATTACTTTTCTTAAAGATGCATCTTCAACAGCCATTTATGGATCGAGAGGTGCAAACGGCGTTATGTTGGTTACTACAAAAGAAGGCAAGGCCGGTAAAGTAGCGGTAACGGCTAACACTTATTTTGGCTATCGGGAAATATCTAAAATGTTAGATGTGTTAAGTCCCTACGAATATGTAATGTATCAATATGAGATTGATCAATCAAGTACGTTTACTGATTTCTATGGTGATTATAGAGACCTGGATATATACAAATCAATAAAGGGTAACGATTGGCAGAAAGGTGTTTTTGGAAGAAAAGCTATGCAACAGTATTATAATGTTGGTATAAGCGGTGGTACAAAATCTACCAGGTTTAACCTAGGCTTTACAAGGAATGATGAGGAAAGTATTATGTTAGGATCGGGTTATGAAAGAAACAACTTGAGCTTTAAGCTGAATACAGATATTAATAGCAAATTGAGTGTTGATTTTAATACCAGAATTTCTTATATGCTAATTGATGGAGCGGGGGTTAATACAGGAGCAGGTGCGAACAGTCGTTTACGTAACTCTGTAAAATACGCACCAACAAGAGGCTTGAGAGAGTTTAGCCAAGGTGTAATTGATGATGATGATGCCAACAATCCGGAATCGGCAAGTTTGTTATTTAATCCTGTAGAATCGGCATTGGAAGAATATAAAAAACAAAAGAGGCTAAACACGAATTTGAATGGCGGCCTGACATGGAAAATTTTAAAAACATTGTCTTTCAGATCTGAAGCCGGTTATGAATTTAGAAACGAAAGAACTGATAATGTATGGGGGCCATCTACCGGACCATCACGTAACTATGGTGGCCAGCCAATAGGCAATATTGCAACAAGAGAAGGGTTCACCTGGAGAATTTCAAACTTTCTAACCTTTAATAAACAAAATTTTTTACCGGGACATTCTCTTAACATAGTGGCAGGTCAGGAAGTTATTAACACGGGCTTTAATACAACCGTAAATGAATCGAGGTTTTTTCCTGTAGATATGAAGGCTGACGCAGTTTTAGCCAATATGAATTTTGGTACACCTATTCCTACTGTTACTTATAAAGCCCCCGATGAGAGAATGGAATCATACTTTACAAGAGTAGGTTATTCTTTGTTAAACAAATACCTGGCTACATTTACTTTCAGGGCAGACGGATCGAGTAAGTTTGCTCCGGCTAATCAGTGGGGTTATTTTCCCTCTGTGTCGGTGGGTTGGAATATTTCTGAAGAGGGTTTTATGAGTAAATATTCGGGTTGGTTAGACCAGTTGAAATTGAGAGGCGGTATTGGTACTGCCGGAAATAACAGAATACCAAGTAATGCATGGCAGTTAATATATGGCACTAATAACGAAAACAAGCCTTACTTCCCTAATGAAATAGAGGCCCCTAATTTTATTCCGGGTGGAAGTCTTTATAATCCGGAACTAAGATGGGAAACGATGATTACGAGAAACGTGGCCATTGATTACGCAATATTTAAATCAAGAATAAGCGGTACTGTTGAATATTATTACAACACCACAAAGGATTTATTGTTACAGGCTCCTTTACCAACCAGTTCAGGATATAATACTCAGTTTCAAAATTTTGGAAAAACTTCAAACAGAGGGATAGAGTTTACTATTGACGCAAATATTATTAATAAAAAAGACTTTTCTTTTACTGCATCATTTAACATAGGGTTTAATAAAAACCGTGTAGAACAGTTTAGGAATGGAGATGCCGATTTCAGAGCATATACATCTGGCTGGAATGGTACTGCACAACCACTTGAAGACTATATTATCCGTCAGGGACAGCCTGTAGGACAGATGTATGGTTTTGTAACTGATGGTATGTATTCTTTTGATGACTTTACCTTTAACGCTACTACCAGAAGATGGGTATTGAATACAGATAAAGGCGTGCCTGATAATAGTGCCTTAACTTCAACCGGTAGCTATTTTGGACCCGGCGCACTTAAATTTAAAGATATAAGCGGCCCCAATGGTGTACCTGATGGTATTATTGATAGTCATGATAAAACGGTTATAGGTAATGCTAACCCTAAAAACTTTGGTGGGTTAAATTTACAGTTCCGGTATAAAAATTTTGACCTGTCTTCATTTTTTAACTGGACCTATGGTAACGATGTTTACAATGCCAACAAGGTGGATTTCTCAGCTTATTTGTTAACTCGCAAGTATCAAAACTTAGTTGATGACATGAGCCTGGAAAACCGTTTTACAACTATAGATCCACTAACCGGGCAAAACATTTATTATGGAGCTAATGCTAATCCGCAACGTTTACAGGAGCTGAATGAAAATGCCAGTATCTGGCATCCGTTAATGACAGTAACTCCGCTACATTCCTGGGCTATTGAAGACGGATCTTTCTTAAGACTTAATACTGTTACTCTTGGTTATACATTACCAACTACGTGGACTAAAAAGATAGGAGTGAAGAATGTAAGAGCTTATATTTCTGGTTACAATTTACACGTGTTTACCAACTATACGGGTTATGATCCGGAAGTAGACACCAGAAGAAACCCTCCTATTACGCCAGGTGTTGATTATTCTGCATACCCTAAAAATCGTTCTTACATCGCTGGTCTAAATATTACATTTTAATAATGATTGCTATGAAAAAAATATTTTTTATCATTTCCGGAACGCTGCTTGCCTTTAGCTGGCAATCTTGTAAAAAAGACTTTTTGTCCACGTCTTCTCCTTCTGAATATACACCTGAAGTAGTTTATAGCTCAGTTGCCTATACCAATTTTGCATTAACCGGAATTTATGCCTTGTTAACACAAGATCAGTTATACTCGGCAAGGTTACCACTTAATTACGCCACCAACACTGACGTAGAAATAGTTGGTGCAAATGCAACAAGTTATAGAGAAAACACAAACAGAGGTTTGTCAAACTATCTTGGCACACCGGATAACTCAAGTATTCAACGTGAGTGGACGACAATTTATAAAATGATTGAGAGAGCAAACCTGGCCATTGAAGGTATAAGACAAAGCCCGTTAATGGGAACAGTTGACTCAAACCGTATGAAGGGGTTTTTGGGAGAAGCGTTAACATTAAGAGCACTTGGTTATTTTGAATTGGTAAAAAACTGGGGCGATATACCATTCAAAACTGAGTCAACGAAATATGATCTATCAAATGTTTATTTACCACCAACTGATAGAGATAGTATTATGGAAGTGTTGATTGATGATTTACAAGAAGCAAGTGTATATGTGCCTTGGGTAAAATCATCGAACTACGCCTCAACAGAAAAAGTTACAAAAGGATTTATAAAAGGGTTGATTGCCAGAATAGCCTTAACAAGAGGTGGTTATTCTATTAGAAATAAATCGGGCTTCCCAACTGAAAGAGGCGCTGATTGGCAAACCTATTATGCTATTGCCAGAGAAGCTTGTTTGTATATTATAAATAACGGAACGCATACACTTAACAGCAGTTACGCATCTATATGGCAGAAGCTTTGCAACCACGAATTAGATGCAACTTTTAATGAACCTTTATTTGAAGTAGCCAATGGTTTGGGTAGAAGCGGTGAAATGGGTTACTCTATAGGCATACGCTTTTACGCCAATGCTAAATATGGCTTTGGTAACAATGCCAATGTAGTAAACACAACTGCCTATTACTTTTATTCTTTTGACCAAAAAGACTTGAGAAGAGACGAAACTGTAGCGTACTTTATGTATGGCAACAGTGCAGGCGATGCAAGAGAAGTATTTCAGACAAACCCACTTTCATACAACTTTACCAAATGGGACCAGCGTAAGATGAACAGTACCTGGTTAAATATGAACTTAAACGCTAACGGAAAATTTGGGTATGGCATTAACTGGGTAATTATGCGTTATGCAGATGTTTTGTTGATGTTTGCTGAAGCTGAGAATGAAATTAATGGCCCAACAACTTTAGCAAAAGAAGCGTTAAAGCAAGTAAGAAGGAGAGCCTTTGCTACGGCCGATCAAGGTGAAAAAGTAGAAGCCTTTGTAGAGTCTCTTGGTAGTAAAACTGATTTTTTTAATGCCTTAGTAAATGAAAGAGCTTGGGAGTTTGGTGGAGAGGCAGTGCGTAAGTACGACTTGGTAAGATGGAATTTATTGGGTACAAAAATTCAGGAGCAAAGAGACGGTTTCAGAAAACTTTTAAATGGCGAAGCTCCGTACAATAATATTCCTAAGTTTCTGTATTATAAATATCAATCAAACAATGAAATTTTAGACAAACCAGATATTAACTTTTACACCGATAAAGGAGTAGATCCAATTGTGGGTTACACAAGAATTAACTGGATGTCAGGTTATTCGGCCGCAAATAAAACTACCTATTTGGAACAGGTAAATTTGTTCAGCAGTGGTTTGAATAGTGTAACACCTAATAGACACTTATTCCCTATACACAGCTCAACCATAGCAGAATCACAAGGGAAATTAAAAAATTCGTACGGGTTTTAACAACATTACTTTAATTGCTAAAACAAGATTAGCATGAACTATATTTTAAAAAACAACAGAATAGCAGCCGCCTTTATTTTTATAATGCTGTTAAGCATGGCTGCGTGTAAAAAATATAATAACTGGGAGGTTGACGATGAGTATAATCGATTGTTCAGACCTACCGACTTAACAACTGAGATAGACGGTGTTCAGGCTAAATTAAGATGGAAGCCTAAGCCCGCTACTAAAAATTATACTATAGAAGTAAGTAAGGATAGTTTACTGTTTCAGAACATAGTTTACACTTATACAAATGTAGCCTCAGGAACAGATGACAAAGGTGTATTTTTTGATGTTCCGGATCCATTGGATGCATTAACTCGTTACTCTATACGGATAAAAGCAATAGGAGATAATGTTACGGAGTCAGGATGGGCTGCCGCAACTTTTATAACCGCTACAGAACAAATTATGTATGCAGTAGATATTGCAGATATTGCGCCAAGATCAGTAACGCTAAAATGGATTGTACCCAATGCAGTTACACATATTATGATAGGAACTACCCGTCATGAAATAACTGCAACGGAAAGAACTAGCGGCGAAAAACTAATAGAAGGCCTTGCTCCTAAAACAGCTTACACCGCATTGTTATATAATAATACAGCTATAAGAGGTAGTCAAACCTTCTCAACAAAGGCAGATATTCCTGTTGGGCCAAATGTAGTTGAAGTGAGTGCTACAGACGATTTAGCTACTATGCTGGCAAGTGCAGAAAACGGAAAAACGTATGTACTGTTACAGGGAAGTGTTTACAAAACAGATAATGCTATAACCTTACCTAATAATATTTCAATAACTATATGGGGTGAAGATGGGCCGCAAAAACCTGTATTAGCATTTAATGGAATTAATTTGCCCGCAAATGCAGGCACTATACGTTTTGAGAACCTCGATATTACGGGATATAAAGACAATGATCCGACTTCAACCAAAAGAGGGTATATTTTTAATCAAACCACTGCAACTGCTACAGAAGCTATAATATTTGAGAATTGTACGTTGCGAAATTTTGGAAGTACTACTTTCAGAACAAGAGAAGCATTAGGAATGTCGGTAAAGGCGTTAACGTTTAATAAATGTCTTGTATATGACATTGGTGATAATAACGCAAACGGCACATACGCATTTATTCACCATGGCGTGGCCGCAGGCGGAGGTTTAATTGATGATATAACAATAACCAATAGCACATTATATAAAATTGGTTATACTATCATTCTAAGTTCTAATGCCCCGTCAAAAAATATTATAATAGAGAACAATACTTTCTATGATGTTATAGGCAATGGTCGTTACTTTATTGACTTCAATGCCCAGGCAATAGCAAACAGCTTCAGGTTTAATAACAATATAATCGCTAAAACGTTATCACCTGCTACTTCAGCAAGAGGTATCCGCACCGGAAATATAAGTTTGTTGGATGTAAATAACTCTTACCAAAGTTCAGACGTAACATTTACAAGTAATACAATTTCCGGTATTACAGCGTATGCAAATACGGCGGCAGATTTATTTAACGATCCTACAAATGGAATATTTACTTTTAAAGACGCATCCTTCCCCGGTCGCACCACAGCAGGCGACCCACGATGGAGATAATATTGAATAACCATAACGGCTGATTGAATGAACCACATTTAATCAGCCGTTTTTTATTGCTATTACTTTATTAAACTGGTATCAAACTATGATAACAATCATCCGTAATCCGCTTTTTTGTTTTTTATTTATTACAACCATTGCCTGCTCTAAATCTAACTCAGGAACGGGGCGTACACCGGAGCCGGAACCAACCGGGCCAACACCTGTACAGGAAACGGCCATTGCTTTTCCCGGTGCAGAAGGTTATGGAAAAATAACAACAGGTGGCCGTGGCGGCAAAGTAATTAAAGTAACTAATTTAAATGACGCAGGTGCAGGTAGTTTGCGTGCCGCCATTGAAACAAGCGGTAAACGAATTGTTGTATTTGAAGTATCAGGCAATATTGTTTTGCAATCACGTTTACGAATTACCAATGGGGATATAACCATTGCAGGACAAACAGCACCCGGTGATGGCATCTGCATTCAAAACTATGAGTTAAATGTAAGTGCTGATAATGTTATCATTCGTTACATGCGTTTTCGCATGGGCGATCTTTCAAAAAACGAACAGGATGCATTGTGGGGCAGGTATGCGCAAAATATTATCATTGACCATTGCTCCATGAGTTGGTCCATAGATGAATGTTCTTCCTTTTATGCCAATAAAAATTTCACCATGCAGTGGTGTGTTTTATCGGAGAGTTTAAACAAATCTTTTCATGAAAAAGACGACCATGGTTACGGTGCTATTTGGGGTGGCTCGGCCGCCACTTTTCATCACAATTTATTAGCGCATCATAACAGTCGTAATCCACGTTTTGATGGTGGCCATCGTCCCGGCACAGGCTCAAGCCCTTTTGGTATTGATAAAGTGGACTACCGTAATAATGTATTGTACAATTGGCGTGGCAACAGTGCCTATGGTGGCGAAAACGGTGAGTACAATATAGTAAACAATTATTACAAGCCCGGCCCGGCCACACCTACTAATAGAAACAAACGTATTATGCAGGTATCAAAAGTAGATGCAGCCAGCATAGTAACGTACAGTCCCGGGTACGGAACTTTTTATATTGCAGGTAACTATGTACACAACAATAGTGCAGTAACAACTAATAATTGGGCAGGCGGTGTTGATTATGATGCCGGCATAACACAAGTAATGGCACAAAAAATAACAGCCTTTACTAACGAAGCCATTACCAATCACACCGCAGAGCAAGCATATGATGCCGTTTTATTGTATGGTGGTGCCAGTTATAAACGTGATGCAGTGGATACACGCATTATGAATGAAGTAAAAAACGGTACAGCAACTTATAACGGATCAAAAACAGGATACAAGGGTATTATTGATTCACAAACCGATGTAGGTGGATGGCCGGTGTTGCAAAGCTTTACGCCGTTAAAAGATACAGATGGTGATGGCATGCCGGATGATTGGGAGATAGCGAATAAGTTAGACCCGAACAAGGCTAATGCAAATGGCAGAGAATTAAGTACCGGTTATGATAATATTGAAGTGTACATAAACAGTTTGGTAAAAACCATTACCGATAATCAGGTGAAATAAAAATACACAGGCATTTGTGCCAACGGAAAAGATGTATGCAGCGTCTATGATAACATTGCAGAGGGTATAAATAAATGAAAGGTAACTGTCAGGTTGAGGCACAAATAAAAGAAAGATTATGTTCTTTAAAATGACAAGAAGTTGTCAGGTTGGGCTTGACGAAGCCCTTTAAGAATTTATAAATGATACTGCATAGCCCTTCGTCAAGCTCAGGGTGACAAAGAGGCTAAGCTTGTCATAAAAAACTTGATGTAGTTATGATTGAAGAATATTTTTTTGATACCGGCTGCAGTTCCCTGATGGAGCTGATGTTGCGACGCTTCGTTCTGCTGCATTAATTCTATTTGGCAATTTGCAGCATCCCGAACTTGTTTCGGGAACTCCGTTCGCTCATCATCAGTTAACAGCGAACCGGAATGATGAATAATGATATACTGATGAAGGGCTGCGCTGCTTAGGCGTAAATACCCGGCCTTAAAGTCGGGGATTGCAGACGGGCAGCGAACTGAAGTTGATTAGCATCACTACAGTTGACAGCCCCAAAAAATAACAACGATGAATATGAAAAATATTTTTATAAAAACAGTGGCCACTTGTTTGTTAATAGCAATAAGCCAATTAAGTATGGCGCAAAACGTGGTTGCATTTCCCGGAGCAGAGGGTTTTGGTAAATACACAACGGGTGGCCGTGGCGGTAAAGTTATTAAAGTAACCAACCTTGATGATAGCGGACCGGGAAGCCTGCGTGCCGCTGTAGAAACGAAGGGCGCCAGGATAATTGTGTTTGATGTATCGGGGACAATTGAATTAAAATCCAGATTGCAAATTAAAAATGGTGATGTAACAATTGCAGGACAAACGGCACCGGGCGACGGTATTTGTTTGCGTAACTACAATACAAATATTGCAGCAGATAATGTTATTATTCGTTACCTGCGTTTTAGGTTAGGTGCCGAAAACAAACAGGAAGATGATGCATTGAATGGCACTAACAGAAAAGGAATTATTATTGATCATTGCTCTATGACATGGTCGGTTGATGAATGTGCATCGTTTTACAGAAACAAAGATTTTACCTTGCAATGGAGCATTATTGCGCAAAGCCTTAACAACTCGGTACATACAAAAGGTAAACATGGCTACGGTGGTATTTGGGGCGGCGAGGGTGCCAGTTTTCATCATAACCTTATTGCAAGCAACACCAGTCGTAATCCACGTTTCAGCGGATCATCAACTACAGTTAACCCCGAAGGCGAACTGGTTGATTTTACAAACAATGTAATTTTTAACTGGGGCGGTAATAGTGTTTACGGTGGCGAAAAAGGCAGGTACAATATGGTAAACAATTATTACATACCGGGTACGGCCACCGTATCTAAAAATGTAAAAACACGTATTGTAAATCCATCAGCACCTTACGGACAATTTTTTATTGATGGTAATTATATGGAAGGATCGCCGGAAGTAACAGCTAATAACTGGAATGGCGGTGTGCATTGCGATAACCTTGATTCGGTTAAAGCAAATAAAGCTTTTGATGTAACCACTATAACTGTTGAAACAGCAAAAGATGCGTATAAAAAAGTAATTGCATCGGCCGGTGCATCTTTGTTTAGAGATGCAGTGGATGCAGGCATTGTAAACGATGTAAAAAGAGGTTTTAGCACCGATGGCGAAAAAAAGAATGGCATTATAGATTCGCCAAACGATGTTGGAGGTTGGCCGATTTTAAAATCGTTACCGGCATTAAAAGATACTGATGGTGATGGCATGCCGGATGAGTGGGAAATAAAAAATGGTTTAAACCCCAATGACGCAAGCGATGCCGCCACGTATAAATTGGATAAAGCTTATACGAATATAGAAGTGTATGTGAATGGTATAGCAGGTTGATTCTAGGGTTTACATTCTGAACAAAATACGTTTCTTATTTGCTCAGAGTCCAACAATTGCATACTTGCTCCACCATTGTTAGTGGAGTTAAAAAACTTACAAAACCTTTGCCTGTTAATATTTACTGCATTTAGAGTTGCGGCCTTAAAGTTTTCACTATCATACATAGAAGGATGGAAAAACATCAGGTTTAAATAATAAAACAATAAGTCTTCATTTACGTTGATATTATCAATTTCAGGTTCTACTATATCTATAGCCCAATCTTGATGCGCATAAAACGAATAGTATTTTGCAAGCGATAAAATGTCTTCATCAGTGACGGATAAATTGTTATATCTTTTTTTAATTTCGTGTAGAGAAGAGTCTTTTGCTGTATAGTTCAGTGCCTGCATTTGGTCTTCACTTTTCAGGATATAATAGTTTACCCTCATTCTTTCAATTAAAACAAAAGGAATACCTTGGTTTTCTAGTTTATTAATTTCATTTAGCAGCGTAATCTTCGAAGTGGAGTCGTTGGCATATTGCCACATGAAGAAACGCAGCGCACATATATTATAGTTTAGCTTACCATTATTATCGTCAATTTTTTTAAGCTCCATAAAGTTTTCAAAAGCTTCATATTCATCAGTGGCTTTAAGTAAGTATTTATAAACTTCTCTGTCGTTTAATATTGGAGAAAATTCTTTTGATTTAGGTATTTCAACTTGGCTAATGTAAGAAAGCGGAAATTTGTTGTCTGAAATTCTATCGGCAATTTCTTTTTGCAGGTTTTGTGCCTTTCCGATATCCTTTAACGCAATAGCATTCTTAAACTCATTCATAATTGACAAAGAGGGCACGTTAAAGTAGGGAGATTTTTTCTCTAAGTAAAGTATGGCAATAACTTTTCTATGCGGAGATATTAGTGGCTCTATTTCAGATAAAAACCTTTTATCGGTTAGCCGCTGTTTAATTTCCAACTTTGACAGGTATTCAAGATTATCAAATTTGGTATTTCTTATGCTATTGAAAAAATCTAACCAGTTTTCTGCTGTAATTATATTTGTGCGTTTCAAAGCCGGGTCGATTTTTTTTAAAGCCACAAGAACAGATTGTGCTCGTTTGAGCATCAAACTTTTATTAATCGTTTCAGGACCTTCAACAGAGGAGTAGGCTCTTAACTCTACCTTTTTAATTCGTGAAGATGAAACTTCCAAAGAGTCAAAATATCTTTTTAGAAAATCTGAACTAAAAGAAGCACCACCTTTAGAAAATGGTATTTCGATTTTTATTTTTTCGGTGTAAGTAAAGAAATCTTCTTTTTTTGTTTCGGCGTTTATGGATACGTTTATAAGCGAGTCTGTAAAAAGCCCCATTGGTAAGAGGTTCCAGGTGCTCCTGGGAATGTCAACAAAATTTGTGTAAAAGCAAATGGTTGAACCGTATAATATCACCAAATTACCTTCTAATTCTTTCCCTTTTAAATTAGCAGGGATGGAGCCTATTTTGGTATAGATGCGACCTTCAACTAATTCAGATGATTTGCTCAGAAGCTCGTTTTTATAGACAGCAGGTGTAAATATTCCTTTGGGTAGTGATTTATTTAAAGCATTATCGTTACAGCTATATTTATCTTTAGAAATTATGTCTACAGCAACGCCGTAAGCATTTGTTTTAAAAATCTTTTCAAACCAGTTTTTGTCATCCATTGAAAAGTACACATCTCCACTTGAGTTAATATGAATTCCAAATAAGACTTCTTTAGGCCTAGAGTCTATAACTGACTGACAGCTTGTGCAGTAACTATCAGACCTCCCATCTTTAAAATTAGTTTGCGAAAAAGTTAAAATGGTTGTGAGACAAAAGAGGAAAAGGGTTAATGTTTTTTTCATTTTTTACGAATGTGTTTGACAAATTTACTAAGCATAATTGCAGTTTTATTGGCAAATACAACTTAGTAGCAATAAGCCTGTAAATTGAAATTATTACAATTATTCCAATATTTACAAGTCTTGTAAAATACCGCAATCGTATGTGTTAAAATGCATGCATCCGATAAGTTATATTTGTTGATTAACGTTTATAAAATATGAGGAAGCAATCAGGGTTTACCATTGTTGCGGTATTGGTAGCCATTTTAGTTATACAGCATAAAACCATAGCGCAAAATAGTTTTACACCACAGTATAATACCTTGTCGGGATTTAATTATGGTAAACAAGCTGCACCAACAGGCAAGGAGTGGGAGTCTCCTGGAAACCTTTCCTTAAACAAAGAATTACCACATGCTTTTTTTATACCTTTTCAAAATAAAGAAGCTGCCCGTAAAGTATTGCCGGAACATAGTACTTATTGGCAATCTTTAGAAGGTACCTGGAAGTTTAATTGGGTAAAAACACCTGAGGAAAGACCCAAAAACTTTTATGAAAATGGCTATGATGTATCAGCCTGGGAAAATGTACCGGTACCCATGAGCTGGAATATATACGGCATACAAAAAAATGGTGATTTAAAATACGGTGTACCCATTTATGTAAACCAACAGGTAATATTTCAACACCAGGTAAAGGTAGATGACTGGAAAGGTGGTGTAATGCGTACACCTCGCAAGGACTGGACTACTTTTATTTATCGTAATGAAGTGGGCTCTTACCGTCGTTCTTTTGACGTACCTGCTAATTGGGACGGCAGAGAAGTGTATATAAATTTTGATGGTGTTGACAACTTCTTTTATATCTGGATTAACGGTGTGTATGTTGGGTTTTCAAAAAACTCAAGAAACCTGGCTTCGTTTAATATTAGCCAGTACCTGAATAAAAAAGGCAGTAATACCGTGTCGGTAGAAGTGTATAGAAACTCCGACGCTTCTTTTATTGAAGCTCAGGATATGTTTCGCTTGCCGGGTATTTTTCGTTCAGTGTATTTAACATCAACCGCAAAAGTAACCATACGTGATGTAATGGCTATACCTGAATTAGATGCTGATTACAATAATGGCGAATTAAAAATTACAGCAGATGTAAAAAGTTTTGAAAAGAAAGCATTAGCAGGCTATTCAATAGTGTACAGTTTATATGCTAACAAATTGTATAGCGATGAAAACACATTGGTGCAAGGTGCTACTGCAATCGTACGTTTAGATAAAATAAACAGTAACCAATTTAATACGGCTGCGATTACATTGAAAGTAAACGCACCCAATAAGTGGTCGGCAGAAAAGCCATACCGTTATACACTTATTGCCGAATTAAAAGACAATAAAAATAAAACGGTTGAAACGATTGCTACTTATGTTGGATTTAGAAAAGTAGAGATTAAAAATACCAAGGCTGAAGAGGATGAATTTGGTTTGGCCGGCCGGTATTATTTTATAAACGGGCAACCGGTAAAATTAAAAGGCGTTAACAGGCATGAAACAAATCCGGAAACGGGTAAGGTTGTTTCCCGCAAACAAATGGAAGAAGAAATAATGTTGATGAAACGTGCCAATATTAACCATGTACGTAACTCACATTATCCCGAACCTCCATACTGGTATTACTTGTGTGATAAGTATGGTATTTATGTAGAAGACGAAGCGAATATTGAAAGCCATGAATATTATTATGGCGAAGCGTCTTTATCGCACCCGGTTGAATGGAAAGATGCACATGTGGCCCGTAATGTAGAGATGGTACATGCTACGATTAATAACCCATCCATTGTAATCTGGTCGCTGGGTAATGAAGCCGGCCCCGGTAATAATTTTGTAGCGGCTTATGATGCTATTAAAAAAATAGATATATCAAGACCGGTGCAATACGAACGTAATAACAAGATAGTAGATATGGGTTCAAACCAATATCCTTCTATTGAATGGGTACGTGGTGCGGTAAAAGGAACCTATAATTTAAAATACCCTTTTCATATTTCAGAGTATGCACATGCCATGGGTAACGCTTCGGGTAACCTGATTGATTATTGGGAGGCCATTGAATCAACCAACTTTTTTATGGGTGGTGCTACATGGGATTGGATAGACCAATCCATGTATTATTATGATAAAAAAACCGGTGAAAGGTTTTTTGCCTACGGTGGTGATTTTGGCGACAAACCGAACGATGGCACTTTTGTAAACAACGGATTAATATTTGCCGATTTAAAACCCAAACCACAGTATTACGAAATAAAAAAAGTGTACCAGAACGTGGGTGTAAAACCCGTTGATATGAAAGCGGGTAAAATAAACGTACAGAATAAAAACTATTTTAAATCTTTGGAAGATTATACCATGCAATGGTCTTTATACAAAGATGGTATTGAAGTAGAAAAAAGCACGGCATTTGTAGGGCCACGTAATATATTGGCAGCAAGACAACAACAGCAATATACTATCCCCTATAAATACAATCAGTTAGACAAACAATCAGAATATTTTGTAAAACTGCAGTTTGTTTTGAACACCGATAAACCGTGGACAAAAAAAGGATTTGTACAAATGGAAGAGCAATTGTTTGTTAAAGCTGCTGAAGCTTTGCCTACCATTGCTTCCGTACAACCTAATCAGGCTATAAGCTTAACCACTGAAGGTGACTTTAAAGTGATTACAGGAAAAGATTTTGTAGCCAGGTTTGATACCAAAACCGGAACTATTTACAATTTACGTTATAATGGCAATACAGTTATCAGGGATGGTGAAGGTCCTGTACTGGATGGCTTTAGGGCTGCAGTTGATAATGACAACTGGGCATACCAACAATGGTTTGAAAAAGGCTTACACAACCTGAAACATAAAGTATTATCAGGTAGTAGTTATACCCGTAAAGATGGTGCTATGGTACTTTATTTTACGGTGGAATCACAAGCGCCTAATGGTGCTACTATCAACGGTGGTACATCAGGTACTTACACTATAAAAGAACATGCAGATAAACCATTTGGTGTGGATGATTTTAAGTTTATTACTAATCAGATTTGGACTATTTACAAAGATGGATCCATAGAGTTATCGGCTGCCATTACTTCAAATGATGCATCATTGGCTTTAGCTCGTATTGGTTATACCTTACAATTACCGGAAGCATACAATCAATACACCTATTATGGTCGTGGGCCTGTTAATAATTATGCCGATAGAAAAACAGCACAAAATATTGAACTGTATAAAAGCACAGCGCTGGAGCAGTTTGTGCCCTGGCCTAATCCGCAAAGTATGAGTAATAACGAGGAAGTGCGCTGGGCGGCCTTAACCAATACTGCCGGACAAGGTTTGTTATTTATTGCCAAAGAACCTATGGCTACATCAGCCTTACCGTGGACGGAGTTAGAACTTACCATTGCGCCACACCCGCACCAGCTTCCAAAAAGTTCGGGTACACATATTCATTTAGATGCGGCAGTAACCGGTTTAGGAGGTAACAGTTGCGGCCAGGGGCCGCCATTAACCAAAGACAGGGTAAAATCTGAAAATCATCATTTTGGTTTTATCATCAGACCACTTTCAAATAATGAGTACCAACAAAAAGCAAAAGTGGTGAAAGCAGGTGAAGCACCTATTTCTATTAGCAGAGATCGTTTGGGCGAAGTACTTATTTCTACTGACAACAGCTTAGCGCAATTACAGTACACATTAAACAATGGCAAGCCGCAATTATTTACACAACCTTTCAAACTTAGAGAAGGCGGCAACATTGTTGCTTGGGATAAAAACAACGAACAAGTAAAAGTGTCTTTTCATTATCCTAAAATTGAAAGTGTACCCTTGCAAATCGTATCGGCTTCCAGTCAGGAAATTGGCGAAGGCAATGCCACACATTTTGTGGATGGCAACATAAACACCATCTGGCACACGATGTATTCGGTAACAGTAGCACAGTACCCACATTGGATAGATTTTGATGCCGGAGAAATTAAAAACATAAAAGGCTTTACTTACCTACCACGTCAGGATGGAGCTAATGGAAACATTAAAGGCTATAAAATACAAGTAAGCAACGATGGTAAAACCTGGAGCGATGCTGTAACACAAGGTGAGTTTGAAAGAAAAGCAAGTTTACAAACAGTACGATTTACACAATCGGTAAAAGGTCGTTATATACGTTTTACGGCCTTAAGTTCACAAAACGGACAAGACTTTGCATCAGGTGCGGAGTTTGGTTTATTGGCTGATTAAGAAGAGGTGTAAAATCATCAATCGTTTATTTAATCATGTAAAAATGTAGGCTATATAACTTGTTAAAAAATTTGTAATATTTCGCTTCAGTATTTTTAACAGAGGCTGCCATGGCAGCCTCTGTTATTTATAATACTAGCAAATAATAAAACTAACAGTTGTTTTATTATTTGTATTTGCAACTACAGGCTGCTATAGCAAAGTCTTTTCTCGGGGCTAATGCGTATATTTGCGAAGGTTAAGTATTTGTTGTTAGTAATCATTGCATGGCAGTTCGGCTGTCGGTGCTATTTCTAAACCAAACTGTATTTGATGATTTTAAAAGTTGCTCAAAAATGTAAAAAAGCGGCTGCCGGTTTTTTACTTTTTAGCTTACTAAATATCATAACTTTTATACCCGGTAGCCACTTACCGGACGCTGAATTAGTGGAGTCCGGTTATGTATCTGACACAACCGGATGTGACGAGGAAGAAGTTGGACTAACTACCGTACTCGAATTTATTCTTGAAGACATTGTTGGATTAGAAGACCCCATACCTGACTCGGAAAAACCCGAGGTAAGAGATCATTATGTGGTTGTAAAATCAAGAACAGCCTGTTCTTACTTACCTTCTTTAGTACCCAATTTTATTGAACCCGAATTAAGACAGCAGCCTTTGCTTGCACGTCAGACGTTTAACTTTACCGGTGCCGAAAACTTACCTCACTTACAGCACCACAATTTTGTTTTTCGTCTTACTCCCTTTTAATTTTTATTTGCCGGTATATTCTTTACCGCAAAATCTCCTTTTTATAATGCATGACGCAGAAGCAGCCGTTTCTGTGTAACAACTATTTTTTGTCCACTAGTACGATTTGTTTTATACAATCTACAGGAGATAGAAGATGGTAACAGCATTATTTTATCTATTGTCTCATCTTATTTAGTAATCATTTATTTTTTAAACTATAAATCATGAAAGGATTTTTGTATGTCGTGTTATGTGTGTTTGTTGGCGGCTGTGCCGCAAAAGGTAGCAGTGAAGAAGTAAAAGCAGTGGAACTGCCTGTTTTGCAAGTAGCCGTAAAAGATACCACCCTGCACCTGGACTATGTAACAAGTATTGAAGCCGTAAAAAATGTAGAGATAAGAACCCGTGTACAAGGGTTCATCAAAAAAATATTTGTAGATGAAGGGGCCGAAGTAAAAAAAGGTCAACCTCTTTTTCAGTTAGATGACAGAGAACTGGCCATTGTTGTGGCTAAAGCAAAAGCAAATTACAAAAATGCAGTTGCCGAAGCTAAAACCATTGAGGTGGAAATGGAGCGAGTGAAAATATTACTGGAGAAAAAAGTAATATCAGCAACAGAGCTGGATATGATGCAGGCAAAGCTAAAAGCAGCCCAGGCAAAAATTGAAGTGGCCGCTACCGAACAACACGATGCTGATGCAAAACTATCATACACCTTTATTCGTTCACCGTTTGATGGCATTATTGATCGTATTCCGCTAAAGGCCGGTAGCCTGGTAAGCGAAGGCACATTACTAACCACTATTTCCGATAACAAAGATGTATTTGCTTATTTCACCGTTTCGGAAAACGATTACCTGAATTATAAAAAACAATCTCCCGATAGTATTAACAACCATGTTGAGCTATTATTATCTGACGGTACTGCCTATAAACATGCAGGAAAAATAGAAACGGTTGATGGTGAGTTTGACGAAATGACCGGATCTATTGCTTTCAGGGCCAGGTTTCCTAACCCCGAAAAATTATTGCGCCATGGAGCAAGCGGTAAAGTACGTTTAACCGAGCCTGCAAAAGAAGCTTTAATTATTCCTCAGAAATCGGTATTTGAAGTACAGGATAAAAACTATGTATTTGTACTGGATGCAGAAAACAATTTACGTATGCAAAACATTATTCCGCAAACAAGGTTGTCGCAGTATTACATTGTTAAAGATGGTTTAAAAACCGGCGATAAAATTGTGTACGAGGGTGTACAAAATGTAAAAGAAGGTATTCGTGTACAACCCTTAATGGTTAACGGCGATTTATAATTTTTTACAAGCATTTTTTTTAACGGGCTGCATGCATTTACGCATGTAGCAGGATATTTTATTTTTCAATATTAAAGATATGGTTGAAACTTTTATCAGGAGGCCTGTGCTGTCTCTTGTAATTTCTATTATCATCACCCTGGTGGGTGTATTGGCTTTGTTCTCCTTACCGGTAACCCAGTTCCCCGATATTGTGCCGCCTTCCGTAACCGTAACAGCCCGTTATACCGGTGCTAATGCACAGGTATGTACCGATGCTGTTGCTACACCATTGGAACGTGCCATTAATGGTGTACCGGGCATGACATACATGAACACCGTTACCAGTAACAACGGTACTACCCTTATTTCCATTTCTTTTAAAGTAGGTACCGATCCTGATCAGGCAGCAGTGAATGTACAAAACCGTGTAACTACAGTATTAGATGAATTACCCGAAGAAGTAATTAAAGCAGGTGTGGTTACCGAGAAGGAGGTAAACAGTATGTTGTTATACCTCAACATCGTCAGTAAGGATACATCAATGGATGAGCAATTCATCTTCAACTTTGTTGACATTAATGTATTAAAAGAATTAAAACGTATTGATGGGGTAGGCTTTGCCGAAATTATGGGCGCAAAGGATTATGCCATGCGTGTATGGTTGCGTCCCGACAGAATGCTGGCTTACAATGTATCGGTAGATGAAGTAATTGCCGGCCTACGTAACCAAAACGTAGAAGCTGCCCCGGGTAAAACAGGTGAAAGCTCCGGCAAAGAAAAAAATGTACTGGAGTATGTATTACGTTACACCGGTAAGTTTTCTGAACCTAAGGAGTATGAAAATATTGTATTACGTGCCGATGCAGAAGGCTCTGTATTGCGTTTGAAAGATATTGCCGATGTAGAATTTGGTGCACTGAGTTATAGTATGGAATCAAAGACGGATGGTCAGCCTTCTGCTTCCATTATGATTAAACAACGCCCCGGCTCCAACGCCAGCGAAGTAATTGCCAATATTAAACAACGTATGGCCGAGATTAAAGAATCATCTTTTGTTCCCGGTATGGATTACAATTTTGCGTACGATGTTTCCCGTTTTTTAGATGCATCAATTAATGAAGTATTAGTTACGTTAGTTGAAGCCTTGTTATTGGTATTCCTAGTGGTGTTTATTTTCTTACAGGATTTTCGTTCTACCTTAATTCCGGCGCTTGCCGTACCGGTAGCATTGGTGGGTACACTGGCATTTATGATGATGCTTGGCTTTTCCATTAACCTGCTTACTTTATTTGCATTGGTACTGGCCATTGGTATTGTGGTAGATAATGCCATTGTGGTAGTAGAAGCCGTCCATGTAAAAATGGCGGAAGGACTAAACGCCATGGATGCCACCATTGCCGCCATGAAAGAAATTACCGGTGCTATTATCGCCATTACCATGGTAATGTCAGCGGTGTTTGTACCCGTTGCATTTTTATCAGGTCCGGTAGGCGTATTCTACAGGCAGTTCTCTTTAACACTGGCTATATCCATTGTTATATCGGGGGTAAATGCCTTAACGCTTACGCCGGCATTATGTGCTATCATGTTGCGTCACGCACATCCAACAAAAAAGAAAAGTTTACTGCAACGTTTTTTTGGAGCGTTTAATAAGGGGTACGATAAAACACAGAACAAGTACCAACGTTTTATTACCCGTATTGCAGGTCGCAGGGTTATCACATTAGCCATGCTGGTATTTTTCTTTCTTGCTACATGGGGTGTTAGTGCCATTTTACCATCAGGCTTTATTCCTACCGAAGACCAAGGTGTTATATATGCCAATGTAACCACACCTCCCGGTTCAACCGTTGAGCGTACCGGCGAAGTGCTGGACGAAATACAACGTATTGCACAGGAGTTTGAAGTAGTAGAAAACATATCCACTTTATCCGGTTATAGTTTGGTTACCGAAGTATCAGGTGCATCCTACGGTATGGGTATGATAAACCTGAAACCTTGGGATGACCGTAACGAGTCGGTAACCGATATGATAAAAGTGCTGGAGGAAAAAACAAAACATATTAAAGATGCTACCATTGAGTTTTTACCACCACCAACCGTACCGGGCTTTGGTAACTCCAGTGGTTTTGAATTCCGGTTGCTGGATAAAACAGGTAGCGAAGATTTACAACGTACACAAAAAGTAGCACAGGATTTAATAGCAGCCACATTAAAAACAGGCGATGTGGGTAGTGCCTTCACCGGCTTTAATCCCAACTTTCCACAATACATGATTCATGTTGACCAGGATGCTGCTGCAAAAAAAGGGGTGACGGTAGATAACGCCATGAACACTTTACAAACTTTATTGGGCAGCTACTATGCTACCAACTTTATTCGCTTTGGGCAAATGTATAAAGTAATGGTGCAGGCATATCCCGAGTATCGTGGCAAACCCGAAGATGTGTTAAAGCTGTATGTTAAAAACGATAAAGGCGAAATGGTTTCTTACAATACTTTCATACGTATGGAACGTGTGTTTGGTCCCGAGCAGTTAACCCGTTATAACATGTACACATCGGCACTCATTAATGGCGATGCTGCCCCGGGCAAAAGTAGCGGACAAGCCATACAGGCTGTTGAAAAAGCAGCTAAAGAAGTATTGCCTCGTGGCTTTGATTATGAATGGTCGGGTATGACAAGAGAACAGATTTTATCCGGCAACCAGGCCATGTACATTTTTGCTATTTGTTTATTGTTTGTGTACCTCATATTAGCCGCACAGTACGAAAGTTTTTTACTGCCATTGCCGGTAATACTTTCCTTACCCACCGGTATATTCGGTTCCTTTCTGGCGTTAAAGTTAGCGGGGCTCGAAAACAATATCTATGCGCAGGTTTCACTCGTCATGTTAATTGGTTTGCTGGGTAAAAACGCCATTCTTATTGTGGAGTTTGCCATACAACGACAAAAAATGGGTGTGAGTGTGTTGAAAGCCGCAGTAGAAGGAGCCGCTTCCAGGTTACGACCAATTTTAATGACCTCCTTTGCATTTATAGCCGGCCTGATTCCTTTGTGTATTGCATCGGGTGCCGGTGCATTGGGCAACCGTTCCATTGGTATGGCCGCCGCAGGTGGTATGCTTATCGGTACCATTTTCGGTATTATACTTATACCCGGTTTGTATGTGTTGTTTGCAGGTATTGAAGAAAACAGAAGATTAAAAAAGGCTCGTAAAAAAGCAGCACAACAAGCATAAATTAAAACCATCTATAACACAGCATATTTTTTTTATGATACCAGCAGCAGTAATACTAATCATCGTCCCTTGCGTCGCACTCTTGTACTGCATCAATTCTATTGGCCAAAATGCAGTACTCCGTATTTTATCGGAGAGATGTAACATTACTCAACATTTCCGCAAAGCGGAACAAGTAGTGCAAGGTGCACCCCGACTTGCCGGTGGTACTGCATATCATTGGGCAACAGAAAAGTTCATAGTTAATGGTTCATTGTTAATAGTTGGTAAAACTCACTATTGACTATTCACTACTGACTTTCGGACTTACGGTCTTTCGGACTTCCCTCTGCTGATTAGCGATATGCAGTTGAAGAGTGCGACGCAAGGGACGATCAGCAGGGTTACTATCGATGATAACAAAAAAATAAAAACTATTTGTTCATAATTATTTTATCATGACTTTAAAAAAACATTTTACATCATACGCATGCATCGCAGCCACATTATTTGTATTGGCGCAGGGTTGTATGCCGGCAAAAACAATAACCGATACCAGGCAGGTAAAAGTGCCCGAAACCTTTACCGGAAAAAGCGATAGTGCCACTATTGCCTCTATGCCTTGGCGACAGTTTTTTCAGGACAGGGCCCTGGTGGGTTTAATTGATACGGCTTTGCGCAACAACCTTAATTTGCAAAACACATTGCATCGTATTTCTATTGCACGTGCAAACCTGTTGGCGGCAAAAGGTCTTCGCTTACCATCGGTAGAAGGGTTTGTATCGGCCGCTGCCGATAAGTATGGTAAGTACACCATGACCGGTGTTGGTAATTTTGATACCAACTTATCGCCTAATGTTAACGATGACCAGAAAGTGACTACCAGCCCAACACAGGATTATTTTTTAGGTATAAAAAGTTCCTGGGAAATAGATATATGGGGCAAGTTAAAAGCTCGTAAAGAAGAAGCGGCCAATCGTTTACTGGCAACAGAAAAAGGCCGGCAGTGGGTGGTAACACAACTGGTATCGGAAGTGGCAGGGCATTATTACGAGTTGTTGGCGCTGGATAAAAAACTGGAGATTGTTAAACGAAATATTCGCTTGCAACAACAAGGGGTTGAAATAGTAAAAGCACAAAAAGAAGGTGGCCGTGCTACCTCATTAGCAGTACAACAATTTCAGGCGCAGTTATTACAAACACAGGGTTTGCAGTTAGAAGCCGAGTTGGATATTATAAAACTGGAAAACCAGTTAAACCTTTTATTGGGCAAGTATCCCGGACAAATTCCACGTGGCGATTCTATTAACCAACAACCCGTACCTGAAATAGTGCAGGCCGGTGTGCCTGCACAAATGTTACTGCAACGCCCCGATGTACAACAGTCGGAATTATTATTAGCAGCATCAAAAGCCAATACCACTGCGGTACGCAAAGCTTTTTTACCATCGTTGGTATTAACACCTTATATGGCGTTTAGTGCTTTTAAATTGCCTTTGTTATTTGCCGATGGGTCGTTAACCTATGGTTTATTGGGTGGCTTAACACAACCCATATTTAATAGGCATCAGTTAAAAAGCAGTTTTAATATTGCCACAGCCGAGCAGCAGATTGCGTATAACGATTACAAACAAAATATTTTACAAGCTTTTCAGGAAGTGTTAAGCAGTTTAAAATCGATAGAGCAATACCGTAAAATTGTAAGTGTAAACCAAAACGAAGTACAAACCTTAACCGATGCGGTGGAAACTTCTAACGATTTATATGTAAACGGTTATGCATCCTACCTGGAAGTAATTACAGCGCAAAAAGGCGTACTGGATGCCGAGCTGAATAAAACCTTATCGCAAAAAGAAATGCAATTGGCTTTATTAAACCTGTACCGCTCATTGGGTGGTGGCTGGGAGTAAACATGCCTGCATTACACAACATTGATATACGGGGCCGGCATTTGCCGGCCCCGTTTTATGCGTTTATGCTTAACCCTCCTATTATTGGCATAAATAATGCAAGCAATTAAATGCATCAAGCAGTAATATAAAAATTACGTAGCCGCCTTGGCGCAACAAGCCAGTTGCTCAACGGTATAAAATGCATTTAAAAACAATACAATGAAAAAGACACTTGCTATAGCCAACATTATTGCATTAGTAGTTACCATTGCGGTTAACTATGTTTCCAATACCGGTATGTTAAATGGCAATACCATGAAAACCATTTCCGATAAATACCATAATTATTTTACGCCTGCCGGTTATGCATTCTCCATTTGGGGGCTTATTTACCTGGGGCTTTTAGGCTTTGTTATTTATACCGCAGCCAATATAAACAAGCAGCATAATAGTAATGCTGTATTGTTACAAGTTAAATGGTGGTTTGTTATATCCTGTCTGGCCAATTCGTTATGGGTTATAGCCTGGTTAAGCGATTATATTGGTTTATCGGTAATAATAATGTCCGTCATTTTTATTTCCTTGTTCAACATTATTGTTAACACCGGCGCTAGTTTAGGCCGTCATCCTTTTAAAACACATCTCTTAGTTTTCTGGCCCTTCGCCATATATTTTGGTTGGATATCCGTTGCCTTTATAGCCAACACAGCAGCCTACCTTACTGCAACCGGTTGGGATGGTTGGGGCATATCTGATATTAACTGGACGGTTATTATGATTGCCGCTGCGGGCCTGGTTAATATATTAGTTATCTGGACAAGACGCCTTCATTTATTTGGCGCTGTAGGGATCTGGGCTTTATTAGCCATTGCCGCCTCCAACGATAATAGCCTTATTGTAAATGCTTGTTATGTTGTGTCGGCAGTATTGTCGGTAGTTATTATTGCACGCATACTTATAGTAGGGAAAAATAAAACACTGGTGGCGTAGGAATAATGCAATGTATTTTTTGTTACGGGTTTTTCACCCCGAGTAGAGATTTGTGTTTTGGTTTGGGGCTGTAGTAACACGGATGAACACTCGTTGCGACGCTCCGTTCGGGGGTTTGTTCATTGAGGGGCATTAAATAGCTACATGTTGCCAATGGAAGACCTTATTTTTTTAGACTCCATTTACTTTCATAATCTTTTATTAATTGAGTGCCAGTAGAGCTAAATAAAGCATAAATATCTTTTTTTAATACTCTAGCCGTTTTTTTTAGAATTGAATTTTCTGATTTAAAATTGCCATAAACTTCTGAATGATAAGAAATCCTTTTATTAATTATACAGATTGACAATAAATGATAATTACACCTTTGTAGAAGTAACAATAGCGAAAAACATTCACGAATCTGCTTCAAATTATCTGATGCATTTAAATTTATTTGATGCGATGCGGTGGTGGCGTGGGCTAGAGTACAAACAATAATCCAAAAATCATGAAAGCTTTTTTTATTAGGCTTTTCAAGCAACTTAATAATTCGATCGTATACGTCAAATTGTTTTTGATCTAACCATTTCAACGCCATTTCTTCCTTCTTAATTATGCTAACATATTTCCCTAAGATTAAGAACTCAAAAATCTGTCTTAACAATATGTTCGCAGCGCCGTAATTTCCTTTTAATGTTAATTTGTGGGCAGTGAATAATAAATGATTTATTTTGAAAAAAGATTGCATTACTATTCGTTCATATTCCTGCATGCAATAATATGGGTCAATAAAACCGTGAAAATGATTTTGAAATAATCTAACTTGTAAATCAAAAAACTCTTTAAAAATTTTAATTTCTTTCTTGAAAACGTCATTTAATATTTCAATGTTTTTAGATTCTGTCAATTCAAAATCTGCAAAATTGATTTCTATTGTTTGTTCCATGGTGAGATACTAGTTAAAATGGATACGAATAAAATTATTATATCACTGATAACAAGATAAAAAATATTATAATAATAGAAATTAATGCTCAAAGGCTGCCCCGCTTAGGCGTAAATCCTTTGCTGGCAGTGTAGATTGGGCGGGCAGGTTCAGCAAAGATTAAAGACGGGCGGGGAACTAAAGTTGACTGGAGTTACTACTGCTGATAGCCCCAAACTGGTTGTAAGTTTTAAGTAATAAGTTGTAAGTAGGCCCGAGGGTTTAAGCCGTAAGGTATAAGGCGTAAGCAATACCATTAACCATTAATAATGAACCATTAACTAACCTCAGGCTTTTTGATTACGATACCACTTGTAAGCAATAATGCCAATAATTAAAAGGGGGACAAAGGCCAGGTAAATTATACCGCTGTTCATACCGCTGGCGGGGCCTTCGCCAAGTTGCTGGGCGGTTTTGGTACAAATGGAGCATTGCGACCAGGCGTTAGTGGTTACTGTAAGTAAACAAAGGGCTGTTGCCAGGTATTTTATCCTATTCCTCATGATCGGGCCAAATTTGGCGCAAAGTTACGAAACTACAACCAAGGATTGGCTACAATTGTATAGGTAAACTTGCTTGATAGGTATCCCAGTTAATACGCAGCTCGGCATTTTTTTCAACTGCCTCAAACTCCATGGTAAAATACTCCTCGTATTTATAGTTACTAATAACCGGCACGGTGAATTTATATACGTCCTTTGCCTTGTTTTGCTTTAAACCCCAGGTATCTACATTGCTGTTAAGTATCAGCTCCCATTTATCTTCCTGCGGTATGCAATACATAATGTAGCGGCCGGCCAATACTTTTTGGTTTTGTATGGTTACGTTTTTGTAAAAAGTAATTTCGGTGGCTTCGTTAGCGCCTAAACGCCAGGGCTCGTTGTATTTAATAAGGTCTTTAAACAATTTGCGGCCGCTTAAATGCGGTCGACTATATATAACCCGCATTACAGGACTAATGGCACTATCGGTACTTATTTTTAAAATAGGAAAATTTACCGGAAAATAACTCATATCCATTGGCGAAATATCTACGGATGAGTAACTGCTGGCAGCCGTGTTATTAGCAGGTTGTTCGGGTGTTTTAAAATAATCGGGCTGTTCCGGTTTTTCTTGTTGCTGGGTTTTATTGTTACAGGCTAAAAAAGCAGAAAGGGTTAATAATAAACAGCAGTTAACAAGTTGTTTTAACATACGGGCTTTTTATATTTTTATGGGCAACCGGGCCATGTAATTATCCCAGGCTACTACAAAGTTTATTTGCTGCGAGGCATTTTCAAAATACATACTTAACAGTTCAACCGGCTCGGGTGTAGCTACAGATGGTACTTGCATGCGCACCACATCTTTTTGGGCATCGTATTTAAAAGCACCCCAGCAATCAGTTTCGGTATTAATAATAAAAGTCCAGTTGCCCTCTTCTACAATAGCATATACGGTGTAACGGCCCTTGGGTACTTTTTTGCCGTTAATGGTTACGTCTTTATAAAACTCAATTTCGGTAGCCTCGTTAGCGCCCATGCGCCATACTTTGCCATACTCTATTATGCCACCATAAATAGTGCGCTTTTCTTTGGCCGGCCTGCTATACACCACTCTGGCAACGGGGGCCTCTTTGGCTTTGTCCTGTATTTTTAATAAAGGGTAAGCGTTGGGGTAATAACTTACATCCAACGGCGATCTGTCAACCGCCGGTATGGCCGATTGACCCATAGCTGCGGCATACACCGTAAACATTGTAACCAATAACAATAAACCACGTATTAAAACCATAGCACAAAAATAAATAAAGGAGTTACTTGAAATTTATTTTTTACATAAACGTATTTTAAACCATTTTGTTATACAGTTGCCTGAAAACAAATTATTTAACTGATACTCTTTAGCAATTGCAACTGTTGCAGGTGGGCAAATGTTTTTACATCAGCCCAAAAAACGGTGTACAATGCTTTTAACGCTTCGTAATTATTTTGTAGTATAACTAGCCCCGGGCCACTATCGTTTAAATAGGCGGAGCGCCTTACCAAACCGCCCATGCTTTTACCAATACCATCAATAGTGCGGTAGTTGTATAACCAGTTGTCACGTTTCATGTAAGGCAACATACCGGCAAAACCGGCCGGTAAATGTTCATATTCCTGCTGCAAGGTGGAATAGGTTTGTTGGGCAAATGCATTTAATGTCGCATCGGTAAACTCGTTGGGGTCGTTGGCTAAAAAGTGGTCGTACACTACATCAATAAAAGCGCCGCTGTATAAACGGTAAATGGGCCGGTAAAACTCTTTGGCTTCTTTGGTGGCGGGGTGTTCATCGGTAAACTGATCAATATGCCTGTGCAACACAATGCCCCGCCTAATGGCCGGTGGATAATCAAACTGTTGTTTGCCCTTAACAAAATCGCTAATCATATTGCCCACCAACAACCCCGGTTGATTAAACGATAAACAGGCATGTGCCAAAAAATTCATATAGATAATTGATAAAAATAATGATGCCCCAACCCAATCAGCGAAAACCTGCGTAACCAATCTGCGCCATCTGCGGGAAACAGTAATACAAATTTTATGAACCCAACTGCATTACTACTAGCACCGTCCCTTGCGTCGCACTCTTTTACTGCATCAATTCTATTGGGCATTTCCGCAAAGCGGAACAAGTAGTGCAAGTTTCTTTGCTTGTACCGAAAACCCAATTACCAAATCGCCAAATCATCAAATTTCCAAATTGGCCATTTGTTTTCGCTAATTTCTAAGATACTAATTAATCAGGAGAGGTTGCAAAGCAAACAATTGTTAGTGCTATGGGCCAAAACCAACAAATTTTTTACCATACCCTTATTATTTTGTTCTTTTGCGCCTTGTGTTCTTTAAACAGTAAAACTACATGGTACAGTTAGGTACTGAGCGGGTTTCGCTCAACGATTTTATAGCGGCGTTGGAAGGTGGTGAAATTAAGTTGCCACAAACAGCTACTGACAAGGTAGCTGCCAGTCACGAATTTTTAAAAGATTTTGCCGGCCAAAAGCTTATTTATGGTATTAATACCGGCTTTGGTCCCATGGCACAATATAAAATTAACCAGAAGGATATTTTACAACTGCAGTATAATCTTATCCGCAGCCACAGCAGCGGCAGCGGTAATATTATGTCGGCACAATTGGCCAAAGCGGTAATGATAGCCCGTTTAAACAGCCTGTTGCAAGGTTACTCTGGTGTGCATCCTGAGCTTACGCAACTACTGGCCGATATGATTAACAAAGATGTAATTGCCTGCATATTTGAGCATGGTGGCGTAGGCGCCAGCGGCGATTTGGTACAACTGGCCCATTTAGGCTTAAACCTTATTGGCGAAGGCGAGGTTTGGTACGAGGGTACATTGCAACCGGCTCCGGATGTATTTAAAAAAGTAGGCTTAACACCATTATCTATTCATATTCGTGAAGGCCTGGCTATTATTAATGGTACATCGGCCATGACAGGTATTGGCTTGTTAAACATAAGCCGTGCAAAAAAACTGTTAGATTGGTCACTTATCTTATCGGCCTTAACCAACGAAATAATGGAAGCTTATAACGACCATTATTCGGTAGAACTTAACCAGGTAAAACACCACAAAGGCCAAAACAAAGTAGCGGCCATGTTCCGTCAGGTGTTGGAGGGTAGCAAATTAATCCGCAGCCGTTCCGAGCATTTGTACAACCCCGATAATATTAAACACGATGTGTTTGAAGATAAAGTACAGGAATATTATTCACTACGTTGCGTAACACAGGTACTAGGCCCTGTTTACGATACTTTAGCCCAGGCCGAAGAAACCGTAGTAAACGAATTAAACTCCGCCAACGATAACCCGATTGTAGATGTTGCCAACAACAACATTTTTCATGGTGGTAATTTCCATGGCGATTATGTTTCATTGGAAATGGACAAAGTAAAAATTGCCATTACCAAATTATCTATGTTAAGCGAAAGACAATTAAACTACCTGTTAAATAGTAAACTTAACTTAAAGTTTCCGCCGTTTGTAAACCTTGGTGTGTTTGGTTTAAATTTTGGTATGCAAGGGGTGCAGTTTACAGCTACCTCAACCGTTGCCGAAAACCAAACCCTGTCGTTTCCTATGTATGTGCATAGCATACCTAACAATAACGACAATCAGGATATAGTAAGCATGGGCACCAACGCTGCCTTAATAACTAAAAAAGTTATTGATAACAGTTTTGAGGTACTGGCCATACAGGCAATGTCGTTAATGCAAGCGGTAGATTATATAAAATACCAGGATAAATTAGCACCGGCAACCAAAGAAGTGTACGATGCTATCAGGGCGTTTTTCCCGGTATTTATTGAGGATACACCAAAGTATAAAGACATACAAGCTGTAAAAAATTATTTAGAACAAAACATGCCGGTTAGTTTTTAATAATAACAAAACAAACAGTAACCGCTAACAAATTTTTTATATGAACGCAGCATTGGTAACAGGTGGATCTCGTGGTATAGGCCGGGCAATTTGTATTGCATTGGCCAAACAAGGTTATTATGTATTGGTAAATTATAAAGGCAACGAAGAAGCAGCAGCCGAAACATTAGCCACTATTGTAAGCAATGGCGGTGAGGGGCAAAGTCTGCAATTTGATGTGGCCGATAAAGCACAGGTAGAACAAGTATTAGGCGCTTGGATAGAAGCCAATGAAGATAAAAAAATTGAAGTACTGGTAAACAATGCCGGCATTAAAGATGATGTGTTGTTAATGTGGATGAAGGATGAACAATGGGACAATGTAGTAAACACCGGCCTTGGCGGATTTTTTTATGTTACCCGTTTGGTGGTTAACAGCATGTTGCGCCAGCGTTATGGCCGTATTATAAATGTGGTGTCTTTATCAGGTTTAAAAGGCATGCCGGGGCAAACCAATTACTCAGCCGCCAAAGGTGGAATAATTGCTGCCACCAAAGCATTGGCACAAGAGGTTGGCAAACGTAACATAACCGTTAATGCCGTAGCACCAGGTTTTATTAAAACCGACATGACTGCCGATATTGACGAAGGACAATTTAAAGCATTAATACCTGCCAACCGTTTTGGCACTCCCGATGAAGTAGCGCATGCCGTTACATTTTTAGCCGCCAAAGAAGCAGCCTATATTACCGGCCATGTGTTATCGGTTAATGGTGGATTGTACACGTAGAATTGAGAAATCAGAATTGAGATATGAGAATATAGATTTATTTCTCACATCTCAATTCTCATATCTGACGTCTGACATCTTTTTGTTCCCAACTGCATTACTACTAGCACCGTCCCTTGCGTCGCACTCTTGTACTGTAGTAATTCTATTGGGCATTATGGAATAGCAAAATATTTTCTTGTAGAGACGCCATGTTGGCGTCTTAAAAAAAGACAACTCAATGCCAAGACGCCAGCATGGCGTCTCTACGAAAATCTAATTATCAAATTTTCAAATCACCAAATTATCTAATTGCTTTACACTATCAACATAAAAAAATACAAGAGCTTATTCATTGCTATACTCATTATAAACATTGCTTTAATTACCGTTCCGTTTTTGTTGGTAAAACAAGGCTATGTATTCTTTCTTGGGTACAAAGGCAGTAATGTAGTAACCTATAGTTTGTTGGGTGTATTGGTAGTTACATCCATTATGCAAGCGCAGTACCAGCGTAAAAAACTGATGCAGATTGCCATGATGCTGACTTTTGAAGAAAGGCTTAAACATTACGATAAACTGTTTACGCTTAGAACCTATTGGTATTTAGCATCCTGCATAGTAACCGCCATTATTATTTTAGTAACGCAGGATACTTACTTTTTTTACTACGGTTTTTTTGATATTGCGGTGGCGTTTTTGCATTATCCAAGGCTGGCATTATTTAAACGAGAATTACGAGAAGAAAATATTGTGTTGGTATAAAAACAAAAATCCCCGGTTGTACAACCGGGGATTTTTAATATGCGTTATTTTATGTTACTGCATTTTACCAAATAGTTGGCGTAGTGCAATGTGCTGAATAGAATTACCGAACGTACAAGTGAGTGACACAACAGACGATGATAGTAGTACTGCAGCCGGTAACATAAAAATTAAACCGTGTTATTAGTCTCTTCTTGACATATACAGCATAATGTACTGTATTAATGTTACCACAGCAGCTAAAGCAGCAACCACATAAGTTGTAGCAGCCCATTTTAAAGCGTCTTTTGCTTGCGGGTATTCGGTGCTGTTTGTTACATTGGTTGTATCTAACCAGGCCAATGCTCTTTTGCTGGCATCAAACTCAACCGGTAAAGTAACCAGGGTAAACAAAACCGTAATGGACATTAAAATAATACCAATTAACAACACCGTAGTGTTATTGGTAGATGCGGCCATAATTACACCGGCCAATAATACCCAGTTAACAATGGTGGAACTGAACTGAACCGCCGGAACCAATTTACTACGCATAACCAATGGTCCGTAAGCCGTAGCATGTTGTACAGCGTGGCCACATTCGTGGGCAGCCACAGCCGCAGCCGATACGCTGGTGCCGCTGTAAACTTCGGGACTAAGGTTTACGGTTTTATTAGCTGGGTTATAGTGGTCGGTTAAAAAGCCATCTACCGATATTACTTTAACATCGTAGATGCCGTTTTCACGCAACATTCTTTCCGCAATTTCTTTACCACTCATGCCATTGGACAAACGCACTTTGCTGTATTTGGTAAACTTGCTTTTTAGTATCATGGATACTAACATGCTGATTCCCACAAAAATCAGCGACACAATCATAATTGGCATTGTCATGTTAAACTTCGTTTTTTTCGTTTATAAGTCAAGTACTTACATCAAATTTACAACCAAAAAAGGGAAATAAGTGCGTTGCGCCTTTTTGTCAGTTTGTGTATAAAAATATTTTTTCAATTTTTAGGCTTAAAAACTATTTTTATTAATTAAATAACTGATTGTTAAATATATAAGTGCAAAACTGACGCTGACAAAATTACCTGAAATACACCCTTTAGTACCTGAAAGTTATTCACAGACACAAAAAATTATTTTGAATTGTGGCTTAGAATTGTAACTTAGTGCTAGAATTTAATGGGTTAGTAAGTAAAGGGGTCAGTCGAAAGATGGGCCCCTTTTACTTATGTATATATTTTGAAACCGATATAGTTAATTTACTATATCGGTTCTGTTTTTTTATGGTATAGTGTTATATAAAACCGGGTTATAAAAATTTGCAACAGCAGTTTTTGCATACAATGCTTTTTGTTTTGTTGTTTAAGTAAGTGATGGTTGCAATAATTATCTTTAGCGCATGAGTAAAGTTAAGAAAGCATTTTTTTGTCAGCAGTGTGGTTACGAAAGTGTAAAGTGGGTAGGACAATGTCCGTCGTGCGGACAATGGAATAGCTTTGTAGAAGAATTAATACAAAAAGACAACAGCAAAACAAAAGCCGATTGGAATAGTTACGACGGTGAAAAGAAAACAAATAAAACCTTAACCTTAAACGAGGTTGCCAGCGGACAAGAAGTGCGCATTGTAACACATGATGTTGAATTAAACCGTGTATTAGGTGGCGGCATTGTTACCGGAAGTATTGTATTAGTGGCAGGTGAGCCGGGCATTGGTAAATCAACTTTGTTTTTACAAATAGGTTTGCAGTTAAACAACATACGTGTACTATATGTAAGCGGCGAGGAAAGTGCACAACAAATAAAAATGCGTGCCGAACGTATTAAAGGCAATAACCCCGATTTTTATTTATTAACCGAAACATCTACCCAAACTATTTTTCAGGAAATAAAAAAACTAAAGCCACAACTGGTTATAGTAGATTCTATACAAACTTTACAAACACCATTTATAGAATCATCGGCCGGAAGTATTTCGCAAATACGTGAAAGCGCCGGCGAGTTTCAACGCTTTGCTAAAGAAACCAACACCCCGGTTTTTTTAATCGGCCATATTACCAAAGATGGTAACATTGCGGGTCCTAAAATTTTAGAACACATGGTGGATACTGTGTTACAGTTTGAAGGCGACCGCCATTATGCTTACCGTATTTTACGCACATTAAAAAACAGGTTTGGCAGCACGGCTGAGTTAGGTATTTACGAAATGAACTCAGACGGTATGCGGGCTGTAACCAACCCCAGCGAAATATTAATTACCCAAAAAGAAGAACAGTTAAGCGGTATAGCTATTGCCGCAACGCTGGAAGGTGTAAGGCCTTTATTAATTGAAGTGCAGGCACTGGTAACACAATCCGTTTATGGTACACCGCAACGTACGGTTAGCGGTTTTGATTTGCGCCGTTTACAATTATTATTAGCCGTGTTGGAAAAACGTGGTGGTTTTCACTTTGGTGTTAAAGATGTGTTTTTAAATATAGCCGGCGGCTTAAAAATTGAAGATCCGTCCATTGACCTGGCAGTGTTATGCGCCTTATTATCATCTTACGAAGATGTGCCCTTGCCACAACAAATTTGTTTTGCCGGGGAAGTAGGTTTAAGCGGTGAAATAAGAGCCGTTAACCGTATTGACCAACGCATAGCCGAAGCCGAGAAACTGGGCTTTGAAAAAATTATTATTTCCCGTTACAACCAAAAATCCATCAGCAAGCAAAAGTTTAATATAGAAGTAATAACCATGGGCCGGGTAGAAGAAGTGTACAGCTACCTGTTTAACTAAAGCATTTGTTGTAACTTAATGGCATAAAGCTAACCTATGCGTTTATTGCCGTTACTACCCGCTGCGGTAAAACAATTGTTTTTCCCGCATGTGTGTGCTGGCTGCTCGTCCGATCAGTTGGGCCAGCAATCACAAGTATGCACCCAATGTTTACAAGGCTTACATTATACCCAATTTTCGGCGTATGCTAATAATCCGGTAGAGAAAAAGTTTATCGGTCGAGTGCCGGTGCAAAAAGCAACCGCACAGTTTTACTTCTCCAAATCATCGGTACTGCAACAGCTGGTGTTTAATTTTAAATATGCCGGTAATAAAGAATTAGGCATTCAATTGGGCCGTAATATGGGTACCAGTTTAAATGAGGCAGTAAGATTTGCCGATATTAATATGCTGATACCCGTGCCACTGGCGCCCAAAAAATTACGTAAACGTGGCTTTAACCAATCAACCATTTTGTGCAAAGGTATTAGCGAAATAACCGGTTGGCCGGTTGATGATAAAACGGTACAAAGGCTTACCGCCAACACCACACAAACCCGTAAAGACAGGGTGCAACGCTGGGAAAATGTAGAAGGTATTTTTGGCATAAGCAACCCGCAAGCATTACAAAATAAACATGTATTGTTGGTTGATGATGTAATTACTACCGGCGCCACGCTGGAAGCCTGCGCACAAGCATTATTAACCGTTCCCGGTTTGCAGGTAAGTATTGCCACTCTTTGTTATGTACCCGGTTAGCTTTCAGCTTTATGCTTTCCGCTTTATGCTTTTCCGTAATTTTGCCCGGTATGAAACTACTATTAGGTATAAGTTTATTGGCCATTATTTTATTTACTGCCTGTAGTAAAAACTCATTCATTAATTCACCGGATGCAAAACTTTCTGTTTCGGTAGATACCCTGAAGTTTGATACTGTTTTTACCACCGTTGGGTCGGTAACAAAAATGTTTAAAGTATTTAACGACAATAACCAAAAATTACGCCTAAGCAGTATTGCATTAGCAGGCGGCACCGCATCGCCATTTAAAATAAATATAAACGGTACCGCCGCCACACAAGTAAACAATATTGAGCTGGAAGCCAACGATAGTTTATATGTATTTGTGCAGGCAAATATTAACCCTATTACCGGCAACCTGCCTTTTGTAGTAAGCGATAGTATTGAAATAAATTATAACGGCAACATACGCAAAGTGCAATTACAAGCCTGGGGACAAAACGCACATTTTATGCGTGACAGAGAAGTGTTAACCAACGAAGTGTGGAACAACGATTTGCCTTATGTAGTGTTGGGTTATTTATATGTGCATCCGCAAACTACACTTACCATTAATAAAGGAACAAGGGTATATTTTCATGCCGATGCACCGGCCATTATTGACGGCACTTTGCAGGTAAATGGTGCTGTTGACACTGTTGATCGTGTATATTTTCAAGGAGATAGATTAGACGAACCTTACAATGCTTACCCCGCAGCGTGGCCCGGTATATTTTTCCGCAGCGGCAGTATCAATAGTTATATGAACTATGCAATGGTTAACAATGCGCATCAGGCCATTGCGTTGGAAAATCCTGCCAGCAACAGTAATCCCAAATTAGTATTAAACCAAACAGTTATTAATAATGCTTTCGATGCCGGCATACTCGCTGTTAATTCCAGTGTTAATGCCGTAAACTGTCTTATTACCAACACCGGACGAAACATTGTTTTATCCAAGGGTGGTAATTATCAATTTACCCATTGCACGGTGGCCAGTTATGGCAACAATTATATACAGCATAATAATCCGGTGTTACAGGTTTCCAATACCGATGGGGCCAGTCACGCAGCATTACAGGCAACATTTACCAATTGTATTTTTTGGGGCGATGGCGGTTTAATAGAAAACGAAGTAGCCACCACCAAAAACGATGCGGCAGCTTTTAATGTTACCTTTAATAATGTGTTATGGAAAATGAAAGCCATACCTACCAATATTACCACAACCGGAAACATTATTACACAGCAACCCGAGTTTGATAGCATTAATACCAGCAGGCATTATTATAATTATCGGTTAAAAGAAATATCGCCGGCTATTGCCAACGGCTCGGCGGGCACAATTATTGATTTAGATGGTAAGGTGCGCAACACCATGCAAACCGATTTGGGCTGCTTTGAAAAACAATAGTTTTATTTTTTTGTTACCAGCAGTAGTGCTACTAGCAACGTCTGTTGTGTCACTCACTTGTGCTGCAACAATTCTATTGGCCATTTTGCAGTACCCCGTATTTTAATCGGGGCCGTTCGGTAATGCTATTGGGCATTGTGTTAGGTTCCTATTAATAGCAGAAATGCTCATTGGCAAGGTTTCTAATTCTCAAATTTTTTAAAACATAAACAAATGAAAATCTTACTTATTTCACTTTTTTTAATGGTGGCCGTAGGCAACAAATCAATTTACGATTTTAAAGCACCCGGCTTAAGTGGCGGCGAAATAAACCTGGCCGATTATAAAGGCAAGAAAATATTAATTGTAAACACCGCCTCTAAATGTGGCTTAACACCACAATACGAAGAACTGGAAAAACTGTACCAGCAACATAAAGACAAATTGGTAGTAATTGGTTTTCCGGCAAATAACTTTATGGGACAAGAGCCCGGCAGCAACGAAACCATTGCCGAGTTTTGTAAAAAGAATTATGGCGTAACTTTTCCTTTAGCGCAAAAAGTATCCGTAAAAGGCAAAGACATTGATCCGCTGTTTAAATATCTAGTTGAACAAGCCGAAGCAAAAGGCATTAAAGACCCCATTAGTTGGAACTTTACTAAATTTTTAATTAACGAAAAAGGTGAGTTGGTAACTGTGTTTACCCCAAAAACAAAACCTTTAAGCGAAGAAGTGTTGAAGTATTTGAATTAATTTTTAACCATTGTTATTAAAAGCGTTCTATTATAGAGCGCTTTTTTTATGTATTTAACCTTACCTGTTTTCGCTTTCTTCTTCTTTTCCATCTATAATAATCTCGTTAACTTCCTGCATTTCCCCTCCATCTAATTCTTTTACATCCTTTTCTTGAGAATCATCTTTATGGTTAATGTGAAATATACAACCAACAGGAAAATGATCTGAGCCAATATTTTCGTAAGTAAACAATTTATCAATAAATATTTCAGGGCTATGAAATAACAGATCTAGTGGAACTCTGAAAAACCAGTATTTTGTATGAAAGGTTGATAAAAAACCTCGGCCAATTCTTGCATCAATTAATTCACTTGTTTTTTTAAATAGGATAGAAGATTTTGCCCATGCTACATTGTTAAAGTCGCCACAAATAACCGTTGGCTTTTTTTTGTTTCTCACGTATTTTGCTACACTCAACAAATCGCCGTCACGTTCTTTTGAATTTTTTTCTTCTGTAGGGCTTGGCGGCGGTGGATGTACCCCAAAAAACAGAAAACGATGTCCGTCTTTTGTTTCTAACTCTGCTTCAATACTTGGCAAATCGTCTGCAACAAAAAAATGAGTTTGTTTTTTTACAACTTTAAGTTTGGTGTAAAAATGCATACCATAAGTGTTTTCTAATGTAACTTTTTCAAAAGCCGGATAATCTTTTTCTAATACCCGCATTGCCTTTTCCCAGTCAGCATTACTTTCCATCGTTAAAAAAACATCTGGTTGTTCTCTTTTTATCAAATCTATAAAACGTTCATATTGCGTGTTGAATTGATATACATTACAAGAAATAATTTTTATTTTATCTGAGAAAAATCCTGTTGCTGAAACTTTCGGTACTCGCCAAAATTTTGTATATCTAGCTAATAAATAAATATGATATGCTATTAATACAAATTGTATGCTTTGTAAATAGCATAAAAAGATGCTTTCTTTTAAAAAAAACAATGAAATCACAAAAGCACAAATTTGCAAAGCAAATACTTTAACCTTTATAAAATCTCCTAAACGAAAAACCCAATGTTGATTAGGAATAATGGGCAATAAACTCACCAATATTAAAACAGCAGAAAATATTTCTAAAAATAAAACCATGTGCTAGAGAGTTGGATAAACGCTTATGCTAAAATATTAATTAAATTTAGTAGGCACAGGTATATAAATATGCTTAACTGAATTTACTTAAAGAAAAAAGCAGATAAAGATTTGCAAAATTATCGAAAAAACAGCCTCCTTCAAATTAGCTTTTCTATTCTTTTCTGGCGCAAGTCTTCCAAAGGACGACTTGTGACAAATAAATTTTCCCTGATTGTATCAGGGATTAGTGATTAAGAATAACAGAAACTTTGCTACAACACAACCACTTGCACAATGCTGAATAGAATTACTGAACGGCCCCGATTAAAATACGGGGTACTGCAAAATGACCAATAGAATTGTTGCAGCACAAGTGAGTGACACAACCGACGATGCTAGTAGCAATGCAGCCGGTTAAAAAAATATTTTCCTTTAACAATACTTTATACATAAACACAAGACTATGCTTGTGTAATAAAAAATTATTTTACATCTGAATAATGAAACCTACTTACAGGCAAGCGTTAACATTGCTACAAAAGAGGACATATTATTCGAACAGTTTAAAATTTACAACATGAAAAAATTATTAAGTGTATTATTATTGTTACCCTTGTTTACGTTGGCTCAAAATGCATCCTACTCGGAAGTAGAGCACTCACCTTATATTGAAGTAACAGGAACAGCAGAAAAGGAAATTGCACCTGACGAAATATCTATACGAATAATATTACAAGAAACAGCCGAAAAAAACCGAACAACCATTAAAGAAATGGAGGAAAAACTATTGGCTAAATTAAAAGCCAGCGGTATTGATGTAAAGAAATTGGTTTTGCAAAATGCAAACGCCAGTTATCAGAAAATAACTAAGAAAAACAGCGATGTAATTAACCTGAAGGAATACATTTTAAAAGTAAACAGCGCCGAAGATGCATACAAAGCGTTTGCCATTTTTGACGAAATACAAATTAAAGATGCTCGTATTGTAGAATTAAGCCATTCTAAAATTGAAGACTACAGACAAGAAGTGAAACTAATGGCAGTGAAAGCGGCTAAACAAAAAGCAACAAATATGTTAGCTGCTATTGGCGAAAGCATTGACAAACCTTTAGTGATTAGAGAAATTGATGAAACGCCTTATGTTTTGTACCGTGCTAATATGGTATCGAATGTGTCGGCGGAAGGCGGTTATGCATCAGATACAGCAGATATTTTAGACATAAAACCAATTAAGTTACAGTACAAAGTTTTTACTAGGTTTAAAATAAAATAAATAAAAGGTAGTCTTATAAAAAACGCCGGAGTATTGCTCCGGCATTTTTGTTTATTTTTTTTCTTCACTGAATTTTACGGGAGGTGCAAACATAAACATAATTACAGCCAACAAAGCCAGTACAAAAATGGTGATGAATAAAGTGTTGGGAGTGCTACCCTGGAAAGCACCAATAGCGGCCGCTACCAATGCACCGGCACCCATACGCAAGGCGCCACCTAATGCGGAAGCTACACCTGCATTTTGCTTAAACGGAGACAAGGAAGCCGCCATTACATTGGGGTTTATAAAACCCGTTAAAAACAAAATGGAGAAAATAGCAGCAACTAAAAAACGATAATCAATACCGGGTACAAATAATAAAGTGCCTAATGCAACGGCAGTTACCGCCAATAAAACCTTTGTAGCAATGGCGGCTATTTTTAAGAAGTAAATCTTTTTGGTAATCAATCCGTTTAGGGAGCTGCCCAATATTAAACCACCGGCGTTAATGGCAAAAATGATGGAGAAGGTAGCTTTATCTAAACCATAAAAAGTTTGAAACACAAAAGAGGCAGAAGTAATATACGCAAACAATATGGCCATGGATAAGCTACCCGTAATAGTGTACAGCAAAAAAGTGCGGTTTTTAAGTACGGCCAAATAATTTTGGCTGACTTTTTTAATGCGTAGTTTATCGGGGTTATTAAACCGGCTGGTTTCCGGTAGGAAAAAATAGATAAGCGCACTTACCAATGTGGCAAATATTGCCAGAAAAATAAAGATGTAAGACCAGTCGGCTTTTTCTAATAATATGCTACCGATACTTGGTGCAATTAACGGTGCTACACCCATTACCAGCATAATTAAAGAAAAGGCTTTGGCCATTCTGTCTTTTTCGTACACATCGCTAATGATAGCGGTAGAAGCCACCATACCCACACAACCACCCAAGGCTTGTAAAAAACGCATGGCAATCATGGTATCGATGGTTTGTGAAAAGGCACAACCCAATGCGGCAATAATGTAAATGAACAAGCCAAAAAGTAGTGGTTTTTTTCTGCCGTATTTATCTACAATGGGGCCGTATAATAACTGACCAATGGCTATGCCCACAAAATAGGAAGTAAGGGTAAAAGCTACATGTTGTTCATCGGTACCCAGGTCGCTGGCTATTTTGCTAAAACTCGGCAAGTACATATCAATAGAAAAAGGACCAAGTGCTGCCAGAATACCCAAAAGTATAATGAGGAATGTTTTGTTGATCTGCGTTGTTTTCATAAAAAGAAAAGCAAAAGTAGGCGATAGGCCAGCTTTTGCGGGTAATACTTTTTTGTGTTACGCAGTTATAACAATTTGTGGGTGGATTGGTTGAGGGGTTAGTTACTGTTTTTGTGGTAATAGTTTGTGGTTTTGATGCAGCAACAATTTATATGAAATATAAACGAAGGCTTTTTAGGCGATTGGCATACGCAAACGTCGCTGTTGTGTCTTGCGTGTAGGCATTGCAGCATGGCTAAAAGACCAACAGCAAAAGCGATAGGAATCTTATCTTAGCTATTGCTACTATGACACCAATTATTACAGCATATCCGCAATTTTTTACTGCCACAAATTTGCAGTGGAAGCGTTTATTGAAGCCAGATAAGTATAAGAATATTATTATCGGCAGCCTTCGATTTTTAGTAAATTCAAAAAGAGTAAAAGTTTTTGCTTTTGTAATTATGGAAAATCATTTACACTTGATTTGGCAAATGATGCCCGACAGTGACCCTGAAGCAGTACAACGAGATTTTCTAAAATACACGGCCCAGCGAATAAAAAAAGATTTGCAAAAAAATCATCCGGAGGTATTATTACATTTTAAAGTAAATGCTAAGGATCGACAGTATCAGTTTTGGGAACGAAATGCCCTGAGTATAGAATTACGAAATCATCCGGTTTTTATTCAGAAATTGGAATATATACATTGGAATCCTGTAATGGCTGGAATGAGTAAGTTGCCAACAGGGTATAAATATTCCTCGGCAAGCTTTTATGAAACAGGACTAGATTACTGGGGCTTTTTGACGCATTACCGTGATTAGTTGTATAGCCTATAATTTTGTTGGTGTTTTTGCAGACGCACAGGCTGGCACGCAACACCAACAAAGGTGGAAAAGATAAAAATTTACAAAGTCTTAGCGGCCGCTAAGTATTTCCAGTTCTACTTTGGCTATATAGTACTCAATTTCAAGGTATTTACCTTTTATATCAACACATCTACTGAGATGCTCTTTGTATTGATTAAAATTTTTATTTATTAAAGCAAAAACGGCTTTGTAAAATTCAACTTTGCACTCTTTTCTAATTCGTATTGTTTCGTTATGATGTTGTTTATAAACTTTATCTACCTCATCCTGACTAGAAAGCCCCAGCAAATAATTTATAATCGGTATGTTATTTTTCGAAAGTTGTTTTAGTTCTTTATTTGCAATTTTAATTAAGTCTTGCCGGCCAAACTTTGAAGCAATAAATAAAAGGATACTTGGTGCAACTGAAACGTCACTTGTATATTTTATTTCTTTTCGATTGATTACGGAGTATTTGAAAAAATCAATGGCTTTATCATTTTCGCCAACAGCATAGTAACACAACGCTACTTCAATATAAGTTCCATCACTTATTCTGTTTGTTTGTTTTTCAATTTCAATCAGTGATAAAAAATCCGCTAGAGCGTTGTCGTATTTACGAAGCAAGAAGGAACAAATTGCTCTTGCTCTTAAGTCAAAGCTTTCGGATGTTTGTAAAAAATTTTTATCAGCGATTTTGTAAGCCGTTTCAAAGTCATCAATAAAAATTTTGTCCCACGGATTTGTCATTGAGTTTGGTTTAATAGCAGTTAATACAAATATAAAGCTGTTCTACAATCTATAAGTTTAAGGACAATATTAAAATGCAAGTAAATGAGATGAAATATTGTTTACAAATTATTCGGTAACACTAGCTTATGCCAGCTTTCCTTTTACTTTTTTTCTTGGCAAAAAAAGTAACAAAAAAGCCAAGTCTTGTCCAATGTGTATTCCGCCTGCAAGGGTTTATTAGTTTTAAAAAACAGCCAGGCGGAACCGTACAGCCGCATGGCTACAGGCTAATTTTTTCGGCCGGTTCTTTGTTGTTTTGGTTGTTGTATTATTTGGGAAAGCTTGTTTTTGCTATGGCCGAAAAACGCCATTTCGCCAGCGGCTGTACTTACACTGCGGACAAGACAGCGTTCTAACAATAATTGCTTTTTTATAAGTTAGATTTTGGAACCTTTGTTTCGGAATAAGCGTGTTGCTTATGATCAAATTAAAAACGCTTCATACAATTCATGCACACTCTTTCCAATTTGGAACTTTTGAAAAGACCAATAAAGAATAATGGAAGATAAAATATAGCACCAAGACATCCGCGTTTCCAACCAAAGCACCTGCGATTGTTTAAGGCAATTTGTGTACTGCCACATCTGGGGCATTTTACTTTAGTTTCGTATTGCATGATAGTTTTATAGCATTTATTTAAGTTCCGAAAGTATTAATTTCTTTTGTTTGAATGTGTTCTTTATTGCTTTTTCTCTCACTGCTGCATCACTGCTATGTATTAATTCAAAATACTCAACCGGCACCACCTGCCAGGATAAACCATATTTATCTTTACACCATCCACAAGGCCCTTCTTCGCCTCCATTAGTAGTAAGTGCTTCCCAGTAGTAATCAACCTCGTCCTGGTCTTTACAATTTATTACAAGTGAAATAGCTTCCGTAAATTTAAACATGGGGCCGGCAGCAAGAATGGAAAACTCTATTCCCGCAAGTTCCATTACAGCAGTTTCAAAACTTCCGCCACTGCCATTGCCGTCACTATCGGGCATACTTTCAAACAACCGATAGTCTTTTAGTTTGCCATCTTTAAATATGGATAAATAATAGTCAACAACTGCTTTAGCATCTTTTTCTACCCAAAGACAAGGTGTGATTTTTTGATTGTTCATGGTGTTTTATTTTTTGTATTAAATGCTAACGGGAAGGGCTTTATGCCGTTTGGGAATTAGTATTCCGTCTGCCCATAACCGCTGCTAAATTTATAACTAAAAGTTCATTTTTTAGTCTGTTGCTCGGCGTTATTCGTCTGCCGAAACCCAAGCTGAATAGCAAACAAAAAGCTCAAAATATATTCATCAGCCAGCCATATTGCCAATGCAATGTTGTGCGTTCGTTTTTGGGGTTTCAAAACTTACTCTCTCATTGGAAACTGATTTGTATAAATCAACAACCAGGGCCTCAGCCCCCGTACTTTTAGAGATTTATAAGCCAAGTTGACTTTCTCCTCGATATAAAAATTTGAGTTGACAAATTTTAATTTTAAAATCTTTACGTCACTAGGCTTGTCAAAAGAAATCCCAAATCCACCTGCATATCCAATAGACTCATTCGATTTTAAATATTGGTTGAGAATTATCGTGTCATTGACAGTTATATATAAGCTGTCGTTGAAACCCTCGTCAAGCGAAACAAAAATAGTGTTTGGGATAGACTGGAAAAATGAGTCAACTGGTGATTTTGGTTTGTCATTATAGTATTGCCTAGTTACTTTAATAGAATCCTGGCCATAAGATGAATGGATTGTCAAAGTAATAAGTAGGCTAATTAAAAGATGTTTCATAATGACGCTAACGGTTTGGGTATTTGCGATGGTGCGGTAATAGCATTCCGTCAGCCGAGTTTTGTACCAAAGTTAAATAGAATTACTGAAGTTCAGCCTTTGTTCGTCAGCCGCACTATTGCAAATACCCTGTTGGCTGCTGTATTTATTTCTCGTTAATAAAATTTATTATTGGCTCATAAATGTCATAATACTTCTTGTCAACAACAATAAGTAATAACATAATAAACGCTTTAATTTGGTAATTTATCATTTCTCCATTCTCTAAGTTTGATTTAATAACATCAGAGAAATTAGTAATTGGTTTATTGTCAAAAGTTTTAAATTCAGCAGTCGGTCCACCGTGAATATAGGTCGATAAAATGTTATAACTTCTGCAATAATCAAGGATAACGGTATGAATTGGCTTAAATTCATCTTCTGGACTTAACTCATCACTTAAATATGTCAATATTTTTCTAATATCAAACTGGTTGGCTCTTTTGTTTAAATCTAAAATGTCAGCTTCAGTAATATCACCAAAAACTTCGGGGTCTTTATTGGCTACGTTTTGTAAAGGCGTTTTTCCTTGGTCATAAGTTTTGTCAAGTTTTGCATTGTAGTTGTCCTGCTTCATTAATTCTTGAAGACCATAAAAGGAATAATATTCTGTTGCACATTCATCAGTCTCACTTGTTCTTGCCTTAGTCCATACATAATATGCAACAATAAAGTGCTCGATAATCACTCTTGTAAGAACTTGACTTGAATAGAAATTATTTGTCTCTTGACAGGTAAAGAGTAGGGAAGTTAAGAATTTTACTTTTTCATCAAATCTTAGCAGTAGCTTAAAAGTATTTGGAAAGTTAGAATTATTGATTCTCTCTTGAATCAAAGGAAAATTTTCAGTAAATATTTTCGTAGTTAATTCTCCCTGTGTCATAAAATGTCAATGGTTGGTGGTGTCGCAATATAGCAGCCAACGACCAAGGGCTTTGCGTTCGGGCGGGAGAAATTCGACTGAATTTCGACCACGAACGTTTAGCCCGCCTGACGCAAAACACAAGTTATCTGCTGTACTAATTATTAACGATTAAAAAAAAAAACAAGAAAATGAGAACACAACATTTAAAATTCATCGAAAAAGACACTGAAGAAAGGGGTGAAAAAATCATTTCAGACATAACATTCTTGGGGGCGTTGTATCACTTAAAGGTGAAAAAAGAAGGAGATAAAAGAGCTAAAACGGTTAAATACTCGGCTGCTGAAAAAGTAATGAAAGGTTATCGTGCTATTGTATAGCAGATAACGTTCGAGGCTTGCCGCAGGGCTGGTATTTTATAACTGTCTGCCCGGCAACTGAAGCCGATTGAAAAACTGATGTTGAAGTTACCAACTAAAAGCCAAATAGAATTCGGTCAAGCCCGATATTAGTTGATAGTAATACAACTGCCGATTGTTATTACGTCCGCCAGCCTTGCGGCAAACCTTTTGTTACCTGCTGGCCTTCCATCGTCGTTTATCTATACTTGTCAATAAACAAGGGTGAATTTACTAGAGCAATTTCAAGTATGCACCTCCAGTGGTTATGCCCATATGCCTCCTTGTCAATATTTGCAGCATTAGTTATGTCGTTTACAATTGTGTCTAACGAAAGTCTATGTTTAAATGTTAGGATTTTTGTCTCTAATTCACTTATGTACTCAATTGACTTTAACCTCATTCTTTCAAACAAATGAAGCTTGGTATAATGGTTTACAATTACATTAAAGAAGTCCTCATTGATTTTATTTCCTACGTTGTTTAAATAGTATCGAAAGTTTAATTCATTGTACTTATCTAAAAATACATCAACGAATAGGTACTGTGTAATTGGTAGTTCATCTAAATACAAATTCAAGAAGACATCATTACCTCCTTCATTAATAGAATTCAATTTGTGAGAATTGCAAGTTGTGCAGCAAGGAAATAAGTTTTTAGGATTTACAATGAAGTCAGGGAATTTTGATTTAGGGAGTATGTGGTCAAATGAATTTGCAGAATCAATTGTACAGTTTTGGCAAGTACTTACGATTGTTTTAATTTGTAGCTTCCTAATGCTCTCTCTCAATGAAATGATTACACTACTTTGATAACTGTATAATGTTGTTAGGTCTTCTTTAGCAGCAAATAGAGTTGCGTTTGAAGCTAACTTATGTAATTCTTTTAGACTAAATTTTTCGTCAAATACCTTGTATTCTATTTCAACAAGTGGGCTAAGTAGTTCAAGCCTTGTTTTTAATTCACTTGTATGTTTTTTAGCAACTGCTTTTTTATGTATCTCAAAGCAATCACCGTTATATGATTTTAAATTTTTCATTTATTATTCAGGCATTAGGGCTTTTATATATAAACGTACATTTGATGTTACTGGTAAATTATCTGTTTCAAGTATTGTCACTATTTCTTCGTACGACTTTCCTTTAGATACCAACTCGGAAATTAAGTTTATAAAATGCCTTGGAGTTTCTCTATTCCCAAATATTTCTTGTGTTATTACGGTTAGATTTTCTCCAAATGATTCCCGTTCTAGGCTTCGAGTATAGGCTAAATTATTCTCTCGTTCTATCACGAAAATATTTCTTGCTGGTATTTCTTGAATAATTAATGGAGAATGGGTAGCAATTACACAGAATGATTGAAATCTTTTAACCAAATCAAAAAGAGTGTTTAGTAAAGCACTAATAGCATTCGGGTGCAAATGAGTTTCAGGTTCATCAAATAGAATTAGCGAATCATATCTAACTTGAGAAAGTATTTCGCTTACCATAAATAAAATTATGCTTTGACCAGAACTTAAAAATTTACGTATCTCATTAAATTTATCTTCTTTAAATATATAGTTATAAGAGTTGATAAAATCCTCAACTTTTTCAAAGGCAATATCTAAGATGTCAATAATTATAAAATTGCTTAGAATTTTGTACCAATCGTTTTCCAAATTCTTTTTCTTAATCAGGGCAACTGATTGATAGAAGCCTGCTAATAAATCATCGTCTGTTTTCCATGTATTATCACTTTTCTTTAGGCCGCAGTAGACATAATTAAATGATGCATCGCTATTTGGTATTTCAAATCTGTCAAAAAAGCTGTAAGAAACAGTAAAGACTTTTCCATAAACTGGTTTTCTAGGAGTGAAAGTTTGAGGTTCTTTTTCAGATAATTCTTTGGCTAAGGAAGATAAGATTCTTGTTTTACCAGTTCCATTTTTGCCAATCAATGCATAAATTCTATGTTCAAAATCTGTATTGTACTCAAAATCAAAATTTAGTGTAATGGTATTTTCAGCATAAGGAGGTTTATGAGTAAAATTAAATTTATAATATTCATTTGAGGGTATACCCTCAATCTCAAACCTTATGGTTCGAGCCAAACGTTCTTTGTCATTCCCTCTTATTAAAGACGTTTTAAAAATATCATCACTTTCAAAAAGTTCATAGATTCTAGGAAAGGTCGCCACATCTCTTAATGCAAGTAAGAAACTTGTATAATTACTTTTCAAAACTTGCTTTAGCCTAAAATAATATGATTTGTCCTGGCCTAAGGAGCAATATTCATTTGATAATGATGTAAAACTTTCAGAGAGGGAATCCCAAGTTGGGTTTGTCCCTAACTTCATGATTTTAGTCTTTCCAATAATTGTATAGCTATTGAATTGGGAGTAGTATGTTAAATCAAAAAGCGTTCTTAAACCATAATCATTCCAGTTATCATAGCCAAGAACGAAACAAGGATATATTCTTTCTCTCTCGTTAGTAGATAAATAGATAGGAATATCGTTTGCTAAGATTTCAATTGGCAAATCGTTGAATTCTTCGTTTGCCTTATATTTATAAACAGGTAGTTCTTCAAAATATGTTGTCAGTATTAATCTGAATCCCGATTGCTGAATAATTCCATTTATTTTTGTTACATATAATAAGATTTCTTCCTTGTTTTTTCTAACTGTCGGATTAACGATTGTCTCCAAGAAAAGAATAAAATGTTTTTCATCTCCTTCAATTAAGTTGAGTCTTTCGAGAAATAAATATTCTATTGTCCAGTCGTTATTATTTACTATATGCTGATATGTGTCATCATAAGCGTTCTTAAACCGACCGTCTTCTGAAGGCATTTCTTTCAAATTCCAAATTCTGCTTAAGAATGAAAGAATACCATCATATTCTTCATATTTGCCTAAAAAGTTGGGCAAAGAAATTATTTCATTAAAAACTTGTGATTTAAGTTCCCTATTAAGCATTGTCTAATTTGTAATTGTGATTTTAAAAAAATCAATATAGTTTTTATGAATTGTAGAATGTAGCTGTCACTTAGGCTTGCAGGTAACACCTGTATTGGCGTTACTCTACACAATATACAGAAAAACATCATGCTTGAAACTCATTCAATTAGCATTATACTTTTTACATTGTCGTTAGGACAATCCGATTTTCTGTCCAATAGCATTCCAAAAGACCAAAGGCTGCCCGATTGCAGCGGCACCGAAGCCCCGTGTTAGCAAGCAAGGTGCCGCAGGCACCGTAGTTTTGCGTTACGCGGGGCGAAGGTACAGCGGAAAGCGGGAACTGCTGCTGACCGGAGTTACTACTGCCCACAGCCCCAAATTAGGTATAAGGCAGAAGGTATAGGGTTTAGGGTGTAAGGAGGCGGATTAACTTTTAACCAATAACCATTAACCAACATTTTACGGATTGGGAGAATGCTATGCCACATCCTTATCTTTGCCCTGATGCAGTTTAAAGATATTATAGGCCAGCAGTTAATGAAAAAAGAGCTTCCTGAGTTAATGCAGGAGAACAGGTTGGCTCATGCCTTATTGTTTTTGGGTAAAGAGGGTTCGGGTGCTTTGTCGCTGGCTTTGGCCTTGGCGCAATATGTTGTTTGCGAAAAAGTAAATGGTGCTCCTGTAAGTGCAGGTCCGTCGTTATTTGGCGATGAACCGGCCCCGGTAGCTGATAAAAGCGATAGTTGCGGCATTTGCCCGGCTTGTATAAAAGCGGCGCAATTGGCGCATCCGGATATTCATTTTGCCTACCCCGTGGTGACTAAAAAACCGGGTAGCCCACCTTTGAGCACCGATTATATTACGGAGTGGCGGGAATTTGTATCTACGCATCCTTACGGCAATGTGTACGATTGGCTACAATTTATTGGTGCCGAAAATAAACAGGGAAATATTACGGCACATGAGTGTAATGAAATTATTCGCAAGCTTAGCCTGAAAAGTTTTGAAAGCGAGTACAAGATTTTGATTATGTGGATGCCCGAGTATTTGGGCAACGAGGGTAATAAACTGTTGAAGTTGATTGAAGAGCCGCCACCAAACACTTTATTTATTTTAGTGGCCGAAAACGAGGCTTCTATTCTGCAAACTATTTTAAGCCGTTGCCAGTTGGTAAAAGTGCCTATGCTGGAAATGGTGGATATTGAAAATGCCTTGGTGGCCCGACACAAAACCGAACCACTGGTAGCAAGACAGGTGGCTAATATAAGCGAAGGCAATTACCGCGAAGCCTTACATATGTTGCAACATGCGGATGAAGACTGGCAGGATTTATTGCGGGAATGGCTGAACGCCATACTTAAAAATGGCCCGGTGGCGCAGGTTAAATGGGTGGATGAAATAAGCAAGGCCGGCCGAGAAAAACAAAAGCAATTTTTACGCTACTTTAATCATTTATTGGAACTGGGTTTAAGGTTGCGTGTACTTAGCGAGGCCGGACAAGATGTAGCCGCCGGTGACAACGAAAGAGATTTTGCTTTAAGGCTGAATAAAATTACCGGTATAGAGCAACAGGAAGCTATTATTGAAGAGCTGGACAAAGCGGCTTATTATATTGAGCGGAATGCCAATGCTAAAATGTTGTTTCACGCACTTACCATAAAACTTTACCATATTATTAAAGACAAAGTGGTAATGGAGTAGTACCACAAAACGGTAAATTTATCAATATAAGTCCGCAGGCTTATAAAACAATACAAACCCTTCGTACATTTGCCGTCGTGGCTTTAACAACCGATATATTAGCTATTATTCCGCAGCGGGCACCCTTTGTAATGATTGATGCATTGGAAACCTGCACGTCCGAAAACGCCAGCACTACCTTTACCGTGCAGGCCGATAATATTTTAGTAGCTGATGGCGTATTGCAGGAAGCCGCATTAATAGAAAATATTGCCCAAACCGCTGCCGCACATATGGGTTATACCTGCCAGCAGGAAAATAAACCCGTACCGGTGGGTTTTATTGGTGCGGTGCAAAACCTGGTTATTCATAGTTTGCCCCTGGTAAATGATGTATTACAAACCGAAATTGTTGTAAAAAACCAGGTGTTTAATGCCACTATTATTGCAGGCTCCATTGTTTTAAACGGCAAGCTGATTGCCAACTGCGAAATGAAAATTTTTATATCATAATAACCAAACCTTAAACTTATGAAACGAGTGTTTATGCTGGCTTTGCTGGCTACTATGACCGGTCTGGCAGTAAATGCGCAAGCTTCGTTAAAAGATGTATTTGCTAATAAAGAAACGCCTTTGTTTTACTATGGCATTGATTTTACCAATATAAAAGTAATTGACGATGCAGCTATTAATGCCGAGGATGTGGTTAGTCGTCAGTTTAATGGCATTAACGATGTAGTGGTAAACGAACCTAAAAAATACACCATTGCTGATGCTTTTAGAAAAAGCAAATTAGACCACGACCTTAGTTTTGTAAGCGACCGTAATAAAACCGTTGACCCTAAAAAATTAAACAGCACTACTGCATCAGATTTTGAGCGTTTGTCGCAAAAAGATATTGAAGCTACTGTAGCTAAATTAAAAACCGGTACTAATAGCGGTGTTGGTTTGGTTATTGTGGCCGAAGCGTTGAGCAAAGGCAAAAAAGCCATGGCAGTTTGGGTTACTTTTATTGATAGTAAAACAAAAAAAGTATTGTACACCGAACGAATGGAAGCTAAAATGAGTACGGCTTTCAGCCTTAGAAACCAGTGGGCATCTTGCATAAAAAACCTGATTGACGATATTGACAAGAAGAAATTTAAAGAGTGGAAGAAAAAATTTGCTGCCGAATAATGCCTAAAAACTTAACAACCCGCACCGAAATATTAATTCGTTTTAACGAGGCCGATCCTTTAGGCATTGTATGGCATGGCCATTACATCCGCTATTTTGAAGATGCCCGTGAAGCATTTGGCAAGCAGCATAACATGGGCTATATGCATTTTTTTAAACAAGGTGTGGTAGTGCCCATTGTACATGCAGAATGTAACTACAAAAAATCGGTAAAATTTGGCGAAACCATTTGGGTGGAAGCTACATTTATACCTACCGATGCGGCTAAAATAAAATTTGAGTACATTATTTACAATGCAGCTAACCAGGTAGTAGCAACCGGCAGTACCATACAGGTTTTTTTAGATAAAGAAACCCAAACCTTACAACTGGTTAATCCACCATTTTTTGAGGAGTGGAAACTTAGCCTTGGCTTATAAAAACAATTAAACACTACCTTGTACGGGCTAATTATTACGGCATGCAACCAGTGTACATTACAGGAAAAAATATTGTTTCTCCCATAGCAGCTACAGCGGCAGAAAATTTTAGTTTGCTGGCACAAAACGTTTCGGGTGTGCAACAGCATAACAATGCATTGTCGCCGGTACCGTTTTATGCATCGTTATTTAGTAATACAAATACTCATACTGGCGAAGCGCCTACCCGGTTTGAACAATTATTAATTGATTCTATTACCGATGCGGTTACACAAGCTGGTATTTATACAACTGCCGCTGATACCGCTTTAATCATCAGCACTACCAAGGGCAATATTAGTTTAATAGAAAATGTAGAAACCTTAACTGCCGATGTACAACAAAGGGTGGCCTTACATACATCGGCTAAAATAGTGCAACAACATTTTGGTTTTGTGCATACACCGGTTATTGTTTCGCATGCCTGTATTTCGGGTTTGGTAGCTTTAATTACCGGTATGCGTTTAATACAGGCTGGTAAATACAAACAAGTAGTGGTAAGCGGTGCTGATATTATTACACAGTTTGTGTTATCCGGTTTTCAATCTTTTATGGCCATTAGCGACCAACCTTGCCAACCCTTTGATGCCGATAGAAAAGGCATTAACCTGGGCGAAGGCGCTGCCACTATTGTATTATCGGCTACACCAAAAAACAATGAAACTGCAGTGCAGTTAATGGGTGGTGCGGTTAGTAACGATGCTAATCATATTTCGGGTCCTTCACGCACAGGTGCCGAGTTATACCAGGCCATTAACAATGCCATGCAACAGGGCAATGTAACAGCCAGCGATATTGATTTTATTTCGGCACACGGCACGGCCACCCGTTATAACGACGATATGGAAAGTAAAGCCATTAACCTGGCCAACCTGCAACAAAAACCGGTCAACAGCCTGAAGGGTTATTACGGCCATACATTAGGCGCCGCCGGTTTAATTGAAACGGTTATTACCGTTGATTCCCTGTTACAAAATAAAATTATTGGCACCCGTGGTTTTCAGCAAGCCGGAACTGCCCAAGATATTAATGTTTGCAGTACATTGCAGCCCGGATTATATAAAACGGCCTTAAAAACGGCATCGGGTTTTGGCGGTTGTAATGCAGCCATAGTGGTGCAAAAGAAAGACTAAAGGTTCCTGTCAGGTTGAAGCACAAATAAAAGAGTGATTATGTTCTTTAAAATGACAAGAAGTTTGTCAGGCTGAGCCTGACGAAGCCCAGTGAGACTTTTTTTATTGTGCTACATAACCCTTCGTCAAGCTCAGGGTGACAAAGACCTTATAGCTAAAGAAGAGTTGGAAAAGCGTTTAATTGCAGTTGTTTATTTTTTTTGAGGTCAACGGCAGGAACACTAATCATCGTCCCTTGCGTCGCACTCTTGTACTGCATATCGCTAATCAACATCGTGTTGTTTTTGGCCAAGCAGTCGGAGTGTTGAAGTAATAAGAACACTTGCTTTAAGCTTTATGCGTTAAGCTTTAAGCTTGTAGCATATTGCTAATCAACATCGTGTTGTTTTAGCTAAGCCGTCGGAGTATTGAAATAATAGAAACACTTGCTTTAAGCCTTATGCGTTTAGCATTCAGCTTTAAGTTTATAAATAATAGGAAATTAGCTTTAAGCTTTATGCGTTTAGCATTCAGCCTGTACAAATAATAAGAAAAATGAAATTTTTTACTAAAGACAATCGCAGTGCGTTAGAGGCAAAACATATTGCCCAGTTTATTGCATTTGGGCCTGTAGTTTTTCAGGTAGCCAAAGTAATGCGTGATAAAGGCATTCTTAAACTTATTGAAGATAAAACCCCAAGCGGTGGTATTAACCTACAGGATATTGCTACACAAACCAATATTCAGGTGTATGGCGTAAGGGTATTGTTAGAATCGTCTTTAGGTATTGGATTAGTAGTAGTAAGCGACGAAGGCAATTACAGCCTTACCAAAACCGGTTATTTTATTTTACACGATCCACTTACCATTGTAAACATGGACTTTATTCATGATGTAAACTACAAAGGTTTATTTCATTTAGATAAAGCCATTGAAACCGGCAAACCGGAAGGTTTAAAAGAATTAGGCGACTGGCCAACGGTGTACGAAGGTTTATCAAAACTACCTCCACACATACAAAAAAGCTGGTTTGCTTTTGACCACTTTTTCTCCGACATCGCTTTCCCCGAAGTATTGAAAAATGTGTACAAGTACGGCGTAAAAAATATGCTGGAAATTGGTGGCAATACAGGTAAATGGGCAGTTGCCAGTACCAGTTATAACCCTGATGTACATATTACTATTATGGATTTACCCGGCCAGGCAAGCATGGCCGAGAAAAAAGTAAAAGAACTGGGTTTAGAAGAAAGAGTATCGTTTTTCCCTAACAATGTGTTAGATGAAACCAAGTCTTTCCCCAAAGGATTTGACAGTGTTTGGATGAGCCAGTTTTTAGATTGTTTTTCAGAGGCGGAAATTGTATCTATCATGAAACGTTGTGGCGAAGCCATTAACGATGATGGTTATATTTTTATACTGGAAGCTTTCTGGGACACACAACGTTTTGAAACCGCAGCTTTCTGTTTGCAACAAACCTCTATTTACTTTACAGCAGTTGCCAATGGTAACAGCCAGATGTACGATAGCCGTGTGTTTATAAAAAGCATTAAAGAAGCAGGCTTTGAAATTGTTGAGCAAGTAGATGGCATTGGTTTGAGTCATACCTTGTTGGTGTGTAAGAAAGTTGGGGCGTAGGTGATAGTTCATGGTTCATAGTTAATGGTTAATAGTAGAGACGCCATGCTGGCGTCTCGGAATACACATAGAATGCAATTGACAGGTGACAATGGACAATTGACAATTATCTGTAGCCAAGGTTCCTATCTCACGAACCAAACATAAAAAGTTTGATACCTGCACAATGCCCAATAGAATTGTTGCAGCTGAAGAGTGCGACGCAACAGAAGCCCAATCAAGGGTGGGACGCTGATAACAAAAAGAAAAATATTCTTAGATAAGATTGATTTGCTAAAAAATTAAAATACCATGCAAACAGAACAGGTTGATGTGTTGGTAATTGGCGCTGGTCCTTCGGGAACCGTTGCTGCATCTATTGTACACCAGGCAGGGTACAAAGTAAAGATTGTAGAAAAATTACAATTTCCCCGCTTTGTAATTGGCGAAAGTTTATTGCCGCGTTGCATGGAAGCATTGGAAGAAGCGAAGTTTTTAGATGCTATAAAAAAACAAGGGTACCAAGAAAAGTTTGGTGCTAAGTTTGAGAAACAAGGTAAAATATGCGACTACGCATTTGCCAATAAATTTTCGCAAGGTTGGTCGTGGACATGGCAAGTACCCCGTGCCAGTTTTGATAAAGTGTTAGCCGATACCGTTAACGAAATGGGAGTGGAAGTGGCCTACGAAACTACGGTTACGGCCATTACTTTTAATGAAGACGGCAGCTCGATTACTACCATTGTTGATAAAGATGGCGTGGAAAGTAAAATTGCTGCCCGTTTTATAATTGATGGCAGTGGTTATGGTCGTGTTATTCCAAAATTATTTAACCTGGAAAAACAATCAAACCTGCCACCACGCAAGGCTTTGTTTGCACATACGGTTGATAAAAAACGATCGATGGATGATGAGCCAAACCGTATTACTATTGTGGTACATGAAAAAGGTGTGTGGATTTGGATTATTCCTTTTTCTGATGGCGTAACATCATTAGGTTATGTAGGCGATGTAGCATTTTTTGACAGAACACCAGGAGCAACACCGGAGGAGCAATACCGCAACCTGATTGCATCACAACCTTATATTGCGGAACGTATGAAGGATGTGGAGTTGGTATTTGAGCCACGTACTTTGCAATCATGGTCGGCCACTACCGATAAGTTTTATGGTGATGGCTTTGTACTAACGGGTAATGTAACGGAGTTTTTAGATCCGGTATTCTCCAGTGGTGTTACACTGGCAACAGTAAGTAGTCAGTTAGCCGGTAAATTAGTAGTGCGTAAACTAAAAGGCGAAAGCATTGACTGGAACACCGAGTACATGGATATTATGACGCAGGGTGTAGATGTTTTTCGTAGTTATGTAATGGCTTGGTACGAAGGCACATTGGATACCATTTTCTTTGCTGATAATCAGGATCCATTGGTTAACCGCCAGATATGTTCGGTATTGGCCGGTTATGTTTGGGATTTAGAAAATCCTTACGTAAAAAACCACAAAACGATATTAAAAAAACTAGCCCGTACTATTGAGTTACGGGATATGATAGAAGATTAAAAAAAAAGCGGCCGTGAGGCCGCTTTTTTATTTTAGTGGTTTAACTTATTTAAACTAAAAAATTTTAAGTTCCTGTAGATTGTCTTTGATTTTATAGTGTTACTTATTATTTTGTTGGATAAACTATTATAAAAGAATGCACATGAAAAAAATCCTACCCATTTGTTTATTATTTATTGTAGCCTTTATTGGGTGCGAAAAAAAGGAAGATTGTAATGTTACGGCAAGTTTAGAATCAACCTCATTAAAACCTACTATAGGCGATGATGTTAGTATAACCCTGGAAGGGGTGGGAAATAACGGCGGATTTCGCTGGAGTACACCAAAGATTAACAGACCCAGTGTATCAAACGTACATACTATAAATGATATAAAATTATCGGACAGGGGATGGTACTATTGTGTAGCAGATTATAGCGCATGTGACGGAACCTTTGCGGATAGTATATTCATTGATGTTCAGCTTGTTCAGGAAGCACCGCCTTGTACGCTTAGCAAAAATATTTTATCAGGTACCGGCATACCACAAACAACTGTAACAAATACGTTTAAACAATTGCGTCACGCTACATATGGAGGACTTACAATAGACGCAACAGGTGCTTTTGGCCAGCCGCCATATACTATAGCTTTTAACCCTCATTTAAATGGCCAATTACCGCCAGAAGGAACTTATACCACAACTGCTGTAGCAGCATTTAACGAGTTAGATGAGTTGAATATAATTTCCGTAAGTTTTGTAAACAGCAGCACGTATTACCATGCTCATGTTGGCCAAAAAGTGTATGTTAAGCATGTAGGCGGCAAGCTACAGATTAGCTTTTGCAGTTTGAATTTTGGTGGTGCGTATGTGAGCCCCGTTAAAGTGTCCGGTCAAATTCAGGAGTTATAGTTTAAGAATTGTTTTCCAGCAAAATATAAATGCACTTATTATTTAGTCCTTGCTACTTGCGAGGACTTTTTTTTGCAGCCTTCTTCTCCTGCTTTTTTATTCTTTTATATAACTTTTTAGCAACCGTAAGTTTTAATACACCTTGTATATTGCTGTCGTTTGTATATTGTTTAACGGCGGTAGGGTCTTTAAGTAAATCCATATTCTTTAAATACTTCTCATCTTCTTTGGTTAAAAACTGTAAACTGCTATGCGCAAATTGTCGGTTATTAATAAACAACAATAGTGGGGTAGCTTGCCGTACTGCTACCCATGAAGGCATTTTCCCACGAGGGCCAATAGTTAAAGAAGCGTCAATAATCGTATCATTCACCGGTGGTGGGATGGCCAGGTTTTTTTCCTGCGCAAATAAATTAGTTGCGGTTAATAGCAATAAGGTGAAAAATATGTTTTTCATAAGCAGTAAGATACATTTTTTTACCGTTTGTTCGCTATAACTAAACCTTTAACTACTTTTGACAACTTTTAAAAACAAACCGCATTAGTAACAATAGTTTCCATATTGCCTCAACTGTAATCATCAGCAATAACCGTATAACAAAAGACGGTGCTATTGTATTATCGTCAGCAGCAACCGATGCAGCCGCTTTTTTTGACACAGCCTATCGTGAGTTAAGCATAGAATATCCCAAATTTTTTAAAATGGATAAACTAAGCAAACTGGGCATATTAGCGGCGGATGTATTGTTGCGTGATGCCGGCATTATTGGTAAATATGCACCGGAAAAAGTAGGCATTGTATTAAGCAATGCCAATGCCAGCCTGGATGCTGATGTAAAATACATGGAATCGGTAAGGGCAATTCCTAGTCCGGCCCTTTTTGTGTACACCTTGCCCAATATCGTTATTGGCGAAATAAGTATCCGATACGGTTTTAAAGGTGAAAATGCTTTTTTTGTACAACCCGTTTTTGATGCAGAATGGTTGTATTTTTACACGCAGGATTTATTGCAGCATCGCCAGTTAGATGTTGTAATAGCCGGTTGGGTTGATGTGGTGGGTGATGATTATCAGGCAGCTTTCTTTTTGGTTCAAAAAGAAATTGCTACAAACCGCCAACCCTTTTCAGTACAAACAATTAAAAAACTTTACGTTTAAATAGTATTATGGAACAGTTAATGCACACGCTTAAAGAGCAATTGATTAAACAATTAAACCTAAACGATAAAAAACCTGAGGATATTGGCAACGATGATCCTTTGTTTGTAGAAGGTTTAGGCTTGGATTCTATTGATGCTTTAGAGTTAATCGTGTTACTACAACAGGAGTATAAAATTAAATTAGCCAGTGCCGAGGAAGGTCAAACCGTTTTCCGTTCTATCCGTACTATGGCGCAATACATTACCGATCGTCAGGCACAGGCCGCTTCCTAAAATATGTCATCAACCGTTTTTATTTCAGGCTTAGGCGTTATATCGGCCATTGGTAACAATGTGGCCCAAAACCTGTCTGCTTTGTTGTCGGGTACGCCAGGTATGGCAAATATGCAATACCTGCACTCGTCGCATAAAGACAAATTGCCCGTAGCCGAAGTAAAACACAGCAACGAAGAACTGGCTGTTATGGCTGGTTTGCCGGCACATATTAGCCGCACCGCTTTATTAAGCACCATTGCTGCAACCGAGGCTTTGCAACATGCTGCTATTCCCCATATAGAAAAATGGCGTACCGGTTTTATTAGTGCCAACAGCGTTGGCGGTATGGATAAAACCGAAGATTTTTTTATCGACTTTTTAAACGATAACCAATCCGGTGATTTAAAAGGTGTAGTAAACCACGAATGTGGCGCCATTACCGAAATCAGTGCAGATAAACTGGGCATCAAGCACCATATCAGCACCATTAGTACAGCCTGTTCGTCCTCAGCCAACAGTATTTTTTTAGGTGCTCGTTTAATCCGCCAAAATAAATTAGATATAGTTGTAGCAGGCGGTGTAGATGCACTTACCCGTTTTACACTCAACGGTTTTAATACGTTAATGATACTGGATCAGGAGTTTTGCCAGCCTTTCGACGAAAACCGCCGCGGCCTAAACCTGGGCGAAGGTGCTGCTTATGTGGTGTTGGTTTCCGAAAAAGTGGCCGAAACCTTAGCCAAAGCGCCGCAGGTGCATATTTCCGGCTGGGCAAATGCCAACGATGCCTATCACCAAACCGCTTCTTCGCCGGATGGTGTGGGTTCTTACATGGCCATGCAAAAAGCCTTGGCTAAAAGCGGGCTCCAACCTTCCGATATTGATTATATTAACCTGCACGGCACCGGTACACAAAACAACGATAGCGCCGAAGGCACCGCCATTAGCAAATTATTTCAAGCGCCATATCCGGCCATGAGTTCCACTAAAAGTTTTACCGGGCATACCTTGGGGGCAAGTGGAGCTATTGAAGCCGTTTACTCCGTTTTAGCCATTCAACATGGTGTTATTTTCCCCAATCTGCGTTTTCAAACTCAGATCAACAACCAGCCATTTTCGCCTGTAACCCAGTTGCAGCAACAACCGGTTAAGCATGTCATGTCAAATTCCTTTGGTTTTGGCGGCAATTGCAGCTCGCTTATATTCTCTAAAATTTAGGGGTGTTTTTTTGTTAGTCGGCAGCAGTAACTCCGGTCATCGTCCCTTGCGTCGCACACTTCAGCTTTCTGTTCACTAATCAGCATCGTGTTATGCTAGGCTATTTCTATCAGGTAATTTACATTGGGTTGTTGTGAAAACTGACAAAGGCATATCCTTTCAGTATTGAGGCAAACAGATAATTGCCCCTTGCTTTAGCTTGAGGGCAGGAGTTGAACTACAAACTGACTTTAGCCAAAATAAACCAAAGTAAAATATATTGCTACAGTAAAGCGTGGAGATAATTTGCAGTATCCTTTAGGTCAACTTTTCTTAATAAATCTAAAACTTCATACTCATCTAACTCAGGGTTACGTTTATGCAGCACCATTTCTTTAAATGCGTTAACAGCCTGGTCGTGGTTTAAATCTATTATATCTGTAAGAAAATCATCTGCTGTTTTAGCTTTTAAGCCAAAAGAATCTAAATGAGTTTCAGGAAAGTCTTTAATATTATTTGTAACTATTAAGTCTGCATTTGTTTTAATAGCGGCGGCTAATACATGACAGTCTTTTGCATCAGGTAGTTGTAGATTGGCTATTAGTTCTTCATAATTTTTCACCAATGCATCTGGGAATGCAAGGTTAGCTCTATCTACTCTTTTATTGGCTTCATATTCACTTATTCCTTTTCTAACCATTACTGCTTTCCATTCATCAAAAATGTGTTTGCTCCATTTTGGAGTGTACAAGTTATAATGAGCAAACCAAAAAAGTAAGTCTCTGATTATTATTGGGTAAATAACATTAGTATCCAACACAACTATAAACCTCACACTATAAATCATACAGTCCTATTTCTTCATCAGCATTCATGATGTCAATAATATTCTTTTTCTGATTTTCCTTCATCATTTTTTTATACTTCATCAAATCATCAAACTTAATTCGTCTGTGTTTCCCTACTTTACTATAGGCAATATCTCCATCTTCTAATAGCTTTACTACGTGTGGTCGTGAGCAGCCTAAAATTTCTGCGGCTTTTTGAGTAGTAACTTCTGTTGCAATAGGCACAAGCGAAATAGGCTTCCCTTCACCCATAGCCTTTAAAATATCCGAAAGCAGTTTAAGTGCATTTAAGGGAACTTTTATTTTTTCATTTGTTTCTTCAATCTCTATTTCTGTTTGCTCAGAATTTATTTGTTCTAAAGCTGCTGCTAACACATTATAAGAGTCCAATGCTGCCTTTTGGTCGGCTTTTGAGGGACGTTTTATATAATCTTTTACTTCCATAATTCTACTTTGTAAAGATGAATTTAATCGAAATATTCGAAATAAAGAAAATAATCGAAAATTTTAACATTCGCTTTGCTGGTGTTATTTCAACCCTTCCTCTTTTGCTAAAATTTATCTAATCCCCGCTTTAAACTGCGCCATTCCACACAAAGGTTATAAGTTTGCAACCTAATGCGATACAAAGGGTTTATTTTACCGGGATTAATTATTTTTTTTTCAGCTACGCTGGTATTTATACTGGGTGGTTGTGCCAATATTGTACCACCCGAAGGTGGCGCAAAAGACACGCTGGCTCCCCGCTTAATGCGTGTAACTCCCGAAGATGATACCCGCCATTTTAACGCTAAAAGAATTGTTTTCAACTTCGACGAATATGTTGATTTGGTAGAAAACGGGCAAAAAATGGAGATTTCTCCTTTGCCGCAATCGCCACCGCGGGTTAGCAGCAAGTTGCGTACGGTAACCATCAACCTGCGTGATACCTTAGAACCCAACACTACCTATTCCATCAACCTGAAAGGCGTAGTAAAAGATGTAAACGAAGGCAACCAAATGGAAGACATGATTTATGTGTTTTCCACCGGTGCCAATATCGACAGCATGGAACTTTCCGGTAATGTAATTATGGCCGAAGATGGTAAAATAGATTCTACCCTAACGGTAATGTTACACAGAAGCGGTGACGACTCCGCCGTAGCAAAAGAAAAACCTCGCTACGCCACCCGAGTAGACCGTAACGGCCACTTTCATTTTCAATACCTGCAACCCGGCACTTATTATATTTATGCTTTAAAAAACGAAGGCTCCAGTTATCGTTATAACAGTGTAAAACAAGCTTTTGCATTTGCCAATGAGCCTGTTGTATTACAAGGCGGTGTTGAGCCTATAGAATTGTATGCCTATACCACCGTTGAACCGGAACGGGCCGGCCCCAAAACCGCAACCAAGCGGGCTCCTGCCGATCGTCGTTTAAAATACCAGACCAATGCAGGTAGTGCCGGCAAACAGGACTTACTAAAGCAGTTTAGTTTCACCTTCGAAACTCCCTTAAGAAGCTTTGACAGTACCGGCATAAAATTTTATACCGATACTTTATATACGCAAATTGCATCGGGCTTTAATTGGCAGTTAGACAGTACAAAAAAAATACTAAGCTTTAATTATCCATGGGTGCAGGATACTTTGTATCATTTTATTATGGATACAACCTTTGCCATCGATACTTTAGGGTTTAAGTTGCTTCGCTCCGACACCATCAGTTTTAAAACAATGGCCAAAACGGATTACGGTGAGCTAAGCATTCGTTTTAAAAATCTTAATCTTTCCGAAAACCCGGTTATCTTTTTTGTACAAGGCAACGAGGTTAAATACCGTTTTCCACTTACCGGCCCGCAGTTTAACCAGGCATTATTTATTCCCGGCGATTATGAATTGCGTTTATTAAAAGACGATAATAAAAACGGCAAATGGGATCCCGGAGATTTTTGGGGTACAAAAAAACAACCCGAACTGGTAAAACCTATTGGCAAAAAAGTAATTGTAAGGGCCAACTGGCAAAACGAAACCGAGATTGATATTACTGCACCTGTAGTGCCCGAAAACAACGATAATAAAAACGGTAATCCATTACCCGGTGGTAATAATAACCGAAATAGTCCGGGACAACGACCGCCAATAACACCCGGCAAAAAAGCAGAAGCAGTATTGGAAAAATAGTACACTTACACACCTGCAAAACCCTTGTTCAAACTTATCTTTGCTCCATGCAATTTTCCTCTGTGTTATTAGAAAATGCGGTGAACGAGTTTGCCAAACTTCCCGGCATTGGTAAAAAAACAGCCTTAAGGCTGGTGCTGCATTTATTAAAGCAGGACAATGGCGAAGTGTTACACTTTAGCGAAGTAATGGCCAAAATGCGCAGCGAAATTAAGTTTTGCAATCGCTGCCACAATGTTGCCGATGGCGATATATGCAGCATTTGCGCCAACAGCCTGCGCAAGCAAGATGTTATTTGTGTGGTGGAAAGTATTCGTGATGTAATAGCTATTGAAAGTACCCAGCAATTTAGCGGTACCTACCATGTTTTGGGCGGCATTATTTCTCCATTAGATGGTATTGGCCCCGACCAGTTGCATATTGAAGCCTTAATAAACCGGGTAGAAAAAGAACAAACGGCCGAACTGATATTTGCCCTTAACCCAAACATACAAGGCGATACAACTATTTACTACATTCAAAAAAAGCTGCAACCTTTTGCAGTAAATATTACCACCATTGCCCGCGGCATTGCCTTTGGCGGCGAGCTGGAATATGCCGATGAAATGACACTGGCCCGAAGCCTGCAAAACCGTTTACCGGTAGAAAAATATGTAAGCCATAGATAGTGTAAAGGTGTAAGGCAGAAGGCATAGGATGTAAATAATGTTATCAATTTACCCATCACCATCCTATACTGTAGTAACACCCCTTTGTAAATACAGAAAAAGTGTTAATTTTGTGCGTCACAGGCGGATTTGTTTATTGTTCGGCCTTTCTTAAACAGAACTAATAAACGTGTAAAAAACTTCACTGAGGGTTTCCAAACGTTTATACTATAAGTTTTAGATTTTACCGTGCAGTACACAATCACTGTTGAAGTATTGTCGTGTACATACAGCTTTTATTTTTTTATGTTACCAGCTGTAGTAACACAGATGATCTTTCGTTGCGTCGCACTCTTGTACGTTCTGTTCGCTAATGAGCAGGCTAAACGCTGAATGCAACTGAAGAATAATTAAAGAGGCTTGCATAATGCTGAATAGAATTGTTGCAGTACAAGTGAGTGACACAACAAAGAACAATTTGGAAATTAGTTAATTTGAAAATTTGATAATGAAGGTTTCCATTATTAGTAGGAAACGTACATGGTGCTCAATAGAATTGTTGCAGTTGAAGAGTGCGACGCAACCAAACTCCCCTTTAGGGGCTGGGGGCATAGTAGCAATGCTGTTGATAAAATAATAAAAAACTACAGTATAAGTAGTGTTACATAAAATAATTTAAATCTAAAACCCCTCCTTTGGAGGGGCTTGGGGAGGCCAGTTATGAGTATAAGAGATGAATTAAAAAAGAGGATTTTGGTTATTGATGGTGCGATGGGTACCATGATTCAACGCTATAAACTAACCGAAGCGGATTACCGTGGCGAACGGTTTAAAGATTGGCCAAGCGATGTAAAAGGCAACAACGATTTGTTGAGTATTACACAACCGCAAATTATTACCGAAATACATAAACAGTATTTGGATGCGGGTGCCGATATTATTGAAACCAATACATTTAGTGCTACCACAATTGCCATGGCCGATTATGACATGCAATCGCTGGCGCATGAATTAAATGTAGCATCGGTAAAATGTGCGAAAGAAGCTATTAAACAATCAGGTAAAGTAGCCTGGGTAGCGGGTGCCATTGGTCCGTTAAATAAAACCTTGTCTTTATCACCCGATGTAAATAACCCGGGTTTTAGGGCAGTTACTTTTGATGAAGTAGTAGCGGCTTATTACGAACAAATTGATGGCTTAGTAAGTGCCGGTGCCGATATACTTTTAATTGAAACCATTTTTGATACGCTGAATGCCAAGGGTGCCATATTTGCCATTAAAAAATATTTCAGAGATAATGCCAATAACCCGGCTATACCTAAACTGGGCGAAGGCGGTGTTGAAATAATGATTAGTGGTACCATTACCGATGCATCGGGCCGTACTTTAAGCGGACAAACATTGGAAGCGTTTTATACATCGGTAGCACATGCCAACCCATTAAGCGTAGGTTTAAATTGTGCATTGGGTGCAAAGGAAATGCGTCAATACATTGCCGAGTTATCGCAAATTGCCGGTTGTTATGTATCGGCTTATCCCAATGCGGGTTTGCCCAATGCCATGGGCGAATACGATGAAGATCCTTCGGATACAGGCCATTATTTAGAGGACTGGGCCAAAGAGGGCTTTGTAAATATTGTTGGCGGCTGTTGTGGCACCACACCTGATCATATTAAACATATTGCGGATCATGTAAAAACGGTTACACCGCGACAAATACCTGTTTTAGAAACTGCATTGTAATGCAACCTGACTTTTATATACATGAGCAACTCAACACATATTAAACCTTACTTGCGTCTTTCCGGCTTAGAACCATTGGTTATTCGTCCCGAAACAAATTTTGTAAACGTAGGTGAACGTACCAATGTAACCGGTAGTAAAAAGTTTGCCCGCTTAATCAGGGAAAACCAATACGAAGAAGCATTAAGCGTTGCCCGCCAACAGGTAGAAAGCGGTGCCCAGGTTATTGATATAAACATGGACGACGCCCTATTGGATGGTGTACAGGCCATGACCACTTTTGTAAACCTGATTCAGAGCGAACCAGATATTGCCAAAGTACCTTTGATGATTGACTCATCGAAATTTGAAATTATTGAAGCTGGTTTAAAATGTGTGCAAGGCAAGTGCATTGTTAACTCCATTTCTATGAAGGAAGGAGAAGCAAAATTTATTGAGCAGGCAATTATTTGCCAAAGCTATGGTGCGGCTGTTATTGTAATGGCTTTTGATGAAGTTGGCCAGGCCGATACCGAAGACCGTAAAGTAGAAATATGCCACCGTGCTTATAAAATATTAACCGAACAAGTTGGGTTTAAAGGTGAGGATATAATTTTTGACCCTAATATTTTTGCGGTAGCTACCGGATTAGAAGAACACAACAATTACGGCGTTGACTTTATTAATGCAACACGCCGTATAAAAGAGCTGATGCCTTTAACCGGTATCAGCGGTGGTGTAAGTAACCTGTCGTTTTCTTTCCGTGGTAACGAGCCCGTGCGTGAAGCCATGCACTCTGTGTTTTTATACTATGCTATTAAAGCCGGTATGAACATGGGTATTGTGAATGCTGGTCAGTTAGTAGTGTACGATGAAATAGAACCTGCATTGCGTGAGTTATGCGAAGATGTAATCCTGAATCGCAATAACGAAAACAACGAGGCTACTGAAAAATTAATTGCATTTGCCGAAACTGTTAAGGCCAAAGGAAAAGTAGAAGTAAAAAATGAAGTATGGCGTGAGAACACGGTAGAAGAACGTTTGAAACATGCATTGGTAAATGGTATAACCGATTATATTGATGCGGATACAGAAGAAGCCCGTTTAAAATATCCACGACCGTTAGATGTTATTGAAGGTCCGTTAATGGACGGTATGGGTGTGGTAGGTGATTTATTTGGTGCAGGTAAAATGTTTTTACCACAGGTGGTAAAAAGTGCCAGGGTAATGAAAAAATCGGTGGCGTATCTTTTTCCTTTTATCGAAGCGGCAAAAAAAGCCCCCCTGCCCCCCAAAGGGGGGGACTTAGAAAAGTCCTATAGTTACGAAACAGCCGACCCGTCTTTATATGGCATTTTAAAAGATTTCGTACATCAGCACAGAAGTCAACCTACCGATGCCGAAAATGTTTTATGGAATAGTTTACGTGGCAAAAAGCTGGAAGGGTATAAATTCAGGAGGCAACATATAATAGGGCAGTTTATTGCCGATTTTGTTTGTTTACACCCTAAGTTAGTAATAGAAGTAGATGGCTTATATCATCAATTACCTGATGTTCAATTATCAGATTTAGAAAGAACAATATGGTTATATGAAAAGGGGTTTGAAGTAATGCGCTTTTCAAATGCTGAAGTACTGGGCAACACAGAAGAAGTGTTAGAGAAAATTACTAAAAGAATAGAAGTACTTTCTAATGTACCGGAAACTGCCCAAATCCCCCCTTCGGGGGGTGGGGGGGCTAAGATTTTGTTGGCAACGGTAAAAGGCGATGTACACGATATTGGAAAAAACATTGTAGGTGTAGTACTGGGTTGTAATGGTTACGAAATTATTGACCTGGGTGTAATGGTACCTACCGATAAAATTTTAGACACAGCACAAAAAGAAGGTGCCGATATTATTGGCCTTAGCGGTTTAATCACTCCGTCATTAGACGAAATGGTGAACGTTGCCCACGAAATGAAACGCCGTGGCATGAAACAGCCCTTATTAATTGGTGGCGCCACTACCTCACGTATGCACACGGCAGTAAAAATTGCACCGCAGTACGAAAACGGTGTAGTGCATGTGTTGGATGCAAGCCGAAGTGTAACCGTTGCCGGTTCATTATTAGGCGAACAAAAAGGAAATTTTTTAAGCAAAACACAAACCGAATACGATAAACTTAAACACGATTTTGAAAATAAAAAATCGGTGAAAGAGTATTTAAGTTTTGCCGATGCACAAAACAATAAAGTAAAAATTAACTGGCAGAATTATACGCCGCCGGTACCAACTTTCGAGGGCACTAAACAGTTTATTAATTACGACCTGAAAGAGTTGCGGGAGTTTATTGATTGGAAGCCTTTCTTTATTTCCTGGGAACTGCATGGCAACTTTCCGCAAATACTTACCGACGAAGTGGTAGGTGTAGAAGCTACCAAATTATACAACGACGCCAATAAATTAATTGACCAGATTATTAAAGAAAAATGGTTAAGCGCACAAGGCGTTATTGGTTTTTACAAAGCCAATAGCATCGAAGGCGATACTATTGCCATTACCAATAATGAAGGGAAGGTTCATTTAGAATCCTTGCGTCAGCAAATTAAAAAAGCCGCCAACCAACCTAACTTATCGTTAACCGATTTTATTGCTCCTGAAAGTACAGGCTTGCAAGATTATCTGGGTGCATTTTCTGTAACCATACATGGTATTGAGCCGCATATTAAAAAGTTTGAAGCCGCATTAGACGATTATAATAAAATTATGCTGCAGGCTTTAGCCGATCGTTTTGCCGAAGCATTTGCCGAATGTTTACATGTACGTACACGTAAAGAATTTTGGGGTTATGCCAAGGATGAACAATTGTCTAACGACGATTTAATTAAAGAAAAATATGCAGGCATTCGTCCGGCGCCCGGTTATCCCGCTTGTCCCGATCATACCGAAAAATATAAATTGTTTCACCTTCTTGGTGGTGAGGAAGCAACCGGCATTCACCTGACGGAATCGTTGGCTATGTTCCCTGCTTCGTCGGTTTGTGGCTGGTATTTTAGCCACCCGCAAAGCCAGTATTTTGGTATTGGTAAAGTGCAGCCCGATCAGTTTGAAGATTACGTACAACGTAAAGGCATGAGCCGCGATGAAATGGAACGCTGGTTACGTCCGGTGTTGGAGTAATATTTTTTGTTGGTCAGCAGCAGTAATTCTAATCATCGTCCCTTGCGTCGCACTCTTGTACTGCATCAATTCTATTGGGCATGGTGCAGTACTCCTTACTTTAGTCGGAGTGTCTGTAACTTTACTCAACATTTCCGCAAAGCGGAACAAGTAGTGCTAGGTACACTCCGATTCATCCTGTCGTGTGTACACATTTTAATATTTTTTCTACCAACCTGAACCTTACAAATATATACCTCCCAAAAAAATAGTTGGTGATGATTTCTTTAAACCAGTTTACGCTCTTGTGCATTATTTTCTACAATCACATTCGGCTCCTACGGAGTCGTGTTCGCTTTTGTAGTTGCTGTTATAAACATGCGATACCTTCGGCATCGAAAGCGGTATTATTACACATTAAAAGAGAAACTCTTTCTCCATCCCATCGGGATGGCATGTTTATAGAACAAGAACAGCAACAAGGTTTGCGACCCCGAAGGGTGTCGAATGTTAATATTTAGCTACAAAGAAGAAGTGTTTTTATAGACACACAACAGGTTATTGCCTTTAATTGGGCTAAAGCCCTTTCCTTATCAACATTAATCCGCCAGCTAAAGCTGGCGGCTATTAACAGCCCAAACGTTATAGCTTCAGGATCTGTCCACACGATAGGATTTTATCGGTGGTGCCGTTGTAGTTCTATTGGGCATTTGGCAATACGCTTATTTTTTTCGGAGTTATTACTCCCTCTCCTTTAGGAGAGGGGTGGGGTGAGGTTATTGCAAACGTTGCTGCGCTTCACTGGCACTTATTGTTTTATTAAGCCGTGAAATCTGTGTGGTTTCTTGTTTTGCACTCATTATCCAATGTATGATAACTTTTTTATAAGAAGGTGCCTGTTGGTTAAAAAACGCCCAGGCGGTTTTATTTTTCTTAAACAGTTTTTCATATTTACTGTCAAGCGGTATAGCTTCTTTTCTAAGTAAATAAATATTTGACTTAGCTTCTGTATAAAAACTAAAAGCTTTGAGTCCTTCCGGTTTCATACGTCCTTCTGCAGTAAGCATTTCTACCTTTTTTATATTAATAGGGCTCCAAATACTATCGGGTCTGCGAGGTGTAAAGCGTATGCTGTAACTTTCATCGTCAATTGATTTTCTTACGCCGTCAATCCAACCAAAACATAGCGCTTCATCCACCGATTGTGACCAGGTAATAGAAGCTTTACCACTATTAATTTTATAAAAACCGACAATCAGTTCTTTTTCTTTGTTATGGTTTTTTGTTAACCATTTATTGAAAGCTGCGGGTGTGGTAAAAAAGGTAGCTGACATTATTTTTGTTTGTAGACTTCAATTATTTTTTCAGCAGCTTTCATAGATTGTAACATAATAACCGGAAAATTATCCGACATTTTTTTACCCGCTGCTGATTGATAAAATTTAGTCAGTTGTTTTATTTCGCTTAAAGTAAAAATATTACGGTGAATATGTATAACGGCATTTTCTAACCATATTTTACCATTCTTGTTAGCGAAAAAATCTTCCAGCTTGTCTCCTTCTTCTTTTGTTATGTCGCCTTTGTTGCGGTCTTCGGCTATTTTAAAAAGTATGGCTTCGTTTATATTAAAGCCACCTTTTACCTGGCGTAATTTTTTTATGGCAGCAGTTAATTTATCATCAGGCACAGCAGTGGTATCAACCACATAACTTTCGGCAGCAGCCGAAATGCGCTGAAAGGTTTCCGCTGCATTGCTTTGTGCCTGCAACAAAACTGAGACTAACAATAAAAAGATGAGGGTGAATATTTTCATTTTATAAAGTTGATTACACAATATCTTTCTTCATTTTTATATTACCACGTTCGTACACACCTTTTTCTAATTCAATTTCTACAAAACCATATTTGCGGTAAAGGTGTATGGCAGATTGTAATATTGTATTGGAGTAAAGCGTGAGTGTTTTTATTTGTTTTTGTTGGGCGAAATGTAAACAGTGTTCCAGCAAAATTTTACCAATGCCATGGCCCTGTGCTTTGGCGGTAACGGCCATTTTCCCTAGTTCAAAATTAATATCCGATTTTTTTATTAAGGAGGCCGTACCTACAATTTCGTTATTAAGGCGGGCATAAAAAATGTAACCACCTTTATTAATAATCTCCTCTCTTGGATTTGATAAAGATTTACGATCGCCTTCTTCAATATGAAAATATTTTTCCAGCCACTCGTAATTGAGTGTTTTAATCGCATCTTTTAAATCGTCTGTAAAATCTATTATTTCTATGGTTTCGTTCATTACTCGTTTTTATTAAGCAGTGAAATTAGTGAATGTAAGCTGAACGCATAAAGCTTAACGCTGAATGCGTAAAGCTGAACGCAAAAAGCTGAACGCAAGTGTTCTTACTATTTTAATACTCCAATTGCTTGGCTAAAAACAACACGATGTTGATTAGCGATATGCAGTACCACCGACAAATCGGGGTGCGCCTTGCATAATGTTGAGTAAAGTTACAGGTGCACAAGAGTGCGACGCAAGTAAAGTTCAATCAGGGGAGGGACGATGGTAACAAAAAAATAAAACCCGTGTATTAACGGATTTTAATTGGGCGATGGAAAATGCTGACTAAACGGCTGGATATTATGACTTAACAAAAACCTATTATAGAATACCTGTTTTTTGTATTAACTTTGACAACACAAGCTCCCACTAAAGTTTGCCACAGCTTATTGTAGCAAATACTACCAACTTAAAAAATAAAAATCAAAAACCAATTAATTATGTCATTCAATTTACTGGATGTTGTAAAGTCGCATCTTACGCCGGAGCTAATTTCTAAAATAAGTAACTCGCTTGGCGAAAGCGATAATGGAATAGCAAAAGCACTATCAGGAATTTTCCCTCTTATTTTAGGCGGTTTAACTACGAAGGCTGCAGCCAGCAACGAAAGTGCTACTGAAGTATTTAACCTTGCACAAGAAGCCAATAACAATGGCGTGTTAAGCAACATTGGTAATCTGTTTGGCGGATCGAATGAGTTAGTAGCAAAAGCTACGGGCTGGTTACAATCTATTTTTGGCGATAAAGTAAGCAGCATTATTGAAACGATTGCTTCGTATGCCGGTATTAAAACTTCATCGGCAGCATCTGTTTTAAGTGCGGCAGTGCCTACTACATTGGGTAGCTTGGGTAATCACATTCAAACAAATGGTTTAAATGTAAATGATTTTAGCAACCTGTTAGCATCGCAAAAAGATAATATTGTTGCAGCATTGCCTGCGGGAATTGGTAGCTTATTAGGTTTTGCGGGTATTACACCTACGGTTACAGCCGCTGCAAAACAAGCACATACTACATCACATCCGGTGGCGCACCATGATGTACACCACGAAAGTAAAAGTGGTAGTTTAAAATGGTTATTACCATTATTAATATTGCTTGGTTTAGGGTTGTTAGCTCTTTACTTTGCTGGTAACGGGTGCAATAAAACAGCCAATACAACGGGTAGCGATACTTTAACGCATGAAAAGGGTGATCATGTTGATGGTGCAAAACCATTGGTTGGCATAAAAGGACACTTAGATACACTGGGTAATTTTATTTATGATTTAGGCGCTAATAAAGAAATAAAACTGGCTGACGGAACTATACTGAATGTAGGTGAGAATAGTACCGAAGCTAAATTGTTTAATTTTTTAAACAGCAACAATTTTGTTGTAGATACAGTGGATAAAACAAAAGAGTGGTACACGCTTGACAGGGTGTATTTTGAAACAGGTAAATCTGTTTTAACAGCAGCCTCTTTACAACAACTTAAAAACATAGCTGCCATACTTAAAATGTTCCCTAACGCTGAGGTTAAATTTGGCGGTTATACAGATAACACCGGTGCATCGGATGTTAACACACGCATATCCGGCGAAAGAGCTAAAGTAGCTTTACAAGAAGTAGTGAAAGCCGGTATTGCAACTGAAAGATTATCGTCTGAAGGTTACGGTCCGTTACACCCGGTATGTACACCTAATGATACAGATGAGTGTAAAGCACAAAACAGAAGAGTTGACGTAAGAGTTATTAAGAAATAAGAACAAGAACACCTCCTATTAAAAGAAGCCGTACGAAAGTGCGGCTTCTTTGCATTTAAGCATGTAAAGGGCTGCTATTTAAATTTTACTTACATTATTTCGTATATCTACGAATATTCGTATATTTATGAAATAATCGTAAAACTTAAATTATGAAACAGCAGTTTTTTGTAACAGCATTAGCACTTGTATTATGGATGGCGGGTAAAGCACAGCATTCAGAACCGATGGTGGTAAAAGTGGCCTATAAGTTTATACATATTATAGACAAACAAAAGCCCGACACTTTACATAACGAAGAACTGGTATTGCGTATTGGCAAAACCAGCAGTGCTTATAATAATTACCCTTTTTCGGTAGCTATTAAACCCAGAGAAGCTGTTGCAGCACCACCTTCAGGCGGGGCAACAAGGGCAGTAGTTGGAATGCCAATGGCTGTTGTTAACGACTGGGGTTTAACCACGGCCCTAATGGAACAAAAGTTTACCGATAAGAAGCTAACCCGTTATGAGTCGGTTAGTTTATCTAAATACGAAATAGAAGAAAAGTTTCCGGTTATTAAATGGGATATACAAACAGCAACAAAAACAATTGGCGGATATACATGCCAGCAAGCTAGCGGTTTGTTTGGCGGACGAAAATATACAGCATGGTTTACTACGGATTTACCTTTTAGCACCGGCCCATGGAAGTTAAATGGTTTGCCGGGTGTAATACTGGAAGCCTATGACGATAAAGCCGAAGTGTTTTTCTTATTTAAATACATAAGCGAAGCGGAGGAAGGGGAGTTAACGGTTTATCCGCCAGATAAACCAGCATTAAAAGTAACAGAGTCTGTTTTGAAAAAAGCTAAAGATGCTTATGAGAATGATCCGGGTGGTATAACACAAGCACAAGCCGGTGTAAGTGGAACAATTGCTGTAAGGTTCAGAGATAGAAAAAACAAGTTTCATTCGGGTGAAGCAGCGGATAAATTAATGGAAGAAAAGAAAAAGAATGCTAAAGTAGTATTGACTAATCCGCTGGAGTTGAAACCATGAGAAGCTTAATTTTTTTTCTGATTTTTATTATAGGCTTTAATGTGCTTTATGCCCAACAAGGCATAAAAGGTATAGTAAAAGATGAAAAAGAGCATGCTGTAACAGGCGCCAATGTATTGCTGAAAAATAGCAGTGGTTTAATAATAAAGTTTAGCCATACTGATAAGGGCGGCAATTATACTATACTAATACATAGGGATAGTTTGGCCGATAGTTATTTTATTGAAGTAAAACACATCAGCTATAAAACAAGCAGGCAGTCAGTTGATAAAAGCCGTTTGCAATACGATTTTGTACTAACAGAAGAAGTACAGGCATTAAAGGAGGTATTGGTTAAACAACCACCGATAGTTAAAAGAGGCGACACAACCCGTTACAAGGTATCGGCCTTTGCTAATGAAGAAGACAGAAATATTGAAGATGTATTGAAACGCATGCCCGGTATAAGTATAGAGGAAGACGGCACCATTTATTTTAATGGCAAAAAAATTGGCAACCTTTTTACTGATTGGGACGATTTAATGGGTGGTCGTTATGGAGCGGCTACTAAAGCTATTAAAAAAGAAATGATAGAATCGGTAGAACTGGTGGAAAATCACCAACCGATAAAAGTGTTACAAAACAGAAAGACAACCGAGAATGTAAGCCTGAACCTGGTATTAAAAGACGCCAATAGCTGGAAGGTATCCGGTATAGTAAATGCCGGCATTGGCTTGCCGGAACAATACACGGCAACGGTAAACACCGTTATGTTAAATAAGAAAGTAAAAACAATCAATACGTTTAAAGTAAATAACGCCGGAGAGGATTATAGAAATGAAATATCCAGGCTAAACACTATTTCTAATACCGAAGCAATTTCTCTGTCGGAAATGTTATCATCGGGTACAACAGGCAACCCTGATTTACCCAGAAGAAACTATTATATAAACCGTTCCGGGCTGGTTAATATAAACTATCTGTTTAAGAATAAAAAAGAGGTACAGTTTAGAACAAACATACAGGCATTTACCGACCGACAAATTTTAAACTATAACAATCAGACATTATTATTTACGGCTACTGATACCATTCAGTATTTTGAAAAACAGGAAACGGTAAAAAAGCCACGGATTATTAACGCCGAGTTTTCTATCCATGCAAACAAGCCGCACTACTATTTTAATAATAGAACTAGTACAGAAGTAGAGTTATCGCAGGATCGTAGTTATTTACAAACACAATCCGCTGCTTTTGACCAAAAGCTAAACGGACGATTATTTTCACTGGCCAATGAGTTTCATTTTATACCATTATTAAAAAGTAAAGCGGTAGCAGAATTAAAATGGAATATACATTATGGAAACCGACCCGCAACGTTATTAGCCAATGAAGGTTTACACGCACAAATTTTAAATAACGGTTTGCCGTATGAAGCGGTTACCCAAGAGATGGCACAGCGCTTGTTACAAAATCAATTGCAAGCATCTTACTTGCTTACAAAAAAGCATTTCAGACAGCATTACAAACTTTTGTTTTTGCAGGAAAAAAGGCAATTGGAAACTGAGTTACAATTATTACAAACAAGCGGACTGTGGAATAAGTATATGAACGATGCAGGTAATAATTTGACATGGAACCGATACCGCACCACCTTGCAAAGCGATTATAGCTGGGTGGTGCCCAATAAATCGGAGATTGGTTTTAGTATTCCGGTAATAGCACAAACAATTCATTACAAACAAGCAGAGTATGGTTTAGCTAAAACGTATAACCGCCTTTGGGTAAATCCATCGGCAACATATAAACGATTTTTAAATGCGCAGGAATCTTTCAGTGCTTCTTACGCTTTTAAAAATACACTATCGGATATGCATACCGTTTACCGTGGTGTAATACTCGCCAACTATCGTTCCTTGCAAGCCAATGATGCGCCGTTGCAGGAAAGAAGTACGCATACCGCAGGCGTTGGTTATAATTTTCAACGCACTTTACATTTACTATTTTTAAATGGGGGCATAACATTTACACGAGAAAAAGTAAACACGTTATTATCAAGTCGTATTACTGATAATATACAAAGAAATGTTTTGCTACAAATTCCTAACACCCGTACTACATGGGGTTTTAATGTTGGTGGCAGCAAATATGTTTACTTTTTAAAAGCTACTGTCAACCTTAAAAATAGTTATAGCATTAACCGGATGCAGCAATACATAAACGAAGCATTAATACCTATAAACTTTAACGCTATTGCCATCTCAATTACTATTGATAAAAAACTGTTTGGGAATATAATGTTAAACTATGCTGCCGGTTATGTGTACAGCTTTATGAAACAAGATTTAAAAATGGGAACCAATAGCAGCATGCACAGGCTGGACCAACAATTAACGGGAAACTATACTATAATAAAAGGATTGTTATTGCAAGTAAAGATGCGGAGTATTTATAGCGAAACAATTGGCGGCAATTCGGTTAATTATTTGTTTACCGATATGCGCTTACGGTATCACATAAAGCCGTGGAAAACGGATATGGAGTTAGATTGCACCAACATTGCCAATATAAATAACTATGAATTACTAAGGGTAGATGCTACCCACAGCTCCACCAGTAGTTATGGTATAAGAGGAAGATTGATGTTACTAAAGTTTACATTTAATCTTTAACAGCTTATGGTTTATTGATAGGATAACCTTGTACTACCTTGATAGGCTGATTAGTGTTTGGCTCCTGTGAAATTGCAGCAGCTTCTTTGTCCGCAGATTTAATTTCTACTCCTTGTACAACTTTTACAGGAGGAGTTTTTTTAGGCGTAGCATAACCGGTTACAATTATTTCGGTGCCGGTAGTTGGTGTTGGTTGTGCAATGTTTTTAATGTTTGCTGTATGCCTGTTGGTTGATGTTTGAAGATCAAATCCATTCGACTGCTTTTGGTTTAATGAACTAGCGGCCTGAAGATTTTTCTTCTTTTTATATTGCTCTTGTTTGGTATGAACTGTTTTAAGCGCTTGTGTTTCGTTCGTACTATTTTCTTTAATGGGAGTTATAATATTATTATTGATATTTTCCGGCGTAATGCCTAAAACATCTTCGGCAAAATGTTGTACAGGTTTGTTAAGTAATAATAAGCAGGACGACAATACAGGTATTAATGAATAAGAAAACAGTTTATGGTTAGCTGTTCTTTTCATATTCATCTGGATAATTCTCTTTTTTAAATCGGCAATATTAAAACTGTTTTGTACTGTAAAAACAGGTTGAGTGCAAGTAGTACTTAAAAGATGATACTGATACTCCTTACGCATAACACCGGTTTTTAAAACCTGACTATCGGTAGCATATTCCAGATTTTCTTTTACAGCTTTGCGTAATAACCATACCGCCGGGTTAAACCAGTTTAGCAACAGTAAAAATTCTACCAATAATATATCAATGGTATGTTTTTGTTTTATGTGTACTTGCTCATGCAATAAAACAATATTTAATTGCTGGCTACTATGCAATTGGGGATTGATATAAATGTATGGTCCAAATGAAAACGGACTAATTTCATCGTTAACTATACGAATATTTTTTTGCCCTTGCCATAAGGTTGACTGACGATGAAGCTGATACAATGAATAAAGTTGTAAACCCAAACGAATAAAAAATATGGCCACACCTGCAAACCATATACCCGATAAAATATAGATACCGGTGTTGTTTTCTACTATCGCCGGCGCAGTAAGTAATTGCGGAATAAAATCTGGTATTACAGCCAGTTGTGCCGGGGCAAAAAAACTAATTTCTATAAAAGGAAAAGCCAAAGTAAAAATTATGGCAAACAACAAGTAAATGCGGTTAATGCGATAGAAAGTTACATTGCGTAAAAACAACCAGTAAAACAAAGTAAAGACAATGATGGCTACATTGGCTTTAAGTAATAGTAATGCCAGCTTTTCCATAACTATTTATTTTCCTTTTCAATCAATTTAATAATATCCTTTAGCTCCTGCGTACTAATTTTTTTGTCTTTAGCAAAAAATGTAACCAGTTCGGTATAGGAACTTTGAAAAAAATTACTCACCACACCCTGCATATATTTTTTTCGGTATTCGGCTTGTTTGGCCACAGGCGAGTAACGATAAGCATTAGCAAACTTTTCGCTTTTTACATAACCCTTCTTTTCAAGATTTTTTATAATGGATGCTAGTGTAGTATAAGGTATGTCGGTGCTTTCCATTGCCTGTAAAAAATCTTTTACAAAACCCGGACCTGTTTTCCAAATGGCAATCATTGCTTCTTCTTCGCTGGCCGATAATTTTTCCAGTTTCATTTCTCTGTTTTCGTAAATATACGAAATTTCGGAATGTATATTATTATTTTGTTACCAGCGTCCCCGCCCTGATTGAAGCCTCACCAAGCCCCTCCAAAGGAGGGGGTGAAAACCGTCTTACATTATAATTTTATTGAGTAGATCAACTTCAGTACTACTATCATCGTCCCTTGCGTCGCACTCTTGTGCACCTGTAACTTTACTCAACATTAGGCAAGTTGCACCCCGACTTATGCTATCGTGCGTACACATTTTTATATTTTTTCTACCAACTTGAACCTTACAAATATAAACCTCCTAAAAAATTAGTTGGTGATGATTTCTTTAAACCAGTTTACGCTCTTGCATCTTATTTCCTACAATTACATTCGACTCCTACGGAGTCGTGTTCGCTTTTGTAGTTGCTGTTATAAACATGCGATACCTTCGGCATCGAAAGCAGTATTTATTACACATTAAAAGAGAAACGCTTTCTCCATCCCATCGGGATGGCATGTTTATAGAACAAGAACAGCAACAAGGGTTTGCGACCCCGAAG